>VFQP010000035.1_pt1 | contig 457147 bp, 444 predicted proteins | sample 3512351 | NCBI WGS metagenome assembly VFQP01 (sample SAMN10412372, study PRJNA504923) | tailings metagenome | isolation source: Relicate 1 Philex TSF1 revegetated site | place: Philippines: Tuba, Benguet | collected 2017-08-29 | reverse complement strand
TCGTCCCGATGTTGCAGTGCGGCTTGTTCCGCTCAAACTTCGCCTTCGTCATGGTGTCACGACCCTTTTTTCAGCCTTTGACCTGGCGGCCTTAAAACTCTGGAGCGGGTGAAGGGAATCGAACCCTCGTCGTAAGCTTGGAAGGCTTCTGCTCTACCATTGAGCTACACCCGCATTTCCTGAACCGGATAGATCCCGTCGCCGAAAGACCGCTGGTGGAGGGGGAAGGATTCGAACCTTCGTAGACGCGAAGTCGGCAGATTTACAGTCTGCTGCCATTGACCGCTCGGCCACCCCTCCGTCCCTGCGGCGCGCAGCGCGAGATCTAGCCAGTTCAGCCCGCCGTGCGGGCGCGCGTTGCTCGCAAATCCAATGGGTTACGTCAAGCGCCAAATCCCGCGAAGGCCATGATTTGCCCACCGCCCCGTGCCGCCATACAAGGCAGGCATGCGTCAGCGCCCTCATCGACCCGGCCGCGCCGCCGCCGAGCGCCCGGCCCGCGGCGGCCACCAGCCGGTCTGGATCTACGGCCGGCACGCCGTCGCCGCCGCCCTTGCCAACCCCGACCGCCGCATCGAAAGGTTGTTCGCCACGCGGGAGATGGCCGAGCGGATGGCCGCCGAGATCGGCCGGGCCGACGTCGTTCTCGTTTCCCGCGACGAGCTGGGCCAGCGCCTGCCGGCCGGCGCCGTCCATCAGGGAATTGCCGCGCTGGCTGCCCCGCTGGAGGAGCCAGCGCTGGAAGATCTGCTCGCGAAGTGCGGCGACAACGCCCTCGTCCTGGCCCTCGACCAGGTTACCGACCCCCACAATGTCGGGGCCATCCTGCGCTCGGCCGCCGCTTTCGGAGCGGCCGGCCTGGTGGTGACGGACCGTCATGCGCCATCCGACACGGGCGTGCTCGCAAAGGCGGCCTCCGGAGCCCTCGAGGTCGTCCCCCTGGTCCGCGCGGTCAACCTTGCCCGCACCCTCGACCAGCTCAAGGAGGCGGGATTCTGGCTCTACGGCCTCGACGAACGGGGCGACACGGCCATTCATGCCCTCGACCTGCGCGGCCGCGCCTGCATCGTGCTTGGGGCCGAGGGCGAAGGCCTGCGCCGCCTGACGGCCGAGCGCTGCGACCGGTTGATCACGATCCCCACCAACGCTGCCCTTGCCGCGCTCAACGTCTCGAACGCCGCCGCCGTCGCCGCCTACGAGTGGGCACGCCAGCGGCCGCCTGTTTGAGGTCGCGCCGGTTTGAGGTAAACGTCTCGCCGCAAGATACGGCGCCGGGTTAGCACAGCGGTAGTGCAGCGGTTTTGTAAACCGAAGGTCGGGGGTTCGATCCCCTCACCCGGCACCATCTCGGCGGCTTCTTACCTTCTTCAGAACTTCCAGCTCGGCCCGCTACGCCGCTTCGCGGCGGCACAGGCACGAGGCGCGGATCGGCACCTCCGCGCGGGCAAGCGCCAGGTCGAGGCGCGCCTTTATGAGAGGCGCTTCCACCTTGTCCCCGCAGCCGACGAGGCATTCGTGAAGGCCATGCAGGCTCCACACATTGTCGGGATGCCAGGCCGCCCGGCTGGTCGTGGGATCAAATCCCAGGTCGGCGCGATAAACCGCCTCCGCCTCGGCAAGGCGTCCCTGCTCCAGCAGGAGCGCACCCAAAGCATGTCGCGTCGGTTGCATCCAGCCCCACGGCTCGTCGTAGGGCAGGGCGTCGTCGAGCGCGACCGCCCGGCGCAGATGCGCGAAGGCGACTTCGAAGTTGCCTCGACGGTACTCGAACTCACCCGACAACATCTCGTCGGCGATGGCGAGCAGGTCGAGCATGGTGTTGTTGTTCAATCGCCTCGACTCGGGGACGCGCGCGACGGCCGCACGGAAATCCGCACGCGCCTGCTCCGCCTCGGCAATCTCGCCCAGCACCGAATGCGCGACACCTTTCGCATACAGCATCATCGCGACGGTGGAACAGTAGAGTTCCCGGTCGGCCGGCACTTCCTGCGCCAGGATCTCGCGCCACCGACCGAAGCGAACCAGCACATGCTGCTTCACGGACAGATAGCTTTCGACGAAGTCGGCCATCGGTGGCGACGGCATGCGCAGCACATCCTCCGGCGTCGAGTCGATGAGTTCCTGCGCGGCGGCGAGAGCGGGCGTCGGCTGCCCGAGGAACATCGCGCCATAGACGACGAAATGGAGGTCGTGGCAGCGGTAAAGCGTGTAGAAATTGCGTGCGCCCTCGCGGGCGAGGAACTTGCGGTCGGCGACCACCGCTTTCTGGTTGTAGACGACGACGTCGCGATAGTTGCCACAGAGTACGTCGATGTGGGTCGGCATGTGAACGAGATGGCCGGAATCGGGCACGAGGTCGCGCAGGCGATCGGCCGCCCGCAGCGCGCGCTGCGGGAACGGCGACATCTCCATGAGATGGATATAGAGGTGGAGCAGACCGGGATGCTCCCACGTTCCGGGCAGGCCGCGCAGCGCACCCTCCAGCACATCTACCGCCTCGTCGGTCAGGGCGCCCTCCTTGGCGCGACCGGTCTGCAGATCCCACATCTGCCATGGCATTTCGTTCATCATCGCCTCGACGAACACAGCCGCGACATCGAGATCTTCGGGCCAACGCCGGTGCAGGCCGCGCATCGCCACCGTGAATGCCTTGTCCCACGGCGCCTGATCCTCGATCGGGTCGCGCTGCGGGTAACGCGCCTGCAAAGCCTCGATCAGGGCCCGTTCGACCGGTGTCGCGCCGGCCGACAATGCAAGGGCGCGCTGCATGGCGTCGTAGGCTTCGTACAACGCCTCCCGCTTGCCCGCAGGATCGTAGAGAACCCACGGCAAATTGTAGTTGGGCCCAGCGGCGTAGGAGACACCCCAATGCGCCATGGCGCAGCTTGGATCGCTCTCCGACGCCCGGCGAAAGCAGGCGATTGCCTCGGCGTGATTGAAGCCGAACAGCCAGTTGAGACCGCGATCGAACCAGAGCTGCGCTGCCGGCGACGTCGTCGTGATCGTCCGCCCATAACGACCCAGATCGAAATAGTCGTTCAACGCCGTCTCCCTTGTACCCGAGGGCACTTTGCCCACGACGGGAACAGCATCGCAACAATGCTTCGAGAGGGACAGAATTGGCCGCGAAGATCGAGAGTTAGGTGCTAGCCTGATATCGAGGCGCCTCGCCTCGACGCTGTGAAGGATGATCGGTTACGCATGAGTTCGCCCACGTCCCTGCTCTCCCCCGACGATTTGGAGCGCTTCGGTCCGGACCCGGAGACCTCGTTCCGTGCCAATCTCGCCGCCGTGGAAGAGCGTATTGCCGGCGCCTGCAGGCGAGCCGGCCGGGACCGGGCCTCGGTGCGGCTTCTTCCGATCACCAAGACGGTCCCTGCGCAGGTCCTGCGCCTCGCCCATGCCGCCGGGGTGAGGCCGTTCGGCGAGAACAAGATCCAGGAGGCGATGGGCAAACGCGACGCGCTACAGGACCTTGCCATCGACTGGAGCATCGTCGGGCATCTCCAGACCAACAAGGCGAAATACCTGGCGCGCTTCGCCCGGGAATTCCATGCGCTCGACAGCGTGAAACTGGCCGCGACCCTCGAAAAGCGTCTGGAGATCGAGGACCGCGTCCTGGAGGTCTATATCCAGGTCAACACGTCGGGCGAGGAGACCAAGTACGGGCTGCATCCCGACGACCTGCTCCCCTTCATCGACGAGCTCGGGCAGTACAAGCGCCTCAAACCGCGAGGGCTCATGACGCTCGCCCTGCTCAGCGCCGACATGGAGAGAGTGAGACCCTGCTTTGCCCTGCTGCGCCGCTTGCGGGACGAGGCCGTGAAGCGCAACGCGTCCCTCACCGAACTGTCGATGGGCATGTCGGGCGACTTCGAGGAAGCCATCGAGGAAGGGTCGAACGTGGTGCGCGTCGGCCAGGCGATCTTCGGCAAGCGGCCCACGCCCGACGGCCACTATTGGCCGGGCCTTTTGAAGAACTGATCGGAGGCGGGCCGACGCCCGATATCAGCGGCTGCCCGTCAGGCGGCGATCCAGCAGCTCAAGGGCGAGCAACACCTCGGCCAGCAGGCGCTGGAAGGCGTAGAACCACCCGGCACGGCCATCCAGAACGGCGCCCTTGGCAAACAGGACGTAGAGCAGCACCACAAGTGGCGCCGGCCAGCCCATCAGGCGCAGCCGGTCCACCCGCGAGAGTTGGTCGCTTGATGCCGCAAGCAAATGCGCCGCCTCACGGGCAGCATAGCGGAGCTGCGACCCGAGCCACCGCGACAGGGGTTTCCGGTCGTCGTGATAAACGACGCTACGCAGCATCGTCACCGCTCCCGACAAGCGGATGCGGTGACCGTGCCCCTCGTTCTCGTAGCGGGCCCCCGCAACGCGATACAGGACGGCGCGCGGCGGATAGAGCGACCCGCGCAGCGGGCGGCCGTGGATGCGGTAGACAAAGGCGGCCTTGTATCCGGCCTGGCCAGTCGCAGGATCCAGCGCCGCGAGCTCCGCCGGGAAGCCAGTGCTCAGCTCGTAGTCCGCGTCCATCGATAGGACCCATGGCGTCCGAATCCGAGTCAGGCCGAAATTGCACTGCTCGGCGAAGCTGTCGAACGGTCGGTGAAAAACCTCGATCCGAGGGTCTCCCGCCAGCACCTCCAGGGTGCCGTCGGTACTGCCGCTGTCGATCACGACGATACGGGTCGCCCAGGCCAGAGGGGCGAGCGTGCGGCCGATATTGTCGATCTCGTTGAAGGTGATCAGCAGCGGCGTGATATCGGCGAGGTTCATGGTGGTCAGCGTGCCTTCGCGGCCATCCCCCGGTCGCGGCTTTCCGTCATCCAGCGCCATGCCGAGCCGATGACCTCGTCGAGGGCCGAATGTTGCGGCTGCCAGGCAAGCGCCTCGCGGGCAAACGCGACATCGGCCACCAGGACAGGCGGATCGCCCGGCCGGCGGGGCGCTTCATCGACGCGGATCTCGCACCCGGTGATCGCGCGCGCGCGCGACACTATTTCGGCGATGCTGGTGCCGCTGCCGGCCCCGAGGTTGTAAGCCTTGAACTCGCCCGCACGGCAGCGTGACAGCGCCGCCACATGTGCGGTCGCGAGATCGCTCACATGGACGTAGTCGCGGATGCATGTCCCGTCGGGCGTGTCGTAGTCGGTTCCGAATATCGAGAGGGAGGATCGAAGTCCGGCTGCCGCCTGCAGGACGAGCGGCACGAGATGCGTCTCCGGATCGTGCTCCTCGCCCAGTTCGCCGTCCGGATCGGCCCCGCCGGCATTGAAGTAGCGTAGCGCGATGGCGCCGAAACCATGGGCGGCACACGCATCCTTAAGGATCTGCTCGCCCATCAGTTTCGTGCGCCCATAGGGGTTTATCGGATCCTGACGCGTGCTCTCCTGGATGGGCAACCGATCCGGCACGCCGTAGGTCGCGCAACTGCTGGAGAAGACGATCGACGCCACGTCGTGCGCCTGCATCGTCTCGAGCAGGGTGACCATCCCGGCGACGTTGTTCCGATAGTAGCGCAAGGGTTCGACGCCCGATTCGCCCACATAGGCCAGGGCAGCGAAATTGATGACGGCTTCCGGGCGATACTCGCGCAACGCTGCGCCGAGCGCGACCGGATCGTCGATGTCGCCCTGCACCAGCGGCCCCCATTTCACCGCCCAGGGGTGACCCGTGTGCAGGTTGTCATAGACGATGGGTTGATGCCCCGCGCGGGCAAGCGCCTTGCATGTGTGCGAGCCGATATATCCTGCGCCGCCTGCCACCAATACGCGCACCGACTCCCCCTCTGTTCGCGGCCCGGCCTCCCCGAGCCCTGCAGCCGTCCGGCCTATCGCTGGATCAGCGTATCGCCCAGCACGAGCACGTCCATCTTGGTCCTGAGGAAACAGTCGATCGCCTCCTCAGGCTTGCACACGACGGGCTCGTTCTCGTTGAAGCTGGTGTTGAGGACGATCGGCACGCCGGTGATCTCGTTGAAGGCCGAGATCAGGCGGGCGTAACGCGGGTTGCCCGACCAGGTGACCGTCTGCAGTCGTCCGCTGCCGTCGACATGGGTCACCGCAGGAATCTCTTTCCGCTTCTCCTCGCGGATGCGGAAGACCTGCATCATGAACGGGACGTCGGCGTCGGTCTCGAACCATGCCGATACGGAATCCCGGAGGATCGACGGCGCGAACGGGCGGAAGGATTCGCGCCGTTTGATCTTGAGATTGAGGATATCCTTCATGTCGGCGCGACGCGGGTCGCCAAGGATGGACCGGTTGCCGAGCGCGCGGGGCCCCCATTCCAGCCGCCCCTGGAACCAGCCGATCACTTTCCCTTCGGAGATTGCCTGGGCCGTGTGCCGGCAAAGCGTCGCCTCGTCGGGAATGCGCTCGATGCGGCATCCCGCGGCATCGAAATCGGCACGCCGCTGCTCGATCGCGGCAGAAATCTGCTCCGGCGTCGCGGAAGGCCCCCAGTAGGAGTGATCCATCACGAAGTGACGCTTGCGCCCGGTCGCTCCGGTCTTCTGCCAGATGGCATAGGCCGCCCCGATGGCGCCGCCCGCATCGCCGCCTGCCGACTGGACGTACAGCTGCCTGAACGGCGTGTGCTCCAGGACCTTGCCGTTGGCCACCGAATTGTAGGCACACCCTCCTGCCAGAACGAGCGCATCGGTCCGGTAACGCGGGTGCAAGGCGTTCAGGAGATGGAAGAACGCGTTCTCGTAAGTGACTTGCGCCGACCGCGCGATGTCGCGATGGCGATCTTCCAGCGGCGCAGACGGATCGCGCGCCGGCCCGAGCAGGGAAACCAGCTCGTCGCCCCAGAGACGCCCTCCCGAAGGAATGCCATCCTTCACCTGGTAATTGGCGCCGTCGCCCCTGGCGTGGCGAAAGAACCGCGTGTCGAGGGCGAAGCTGCCGTCGTCCCTGAGGCGCACGATCTGCTTCATCTCCTCGACGAAGCGAGGCTCGCCATAGGGAGCGAGCCCCATGACCTTGTATTCGTCGCCATAATGGGGGAAGCCGATGAACTGGGTCATGGCTTCGTAGAAAACCCCCAACGAGTGCGGGAAATACACGCGCCCATCGACGCCGAGCGTGTTGCCTTCGCCCAGCCCCCACGCAGCGGACGAGAAATCACCGAACCCGTCGACCGAGACCGCGACTGCCTTTTCGAAGGGAGACACGAGGAAGGCGGAGCCGAGATGGCAGTAGTGGTGTTCCACCGCGTGCGCCGTGCCACGGAATTCCTGCTCCGGCAGGTGGCGCCTGAGGTTGCCGGCAATATCCGCTCGTTCTCCCCGATTGCGCAGCCTGCTCATGACATAGGCCGGGCTCACGCCCGAGGTCAGCGCATAGGCGAGCTTTCGCCAGCGGTTCGCACGGTTGTCGCTGTTCACGGCAACGTGTTCGACGTCGGCCAGGGAAATGCCCGCCTCGCTCAGGCAGTACCGGATGGACTCGCTGGGAAAGCCGCCCCAGTGCTTGATCCGGCGAAAGCGCTCTTCCTCCACGGCGGCGACGAGTTCGCCGTCCTTGATGAGGCAAGCCGAGGCATCGGCGTGATAGGCGTTGAGGCCAAGAATATAGGTCATGCTGAGTTGCTTCTGCGGGGAACGCCTATGTGCTTGGTATAGATCAATTTTTCAGGCGGACCATCATTTTCGCCCCATTGCAGCCTCTCTGAGGCACAATCGTGCACAGGGCATGCGTCGCGGCAGACGCTTGACGAAGCGGGCCGTTCCGAGCAAACGAACTGCCTCGCGCGGCCATCCCCCTCCGGCCGCCTCGCGTGCTCCTTAGAGGCGCGGCGCCAAACTTTCGCAAGTCTTTGAAAATTCGGTAGAAACCCGCTTCGATCGAAAGGCTCAAGGTTAATGTCCAAAAATGATCTCGTGGTCGTCACCGGGGCCGGTGGCTTCATCGGTGGCCATCTTGTCCGCGTCCTGCGCGAGAGCGGCCACTCGAAGATCCGCGCCGTCGACGTGAAGCCGCTCGAGGAGTGGTACCAGAAGTTCCCGGACGTCGAGAACCAGGTCGGCGACCTCGCGCTGCTCGAGCCCTGCCGCAAGGCCGCCAAGGGCGCCTCCATGATCTACAACCTTGCCGCCGACATGGGTGGCATGGGCTTTATCGAAACCCACAAGGCGGAGTGCATGCTGTCGGTGCTGGTGAGCACCCATATGCTGGTCGCCGCGAAGGAAGCCGGCGTGCCGCGCTTCTTCTATTCGTCGTCGGCCTGCGTCTACAACGGCGACAAGCAGACAGACGCCAACGTCACGGCCCTCAAGGAAGAAGACGCCTACCCGGCGCTTCCCGAGGATGGGTACGGTTGGGAAAAGCTCTTCAGCGAGCGCATGGCCCGGCATTACCGGGAGGATTACGGCATGGCGACCCGCGTCGCCCGCTACCATAACGTCTACGGCCCCGAGGGCACGTATGACGGCGGTCGCGAGAAGGCTCCCGCCGCGATGTGCCGCAAGGTCATCGAGGCCAAGCTGTCGGGCAAGCACGAGATCGAGATCTGGGGCGACGGCGAGCAGACCCGTTCCTTCATGTATATCGACGACTGCACCGCGGGCACGATCAAGCTCGCCCAGAGCGACATCATCGAGCCGCTGAACATCGGCAGCGACGAGCTGGTCAGCATCAACCGCCTTGTCGACATCGTCGAGAAGATCGCGGGCATCAAGCTCAAGCGGCGCTACAACCTCGACGCGCCGAAGGGCGTGCGGGGCCGTAACAGCGACAACACACTGATCAAGAAGCTGATGAACTGGGCTCCGTCGATCCGTCTCGAGGACGGCATGGAGAAGACCTACAAGTGGATCTACGACGAGATGACGTCGGGCCGCGCGTCGGTCGTCAACGCCCTGCCGCGCGCCGTGGCTTCGGCCCAGTAACAGGTTCGCACATCGCCCCGTCGGGGGCTGGAAAAGCCCGGTGTTCGCGAGAACACCGGGCTTTTTGTTGCTCCTGCCAGTGCGGCGCTGCCCGCCTCCTGGTCCGGCCTACCGCCCCACGCGGCTTACTTCCCGGTTGCTCTTCAGCAGGTTGTCGAAATATTCGATCGTCTTCGTGAGCCCCTGGTCCAACGGCACTTTCGGCTCCCATTTCAGCTTCTCCCGCGCCAGGCTGATGTCCGGGCAACGCTGCATCGGATCGTCGACCGGGAGCGGCTGGAAGATCAGCTTGGACCTGCCCCCCACTTTCTCGAGCACTTTCTCCGCCAGGTGCCGGATCGGCATCTCGACCGGGTTGCCGATATTGACCGGCCCGGTGAAATCGTCGGGCGTATGGTCCATCAGACGGAGCCAGCCATCGAGCAGGTCGTCGACGTAGCAGAAAGCCCGCGTCTGCATGCCGTCGCCGTAGATCGTGATGTCCTCGCCGCGCAGCGCCTGCACGATGAAGTTGGACACCACGCGTCCATCGTTGGGATGCATGCGCGGCCCGTAGGTATTGAAGATGCGCGCAACCTTGATCCGCAGCTTGTGCTGGCGGTGATAGTCGAAGAACAGCGTCTCTGCGCAGCGCTTGCCCTCGTCGTAACAGGCGCGCGGCCCCAGCGGATTGACGTTGCCGCGGTAGCTCTCGACCTGAGGATGCACCGTGGGATCGCCGTAGACCTCGCTGGTCGAGGCCTGGAAAATCTTGGCGCGGACGCGCTTTGCCAGGCCGAGCATGTTGATGGCGCCGTGGACGCTGGTCTTGGTGGTCTGCACGGGGTCGTGCTGGTAGTGGATCGGCGATGCCGGGCAGGCAAGATTGTAGATCTCGTCGACTTCCACATAGAGCGGGAACGTCACGTCGTGGCGCATCAGCTCGAAGCGCGGGTTGTCGAGGCAGGCCAGGATATTGGCCTTCGTCCCGGTGAAATAATTGTCGACGCACAGCACGTCGTTACCCGCTGCCAGCAGGCGCTCGCACAGATGCGAGCCAAGAAAGCCCGCACCGCCGGTCACGAGAATTCGCTTACCCATTCTTCCCCCACGAACCCAGTGCGGCGAGACTAGGCGATCAGCCCCTTGAATTCACTCCCAAACCGCCGAAGGATGACGCGCCCTGCCCTCCGGCCGGGCCAAGCAAGACCGGAATGCACAGCAGGGGAAACGTCGGTGAATCCCAAGATCGTCGGCCTTGCGGACATCGTCCGCGTACAGGGGCGCGAGCGCCCGGACGCAACCGCCATTGTCTATGACGGCCGACCGACCACCTACGGTGAGCTCGACCGCCTTTCCAGCCGGGTTGCCAACGGGCTGATCGGCGCGGGTATCCGGCCGCAGGCACGCGTGGCGCACCTGGATAAAAGCAGCGACCTCTTCTTCGAGCTGCTGTTCGGCGTCTCCAAGGCAAGCGCCGTCATGGTGTCGGTCAACTGGCGTTTGGCCGCGCCGGAGGTGGCGCATATCCTGAACGATGCGGAGGCCGAGATCCTTTTCGTCGGCGAGGAGTATTTCCCGCTCGTCGAAAGGATCCGCAACGAGCTGAAGACCATCCGACTCGTCGTGACACTCGGTCCCCGACACGGCGACTGGCCCTCTTTCGCCGAATGGCGCGACCTCAACGCCGCCTCGGATCCCCGCCTGCCTGCGCACCCCGAAGAGACGGCCGTACAGTTCTACACCAGCGGCACGACGGGCTTGCCGAAGGGAGCCGAGCTCTCGAACGCCAATTTCGCCTTCCTGCTCGAGATCTGGCCGGAGAGCTGGCTGCTGACGGCGGGCACCTCGAACATGGTGTGCCTGCCCATGTTCCATATCGGCGGCGCAGGCTGGGCCATTGCCGGGCTCCATGCCGGAGCGGTCAACCATGTCGTGCGGGAGTTCGTGCCGGCGAAGGTTCTCGAGATCATGCAGGCGAAGAGGGTCGAGGTCGTGCTGCTCGTGCCCGCCATGATCCTGTTCCTCGTGCAGACGCCACAGATAAACGAGACGGATCTTTCGAGCCTGAAGTTGATCGTCTACGGCGCTGCGCCGATGCCCGCCGACCTGCTGAAGCAGGCCATGAAGATATTCGGCTGCGGATTCCAGCAGGTATACGGGCTCACCGAGACGACAGGTGCGATCACCCTTCTCCCGCCGGAGGATCACGACCCGACCGACGCCAGGAAGCTGCTGTCCTGCGGCTTTGCACATAAAGGCGTCGAGCTGCGCATCGTCGGCGACGATGGCGAGACACTTCCTCCAGGTCAGGTGGGCGAGATCGCCGTGCGTTCGCCCCAGGTGATGCGCGGATACTGGCGGCTCCCCGATGCCACGGCGCGGGCCGTCAAGGGAGACTGGTTCTTCACCGGCGACGCCGGCTACCTCGACGACAAGGGCTATCTCTTCATCTACGACCGCGTGAAGGACATGATCCTGTCCGGCGGCGAGAACATCTATCCGGCCGAAGTGGAAAGCGCCCTGTTCGGGCACCCTGCCGTCGCCGACGTGGCGGTGATCGGCGTCCCGGACGAACGCTGGGGAGAAGCGGTCAAGGCCGTCGTGGTGCGCAAGCCCGGCAGCGACCTCGGCGCCGGCGAACTGCTCGAATGGGCGCGCGAGCGCATTGCGGGATACAAGCTGCCCAAATCGGTCGACTTCATCGACGCCCTGCCACGCAACCCGACCGGCAAGATACTGAAGCGCGAGCTGCGCAAACCCTATTGGCAAGGCCGGCAGCGGAACGTGAACTGACCGCCCTGCGGACCTCGCGCGCCGGACCTGCTTCAAAATCACGGAAGACCGACCTAGAACCATCCCATGTCACAGTTGCCCGACAACCTTACGCCCGTCCGCCCGGCCCACAAGTTCGACGAGGCCCGCCTCGCCGACTACATGCAGGCCAACGTCGAAGGCTACAAAGGCCCGCTCAGCGTGCTGCAGTTCGAAGGCGGGCAGAGCAATCCCACCTTCCACGTCACGGACGGCGGCGGCAGGATGTACGTGCTGCGCAAGAAGCCGCCGGGAAAGCTGCTGCCCTCCGCCCACCAGGTCGACCGCGAGTTTCGCGTCATCAAAGCCCTGTCGGATCACACCGACGTGCCCGTGCCCAAGGCGTACGCGCTCTGCCAGGACGATTCCATCATCGGCACCGCCTTCTACATCATGCAGTTCCTGCCGGGGCGCGTTCTCGCCGATCCCAAGATGCCGGGCATCTCGCCCGCCGATCGTCGCAAGATCTTCGACTCGATGAACGACGTGCTGGCGCGTTTGCACAATGTCGACTACCGCGCCATCGGGCTCGGCGATTTCGGGCGCGAAGGGCAATACATACAGCGGCAGCTCGCCCGCTGGTCGAGCCAGTACGATCTCGCCCGCACCGAGGATATCGACTCGATGGAAGCCCTCAAGAAGTGGCTGCCGGAGAACATCCCGCCGGGCGACGAGACCCGCATCAACCACGGCGACTACCGCCTTGGGAACACGATCGTCCATCCCACGGAGCCACGCGTCATCGCCGTTCTCGACTGGGAGCTTTCGACGCTTGGCCACCCGCTCGCCGACCTCGGGTACAATTGCATGATGTACCATTTCGGCGAGGGATACGGCGCCTCCGGCGGCTATGCCGGCATGGACCTCCAGGCGTTCGGCATCCCCACCGAGAAGGAATATCTCGACGCCTATGCCCGCCGGACGGGACGCAAGGAAGTTCCGGCGTGGAACTTCTACCTTGCCTTCTCGCTGTTCCGTCTCGCCGCCATCGTGCAGGGCGTCTACAAGCGCGGTCTCGACGGCAATGCGTCGTCCGAGAACGCGACCAAGTACGGAAACCGGGCTCGCGCGATGGCCGATCTGGCCTGGTCGGTTGCCCAAAAGCGCGGCTGATAAATCCGGCCGCTGCTGACGCAGCCAGGGCACGCGGACAGGGCTTCGCCTTCCCGGGAGGTTTCCCATCCAAACGGACGCTCCCCGTCGGGGCTGATCCGTTCACGTCCTTCTGCAAACAGCGTCGGCCCGATGTGTACGGCCCGCCCGCAACCGATTCCTATTGGTCCGTCGAGGGCACCATGGAGGCGTCATTGCCCCGTGGGCAATTCTCGGTGTCGATGACCATGTTCGCTGGATTGCGGTAGCGTTCGATATCGTAGGGCGCCGAATCGCTCGGCGGCCTGACGGGCGGCGTGCGGAGCGTCCAGGCGACAAGCCTCTTCATGACGCTGCCAAGCGCCTGGTCGAAGGCGTCGACCACCAGAGGCACCTTATCCCCACGGGCCCTGACGCAGCGCTCGAAGGAGGCGACCCCGATGATCTGCCGGTCCGGCATCCGCACCAGCTTGGTGATGATCCGGACCTTCACGATCGGCGGCTGGCCGTAGAAATACATCGCCTGGAAGTCGCGCAGGTCGGGCTGCAGCACGTAGTTCGCCCGCAGCGCGATCGACTCGCGGGCCACGGCGACGATCTTTCGCGTATTCTCGAAGGAATCGACGATACGGGTCTGGACCATCAAAGGTGCCCGATCGGTCCAGGCAACCTTTGCGTAATAGTCCGTCGACGTCGGCGTCATCTGGATAGCGATCCGCCCGGTGTTCAGGCTTGCGGCCGCTGCAGGCACCTCGACCGCGAGCTGCCAGAACACAGCCGGCAGATCCGGTTCGAACGTGTTCTTCGGCGTGACGGTGTAGAGAGCCGTCGGCTCTGCCGCGGAATCGACGGCGTCCACGAACTGGCATCCCGCGAGTGCTGCGGCCGCCGTGACCGAGACGATCCAACGACATATCATTTGGGCGTGTACCCTTGCTGGCCGCTGAACACGAAAGCCGCCGGGTCACGCTCGAGTCGCGTGGCGATCACGTTCAGGTTTGCCGTGAGCTGTCGCAGTTCCCGCATGGCCAGAGAGAATTCGGTGAGGCCGGTTTCGGTGAAGCTCTTGATCGGGCCTTTGCTGTCGACGATGACTTTGTTCAGCTGACCCGCTGTCGCGTCGATATTCGCGAGAGCTTTCCGTGCCTCGGCCAGGGTTTTGCTGAGTTCGCCGGGCGTCTTGCCCGCCAAGGCCTTCCGGGTCGCCTCGTCCTGCGGACCGATCTCCTGGGCGATGCTCGTCAGGGAATTTGAGAGTTCGTTCAGTTTCGAGAAAGTCTTGCGCACGTCCTCGATCGCCGCGGGCAACTCGGCCAGCGCGGTCTGGATGGCGCCGTCCGACTTGGCGAACGCCTTGGTCGCGGTATCTATGTTGCGGATCGCATCGCCGACGGCGCTGATATTGTCGGGGTTCAGCAATTCGTTGAGTCGATCGACGGTCACGCCCGCCTTGGCGAGAAGCTCCTGAGCGGACGTCGACGTCGCCTGAAGGAAGGAGGCCCCTTCCCTGATCTCAGGGTATGGCTTGTCGCCCTGTCTTTTCTTCGGCTTGATCTGGTCAACGTCGAGCCGGCCCACGATCTGGATGTAGGCTGCACCCGCGATGAAAGGCTTCTCGAAAACGGCGTACGACCGGTCGCGGATGTCGATGTCCCAGTCCACGGCGATCGTCACTTCGATCTTCTCCGACAGTCGTTCGCGTCCGGTCGCGCGCTGCGTATCCATGCGCGAGGTCAACTGGATGTTCTCGACGCGGCCGACGCGCAGACCGCGATAGAACACCGGAGAATCCTTGGTCAGCCCCTGCACGTCACCAGAAAAAAGGATCACATAATAGGCGTATGCGGTCCGATCGCCCGCCCGCAGCTTCCAGATCACGAAGCCCGCAACGGCGGCGAGGAACAACAGCATCGCCGCGCCGATCAGCACATAGGGCGATTTTCTTTCCATGAGATGCTGCTTCTACTCCCGCCGGGCAGCCCGACCGCGAGGGCCGTGGAAATATTCCCGGACCCAAGGATGGTCGTAGGCCAGCAATTCTTCCATCGTACCTACCACGACACGCTTGTCGAGCAACACGGCGATGCGATCGCAGATGGCGTTGAGGCTGTCGAGGTCATGGGTCACCATCAGGACGGTCACACCCAGGCTGCGGGACAGGCCCTTGACCAGTTCGTCGTAATGGGACGCCCCGATCGGATCCAGACCGGCCGTCGGCTCGTCCAGGAACAGCAGTTCGGCATCCAGCGCAAGGGCACGGGCAAGGCTCGCCCTCTTGCGCATGCCGCCGGAAAGTTCCGAAGGTTTCTTCTCGCCGGCATCGGCGGGCAGGCCGACCATTCCGATCTTGAGCGCCGCGATCTCGCGCATCGTCTCGTCGTCGAGCTCCGCATGCTCGCGGATCGGGACGATGATGTTCTCCGAAACGCTCAGGGACGAAAACAGGGCACCATCCTGGAACTGCACTCCCGTACGCGCGAGCATCCGGCGCTTGGCCTTCCCGTGCAACGTGCTGGTATCGACGCCCAGCATCTCGATCGTGCCCTCACGCGCCTCGTTGAGGCCGATGATCGTACGCAGCAGCACGGACTTGCCCGTACCTGACCCGCCGACAAGCCCGACAATCTCGCCACGGAATACGTCGAAATCGAGGTGATCGTGGATGACCTTCTCGCCGAACTGGGTCTTGATCCCCCGCAGCCGCAGGACAACGTCGCGGCCGTCCCGATGGTCGTTGATCTGGCCGCCTTCCGCCATCACACGCCCGCGAGCAGGAAGATGATCGAAAAGATGGCGTCGAGGACGATGACGCAGAAGATCGATTCGACGACGGACTTGGTGGTGAGCTGGCCGACGCTTTCGGCGCTCCCACTCACCCGGAGCCCTTCGAAGCATCCGATGGTGGCGATGACCACGCCGAAGACCGGCGCCTTGATCATGCCCGTATAGAAATGCCATGCGCCGACCGTGTCGCGCAGCCGGTCGAAGAATTGCACGAAGGTGAAGTCGAGATAGATCGTGCAGGCGACGGCGCCGCCCAAGAGGCCCGCCATGTCCCCCCAGAAGGCAAGCAGCGGCATGGAGATCAACAGGGCCGTGATGCGCGGCAGGACCAGCCATTCCACCGGGTTGAGCCCGATGGTCCGCATCGCATCGACTTCCTGATTGACCTGCATGGTGCCGATCTGCGCGGTAAAGGCGCTTCCCGACCGGCCAGCGACGATGATCGCCGTCAGCAGAGGCCCGAGTTCGCGGAACATGCCGATGGCGACGGCCTCGACCGTGAAGGTCTCCGCACCGAACTGGCGCAATTGCTCGACGCCCTGGTAGGCGATGACCACGCCGATCAGGAAGCAAAGGATGCCGACGATGGTCAGGGCGCGGATCCAGACCTCGTACATCTGCTGGATCACGGCATTGATGCGGAAACGCTTCGGCTGCAGGCAGGCTTCGACGAAGACCACCAGTATCTCGCCGAAGAAGGCGCACAGGCTGAGAATCTGCTTGTAGAAATCGACCGCGTTCCGGCCGATTTCCTCGAGCCAATGAGCGAACCAGTTGACGCGGCGCTCGGGCACGGCGTCGCACATGTTCGTGCGCACCAGCTCGAAAAGATCGGCCTGTGCCTTGTCCTTCGTCTTTACCTCGACATCCTTGCCGTCGCCGAGTTCGAGGATTTCGAGTGCTCCGGTCGTGTCCAGCCGCTCGATGCCGCTCGTGTCGACGGTAAGCGCGCCTTTGGCCTCGGAACCCGCGGCCTGACGCGCCTTCTCCGCCTGCTGGCGGATTCCCGGCACCGTGAAGACGGTCCAGGTTCCGCCAACCTCGATGACAGGCTTGCCTGCTTGTGCGGTGTAGCGGATTGTCGGCTCTGCGTCGGACATCGGCGAGATTAGTCGTCGCCGCGCTTGGCGCTGTCAATCGCCTTGCATTGCGTACGTTGCCCGGCGCGCAGGACACTGGCACCCTTTCGCGACCGGAGGAAATGCATGGGGAAATGGCCGCGGCTGGACAAGATCGAGATGATCGACGGGCCGATCGACGAGCAGGACTACGAAAGAGCCCTGAGAAAGCTGCAGAACCGGCTGCTCGAACTGCAGGTGCATCATATCCGGACGGGTGGTCGCGTGGTGATAGGCCTCGACGGCTGGGACGCGGCCGGCAAGGGCGGCCTGATCGAGCGTCTCGTCGCCGGCCTCGAGCCCAAGGCGCTCCATGTCTGGCGGATCGGTGCGCCGACGGCGGAAGAGCAAGGCAAGCACTGGCTGTGGCGCTTCTGGAACCGCCTGCCCGCGCCGGGAAGCTGGGCGATCTTCGACCGCACCTGGTACGGGCGGGTGCTGGTCGAGCGGATCGAGGGCTATTGCAGCAAGGACGCCTGGAAGCGCGCCTATCGCGAGATCAACGAGTTCGAACGGCAGCTCGCCGACGATGGGGTCCAGATCGTGAAGCTGCTGGTTCACGTCAGCGAGGAAGAGCAGAAGCGGCGGATGATCGATCGGCTGAGCAAGCCGCATAAGCGCTTCAAGGTCGGGCTGGAAGACTTCCGCAACATCGCCAAGCGCAAGGAATACCTCGAAGCCTATGACGACATGCTGGAACGGACCGACACCGAGCAGGCGCCCTGGCACGTGATTGCCAGCGACAACAAGATGCATGCGCGCCTGAAGGGCCTGGACGTGGTGGCGGACCGGCTCGGCCGCGGCGTCGAGCTGAGCGAACCGGAGCTCGACCCTGCTGTCGCGGATGCTGCCTTCAAGGCATGGGGCTGGCGGCCGGCCGACGGCAAGAGCGGAAAGGAAAACAAGGAAGAGTCGAAGCCGCAAACGGGCAAGGGCAACGGCAAGAAGTGACGCAGCCAAGGCGATTGTTTGCCGGCTGGTGGGTGGTTGCCGGCGCGTTCATATGCATGATGACCGGATACCTGGTCGCCTATTCGTTCGCCGCCTTCTTCGGCTCGCTGGAAAGCGAATTCGGCGCCCGCCGCGGCGAGACATCGCTCGTCTTCTCGATTTCCGCCTTCCTTTACTTCCAGCTTGGCCTGCCCGGTGGGCTGATTGCCGACCGCATCGGGCCAAGGCCGGTCGTCGTTGGCGGCCTGCTCGTGATCGCGGCAGGCCTGGCCGTCGCCGCGCAGGCGACGAACCTTTGGCATGTCTATCTGGGATATGGGCTCGGGGTCGGAATCGGCGTGGGTCTCTCCTACGTGCCCAGCGTGGCCGCCGTGCAGCGCTGGTTTGTCCGGCGGCGGGGGACGGCGAGCGGCATCGCCGTCGCCGGCATCGGTTTCGGTACGCTGCTGGGGGCGCCCCTTGCCTACCATCTCATCCTGCTGGTGGGATGGCGACAGACCTACCTGGTGCTCGCGGCCATGTGCGCCGTGGGCGCGTTGGCGGCAGGATCGCTGATCAGGCCGGCACCCGAACGCTACGGTCTCTCGCCCGACGGCGATCCGCCGGCTCCGCAAGGGTCCGTGTCGGCGGTGCCAGCCGGCCTCACCCTCGGCGAAGCGGTGCGCACCTGGCCGTTCTGGTCGATCTATCTCGGTGCCATGCTGATGTCGTTCGGCCTGTTCGTCCCGTTCGTACACCTCGCGTCCTATGCCGCCGACATCGGCCTGGGCGAGGGGTTCGGCGTGTTCCTGATCATGCTGCTGGGCATCGGCAGCACCGCCGGCCGCTTCGTGTTCGCCAGCGTCACGAATCTCGTGGGCCGGCGGCTTTCGTTCGGCATCATGTATATCGGCGCCGGTACGATGATGCTCCTGTGGACGATCTCGACGACGAAGCCGATGCTCGCGGTCTTCGCGCTGGCGTTCGGGGCGTTCTATGGCGGCTTCGTCGCCATCGCCCCCTCCCTTGCCGCAGACTATTTCGGCGGCCGGGCGCTCGGCTCGGTGATCGGCGCTCTCTACGGTGGCGTGGGGATCGGTGCCCTTCTCGGCCCACCCGCCGCGGGTTTTGCCTATGATTTCTTCGGTAACTACACGGGCGCCATCCTGGCCGGTGGTGCCCTCTGCGCCGTGTCGTTCGCGATCACGCTACTGACTCCGGACCCGGGCCGCTGGCTGGCCCGGCGTCGATCCGAGACCTGACGCCCTCCCCCAGTCGCGCGGCAATCCACGGCAAGGCTTCCCGCATCGCCTCCTCGAGCTTCCATGGTGGATTGATCACCGTGACACCGCAGCCGCCCAGCTTGCCCATGGCGATGTCGGGACCGAGATGCAATTCGAGCGTGAGGCGCTTCAGCCCGGCAAGGGTGGCGCCGAATGCCGATGCCTCTGCCGTGTCCTTCAGAGGATACCAGATGAGGTAACAGCCGACGGCGAACCGTCGCAGTCCCTGACGTACGGCGCGCGCCAGGGCGTCGAATTCGTCCTTGGCCTCGAAAGGCGGATCGACCACGATCAAGCCACGCCGCTCGGGCGGCGGCAAGGTTGCCTTGATTGCGTGATAGCCGTCGGCCTGGCGGATTTCGACGGCACGGTCGCCCGCGAACTCGCGCTTCAGGAGAAGCGCTTCCTCGTGGTGTTTCTCGCACGCGACCAGCCGGTCGCCCGGCCGCAGGGCGCCACGGATCAGGCGCGGAGACCCGGGATAACGGCGCAAGGTCTCGGCGGGGCGCCCGAACTTGCGGTCGTAAGCCTCGACCGCCGCGAGATAGCGTGCGACCGCAGCCGGTATGGGGCCGTTGCGCGCGCCGAGAAGGCGTCCGATGCCGGCCTCTGCTTCTCCCGTCCGCCGGGCGCGCTCGGCCGACAGGTCGTAGCCGCCTGCGCCGGCATGCGTATCGAGCACGAAGAGCCTCTTGTCCTTTACCGTCAGGAGCCGGAGCGTCTCGCACAGGGCCGTGTGCTTCAGGATGTCGGCGAAATTGCCGGCATGGAAGCCGTGCCGGTAGTTCATGCGCCCCCCACGTCGCCGGTATCACGCCCCGCGACACCTGTGCCAGCCGCCCGGTATGAGGGAGATCCGCCGTCGGTGGGCTTCATCGCATGCATGTGTCGGGTTCCTGTGACTCGGGAACGGCACCGGCCGGGTGGCGGGCCGGGCACGTTCCGTGCTTGATAGCAGACCGTTCTTCAACGCCTGCGTATCCCAGAGGACCGAAATGGCCAACTACGAGCTGCATTCCTCCCCGGAAACCTGCCACTGGGGCTATTTCGACAGCCAGCTCAAGCCGCAGCTCCGCATCAAGTCGGGGGATACGGCCACTATCCACTGCGTTTCTGGCGCCGCCGAGATCCTGCCCGGCGAACCCTACAACGTCCTGCCCGAGCATCGCGAAATCCTCGCCAAGCTGAAGCCGCATATCGGCCGGCATATCCTGACGGGGCCGGTCCATGTCGAGGGCGCCGAGCGTGGCGACGCGCTGGCCGTCGAGGTCCTGGACATCAAGTTCCGCACCAACTGGGGCTGGAACGTCCAGCGTCCGCTGATGGGCACCCTGCCCGAGGATTTCCCGTTCTTCCGCCTGACCCATATCCCGATCGATTCCAATCGCGGCGTCTGCACCATGCCGTGGGGCACCGAGATCGAGCTGAAGCCGTTCTTTGGCATCATGGGCGTCGCCCCCCCGCCGGAATGGGGACAGTGCAGCTCGGTCGAGCCACGCGCCTTCGGCGGCAACATCGACAACAAGCATTTCCGGGTCGGCACGACGGTCTATTTCCCGGTCTTCGCCGATGGCGGCCTGTTCTCGACCGGCGACGGTCACGGCGTGCAGGGCGACGGGGAGGTCAACCTGACCGCCCTGGAAACGAGCCTCAGCGGCACCTTCAAGTTCACCCTGCACAAGAACATGAAGCTCAACAATCCGCGAGCGGAGACGGCCACGCACTGGATCACCCACGGTTTCGACCAGGATCTCGACGACGCCGCCAAGGAAGCGTTGCGCGACATGATCCGGCTGATCTGCGCCAAGACCTCGTTGAAACCCGAGGACGCCTATATGCTTTGTTCGCTCCAGGCCGACCTGCATGTCACCCAGACAGTAGACGGCAACAAGGGCATCCACTGCATGATCGAAAAGAAGCTCATCGACGGCTGACGGACGAACATCGTGGCGACTGCCCTTCTCCTCGACGAGGCCGTCGCCCGGCGCGACGATGCCGACTGGGCGCGCCGCGCGCTCGAAACGATCCAGAACGACCAGCGCCGGTCTGCCGATACGCATCTGCTGCGTCTCGACATCCCGGCCCTGGACGGGATCGACATCTATCTCAAGGACGAGTCCACGCATCCGACGGGTAGCCTGAAGCACAGGCTGGCGCGGTCCCTGTTCCTGTTCGGCATCTGCAACGGGCGCATCCGCCACGACACGCCGATCGTGGAGGCGTCGTCGGGATCCACGGCGATCTCCGAGGCGTATTTCGCCCGGCTGCTCGGCCTTCCCTTCCACGCTGTGATGTCCGCGACGACTTCCGCGGAGAAGATCAGCGAGATCGAGCGCCAGCACGGAACTTGCCATCTCGTGAGCGACGGCAAGGGCATCTATGCCGCCGCCGAGGAGCTCGCGGCGAAGCTCGGCGGCGTCTACATGGACCAGTTCACCTACGCCGAGCGGGCCACGGACTGGCGGGGCAACAACAACATCGCCGAATCGATCTTCGAGCAGATGAGCCGGGAGCGCTTCCCTGTACCGACGTGGATCGTCATGAGCGCCGGCACGGGCGGCACGACGGCAACGCTCGGGCGCTATGTCCGGTACAAGCGCTTCGCGACCCGCCTCTGCGTGGCGGATCCGGAGTTTTCCGCATTCTTCGAGGCCTTTGCCCAGGGGAATGGCGGCGCCATCTGCGAGCGCGGTTCGCGAATCGAGGGCATCGGCCGGCCGAGGGTAGAGCCTTCCTTTGTACCGAACGTCATCGACCGGATGATGCGCGTGCCCGATCAATCCTCGCTTGCGGCGATGCGTGTACTTTCGCGACTGCTTGGCCGAAAGGTGGGAGGCTCGACCGGCACCAACTTCTTCGCCCTTTGCCTGATGGCCTCACGCATGCGCGCCGACGGGATAAAGGGCTCTCTGGTTTCGCTGATCTGCGACAGCGGCGAGCGGTACGGTCACACGTACTATAACGACGATTGGCTAACAGCTCAGGGATTCGACCTTGGGCCGACGGAGCAACTCCTCCGCGACTTTCTGGAAAGCGGCAGGCCTTTGGTTTGAGACTTTACCGCAAGCCCGAAGGGTGTTCAGCGTTGGGCGCGTGCCTGCGGCTTCGGTGCGGGGCGCGGCACGACGATAGGCTGCTCAGGAAGCGGCGCAATCAGCGCGTCGCGCGGGCGCTCACTGATCTCGAGACTGCCCGGCATCGGCGACGTGGCAACATTCTTGGCGTTCGGCCCGGACGTTGCACCGTTCCCGCCTAGAACCGGCGGCCCGGATTCGTGGCCGAGATTGTAATCCTCGTTGAAACGCTGGACCTGAGCCTGCGCGCCAATCGTGCCCAATAGCACCGCCGCCGTAGCGAGGACCGCCACCTTCATCGAACCCTCCATACCGTCCTGTTCGATAAACTCCAGCCAGGGAGAGACGTTGCGCGATTGACGCGAAATCAGGCGGGCTCGGCCATTGCCCGCTCGCGAGGCAATGGCGGAAAGGTAAGAGCCATGGCCACCGCGGCAAGACCGACGCCGAACGACCCGACGTACAGGAGGCCGTATCCCCCGAACCGGTCGAACAGCCAGCCCCCGGCGGCCGGCCCCAAGGCCATGCCAAGGCTGGAGGCCATGGCCGCGGCCCCGAAGACCGTTCCCATGATGCGCATCGGGAAATACTCCCGGGCGATCACCGCATAGAGGGGCATGACGCCGCCATAGGCCATGCCGAACAGCACGGCCACCGCGTAGAATTCCGGTCCAGAACGCGCAAAATAATAGGCGCCGGCACCGATCGCCTGCGCCATCAGGCCGAGCACCACGATCCGCCGTGCGCCGAAGCGATCCCCGAGCAAACCGAACAGAATTCTGCCGCCAAGGCCGGCCAGTCCTTCGGCGCTGTAGATCGTGACCGCCGTCATCGCCGGCAGGCCACATGCCAAGGCGTAGCTGACGACGTGGAAGATCGGACCCGAGTGAGCAGCGCAGCAGAAAAAGAATGTCAACGACAGCACCACGAATTGTGGTGACCGCAACGCCTCTCCCACCGTCATTCCACTGCCGCCCTGAGCCGGTGCCGCGCCTCCGCTGCCTCCCGCCGCATCGACCGGCGCCCGGCGGACCAGGAAGGCGGCGGGTATCAGCAGAACCCAGGCGGCGATGCCAACGACGAGCTGGGCCGTGCGCCAGTCGTGCGACTGGATGAGCCAGCTCGCGAATGGTGAGACCGTCAGCGGTGCGACGCCCATGCCCGCCGAGACCAGCGAGACCGCGAGGCTGCGTCGTCTGTCGAACCAGCCGGTCACAGTGGCGATCATCGGCGCGAAGACGGCGCCGGCAGCAATCCCGACCAGCACCCCGTAAACAAGCTGAAACTCAAGGAGGCTCGTCGCCCGGCTGGCGAGCACCAACCCGAGGCCGAGCAGGATGGCGCCCGAGAGGACGACGAGGCGGGGACCGAACCTGTCGGTCAGGGCCCCCCAGCCGAACGCCGCGATGCCCATCGCCAGAAAGTCGAGCGTCATCGCACCGGAAATGCCTGTGCGGGACCAGCCGGTCTCCTCCGCCATCGGCTGCAGAAAGACGGCCAGCGAGAACAACGCCCCGATCGCCACGCAGCCGAGCAGTGCACCGGCCCCGACGATTACCCAGGCATACCCCCGATCCATGCGCTCCTCCCGGCGGCAGGGACGGAATTCTTAACCACATGGTTAACGGACTCAACTTAGTCCGGCTGGAGCGCCGAGCCTGCCTGGCACCCGGGCGCTGCCGACCTCGAGGCCGAGGGGCCTCCGCCTGTGTGGGAACGACGATCGGCAGAACCGGCAGCACTTCAGGAAGCCGGCTCCACCCTCAGCTCGGTACCATTCACCGCCGCGATACGTACTTTCGCTCCCCGCACCATATCCGGCCCGGTGACGCTCCAGCTTCCGTCCCCCAGCGTCACCCGTCCTCGGCCGTTCAGGATCGGCGTGTCGAGGACGATGACCTTGCCGACGAGGGCGGCACCTCGGGCGTTCAGCGAATTAGGCGTCGAATCGATGGATTGCAGACGACGCAGGGTCCGGCGCAGGCCGACGGCCGATATGACCGAGACCACCGCGAAAGTGAGGAGCTGCAGCTCCAGCGACAGGTCGGGTACGACCAGCAGGAACAGTCCCGCCACCGCAGCTCCTATCGCCAGGAACAGAAACATCACCCCCGGAACCATCATCTCGAGGAGCAGCAGGACGGCGGCCAGCGCCCACCAGTACCAGAAGACGAGCTTCACCATGGGCGGCTAGCCGGCGTTGGGGACGGACCCGCGCGCGCGGGCCACCGACTCGGCGCCGCGGGCCTGCGCGTCCTTGGCGAGTTCGGCGATGCCCGCGATCGAGGCCATCACGCCCGACGCCTCGACCGGCAGGAAGAACATCTTGGCGTTGTTGCTCGATCCCATCTTGGCCAAGGCTTCGACATACTTGGTGCCGAGGAAGTAGTTGATTGCCTGCGTGCCGTTGCCGGCAATCGCGCTAGCAACCACAGCGGTCGCCTTGGCCTCCGCCTCTGCCAGACGCTCACGTGCTTCCGCTTCGCGGAATGCGGCCTCTCGCTTGCCTTCGGCGATCAGGATCGCCGATTGCTTGTCGCCCTCCGCCCGCTTGATGCTCGATTCCCGAACGCCCTCAGCCTCCAGGATCGTGGCACGCTTCTCGCGCTCGGCCTTCATCTGCCGTCCCATCGAAGCGACCAAGTCGTCCGGCGGGGCGATATCCTTGAGTTCGACGCGCAGGACCTTGACCCCCCACGGGTTGGTCGCCTGATCGATGACGGCGAGAAGGGTGTCGTTGATCTCGTTGCGGCGTGACAGGATCTCATCGAGGGCCATGTTGCCCATGACAGAACGAATGTTGGTGATGGCAAGATTGGTGATCGCGAGATGGAGGTTCTGGACCTCGTAGGCGGCCCGCGCGGCGTCGATGACTTGGTAGAAGGCCACCGCATCGACCTGCACCGTGGCGTTGTCCTTGGTGATGACCTTCTGCCCAGGCACGTCGAGCACGTTCTCCTGCATGTTCATCTTGCGTCCAACTGTGTCGATGAACGGAACAATCAGGTGAAGGCCGGGCTGCAAGGTGCGGGTGTACTTGCCGAACCGCTCGATCGTCCAGTTGGTGCCCTGGTTCACGGTCTTGACACCGGCAAATACCAGAACGACCGCGACGACGACGACCGCGAGGACAAAAATGAGCGCAGCTGACATGAAAAGCCTCCCGGATTTCCGCCGGAGACTAGCTTATCGGGTCCATGGGAGCCATCTCCCACCCCTTCGCTATTCGGCGGCGATAGCAACCGGCTGCGCGACGACATCAGGGCTGCGAGAGACGTCCGTACTGGGGGCGAACACCCGACGCTGGTCGGTCTCGAGCCAACGGTCGAGGAAGCCATTGATCCACCGATCGAGCGGCGGATCGTAGAGCGGGTGCATGGAGAGATGCACGCCGCGCTGCTGGGCGCCGGGCATCTTCAGGCGCTCCGCGGCCTTCAACGTCCAGATGCCCTTCATTTCAAGTGTCACTTCGGGATGGAACTGAAATCCGAAGGCATTGGGGCCGCAACGGAACCCCTGGACAGGATACCTGTCGTTGGTCGCCAGGAGCTCGCAGCAATCCGGGATGGTCATGCCTTCCCGGTGCCATTGGTAGACCTTCATCGGCCCCTTGAAGAATTTCCGTCCCGCTTCGGTCGGCTCGACGTCGACATAGCCGATCTCGACCAAACCTTCCGCATGCGGCGCCACCCGACCGCCGGCTGCACGGGTCAGGAGCTGGGCTCCGAGGCAAAGGCCGAGATAGGGAACGCCAGCCTCGACGACCCGCGGAATCCAGTCGAGCTCGCACTTGATGCCTGCCAGCGTCCCGCAATCGTTGGCCGACATCGGACCGCCAAATACGACCACGCCGGCATATTCGGAGAGATCTTCGGGGAGTGTGCAGCCAAGATTCGGGCAGAGACGGTGAAGATCGTATCCACGCTTCTCCAGAAGCGCGCCAACCCGTCCGGGCCGGGAGTGCTCCTGGTGCACGACGATGGCAATTTTTCTAGGCTTGTCAGCCGATACCGTCATGGAATTGAAAGATACGTGCAGCGTATGGCAACGACAAGGCAAACCAGCGGGACGAACGGCAGGAGGACGAAATGGCGCGGGAGCTGGAATTCTACTTCGATTGCTCGAGTCCGTGGACCTACCTGGCCTTCCACGCCGTCCAGCCGCTTGCGCAAGAACTCGGCGCGGAGATCTTCTGGAAGCCCATCCTGGTCGGGGGCGTCTTCAACGCCGTCAACCAGGCCGTGTACGAGAACCGGGCCAACCCCAACCCGCTCAAACAAGCCTACAGCCACAAGGACATGCAGGATTGGGCTCGGCTCTACGGCCTCGACATAAAGTTCCCGCCATCGGTATTTCCGGTCAACAGCGTGAAGTGCATGCGCGGCGCGTTGGCGGCGCTGGATGCCGGCAGGCTTGTCCCCTACGCAACCGCTGCCTTCGAAGCCTACTGGGGCGACGACCGCGATCTGGCGCGCGAGGAAGTGCTGGCCGATATTGCGCGACGCGCGGGCCTCGACCCGCAGGCGTTCTTCGCGGCCATCGAAACCGCCGGCTGCAAGTACCGGCTCCGCGCAAACACCGATGAATTGATCGGACGGGGCGGCTTTGGCAGCCCGACTGTCTTCGTAGGCGACGAGATGTTCTTCGGTAACGACCGGTTGCCACTGGTCAAGGCCGCACTCGAACGAATTGGGCGTTAGGGACGTCACCGGCGGGCAAGCAACTGGCCCGAATTCCGTTCGCTTGTGAACGACGGCGCCGGGCGGCCACTTCACCACCCGCGGCTGCGGGACGCCTTCCGGAAGACTTTTTGGAAGCTCGCTCACCAAAGCTTTACAATAGGTTGGGCTGTATTCTCACCCCATGCACAGTATTTGCGTTTGAATCGGGAACGTAACTGTTGTACGCGCTGCCGTCCGGCGATGCGTTGGGAGTGAGCGGATGATCAACAGGCTCTTGCAGGCGGCTCTTGTTTCAGCAGGGATTCTGGCTTTGGGCGCCTGCACGCTCGGCCAAGGTCAAACCGCAGCGGCGCCTCAGAAGGCTGCCGCACCAGACTATCAGGCACCCGTCCCGCCGGCACCGCCGGCCGGCCAGATCCGCGCGATCTGCTACAGCCAGTCGGACCTGACTGCCGTGCGTGCCCGCATGGTCCAGCAGGAGCTGCAGGTCGTGACGCTGCAGTGCCAGGGTCCAGGCGGCCGGAGAGCCTACGAGCAGGTCTATGCGGACTTCGTCGGCAAGTTCCGCAACGAATTCGCCACCAATGCCCGCGAGCTGCAGCAGGTCTCCCGCACCAAGCGCTTCAACGTCGATACGCTGGTCACCGAGATCGCCAACCGTACCGCCCAGCGCGCGCCGACCGACAAGGAATTCTGTGCCCGCGGCAAGCGCGCCTTCGACTGGGCGATGGATCCGAAGGTCACGTCGCTGGCCCAGGTACCGCCGCCGTACGATCTCGGCCCCGATATGAACATCTGGCCCTGCCCGGCGCAGTAAGCCACCAGACGAAAGGCGATCCCAAGGGATCGCCTTTTTCTTTGCCGGCCGGGTGTCACAAGGGTTTCGCGACGGCTATCGTCCTGCACATGCAACGAAAGACCGTACGCACCGACACGCTCGACATCGCCTACGAGGAGCATGGTCCCTCCGATGGCGCCCCAATCATCCTGCTGCACGGCTTCCCCTATGACGTGCGGGCCTACGACGAGGTCGCCCCTGCCCTCGCCGCCGATGGCAACCGCGTTCTCGTCCCCTTCCTGCGCGGTTACGGACCGACCCGCTTCCTGTCGCCCGACACGCTCCGCTCCGGCGAGCAGGCCGCTCTCGGTCATGACCTGCTGCAGATGATGGATGCCCTGCGCATCGAACGCGCAGCCCTCGCAGGCTACGACTGGGGCGGCCGCGGCGCCTGTATCGTCTCCGCCCTTCACCCCAAGCGGGTGCGCTGCCTGGTGAGCTGCACGGGCTACAACATCCAGAACATCAAGGCGTCGGCCGAGCCGGCAGCCGCCGAAACCGAGCACCGGCTCTGGTACCAGTACTACTTCCACACCAAGCGCGGCCGCGAAGGGCTCACGAAGAATCGGCGCGACATCTGCCGGTTGCTCTGGAAGCTGTGGTCGCCGGAATGGCGTTTCGACGAGGCGACGTTCGAGAAGACGGCCACGTCGTTCGACAATCCCGACTTCGTGGATGTCGTCATCCAGTCCTACCGGCACCGGTACGGCTACACGAAGGGCGACCCTGCCCTGAAACCCATCGAGAAGGAGTTGGCTGCACAGCCCAAGATCGCGGTGCCCACGATCAACCTGCATGGCGCGGCCGATGGAGTCGGACCGGCATCCGACCGCGATGGCGGCGCCGCGCAGTTCACCGCAGGCTACGAACGGCGCATGCTGCCGCGAGTCGGGCACAACGTGCCCCAAGAGGCCCCGGCCGAGACGGTGGCCGCGCTGCGCGACCTGATGAAGGCAAATCCGGCCTGAAGAGGTCTCTTCGTCGCGGGAAGCGCCGAGCGGCTGCCCGTTGCACCCGCTCAGGTCCCGCGAGACGCTATTCGAGGGTCTCCAGCAGGCGCGTGCAGAGATAGGTGCGCGGTACAAGGGAAGAATAATAGATCTGCTCGTCGATGGCGTGGGCGCCTTTGCCGTCGGCCCCCAGCCCATCGAGGGTCGGGATGCCGATCGCCGCGGTGAAGTTGCCATCGCTTCCGCCACCGGTCAGCGGCACGTCCTGCAACTCCTTGCCGATTTCGGCATAGATGGCCTTCGCCTTCTCGAACAGGTCCGTGATGCCTTCGTCCTTCTGATAGGGCGGCCGGTTCATTTCCCCGGTCACCTCCAGCGTCACATCCTTGCCGATCGGCTCGAGATTCAGGAACCAGTGCGTCATCTCTTCGGCGAGTTGCGGGCTCGGGACGCGCAGGTCGACGTCGATGCTGCACTCGGCCGGCGTGACGTTGACCCCGGAGCCTCCCCGGATCAGCCCGACATTGCAGGTGATACCGCGGGCGTAGTCGGTCTTCTCCTCGATGCGCACGATCTGGCGGGCCATCTCGAGGATCGCGCTGCGACCATCCTGATGACGCACGCCGGCGTGCGCAGCACGCCCTTTGACTTTCAGCGTGAAGCGACCGACGCCCTTGCGGGACGTGACGACCTTGTCGCCGTCGCGGCCCGGCTCCATCACCAGCGCATACTTGTGCCCTCGGGCAGCCTCTTCGATCCGCGCGCGCGAGGTCGGGCTGCCCACCTCTTCTTCGGGAATGAAGAGAAAGGTGACGGGGAGTTTCGAGCGCTTACCTTGCCGGATGAGGTGGCGCAGCGCGTAGTAGGCGATGTAGCCACCCGACTTCATGTCGTAGATGCCGGGGCCGAAGATGCTGTCGCCTTCGCGGCGGACCTTGAGCTCCCGCTCGATCATGCCGATCGGATGGACGGTATCGAGATGGGCAAGCACCAGGATGCCCTTGCCGTCGCCCATCTCGTTCCAACCAGGCTGGGTGCGCGCTTCGAGGATGTCGCCGAAACCGTCGCGCCCCGGCGTGCGGTCGATCTTCAGGCCGAGATCCCGGAACTGGCTCTCGACATGATCGACGACCTTGTTGACGGCCTTGCCGTCATGGCTCGGGCTCTCGATTTCGACCCAGCCCACGATACCCTCGAGCACCTCGTCGGCATCGATACGGGGTTCGTTCTTCATGCTCGCGGCAGCCATCGGCTCGTTCCTTCCGTCAGGTCGGCGACGTCCTGACGGGACGATTCCACTCCCGCCAGGACCTGTCCATGTCCGGGCCATGCCGCCCGGGCGAGTTCCGGTCAGATCGGATCCCAGGTGAAATATTCCGGCGAGCGCTTGAGGTCGGTGAAGAACGGCTTCATCGACGGCACCGCATGTTCGGCGATGTCCTCGAGCGTCCAGCCATCGGAATTGTGTACCGAGCGCACCGGACGGTTGGCATTGAAGAGCATGATCTCGTTCATGCGCACGCCGAAGATCTGCGACGTGATGCCCGCCTCCTGCGCGGAATCGGACAGGAGGTACACTGCCATCGGCGCGATCTTCGCCGGGGTCATCTTCTTGGAGCGCTCGAGGCGGGCCTTCTGGGCCTCGGTGTCGGCGGGAATGGTGCCGATCATGCGAGTCCAGGCGAACGGCGAGATGCAATTGGAGCGGACGTTGAATGCCGCCATGTCCAGCGCGATCGACCGGGACAGGCCGATGATGCCCATCTTGGCGGCGGAATAGTTGGCCTGGCCGAAATTGCCGACAAGGCCCGACGTCGAGGTGAAGTGCACGAACGCACCCGACTTCTGCTCCTTGAAGTAATTGGCGGCGGCACGGCTCGTATTGAACGAGCCATTGAGATGCACGTCGATCACCATCTTCCAGTCCATGTGGCTCATGCGGTGGAAGATGCGATCGCGCAGGATGCCGGCATTGTTGATGACGCCGTCGATGCGGCCGAAATTCTCGACGGCCGCCTTGACCATGCGCTCCGCGCCGGCCGGGTCGGCGACGCTGTCGCCGTTCGGAACGGCCTGACCGCCGGCCGCCTTGATCTCCTCGCAGACCTTCTCGGCAGCGGTTGCGCTGCCCGAGCCTTCTCCGTCGACCGCACCGCCAAGGTCGTTCACGACCACCTTCGCGCCCTCCCGGGCCGCCAGCAGCGCCATCTCGCGCCCGATGCCGCCGCCCGCGCCGGTGACCAGCACGACCTTGTCCTTCAACATATTTGCCATCGTCTTCTTCTCCCTTCGTCTATGAGTCCAGTTTCGGTGCGCGTGGCGACGCACGCAACAGCCGCGCCGCAAGCAGGATCGCCACCGCGAAGGGCGTGAGCCCGATCACAAGCGGCATGGCGATGTAGCGGCTGCCGTAGCTGGTGAGCAACGCCACCGCAATCGTGCCCATTGCGCCCATGCCCATCTGCGCGAGACCTGCCAGCGAGGACGCCGTGCCGGCCAGCTTCGGATACATGCCGACCGCCCCGGCATTGGCGTTGGCCACGATCAGCCCCGTACCGAAGCTCAGCAGGACATGCGGCCCGACGACCGCCCACCAGGTGACGATCCCGGAAAGAGACAGGACTGCCATGCCCGCAATTGCCGCCAGGTGAAACCAGCCGCTGTGCATGATGATCGCGGTCGGCGAGACGCGTCCGACCAGGCGGTTGTTCACGAAGGTGCCCAAGGTAAACCCGCCGACGGAAAGCAGCACGATCAGGCCGAATTCCTTCGGCGTGAATCCCAGCGTCTCCTGGAGGATGAAGGGGACACCGGCCAGCATGCCGAAATTGAGGGCGAACGCGAAGCCGAGGGGCAGGATGTGGCCCAGGAACCGCCGGTCGCGAAGCATCTCGCCGGAGCCGCGCATCAGGCTGGAGAGATCGATCCGTTCGCTGCGGTACTTGTTGGTTTCGGCCAGCCCCAGCAGCACGATCGTGAACAGGGCGGTACCAAAGGCACCGACGAACCAGAAGGTCGCCCGCCAACTCGCCCATTCTCCGAGGAAGCCCCCGATCAGCGGCGCGAGAGACGGCGCGATGTTCTGGCCAAGGGAGATCCAGCTCATCACAAGCGGCATCTCCTGGAAGCTGTAGGCGTCGCGTGTCAACGCGCGGCCGAGCACGGCACCGGAAGCTGCGCCCAGGCCCTGCAGGATGCGCAACCCGATCAGCCCGCCGATGGAGGGCGCGGCGGAACAGGCGAACGTCGTGATGGTGAAGAACAGGAGTCCGGCCAACAACACGGGCCGGCGGCCGAAACGATCGCTCAGCGGGCCATAGAAAAGCTGGCCGACCGCGAAGCCGAGCATGTAGGTCGTCAGCGTCAGCTTCACGTTGTCCGGTGTCGCCAGCAGGTCGTGCCCGACCGACGGCATCACCGGCGTGTAGATGCTCATGGTGAGCGGCCCGAAGCTGCCCAGCGCGACGAGCAGGGCGATGTAAGCCGGCGACCGGGGCGTCAAGGTCACTGGAGGATCATTTGCGCAGGGCCTCAGCAGCGCCTTCCGCACCGAAATCGCCGCCTAGGGCCATCTCCTCCTGCGCGTGCGTCATGTGGGGATAGTAGTGCCGAAACGCACCGCGGATCTCGTCGAACGGGATGTCGGCAAAGACCCCGCGGTAGGCGAGATATTCCATGTGGCGCCGCCCGCTGAGGTCATAGGGGTGATAGATGGAATCGCCGGCGGCATCCCAATCGAGGGGCTTGAGGCCGAATTTTTCGGTCAGCTCGCGGTTGAACGCCGGCGTCGCTTTCACCCATCGTCCGTCGAGCCAGACGTCGGTGTAGCCGTGATAGTAGAAGACGTCGCTTCCCATCAGCTCCGCCAGCCGCCGGGTCGTCATGTGGTTGCGGACATCGGCGTAGCCCACGCGTGCGGGTAAGCCGGACGCCCGGCATACCGCCGCCATCAAACCCGCCTTGTTGACGCAATAGCCATGGCCTGCGGCCAGCGTCGTGCTTGCGCGGTAGGCGTCGCGCCGCATCGGCGTATTGTAGGGATCATACCGAAGGTCGTCGCGCACGGCGTAGTAAAGGCGCAGCGCCCTTTGTTGATCACTGCCGTCCCCGGCAATGCGCCTTGCATAGGACACGATTGTCGGATGATCTGAATCGATCAGGTCACCCGCCCGGAGATACGCGTCGAAGGCAGCGCCGTCGCGTACGACTTCGTCCGTCGGGGTCCTGAGGGAATCGTAATCCATCTGCGCTTTGTTTAATGCAAGAGTCAGGAAAGTCCATGAGTGAAGACGCGCAATTCGGCCATGCGCATATGGTGCGCTTCGAGCGCAATCTCCCCGCCCCTCCGGAACGCGCCTGGGCGGTTCTCACCGATGTTCATAGCCTGCCCGGCTGGTATGGAGAGGGTCATCTGGAAGCACGTCCCGGGGGCTCCGTCGAATTGATGGGCGGCCATATAAGGGGCGTCGTCACGCAATGCCTGCCGGCCCAGAGGCTGGCCTATACCTGGAACGTCTTCAATCCAGGGGAGGATTCCTCCGCCTATCCGGAATCCTATCTCGTGCTGTCCCTGACGCCGGCGGGTGACGGGACGATTCTCACCCTCGAGCATATGCCGGTCCTGGAACCCTTCGTGAAGTTGAACGCCATGGGCTGGCACACTTTCCTCGACATGGTGGCTGCCGCGGTGAGAGGCGGGCCGGTGGAAAGCCGCGATACCTACATGGCCGCCAACGCCCGCCGTTACGGGATCGACCTGGCCCAGCCCTCGGGCTGACCGACCGTCAAAGCGAAGGGGGTGCGTCGGCGTCCGATTTCACCAGGAAATGCGCATTGGCCGTCGCGACCGGTCGCGAGCGATCCTCCTGCCAGGCCTCGGCGAAAACATTGACCATGCGCCGGCCCTGCTTCGTCACCTTGGCCGAGGCGATGACGTCGAGGGGCCGTGCCGAACGCAGGTAATCGACGGTGATGTTGACGATCTTCGGCACCGTCTCGGTCTCCGTCTCCCATAGAAGATGGAAGATGGCGGCCATCTCCAGCATGGCGCCGAGCGTGCCGCCGTGGATCGCCGGCAGGAACGTGTTGCCGATAAGCTCGTCGTGATAGCGCATCCGCGTCAGCAGCTCGCCGGTACCGTTCTCCGGTGCGATACGCATCCATCGGGCATAGGGGATCGCCTCCCCGAGACGGGAGACATCCCCGGTTTTCCGCGCTTCGGCGAGCCGTTGCAGGAGGGTGCTCATTTGCGCTCGTCCAGGGTCGGCCGGGTCGCCTTGCCCTTGGTCCCCAGCATGAAGGTCCCGGCCGCCGCGGCAATGGGGTTCTTCGCGTCGCCGTGATGGGCGAAGGCACGGGTGAACGCCACCGACCGGGCGATGTGGTAGCACTCGGCTTCGGCGATCACCGCCTTGCCCGGTTCCGCCGGACGCACATAGTCGATCCGGAGATCGAGGGTGGCAAACGGCTCGGGTGCCTTCAGCATGGTCGCCACCGACATGCCGCAACAGCCGTCGAGCATGGCCGTCAGCGGGCCGCCCGCCAGCACGCCGGTCTCGGGATTGCCGACCAGTTCCTCGCGCCAGTCGAGCTGCATCGACGCGAAGCCGCGGCCTGCATCGACGACCTTCAGCCCGAGTGCCTTGTTGTGCGGGATGGCGTCCGAGAACCATTGCTGGAACAACGCGATCCGTTCGTCTTTCGTCATGGACATGGGGTGACTATAGCATCGCGACCGGTCGCCCGGATGCCCCGATCTGTTGCGCGCGTGGCGACGGCCGCTTCCGGATGCCGGCTAGAGGCCCATCTGTCGGGCCGCGAGATCCTTCATGATCTCCACGGACCCGCCCCCGATCGACATTACCTTGGTCTCGCGATAGATGCGCTCGACCTTGGCGCCGCGCAGATAGCCCGCGCCCCCGAAGATCTGCATCGCCTCGTTGGCGCAATACTCCATCGTCGAGGTCGCGAGATTCTTGAGCATGCAGATCTCGGCTACCGGCTTCTCGCCCTGGCCGACCCGCCAGGCCAGCAGATCCAGGGTCGATTTCACCGCATTGATGCGCATCGCCATGTCGACCAGCCGGTGACGCACCACCTGGTTCGAGATCAAGGGCCTGCCGAACGTATGCCTCTCCCGCGCGTAAGCGATCGCCTCGTCGAGACAGACGCGGGCATATCCACAGGCGCCGGCGGACATGCCGAGACGCTCCGAGTTGAAATTCAGCATGATGCCGATGAAGCCGCGATTCTCCTCGCCGATCAGGTTCTCGACCGGAACCCGTACGTCGTCGAAGAAGAGCTGGGCGGTGTCCGAGGCCCACCAGCCCATCTTCTTGAGCTTGGTCCGACCGAAGCCCTCGCGGTCGCGTTCGATCATCAGGAGCGACACGCCACCCGCTCCCGGGCCGCCGGTGCGCACGGCCACGGTGTAGTAGTCCGCCCGCATGCCGGAGGTGATGAACATCTTGGAGCCGTTCACCACGTAGTGATCGCCTTCACGACGCGCCGTGGTCCGGAGGTTGGCAACGTCGGAGCCGCCGCTCGGCTCGGTGATGGCAAGCGCGCTGATCTTCTCCCCCGATAGCACCTCGGGCAGCACCTTGCGCTTCATCCATTCCGGGCCGAGCGCCGCTATCGGAGGTGCCCCGATCGTATGGCTATTGAGGCTCGCGTTGAGGCCACCGCTGCCGTGGCGGGCCATCTCCTCCGCCTTGATGATGCCGAAGAAAGGATCAACCGGAACGCCGCCATAGGCTTCGGGGAAACCGAGCTGCATCAGGCCCGCCGCGGAGGCCTTGCGATAGAGTTCGCGCGGGAACTCCTCCGCCTCGTCCCACTGGTCGACATGGGGCATGATCTCGCGCTCGACGAAGCGGCGGACGGTCTGGCGGAATGCTTCGTGCTCCTCCGTATAGAACGGCGACGGCGGACCGGCGGCGGGCAGCGTCTGGACGAGCGACATGGCGGGACCTCCAAGCGACGTGGTTCGTGTCAGAGTAGACTGCGCACTCCTAAAATCCATTGACTCGCCGCGCCGCCGCCATGTCTTATGACTGCGCTTCGCGAAATCCGGCCTGATCCAAAAAGCGCGAAGCGAAACAGGCCAGAGTACAGGGTAGGAGAATGCTCGACTTCATCCAGCAGCTCGTGAGCGGCATCGCTCTGGGTTGCGTCTACGGGCTGATCGCGCTGGGCTTCGTGCTCATCTACAAGGCGACGGAGGTCGTGAACTTCGCCCAAGGCGACCTGATGATGCTGGGCGGATTCTTCGTCTTCACGTTCATCGGCCTGCTTGGCCTCGATTACTGGCTTGGCTTCCTGTTCGCCGTCTGCGGCATGGCCGTGTTCGGCATGGCGACGGAGCGCATCCTGATACGGCCCATCCTGGGCTACCCCCAATTCTCCATCGTCATGGCCACGATCGGCCTGGGTTACTTCCTCAGGTCCGTGGCGGGCATGATCTGGGGCACCGACGATCTCAAGATCGAAACGCCCTTCTCGCATGGCGTGCTGAAACTCGGCGACCTCGTGATCGCGCACGACAAGCTGTCTGTCATCGTCGCCACCATCATCCTCTGCGGCGTGCTGTATGCGTTCTTCAATTACACCCGTCTCGGCACAGCGATGCGCGCGACGTCGGAGAACATGCTCGCGGCCTACTACATGGGCATCCCGGTCAAGCGCGTCGTCTCGCTCATCTGGGCGATCAGTGCGGCCGTGGCGGCGACCGCCGGCGTCCTGCTGGCGCCGATCACCTTCATCCATTCGAATGTCGGGCTGGCGCTCGGTCTGAAAGCCTTCCCCGCCGCCGTGCTCGGCGGATTCGGGTCGATCCCCGGCGCCCTCGTGGGCGGACTCATCATCGGCATCATCGAGACCCTGGCGGGCTTCTACCTGCCGCAGGGCTGGAAGGATGTCATGCCCTACATCGTGCTGCTGATCGTGCTGCTGGTCAGGCCCCATGGCCTGTTCGGCCCCAGCATGCGCAAGAAGGTCTGATCCGATGCGGTTCATCTTCAAGACCGATTACGACCAGGACATCCGCATCCTGAAGCACAGCGGCTACTGGTGGTCCTACGGCCTGCTGCTGGCGCTGCTCGTGCTGCTGCCCTTCAGCGTCGGCAGCTATCTGCAGAGCCAGGTCGTCTTCGTCTTCATCTACGCGATCGTCGGCGTCGCCCTGATGATCCTGACCGGCTTCACAGGCCAGGCCTCGCTCGGGCACGCAGCCTTCCTCGCCATAGGCGCCTATACCGCGGGGTTCCTGCAGAGCCTCGGCGTGCCGTTCATCGTCTATTTTCCCGCAGCCGCCATCATCACGGGGATCGTGGGCGCCCTGGTCGGGTTTCCGGCGCTGCGGCTTACCGGCATCTATCTCGTCATCGCCACCATCGCCTTCGCCTTCATCGTCGAGGAGATCCTGGCACGCTGGGAATCGGTCACGCACGGCAACGAAGGCATGCGCGTCCGGACGCTCGACTTTATCGGCCAGCCGCTCCCCCGCGATGGCGAGGGTTTCTATTTCCTCTGCCTCGCGGTGCTGATCGGCTGCATCCTGCTTGCCCTGAACCTCCTGCGCTCGCCGACCGGGCGCGCCTTCGTTGCCATCCGCGACTCGGAGACGGCCGGCAAGTCGATGGGTATCGACCTCGCGGCCTACAAGGTGAAGTCGTTCGCGATCAGCGCCGCCATCACCGGCATGGCGGGCGTCCTCTTCGCCCACAAGATGACCTTCATCTCGCCCGAGATGTTCACCCTGCTGCTCTCCATCGAGTTCATCATGGTGATCATCATCGGCGGCGCCTTCGGTGTGCACGGCGCGGTGCTGGGCGCGATCTTCATCGTCATGGTCGACCCCTTCCTCACCACGCTGAAGGACGACGTGCCCGTGCTTGCCGGCAGCGTCGCGTCCTCGCTGGGGATGGGTGCCGAAAGCGCCGGGAAGTTACGCGACACGATGGCGGCGATCGGATCGGCGGCCGGCCTCAAGGGCGCCATTTACGGCCTGATCATCATGATGTTCATCCTGTTCGAGCCGTACGGGCTCTACGGCCGCTGGCTCAAGGTGAAGCTCTTCTTCCAGCTCTTCCCGCTCTACAAGCGTGCGACGTTCAAGCGACAGAAGACGTACGTGAAGTCGGAGCGCAACCGATGAGCTTCTTCACGGTCGACAGGATCTCGCTTCAGTTCGGCGGCCTCAAGGCAGTCGACAGCGTCAGCTTCAGCGTCGAGAAAGGCGAGATATTCACGATCATCGGGCCGAACGGCGCCGGCAAGACCTCGATCTTCAACCTGATCTCGCGCCTCTACAATCCCACGTCGGGGCGCCTGGTCTTCGAGGACCGCGACATCACCGAGGTGCCGCCGCACCAGATCGCCAAGCTCGGCATCGCCCGCACCTTCCAGAACATCGAGCTGTTCGAGAACGCCACGATGCTGGCCAATCTTCTGGTCGGCCGGCACTGCCATGCCACGACCCAGCTTTGGCAGGAGATCCTGTTCCTCCCCTCGGTCCGGCGGGCCGAGAAGGAGCATCGGCGCAAGGTCGAGGAAGTGATCGAGTTTCTCGACCTGCAAGCCTATCGCGAGAAGCTGATCGCCGGCCTGCCTTACGGTGTGCGCAAGGTCATCGAGGTCGCGCGCGCGCTGTGCTCCGAGCCCAAGTTGATCCTGCTCGACGAGCCCTCTTCCGGCCTCAACGTCGAGGAGACGGACGACATGTCGTTCTGGATCCGCGACATCCGCAGCGACCTCGGCATCACCGTCCTCATGGTCGAACACGACATGTCGCTGGTGAACCGCGTCTCCGACCGGGTGCTGGCGCTCAACTACGGCAAGGTGCTGGCCATGGGCACGCCCTCCGAAGTGCAGGCCCATCCGGACGTCGTCGCAGCCTATCTTGGCGCCTGAGGGACACCATGAGCGAAGACACGATCCTCAAGGTTTCCAATATCGAGAGCTACTACGGGCCGATCATGGCCATCCGGGGCGTCAGCCTCTCGGTGACGCGCGGCCAGATCGTGACCGTCTTGGGCGCCAACGGCGCCGGCAAGACGACCATCCTGAAGACGATCTCGGGCGTGCTCGATCCCCAGAAGGGCACCATAGAATTCGAAGGCCGCCCGATCCAGCGTATGGACGCAGACAAGATCGTGCGTCTTGGGCTCAGCCATGTGCCAGAGGGGCGCGAAGTGTTCCCGTTCCTGTCGGTCAGGGAAAACCTGGCGATGGGCGCCTTCCTGCGCTCGGACAAGGACGGTGTCGCGAAAGACCTGGAGCGGGTGTTCGGCTACTTCCCGCGCCTCAAGGAGCGCATCGACCAACCGGCCGGCTCGCTGTCGGGCGGCGAGCAGCAGATGCTCGCGATCAGCCGCGCCTTGATGAACCGCCCGAAGCTCCTGCTGCTCGACGAGCCGTCGCTGGGCCTCTCGCCCCTGCTGGTGAAGGAAATCTTCAGCATCATCCGGCGCGTCAACGCCGAACAGGGCGTCTCGATCCTGCTGGTGGAGCAGAATGCCCGGATGGCCCTGGAAACCGCTCATTACGGCTACGTGCTGGAAGTCGGCCGCGTCGTGATGGACGACACCTGCGAGCGCCTGATGAGCAGCAAGGACATCCAGGAGTTCTATCTCGGGGCCAAGGAAGAAAGCGCCCGCGGCGAGCGCCGCTGGAAGCGCAAGAAGAATTGGCGCTGAGGCAGGAGGAACGACGATGCCCCAGAAAGCGACGCTGACGGTTGCCGAGACCCTGCCCAAGAGCTTCGTGCTGTCCTGCCGTACACGCGGCGACAAGGCCGCGATGCGCGAGAAGCTCTACGGGATCTGGCATACGATCACCTGGAACCAGTGGCTGGAGCGCGCACGGGCGGTCACATACGCGCTGCATTCGATTGGATTCCGGCCGGGCGACGTGGCGTCCGTGCTCGCCAACACGGTGCCGGAGTGGAACTACGCGGATTTCGGGATCCTCTGCGCCGGCGGCGTGTCCTCCGGCATCTATCCGACCGATTCGGCCAAACAGGTCGAATATCTCGTGAACGATTCCCGGACCGCGGTCCTGTTCGTCGAGGACGACGAGCAGCTCGACAAGGCGTTGGAAGTGCGGGAACGCTGTCCGACCCTGCGCAAGATCGTGGTGTTCGACATGGAAGGACTGTCGAGCTTCAACGACCCGATGGTCGTCTCGCTCGACGAATTCATGTCCATCGGCCGCAACTACGGCCAGGGCAAGGAGGCGCTGTTCGACGAGCTCGTCGCTGCCCGACAGCCCGACGATCTTGCGATCCTCGTCTATACCTCCGGCACCACGGGTCCGCCCAAAGGCGCCATGCACAGTCATCGCAACGTCGTCTGCCAGATGGCGAACTGCATGCATCCCGAGCTGTCTCTATCGTGGTACGAGGGCGACGAACGCTTGGCTTTCCTGCCGCTCTGCCATGTCGCCGAGCGCATCGCCGGCAGCTACTACTCCGTCGCCACGGGCGTCTGTTCGAACTTCGCCGAGAGTCCGGAGACCGTGCCCGACAATATCCGCGAAGTTCAACCCACCCTGTTCGGCGCCGTGCCGCGCGTCTGGGAGAAATTCTACGCCGGCATCATGATAGCCCTGAAGGACGCCACGCCCTTGCAGCAATGGGCCTATCGCAAGGCGATCGAGGCGGGCTTCGCGGTCGCGGAGGCACGGATCGAGCGGCGGGCACCGTCTGCGCTGCAGAAGCTGCGATTCCAGCTCGCCTATTGGCTGGTCCTGCGCAACATCCGGAAGATGGTCGGCCTCGACCGCTGCCGCTGGCTGTTCACCGGCGCGGCACCGATCTCACCCGACCTCATCCGGTGGTATCTGGCGCTCGGCCTCGACATGTTCGAGGTCTACGGCCAGACCGAGAATTGCGGGTTGGCGACGGCGATGCCCGCCAACGGCATCAAACTCGGGACGGTGGGCAGGTCCGTGCCCTACGGCACCGTGAAGATCTCGCCACAGGGCGAGATCCTGATCAAAGGCGACTTCGTGTTCATGGGCTATCTGAACCAGCCGGAGAAGACCGCGGAGACCGTCGACAGGGAGGGCTGGCTGCACACCGGCGACGTCGGCGAGATCGACAGCGAGGGCTATATCCGGATCACGGACCGCATGAAGGACATCATCATCACGGCGGGCGGCAAGAACATCACGCCCTCGGAGATCGAGAACCAGCTCAAATTCTCGCCCTATATCAGCGATGCGGTCGTGGTCGGCGACAAGAAGCCCTATCTCACCTGCCTGGTCATGATCGAGCGCGAGACGGTCGAAAAATTCGCCCAGGACAAGGACGTGCCCTTCACCAACTACGCCAGCCTCTGTCGCGCCAAGGAGGTCCAGGACCTGATCTGGTCCGAGATCGAGCGGGTGAACAGCAACTTCGCGCGCGTCGAGACCATCAAACGCTTCTACCTGATCGAGCAGCAGCTTACGCCGGAAGACGAGGAGCTGACGCCGACGATGAAGCTCAAGCGCAGCTTCGTAAACAAGAAGTACAAGGACGAGATCGACGCGATGTACCGGGCGCCCGCCGCCGCCTGACCGTCGAGGTGCCGGTAGAGTCGAGTGGTTCCGTAGAGTTCAACGAAAGAGGAGGAAGCGTATGCGTTCATTTGGCGTGAGGACCGCCCTGGTTGGCGGCATGATCGGGCTGGCGGCCCTGCCAGCCGCCGCCCAGACCACCAAGGTCACGAATCAGGGCATCAGCCCGACAGAAATCGTCCTCGGCACCCACCAGGACCTGAGCGGCCCCATCAAGTCATGGGGCGTCCCCGTCGCCAACGGCATGAAGCTGGCCGTCGACGAGATCAACGCGGCGGGCGGCATCAACGGCCGCAAGCTCAAGCTGATCGTCGAGGATACGGGATACGACCCGAAGCGGGCGGTCCTCGCGAGCCAGAAGCTCGTCGACAAGGACAAGGTCTTCGCGATGATCGGCCCACTCGGCTCGCCGACCGTTCTCGCCGCCCAGGACATCCTGCTCGAGGCGGGCGTACCGCAGCTCTTCCCGGTGACCTCGGCCGAGTTCACCTACAAGATGGATCCGAAAAATCCTCAGGAACGGCTGAAGTTCAACAACGTCCCGCCCTACACGGAGAGCGTGCGCGCAGGCGCACGGCATCTCATCAAGGAGAAGAACGTCAAAGCTCCGTGCGTCCTCTACCAGGACGACGAGTTCGGCAAGAACGTGCTCGACGGCTTCAACCAGGCGCTGGCCGACACCAAGATGAAGTCCGTCGCGGTGACCAGCTACAAGCGTGGCACGTCGGACTTCAGTTCGCAGGTCGCCAAGCTGAAGGCGGACGGCTGCGACTTCGTGGTTCTCGGCACGGTCGTGCGCGAGACTGTCGGCGTCATGGGCGAGGCCAAGAAGATCGGCTACGCCCCGATCTTCTTCGGTAGCCCCGCCGCCAACGTTGCCGAGGTGCCGGCGCTCGGCAAGGACCTCACCGAAGGCTTCTATGCCATCGGCGGCATGGAAATCCCCTACCGCGATACCGCCAAGGGCAAGACCAAGGATTGGGCGGAGGCCTATTTCAAGGCATTCGGCACCGAGCCGAACACGCAGGCTGCCGTCGGTTACAACGCCGTCATGACCTTTGCGCACTATGCAAAGCTCGCAGGCAAGGACCTTACCGGCCAGAAACTGCTGACGGCCATGGAGTCCGGCGATGTCTTCCAGGACATCTTCAACTCTCCGCCGGCCAAGTTCTCGCCGACGCAGCATCTCTCGGCGGTCGTCTACATGCTGCAGCAGATCAAGGACGGCCGCTGGGTCGTCCTCGAGCGCAACATCACCAACTGATCCGCCTCGCGGCGGAATAAAGGCCCGGGCGCTTGAGCCCGGGCTTTTTGTTGGGCGAAACCTCCGATTCCGCGGTGCGCAACCTCTGCAAAACTGCTCTACTCCTGCACAAGTCGCAAAAGCGACGACGCCGGGTTGGCGCCATCCGGCGGGAACACAAGGCGCCGCAGTGGAGGAACATAATGCGCATCATGAAGATCGTCGCGCCCCTGGCCGGCGTAGCGGCGACGCTGGCAGTCCTGCCGGCGGTTGCCCAGACAAAGGTGACGAACCAGGGCGTGACGCCGACCGAGATCGTGATCGGCACCCATCAGGACCTCAGCGGCCCGATCAAGGTCTGGGGCGTGCCCGTGTTGAACGGCATGAAGCTCGCGGTCGAGGAAATCAACGCGAAGGGCGGCATCCTGGGGCGCAAGCTGCGCCTGATCGCCGAGGATTCGGCCTACGACCCGAAGAAGGCGGTACTGGCCAGCCAAAAGATGGTCGAGAAGGACAAGGTCTTCGCCATGATCGGCCCGATGGGATCGCCGACCGTGCTGGCGGCGCAGGACATCCTGTTCGAGGCGGGCGTGCCGCAGCTCTTCCCCCTCACCGCCGCCGAGTTCACCTACAAGTTCGATCCGAAGAAGCCGCAGGAGAGGCTGAAGTTCAACAACCTGCTGCCATACGTCGAAAGCACCCGCGCGGCGCTCAAGTACATGGTGGACTGGAAGAAGCCCAAGGCCGTGTGCGTCATGTACCAGGACGACGAGTACGGCAAGAACGTCTTCGATGGCGTCACGCAGCAGCTCGACGCCATGAAGATGAAGACGGTTTCGGCCACCACCTACAAGCGCGGCGCGTCCGATTTCTCGGCGCAGGCCGCCAAGATGAAGTCCGACGGCTGCGACCTCGTGGTGCTGGGCACCATCATCCGCGAGACGATCGGCGTGATGGCCGAGGCGAAGAAGATCGGCTTCCAGCCGACCTGGCTCGGCGCAACGCCGGTCAACGTCCTTGAGATTCCGGCACTCGGCAAGGAACTGGTCGAGGGACTCTATGCAGCCGCGGGCTTCGAGATTCCCTACCGCGACACCGCCAAAGGCAAGGTCAAGGAGTGGTCCGAAGCCTATTTCAAGATGTTCAATGCCGAGCCGAACACGCAGGCGGTCATCGGCTACAACGCCGTCATGACCTTCGCGTTCTACGCCGAGCTCGCCGGCAAGGACCTGACGGGGCAGAAGTTCCTGGACGCCCTGGAATCCGGCAAGGAATTCCGGGACATCTTCAATTCCCCGCCGACCAAATTCTCCAAGACCGATCACCTTGCCACGACGATCACGCAGGTACAGGAGGTCAAGAATGGCCGCTGGGTGCCGGTGAAGGACGGCCTTTCGTTCTAGACTTCCAGGATCGGGAGCAGAAAGCCCGGACGGCAGCGTCTGGGCTTTTCCTTGCAGGAACTGTTCTGATCCTATCCGGCGGGCGGTGGCGGCACGGGCACCTTGTTCCGCCTCAATTCCCGCTGCAGCACAGGGATCGCCGCGGCGCTGTTGCCCTCGTGGCACTGCGCGATCGCCAGCCTGGCATTGATGTCCGCCTGCGTGCCGTCGTCATCCGACGTGTTGTAACCGCCGCCACTGGCGACGTACTCGCTGTAGTCCCAGCCCAGCTTGTTACAATAGGCGGATGCCTGGCCGGCCGTCATGCCCGGCGGCGGACCGCCTGCCGTCTGCGTGCAAGCGGACACGGCGAGCGCAAGTCCCGCCATACCGAACAAAAGACCAAACCTGATCATCGTTCCCCCTTCGTTATCGCCGTCGCGCAGGCGCTTCATGAACTGCTCACACCGGCGGCGGCGGTACCGGCACCTTGTTGTTGCGCAGCTCGCGCTGCAGCACCGGGATGCCCGCCGCCGTGTTGCCCTCCTGGCACTGGGCGATGGCGACGCGGGCATCGATGTCCGGCGCCGCGCCGCCCGTCGAGTTGCCACCGAGATAGCCGCCGACATTGGCGACGTATTCGCCGTAGGTATCCGACAGCTTGGTGCAGTAGGCGGCGCCCTGTGCCGCCGACATGCCGGGCGGTGGACCTCCTGCCGTCTGCGTACAAGCGGCGGCGACAAGAGGCAGTGTCATCCACCGAAAATTTCCCAAGCGCATTGCCATGCGATCCTCCATCATGGCTACGCTACTTCAGGCAACGCCCAACGGCTATGGCTTCGGAACGAATGGAACAGGAACTCAACGGGCAGGTTGCGATCGTGACCGGCGGTGCCTCCGGAATCGGCGCGGCATCCGCCGCGCTGCTCGCGGCGGCTGGCGCCGCCGTCGTCGTCGCCGACCTGCAGGATAGCGGCCAGGTCCAAGGGCCGGGCCGCTTCGTGTCCCACGATGTCGCCTCGGAGCCGTCGTGGCAGAATCTCCTCGACGACGTGCTCGGCCGTGAAGGTCGGCTGGACATCGTCGTGAACAATGCCGGCATTTCGGGCGGCCCCGGAAATCCGGAGACGACGACCGTGGAGAACTGGCAGGCGGTCCAGGCGGTCAATTCAGAAGGTGTCTTCCTCGGCTGCAAGTACGCCATAAAGGGCATGAAGCATTCCGGCACCGGAAAGGCCGGCCCGAAGGGCTCGATCGTGAACATCTCGTCCGTTGCCGGCCTGATCGGCAGTGCAGGCCCTACGGCCTACACGGCAAGCAAAGGCGCGGTCCGGCTACTAAGCAAGAGCGTGGCCCTGCACTGTGCCGAGCAGGGCTATGGCATCCGCTGCAATTCCGTACATCCGGGCGGCGTGGATACCGCCATCTTCAACCCGCTTTGGCAGACGGTCGGGCGCGAACAGGGCAAGGCGTTCCTGGGCGCGCGCCATCCCATCGGCCGCATGGGCGAGCCGAACGATCTGGGCGAGCTGGTACTGTGGCTTGCCTCCGATCGCTCGGCTTTCGTGACCGGCGCCGAGTTCACGGCCGATGGCGGCCTGACGGCAGGACTCGGGAGGACGCTCCTTGGCACGCGTTGAAGGGAAGATCGTGCTGTTGAGCGGTGGTGCCTCCGGGATCGGCGCCGAGACCGCCCGGCTGCTGGTGCGCGAAGGCCGCAAGGTCGTCATCGCCGACCGGGACGCGGACAAGGGCAATGCCCTTGCGACCGAGCTCGGCGATGCCGCCCGCTTCGTCTCTCTGGACGTTACCGACGAACAGAGCTGGCAGACCGCCGTCGCCGCGACGACGCAGGGATTGGGCGGCCTCCACGGGCTCGTGAACGCCGCAGGAATCGGCGTCCGCAACAACATCGAAGACTGCTCCCTCGAGGAGTACCGGCGGGTCAACGACATCAACAGTCTTGGGACGTTCCTTGGCTGCAAGACCGCCATACCGGCGATGCAGGCCTCGGGGGGCGGCTCCATCGTCAACATTTCGTCCGTGCTCGGCCTTCGGGGTTCCTCCCAGGCGATGGCCTACTGCGCCAGCAAGGGCGCCGTACGTCTACTCACCAAGAACGTGGCGCTGCATTGCGCCCAGATGAAATACGGCATCCGCTGCAACTCGGTGCACCCGGGCTACATCGATACGCCGATGATCGCCCCCCGCCTGTCGCAGAACGCCGACAACCGGTCCGGCCGGCAGGTGCTCGAGGAAATGCATCCCCTGGGACGCCTCGGACGCGCGGAAGAGGTCGCTAACATGATCCTCTTCCTTCTTTCCGACGAATCGACCTTTTCGACCGGCTCGGAGTTCGTCTGCGACGGCGGCCTTACGGCCTGAGCAGGACCGTCAGCTTTTCATCCCCGTGATGGATGCCGACACGGCGCGCGGATCTCGAGTCGGCCAGCGGCCGGCTTCGACCTGCACGATGAAGTCGCCGACGATCTGGTTGAACAGATCGGGGTCCTCGAGATTGATGGTATGCCCGCAGTTGGGCATCACCGAAAGCGCCGCCGACGGGATCTCGCGCTTCATGAGCAGAGCCGGCGCAAGGCAGGGCCAGTCCTCGTCACCGGTCAGAACCAGCGTCGGCACCGTCATTGCACGCATCTTGTCGACCAGGTCGTAAAGCGACGGCCGCTCCCCCTGGCAGCCCAGCTGCGTGTTGGCCGAACCAAGGGCGGAGTGCTCGGCCAGGGCCTTCTTGAACTCGGCGAAGCCGCGTGGGTCCTTGTTCTCGAACTGGACGCGGGTCGGACCGTAAGCGTACTTCTCCGCGAAAGCTGCCATGCCCTCTTCCAGGAGCGATTTGGCGACGATTTCGACCTCGCCCTTGAACTTCGCCTGTTCGTGCTTCTCCGCACCATAGCCGACGCCTGCCACCACCAGCGAACGTGCCCGCGCCGGATGCCGGAAGCCGAAATGGAGGCTTGCGAAGCCGCCCATCGACAGGCCGACGACATGCGCCTTCTCGATCCCGAGATGATCCATCACCGCAAGGATGTCGTCGGTCGCGCGATTCTGGCTGTAGCTCGACGCTTTCGCCGGCACATCGGATGGTGGGAACCCGCGCGCACTGTAGGTGATGCAGCGATAGCGCTGGCCGAAATGGCGCATCTGCATCTCCCACGAGCGGTGGTCTGCCGCAAATTCGTGCACGAACACGATGGGCGCCCCGTCGCCCGAACCGGTTTCTTCGAAATAGAGCTTCACCCCGTCGTCGGTGGTGGCAAAAGGCATGTCGTCCAACTCCTCAGTCGATCTCGCGGTCCGCACCGACCAGCCCTCGTAGTTCGCGCGCGAGGTCGGTGAAACCCGGCGATTGTGAACCGCGGGGCCGCGGCAAATCCACCTTGATGTCTGCCGCGATGCGGCCTGGCCGCGGGCTGAATACCAGGATGCGGTCGGCAAGCAGCAGCGCTTCGTCGATCGAATGCGTGACGAACAAAACCGTCGTCTTCTGCTGCTCCCAGATCTGCAGGAGCTCGTCCTGCAGCTTGCCCCGCGTCTGGGCATCCAGCGCCCCGAACGGTTCGTCCATCAGCAATGCCTTCGGGCGCGTCGTCAGGGCACGTGCGATACCGACCCTCTGACGCATGCCGCCTGAGAGTTCGTGAGGATAGCGCTCGGCGAAGCCCGTCAGTCCCGTCATCTCGATGAAGTGCCGCGCCGTCGTCGCTCGCTCCGACGCCGGGGTACCCCGGGCCTTCATATTGAACTCGACGTTCTTCTGCACGGTCATCCACGGGAACAATCCGTGGTCCTGGAACACGATCGCGGCGTCGGGCGACGGACCGTCGAGTTCGCGCCCCGCGACGGCGATCTGGCCCGAGGTCGGACGCTCCAGCCCCGCCATCATCTGAAGGAGGGTGGACTTGCCGCAGCCCGACCTCCCTAGCAGGCAGACGAACTCGCCGGTGCCGCAGACGAAGTCGATGCCCTTGAGCGCCTCGACGTCACCCGTCTTGCCGGCATAGACCTTGCCGACGCCATTGCATTCGATGAAGCGGTTCATTCGTTTGTGGCCGTAAGGCCCTCCTGCCAGCGGCAGACACGGCTGCGCACCATGCGAACAAGTTGGTCGGCCAGCAGGCCGATCGCCCCGATGACGATGATACCCGCGAAGATGAGATCGGAACGGAAAGTCAGCTGCGCGTTCAGGATCATGTAGCCGAGCCCCGACTTCACCGCGATCATCTCGGCGGTGACGACGGTCAGCCAACCGGCACCGACCGCGAGGCGCAGCCCGGTGAAGATGGCCGGCAGCGATGCCGGCAGGATGATGTCCTTGATCACCAGGAACTCGCCTGCCCGCGCAGCGCGCGCCACCTTGATGAGCGTGCGTTCGATTCCGCGGACACCGAAGATCGTGTTGATCAGGAGCGGCCACAGGCCGGACAGGAAGATCAGCGAGATGGCCGGCTTATCGCCGATGCCAAGGAAAAGGATGGCGAGCGGGATCAGCGAGATGGGCGGCACCGAGCGGAATATCTGGATCGACCAGTCGGTAAACAGATCCAGCGTCTTGTACCGCCCGATCATCAGACCGAGCGGTACGGCAACGAGGAAAGACAGGCCGATACCGGTGACGACGCGCGCAACGCTGGCGAGGGCATTGGCAAGGACCGTGTCCCAGTCCTCGACGAACACCATCAGCACTTTTTCCGGCGGCGGCAGCAGGACGGGCGGATAGACCTTGGCCTGTACCGCCAATTCCCACGCGAGGAGCAGCAGCGCCAGGGGCAGGAGCCCCAGCGCACGACGCAATTGCATCCGACGATCCTCAGACGTAGCCGAGATTCAGGAACTCGTCCCAGTTCGGCTCCTTGTCGAGCATCTTGTCGTCCATCATCATCTTCGCGAGGGCTTTGAGGCCGTTCACGAAGGTCGGACCCGACTCGGACGTGAAGAACAGGTTCTTGGTCGAGAGTTCCGCGACTTCCTTGGTCATCTTGAACTGCTTGATCGTGGTCTCGATGGCGATCGAGGGGTTCGACGCCATCTCCTTGGTCGCCTTCACATGGGCCGCGACCATCTTCTTCGTGAGGTCGGGGTCCTTCTTCACGAAGGCGGCCGACGCCACGAAGCCCAGGTTCGTCTTGCCCATGGGGGAGTCGTACGGAACCCACAGGCGCTTGCCCCACCCGTTCAATTCGGCAAGCGCGGCATAGGGCTCGAAGCAGCAGATCGCCGCGACGTCGCCGCGCATCAGGGGCACCGGCTGGTCCTGATTGTCCATGAAGGCCATCTCGACCTTCCCGAACACCCCTTCCTGCTTCAGCTTCCAATTGAGGGAGACAAGGCCGATCGACCCGTTCTGCACGGCGATCTTCTTGCCGACGAGATCTTGGAAACTCTTGATCGAGGGCTGGGCCAGCACCATCCAGCCGCCATCGCAGCCGTTCGCGAGAACCTGCATGGGGAAGCCCTTGGTCGCGACCTGCATGGTGGCGGACAGGCCGCCGTTGCCGATATCGACGTCGCCCGACGCCACTGCCTGCATGCGCTGGACAAGCGAGGGGAACATGACCAATTCGAGGTCGATTCCCTCCGGCTTCAGGAGGGCGGGCATCAGGAAGGCAGCGTTGGTCGTCGTGGTGAAGGCCGAGCCCATTTTCACCTTGCGCAACGTCTGTCCCAGGGAAGCACGGGAGACGATGGCTGGGGCGGCCAGGGAAGCGGCCGCGGTGGCGAGCAGATGACGTCGCAACATGAGTGAATCTCCGGAGGGGTTGCCCGCCGCGAGATGCAAGCGACGCGCCAAGCGCATGCCACCCCATAGAAACCTTCATGCGCGCCGAACGCGCAATGACGGCAGCGGAGTGTTACGCTTTCGTCATGAGCGAAATCGGCACCGGCCTACAGAACGCCCAGGGCATCCGCAACGCCGTCGAGCGCGCGGGATATGCCTTTGTCGAAGCCTCCGACATGCGGGCCGCCTTCGCCCGTTTCGGGACGCTCGCGGATTGGCCGGCGTTCGCCGACAGCTGGAACGACCTGGAAGTCGACACCTACATGGGCGATGGCGGCCGCTACAGGCGCCGACGCTTCGCCGTCTGGGGAGCGGGCCGTCAGGGCGCCATCGAGCGCGGCGCGCACCAGGCGCATTACCAGACGCTGGACTACAATACGCTGAACGGCGGCATCGAGCGCTGGTTCAAGCCCATCGCCGACGATGTTGCCGGTGGCGCGTCCATGGGCACCATCCTCGAATATTGTCGCGCCCTCTTCAGCCGCCTCGCTCCCGGTACTTCCACCTGGCATATCGAAGCGCATCAGTTCCGCATCGAGGCCAAGCCCGGCGAACATGGCAAGCCGACGCCGGAAGGCATGCATCGCGACGGTGTCGACTACGTGCTCGTGTTGCTGGTCAACCGGCGCAATATCCGCAGCGGCACCACGACCGTGCACGATCTAGACCGGCGCACGCTCGGCAGCTTCACGCTGACCGACCCGCTCGATGCCGCGCTGGTCGACGACAGCCGTTGTTTCCACGGAGTGACACCGGTCGAGCCCGAAAATCCTGCCCAGCCTGCCTACCGCGACGTTCTGGTCGTCACCTTCCGCAAGAAATCCTGACATTTGGCCGCCGGCCCTGACCGGGCCGGCGCGACACGCATGTCAGGAAGAAAGCGGCCTTCTCGCCCGCGCCGTTAAATCAATTGCCGATCGTCACGCCCGCATCGGCGATGATCGTTTGACCGGTGATGAAGGCGCCGGCCTTGCCGGCGAGCATGACGGCGATGCCACCGATATCGTCGGGCTCCCCGATTCGCCGCAAAGGCGCGCTCTCGAGGCGCTTGTTGAGGTACTTCGGATCTTCCCATAGCGCCTTGGCGAAGTCGGTCTTCACCAAGCCGGGCGCAATCGTGTTCACGCGGATATTGTCCGGGCCGTATTCGATGGCGAGATTCCGCGCCAGTTGCATGTCCGCCGCCTTCGAGATGCAATAGGCACCGATCACGGACGAGCCGCGCACACCGCCGATCGACGACACGATGATGATCGAACCATCCTTCTTCGCCCGCATGTCGGGCAGGCAAAGGTTCACCAGCCACATGTTGGACAGGATGTTGTTCTGCATAACCTTGGTGAAGACCTCGTCGGGCAGCTTCTCGTTCGGGCCGTAATAGGGATTTGAGGCGGCGTTGCAGACAAGCACGTCGACGGGCCCGAGCTGTTTGCGCGTTTCGCCGACCAGACGCTCGACCTGGGCCTTGTCCGAAATGTTGCAGGGAATGACCGTGGCATCGCCGCCCGCCTGGCGGATTTCCGCCGCGGTTTCTTCGCAGGCAGGGGCCTTGCGCGACGACACGACGACACGCGCACCCGACAGAGCGAGGTGCATTGCGATCGATTTGCCGATGCCCTTGCTCGAGCCGGTGACGATGGCGACCTTACCGGTCAGGTCGAAAAGCGGCGATGCCATAAAGCTTCCTCCTGTATTGCGGAGGACTTGATAGCATCAAGTGAGCGGACCGCCACCTGGACGTGATCCGCAAAGGCCTCGCGCCAGCCAGCGATCTTCGCCTCGCCAGAACAGCACAACGTCTCGCAAAAGACCCCCGATGTTCTAACCATCTCCGTACGCGACCGGGCTGCTTCGGAGCTTCACGCAGCAAGGGGTGGCAATGCGTTCAAGAGGACTCGTGGCGAAATGTGCATCACGCCGTCGAATGGCCGCTCCATCTCCAGGATGAGAAAGAGAGCCCCCGAAGCACAGAGCGCCACGAGCGCCAGCGCCGCAATCGATATCGGATTGAGCGGCGCAAAGAGGCTGAAGCTCGCAAAAAGAGCCATCAGCCAGAAGAGGAGTACGCACAATACCGGAGCCGGCAGGCCGGCCTTTGAACGCTCGTAAAGAGCAAGGCGTGATCGCGAAAGCCTGATCACCGTCTCGACAGCCTGATCCTGCAAGGTCTGCTGCAACGATGTCGATGCCGACAGCCCGCGAATGGCGGCAAACAGGACCGGAGCGCGGCCGCTCAGCGGCGTCGCTCCCGGCTCCAGATTCTTCCCCTCCCATGTCTGGTCAACGACCTTGCCGATCGCCTCCCTCAGCAGTTGCCGAGCGCCATGAGTTTGCTCGCCGTAGGCCTCGAGCAGCGAATCGAGAAGGATCAAGTCGGAAGCCAACTGGCGAACCTCGCTGCGCTGCGCCTCGTAGGTGCCGTTCGCGGAGTTGATCAGCAGACCCAGAACCAGGGCCGCGATGGTCGCCACCAGCGCGGACCCCAGTCGCACCACATCCTTGGCATGCTCGTTCAGATGATGCGGGACGGCTCGCCTGAGTGCGACGCCCGCCGCTGCGCCCAGCAGCATGAGAATGAATGCCCCGAAGGCTCCGAGAAATGGCCACACATCTTGCTCCTGGCGCAGCAGTCCCGTATCCGCCCGAGGGTCGATCGGGACGAATCTGCCCGGACATGCTACCGATGCCAAGTGTTCAGGGGGAGACTATCCAGCGAATTGCCCGTGCGTCATCGACCGCGTCTTGGCTGGTCGATGGCCGCCTTGATCATGGCCGGTCTGATGGGCTGCGCGCCGGATCTTGCCCACCATGCGATCAAGCTGGAGGCACCTTACAGGGAATTGCCGCGCCCACAGAACGGGGTGCCGATCGAAGCCGGACAACCGATAGCACTGTCACCCGTGCAGACGGAGGCAATCATTTTCGGGGTCTCGAAGTGGCTCAAGCAGCCCAGATCTGCCCGCTTTGGGGAGATCTGGGCAAGCCGGAACAGCCGCGGGTTCATCACCGCCTGCGGGCTCGTCGATGCGGAGAATAGTGCGGGCAAGCTTGTCGGCCCCTCCCCATTCATCGGCGTCCTCCGGGGCTCTCTCACAGAACCGGAATTCGTCGTGGTGGAGATCGGCACTCTGGCGACCGACCGCTCCATCGTCGCCGGGCTTTGCCGGGAAAGCGGCATTTCCGGCATCTCGTAAACTTCTTCAAAGGCTAACAACGGGCCGAAATTCTTCCATGCCTCTGCAATCTGATTCTCAGATGATCGTTCGGGGACGAGCACACTGCGGCAGAGTGACTGGTCCAACCTCCGCCAGGGTTCAGGCACGTGAAAGAGTCCGAGGAGTAATGCAATCCAGGGCCTTGGCGACCGCGGGCAGGGTCTGGCAAGGATACGGCGAGACGAAAGCCTTACGCACATGAATATGGACAATATCGCCCACGCCATAGGACTTGCCGCTACACTTGCCGGCCTTGCCCTGCTGTTCCGCTGCGGGTTGAGTTTCCGACGACATGTCGAATTCACCGGCGCAGCCCTCGAACCCGACGATTACCGGGTGACGCCCGAGAAGGTGCGCGACCATCAGCGCGGGTTGAAAGGCCGACTTGGCTTCTTCCTGGTTGTCTTTGGGACGGTCGTGCAAGCCGGGGCTGCCTTCGTCCTTTAAAGTCTTTTCGCAGCCGGACGGAACCCTCTCCCCTATTCGTACGTTCAGCACCCCGGACGGGCCCCGTCCCGAAGGCCGCCGGCTTTCGAACTTACTTCGAGGGGAAGCTATGCTGAAGAAACTGCTGGTCGTCGCTGCCGCGACAGTTCTTTTGGGAGCCTGCGCGTCAGAGCCGCCGCCGCCGCCCCCGCCGCCTCCCCCGCCGCCGGCCGCCAGCCAGTCCTTCATGGTGTTCTTCGACTGGGATCGCTCGAACCTGACGGCGCAGGCCGTCGCGACGGTCCAGCAGGCCGCGCAGGCCTACAAGACCCGCGGTAACGCGACGATCACCGCCACGGGCCACACCGACACGTCGGGCTCGCCGCAGTACAACATGGCCCTGTCGCTCCGCCGCGCCAACGCGGTGAAGGACCAGCTGGTCCGTGACGGCGTGCCGGCAACGGCAATCACCGTCAGCGGCCGTGGCGAGGAAGGCCTGCTGGTCCCGACCGGCGACAACGTCCGCGAGCCGCAGAACCGCCGGGTCGAGATCAATGTCGGCGGCACGGTCACCCAGACGACGATGACCGTCTTCAACGATCCGCGTTCTTACTGCAAGGCGCTGAGCGACAAGTGGCGCCAGTACCGGACCTCGGTGATCGAGTCGCCGGAATCGGCCGCAATCGCCCAGTGCGAAGCCGGCAACTACCAGGCCGGCATCCCGACCCTGGAAGACGGTCTGATCAAGGCCAAGATCCCGCTGCCGGCGCCGGGCTATCGTTGGCCGGGCCGCCCGATCGATCCGGCGTAACGGTCGATTCGATCCATCCGAAAGCCGACGAAGGCGGCTCCGCAAGGAGCCGCCTTTTTCGCGCGCGTATTAAGGGGCAGGCGGGCGGCGGGCGGCGGGCGGCCCTTGAGACTACCGCCTGCGTCTTGTACGCAAACGCATGTTGCCGTCCGACCTTGCTTCCTTCCTCGACATTGTCCGCGAGCACGGCCGGGCCGCCTACAGTTTCCTTGCCGTGTATTCGATGGCCAACAGCCTCCTGTTGGCGTTGTTCGCAGGCTATGCGGCACAGGCCGGGGCACTGGACCTGTCCCAGGCGATCGCCGCGTGCTGGCTTGGCACGTTCGCCGGTGACGTCGTTCGCTTCTGGGTCGGCCGACGCTTCGGGACTGGCTGGCTGCGAGGTTTCCCCCGCCTGAAACGCGGCGTCGACGCTGCCGCCTCGATGGCGGAACGGCATCATGTCTGGATGATCCTCGTCCACCGCTATCCCCGCATCATCCGGAACGTGGCCGGTTTCGCCTACGGTGCCTCCACCCTCGCCTGGCCAAGGTTCCTCCTTCTGAACCTCCTCGCGTCGGGCTTGTGGGCAACAGGGGCCGTGTCCGCCGGCTATGCCTTCGGCGAGATGGTGGACACGAACAGCGGCTTCCTGCAGATGCTCGGCTTTGTCATGCTGGGAGCGTTCCTCGGATTCGCGTGGCTTCTCGCGCGACGCCTGGAACGCGTCGGCGAAGGGAGACAGGAATGACGGTCAGACGGCGGCTCTTCTTGGCAGCGACATTTTCTTGCGCCGCCTTGCCGGCTTACGCCCAACAGCCTCATGTGGTGGAATCGACGCCGACCGCCGACGCCGTGATCGGCGGCAGATCCAGCGCCTTTTACGTGCGCTTCGATCGGCCGGTCGATCACGAAGACTCTCAACTTTCGATCGGGCGTGCCGGCAAGGTGATCGAGGTGCTGCACCCCCGCCTCGAGTCGGCGCCCGAGGTGCTCTTCGCCCGCGCCCCGACTCTGGCACCCGGCAGCTACACGCTGATGTGGCGGGTTGGGGGCGAGCCGCAATTCAATGGCGAGATTCCCTTCACGGTGAAAGCCGACTGAACGGCCATGTTCACGAAGAAAGTTCGGAGTCGCGGCTGACGAGGATCGCGGCCAGCGTAAGCGCTGCCGCCACCGCCAGATAGTATCCCACCCAGGCCAACGACCATGTCGTAGCGAGCCAGGTGGCGATGTAAGGCGCAAGCGACGCGCCGAATATGCCCGCGAGATTGAATGTCATCGACGCGCCTGTGTAGCGGACCGCCACCGGGAATGGCGATGCGAGGGCCGCACCGATCGGGCCATAGGTGAAACCCATCAACGAAAGCCCGAGGATCGTGAACAGCGTTATCCCGGCCAGGCCGGCCTGCATCAAAGGCTGGAGCGCCAGCCCGAACAAGAGGATCGCGAGCGTCGTCAGGACCAATACACGGCGCCGCCCATATCGGTCGGACAGGAGGGCCGACAGAGGGATAGTAGCTGCGAAGAACAGGACGCCCACCATCTGGACGATCAGGAACTGCTCGCGCGAATAGCCGAGGCGCGTGGTCGCCCAGCTCAGCGTGAAGACCGTCATCAGGTAGAACAGGACGAAGGTCGCCAGCGCGACCAGCGTACCAAGCACGAGCGCGCGTTTGTGGCGGCGCAGCAGGTCCATGACGGGTAGCGCCACCCTTTCCTCGGCCTCGATTGCTTTCCGGAAAGCGGGTGTCTCGGCGATGTTCAGGCGGACGTACAGTCCGACCGCCACCAGGAGAAGACTGGCGATGAAGGGAATCCGCCATCCCCAGGCAAGGAACTGCGCATTGGTAAGCGTCTCGGTGATCAGCAGGAAGGAGCCCGCCGAAAGAATGAATCCGATCGGCGCCCCAAGCTGAGGGAACATGGCGTACCAGCCTCGCCGTTCCGGCGGTGCATTCTCGGTCGCAAGCAGCACCGCCCCGCCCCACTCGCCGCCGAGGCCGAGCCCCTGGCCGAACCGGCACAGCGCCAGCAGAAGCGGAGCAAATACGCCGATGCTCGCATAGCCGGGCAGCAGGCCGATCGCGACCGTCGAAAGACCCATCGTCATCAAAGCCGCGACCAGCGTCGCCTTGCGGCCCACCCTGTCGCCGAAATGACCAAAAACAGCCGCACCCAGCGGTCGGGCGAAGAACGCGATGGAGAATGTGGCGAACGATTGCAGGATGGCTGCCGCCGGATCGCTCGCCGGGAAGAAGAGATGCGGGAAGACCAGGACGGCGGCCGTCGCGAAGATATAGAAATCGAAGAACTCGATGGTCGTACCGATCAGACTCGCCACGAGGATGCGCGCCGGCGAGTTTGCCGCGTGATTGACAGACAACGGAGGCTCCTGGTTCGACGAGACGTCGCGCGTCAGTCCATGATTTCGCGCAAAACGCGGCCCGTCGCCGTTATGGCAAGCAGCGTCGGCACCTTCACTTCCTGTTTCACGGCCGCCTTCAGGGCCTCCGTATAGCTCATGCAGTCGAGCGCGACGAGGTCGGGAGCCATCGCGGCCAGGCGGCGTGCCGCCGCAGCTGCCTCTGCCGCATCCGCACTTGGCACCAGCGCCTCGACCACGACGTCGACGCCGGGGCGCTGCCATTTCTGCCGGAGTTTATCGCCTTGTTCGGCGAACGGCACCATCAGGCCGAGACGGCCCTGGGGCAACAGGCCTTCGGCCAGTCCAGCGAGCACCCGCGAGGGGAACAACACGCCGGCATCTCCCTCCATGGGAGGAAAAGCGCCGGTGCAGGCATAGACGATCGCATCGCAGCCATCCTCGCGCAGGCGTCGCAGGACTGCCGGCGACCGGTCGATCACGGCCTGTTTGGAGATCTTCACGTCCCGTCCGCCACGCAAACGGGTATAGAGCGTGTCTGCCCCGCTGAGAGGCGGAAGAGCATCGATTTCGGTATCGCCGAGCCCGTCGAGCGCACCGCGCAGCACCACCTTGGTGCCGTCGGGTGCCTGTGCGGCAAACAAGGCGGCTATGTCGTCGCGCGGCGCCTGTCCGATCGTGACGATGCCCAATGTCCGCTGTTCTCCGGCCGCCATCCTCAGTTCTCCAGGGCGACAGCGTCGCCGTCGTTCCAGGTAAGCCCCACCGCATCGCCAGGCCGCCGGGACGTCCGTTCTCCGGCATGAGTCTCGCGTACGAGAAGGGATCGCCCTTCGGCGGAACGAACCCGCAGGAGAGTCGAACCGCCGAGATAGTTTGCCGTTTCGACCAGCCCCGAGAGCCGCGCTTCGCCCTCCGGCACCAGCCGGATCTTTTCCGGTCGCAATGCGAAAGCCCCGCCCTCTCCCTCAAGCAGGTTGATCTCGCCGATGAAGTCGGCAACGAAGCGCGTGCGGGGGCGCTCGTAGATCTCGGTGGGCGATCCCACCTGCTCGACCTTGCCGCCATGCATGACAGCGATACGGTCGCTCATCGCGAGGGCTTCTTCCTGGTCGTGGGTTACGAAGACGAGCGTGACGCCGAGACGCCGCTGGAGTTCCTTGAGCTCGAACTGCATCTGCTGGCGCAGCTTGCGGTCGAGTGCCCCAAGGGGCTCGTCGCAAAGCAGGACCGGAGGCTCTATGACAAGGGCTCGCGCCAGCGCGACACGCTGCTGCTGTCCGCCGGAGAGCTGGCCCGGCTTGCGTTCCTCGTAGCCGGTGAGGGCGACCTGGGCGAGTGCTGCCGCAACGCGGCGCTCGATATCGGCCTTGGGCACGTCGCGCATCCGAAGCCCGAAGGCCACATTCTCTGCGACGGTGCGATGGGGGAACAGCGCATAGGACTGGAACACCATACCCATGTTGCGCTTGTGGACCGGCAGGTCGGTGATGTCGTTCCCGCCGACATGCACCCGGCCGGAATCCGGGCGCTCGAACCCCGCCATCATGCGCAGGCTCGTCGTCTTGCCGCAGCCCGAGGGGCCGAGAAGCGAGAAAAACTCGCCGGCAGCGATGTCGAGCGTGACGCCGTCGACGGCCACGACCCGGCCGTCGAAGGTTTTCGTCACTCGCTCCAGTCTGATTGCGGCGGAAGTCACTAGCCTCTCAGGATCCGGGTGACGCGCGCATCGATATCTTCCTTGCGCGCATTGTACCACTTCCAGTCTGGCTGGATCAGAGCCGCGACCTTCGCCGGCGTCGTCAGCAGCTTTGCGTCGTACTTTTCAGACAGCTTCACCTTCGTGTTGGCCGGGGAATACCATACCGCCTCCGCCAGCAACTTCTGCACGTCGGGACGCAGCATGTAATCGATATAGGCGAAGGCGAGTTCCTTCACTTTCGAGCCTGGCGTGACGTTCAGCACCTGCTCGAGGGCAAGCACGCCTTCCGACGGGCTGGAGAAGTCGACCGGTTGCTGGTTGACGCCTTCGTAGCGGTAGACACCCGAATCGTGGATGACGCCCATCGACACTTCGGCCGAAAGCAGCATCTTCTCCATTTGCCCCGTGAAGTCGACCAGCTTGATCGGCTTCAGCGCCTCGAGCGCCTTGTAAGCGGAGTCCAGATCCTGCAGGCCTTTGCCGTACACCTTGCCCAGCATCATGAGATGGCACTGGCCGAGGCTATTGACGGGTATGACGTAGCTCCCGCGTGCACCGGCCAGAGCAGGCGCCGCGAGGTCCTTCCACGAGGTCGGCTTGGCGAGACCTTTGTCGGTGCGATAGCCAAGACCGATCGCGCTGGTGAAGATCGCGACACCGACGATCTTGTCGCTGTTCGCCCATGGGTACACGTCGGCCACGTTCGGCACTTCCTTGGTGGTGATCTTCGGCATCACCAGACCTTCGTTGAGCGCGTTCCACTGCTCGTTCGAGTTGGCATGCAGGACGTCGTAGATCGGATCGTTCTTCGGGCTGGCCTGCAGCTTCGGGATGAACGGGAAAGCTTGGTCGGCCTGCACGGTGCAGCCGAATTCCTTTTCGAACGCGGGCAGCACGGTGCCTTTCATCACCTCTCCCCATTTGCCTCCCCAAGTGGTTATCTTTAGCGTCTTGGCCTGGGCATGGCCGATCGACGGCGCGCCGATCGCCATCACGGCGGCGACGCCCGCTCCCCCACGCAACGCTTTGCGACGTGAAATCATGGCAACCCCCTTCTGACCTTCCCTCTAGAGTTTAACGTAGGCCTTGAGACCGATCAGTCTTTCGAGCACCAGCACCACCGACAGGGCCAGCAAGATCGAGACCATCGAGGCTGCCGCGATGGCGCCGTCGAGGTCGAATTTCATGTAGTTGAACAACACCACCGGCAGGGTCTCACCCTTCGGCACGACCAGGAACAGCGACACCGGGAACTGATCGAACGACACGATGAAGGCGAAGACGCCGCCGGCGAAAACGCCCGGCCGGATCAGCGGCAGGGTCACCTCGAAGAAGACGCGGACCGGGCTGGCTCCCAGCACGGCGGCGGCTTCCTCGACACGGCGGTCGAAATTGTGCAGCACGGCCAGGGTCGTCCGGATCACGTAGGGCACCGCGACCAGGGTGTGGGCCAGGATCAGGCCCCATACCGGCCGGCCGACGCCCGCCAGCAGGTAGGCCTGGAACAGGGCAAGACCGGTCAGAATGGCGGGCAACATCAGCGGCGACATGAAGAATGCCGTGAGGAAAGCCCTCCCTGGCAGGTTGCCGCGCGCCAGCGCCAATGCGCAGGCCCCACCGATCAGGATCGACAGAACCAGCACACATCCCGCGATCCAGAGCGACAGCCAGAGAGCGTCCATGAACTCGGCGGTCGAGAAGAACTTCGTGAACCAGCGCAGGCTAATGCCAACCGGCGGAAAAGAAATGTAAGGCGTCGGATTGACCGCGAAGACCAGGACGATGGCGATGGGCGCCAACAGGAAGAAGAGCAGCAGGAAGTTCAGGCCCAGATAGGCCGCGCGACCTGCATCGAACGGCCGTCGGTTTGGCACGGCGCTCATGCCAGGCCCTGCTCGCCCGACAGGCGCGCGAGGATGCTGTTGTACCCCACGATGATCACGAGCGAGACGAGTAGCAAGATCACGCCCAGCGCACCGGCGAAATTGGGGTTGAAGCTCGTGCCGACCTGCTGCGCGATCAGCATCGGCAGGGTCAGAACGTCCGTACCTCCCATCAAGGCCGGCGTCACGTAGGCACTGATCGACAATGCGAAGACCAGCAGCGAGCCGGCCAGAATGCCCGGCAGGCTGAGCGGCAACGTCACTTCCGCGAAGGCCCGCAACCGGCCGGCGCCCAGGCTGCGGGCGGCCTGTTCCAGGCGCTCGTCGATGCGGCCGATGACCCCCGTCAGCGTCAGCACCATGAACGGGACGTAGATATGAACCAGCGCCACCACGGTGCCGAACTCGTTGTACATGAGCGGCAACGGCTTGTTGATCAGCCCCCAATCCAACAGGAGAGTGTTGATGACACCCTTGTCCTGAAGGATGGTCATCCAGGCAAAGGTGCGCACCACGATGCCTGTCAGCATGGGCGCAATCACCGCCATCAGCACGAGAGCGTGGCCCAGTCGCGATTGCATGCGCGCCATCCAGTGCGCCAGCGGATAGCCGATCAGCAGCGACGCCACCGTCGTGATGAAGCCGATCCTGAGTGTGGACCAGAGGGCATCATGGAAGATGCCCGCGCTGTCGAAGATGAATCGCTCGTAGTGGCGGGTCGTCAACATGGCGTTCGGGTTTGTCACGGGGTTGCCGGAATAGACCGACATGACCGCCATCACGCCAAACGGAAGCACGAAGAACAGGACGAAGAGCAGCGCGGCCGGCGCGATCAGCCAGGCGATCGGAGACGGGCGCGCTGTTGCGGTCATGCCGACGCCGCCGCCACGTCGCCCACGACGCGTACGCGCACGCGGACCGAGTTCCCCGGCAGATACGCGATGGGCATGTCTTCGCTCTCGATCGTGGCCAAAGTAGCCCGGTCGGCGCCCGCCGCAACAGCCCTGTCGTTCGCGATTTCCTGGGCCGCCGCGATCGCCTCTGCGCGGGTCATGTCGCGGAAGATCTGGTCGCATTCCCCCGATACCTGGGCGATAGCTGCGCCGACGGCATTGGCACAATCCCCATGCTCGACATGGATCACCTTCGAGACGCCCGCCAACTTTTCGGGAATGAGGAACGCGCCGCCGCCGACCGCGATCAACGGCACCTCGCCCGCTTCGGTCTTCATCCGGTCGATCGCCTCTTCCGCCAGACGTGCGGCCTCGGCAAAGACTCTGGCACAGGCTGCAGCGTCGAGATGGGCAACCCGTCCGGCGTCGCCTATGTCGAGCAGCCCTGCCGCGATGGCAATGTCCGTCGTGGTGAGCTGGCTGCCGCCGAAAGCCACCGCATCCGTCAGCAGTCGGTAGCCGACCGAGACGGGGCCCACGGAGAGCGGCTCGAGCGATACATGGCTGCCGCCCCCCAGCCCGATCGACAGCAGGTCGGGCATCCGGAACAATGTCCGCACGCCACCGACCTTCACCACGGAATTGGCCTCGCGCGGGAAACCGAGGCGGAGCTGGCCGACATCGGTCGTCGTGCCGCCGACATCGACGACCATCGCATCGCTCAGCCCGGAGAGATAGGCAGCACCACGCATCGAATTGGTCGCGCCGGAGGCGAAGCTATAGACGGGCAGCCGACGCGCCTGCTTCGCCTCCACCACCGTGCCGTCGTTCTGCGTGATGAAGAGTGGGGCGTCGATGCCGGAATCGCGGATCGCGGTCTCGAAGGCTGCGATGGTCTCGCGCGCGAGGTCGGCCAGCGCGGCATTCAGCAACCCAGCATTCTCGCGCTCCAGAAGCCCGATGCGGCCGAGATCGGACGAGCATGTGATGGTCGCATCCGGTAGCACAGCCGCGACGAGTTCCGACGCCCGCTTTTCATGACTGTTATCCAGCGGCGAGAAGATCGACGATATCCCGACCGACCTCAGGCCCTTCTCCTTCATTTCCTGGGCGGCACGGGTCACGGCGGCCTCGTCGAGCGGCATGAAGGGCCGTCCGTCGTATTCATGGCCGCCCTCCACCATCCAGACGCCGCCACGGACGAGCTCCGCGAGGTCTTCCGGCCAGTCGCAGAAGGGCGGCAGCGATGCGGAGGCCGGCATCCCCAGGCGCAGGGCAGCGACCTTGGTGAGGTGCCGCCGCTGGACCACGGCATTGATGAAGTGCGTGGTGCCGATCATCACGCCGTCGATGCGCTTGCGCGCAAGGATGCCGGTTGCGCCGAGCTTCTTAAGGGCGTCGAGGATACCCGTCGTGACATCCTGGCTGGTCGGCGCCTTCACGGCTCCAGCAACCCTGCCCTCTTCGATCAGGACGGCGTCGGTGTTGGTGCCGCCGACATCGATACCGATACGCCTCATGACGGGAACACGCTTCTGAATTCGAGATCATAGCCGAAGGCCCGGGGACCGACATGCGCCAATCCCTCGGGTGTAAGGAAGATGTCCGGCGCAGGCAGCGCAATCACCGTCACCCGCTGGCCGTACCGGATGGTCTCGGTACCGACCGCCTCGCCGGACACGGTATCCAGGACGCAGATGAGGTCAGGCGTCATGGCAAGCGGCTCACCGTCGCGACGGGCCACGATCCATTCGTTCTGGAAATTGATGTGCAACGCGGATCCGCGGCAATCGTCCACACCGTCGAGCCTCACGACGCCCCGCAGGAAGCCTTCTGTTGCCCTGCGTTCCACGTCGACGACCTTACCCTTGTAAAGAAGAAGGCCCCGCTCCACGGAGAGAATCGCCTCCACCGGGTCATCATGCGTCCGCTGAGCTGCGCGCACTGCGCGACCGATGGCGATGGCCTTGGTCGTGGTGCCGTGGATTCCCCACTTCTTGACCTCTTCCCCGGTCCGAGGTGGCTGGCAGGTGGGCGCTGTGGAACCGTATTCGACGCAGATCTTCCGCACGACGCGTTCCGCCCATTTCCAGGTGGGCACGGTCTCTACGATCGCTTCCAGGCCACGCACGTCGACCGCCGTCAGCGGGCATGGCTTCAGGCCGCCGACCGCTACCGAGGTCATCTGCGCTTCCGGATAGGCGCGGCCCATCGTGTCCGAATCGACCACGGGAACGCCGAGATGAGCCGCCACCATGAGCGGCCGCAGGCCGTTGCCGCCGCCGATCTCCATGCCCATCACCGCGTCGAAGCGACGGCCCGTATGGCGCTCCATGAGACGGGCCGCTCGCGCGATCGTCTCGTGGTCGGTGAGACGCTCGATGCCGACCAGCGGCGCACCCATGTTGGCGATGACGCCGACCCAGTTATCATCGGCCAGATCGGCAGCCGGCATGAGCTGGACGCGACGACCTTCGCGATAGAGAGCTCGCATGTTGAGGAGCGAAAGGTACGGATTGCCGCCGCCGCCGGTGCCCAGAATCCAGGCGCCGACAGCGAGCGATTCGATATCGTCCTCCGTGAGATCCTGCCGGCTCAAGCGAAGACGCTCTTGAAGTCGATATCGTAGCCGAAGGCGCGCGGCCCGACATGTTGCAGGCCTTTTGCCGACAGGAAGACCGGAGGCGGCGGAAGAGCGATGACGGTCACGCGTTGGCCGTAGCGGATCGTCTCGGTTCCGACCGCTTCACCGGACACCGAATCAAGGACGCAGATCAGATCGGGCGACATGGCCACCGGCTTTCCGTCGAGCCATGCGACAATCCACTCGTTCTGGAAATTGATCTCCATCGAGCCGCCACGCCATTCGTCGACGCCTTCGAAGCGCGTACGGCCGCGCAGAAACCCTTCGGTGGCCCGGCGTTCGACATCGACGACCTTGCCACGATAGAGCAGCTTCCCAGGTTCGACCGTCAAAATGGCCGCGATCGGATCCTCGTGACGACGTTGCGCCTCGCGCACGGCGCGCCCGATCGAGATCGCCTTGGTCGTCGTGCCGTGAATGCCCCATTTCTTGACCTCGGCGCCGGTACGCGGCGCCTTGCAGGTCGAGGCGATCGATCCGTACTCGACACAGATCTTGCGGCTGACCCGCTCCATCCACTTCCAGGTCGGAACGGTCTCGACGACGGATTCGAGGCCACGCACGTCGACCGTGGTGAGCGGGCAAGGCCGGAGGTCGCCCACTGCGACCGAGGTCATCTGTGCTTCCGGGTAAGCGCGGCCCATCATGTCCGAATCGATCACGGGCCGTCCGAGATGCGCCGCGGCCATGAGCGGCTGGATCGAATTCCCGCCACCGATTTCAAGCGCCATGATCCCGCGGAAGCGATATCCGGTGTGGCGCTCCATGAGATCCACCGCGCGCGCAATGGTCCGGCTGTCCGTCAGCCTCTCCTGCCCCACGAGCGGCGCACCCATGTTCGACACGGCTGCAATCCAGTCATTGTCCTCGAGCTCGGAGGCCGGCATGAGCTGGATGCGACGGCCCTCCTTGTAGAGGGCCCGCATGTTCAACAAGCCAAGATAGGGGCTGCCTCCACCGCCGGTGCCCAGCACCCAGGCGCCTACGGCGAGGGATTCGATATCATCGAGCGTGACGTCGGCGAGAGGCATGGGCTCTTCAGGTTCCCGAGATATCTAACGTGTCGCCGGACAGGGAGCCGACAAAGGCGCCAGACGTGCAAGATCGGGACCAATGCGTGGAGCCGAGGGTGCGTCAGACCGACCTTGTTCCCGCATGGTCCTCCCCGTATTCCCTCTTTTTAGAAGGTTGTTGAATCGGCAACCATACGGGCGAACACGTATACGGAGAGATCAAGTGCTGTCGAGGCGCACGCCGCGCATTGCCATGGTCACCATGGGACAGACGCCGCGCCCCGACGTCCTGGCGGAAATCATGGCGTCGCTCGGCGCGACAGAGATCGATTCCTTTGGCGCTCTCGACGGTCTTGCGCCGCAGGAAATAGACGCGATGGCCCCCCGTGGTGACGAGCTCTCGTTCTTCACACGCGCCGGCGACCGGCACGTCATCGTCGAGGCGAGCTTCGTCACGCGGCAGACGGCGCACCTCGTCGGACAGCTGGACGGCCAAGGTTATGACCTTATCGTCCTTGCCATGACTGGCATCCGCGAACGCTTCGCGACAAGGACGCCTTTGGTTCACGGGCAGTATGCGGTCGAAGCATGGATCGCCGCACTCACCGCCGGTCATACCCGCATCGGCATCATCTATCCGCTGACGAGCCAGCACTCCGTACTGCGTGAGAGCGGCTACGGCACCTTGCTGCAAAGTTCCCACGCGACGATCGGCGGTCACCACGGATCAAACCTCACCGAGGCGATCGAGCGTGTGTCGGATGCCGACCTGATCGTCATGAATTCCGTCGGCTACACGATCGAGATGGCACAACAGGTGGCACGTGCAAGCCACCGCCCTGTTGTCACTGCGAGCCGCATCATCGGCAGCACCGCAAGGCTGCGCCTCGCCGAGAGCACGGGCCGGCCGCCCGATCCTCCTGCCCGGACCTATACGGGCCTGGAACTGACCCGGCGGCTGGCATCCGGCAATCTCAAGCTGACGCAACGCGAAGCCGAGGTGCTGGCCCACGCCCTAGAAGGCGCCACCAACAAGTTCATTGGGCGCACGCTCGGCATCAGTCACCGGACGGTCGAAATTCATAGGGCGCGCGCGATGGCAAAATTGGGTGCTGGGTCCACTGCCGAACTGATCTGGCGCGCCCTCGCTCGCCGCGATCCCTGACTATCGATGTTCACGCAGCGGAAGATCGGCACGACGGCAGGAATCTTGCTGGGACTGAACGTGCTAGCGTCGCGAATGTTCGTTGGGAGTAACCGAGATGCAGATAGCCATGCATTCTTCCGGAAGGGCCATGATGCCGCCGGTCATGATCGGCGGGGAAATTCCTTTGATAGATGTGGCTGCCTATCTCGCCGGCGCGCCGGGCGCGGCCGAGAAGGCCGCAGCCGAGCTTCGCTATGCTTTCGAGAAGGTCGGCTTCTACTATCTGGCAGGTCATGGCGTGTCGGCGCAGATGATAGCCGACACCTATGACGCGGCAGCGCGCTTTCACGCCCAGCCGATGGAAGCCAAGCTCGCCGTGAAGGTCGACGAACACAATATCGGCTACATGCCCATCGCAGCCAAGGCCCCCCCGAATGCCGCCGCGCAGGGCAAGAAGCCGAGCCAGAACGAAGCCTACTTCCTGCGCCGCGAGCGCAGCGCGACAGACCCCGACGTCCTGTCGGGCCGCCGCTTCCATGCCCAGAACAAATGGCCCGCGGACCTGCCCGGCTTCCGCGAGACGACGCTTGCCTACATTGCGACGATGGAACGTCTCTGCCAGAAACTGGTCCGTCTCTACGCCCTGGCGCTCGACCTGCCGGAAACCTACTTCGACGCGAGCTTCGCCAAGCCCCACATGATCCTGCGCATGTCGCGCTATCCGCAGATCGATGGCAGCGACGAGACCGTAGAGAGCCTGGTGCCGCATACCGATTCAGGCTTCATGACCCTGCTGCCGCCCAACAAGGTGCAGGGCCTGTCGATCCTGCTGCCGAACGGCCGGTGGATGGACGCCCCGGGCGTCGAGGATGCCTACGTGGTCAACGGTGGCGATATCCTGCACCGCTGGACCAACGAGCGTTTCCTGTCGACCCCGCATCGCGTCCGCAACGTCTCGGGACAGCTTCGCTACGCAATTCCTTTCTTCTGCGACCCCGACCACGACACGATGATCGAGTGTCTTCCGACCTGTCAGTCGCCGGACAATCCACCGAAGTATCCGCCCATCAAGTTCGGCGACTATGCCCTGTGGTTCGCCGCCCAGCGCTATGGGCACATGTCGAAAGTGCAGGCACCTACGGAGGCCGACATCGCTCCGGGCGCCCGCGCCACCTCGCGCTGGCAGGGCTGACATCGATGATGCTTCGCGTATTGGCGGTCGCCGCGGCCTCTGCCCTCCTGGCCTCGCCTGCCCTCGCCCAAGAAAAGACGATCCGGGCCGTCATGCACTCAGATCTCAAGGTGCTCGATCCGATCTGGACGACGGCGAACATCGTGCGCAACCACGGCTACATGGTCTGGGATACCCTGTTCGCCATGGACGAGCAGATGCAGCCCCAGCCCCAGATGGTCGACACCTGGACGCTCAGCGACGACAAGCTCACCTATACTTTCACGCTGCGCGACGGGCTGAAGTGGCACGACGGCAAGCCGGTGACGGCCGAGGACTGCATCGCTTCGATCAAGCGCTGGGGTGCTCGCGACACGCTCGGCATCAAGCTGATGGGCTTCGTCGCCGCTTTCGAGGCCGTCAATGACAAGACCTTCAAGCTGGTGCTCAAGGAGCCATACGGCCTCGTCATCGACTCGCTCGCAAAACCGGGCGGCTCGACACCGCTCATGATGCCCAAGCGGATCGCCGACACCGATCCCGCGAAGCAAATCAGTGAGTTCGTCGGCTCCGGCCCCTTCATCTTCAAGAAAGACGAGTGGAAGCCCGGCGACCGCACGGTCTATGTGAAGAACCCGGACTACAAGCCGCGCAGCGAACCGGCCTCGGGCCTTGCCGGCGGCAAGGTCGCCAAGGTCGATCGCGTGGAGTGGCTTGCGATCCCGGATCACCAGACGGCGGTCAATGCCCTGCTGGCCGGCGAGATCGACTATATCGAAGCGCCCCCGCACGACCTCAAATCGCTGCTTCTCGCCGACAAGAATATCAAGCTCGAAGTCTACAACACGATCGGTGCGCAGTACGTCTATCGCTGGAACACGGTCGTGCCGCCGTTCAACGACGAGAGGGTGCGCCGGGCGGCGATGTACGCGCTCGACCAGAAATCCTTCCTCGAGGGCGTGATCGGTGACGCACGCTACTATCAGACATGCGATGCCATGTTCGTCTGCGGCACCCCGTTCGAAAGCAAGGTCGGCATGGACGGGCTGGTGCGCGGCAATTTCGCCAAGGCGCGCGAACTGCTCAAGGAAGCGGGCTATGACGGCACGCCGATCGTGATGCTGCACACGACGGATATCGCGGTCCTGACCAATGCCGGACCGATCGCCAAGGATTTGCTGGAGAAAGGTGGCTTCAAGGTCCAGATGGTGCCGCTCGACTTCCAGGCCATCGTCGCGCGCCGCTTGCGCAAGACCCCGGCGCAGGAAGGTGGCTGGAATGGCTTCATGACCGCCTGGCTGTCCGTCGACATGATGAATCCGCTCACCAACTCGATGGTGAATGCTTCCTGCGACAAGGCCGCGTTCGGCTGGCCTTGCGATGCAGAGGTCGAGAAGCTGCGGGATGCCTTCGCGCGAGCGCCTGACGCGGAGAGCCGCAAGAAGATCGCGGGCGAGATCCAGGCCCGCGCCGTTCAGTACGGCACGCACATACATCTCGGTCAGTACACGCTGCCCACGGCCACCCGGGCGGACCGGCTGAGCGGCATGGTCAAGAGCCCGATCCCGGTCTTCTGGAACATCGAGAAGAAGTAGAGACGACGGCCGATCCGACGTGCCCGACACCCTGGGATGCGGAGCGTCGGATCGGCCTCTCCCTTTGCCGGCTGGCGGCGCTCCCGCGCCAGGCCGAACGATGTCATATCCAAGAGCGGGTGGCGTGCTTTTTCCTTCCGAATGACTATTGTCGTCGGGGAAAGGATTCAGCCTTGACGACGCGTCGCGCCGTTGCCGCCGGCACCATCGGCAATCTCCTCGAATGGTATGATTTCGCGATCTACGGCTATTTTGCCGCGAGCATCGGACGGGTTTTCTTCCCGGCCGAGAATGCCGTCGCCCAGATTCTCGCCGCCTTCGGGGTTTTTGCCCTCGGCTATCTGATGCGGCCCCTGGGCGGCATCGTGGTCGGGCATGTCGGCGACCGCTTCGGGCGCCGCGCGGCCCTGACCTTCTCCATAAGCGCCATGGCACTGCCGACCTTTCTGGTCGGCATCCTGCCCGGCTACGACGCCATCGGCATCGCAGCGCCGATCCTTCTCACCCTGCTGCGCATGATCCAGGGCCTGTCGGTCGGGGGCGAGGCCTGCATGGCCATGGTCTTCCTGGTCGAGCGCGCGCCGTCTGGCCGGCGGGGACTGGCCGGCAGCGTCGTGTCGCTCGCGGCAAGCGGCGGGTTCCTGCTCGGCTCGGCCACGGGCGCGACGCTCGCGGCGATCTTGCCGACGGAGGCCCTGGACGCCTGGGGGTGGCGGATCCCATTCCTGCTCGGCTTGCTTCTTGCCGGCGTGGGCTGGTGGATTCGCCGCCTGCCGGAGGCGGAGCCGCCACGCCAGACGACGGGTACGCCGCCGATCGTGGACACGTTGCGCAATCACGGCGGGGTCGTCCTGCGCGTGGCGGGTGTCACGCTGTTCAGCGCCGTCGGCTTCTATCTCATGTTCCTCTACGTCGTGAGCTGGCTGCAATCGGTCGATGGCGTCTCGCCCGCCCAGGCGCTCGAGATCAATACGATCAGCATGGCCGCCCTCCTGCCCGTCATGGTCGCGGCAGGAGGGCTCAGCGACCGTATCGGCCGCCGCCCTTTGATGTTCTTTGGCGTCGTGGTGGGCTTTGCGGGTGCCCTGCCTTTTCTGTGGCTGATGCACCATCCGAGCTTCGGCCTGCAACTCGCAGGACAGATGGCCTTCGTGATCGTGGCCGGCATCGGACTGGGCATCATGCCGTCGTTGCTCACGGAGTCGGTGCCGGCACGCGTCCGCTGCACCGCCATCGCGTTGGGCTACAACATCGCGTTCGGGATCGTCGGCGGGCTAACGCCACTGGCCGCGACATGGCTCGTGGCACGCAGTCATGTCGACCTCAGCCCTGCCTTCCTGTTGATGGCGGCCGCTGCCGTCACTTTTGTCACCCTGTTGGCATTCCGCGAGACGTCTCGCGATGCTGCCCTGCCGTCTTGACCTTGCTCCGTCGCCGCCTGCTCGCAGCGACGGCGGTAGCAGCCGGATTCCCGGCATCGGCGGCCGAAACAGCGGAGATCGTCGATTCGCACGCACATGTCTTCGTCCGCGGTCTCGCAACAGCCGAACGCGCCCGCTACGCCCCTGGCCACGACGCCTCGTGGCAGTCGCTGCTCGAGGTGATGGAGGCCAGCAAGGTGTCCCGGGCGGTGCTCCTACAGCCGTCCTTCCTGGGTTTCGACAATGCCTACCTCTTCGCCGCCTTGCGTGCCCAACCCGGGCGGTTCCGGGGCATACCCTGGGTGTCTCCTTCCATCGCGGTGACGCCGCAGGATTGGGACATGCTGGCCGACATCGGCGTGCGCGGCCTGCGCTTTCCGATCTTCGGCCTGCCGACTCCGCAATGGTCCGCCTATCGCGACATGCTGGCGGAGGCATTGAAGCGCGATTGGCCGATCCATCTCTACGTCGAGAGCTCTCGCCTGCCGGAGATCCTTCCGGTGCTGCTCGACGGCGGCCACAAGGTCGTCGTCCCGCATTTCGGCATGTTCGACCGCACTTTGGGGCCTGCCCGCGATCCCGGCTTCCGCGCTCTGTTGGACAGCGCCAGCACGGGGCGTGTCTGGGTGGCTATGAGCGGAGCTTATCGCGTCGGGCCCGAGCGCGCCCGGGCGGCGGCCCCCATGCTTCTCGAAACGTTCGGCCCACCGCGATTGATGTGGGCGAGCGACTGGCCCCACACCGATACCGGGCTCGATCGTAAGACCACCTATGCGACGACGCTACGCTGGCTGACGGAATGGGTGCCCGATCCTGCAGCAAGGGATCAGATACTCGTCGATACGCCGACGAAACTGTACGGCTTCTGATAGTTGCCAGGACAAATGGCACGCCGCATTGTGTAAATTCTCATCATGTGCATTTTGCCGACTGGTAGTACGATGTCTCACCTCCGCCGACTTTTCCGCTGCGGGCTCGCCGCAGTTGCAGCGTTCTTTTTCGTGGCCAGCACAAGCTTTGCCCAGTCGGCGGTCGCAGACACCGAAGCATCCTCTTCGAAGCTGCTTGCCGGCAGCCTCGCGAAATTGCGCACGCACGCTCAGGAAATTGTCCATGCGATTCCCATGGTGCCGTCCTACGTCTCGGACGCCGTAACAGCTTTTCACACGGCGGCGGGCGGCATAGGGGCCGGCCGCTTCTTGCTCGGGGCCTTGGGATGCCTGCTGGCGGGTATTGCCGCCGAGCTGGTCGTTCGCCGTGCCAGCTCCGGCATGCGCATGCGCCGCTCCCCGCGCGTCCTGGCCACCGTGCGCGATCGTCTGACCATGATCGGTATCGAGGCCGTCCTGGAAGCCGGCGCGGTCCTCGCGTTTGCCGTCGGCATGCTCGTCGTATTGATGATCGAGGAATGGCCCGGGGGAATCCACGAAGTGGGCATTGCCTTCCTCGTCGCCGTGCTCTGGGTCCGTGCCGCCTTCAGCTTCCTCACTCTTCTCCTGCGACCGCTCGAAGGACCGCAACGCGAGCTGGCAGCCTTCGACCTGACGGTACCCGAAGCCCGCTTCTGGCTGCGACATCTCATTGCCTTCGTCGCATGGTTCGCGTTCGGATGGGCAGCCATTGCGACCCTGCGGGTGCTCGGGATGCCGCGTCCGGGCCTCATGCTTGTCGCCTACGCCATGGGCATAGGGTTGCTGGTCATCGCCTTGCTCGTGCTGTGGCGACAGCCCGCGCGTCCGACCGCCAACCCTGCAGCCGCGCGCAAGGCTGGTCGTTGGGCCGCCTCGTTCGGCCTTTTTGCGATCTGGGCGATTTGGGCCGCCGGCGCCATGCCGGTGTTCTGGTTCCTCGTCGTGGCCATCCTCATGCCACTCGCGATCTCGGCCGGAAAGCGTGCCTCGCGACATCTCATGCGGCCAGTTGCAGGCGCCGACGTGGTGGCAGGGCGCGCGTCCGTCGCCGAGGTCTTTCTCGAACAGGGGTTGCGCGCCGCCGCGATCGTCGGCGGCATCATGATCCTGCTGTGGGGCTGGGGCCTCGACGTCGGCTCGCTGGCCGCCCAGGAGAACGCCTTTACCCGCCTGCTACGCGGCGGGCTGCATGCGCTGATCATCATCCTGGTGGCCGATCTCGCCTGGAGCCTGATGAAGGCAATGGCCGATACCACGCTGGCCAACGCCCAAGTCGCCGATGGCCTGTCCCCGGAGGAGGCACGCCGCCGGGCGCGTATCCGGACGTTGCTGCCGATCGGCCGTAACGTGGCCTTCATCGTACTGGTCGTCATGGCAGGCCTGATGGCCCTGGCCGCGCTCGGCGTCGAGATCGGCCCCCTGGTTGCCAGCGCCGGCGTGGTGGGCGTCGCGGTCGGCTTCGGCTGCCAGACAGTGGTGCGCGATATCATCAGCGGGATGTTCTACATGGTCGACGACGCGTTCCGGGTCGGAGAGTACATCCAGAGCGGCAACTACAAGGGCGTCGTCGAATCCTTCAGCCTGCGCTCGGTCAAGTTGCGGCACCAGCGCGGCCCTCTCTTCACCATTCCGTTCGGCTCGCTCGGTGCGGTCCAGAACATGAGCCGCGACTGGGTGATGGTGAAGGATCAGATCGGCATCACCCACGATTCCGACGTCGAGAAGGCCAAGAAGCTCATCAAGCAGATCGGCCAGGAACTTGCGAAGGACCCCGATTTCGGCCCGAAGATCCTCCAGCCCCTCAAGATGCAGGGTATCGAGGCGTTCGGTCAGTACGGCGTCAACATCCGCATGAAGATGATGACCAAGCCCGGCGAGCAATTCGTCATCCGCCGCCGGGCCAACGCCATGATCAAGAAGTCGTTCGACGACAACGGCATCAAGTTCGCCTTCCCGACCGTGCGCTTGGCGGACAACGCAAAAGTTGACGAGGCGGCTCTCGCCGCTGCTTCGCAGGAAGTCCTGAAGCAGGACGCCGCCGCGGCGCCCGCTCACTGACTTTTCAGGCCGCGCCGCCTTCCACGGCGCGGCCCTCGGCACGCCAGCGCAGCATGCCGCCCGGCAGGTTGGCGACGTTCGTAAAGCCTGCCTTCTGCAGGATCTCCGTGGCGTGGGCGGAGCGGCTGCCAGCCCGGCAGACGGCGATCACGGGCTTGTCGCTCGGGAGCTCCTTCGCCCGGCCGGCGAGTTCGCCGAGCGGGACCAGGATCGCATTCCTGATATGGCCCAAGGGACCATCGAACTCGGCAGGTTCGCGAACGTCGACAAGCCTCACACGATCGAGATTCTCCTCCAGCCAGTGCGGTTCCACCTCCCAAACACCGCCAAAGGTGAAGCGCAGCGGAGCCCAGTCGGGTTCGTCCGACATGGCGTCGGCATTGCCGGGTTGGCCGCAGCGCAAATTTGCCGGCACCGCTTCGTCGATCTTCTTGGGATGCGGAAGGTCGAGGTTGCGCATGAAACCGGCATAGTCGTTTTCCCCGATCTCGCCGCCCAGCCGCGGATTGAAACGCTTCTCCTCGGCGACGCTGCTGACGGTCAGGCCGCGATAGTCATGCGCAGGATAGAGGAGGCAGCTTTCCGGCAACGAGAATATGCGCGAGCGAACGGACCGATAGAGAGCCCGGGGATCGCCCTGCTGGAAATCCGTCCGGCCGGACCCTCGGATCAGAAGGCAGTCGCCGGTGAAGGCCATGCTCTCGTCGTCGAGCACGTAGGTCACGCAGCCGGACGTATGTCCGGGGGTCGCTCGCACTTCGAGGGATCGCCGCCCGAAGACAATGCAGTTCCCGTCCGAGAGCAGCCTGTCCGCTCCGTTTGCGCCCGACGAAACCGACAGCGCGATGCCACTGCCGAGCCGCTGCTTCAGGAGCCAGGCACCCGTCACGTGATCGGCGTGGACATGGGTGTCCAGTGTCCACAGGAGCTTGAGCCCAAGTTCCGTCACCAGTGCCGCGTCGCGCCTCGCTTGCTCGAAAACCGTATCGATCAGCACGGCCTCTCGCGTCACGCCACATCCCAGCAGGTAGGTGTAGGTGGACGACGTCGGGTCGAAGAGCTGGCGGAAGATCAGCATGGCCGTTCGATCAGCCCGGTGCGCTTGCCTTGTCGATTGCCTCGACCGACTCTGCATCGAGCTTTATGGAAGCGGACTTCACGATATCGTCGAGCTGCGCGAGGCTGGTGGCACTCACGATCGGGGCCGTCACCGCCTTGCGCTGCATCAGCCACGCCAGCGCGATCTGTGCCGGATTGGAGCCGTGTTTCCTGGCCGCCGTATCGAGCGCTGCCAGGACCGCCATTCCCTTCGGATTGATGTATTTCTTCACGCCGCCGCCGCGCTTGGCATCGCCGACATCGGACTCGGAGCGGTACTTGCCGGAGAGGAATCCGGAGGCCAGCGAGTAGTAGGGAATGACCCCGATGCCCTGCTTCAGGCACTCCTGCTCGAGAGGCCCCTCGAACAGCCCACGCTCCATCAGATTGTAGTGAGGCTGGAGGCTTTCATAGCGCGGCAGCCCCTTCTCCTTCGAGATCTTCGCGGCTTCGGCGAGGCGCGGTGCCTCGAAATTCGAAGCGCCGATGAACCGCAGCTTGCCCGCCTTCACCAGTTCGCCATAGGTCGCGAGCGTTTCCTCCTGCGGCGTATCCTTGTCGTCCTTGTGCGACTGGAAGAGGTCGATGCGGTCGGTGTTCAATCGCTTCAGCGAAGCGTCGACCGATTCGAGAATGTGCTTGCGTGAAAGCCCCTGCCCGACCGACGGCATCTCCATGCCGCACTTAGTGGCGATCAGGATTCTTTCGCGTTTCGCGGGGCTTTTCTTCAGCCAATTGCCGATCACCGTCTCGCTTTCGCCACCCTTGTTTCCCGGCGCCCAGCGCGAATAGACGTCAGCCGTATCGACGAACGAAAAGCCTGCATCCACGAAGGCATCGAGCAATTTGTGGGAGGTCGCTTCGTCGGCAGTCCAGCCGAAGACGTTGCCGCCAAAGGCGATCGGGGCGAACGCCAGGTCAGATCCGCCAAGCTTGCGCTTTTCCATGTCCATGCACCTCAGGATTTCCGAGCGGAACGGTAGGACAGTTTGACCGGTCTCGCCAGTGGACGGGCCGATGCCGTCTGCTAGTTTCCCGCCATACACGGACACCAAATGCTTGGAGAAACGCCCCGATGCTCGGCCTGATGCAGGATCGCCCCCTTCTGATTTCACAGCTGATCGAGCATGCAGCGCTCAATCACGGCGACACCGAGATCGTGTCCCGTACCGTCGAAGGCCCGATCCACCGCTACACCTACCGCGACGCCCGGCTGCGCGCGAAGAAGGTGGCGGAGGCCTTGACCGGACTCGGCATCAAGACCGGCGACCGCATCGGTACGCTGGCATGGAACGGCTATCGCCATTTCGAGCTCTATTATGGCATTTCAGGCATGGGTGCGGTCTGCCACACCATCAACCCCCGCCTGTTTCCCGAGCAGATCGTCTACATCGTGAACCACGCCGAGGATCAGCTTCTCTTTGTCGATTTGAACCTGCTGCCGTTGGTCGAGAAGCTGCTGCCGGAATTGAAGAGTGTCCGCCACGTCGTCGCGATGACCGATCGCGCGCACCTGCCGAAAGACTGCAAGATACCCAATCTTCTCGTTTACGAGGAGCTGATCGCCGACAAGCCGGGCACCTACGAATGGCCGGACTTCGATGAACGGACCGCGTCTTCGCTCTGCTACACGTCGGGCACGACGGGTAACCCGAAGGGTGTGCTCTATCATCATCGTTCGACGATCCTGCATGCCTATGGTGCGGCGCTGCCTGATACGCTGAATCTGTCGGCTCGCTCCGTCATCCTGCCGGTCGTTCCGATGTTTCACGTCAACGCCTGGGGCCTGCCCTATTCGGCAGCGCTCGTCGGCGCGAAGCTCGTCTTCCCCGGCATTGCGATGGACGGTGCCAGCCTGCACGAACTGTTCGAGAAGGAGCGCGTCACGTTCACGGCGGGCGTACCGACCGTCTGGCTCGCCCTGATCAACCACATGAATGCCAGCAACCTCAAGCTCTCGACCGTGAAGCAGGCGGTGATCGGCGGTTCTGCCGCGCCGCCCGCCATGATCGAGACCTTCGACAAGGATTATGGCGTCGAGGTTCTGCACGCTTGGGGCATGAGCGAAATGAGCCCGCTCGGCACCGTGAACCATCCCAAGGAGAAGCATCACAAGCTGTCGCCGAAGGAGATGCTCGATATCCGCCTGAAGCAGGGTCGACCGCCCTACGGAGTCGAAATGATGATCGTCGACGATGCGGGCAAGGAACTGGCGCGCGACGGCAAGGCCTTCGGCGATCTTCTGGTGCGAGGCCCGTGGATCACGTCCGGATACTTCAAAGGCGAAGGCGGCGAAGTGCTGCGCGAGATCGAAGGAAAGGGCGGCGGCTGGTTCGCGACCGGCGATGTCGCCACGATCGATCCCGACGGGTACATGCAGATCACCGACCGGTCGAAGGACGTGATCAAATCCGGCGGCGAATGGATCAGCTCGATCGACCTCGAGAACGCCGCCATGGCCCATCCGGCGGTGGCGGAAGCCGCCGTCATCGGCGTCGTCCATCCCAAATGGGACGAACGTCCCCTGCTCATCGTCCATCGCAAGACCGATGCCCAGGTGACGAAGGAAGAACTCGTTGAATTCCTGGGAACCAAGGTGGCCAAATGGTGGTTGCCCGACGACGTGCAGTTCGTCGAAGCCATACCGCACACGGCCACCGGCAAGATCCTGAAGACGAAACTGCGCGAGACGTTCAAGGACTACAAGCTGCCGACGGCTTGAAGCCATACCGGTCGCAAGGTCGGCTTCCGTCCAGCCGATAACCTGGACTTTCGGGATGACGGGCTGGAACGCCCGTCATCCCAGTACCACTATGCTGCCCGGGTATGCCGTCAGCTCAATGCCGCCCAGAGGAAAAGGAGCGTTGCGGCAACTCCCAACATGGTGCGCTTGGCATGGAGATTTCCCCAGCGCCTCAACAGCAGGTGGCTTTCCTCGCCTGCATCGTCGAGCGGGATCGCCTTCAACTCGTTGTTGACCGGCATGATCATCAGCAGCGTGTAGGGCCAGTTGGCCCCGATCAGGATCGCTCCCGCGATCCACAGTTCGTCGCGCGTCTGCCACCAGGCGACAATACCGAGCAGGAAACCCAGGATCGCGAGCGCCCCCTGCATGACCGTCCCGCGCCTGTAGGCGAACGCCCATTGCTGTAGTTGCGAACGATCGTCGAGTTCCGACCGCGCCGGATGCTCCGCGAAACTGACATAGAACGCCGCCCCGGAAAACGATGCCGCCGCTACAAGGGCCAGGATACCGACTACCATCCAACTCCTTCCACCCGCGGCTGGACCACGGTGCCTTTACGGCATTATCGTTCTTTCGGGGCCGAACAGGGAGCCTGAGAAGGAGCTGCTATGGCTACCGAAACCATTCCGGTCATCGATCTCGGGCCCTATCTTGCGGGCGAGCCGGGTGCGATGGATCGTACAGCCGCGGAACTCCGCGTGGCCCTTACCGAGATCGGCTTCTACTTCATCGTCAATCATGGCATCCCGCGAGGACAGATCGCGCGCATGTTCGCCGAGGTGAAGCGCTTCCACGACCAGCCTCTGGAGAAGAAACTCGCGCTCAAGCTCGACCGGCACAATACGGGCTATTTGCCGATGCGCGGCAACACGCTGCGCACGTCGACCGTGCAGACCGGCACCAAGGCCAACCTAAACGAAGCATTCTTTGTTAAGCGCGAGATGTCGCCGGACCATCCGGACGTGCTGGCCGGAAGACGTTTCCGCGGCCTCAATCGCTGGCCCGACCTGCCGGGCTTCCGCGACACCGTCGTCGACTACTGCAACGAGATGGAGCGGCTGGTCCAGAAGATGGTCCGGATCTACGCGCGCGCGCTCGACCTGCCCGCGAATTATTTCGACACGGCTTTTTCCGACCCGATGTTCTCGATGCGCATGACGCACTATCCGCCGCAGGACGGGCCGGTCGACGATGAGTTCGGCTTGGCGCCGCATACGGACACCAGCTTCCTCACCCTCCTGGCGCCCAACGAAGTGCAGGGCCTGTCGATTCGCAGCCAGAGCGGCAGCTGGATCGACATGCCTGCGATCGACAATGCCTATGTCGTGAACGGCGGGCAGATGCTGCAGCGCTACACCAACGATCTCTTCCTGGCGACGCCGCACCGCGCCATCAACAAGACGGCTGGCGCGCGCTATGCCCTGCCCTTCTTCTGCGACAGCGGCATCGACTGGCCGGTCGCGGCTGTGCCGACCACGGTAGGCCCCGACAAGCCGCCGAAGTATCCTACGACATGGTACACCGACTACATGACCTGGTATCTCAAGCGGAACTACGACGTGCTTAACACGCCGCAGGCCGCGGATTAGGCATGGTCGTCGACCTCCGGCAGGCCGTACCGATCCTGCGCATCTTCGACGTCGCCAAGGCGCGGGAGTTCTATCTCGGGTTCCTTGGGTTCGCCTGGGATTGGGAGCATCGGTTCGGCGACGACTTCCCGCTTTATGCCCAGGTTTCCCGATCCGGCCTCCTGCTGCATCTCAGCGAACATCACGGCGATGCCTGTCCCGGTGCCGCCGTCCGGATAGAAATGACCGGTATCGACGAGTTGCATCGAGACCTCACGGCGCGAGAGTACCGCTTCGCCAAACCCGGGATCGAGGACACGCCCTGGGGGACACGCGAGGTCTCCGTGACAGATCCGTTCGGAAACCGCCTGACCTTCGCGGAAAGAAAGTAGATGCCTTCGGCCACGCTGGCGCGCGTCGACGCGCATGTCTTCCGCACGCCGATCAACGAGCCGGTCCGCACCTCGTTCGGCACCATGACCGAAAGGGCCGCCGTGTTCGTCCGGGTCGAGGATTCCGACGGTGCCCGCGGCTGGGGCGAGATCTGGTGCAACTTCCCCAATGCCGCCGCCGAGCATCGCGCGCTGCTCTTTGCCGACATCGTCGCGCCGCGAGCACTGGGCAAATCGCTCGACGATCCGGTCGTCCTGTGGGGCGAGATCGACCGCGCGCTGCATGTGCTGCGCATCCAGAGCGGCGATGCTGGCGCATTGTCTGCCGCCGCTGCCGGCCTCGATCTCGCGGTCCACGACCTGCGCGCCCGCAAACGCGGTCTCCCGCTGTGGCGTGCTCTCGGCGGCACCGACGATGCACCTGTCCCGATCTATGCATCGGGCCTCAACCCAGGCCGCGCCGCCTACGACACGGTCGGCCGCATGCGTGCCGCGGGCTATCGCGCCTTCAAGATCAAGGTGGGCTTCGGTGAGGAAACCGACCTCGCCTCGCTGCGTCCCGTGGCCGCCGAACTGAAGGCCGGCGAACGGCTGATGGTCGACGTCAACCAGGGCTGGGACCTGCGGGCCGCCTGCGCGATGGCGCCGAAGCTTTCCGAATTTGGGCTCGGCTGGATCGAGGAGCCGCTGATGGCCGACCGGCCGCTGTCGGAGTGGACACAGGTGGCGGCCGTGGCCCCGGCCCGGCTGGCCGGCGGCGAGAATCTGCGTGGCGCTGGCCCGTTCCAGGAAGTGATCGACAGCGGCCTGTTCGGCGTGATCCAGCCCGATGCCGCCAAGTGGGGTGGCCATTCCGGCTGCCTGCCGGTCGCCCGCGCCGCCCTCGCGGCCGGGCGCACTTTCTGCCCGCACTATCTCGGCGGTGGCATTGGCCTGATCCATTCGCTGCACCTGCTGGCTGCGGCGCGTGGCCCCGGCCTGCTGGAAGTCGACGCCAACCCCAATCCACTGCGTGAAGACATCCTGCAGGATGCTTTTTCCGTCCGTGACGGAAGCGTCACCCTTCCCGGCGGGCAAGGACTCGGTCTAGAACCGGACATCAAGCCGCTCCTAACCCTAAGAAGCCTTCATCTCGAGCGGCGTGCGTAACAGAGGAAACGCCATGCTTGGGTTGATGCAAGACCGTCCGCTGCTGATCTCCCAGATCATCGATTATGCGGCCGCCGCCTATCCCGACGTCGAGATCGTGACGCGAACTGTCGAGGGTCCGATCCACCGCTACGGCTACAGGGACGCCCAGAAGCGCGCCAAGCAGCTGGCCGAAGCGCTTCAGGGGCTCGGGATCAAGCTGGGCGACCGGGTCGGCACGATCGCCTGGAACACCTACCGGCATTTCGAGCTCTATTTCGGCATCTCCGGCATCGGTGCCGTGCTGCACACGCTGAACCCGCGTCTGGCACCCGAGCACGTAGCCTATATCGCTAACCATGCCGAAGATCAGATCATTTTCGTCGACCTGAACCTCGTGCCGGTGGTCGAAGCGGTGTTCGATCAGCTCAAGACCGTGAAGCATGTCGTGGTCATGACCGACCGCGCCCACATGCCGACCTCGGCCAAGATCCCGAACCTGCTCTGCTACGAGGAGCTGATCGCCGACAAGCCGGGCACGCTCACCTGGCCGGAGTTCGACGAGAAGACCGCCTCGTCGCTCTGCTACACGTCGGGCACGACGGGCAATCCGAAGGGCGTGCTCTACTCGCATCGCTCGACGATGATCCACTCGATGATGATGTGCTCGGGCCCGGTGCTGGCGCTAGATCCCGACACCACTATCCTTCCCGTCGTGCCGATGTTCCACGCCAATGCCTGGGGCCTCGTCTATGCCGGCCCCTTCTGCGGCACCAAGCTGGTCTTCCCGGGCTTCAAGCTCGATGGCGCCAGCATCTACGAGCTGCTCGACAAGGAGAAGGTGACCTTGTCGGCAGGCGTGCCGACCGTGTGGCTCGCGCTGCTCGACTACTGCAGGCAGAACAATCTCAAGATGTCGTCGGTCAAGCGCACGTTGATCGGCGGCTCGGCCGTCCCCTACGCCATGATCGAGCGTTTCTGGAAGGAGCACGGCGTCGAGGTCGCCCAGGGATGGGGCATGACCGAGATGAGCCCCCTCGGCACCCTCACGCGGTTCAACAGGGGCGAGCGCGACCTGCCCGACGCCGAACGCTTCGCCATCACCGCCAAGCAGGGTCGCCCCGTGTTCGGCTGCGAGATGAAGATCATCGACGATGCCGGCAACGACCTGCCGCTGGACGGGAGCGTCTCGGGCAACATGGTCGTTCGCGGTCCGTGGATCGTGAAGGGCTACATGAAAGGCGACGGCAAGAGCCAGTTCCTGGAGAATGACTGGTTCCACACAGGCGACGTCTGCAAGATCGAAAGCGATGGCTCGGTCGTCATCACCGATCGCTCGAAGGACGTGATCAAGTCGGGCGGCGAGTGGATCAGCTCGATCGATCTCGAGAATGCCGCGATGGGTTGCGAAGGCGTCGCCGAGGCCGCCGTGATCGGCGTTCCACATCCCAAGTGGGACGAGCGGCCATTGCTGATCGTCGTCCGGCGCCCCGATGCCGATGTGACCAAGGCGGATATCCTGAAGTACCTCGAGGGCAAGATCGCCAAATGGTGGATGCCGGACGATGTCCAGTTCATCGAGGCTATCCCGCACGGTGCCACCGGCAAGATCCTGAAGACCGCGCTTCGCAAGCAGTTCGAGGATTACAAGCTTCCGACGGCGTGAAAGACGCCGCCTCGGCAGGCGGCAGTTCCGCTATTCCATGCAGCACGACGCGGCGAGGCCGATATCATTTCGGTCTCGCGATCGCGGCAGTCAAACCACGTGGAGTGCCACCACGTTGACGAGCGCTCCGCTTCCCAGGGCCCACAGTGGATTACGCCGCGTTTTGTAGACGAAAGCGGTCGTGGCGAGGCTGATAAGGATGGTGACCGTGTCGCGATCCACGGTGCGCATCATCGAGATGCCGGACGCCAGCATCATGCCGAGCGCGACCGGTATCAGCGCATCGCGCACAAGCGCGACGGCCCGGTGATGCGACCAGCGCGTCAGGACGCGACCGGCAAAATAAGCAAGCGCGCTCGACGGAATAAGGAGTGCGAGTGTTGCCACCAACAGGCCCGACAGGCCCGCGACTTGCCAGCCGATCAGGCTGACAAAGATCACATTGGGGCCGGGCGAGGCATTGGCGATGGCGAAGGCGCTCGCGAAAGCCGCATCTGTCATCCAGCCATGGATGTCGACGACTTGGCGATGGATCTCGGGCAGCAATGCGTTCACCCCGCCGATCGAGACCAGCGACAGGAGAGCGAAGGTCCGCGCCAATTCGGCCAGCACGCTCGTCACTTGCGACGCTCCCACCAGATCGCGGCAATGGCCGTGGGTACCAGCACGAGGACCACGGGCACGAGCGGCCAGCGCAGCAGGCCGATCGCGACGAAGCCCGCGGCGCCGATGGCATAAGAGAATGGCGTCGGGCGGATGTTCCGGATCATCTTGAGCGCCGTTCCCAGCACCAGCCCCGCCGAAGCCGCCGCTGCACCGATCAGCGCGGCCCGCACCTCGGGAACCATGGCAACGCGCTCGTAGACGACGGCGAGCGCGGTAACGATGACCAATGGCATGGCCATCTGCCCAAGCAGGCAAAGGAGAACACCAATGACCCCCTGGTTGCGGTCGCCGAGGATGACGGCAGCGTTGATCGTGTTGGGTCCGGGCAGGACCTGTCCGATCCCCAGCAGCTCGGCGAACTCGCGGTCGGTGAGCCAGCGCCGTTCCTCGACGATGATGTGGCGGGCCCACGGCGCAACCCCGCCGAAACCGAGCAGGCCTATCTTGAGGAAGCCAAGGAAAAGCTCAAGCTTGCCAATGGGACGGTGCGGAACAGCAGGCGTTTCGTCTTGCATCGTCGAAAGCCTAGCAAAAAGAAACGGCGACCGCCTCGCGCTTGCAGCGCTCCGGGGCTACCGTCGCACCATGACCATAGAGATGCGCCCGTCGAGAAATCCAAATGGGACTTCCGTCCCGATCCGCCTGACCGGCAACGGCCCGGCAGGCGGATACCCGTCCAATCCGGAAAAGCAGACCGGCCGCTTCTTCCGACAGGTCGCCCCCGGCGACACATTCGTTTCGGTCCTGGATTGACCATGCGTCTACAGTTCCTGGGCTCGGGCGATGCTTTCGGCAGTGGTGGACGGTTCAACACCTGCTTCCATCTGGAAAGGAAAGACCGATCGGGCGTGCTGGTCGATTGCGGTGCTTCCTCGATGGTCGCGATACGGAAATGGCATGTCGATCCCAACGCCATTTCGACGATCCTTGTCAGCCATCTTCATGGCGACCATTTCGGCGGCCTGCCATTCTTCATCCTGGACGCACAGCTCGTCAGCCGTCGGACGGCGCCGCTTACGCTTGCCGGCCCGCCCGGATTTCACGATAGGCTGTTGACTCTCATGGAAGCCATGTTCGCCGGCTCGACCAAGGTAGAGCGCAGATTTCCTCTGGAAATACGCGAACTGGAGCTGCACGAACGCGCGGAAATCGACGGGTTTGCGGTGACACCATACCTGATGAAGCACTTCAGTGGCGCCCCATCCTATGCGCTTCGTCTGGAAGTGGATGGCAAGGTGATGACCTATTCGGGCGACACCGAATGGGTCGACGAACTCGTTCCCGCCGCAAAGGACGCCGACCTCTTCATCTGCGAAGCCTACTTCTTCGACAAGGTCATGAAGTACCACATCGACTACACGACACTGGCCAACCAGCTGCCGGCGATTGGCGCCCGTCGCACCATCGTCACCCATATGAGTTCGGAGCTTCTCGCCCGGCAGGCGGAGATGAAGCTCGAGGCCGCCCATGACGGCCTCGTTGTCGAGTTCTGAAGGACGCGCTACGCGGCTTTTCCCCACTCCTCGACCCGGGTATTCGTCGCCGGGTCGAGCATTGTCGTGCGGCGCAGGACCATGCCGTGGCGGTGCAGGATCTCGTCGGGCGTCACGCCCTTCCCGACACCGGGAAACACAGGCCTCCCCCTGGGAACGCTTGCGTCCGTGCGGGTGAGATAGAAGGCATCGTACCCGATGTTGAGGAAAAGACCGAATACGTCTGTCCCGCCCACAACAGCCAACACGCCGTCCCCGACGCCAAGCCTGGTCCATGCCTCGTCGAACGGCGCACTGGCCGGATTCCACAGAACCGCATTCGGATTCCGCGGACAATCGACGACACGCTCGACCCGGCGCGTCAGGACGATGCGACGTCGGGCCGCCTCCTTGGGCCCTCCCTCCGCAGAATGCCGTCCATTTGCGATCGCCGAGGCCCTGTCCAGCGACGTTTGATAGAACTCCTGATCGGCCGGGATCTTGAGCACTTCCGGGAACGAAGCGTCCGCCTCGGCAATCATCCCCTCGCGGGAAACAATGGCGAATCCCTCGATTCGCGGTTTGCCGCTCATGTCTCCACTCCCGACTGAAGAATGGTCCGGCACAACGACCGAACCATCCATTGGCTCCCGGAAAGCCTAGCGCAAAAGAAGGCGACTGGGAAAACCCGCCGCTTTCCCTGCCGGTTCGCGGCTGGGGATCCGGTCTTCGGGAGAAGCAGGACGGTATCGGGACCCACGGACGGCGCCGTTCGACCGTGTGGCGTCGCTATGGCCACCGTCGCGGTATTCCATTCTCGTCCGCGAGATCTTGTTGTCTGCAATTCCTGGCACCCAGCACGCAGTCGCCGCCCGTCTCGACAGGATGAGTACCACATTCGCCCGAACGCAATTTCCGCGGGATGATCGGTTGCGAAGAAAGGCACCGACGGTGGAGCGCTCGCCCCGTACGACACGATGGCAATCACGCTGCCTTATCGGTGTAGGTTACGGTCCACCAATCAAGCCGGCTCATCGCACGCCCACACAGTTTCACGGCGCGATGTTGAAGAGATTGCGAAAAGGGAGAGCTTCCGATGCGTGTCACCGATCTCAGGACCGTTCTCGTCGAGGTGCCGCTCGACCGGCCGACGCGCAATTCAAGCGGGGTCAGCAACGATCGCATCGGCTGCGTGCTGGTGTTCGTCGAGACCGATGCCGGCGTCACCGGCGAGAGCTTCCTGTTCACGCTCGGCGGACGACGCATAGAAGTCCTGCGCTCGATGGTCGACAGCCTCAAGCCCGCGCTCATAGGCGAGGATATACGCTATGCCGAGCGGTTCTGGGACAGGATGTGGCGCGAACTTTACTTCCTTGGCCACAAGGGCGTCACGATCTTCGGCCTGGCGGCCATCGACACCGCGCTCTGGGATGCAAAAGGCAAGGCGCTGGGCCAGTCCGTCACCCATCTTCTGGGCGCCGCCCGCGACCGCATTCCCGTCTATTCCAGCGCAGGCCTCTGGCTATCCGCGACGCCCGAGGAATTGGCGAACGAGGCTGCCCGCTATGTCGCAGAAGGTTTCCGCGGCGTTAAGATGCGCGTAGGCAAGGCTCATCTGGAAGAAGATGTCGAACGCGTGGCTGCCGTGCGCAAGGCCATTGGTCCGAAGGTGTCCCTGATGTGCGACGCGAGCCGCGGCTTCACGGCCGATCACGCGATACGGCTCGGCCGCAAGCTCGAGGACTTCAACCTCACCTGGTTCGAAGAACCGGTTGCTGCTTACGATCATGCCGGCTCCGCCAAGGTCGCAGCCGCCCTCGACACGCCGATCGCCAGCGGCGAAACCGAGGCGACGCGCTACGGCTTCCGCGAGATGCTGTCGCACGGAGCGGCCGACATCTGGATGGCCGATCTCGGCCGCGTGGGCGGCGTCAGCGAGTTCGTTAAAGTCGCGCATCTCGCTGCGGCGCACGACATCGCCATTTCCAATCATCTGTTCACCCAGCAAAGCATCGGTCTTCTTGGTGCCTTCGCCAATGCGACGTGGCTGGAATACATGCCGTGGACATCGAAGCTCTACCTGGAATCGATAACGGTCGAGGACGGCCATATCGCAGTGCCAGACCGGCCAGGCCTCGGCTTCACGTTCGATCCCGAGGCTATCGAACGCTATCGGGTACGCTGAGACCGCGTGCTAGGCTCCGCCCCGCAACAAAGGGATAGACCAGAGATGACCGCGTACAAGGATTTCCAGCCGCTTACCTTTCTCGACCGCTCCGCCGCCTTTCGCGACGGCAGCGACACGCCGCGCGCCTTCCTCGAACGTTGCCTGGCGACGATCGCCGAACGCGAGCCGGTGGTGAAAGCCTTCACGGCGATCAACGAAGAGGGTGCGAAATCCGCGGCAGACGAAAGCACGATGCGCTGGAAGGCGGGTCGGCCGCTCTCCCCGATCGACGGCATGCCGATCGCCATCAAGGACCTGCTCGAAACCAGGGATATGCCGACGCAGATGGGATGCGAGGCGTTCAGGGGCAACTTTCCCAAGCGCGACAACGCAGCGGTCTGGGCATTGCGCCAGGCGGGAGCCGTCGTCCTCGCGAAGGCGGTGACGGCGGAGCTGGGAGGGTCGCACCCCGGACCGACAACCAATCCGTTCGACCCCGCCCGCACGCCGGGGGGCTCCTCCTCAGGTTCGGCGGCCGCAGTCGGGGCCAACATGGTGCCGGCGGCCATAGGCACCCAGGTCGGGGGCTCGATCATCCGGCCTGCGGCCTATTGCGGGAACTATGCGCTGAAGCCGACACAGGGTGGCATCAATCGCGGCGAGCGCCAGGCGACCAGCCAAAGCACGCATGGGCCGCACGCCAACAGCCTTGCCGACATGTGGCAGGTTGCGATCGAGATCGCGCTGCGCGCCGGCGGTGACCGTGGCTGCGCAGGCCTGATCGGGCCTTCCGCCCTTCCCGCCCCCGTAACGCCAAACCGCCTCGTCGTGCTGGAAACCGAAGGTTGGACGGATGTGGACGGGGCCACCAAGGCGGCCTTCGATGGCGTGCTGAAGCAGCTCCAGGAAGCAGGTGTCGAACTGATCCGGCGCAAGGACCATCCCTTGGTCGAGACGCTGGAGAAGGTGATCGCCAACGGCCGCAGCGTCTGCGGCAGCATCACGAGCTGGGAGAATCGCTGGGGCCAGCGCGGCATCGTCGACAACAATCCGGCCGGCGTCAGCGAGCGCAGCAAGGCGACGCTCGCCAAGGCGGAGGCAATGACGCTCGACGATTATCGCATGGGATTGCTGGCGCGCGAGAATGCCCAGCGCATCCACGCCACCATGGCGCCTCTCGCCGACGCGGCGATCACCCTGGCCTGTCCCGGTCCGGCACCGATCTGGTCGGGCGACGTACCCGGACAGCCCCTGGCGCCGCGTCCGACCGGCGACTTCGTGTTCAACGCGCCGAGCTCGATGCTCTTCGCGCCGGTCGTCACCGTCCCGCTGATGAGCGTCGGCGGAATGCCGGTCGGAGTGCAGCTCATGGGCCAGCAGCACGAGGACGCCCGGGTGACCGGCCTCGCGCGCTGGCTGGACGAGAACCTGAAGCGGGTCTCGGCGTAATCGCTATACCGGCTGGATGCCCAGCGCGACGATGCGCGGAATGAGCGTCTTCTTCAGACGTTCGTAGTCGATCATCACTTCCTCGTGGGGCATCGGCTTCTCCACGAGGGCGAAGCTGTCCATCATCTTCTTGCCGGGTTCCGAGTCGGCTGCGGCAACCCAGAGATCGGACATCTTCTTCACGATTTCCTTCGGCGTCGCAGCCGGCGCGGCCAATGCCAGCCACCCTGAGACGGTGAAGGCGTCGTCGTCGAAGCCCTGTTCGCGCGAGGTCGGCACGTCCGGAAGCTGGCGTGCCCGCACCTTCGAAGGCGCGGCGATGCCACGGACGTCGCCCTTGACGAGCAGCGCATTCATGGCCTGTGGGCTGCCCATGGCGGCCTGCAGCGATCCTGCCCCCATGTCCTGCCACATCGGCGCTTCGCCCTTATAGGTCACGATCTCCATCGAGAGGCCGTACTTCTCGTTCAGGGTCTGGGCGAAGATATGCGCCGAGGAACCCAACGCCCACGAGCCGAAATTCACCTTGTTCTTCTTGGCGTACTCGACGAACGACTTGAGGTCCTTGACCTCGGCCGGCAGAGACTTGTGGACCACCACCGGCAACACACCGGAGGACGTTCCGGAAACGACGGTGAGATCCTTGTCGGGATCGAAGCCCAAGGTCTTGAACATCACCCGGTTCTGGATGAGCGTGCTCGAGACCGAGTGCAGGAACGTGTAACCATCGGCCGGCGAACGAGCCACTTGCGCCGCACCGATATTGCCGCTCGCACCGGGCTTGTTGTCGACGATCACCTGTTGGCCGGTTGCCTGGCTGACATGCTGGCCGAAAGCCCGCGCGATGCCGTCGGTCAGACCACCTGCCGGGAAATTCACGACGATGGTGATCGGCTTGTTGGGCCAAGCGCCGCCTTGCGCACGCACGATCGAAGGCGACGCGACGATGAGACTCGCGCTCGCACCTGCCCGCAGAACGCCGCGGCGGGTTGTCATGACTTTGTTCATTTTCTCCTAGCCTCCCAATTTCGCTTTTATGTGTCGATGCATAGCGGCTGAGCCCGTGAGCGACTAGGCTGTGTATCTGCACCTATCTCCGCATGGCGAAACCGAAGGCCGCTGGGCGGCGCAGTCAGAGATTGCTAAGACCACACGACCAAACCGGCATTCACGAGGGAAGAACAGGCTTATGTCCGACGCTGTCATACGCTCCAAAGAGGGGCGGATCGGAATCCTTACCGTCAACAATCCGCCCGTGAACGCGCTGGCCGCGGCGGTGCGCACCGGCATCAAGGAAGGCATCGAGGCCTTCGGCCGGGATTCGAGCGTCGACGCCATCGTCCTGATCGGCGGGGGCCGCACTTTCATTGCCGGTGCCGACATCCGCGAGTTCGGCAAGCCGCCGTCGGGGCCGAACCTGAACGATGTCATCGCGACCATGGAGAATTCGCCCAAGCTCATCGTGGCGGCGCTGCACGGCACGCCCCTGGGTGGCGGCCTCGAGACGGCGCTCGGCGCCCATTACCGGGTTGCCCTTCCGACCACGCGCATGGGTCTGCCGGAAGTGCATCTCGGCCTCCTGCCCGGCGCCGGTGGCACGCAGCGCCTTCCCCGCCTGACGGGCGCGAAGTATGCGCTCGACGCCATGCTTTCGGGCCGCCATATCCCGGCTGCCGAGGCCAAGAGCAAGGGCATCGTCGATGCCATCGTCGAGGACGACCTCCTCAAGGGTGCGATCGCCCATGCCGAGATGCTCCTTGCCCAGAAAGCCCCGCTGCGCCGGGTCCGCGACCTCAAAGTCGACCTGGAGTCGCCCGACCTGTTCGCGGAAACGGAGAAGGCGATCGCCCGCAAGGCGCGCGGTTTCAAGGCGCCCTGGAACATCATCAAATGCGTGCAGGCCGCCGTCGAACTGCCGTTCGACGAGGGCATGAAGCGCGAGCGCGAGTTGTTCACGGAGCTCGTGACGTCGCAGGAGTCGGCGGCCCAGCGCTACTACTTCTTCGCCGAGCGCGAGGCCGCCAAGGTCAAGGACGTCCCTGCCGACACGCCACAACGCGAGATCAGGACCGGCGGCATCATCGGCGCGGGCACGATGGGCGGCGGCATCGCGATGAACTTCGCTAACGCGGGAGTGCCTGTCACCCTGCTCGAGACGAGCCAGGAAGCGCTTGATCGCGGCCTCAAGACGATCCGGACCAACTACGAGAACACCGCCAAGCGCGGCGGCATGAAGGCGGAGGACGTCGAGAAGCGGATGGCACTCATCACGCCCACCCTCGACTACAACGATCTCAAGGACGCAGACCTCGTCATCGAGGCGGTGTTCGAGACGATGGAAGTGAAGGAAACCGTCTTCAAGAAACTCGACGAGATCGCAAAGCCCGGCGCCATCCTGGCGACCAATACCTCGGGTCTCGACGTCAACCAGATCGCGGGCTACACGCAGCGGCCCGGCGACGTGATCGGCATGCATTTCTTCTCGCCGGCCAACGTCATGAAGCTGCTGGAGAACGTGCGCGGCAAGGCGACCGAGAAGGACGTCATCGCCACGGTCATGTCGTTCTCCAAGAAGATCGGCAAGATCCCCGTTCTGGTGGGCGTCTGCGAAGGCTTCGTCGGCAACCGCATGCTGCGCATGCGCGGCATCCAGGCCGCCTACATGATGGAGGAAGGCGCCCTTCCCCAGCAGATCGACAAGGTGATCTACGACTACGGTTTCCCGATGGGACCGTTCGCCATGAGCGACCTCGCCGGCAACGACGTGGGCTGGCGAATTCGCCAGGGCAAGAAGGAGAAGGAAAAGCGCAACGTTCGCTACACCGGCTATGTCGCCGACGCGATCTGCGAACTCGGACGTTTCGGCCAGAAGACCGGCGCGGGTTACTACAAGTACAATCTTCCCGACCGCACACCGATCCCCGACCCCGAGGTCGAGAAGATCATCGAGGAAACGTCGAAGAAGCTCGGCATCACGCGCCGCGCCATCTCGGACCAGGAAATCCTGGAACGTTGCCTGTATCCCATGGTGAACGAAGGCGCGAAGATCCTCGAAGAAGGCATGGCGCAGCGCTCGCTGGACATCGACGTGATCTGGGTCAACGGCTATGGCTGGCCGGTCTATCGCGGCGGGCCGATGTGGTGGGCCGACAATGTCGTCGGCCTCAAGACCATCCACGACGCGCTACTCAAGTACCGCGACGCGTCCGGCGACCCGTTCTGGGAGCCCGCGCCGCTGCTCAAGAAGCTGGTGCAGGAAGGCAAGAAGTTCTCTAGCGTCTGATCAAACGGCTGTGGCTCACCCCCTCCCCTCTTCGCCCACCTGGCGGAGAAGATGCCCGAAGGGTGGAGGGGGAAAGCGACGACAAGGTTCTAGTTGGAAGGAAACTCAAATGGCTGATGCAGTAATCGTCTCTACCGCCCGTACGCCGATCGGCAAGGCGTTCCGCGGCGTGTTCAACGACACGCACGGCGCCGACATGGGCGCGCATGTCATCAAGCACGCCGCCGAACGCGCTAAGGTCGATCTGGCCGAGGTCGAAGACGTGATCCTGGGCTGCGCCGCGCCGGAAGGCACCACGGGCTCCAACGTTGCCCGCGTCTCGGCGATCCGCGCCGGCGCGCCGGTCAGCGTCTCGGGCGTGACCGTCAACCGCTTCTGCTCCTCGGGCCTGCAGACCATCTCGATGGCCGCCCAACGCGTGCTGGTCGACAAGGTGCCGGTGATGATCGCCGGCGGTCTTGAGTCGGTCTCGCTGGTGCAGGGCCCTCCAGGCGGCAACAAGAACCGCCTGGTGAACCCGTGGGTGCAGGAGCACGTGCCGGGCATCTACCATGCCATGATCACGACGGCCGACACGGTGGCCGAGCGCTACAAGATCAGCCGCGAATACCAGGACGAATACTCGCTGCAGAGCCAGCTGCGCACAGCGGCCGCCCAGCAGGCCGGCAAGTTCGACGACGAGATCGTGCCGATGGAGACCACCATGCTGGTCACCGACAAGAACACGAAGGAAACCAGCAAGAAGACGGTCAAGCTCGCCAAGGACGAGGGCAACCGTCCCGACACGACGCTGGAAGGCCTGTCGAAGCTGCAGCCCGTCGCCGGTCCCGACAAGTGGATCACCGCCGGCAACGCCAGCCAGCTCTCGGACGGCGCCTCGGCTTCGGTCATCATGAGCGATGCCGAAGCTGCCAAGCGCGGCCTGAAGCCGCTCGGCATCTACAAGGGTCTGGTCGTCGCCGGCTGCGAGCCCGACGAAATGGGCATCGGCCCGGTTTATGCGATCCCGAAGCTCCTGAAGCGCTTCGGCCTCAAGATGGACGACATCGACCTGTGGGAGCTGAACGAGGCGTTCGCCGTGCAGGTGCTTTACTGCCGCGACAAGCTCGGCATTCCCAACGAGAAGCTGAACGTCAATGGCGGCTCGATCTCGATCGGCCATCCGTTCGGCATGACCGGCGCGCGCTGCACCGGCCACGCCCTGATCGAAGGCCGTCGCCGCAAGGCCAAGAACGTCGTGGTGACGATGTGCATCGGCGGCGGCATGGGCGCCGCCGGCCTTTTCGAAGTCGTAAGCTGATCGGCCGTCACCGGCCAGCGACCGGCGCCTCCTCCGTACCCCGGAGGAGGCGTTTTTCTTTTCAGCCCAGCATGACGTCGAGGAACATCATCACCACCAAGCCGATCATGAGGCCTATCGTGCCGAGATGCTCGAAGCCGCGCCGGTGCGTTTCCGGAATGATCTCGTCGCTGATGACGAAGATCATGGCGCCCGCCGCATAGGCGAGGCCCCAGGGCAGGAGCGATCCCGCCCAGGTCACGGCCACGACACCGATCAGCCCTCCGATCGGCTCTGCAAGGCCGGTCAGCAGGGCGACGAGGAAAGCCTGCCAACGCGTGTAGTGCAGCCCAAGCAGAGCGACCGCGACGGCAAGCCCCTCCGGCATATTCTGCAGGCCGATGCCCGTGGCGACGGCAACGCCGCGGCCGAAATCGTTCCCGCCGAAACTGACCCCGACAGCAAGTCCTTCGGGGAAGTTGTGCAGGGTGATCGCCAGCACGAACAGCCAGATGCGTTTGATGTGCTTCGCGTCGGGCCCCTCGCGGCCAAGAACGAAATGCTCGTGCGGGATGAAGCGGTTCATGGCCCACAGGCTGGCCGCCCCAAGCAGGATGCCCGCAATAACGAGGCTCACGGCGCCGAGCTTGGCAGCGCCCTGCCCTTCCGCGATCTCGAGTGCCGGGAGGATGAGCGAGAAGAAGGAGGCCGCCAGCATGACGCCGGCAGCGAAGCCCAGCATCACGTCCTGTGCCTGGTCCGATATCCGGCGGACCGCCAGCACCGGCAACGCTCCGACTCCTGTCGCAAGCCCGGCGATCAGACTTCCCAGGAAGCCGGCAAGGACAGCCGACGACTCCACGCTGTCCGGCCTCCGTCAGCGCCGGTTACGCCGCAAATCTTCCTCGTCCCGCCACATCATGAATTGCGGGCCGAGGTCGGAGATCCTGGTCGCCCCGATCTGGCCCATGCTGATGTCGATCTCGCGCCGGAAGATGCCCAGTGCGGCCGCCGCCCCTTCCACGCCGCCCGCCGTGACGCCGTAAAGAGTTGGCCGTCCCACGAAGACGAACTTGGCTCCCATGCAGAGGGCGATGATGGCGTCCAGGCCGCGGCGGATGCCGCCATCGAACATGACCGTCATCTTATCGCCGACCGCGTCCCGGATCGCCGGCAGGACCTCCAGGGGCGAGGGCGCAAGGTCGAGCTGCCGCGCACCGTGATTGGATACCATGACGCCATCGACGCCCAACGCATGGGCCCGGACGGCATCGTCGGGATGCATGATGCCTTTCAGGACGAAGTTGCCCTTCCATAGCTCGCGGTAACGCTCGACATGGCGCCAGGTCATCGGTGCGCGATTCTGATAGGCGACGAGATCGGCCACCTTGTCCGCCGTCGGATTGGGGCCGGCATATTTCGCCCAATTGTCGAAGAACGGCGTGCCGTGCCGCATCCACTGCAGCATCCACGCCGGATGCATCAACGCCTCGAACTTGCTCTTCCAGGAAAGCTTCAGCGGGCGCCCGAAGCCGTTGCGCTGGTTGCGCTCCCGGTTCGATCCCTCCGGCACGTCGACGGTGAAAACCAGGGTCTTCAACCCCGCATCGGCCGAGCGCTTGATCAGGTCCTCGGAAATCGCCTCGTCCTTTGCCGAATAAAGCTGGTACCAGCCATGGTCCGGGGCAATCCGGCCGAGGTCCTCGATGGAGCCGGTACTGGATCCGGACATGATGAAAGGCACATTGGCATCCCGCGCCGCCTGGGCGAGCATCAGGTCGGCTCCATGGCGGAACAGGCCGGCAAGGCCGGTCGGCGCGATGCCGACGGGGCTGGAATAAGTGCGGCCGAACAGCGTCGTCGACTGGTCGCGAACCGAGACATCCACCAGGTAGCGCGGCACAATGCGGGCCTTGCGAAAGGCCTGTTCGTTGGTGACCAGGCCCACCTCGTCGTCGGTACCGCCCTCGATGAAGTCGTAGGCGATCTTGGGCAGGCGCTTCTTGGCGAGTTTGCGCAGATCCTCGATGTTGATGACGCCCTGCATTTCCCCGGCTCCGGTCCATATTTTATCGGCGAGGCGGGAGCATAGCGCATTTCAGGCCTGCACGCCGAAGATCGGCCTTCGCGTCGCGAAATCCAGGTGCGGACCGGCCGGCGGCCACTTCGCGTCCGACCGCTTCGGATGCTAGCGTTCGAGCAAGAATATGATCGGAGAAGCGCCGTGGAACGGACGGCCAGCAGGATCGCGCAGGTCGATCACGAGGGTGTCCCCGGTCTGTTCGACGGCAACGAGGCCCTGGCGCTGCTCCGCCTGTCCACCCAAACACCTCAAGGCCGGTCGCATCGAACCTTGGCGGACGAGAGTGGCGCCCCCGGACGCTTCCACCTGGGGCCCGCGCCCGACGATGACCAATCTCCCACCTTCCGCCCTGGCGGCAGCTTCCTGAGGCCAACATGAGTGCACTCATCCTCCATCAGTACGATTTCTCCAATTTCGCGGAGAAGGCTCGGCTCATGATGGGCTTCAAGGGACTCGCGTGGCGGGCAGTCGAAATCCCGCCGATCGCGCCGAAGCCCAAGCTGACGCCGCTGACCGGCGGTTATCGCCGTACGCCTGTGCTGCAGGATGGGGCCGACATCTGGTGCGATACCCGGCTGATCGCCCGTGAACTGGAGAGACGTGTGCCGTCTCCCACCTTGTATCCGCAGGCCTCCGCCGGCACCGCCGACGCCATTGCCTGGTGGGCCGAACAGCAATTCATGCGCCCGACGGCGCTCTATGTGTCCGGTATCAACGCCGACCATATGCCCGAGGGGCTGCATGCCGACCGTGCGACATTGCACGGCTTGCCACAACCTTCCATCGAGGCCGTGCGCAAGGCGGCGATCCGCAACCTGCATCTCGTCCGGCCGCAGATCCGCTGGATCGCAGAGATGCTGGCGGACGGGCGCGCCTATCTCCTGGGCAAACACCCCTGCATCGCCGACTTCGCGACCTATCATGTCGTCTGGTTCTATCGTGGCCGGCACATCGACTGCCGGCAGGAACTCGCCGCCTACCCGAAACTTCTGGCCTGGCGCGACCGAATGGCGGCAATCGGCCATGGTCGACGCACAGACATACGGGCGGAAGAAGCGCTCCAGATCGCGCGCGATGCCAAACCCTCGACGCCACGCCCCTCGTCGCCACAGGAGGGCGATCCCCTTCCCGGCGAATCCGCCCGCGTGCGGCCGGCCGACAATGCAAGGGACTGGGTCGAAGGCGAAGTGAGCTTCATCGACGCCGACGAGATCGCCTTACTGCGTCGCGATCCCGAGGTCGGCGACGTCGCGGTCCATTTTCCGCGACTTGGGTACGATTGGCGCCGGCTCTAGCTAACGGCACTCTTTTTCAACGACCGGTGCCAGGAACTGCGCGAACTTTGCCGCGCCGGACGCTTCGAAGTGCCCATGATCGGCGAAATCGTCGCTTATGAAAAGATCGGCGGGCACCTCGACATAGATATCTCCGAGAGCCGTCGCCTCGCGCAGGGCGATGGCGTTGAGGCGCTGCACCAGCGGCCACTGCGCCTCGACCTTCAGGTATGGTACCCAACCCCACGGCTCTCCGGCCTCGAGCCGTTCCCGGTCCATGAGTTGACCGATCAGGATCGTCTTCACGCCGCGCGCCCGGTTGATTGCCGATAGGGTCCGGATGTTCCGCGCATAGATCGCCTCGAGTGCCAGATCGGGATCGCTTCGGGCCGGTGCGGGTTCCCACCGGACCGGGCGTACCGTGTCGACGGCGAGGACTGCCAACCTCGCGACAAGCGACAATAGAGGCGACACGGCAAGATACGGATCCGCAAGGCGGCGCGCCAACTGTGCATCGACCTGCGACGGCAGGTGATGATCCGCATAGGCGGGATCAAGACCCTGCACATGGCTGTTCCGAAGATCGTTCCACCCGATGTAGTAGAGCGCGCAGGCTGGCTCGACGCCCCATGAATCGGCATAGAATGCCGTCTGCACGACATGCTCGGACGTCGTCAGGCCGGGCAGTCCGTGGTTGATCACGGAATAGCTCGAGCCCAACAGCTTCTGGAGCTGCCGAGCCCAGCTTTCCTCTTCCGCGAGCGTGACGTCATAGGTCGTCGATCCTCCGAAAAGAGCGACGACATGCTTGTCGCGCAGTTCCGTCGCGCTGCGCTCCGGACCCCGTTGGTGCAACGAATTATGAACGAAGCGATGTCCCTCCTGGGAACCGGAGGTCAGTTTGGGCACGGCCTGCAGAAGCGGATGCCAGGTGAACCGGCTATAGATGATGTTATCGCGCGGGAAGAACGAGGAGTGCGCCAGTTCGAAGCGATACAGGACTCCCGAACCGATACCGATACCGACCTCGACCAGCGCCAGCGATAAAAAGATAGCGGCCAGCTTCGGCCATGGCGCCAGTCCGACGCCCAGCACGCACAAGGCCGCGACATAGACGAGATACCACCAGCGCGGCGTCCCGACAGTCAGCGCCTCTTCCAACGAGAAGTTCAGCCACACGGCACCGACCACGACACCGAGTAGCAGCGCCACGATCATCGCGAGCATGCGCTCGGGTCGCCGCGGCCGGGCAAAGCCCGAATGCACCGCGAGACAAGCGAGAAGGCGACGCACCCTCATGCGCCGACAGCTGCGCGCTCGGCCTCCGTGATCGGCAGGGAGGCGAACTCGGCCACCGTGACCGGTTTCACGGGCGGGCGCAGCCGGTAGTAACCGACGGCATCCGGCGCGGCACCGCGTTCTGCCGCAATCAATTCCGTCACCGTGAGACCGCACAAACGGCCCTGGCACGGCCCCATGCCGCAGCGCAGGAACGCCTTCATCTGGTTGGGCCCTTCGCAGCCCAGCCGGGCCGCTTGCCGGACATCCTCCGCCGTCACCTCCTCGCAACGGCAGGCGATCGTGTCGCCGACCGGCCTGCGCAATGCCTCGGCAGGCATGTTCAGCCGATCGAGGAAGGCCCGGCCCATTTCCTGGCGCTGCAGCCTTTGCCGAATCTCTTGAGGATCGGGCAGCACGGCTTCGGGGCGCAGGGCACGGACCGCGGCGATGGCGGCGAGCCGCCCACGCTCCGCCGCGGCGGTCCCGCCACCGATACCGGCGCCATCCCCGGCGACGGCAATCCCGGGGACCGAAGAGCCGAAATCCGCATCGAGGCGAGGAACGAAGCAGAGCTGACGGGCATCCCAGCGATGGGCAACACCAGCCGCCATCGCCAGGTTGACGTTGGGCACGACGCCCTGATGCAGCAGCAGCAGGTCGGCAGGGAGGCGTCCACCGTCGAACACCACCTCCCGGAGCAGCGCATCACCCCGTGCTTCGATGCGGTGGGCAGCGAAGATGCGGACCTTTGCCCTCACCTCTCGCAGCAGCGACAAACCCTTGCCGAAATACGGTGACAGAAGGAAGTCCGGCACGTGGAGGAGCGCTCTTGCCCAGTTTCGACGCGGTGACGTGTCGAGGATCGCATCGATCCGGCCACCTGCGCGTAGCAGCTGGGCAGCCAGCAGCCAGAGCAACGGGCCGCCGCCAGCCATCACGACGCGCCCCTCGGGCACGAGCCCCTGGGCCTTGAACGCCGTCTGTGCCGCACCGGCCGTCATGACGCCCGGCAAGGTCCAGCCCGGGATCGGGAACGGCCGCTCCAGGGCGCCGGTCGCAACGATCACGCGGCGCGCCGAGATCAGACGCGCCTTGCCGCCGACCGACACGCCCACGCGCCGGTCAGGATCGAGCGACCAGACCGTCGCGCCGTTCACGATCAACGTGCCGCTGTCGCGCGCTTCGCGGGCCAACGGCTGCCCGCTCCAGTAATCCTCTCCCAGCACCCTGCGGTCGGTCACGGGCGTCGATTCGATCGCGCGATAGATCTGGCCGCCGACCCCAGGATTCTCGTCGAACAGGACCGTCGAGAGGCCCGCCCGCCCGGCAACGGCGGCGGCCGCGAGGCCAGCCGGTCCCGCACCGACGATCGCGAGATCGTATTCCTCTGCCAGGGACCGTGCTTCGGTCATCGGCCTGCCTCGCGTCGTCCCTGCTGCGTCTCGATCCGCATGCCATCGCGAACCGGCACGAGGCAGGCCTGGCGGCTGCCGATCCCGTCGACCGTCACCAGGCATTCGAAACAGACTCCCATCAGGCAATACGGCGCGCGGGCAGCGCCGGATACCGGCGTCGTACGCGTGGCCACGACACCCGCTGCCAGCAGCGCCGTTGCGACCGTATCGCCCGCACGCGCCTCGGCAGCCTTTCCGTCGATGGTGATCGAAAGCCGGATACCGCCCTCATGCAGCCGCCGGAACATGGAACCTCCGTGCGCTGAAAGGCGCCACGATTTCGGTATCGAGATGCCCGCGGGCAATCATGGGTGCGACGACCAATGCATGGTTCGCGGCAAGCGTCACGCCCGAGTGACAACAGACGACGAACGCCCCGGGGTGCGTTCCCGACTCGTCGTAGATGGGGAAGCCATCCTGGGTCATGACGCGGATCGCACTCCAGGTACGCACGACGTTCGCATTGCCGAGCAGCGGGAACATGCGCAGGGCGCGCTCCACGATCTTCGCGCTGACGCCGAGCGTGAGGCGCGACGGGTCCGTACTGTCCTCGCGGCTGTCGCCCATCATGACCGTGCCTTCGTCGGTCTGACGCAGCGTCACGATGGGATGATGCAGGAACGGGCGCAGGCGCTCCGTGACGACGATCTGTCCGCGTTCCGGTCGCATCGGTGCTTCCAGACCGACCATCGAGGCCAGGCGCATGTTGGCGTTGCCGGCGGCGAGGACCACGCGGCCTGCGGAGATGTCGCCCCGTTCGGTGGCCAGCCGGAATATACCCCCGCGTTGCGAGATCGCCTCGACGCGGTGGCTCGGCAGATAGGTCACTCCGCGCGCCGCCAGCGCAACATGGAGCGCCCTGAACAGACGTAGAGAATTCACATGCCCGTCGAACGGACAGTAGCTCCCGCCCACGACTTCCGGCCCGATGTCGGGCAGCATCCTCAGAAGCTGCGAGCGGTCCAGCATCTCGGCCCGCAGGTCGACGGCGCCCGGCTGGTTATGCAGCCGCTTCAACATGGTCGCGCGATGCTCGAGTTCCTGCTCCGACAGGCACAGGCTGAAGCCGCCGGGCCGCTGGAAGCAGACATCGAGCCCCGTTTCCTCCCTCAGCGTCTGCGCAAAACCGCCCCAGGCCTCGGAAGAACGGACTGTCCAGGCCGAATAGGGCGCGAGTCCCAAACCCTTGCTCTGGACCCAGACGAGCGCGAAATTGCCCCGGCTGGCGCGCACGGAGCGATCGCCCTCGTCGAGCAGCCCCACGCGCAGGCCTGCGCGGGCAAGTCCCCAGGCCGTCGCCGCCCCCACCAGCCCACCGCCGACGACGGCGACATCGAATTCACGGTTCATCGTGACAGGAGTCATACAGCGCCGTCAGGTGCGAGCAAGAAGGTCAGCTCATGCTTGTTGTGGTGGAGATGCAGCACCCGGGCGCCAGGGACGGCCGCGAAGGCATCGGCCGACTGGTGGTCGGTCTCTCCCTGGAACTTGATCGTGCAGACGAAGTTGCGCACCTGCCCCGTCGCTCGCCACCGCTCGACCAGCGCCAACAGCCGTGCGGGATAGCAGATGATGTCCGAAAACAGCCAGTCGATGGGCCCGATGCCCGCTGGATCCAGCGCGAACGCACTTTCGCCCCGCCACGTGACACCTGCCATTGCCGCAATGCGCGGATCGAGCGGTGCCTTGTCGACAGCGAGGACCGTGGCCCCCAGCTTCGCCAACACCCAGGTCCAACCACCGGGCGACGCACCGAGATCGAGGCAGCGCTCGCCGGGCTGCGGCCAGCGCCGCAGGCGCGTCAGGGCTTCCCACAATTTGAGATAGGCGCGATTTGGCGGTCCGATCCTGTCTTCGACGAAAGCGACTTCACCGTTCGGAAAGGGAGAGCTGCAGGTCCCCGCGGCCAGCAGACGGTCGGGAGCGAGCAGAGTCCATGAGCCGAGTGGCGCCGTAGGGGCCGCTGCCGGGAACATGATCGGCTTTGCCGATATGTGTGGCAGGCGCTCCTGGATCAGCGCGGCCCGCCGATGATGCACCGGCGCGTACATCGTCCAGTTGCGCTGGATGTCGCGCAATGCCTTGGCCGCCGTCCCAATCGAAGCGACCGGCAACTCGACACAGTCCCGCCAGATATTCGCGGCCCACGCACTCGGAACGGCGGATCCGTCGGTCACGAACAACCGTCCGTGCACGTCGCGTATCGCCGCGCCGGCATGGGACAGTTCCGCCCGCAACCGCTCCTCGCAACCCTCGGGGGCCAGGTACGCAGTCGTCACGGGCCGGCCGCCAGACGAGCCGAGGAAGCATAAGACGTCATGCAGACTGCCCTGCCGGGTGCATTGAACAAAATCAAGATCGGTGTCACAGAGCAGAAATGGTCCGCAGGCGAGAATTGCCCGGCCATATAACCGAGGGAGAAGAGATGTTCGCCAAGAGGCTCCTGATCGCCGCGATGGTAGCGGGATCGCTCGCCACGTCCACCGCGGCCTTTGCGCAAGGTCAGCCGATCGTCGGAATCTCGACGGTCACCACCTATTCCGTCGTCGGCACCATCACGGCCATCGATACCGCCAACCGCACCGTCACCTTCACGGGTCCGGCTGGCCGGTCCGTCACCCACAAGGTGGGCGCCGGCGTGCAGATGGATGGTAGCAAGGTCGGCGATCGTGTTGCCCTCGCCTTCGAAGACAAGCTGAGCTTCGTCCTGTCGGGTCCCAACACCAAGACCCCCGGCGACCGAGACGTGAACGTCGCCGCCGCCGCCACTTCGGGCAACCGCGCCGCCGGCGCCATGGCCGACCAGGCCGTCGCCAACTGGTGGGTCACTGCGGTCAACCCCGCGGCCGGCACCGTTTCCCTCGTCAATCCCGCTGGCGGCGAGGTCCGGACCTACAACGTGTCGACACCGCAAGGCCGCGAACAGCTCCCCCGCGTGAAGCCGGGCGACAAGCTGACGGCAATCGATACTCAGGTACTGGTCGTGGCCATCGCTCCGGCAAAGTAGCCTATCCGGTCGGAGGCGCCGGGTTGTAAGCGGCCAGCGCCTCCAGCCGCCCGGGCGATCCATCGCCGCCCAACCGGGCAATGGCTCGCGAAAGCTGCCGGGTTGCCCTCGAAAGACCGACTTCGGGTGCCGGCAGTCCGATCTGCCTTCCGAGCCACGTGCGGGCGCGGTAGAGGCCATAGGCCGTGTGACCTGTGCGCGGCGCCGCAAGTCCGAGCCGCTGCCGGCCGACCGGCTGCAAATGCCAGTCCATCATCGTTTTCATGAGCGGCCCGTTGATCGGCTGCAGCAGGTCGGTCGCGGCGAGCTTGCTGAGCGTCTCGGCAGCACGGGCGCGCGTGAAGCCGTCCGGCCCTGGGCTGGTGAGGACCCAAAGCCTCCAGAACTGCTCGCACTGGTGGTCGTTGACGGCTTCCAGGTAGGTCTTGTGTAGCCCGAGTACCGCGGCTGCATGACGCCAGAAGAGATGGTACGCGTCCTTCTGTTCCTGGGTAAGCCAGTAGCCTTCGACTTCGAAGCCGGTGATGACGCCGCGCGTGAAGAGGACGACCTGTAGAAAAAGATCGCCCTGGTTGAAGGGCTCCCCGATTTGCTGGACGTCCCAGTGGCCACGAGCCTTGGCGATGCGTCGTTCGAAGGCGCGGATCAGGCGGTAGCGCAACAGAGCCCTGTAACCGTCCGACCCGCGTCGCAGGGCGCCTGGCTTGTGCACCTCGATCCACAGCGACGCTGTGTCGACGAAGGGGTGAACGGATATTCCCATAGCTTCGCCGGCCAGGGTCAGCGCCTTCGTCGACGGCGGCGTCCAATTGTCGGCTGCGATCGCGGCCCCCTGCAGCGCCAGGGCCACACCGCGCCCTGTCCCGAGGACGGCCGCCCGCCCCATCTCCATCGTGGACCATGTCTCCGGCGAGGGATCGGGTGGCAGGGACTCGATCAATTTGACGAGTTCCGCAGGCACACCCACTTGGTTTGCCGTACCGTCGAGAGCCGCCTCCACCCGTGACCACCATCCGGCAGGTGCGGCAGACAAGGCTTCGACGGCGGCATCCGCCAACGGGTCCGTCCACTTCAGTGAAGCTGCATAGGTGCCGGCCAAGGCGCCGAATTGCCGTGAAGCCTCGGCGGCGTTGAGGAATCTCGTCTTGATCATTGCTTGCCTGTTTGGCACGGCCAGCCGGTCACTGACAACGGCGGCGCCTCTCAACGGCGGCTGAGCGTCCCTCGCATCGCGCCGGCATTCGTCTTCGGTTCCAGCGTCAACCGTTCACCGGTGATGCGGCCCGAAGCCGTGAACGGCACCTGCGAGCAAACCTGGCTTTCCTGGTTTCGCCCAATGCCGCCGATATCGCCCGAAACCGCGACCGTCAGAATGATCGTCGCTACGCCGCATCCGGGATAGGAGATGCGGCCGGTGAGACCTCGCCCAGCCACCGACATTTCGCCGTCACGACACCGGGCGCCTCGGAGGTGCCCGAGGTCGACAAGCCGCCCGCATAAACGCCGTCGAGTGCCCCTGCCCGACTGGCGGTCGAAGCGGGAAGCGCTGCAGGAACGTTCGCAGAAGCTGCGGAAGGAGCGGCCCGCAGAAGCGCGGAAGCCTGGGGCTGCGTCAGATGCCCGGTGGCAGGCTGCCCCTGAGCCTTTTGCCAGGCGCCGATCGTCTCCCGCGACCGAGGGCCCAGCGTCCCGTCCATGCCGCGGGTGTCGAACCCGAGCGAGGTCAACGCTGCCTGGACACGTTGGCGCTCGGGGAGGCCCAGTTGGAGATCTTCCTCCATTTTTGCGGGGTCGGATTCAGACATCTTCGCACCGGTCTGCCCGGTCGAAGAGGAAGCGGCTTGGTCGGCAATCTGGGGTGCCTCGGACTTCTGGTTTCGATTCGCCTGATAGATCACCCCGCCGGCCATGAGAGGAGGACGGCAATCCCTGCTGCCCATACCCTGATTCGTCGGCGTTCTGGCGGCGATGCGGCTATGGAGAGCGACGAAGGAGGAGTCGGCGGCGTCGGCGCGGAGATCCGCGCCGCCGCCACTGGCCGGGACATGACGATTGTCGCATCCTGCTCGCGGGCGCCGCCGAGCATGTTCCTCCCTTGGGCAATCGACTGCGGCCTATCTTCCCAGCGCACCTGGAGGCCCGCATCGATCCCCGAGAGAAGCCGCGGCGGAAACCCTTCAGCCCGCACCACGGCCGCTAGCGGGACGTAGCCATCCTCCAGCAACCGCTCGAAGGCGTTGAGAGGAGGCCTGCCGGTGATCGCAAGGTGCATCGTAGCGGCAAGGCCGTAAATGTCGGTCCACGGCGCCTGCTTCGTCGCCGTGAATTGTTCAGGCGCCGCGAAACCTGGCGTGAGAATAGCCGTCATCGTCGAGGATCGACCAGGGGATGCAACATGCGCCGCGCCGAAATCGATCAGCTTGGGCCCGCCGTCGACGCCGATGATGATGTTGCCGGGCTTGATATCGCGGTGAAGGAAGCCTGCTGAATGAATCTCCTGCAAACCGTCGAGCAAAGGCCAAAGGATCGCTTTGAGGGCCACCGGCGACAAAGGCCGGGCAGTCGCCACGCAGCGATCCAGTGTCTGCCCGCGCAGAAGTTCCATGACCATAAAGGCGGTGCCGTTGCCCTCTATTAGATCGAAAATCTTGACGATGGCTGGGGCATCGTGGAGCCGCGCCAAAATAGGCGGCCCTCGGCGACGAACCGGTCCCGCCCCCAGGAAAAATCCTTCGCCGCTTCCGTCGAGCGCGGCAGGACGGAACTCCCCGCCTCCCGGACCGCAAGGGATGGCGGCAGATACGCCTTGATGGCGACACCGCGACCAAGATGCTGGTCATGGGCGCGGTAGGTAATCCCGAAACCTCCCTGCCCGAGGGTGCCGACAATCTCGTACCGGTCGATCTTGGATCCCGGCTTCAGAGCAACATGATCCACGATAGCGGCTGGCATCTTCCGTCGTGACCGCGCGCTGAGGGGTGAGAGTCTGTTCCATCCTATCCCCGATCAAGGCAAACGCTCGGTCGGGCGATACGTTGCCCGGGCCGAATGATCATGGGCTCTCGCTAGCGAATCGCTAGCCATGCTTCCGCCCCACGCGCTAACCTCGCGCAAACACGGAGGAATTCAAATGGCGAAGTTCGGCATCGGGCAATCTGTGCGACGCGTCGAAGACCCCCGGCTACTCACCGGCGGCGGGCGCTACACCGACGACACCAAGCTGTCCGGCCAGGCCGCGCGTGCCTATGTGCTGCGGTCTCCGCATGCCCATGCGGAAATCCGCAATGTCGACGTCTCCTCGGCTCGTAACGCGCCGGGCGTCCTGCTGGTCCTCACGGGCGACGATGTGAAGAAGGAAGGTTTTGGCGACCTGCCCTGCCTGGTGCCCGTGAACAATCGCGACGGCACCCCGCGTGCGGACACACCGCGCCCCATGCTTGCCCAGGGCCGGGTCCGCCATGTCGGCGATCCGGTGGCACTCGTCGTCGCCGAGACTCTCGAGCAGGCCAAGGATGCCGCCGAATTGATCGACGTGGACTACAATCCTCTCCCCCACACGGTCGGGACACGCGAATCCGCCGAGCCGGGAGCCCCGTTGGTTCACGACCACATCAAGGGGAATATTGCCTTCGACTGGGAGATGGGCGACCGCGAAAAGACGGAGGCCGCCTTCGCGAAGGCCGATCGCGTGGTCGAGCTGCAGATCGTCAACAACCGCCTTGTCGTGAACTCGATGGAGCCACGCGGCGCCATCGCGGAATACGATCCGGCTGATGACCGCTCAACGCTCTGGGTTTCGTCGCAAGGCGTGAGCGTCATCCGGCCCGTCGTCGCCGACATGATCCTCAAGATCGGCCAGCCAAAGCTCCGGGTGCGCACGGGCGACGTTGGCGGCGGCTTCGGCATGAAAATCTTCGTGCACCCGGAATATCCCATGGTGGTCTGGGCATCGCGCGTCCTGAAACGCTCGGTGAAATGGATCCCGGACCGTCAGGAAGCGTTCCAGTCCGACGTGCAGGGTCGCGACCACGTCTCGGTCGCGGAGATGGCGCTCGACAAAGAGTGCCGCTTTCTCGCCCTGCGCGTCACGACCCATGCCGCCCTGGGCGCCTATCTTTCACATTACGGCGCCTTCATTCCGACGATGGCCGGATCCGGCATGCTGGCCGGCCTCTACCAGACACCTGCCATCTACGTGAACGTCAAAGGCGTCATGACCAATACGGTGCCCACGGACGCCTACCGTGGCGCCGGCCGTCCCGAGGCTGCCTACCTGCTGGAACGCTTTGTCGATCATATCGCTCGCGAGACGGGCCTGACGCCATCCGAGCTGCGCAGACGCAACCTCGTGAAACCGGAACAACTTCCCTGGAATACCGCCCTCGGCGACACGTTCGACAGTGGCGACTTCGACAATGTGATGCTGAAGGGCATGGAGAAGGCCGATTGGAAGGGCTTTCCTGCTCGCCGGTCCGCTTCGCTTGCAAAGGGCAAGTGGCGCGGCATGGGCATGGCTACCTATGTCGAAAAATGCTCCGGCGGCGCGCCCGAGAGCGCCATCGCCAAGTTCAACGATGACGACACGATCACCGTCTACGTGGGGGTCCAGACCAATGGCCAGGGTCACGAGACCGCCTTCACCCAGATCATGTCCGCGCGCCTTGGCGTCGACGCGGAGCGTATCCGCATCGTGCAGGGTGATTCCGATTTCACGCCGGAGGGTATGACAGGGGGCAGCCGGTCGATCCCCGTGGCCGGCGCGGCAGTGCTCGGCGTCTCCGACAAGATCATCGAGAAAGGCAAGCTCGTCGCAGCATCGGCGATGGAAGCCGCAGCGGGCGATATCGAATACAAGGATGCGTCGTTTCGCATTGTCGGAACCGACCGCGCCATGTCGCTTTTCGAGGTGGCGAAGGCCGCGCGGGACGCAAAGCATGTTCCCGCCGGCGAGAAGCCGGGCCTGGACGATGCATTCACGCGGACTCCCCAGGCTGCGACCTTTCCCAATGGGTGCCACATCTGCGAACTCGAAGTCGACCCCGACACGGGAACGCTCGAAATCCTGAACTATACGGTGATGGACGATTTCGGCACCGCTCTCAATCCACTGCTGCTGCAGGGGCAGGTCCATGGAGGCATCGGGCAAGGCGTGGGCCAGGCGCTGACCGAAAAGACGGTATATGACGACGAATCCGGACAGCTTATGAGCGGCAGCTTCATGGACTACGCACTGCCGCGTGCCGACATCGTGCCGCATGTCCACTTCGACATGCACAACAGCCTATGCAAGACAAACCCGCTTGGCGTAAAGGGAGCCGGCGAAGCTGGCGCTATCGGGGCTCCACCGGCGGTAATCAATGCAATCGTCGATGCGATCCACCCGCACACAGGAATCGCGCATGTCGATATGCCCGTGACACCAGCCACGTTATGGGCCGCAATCGACTCGACACGTAGAAAGAAGGCGGCATGACGGAAAACGAGAAATCGCTCGCAACGGCGCTAGCCGATTCGGTCAAGGCGATCGACGCGGACTACACCGAGGAAATGCGCGAGTTGCGCGCCCTTTACGAGGAAGCGCGACTGGAAGCGGAAAAGGACGAACCTAACGAGGTGAAGCTCAGGGCGTTGGTCAAGGATGCGAACGAAATGGCTCGCACGTTCGCGACCCTCGATCCCGTGTGGCAGGCCGTTCAGCGCGTCTCCCGGCTTTTCGGCATTTGATCGAACTTGCGTGCCCCCGGCACGCAACCTTTCGCCTATCGCAGGCATTCGTCCCCAAACCGCCGGCGAAGGACGCTGGCGGGCTTCACAAATTTTGCGCAGGGGACGGTGGGAATGGACTTGAGCGAGTTCGTAACGGGTGTTGGAGAAGCATTGTACTGGCTTCCCTCCTGGGCGATCTCGATGGTGCTGCTCTTCATCGCCGCCTGCATTGCCGTCGTCCTGCACGGCGTGGTGCTTCGCCTGCTGAGGCGTCTCGTTCCGGCAAATCTCGAGTTCGTTCAATCGCTGATTTCCGCCACGGCGTCGCTCATCCGGGTAGGGCTCGTGGTATTCGCCGTTGCCATCATGCTCCCGCTCGTGCCACTCGATCGCGCGACGAGTGCAGTAATCGGCCATGGACTGATCGTCGCCGTCATCGTCGTTCTGGGATGGAGCGCCACCGCCGCGATAACGCTCGCTTCCGATTTCTATCTCCGGCGCGCCGACATCGATCCCAGCAGCAGCGTCCAGAGCCGCAAGCATCTCACCCAAATTCGAGTGTTGCGTCGGGTGGCGACCACTTTGGTACTGCTGGTTACAGTCGCAGCGGCCTTGATGACTTTCGAATCGGTCAAACAGTACGGCGTGAGCCTGATCGCCTCGGCCGGTGCCGCGGGTCTCGTCGTCGGACTCGCGGCCCGGCCTCTGCTGACCAACCTCTTTGCCGGTATTCAGATCGCTATAACGCAGCCCATCAGGATCGGCGATGCCGTGATCGTCGAAAACGAATGGGGATGGGTCGAAGAAATTACAGGCACCTATGTCGTGATCAAAGTGTGGGACTGGCGCAGGCTTGTCGTACCGCTGTCCTACTTCCTCGAGCGACCGTTCCAGAACTGGACGCGGCAGTCCACGGATCTGATCGGATCTGTCATGCTGTGGGTCGATCATACCGTCCCCGTTGCGCAAATCCGCACCCGCCTCGAAGACATCGTCAAAGAGTCGAAGCTTTGGGATGGGCAGGTGGTAAATCTCCAAGTGGTCGACAATAGCGACCGCGCCGTCCAGCTCCGCGCATTGGTGAGTGCGCGAACTTCTCCCGAAACGTGGGACCTCCGTTGTGAAGTGCGGGAGAAGTTGATCGCTTTCCTGCAGGAAACCTATCCTTCAGCGCTGCCGAAACAGCGCGCCGAACTCATTGAATTCGAGCGCCTCGCACGGGCCGGAGGTTAACTTTCCCGTCATGCGACGATCGGCCAACGCGTCTTTTGCGCCAACTGTCGACGGATGTTCCGAGCGAGCGAATCGCTGACCAGAAAGGCGCGCTCGCTTCTGTACCCGTCGTATCGGGCGATCTCGATCGCCCCGACACTACGCGCAAGCCGGTCGGCATCGGCCTTACGCTCGAACGCGCAGTGAATCGCAGGGCCGCATTCGTCCTCCACCGTGCGGACGGAGTAATGACCCTGCGGGGGAAAGGTCACGATCAAATCATGCAGCGCCCGCGCCGTTTCCACGATCGGCTGGCCGCCGTCGTCCGCCTGACCGAGCACCAGATACGGGCTGATGGCCTCTAGCGTGAAACTGTCGTTGTCGTTCATCAGAGCTAAACGGTTGCGGGTTGCCTGCAGTTCCATGCGCCGATGTTGCGACAGCGAAGAGCTGCAACCGTAGACGGAGACCGACGTTATACGCCTCGTACTCCTACCGCGGATGTACCGGAGGAGATTGCAAGGCCCGCATTGGTTACCCACCCGTGCGGGCTTTTTCTTTCGACAAAGTTGTCGCATCCCGGCATTCATCGTCAGCCGCTCCGAAAGGTGTTCCCGACGATGAAGATTCCTGTCGTGGCCTGCTTGATTGGTCTTCTTCCCCTGCCACTCGCAGCTGCCCCTCCCGCCCGGACGGCGCAAACGCCATCCTCGCTCTGCAAGCCTTCCGAGACGGTCGTGTTTTCATGTCAGACCGGCCCGAAGACCGTCTCGATCTGTGCGTCGGCCGACGCTTCGCCGACTTCCGGGACGCTTTACTACCGGTACGGCAAGCACGAATCGCAAGAAAAGCCAGAACTCGAATTACCCGACTCGGCGACTGCGCCGTCCCGGGCGGCGCTCGGGGACAGCGTCGCTTTTTCTGGCGGAGGGGGCGCGTGGCTCCGTTTCTCGCGTGGCCAGACGAGTTACACGGCCTACACTGGCATTGGAAAGTGGGGACCGCGCGGCGAGGTTCGGGAAAAGGCGGGGCTAGTGGTCGAACAAGCCGGCAAGCGCCTGGCAACGCTTTCCTGCGTTAACCAAAAGGCTCTCAGCCTTCTCGGACCCGACTGGTTCGAGAAGGCCGGTATCAAAAGCGGAAACGTCGATTTCGAATTTCCGGATTAAGGACGGGTCAGGGAGACTGGATTTCGCAAGCCGCTCGATCGACGAAGATTTCGGCGCGCGGCCCTTGCAGGGTCGAGCTGATCCGCGTCGCCGCGGGGACTTGAGGCAGCAAGCCGCGGACCTCCGCAACAGGCTTCTCGTTGTTCAGGAAGCGACACAAAAGAACTGGAAAGCTCGGGCTGGCGCTGTTGTTTGTCAGGTCGAGCGCCACCTCCCAATTCCCGCCGGCGACGACCCGCAGTGTGGCTGCGCCGATCACGACGAGCGGTACCGTTGGGCCGGCGGTCACCGGGACCGGCCCGATAATGGTCATCGGCATCTCCTGCTCGATGATGCCCCGGGAAGAAACGACCTGCCCCTGTGGATCGAACGCCCGATCGGCTGGAGCAACCGGCTTGTCGTCCTGCCCGACATTGTCCGGCGTCCAGACCTTGCCACTTGTCGGATCGCGAAATCCTCCCGTGATCTGCTGGGCGTCGACCGCCCCTCCCAGGGCCAGGAACGCAACGATGACTGGCAAGACGGAGCGCGACATTCGAATACTCCTTTCCGCGCCACAGGCTGAGCGTCCGGAACTCTAGCCGCGATCTTGTTGCAGACGATGGCAAGGCACGCCAAGTTTTCGCCATGAAACCCATCGCTGCCTGCCTGCTCACCGTCCTGCTGACCGCTCCAGCGGTCTCCCGCGCCCAGGAGCCATGGCGACAATACGAAGGCCTGTCCGCTCTCGAGATTCCGTATGCCAACGGCCCTGTTTCGATGGAGCGGGTGCCCCAAGTATGGCTCAAGCTGCGAGGCGCAGAGCCGCATACCTTCGGTATGGATACCGGCTCGACCGGCATCGTCGTATCGGCCCAGCATTTCATCCCGGGGGCCGGCGACGTTTCCCAGGGGCCCGGCCGGTTGGTCTACAACAGCAGCGGACGTGTCCTCCACGGCGAACACTGGCTGACCGATGTCGTGATCCAGCGCGACAGGCGCCAGCCCGTCGCCACGGCACGTGTCCAGGTGTTACGAGTGACGAGTATTTCCTGCCTCGAGCAGGCCCGCGACTGTCGTCCGGAAGTCAATCCGCGCAACGTCGGCTTCATGGGCGTCGGTTTCGACCGTGAATCGGCACAAGGCACAGCCTCTGAGGCGCCGAGAAACCCGTTCGTGAGCCTCGTCTCCCTCGCCTCGGGCGCGCCGGTGGAGAGCGTGCGCAAGGGATACGTCCTGACCCGGAATGCGCTCCATCTGGGCATGACACCCGAGCTCACGCGCAGCATGGCTTTCATCAAGCTTGCGCCCAAGGCCCATCCGCCCGGCGTTCCCGACTGGAACGGCACGCCGATGACCCTCGTGGTCGACGGCCGCCTCGGACACGGAACGATGCTGATGGATACAGGCATCAATTACATGTTCCTGTCGCCGCCGGAGGGGACGCGGTTGCGGCGTGGCGAGCGGGCGCCGGACGGGACGCGCATCGAGATGTTCCTGCCCGATCGCCAGACGCCGCAGCCGGTCGAGTATCGGCTGACTGTCGGCCATCGCGGCAACCCTATGCACCCGGAGAGGGTCGAGGTCGTGCATGATTCGGGTGTGTTCGTGAACACGGGGCGGATGTTCCTCGAAGGGTTCGATTATCTCTACGATGCAGTCGGCGGCTATGTCGGTTTCGGCTCGAACGGTCGGATCAGTCCCGAGTATGGGCACGCGCTGCCGGGTCGGCCGGCTCGTTAGAAATTTGCCCTTCATTGTCGGCAAGGCAGGCCTCGACACGTCCTTGGGGTACCGCAAGCCTGAAGGAGCCCTTGGATGACCGATCCCTTCCCTGCCGATCGCGAGCTCGTGCTCTCCCGCCTGATCCCCGCCACGCCGGACAGGCTCTACAGGTGCTGGACGGACCCCCAACTACTCAAGCAATGGTTCGCCCCCAAGCCCTATACGACCCCCTCCGCACTGTTGGACGTCCGGCCCGGTGGGTCGTGCCTCGTGGTGATGCGCAGCCCTGAAGGACAGGAAATGCCGCATCCGGGGGTCTATCTGGAGGTGGTGCCGAATCAGCGCCTGGTTTTGACCGATGCCTATGTCAGGGCCTGGGAGCCGTCGGCCAAGCCGTTCATGACGACGATCCTGACCTTCGAGGCCGAAGGCGCGGGCACCCGTTACACGGCCCGATGCCGTCACTGGACGGTGGAGGACAAGCTTGCGCACGAAAAGATGGGTTTCCATGAAGGTTGGGGGATCGCTACAGATCAGCTCGCGACCACCGCCATGAAACTCTGACCATGACCGGCTGATCCTGTGCCAACTGGCGTCCGGCGCCCGCGACAATGGTCCTTGCAAGTTCGAAGACGGGCGATCAGGAATCGAGACGGTGCTGGCCGCTGCCTTGCACGATCTCCATCATCAGGCCGGCACAGCCTCTTTCGATCAAATCCAGGGTACGCTCGTAGTCATCCCGCGTGCCTCCGAAAGGATCGGTGATGTCGTTGCCCATATTGCCTGGGGCGTAACGCATCAGCAGTTGCGGGCGATCGACAAAGCCTCCCGGCGCAGCCCAGCGCACGGCAGCGAGGACGGCCCTGTCCATGGCCATTACATGGTCGTACCGCACGATGTCCTCCGACTGGAGGGGCCGTGCCCTGAAGGCATGTATGTCGTAGCCGCGCGCTGCGGCGACCTCGATGGCCAACAAAGACGGTGGATCGCCGGCATGACCGTCGAACGTGGCCGCGATCGCGATATCGAAATTCTTCTCGAGCCCGCCGCGCCCGCTGAACGTACGCAACACGCCCGCAGCGAGCGGTGATCGACAGATACCGCCCGTGGACACGAACAGGACGCCTACCTTCATGCGCCCTTCTCCGCCGGCAGCTCGACCTCGAAGCTTGCGCCCTGTCCCTCCTGCAGAAGCGTCAAGGAGCCCCCGGCATCCCGCACGATGCCGAAGGCGACGGCCAGCCCCAGGCCAGTGCCGTGACCTTCGGGTTTGGTCGTGAAAAAGGGCTCGAAAATCCGCTCGCGGTTGGCCTCGGGAACACCGGGTCCGCTATCGTGCACGCGAATCCACAGCCGGCCCGGCGCCCGGCAGCCGGCCGAGATCTCGACGACACGATCTCCGCGCGGCTTTGTCGCCAGAGCATCGCGCGCATTGCTGAGAAGACTGACCAGAACCTGCTCGATCAGCGGCTGATGTCCGACAAACAGCAGCGGCCGGTCGCCAAGGGACTGCTTCACTTCTATTCCGGCGGCGCGATAGGGCTGCGCCACGAGCGCCACCGCGCCCAGACAGGCATCGCGCAGATCGAAGCTTTGAGGTCCCTCGCGCGTCGACCGGCTGAAAATGCGCATCCTCGAAATGATGACTGCCGCACGATCGACCTGCGCGATGATGCGTGAGAGCTTCGACGTCGCAAAGGATCGGAACTCCCGGTCCGACATCGGCGGCGGAGCATCTGGCGCATTCTCGGTTTCGTTCTCAGCGAGTGCATTCTGCGCGGCCATCCGAATGACGTTGAGTGGCTGGCTCAGTTCGTGGGCGATACCCGTCGTGATTTCCCCCAGCGTGACGAGCTTGCCTGAAAGCGCAATTGCCTGCTCCGCCCGATAACGACGTGTCTCGTCGTGACCGACCATGATCACGCATTCGCCGGTATCCGGCAGCACTTGTCGCGACAGGGAAAAATGGAGGTGGCGCGTCTGGTCCGGCGGGCGGGCGATCTGCAAGTTGACTTCGGCTGCGTTCTCTCCGCTGTTCATGAAGCCGGTCAGCGCCTCGCCCCCCGTAATCGCTGGATTTGCCGTGACGTGAGACAGGGTGACGTCATCCGCTATCCCCAGAAGCCGCCGGAACTCGGCGTTGCACCGCACGATGCGCCCGTGGCGGTCGGCAACGGCAGTGAGGGCGCTCGGTGTGTCGACGATTGCGGCGAGGACGGATTTTTCCGAGGCCGCGCGGTCCGAGACGACCGATTGCTCGATCATCCGGAGAATACGCAGGCCCGCCAGCACGGTGAGAATCGTCAACAGGACGGCGACGCCAATGATGATGAGGTTGCGCTCGCGCCACGAGGGGAGAAAGGTCTCCTCCCCGACGACAACGGTCGCGTAGAGGGGAAGCCCCTCGACAGTTGCCGCCGCAACGATCCGCCTGCCTGCTTCCGGATTCGACGGCGACGGCGTCGAAACGAGTTCGGCAGAGCCCGACCTGCCGCTGTTAATGAGTCTCCATGAGGTGGTCTCATTGAAGCGACGGCCGAGTATCCCTTCTCTCGACAGGCTGCTCGCAAGCAACGTCCCATCGGAACGGTAGAGCGCGACCCAGCTGCCCGGTCCACCCAACACGATCCGCCTGTAGAAATCCGCGAAATACCGAGCTTCCAACCCGACGGAGACTACACCGACCACGTCTCCCGAACGGGAAGTCACGCGCCTCGATACATAGAACCGCCAATCTCCGCCGACCCGGCTCTCTACCGTCGCACTGACCATGGCCGCGGAATCCTTAGCATGGAGCGCTGCCTTGAAGGCCTCACGGTCGCCGACGTTCAATCGAGGCGCAGGCCAGGATGTGGTCGAATTAACGACATCGCCGTCGCGCGACACGATGGCAACAGACCCGGCTTGGGGGAGACCCGTCATCCGCTCCCGCATTGCAACATAAAAGCGGCGATCGGCCATGACCTGATTGAACTGCATCTCGCTCCGGATGCTCTCGTCCGACACCCATTCAGCAACGCTTTTCAGGACCAGATCTGCCGCCGCCAAGGCCTGCGCCCCTTGCGCTGCCACGGTAACCGCCAAACTGCCCGAGGCCGTCTTCCAAACCTCGACCGCACGATCGTAGTTCTGCTGCATGACCACGATCGCGAGGCTCCAGATCAGGACGATGTGGAAACCGCAAAGCGCCAACGTCCTGCGCACGGTGGCGCGCCCCCGCAACAATGCTGGGCCCGATGGCAACAGGCGGCGCGTTCGCCTCCCGTCAATCGACAGCGTCATCGTGCGTCCTGTCCGGCCGACGCGTTAAAAATCGGGTTCCCAACCCGCACACCCTTGCCGAATGTATCCGAGAGAGGTCACTTTGGGCCGCAAAAAAGCGTATCATCGCCTCCAGTTTGGACTGAATTCCCATTCCGGATAACCACTCCCCCATGAGTGTTTCCATTCCCCCTGCCGGATCTTTTCGAGTCGTCGACGCGCTGGTCGTGGACGACGACCTCGAAGCTGCCGAGGAGCTTGTCCAATATCTCGCGAAAGCCGGGCTGGGCTGCTTGTCGGCAGGCGACGGATGGCAGGCATTGCAGTTGCTCACCGAGGGAACCCGCCCGCGGGTTGTGATTTCCGACCTCAGGATGCCGGAACTGAACGGCCTTGAATTTGCAGAACGACTGAACAATCTTACACACGCTGATCGCCCGGAGATCATCTTCGTAAGCGGGCACGCCGGCTTCGACGACGCCGTGGAGGCACTTAGGCTGGGCGCGAGGGACCTGCTCACCAAGCCAATCGACGGTCCGAAGCTCGTACGGGCGGTAAAGTCCGCACTGCTCGCCCGCCAGGCAAGGGAGCGCGCCAGCCAGCAGGCACCCGCCGCACTCCAGGGGGCCGTCGAGCGCAAGCGAGCCGCCCTCAAGGACATGCGGTCCATGCGGCGCATGCGCAGTCAATATTTTCCGACCGAGCTCTTTTCCGATCCGTGCTGGGAGATGTTGCTGGACCTCTACGATGCCGAGCTTTCCCGAGCCGAAGTAACGGTCACGAGCCTTGGCGCAGCGTCCGGCGTACCCCTGACCACAGCGTTGCGGCGCATGGAGCAACTGCTGGGACATGGCCTCATCGAACGGGCAGGCGACAACGAAGACAAGCGCCGCACCATCGTGAAACTGACCTCGGACGGATTGGGGGCCGTCGAACAGTTCTTCGAGACCTATCTGCAAAAGCAGATCTCTCCGTAACGGTCTCGACGGCCGTGCGACCCCTCCATTCCGGAGCCATTGGGTCACGCCTGTGGCCGAAACCTCGCTTACATTGAGGCGATGATACGTTACGAAGACCCTCCCGCATTCAATAGCGACGTCCTTGTCGTGGAAGATGACCCCACGCAGGCCGAGGAACTCGCCTGCCACCTGAGACGGTACGGCCTCAAGGTCGATGCGACGGTGAGCGGGTCCATTGCCATTCATACGGTGAGCGACCTTCGGCCCAAGGTAGCGATCATCGACTACAATTTGCCGGACCTCGACGGCGTGACCGTCGCCGAACGCATCAAGAGGCTCAGCCCCGGCACGGCGATGATTATTCTCTCCGGCCGCATCGATGGTCTGTCGGATGTGACCCTGGCAAATACCGGTGTGTTCACCTTCATGAACAAGCCGGTCTCTCTGGGGGCGCTCAGGCAGGTCGTTCAGAAGCTCATCCGTACGATCGCCGACACAGGAGCGCCTCCGGCCCTTCCGAAGCGGCGGCTGTTCCCGCTCGGCCTCTCCTCATTCGCCCTCGTACGAAATGGCATCTAGATATTCGGAGATGGGACTGTCGGAGTTCTTGACTTCACTCCGCCTGCAGAGTTTCACTAACATCACGCGTTGATTGGAGGCGGGTGGCCTGTTGCTGGCTCGCTGAGCGCGGGGTGTTTCGTGAGAATCCTTCTTGTCGAGGACGACGCCGACCTGCGGTCGGAAATCAGGGAATATCTGCTGCGGCGAGGCCATGAGGTCACGGCTTGCGGGACGGTGGTTGACGCCCGCAGCGCGGTGAAGAGCCTTGTGGCAGCCGCGATGCCTCCCGAAGCGACCGTTTGCGATGTCAATCTGCCCGATGGCGACGGAATGGATTTCTACGCCGCGACTGCCACCGAACTCGCAGATTGCCGCTGGATCCTCATGTCGGGCGCACACGACGTCGAACGGATCGAACTGCTTAACCGTCGCGCCGGCATGCCGTCTTGCACGATCGTCGAGAAGCCCGTTTCGCTGCGTGTACTGAACGGCGCCCTCGCCGGCTGATGCCTCCGCGGGAGAGCAGCCTCCCCCTTGCAATGGGACGCTTAAGGCGCGATCGCGACTCGGGCGCCTTCCCGACAACGCTAGATTGTCGCGCCGGTGAGGGTTGCCGGTCTGCCACGATGACTCCTCGATAAAAGCAGCTCCCATCCATAGGGCGTTCCGACAGGCCCCGAGCTATGTGTGCAAAACCATTTGCCCGCCGAGCGACTGGCGTTTTAGGTTGGCGGCCTCGATGGAGGTCTTATGCCGCAGGATCGTCGTTCCCTCGTTGCCTTGGCCCAACTCCTGCCATCGGGAGCGTTCGGCCTCTCCGTAAGCCTTGCGGCGACGCAGGCCAATGCGACTGCCGTGCCCGAGGCGGCACGGTCTGGATCGGTTGCGGAGCGACTTGAATCCGTTCGTCGCGACGTTTCCGAGGCCATCGAGCAGTATCGAAAGGACGGAGAGCCGTTCGTCGCCGTGGATCCCGGGCAGCAGCTTGCCTGGTGGGGCAACGGCGGCTGGCGTAACGGCGGCTGGCACAATTGGGGAAATGGCTGGCACAACGGCTGGGGCAACGGTTGGCACAACGGTGGCTGGGGCAACTGGGGCAATGGCTGGCATAACGGCTGGCACAACTGGTAACGGCAATGCCGGCCGCACCCCAAATCGGCATGGTGGTCGTGCAGCCAACGGCGTTCTGCAATATCGCCTGCTCGTATTGCTATCTGCCGGACCGCTCGAACAAGCACGTGATGGCACACTCGACTGTCACCCGGCTGTTCGAGCAGGTCTTCTCGTCAGGATGGGCGTGTCCCGAAATCACCATCGTATGGCACGCCGGCGAGCCGCTGGTCGTGCCCCCCTCCTTCTATGAAGCGGCATTCCAGACGATCGAACGTCTTCGGCCAGCAGATGTGCGCGTCAAGCACGCCTTCCAGACCAACGGCATGCTGATCGACGACACCTGGTGCGGATTCTTTCGCAAGTGGGACGTCGGCATCGGCGTCAGCCTGGACGGTCCCCGCGAACTCCACGATCTCAATCGAAAGACCCGCAGCGGTCGCGGCACATTCGATCAGACGATCGCCGGTATCAGGCGGCTTCGCGAGCAACAGCTGCCGTTCCACGTTATCTCGGTGCTGTCGGCACGCAGCCTCGGCATGCCGCAGGAACTGCTCGACTTCTATCTCTCCGAAGGCATCGACCAAGTCTGCTTCAATATCGAAGAGTCGGAAGGCGATCATGTGTCCGGCCTCTTCGAGGACGGTGCTCTGCGGGACCGTTACGGATCTTTCCTCGACACATTCTGGCGCGCCGCCCGCCGCAGCGGGCGCGTGCGCTTCGTACGCGAGATCGACCTTGCGCTGCCTCGCATCTTTCGGCCGGAAGGTGCGCCGACACGCAACATCCAGGTCGAGCCGCTTGCGATGCTGAACGTCGACAGTCACGGCAACGTATCGACTTTTTCGCCGGAATTGCTCGGTCTGAAGAACGCAGACTACGGCGACTACCTTCTCGGCAATATCAACTTCCAGACGCTGCCCGAACTGTATGCGGCATGTCTTGGGTCGCAGCTCTATCGCGACATCGCCGAAGGGGTGAACGCCTGCAGGGCGTCCTGCGACTACTATTCGGTATGCGGTGGCGGGGCTCCGGCCAACAAGTTCTTCGAGAACGGTTCGTTCGCCAGCACGACGACAGCCTATTGCACCCTCACGCAGATGGTGCCTACCGATTTGATTCTCGAGGCTTACGACCGTCTCGGACAGGCCTCGACCTTCCTCTCGCCTTCGACGCCAGCGGGCGACAACGTCCCCTCACTTTCCCCGAGGATGCCATGATCCGAAGCAAGCGCCTTGTCCTCAGCAGCCTCGCCGCCGCGCTGGCGATGGCGGCCCCTTCCGCGCACGCACAGCAATCCGGTCCGCCGCAAGGTGGCCCTCCCGGTGCACCGCCGCAGGGCGGCCCGGCCACGCCGCAGCAGAGCGGTCCACCGCAGAGCATGCCGAGCCAGATTCCGGAAGGGCGGCCTTTCCCGGTGCTGTTCGTAACCAGTGTCGAGCTGATCCGGTCGGACCGTACCGGCGGGCTCGATATCGTGCGCGCCCGGGGCCTGGTGACCTCCAGCAACTGGAGTTCGCCACATCTGCTCCCGATCACGCGCGGCAACAGTTCGGACGGCATGCTCGATCTCATCTTCCAGGCCAGCGCACCGCCCAGCATGTCACCCCTCGGCTCGTTCATGGTGGTCGAGGCCCTGCTGCCGCTGGGCAGCGGACATCCCTACAAGGGCATCCGCGTCCGCGGTGGCTACAATGCCGTCAGCCTCAAGACATTGCCCGGCTTTGCCGAAGCAGCAGCACCGAAGGAAGATTGCGCCAAGTGCCTTGGGAAATACTTCCAGGCCAAGGGCGCTTCCGCACCATCCGGACAGGCCGCGGGGAATATCGTCCGCGAGGAGGATCTCCCCTACCCCTTGCGCGTCATCCGGCCGAACGACGGTATCCCGAGCTACGATTACGATCCCAATCGCCTGACCCTCCTCCTGTCGGAGTCCGGGCAGATCGTCGACGCCGCCTGGGACTGAGAACGGGGAATACGGCGGCAGTCGTCACACGACAGCCTGCAGACCGTGACAGGGCTTGGTGCCTTTCCAAGCCCTGGTGGAGCCGGCTACCTCAGTCGGCGGCGAGAAAAGCGTCTACCTTGGCTTCGCGATCGCGATCGGCGAGGCTGGCCGCAACTTGCTTCCGGAATTTTTCCAGATCAGGTCCCCGAAGGACGCTTCGCTTCAACTCGGGATAGGTGATCGGGTTGACCGGCTTGCCGTCGTTCACGACCTCGAAATGCAGATGCGCGCCAGTCGAGCGGCCCGTGCTTCCAACAAAACCGATGAGATCGCCGCGCGACACTACCGTGCCGGCCTTGATGCCTGGCGCAAAACCAGACAGATGCCCGTAGACCGTCGCCAGCCGTTCCGAATGGCTGATGCGGATCCAGTTGCCGTACCGACCGTTGGGTGCCGCACCGACGACCACGCCATCCGACGCTGCATAGACGGGTGTTCCGGACGGCGCCACGAGATCGACCCCTTCGTGCATGAACAGGCCGCGCCCCGTCGGGCGGACCGGCACGGCGTAACGCCCTGGCCCGCTCTTCGAAGCACCATAGGCGGAGAGGCCGGGCGAGGTCGCAAGCGCGGCCGAGTTGCGCGGCATATCAAGTGCACCGCCGGTCGGAAGGCCAGGCGGCAATGCAGATGGACTCCGGTTGGGGCCTCCCATCGGCTGGCCGGCCCCGCGCACGAATGATGTCGGCTGATCGAACGGATCCGCGCGAAGGCCGAAACCCGAAGAAATGGAAACGGTGTCCAGCGGCAGGCGCATCGTCGGCGGGGTCGCAGCCTGGCCATTCGACATCCAGAAACGCTCAACCTGGTCGCGTCCCGTGAAGCGATGGATGGCCATCGCACCCTTCGCGGTCCTTACCTCGAGCCAAAGCACCTTGCCGATGTCGAGCGGAGTTCCCGTCGCACTGAATTCCTGACGATACCGGACGTAGAAACGGTCGCCGCTCCGCACCTCCTTGTCGAGGTCGATGGCGGTCTCCAGGGCCCCGAGGACCTCCAGCATGGCCGCGCCAGGAGCCCCTGCTGCAACAGCCGATTCGCGCAACGAACCTTCGCCGATCACCCCGGCGACCCCGATCTGCCGCTCGAAAGGCAGCAACTCGCGCAGACGCTTCTCATCGAGCCCGTCGCCCAGGAGACGCTGTGCCTCGGCCTCACCCAAGGCGATGGTCTCCGGCGCCACGGGGCCGGGCTGGTGAGGCGGCGGGAGTGCATCGGAGACTGCAATCAGAGCCTGCTCTTCCTCCATCTCGAAGGGCAGGAATCCCGCCAGCTCGCGAGACGCGGCTGCAAGACTTGCAAACAGGAAGTGATCCGCCAACGCCGACATCGCCATCGGATGAACGGAAACCCGTGTCCCCGGCTCATCAAGGAGTCGAAGTTCCGAATGTCGATGGAGTTGTTCGGCGCGCACCTCCTCGACTGCCTTCTCGTCAGCGCCGATGGCTGGCGACAACGACAAGAAGCATAAGGCCAGGAACGCTGCTGATGGCAGGGCTCGCTTCATGACTTCCATTCTAGGGGAGCGGCGGAACGCGCGACGTGATATCGCCGTGTCGTCGGCGATCCCCCATACTACCGGGAAGCGGGGCTAGGTTTCCACGCCTTCGCCCGCTTTTCTGCCTCCGCGATTTGCGCAGGCGTCATGCGAGCCTTCAGGGTTGCCAAGTCCTTCCGAGCCTGATCCAGCCGATCCTGGTTCTTCGCCGTGTATCGCTCGGTGGCGAGCTTGATCCATTTGTAGGCCTCCACATCATCCTGCGGGGGAATCCCCTCCCCGAACGCCAGCATGAAGCCAATATCGTTCTGGGCTCGCGCATATCCCTGCTTCGCGGCCGCGAGATAGAGACGGGCAGCCTCCTTGTGGTCGCGCGGCACGCCTTCGCCGCTCCAATACATGGCGCCGAGCAGCGTTTGAGCCTCCGCCTCTCCCTTCGCCGCCCAGACCTTCCAGATGCGCGCCGCAGTGGCCATGTCCTTGCGCTCATACGCCCCGGCAGCCTGCCGCATCTGGTCCTCGTAGGACTGCGCCGACGCACCGGCCGACCAAAAACCCAGCATCAGGACGGAGAAAGCAAAAAGAACGGTTTTCATGCGCCAAGGATATGCCGTCGCGGCTTCGTCGCCACAAGTGCAACGGGCGGCCGCACGTTGTCGTTCAGCCGCAAAGGAGGCCCCATGACCGACCATGCCGCCCGCGACCTCAGTGTCGATGCCGATCTCCGCGAGCATCGGGAAACCTTTGCAAACTTCACTAAGCTTGTCCTGTTTGGGTCACTTCACATCGGGCTGGTTCTCGTGTGCCTCGCACTCGCTTTTGTGGGAGGAATTCCCGTCCTGGCGCTGCTGCTGGGGACGGGAGGAACTCTAGCCCTGATCGTCGCTTTTGCTGTTCTCCCTTAGCGACGGGGATTCAGAACGGCACTGTTGCCGTACCTGTAGAGACGCGGACAGGACCGTGGGGGAGCGATGACGTTTTCCTGGGCACCCAGAGGACCGATGGCGACCATCTCGAATAGGTCGGGCTGGGTGATCGAGAGGTTCACGTAGCATTCCCTGCGGGCACCCCCGACGCCAGGAACATCGAGGGCGAAGCTTTGGCCCTGCCGCCTTGGTAGCTTTACGCCAGCCGCGCGCAAATCTTCGTAGATGCTGGTGATCAGCCGGTGATCCTGGGACCCAATAACCCCGGAGAGTTGCGCTACCAGTGGGCCACTCGTATCGATCACTTCGATCCGCCGCTTCAACTGCTCGAGAAGGTGTCGCTGGGCTTCGCGGAGGCGCATCGACTTGACGAGAGACGCCTCGTCAGGAATCCGCCAGCCCGTTGCATGTTCGCAAATATTCAACACCTGCTGTTCGAGTCTCGGAAGAGGCGTCTCCAGCTCCAGCGGACAGGCGCCGACTTCCAGGAACGCTTCCACCGTATCCACGTAAACCCACTGATCGGGCGCCAACGCGAGCATGCGCGCGACGAATCCGGACTCCAGACCCATATGCGCGGCGTAGCGCAGAACCGCTGCGGCACCTTCTCGGGCGAGTCCGAAGCTTCTTGCGATCCCGGCTTCGATGTCGCCATGCGCCCCGCGACCAAGGCCGTCGATATCGGTGCTGAGATTGTGGAAGGCGACCTGACCGCCGATCTCGATGGTCCTGCTGGGAACCGGCGCACGAGGATGACGCGCTTCCGTTCCCCCAAGAAATGCCATCGCGCATGCGGACAGGCACTGATCACCGCGGCGAACGACGGTCGCGACATCGAATTCCCGGAGCAGATAGCCGATCTTCAACCCTTCCAGGAGATCTCCGCCGATGCTGCTCAACTCCATCGTGGCAAGGGGCGCATCCCCTTCCCTCCGCGCCTTTTCCAATCGAAGGAGCAGGCCGCGCAACCGATCCGCATCTCCAGCTTCGATCCGCCCCGTCAATCGGAGCCTATGGACGCTCACCGTCTCCTTTAGATCGAGGGTAGGAATCGCCTTCGTGTCGGAGGTGATCGTGGCCGCGATGGCGATCCCCTGCATCGTCCAAAAGCAGAGACCGGATGCCATGATCGTCCAACGCCGAAGCATGATCGTCGCCAGGAGATGCAGGAAAAGCTTCATCAGCAAACCTACTGCTGCTCCGTTGTGTCGTCGCCTTTGTTCCAGATCAAATAAGGTAGCACTAGATATCGACGATACATCCGAAATGGATGGACCAGGCGACCGACCAGAAAACAGCGTGGAAGAATCAGCCAAGCCGCACCCTATCGCGTGCCGGGCCGGCACATTCTCTCCCACGCTCTCCCACGGCGATTCTCCCACGACCCGATTGGCTGGCCTTCATTCCGGAAGAAGTCTGATCTAGTCTTGGCCGCGTCCCCTATCGCGCGAAGGAGAATCCAGCATGCACTGTCCCGGCCGCCGCGACGCGCTTGCTTTTCTCGCAGCCGTGGCCGCCCTCCCTTTGGCAATCCCGACGGCGCGAGCCGACTCCCTCGCCAAGGTAGAGATATTGCTCGATTGGAAGGCGCTGCCGACTTTTGCCGGGTTTTTCCTCGCACGCGCGATGGGGGCTTTCGAACGGCGGGGGCTCGACATTTCATTTTCAGAAACGCAGGGCGCGCTATCTTCGGCCGATGCGATCGGGGCAGGGACACGCTATTGGATAGGCTCCTGCAGCGGCATGGCGACGGCGATCGCCGTTTCGAAGGGCGTTCGGATCAAGAGCCTGGCCGTCTACTATCAGAAGACGCCGACGGTGATCTTCACCCGGGGCGAGGATCGTATTGCCCATCCGCGGGATCTATACGGAAAGCGGCTCGGTATCGTGCCTGGCAGCATTACCAGCGAGGAATTTCGCGCCCTCGTCGCCGCCAACAAGCTCGATCGCGGCAAGATCGAGGAAATGACCGTTCCGTGGGACTCCTATGCTCTGGTGGAGGGCAAGGTCGATGCACTGATCGACTACGACGAGATGGCCCCTGCCGAGTTGATCGCGGAAGGCCGGCATATCCTGATGATCCGCCTCGCCGATTTCGGAGTGCAGGCCTACAGCCTGAATCTCATCGTCAATGATGCCGCCTGGGCCGATCCGGCGCGACGCGAGATTGCCCTCAAGATCGAAGAGGCCGTGCGAGAAGGATACGACATGGTGAAGGAGCGGCCTGGAGATGCCGCACAACATTTTTCCCGCCTGTTCCCACGGCTCGCCCCACGCTATGTCGACCGCAGCATGGTGAAAGTCGCCCAGCAGCTGGCGGGCCCACCGACCGGTCAACAGACGCGGGCCGGCTGGGAAGCCACCTTGAAGACGCTGACCCAGCTCGGACTTCTTGCAAAGCCTATCACCGTGGAGGACGTCGCGATCCTCCAGTAGGACCGCTATAGTGCCGCCCCTTACCAGGGGGTGTTGGCATGCAGGAACAGAAAATCTACGGCCGTCGCGAAGGCCATGTCGGCCATCTTGTCTTCAACAATCCCGCCAAGCTCAATGCCGTCTCTCTCGACATGTGGGCGGGCTTCGCCGACATCCTCAAGGATTTTGCCAAGGATCCCGAGATCCGTTGCCTGGTCGTGAGTGGGGCGGGCGGAAAGGCCTTCGTCTCTGGAGCCGATATCTCGAAGTTCGAGAGCGAACGGGCGAATGCCGAAGCGCAGGTCCGCTACGACGCGATCTCCAAGGAAGGCTACGAAGCGCTTTACGATTTCCCCAAGCCGACGATCGCCAAGATCACGGGCTACTGTATAGGAGGCGGCATGAATCTCGCTGCCTGTTGCGACCTGCGCTACTGCAACGAAGGGGCCCGTTTCGGCGTACCGGCCGCCAAGCTTGGCCTCGGCTACGGCTTCCTGCGCATCGAGCGTCTGTCGCGGATCGTCGGGCTGCCGCGCGCCATGGAATTCCTGTTCACGGCCAAGCAGTATTCTTCGGCCGAGGCTTATGGAATGGGCTTGGTGCACGGTGTCGCCGCCGATGCCGAACTCGACGCGATGGTCGATGGCATCACCGGCGCCATCTCGCAGAACGCACCGCTGACCATCGCCCTCGCAAAGGCAGCGGCGCGCGAGATCGCCAAGCCCGAGTCGCAGCAGGATCACAAGAAACTCGAAACGATGGTAGCGGCCTGCTTCGACAGCGCGGACTTCCGCGAAGGCCGCCAGGCGTTCATGGAAAAGCGCAAGCCTGTCTTCAAGGGACGCTAGCCATGACCGACCTGCCCCTGGCGCACCTCAGGGTGCTGGACCTCACGGCGCACCGCGCCGGGCCGACGGCGGTCCGGCAGCTCGCCGACTGGGGTGCCCACGTCGTCAAGATCGAGCAGCCTGTCGCCAGCAACGTGGACTCGATGGGCGGAAACCGACACGGCTTCGATTTCCAGAACCTCCACCGCAACAAGAAGTCGATGACGCTCGACCTCAAAAGCGTGGAAGGTCATGCGGTCTTCATGAAGCTCGCCTCGCAGGCGGACGTCATCGTCGAGAACTACCGCTCCGACGTGAAGCACCGCCTGAAGGTCGACTACGAGACCGTGGCAAAGGTCAATCCGCGCATCGTCTACGGCTCTATCGCAGGATTTGGCCAGAGTGGCCCGGACGCGGCCCGCCCCGGCGTCGACCAGATCGCGCAGGGCATGGGCGGCCTGATGTCGATCACCGGCGAACCCGGCAACGGGCCGATGCGCGTCGGCATCCCGATTGCCGACCTCACCTCCGGCCTCCTGTTGGCGCAGGCGATCATGCTTGCCCTCTACAATCGCGAACGCACCGGCAAGGGCCAATGGGTCCATACCTCGCTGATCGAGGCCCAGATCTTCATGCTCGACTTCCAGGCCGCACGCTGGCTGATGAAGGGTGAAGTCGCGCAGCAGGCCGGCAACGACCATCCGACCTCAATCCCGACCGGCGTCTTCCCGACCAGCGACGGCCACATCAACATCGCCGCCGCCGGCGACAAGATGTGGAAGCGCTTCGCAGAAGCCCTGGGAGCTGCATCGTTGGTCGATCATCCGGAACACGCCACGCCGGCATTGCGATCGCAGAACCGCAAGGCGCTGAACCAGCGGATCGGCGAAGTCACCCGGACCAATACCTCCGCACACTGGATCGACGTGCTCAACAAGGCCGGCGTGCCGTGCGGGCCGATCAATACGATCGACAGGACGTTCGCCGAACCTCAGGTGCAGCATCTCGGCATCGCGCGGCCGGTCAAGCATCCAGCGCTAGGCGACATAAAGGTCGTTGGACAGCCGATCAACCTCTCGGACTTCCCGCAGCCGGCGGAGCTGAAACCGACGCCCGATCTCGGCCAGCATACGGACGAAATCCTGGCCCAGCTCGGCTACGACGCACCCGCCATCGCTGCCCTCAAGTCCAAAGGCGCCGTCTAGCGATCTAGGAAGGTGCGGAGAGCTTCGAGGAATTCGGCCGGGCGCTCGACCTGGGGCATGTGGCCCGCCTCGGGGATCGTCACCAGCTTCGATTGTTCGAGCGACGACCGCATCTTTCGCGCGCCCTGCTTGTCGAGGACGGGAGAGCGGTCGGCCTCCCCCCAGATCAACAGGACCGATCCTTTGGGCGGGGGTGTCGGCTCCTCCGCGGAAAGAAGAACATCGAGGACGCGGTCGGCATCCGCGACAGTGAAGCCCTCGAGTGTCCGGGCAATGTCGGCCGGCACCTTCGACCGGTCGTGGAAGGCGAGCGGCAGGATGTCGGGGCCGAAATGCTGGCGCATCATGTTGCCGCGTGCCAGCAGGCGTATCGGCGTCTTGCCCGCAAGCCACCGCAGCAATGGCGGATAGACGGGCGGCTGATAGCCATTCACCAGGACGAGGCCGGTGCAGCGATCGGGGTGGGCTCCGGCAAAGCGCCAGGCGATGGTCGCACCCAGCGAGTTGCCGACGAGTGTGGCTCGCTCGATTCCGAGCGCCGTCAACAGGCTCGCCAGCCAATCGGCATAGGCACCGAAGCTCTCCAGACCTTCGGGCGAGTGGATCGGCGGCAACTCTGGAGCCACCACGAAATGCGTGCGCTCCAAATCGTCCGTAATGGTCGACCAATAGGCTTCCGCACCGGCCCAGCCGCCATGCAGCAGCACGATTGCCTCGCCGTCGCCTCCGGTCCAGACTCGCGCCGGGTGCTGACCGAGCGGGATCGTTCTTGGCTCCACGTCAACGCCCCTCTGAAACATCGGACGTGGGAGATATAGAAGATGGCCGCATCGCGGAGAACGGCTTTGGTGACAGGCGCGGGCAGAAACATCGGGCGGGCCTGTGCGCTGGAACTTGCGAAGATGGGCTACAATGTCGTGGTCAATGGCGCCGCGGACCGCAAGGCTTGCGAGTCCGTCGCCCGCGAAGTCGCGGCATGCGGCGTCGACGCGATGGTGGCGATGGCGGATGTCGGAAGCGCGGCGGAGTGCCGGCGCATGGCCGGCGAAGCGATCGCGAAGTTCGGTGCAATCGACGTCCTGGTGAACAATGCCGCCCTGCGGCCCGCCAAGCCTTTCCTCGACATGAGCGAGGCCGACTGGCACCGCGTCATCTCCGTCGACCTGGACGCCGCCGTGTGGCTATCTCAGGCCTGCCTGCCCGGCATGGTCGAGAAAAGATGGGGCCGCATCGTCAATTTCACGGGCATGAACGCAATGCATGGCTATGCCGGTCGCGCGCCCGTGTCGGTCGCAAAGCACGGTGTCTGGGGACTGACCAAGGCGCTGGGCAAGGAATTCGGTCCGAAGGGCATCACGGTGAATGCCATCTCCCCCGGCCCCATTGCCGCCGATGTCGAAGAGGACGACGAGTCGAACCACCATCGTCGCGAGACGATGGCGAAAGTTCCGCTCGGCCGCATGGGCACGCCCGGCGAGATCGGCGCGGTATTGGGCCTCCTGGTGTCGGATGGCGGCGCCTACGTGAACGCCCAGATGCTGCAGGTGAACGGCGGCGCGGAGACCTGAGCCGCCTTCATTCCATCGGCAGGCCGACCGTCCGGACGATACCGCTCCAGCGCTCGACCTCCGCCTTGACGAAAGCGGCGAACGCCTCGCGGCTGCCGGCGTCGATGCGGGCTCCCTGCTCGTCCCAGATCCGCTTCACGTCGGGCAGGGCCAATGCCGACTGAACGGCAGCATGAATCGCGTCGAGTGCGGCGACCGGGGTAACCCTGGGAGCGAACAACCCATACCAGGTGCTGACGTCGAAGTCCGCGACGCCAGCCTCTGCAAAGGTCGGCACGTCGGGCAGTACCGCCTCCCGTTTGGTGGCAGCCACACCAAGCGCGCGCAGCTTCCCCGACTGGACATAGGACACGAGCGTGCTGAGCGGCTGGAACGTCGCATCGAGTTGCCCCGACAGGAGATCCTGCAGGGCCGGGCCACCGCCACGGTACGGGACATGGGTGAGCACGATGCCTGCCCGCCGCTGCAGGAGCTCGATCGCCAGGTGCGGCATGGTGCCAAGTCCAGACGAACCGATATTTATGCCGCCGGGTGTCTTGCGCGCAGCGGCCAGGAACCCGGCCAGGTTCCTAACATCGAGCTTCGCAGGGTTGACCACCAGACCGACGGGGACGCGCGCGATGCCGCTGACGGCGGCGAAATCCTTCATGAGGTCGAAATCCGAGTCGGGATAGACGATCGTTGCGAAGGACTGCGCGGCGTTGGCGACCAGCAAGGTACAGCCGTCGGGGCGCGACCGGGCGACGGACATGCCCCCCAGCGTCCCGCCAGCGCCACCACGGTTCTCGACCACGACCGGCCGGCCGAATATCTGACTGACATGGCTTGCCACGGGACGGGCGAACGTATCGTTCGAGCCGCCGGGCGGATAAGGCACGATCCAGTTCATGGACCGGGGCGGGTGCCAGTCCGCGGCCAGGGTCGGATGGCCCGAGGATGCGACAGCCACCATGCCGGCCAGCGTCGCACGACGCGAAATTGTCATCGATCTACTCCATCTGCACGTTGGCAGCCTTGGCGATCCGGCCCCACCGCTCGGTGTCGCGACGCACGAAGGTCGTGAAATCGGCGCGGCTTTCCAACTCGACGCGCGCTCCCTGCTCCGCCCAGAGCTTGCGGATTTCTTCGGCACCGAGCGCCGCTTGCACCGCGCCGTGCACACGGTCGAGCACCGGGTCCGGCGTCCGTTGCGGAGCGAACAGGCCGAACCACGTGGTCATGCGGAACTCGGCGAGGCCGGCTTCGTGCGCCGTGGGCACATCGGGAACGAGAGCATCCCGGCGCCGGTTTGCAACGGTGATGCCGCGCAGCTTTCCCGATCGGACATAGCCTGCCACGGCACTGACGAGCACGAAAGCCGCCCCGATCTGGCCGGCCAGCAGGTCCTGCAGCATCGGCGCGCCGCCGCGATAGGGGACGTGGTTGAGCTGGATATCGGCACGCTGCTCGAAAAGGCCTATGGCAAGGTGCGTGACAGTTCCCAATCCCGCCGAGCCGATATCGATCGAGCCGGGTTTCCCTTTCGCGGTGGCGATGAATCCCGACAGATCGCTCACGGCCAAGCGCTCCGCGTTGATCACGAGCACGTAGGGCACGCGGCCCAGCGCAGCGATCGGGGCGAAGTCGCGCGCAAAATCGAAGCCCGCTTTGGGATAGACCATCGGTGCATAGGTGAGGCCAGTGTCGCCCAGCAGCAGCGTATAGCCATCGGCAGGCGCCCGCGCCGCAACGGCGGTGCCGACCGTACCGCCCGCACCGGCCCGGTTCTCGATCACCACTGGCTGGCCCAGTCCATCGGCCATCCGCGCGGCCACAGGGCGCGCGAACATGTCGGAGCCGCCGCCCGCGGGGAATGGGACGATCAGGGAAATGGGCCGTGTCGGCCAGTCGGCGGCCTCGGAAAGGCCGCCGCGCAGAATACCCGCGGCCGTCATGCCGCCGAGCAGGGATCGTCTGGTAGCTTTCACCATGCAGGCGGGAACTTAGCGGCCGTTTGTTACGGGAGCCAGCACCCGCCTGCGTGAACCGGGACGCTTACTGGGGCTCGATCTTCGCGAGCTTGATGTACTTCGTCCAATCCTCGCGCTCCTTCGCGACGAAGGCGTCGCACCTGGCGATATCCCAGTCCTTCGGCGGCGGCAGGAAGCCGAGCTGCTTCACCCGCTCCATCACCGACGGCTCATAGAGCGCTTCCATGATCAGGCGATTCAGCCTGCGCTTGATGTCCTCGGGGGTCTCCTTGCGGACGGAGAAGCACGAGTAGGAGATGATCGAATAGTCCGGATACGTCTCGGCCACCGCCTCGACATCGGGAAAGAGTGCTGAGCGCTCCCTGGACGTCACGGCCAGCGCGCGGACATAACCCGAGCGCACGTAGCTCTCGCCGACGACCTGGTCGGGGAACACGCAGTCGACACGGCCTGCATGCAGGTCCTGGATCGAAGCGACGGCGTCGCGATAGGCAACCTCCTCGAACTTCACGCCGGTCGTCACCTCGAACAGAGCGGCCGGAACGCGGGAAGAGGCATTCCCATACCCGGAGAACAGCGGTTTCGGCTGCGCCTTCGCGTAGGCCACGAACTCCTTCACCGTCTTGTAGGGTGCGTCCGACTTCACCAGCATGAAGTTGCCGATGGTGCCGTTGACCCCGACTGTCGTGAAATCGGAAGGCTCGTAGGTCATCGTCTTGTAGAGGCTGGGATTTGCGGCCAGCGTGCTGGTCGAGCCCAACAGCAGCGTGTAGCCGTCGGCCGGCGCATTCTTGACCTGAGTCGTGCCGATCATGCCCGTCGCACCAGGCTTGTTCTCGATGACGAACGGCTTACCCGTCACGATTTCGAGTTGCCTGCCCATCAGGCGCGAGATGATGTCGGTCGAACCACCCGGTCCGAACGGCACGACGATCTTCACGAGGCGGGCCGGATAGGCATCCTGCGCGCGTGCACCGTTGCCCAGCGCGGCAGCGACCGGAATGCCGCCGAGAGCGGCCAGAACATTTCTACGCTTCATCTATACGCTCCGAGACCCTGTGAACCGCCTCCGTATAGATCGGCGCTGTCAAAAGGCGAGCGCATGTTTCGCCGCTATTTCGGAGAGCGGCCGGCCTCATGAAAAAGCCCTCCTCCGGCGAGACGGAGGAGGGCTGATTCGTCTCGATGACGCGGGATTTTACATCCCGAGCTGGCTGATGAACTTGGTGTTGAGGTAGGCCTCGAGCGCCTCGATGCCGCCTTCCGAGCCGTAGCCCGAATCCTTCATGCCGCCGAACGGCACTTCCGGCAGGGCGAGGCCATGGTGGTTGATCGACACCATGCCGCTTTCGAAGGCGGCGCCGACCTGCGTCATGGTCTTGCTGTTCGTCGTGTAGGCGTAGGCCGCGAGGCCCCACGGCAGACGGTTGGCTTCCTTCATCACGCCGTCGAAATCCTTGAACGGCGAGATCGGCGCCAACGGGCCGAACGGCTCGTCGTTCATGATCTTCGCGTCGAGCGGCACGTCGGTCAGCACGGTCGGCTCGTAGAAGTAGCCCTTGTTACCCTTGCGCTGGCCGCCGGTCTGGATCTTTGCGCCCTTGGCAATGGCGTCGCTCACGAACCCGTCGATCGCATGCAGGCGACGCTCGGCGACGAGCGGCCCCATGCGCGTGTCCTTGTCCAGGCCATTGCCGACCTTGAGGTTCTTGGCGTAGGCCGTGAACTTCTCGACGAACTCGGGATAGACCTTCTCGTGCACCAGGAAGCGCGTCGGCGCGACGCAGACCTGGCCGGCATTGCGGAACTTGTTGGCGCCCAAGATGTTCACCGCCTGGTCGACGTCGGCATCCTCGAACACGATGGCCGGCGAATGGCCGCCCAGTTCCATGGTGACGCGCTTCATGTGCGCGCCGGCGAGCGCGGCAAGCTGCTTGCCGACCGGCGTGGAACCGGTGAACGTCACCTTCTTGATGATCGGATGGGGGATCAGGTACTCGCTGATTTCCGACGGCACGCCATAGACGAGCTGGATGACGCCCGCCGGCACGCCGGCATCGACGAAAGCCTTGATCAGCTGGGCGCAGGAGCCTGGCGTGTCTTCCGGACCCTTGACGATGATCGAGCAGCCGGTGGCCAGCGCGGCCGAGGCCTTGCGCACCACCTGGTTGATCGGGAAGTTCCACGGCGTGAAGGCGGCGACAGGGCCGACCGGCTCCTTTGTCACGAGCTGATAGACGTTCTCGAAGCGCGCCGGCACGATGCGGCCATAGGTGCGGCGGCCTTCCTCGGCCATCCATTCGATGATGTCGGCGGCCAGCAGCGTCTCGCCCTTGGCCTCGATGACCGGCTTGCCCTGCTCCATCGTCATGATCGGCGCGATCTCGTCGGCACGCTGGCGCATCAGCTCGGCAGCCTTGCGCATGATCTTGTAGCGGTCGAACGGCGAGACCTTGCGCCACTGCTGGAAGCCCTTCTCGGCGGCGGCCAGCGCGCGGTCGAGGTCGGACTTCTCGGCATGGGCGACCTGGCCGATCACCTCTTCCGTCGCCGGATTGATGACCGGGATCGTCCGGCCGTTCGCGCCCTTGGTCCAGGCACCATCGATCATCAGGGAGACATCGCTGTAGGACATTGTTCCTCCTCCTCGGTTGTTCTCAGCTTCCGCGATAGGTCGAATAGCTCCAGGGCGTGCAAAGCAGAGGGACGTGATAATGCCCCTCGGGCTCGCCGATGGAAAAGCGTAAAGGCACGATATCGAGAAAAGGCGGATCGCCCTGCTCGATACCCCTGCTGCGGAAATGGTCACCGACCGCGAACCGCAGCTCGTAGCGACCGATCGGCAGGGGCCTGCCAGCGATCAGGGGCGCATCGGTACGACCATCTGCATTCGTCACGGCCCGCGCAACGACAAACTCCTGCCGACCGGCGAATTCGACGAGCTCGATAGCAATGCCCTGCGCCGGCCGGCCGGCGTGCGTATCCAGCACATGCGTGCTGAGCCGGCCATCGACCTGCGGCATGCCTGGACCCTCGACCTTCGCTGCGAGACGGAGCCTCGTGATGTAAAAGATTTCGCGAAGCGCCGCCGGGCGTTCGACCGCGGCGTCGTTGGCGAGACGCCGCTCGAACTGGGCCAGGATCGAGTCGCGCGTGTGCCGGCGCACACAGATGATGAACGGGAATCCGAACTTCGCCATGTAGGCGTCGTTGAGGCGATGGAAGCGGACATACTCCTCTTCCGGCAACGCATCGAGGCCCGCGCTCGCCTGCTCCTGCCGGGAATCGTCGGTCACCTCCCCCGCCCGCGCGGCCTTGCCGGCAAGGTCGGGATGACCGCGCAGGAATCCGAGCTGGCGCGCCGGATCGGCGGCGTAGACCGCAGTCATCATGCCCGCGTGCAGCGCCGTCACCGTCTCGAACGGCCGCCTCGCGGCCGCTGCCTCCGCGACCCAGGGCGCCAATTCGAAGGCGTCGCCCACGGATGCGACAAAGTCCGCGGCATCCATGCGGTTGAGGTTATCCAGCGTCAGGGGCATGAGAGCCGACCTAGCACGCTCGTGGGACCGGCTCTATAGTCCGGCCAGCAAATTCCAAGGGAGGAGCCGCAATGACCGGCCGCAACAGCTTTACCCGCCGCCGCCTCGGGCAAGCCGCCATGGCGGGCGCCGCCATTCTCGGCGCGCCCATGCCGCTACGTCATGCCTTCGCGCAGGGCGCCGCCAATCTGAAGGTCGGCCTGCTTCTGCCGACGTCGGGCCTGCAGGCGCAGATCGGCCAGGCGTGCAAGCGCGGCGCGGACGTCGCCAACGAGGTTTTCGCCGACATGAAGCTGCCGGTGAAGCTCGACATCGTGAACTACGATACCGAGACCAAGCCGGATGTCGCGCGCACCCAGGCCGAGAAGGCGATCGATGCCGGTTGCCACATGCTGGTCGGCGCCTTCGATTCGGGCCAGACGATCGCCATCGCACAGGTCTGCGAACAGCGCGGCGTCCCGCTGGTGGTGAACATCGCCGCCGCCCCGCAGATCACCGAGCAGGGCTACAAGTTCGTCGTCCGCAACTTTCCGACGGCGCCCATGCTGATCACCGGTGCGCTGGCGCTCCACAAGGAAATCTTCAAGGTTTCGGGCAAGACGCCGAAGACCGCCGTGCTGATGAGCGTCAACGACACGTTCGGCACCTCGATGATCAACGGCATCAAGGCGCTCTTTCCCAAGCTCGACATGCCGTACGAGATCGTCGACACGATCAGCTACGATCCGTCCGCCAAGGATCTCTCGGTCGAGGTCGGCAAGGCGAAGGCCACCAAGGCCGAGCTTCTCCTTCCCGTCAGCCGCCTGAACGACGCCAAGCTGCTGGTGCAGGAGATGGTGAAGCAGCGCTGGGAGCCGATGGGCGTGATGAATCCGGGCGCGCCCGGACTTTACGAACAGGACTTCCTGAAGACGATGGGCAAATACGGCGAGTACATGATCTCGAACGTACCTTGGCTCGACCCGAAATCGGCGATGACCCAATCGCTCGAGAAGCGCCACGCCGCCAAGTTCCCCAACGATCAGCTCGACCTGAATGGCGGCTTCACCTTCGAGGGCATCCTGATCGCAGCCCAGGCGTGGCTCGCCGCCAAGTCGACGAAGCCCGGCGACCTCATGGAGGCGCTGCGCAAGATCAAGATCGACCAGCATGTGATGGTCGGCGGTCCGATCCAGTTCGATGCCAAGGGCCAGAACGTCAACATCAAGGCGACCGCCGTCGAGAACCTGAAGCGCAAGCCGACGGTCGTGATGCCGCTCGAAGCCGCAGCGGCGCCCCTCGTGTTCCCGATGCCGCCGTGGAACGACAAGCGCCGCACCTGATCGCATCTTGACCGGCGACTTCCTTCTCTCGCTCGCCCAGGCGATCTCCAAGGGCCTGTTGACCGGCATGGTCTACGGGCTGATGGCGCTCGGCCTGTCCGTGATCTTCGGCGTCATGCGCGTGGTCAATTTCGCGCATGGCGAGCTGATGGTCGTCGGCATGTATCTGGCGTGGATCGGCTTCGAATACCTGCAGGTGTCGCCGATGCTGAGTCTGCCGGTGATCGCCGTGATCTTCTTCGGCGTGGGCTACCTGCTGCAGCGCGTCGTCATATCGCCCTTCATCGGGCGGCCCGAGCATCAGCAGTTCCTCTTGCTGCTCGCCATCGCCATTCTCCTGGTCAATCTCAGCCTCGCCATCGCCGGCCCGGACGCGCGCGGCGTGCAGCTGGACTCGCAGTTCGATTCCTACGAGCTCGGCCCGCTGGTGTTCGACGCGGTGCGCCTTCATGCGGCGGTCGCCGCCGTCGTGATCGCCGGACTGCTATGGCTTTTCTTCACGCGGACGAGAACCGGGAAGTCGATCCGGGCCGCCGCCGACAACAATATGGGCGCGCTGGTGGTCGGCCTCGACGTGCGCCGGCTCTACGCCTTCACGTTCGGCGTCGGAGCCGCCTGCGTCGGCGCGGCTGGTGCCCTCATGATCACCATCATCCCCGTGACACCCTTCCTTGCGGCCGAGTACACGTTGCTGGCGTTCGTCATCGTCATCGTCGGCGGTCTGGGCAGCATGACAGGCGCGCTGCTCGGAGGGCTTTTGATCGGCGTCAGCGAGGCGGTGGCGGGCATCCTGCTCCAGCCCTCTCTGAAGAGCATGGTGAGCTTCGGAATCCTGATCCTGGTCCTGCTGCTGCGGCCACAGGGCCTGTTCGGCAAGAAGACCCTATGAGCTTCCTGCGCCGCCTCGTCGAGGGCGTCCCCGCGCGCACGCTCTGGTGCCTCGCCCTGTTGCTCGTCGGGTTGCTGGTCGCACCCGCCGTCCTGGGCAAATACGGTCTCTCGGTCCTCATCCTGATTCTCTACTTCGCCTATGTCGGACAGGCGTGGAACATCATGATGGGGTTTGCGGGGCAGCTTTCGCTTGGACACGCGCTCTATGCCGGGCTGGGCGGTTACATCGCCGCGGCGCTCTTCTTCCATTACGGCATCGGACCATGGGCCGGCGTCTTCGCCGCAGTTGCCGCCGCTGCCCTGGCCGGTGCGGTCGTGGGGTATCTCGGCTTCCGCTTCTCGCTCGCCGGCGTCTATTTCGCCCTGCTCACCATCGCCTTCAGCGAGTTCACGCGCATCGCCTTCGATCATTGGGGCTGGGTCGGCGGTTCGGGCGGCCTGTTCCTGAAGGTCGACGCGACGGCGGACCTGCTCAACCTGCGGGGCGGCCCGCTGCTGTTCTATTACGTCATCCTGGCCCTCGCCGCCGGCGCCTTTCTCCTGTGCCGTGCCCTGTTGGAGAGCCGCCTCGGCCGCTATTGGCTCGCGATTCGCGAGGATCCGGAGGCCGCTCAAGCCGTGGGCGTCCCGGTCTTCCGGTGCAAGATGATCGCCGTGGTCATCTCCGCGGCGATGACCGCCCTCGCGGGGGTCTGGAACGCCTTCTACTACAACAATCTGTTCCCGGAGACAGCCTTCGCCATGGGCCGGTCGATCGAGTTCACGCTCGCGCCGATCATCGGCGGGCTCGGCACCTTGTTCGGGCCGGTGGTCGGCGCGGTGGTGCTCACGGGCCTCGGCGAGATCTTCACCGACCTCAGCGAGTATTTCCACGTCGCGGGGATGAAGCAGATCTTCTACGGCCTCGCTCTCCTGATCATCGTCATGTACCGGCCCGCCGGCGTCTGGCCGTGGCTGGCCGACCGGCTGGGCTTCGGGGACCGGCGCAAATGAGCGGCGCGCGGCTCGAACTCACGGGCATCGGCAAGAGTTTCCGTGGCCTGCGGGCCGTGCACGACGTTTCGTTCGCCGTGCCGGCCGGCGCCATACACGCGCTGATCGGTCCGAACGGCGCCGGCAAGACCACCATCTTCAACATGATCGCCGGTGTCTTCCGGCCGGATACCGGCGACGTCCTGCTCGACGACCGACGGATCTCGGGATTGCGTCCGGATCTCGTCTGCGACGCGGGCGTCGGACGCACGTTCCAGATCGTCAAGCCTTTCAAGGGGCTCAGTGTTCTGGAGAACGTTACCGTGGGCGCGCTGCACCGCCGGCCCAACCTGACGGAGGCCCGGGAGTACGCCGCCGAGGTGCTGATGGGTCTGGGTCTGCATGACCGTCGCAACCAAGCCGCCGAAAGCCTAACCCTGCCGGACCGCAAGCGGCTCGAAGTGGCGAGGGCGCTCGCGACGGACCCCAAGCTGCTGCTGCTCGACGAGGTCATGGCGGGGTTGAGGCCGACCGAGGTCGACGTGATGGTCGACTTCTTGCGAAATCTCAACGCGCGCACAGGTCTCACGATCCTGCTGATCGAGCACGTCATGCGCGCCGTGATGGCGCTGGCGGCCGAGGTCGTCGTGGTGAGCTACGGCCAGAAGATCGCGCAGGGAACGCCTGCGGAAGTCACGCGGCACAAAGCCGTGCTGGACGTCTATCTCGGCGAGGAGGAGACGTGAGCACTCCCCTGCTCTCGGTTTCGAACATCGACCTCTATTATGGGGACGCGCAGGCCCTGGCAGGGGTCTCGCTGGAGATCTTCCAGGGCGAGATCGTTGCCATCGTCGGCGCCAACGGCGCCGGCAAGAGCTCTCTGATCCGCACGATCCACGGCATCGAGAAGCCCGCGACGGGCTCCGTGACGTTCGACGGCGCGGCCATCGCAGGCTGGCCGTCCTACAAGGTCTGCGAGATCGGAATCGGCCATGTCGCGGAAGGTCGACAGGTATTCCCCAATCTCTCCGTCCTCGAAAACCTCGAAATGGGCGCCACGCCGAAGCGCGCCCGAGCCGCGGAGAAGGAAACGCTGGCCCGCGTGTTCTCGATGTTTCCGCGCCTGGCGGAGCGGCGCGGCCAGCCGGCGGGAACGCTCTCCGGCGGCGAACAGCAAATGCTGGCCATCGGCCGTTGCCTGATGGGCCAACCACGCCTCATCATGTTCGACGAGCCGTCCCTCGGTCTTGCGCCGGCGATCGTGCAGGAGGTCTTCCGCATTATCCGCCGCCTCAACGAAGAAGGGCTGACGATCCTGCTTGTCGAGCAGAACGTCACGGCCTCGCTCAAGATCGCTCATCGCGGCTACGTGCTGGAGAACGGCCGCATCGAGCTCGAAGGAACAGGCGCCGATCTCCTCACGAACGATCGCGTCCGGCAGGCTTATCTCGGCTTGTAGGCACGTTCCCGGAAGCTCCTTGCATGGCGTGGCAGCCAGCGCGCCCGTCCCCCTTCGTCGACAACCGCCCGTCTGTCCCGCACATGCCGACGAACCGGTGCCGCACGGGCCGCCGGCTTGCCGACATATATGGTTGGCATCGCGCCATCGAAGTCGGGCGCCGGCCGCGGGGCCGGACCATCTCGATCCCGGGATAGCGTGCGGGACTTCTCGATTGCGCTGGATCCGGCCGGGTCCGGTATCGCATCACATCGCGTGAAGTGACGGCCCAAATCCAGTGGCGCGGCAGGGCGGCCATTCCGCTCCGCCGCCTTCCGCTCTATACCAGAGACATGACAGCGTCGAACGACGCAGCGCCATCAGACAAGGCTGCCGGCCTGACCCATCGCTACTATCTTGCGATGGCGGTGCCGTTCCTGATCGATGTCGCCGGCCTCTTGATGTACGCGCTGTTGAACAGGGCGCCGCAGGTCCTGCTTCCCTCCATGATCGTATCCTTCGCCTTCCTCGCGGTCGGCGTCGGCGCGGGCGCGTGGGCATTGTTCCGGCCGATCGCCCTCTTCATGGCCGGCAATGGCCAGTACGCCGACATCGAGCGTCGCATTGCGCTGCTGCCACGCTATTCGGCCCTCGTCATCGCCGTTCTCTATGCGCCCATGGTCGGGTTGCGACTGCTCTCGCATCGACTGGACATTACTTTCGGCGCGACGCTCCAGAAGGTTGCCTGGCCCGACGTCATCGCCAACGTCACCGTCGGCACGGCGTTCAACGTGGTACTCACCTTCTTCGTCGTGGCGGCTTTTCTCGACAGGCTTTGCGAGTATCTGTTCCGGACCCGCGGCGTCAGCATCAGCAATTTTCCGGGACGTTTCAGCCGGAAAGTGGCCCTTGCCCTGCTTTTCGTCTCCTTCGCGGCGATGATCCTGCTCGCTGCCGACATCATGAGCTACACCGGTGCACGCCTGGTCCGCGAAGCGACGATCGACATGTCGACCGCGGCGATAGCGGCCATCTTCATCTACTTCTGGATCTCCCGCGCCTTGACCCGCCCGATCACCCGCCTCGACGCCGGTATGCGTCGCGTCGCGGAGAACGACTATTCGGTGCGACTGCCGGTAACATCGGACGACGAACTGGGGCATGCCGCCAGCCGCTTCAATGAAATGGTCGGAGGGCTGGAGGAGAAGGAGTACCTGCGCGAGGCGTTCGGCAAGTATGTGAGCCCCAGCGTAGCCACGGCCATCCTCGCCAACCGGGGCAGAGGCGGTCGTGCCAACGATGCCACCGCCGAGGCCACGCTCATGTTCACCGACATCGCGGGCTTCACGACTTTCTCCGAGAGCGTCACGCCGGCGGAAGTCGCCGACCAGCTGAATGCCTATCTGCGCATCGTCGTCCCTGTCATCGAACAGCACGGCGGCGTCGTGAACAGCTTCATCGGGGATGGACTCTTCGCAAGCTTCAACCTGCCGCTGCCCCTCCCGGATCACGCCCGTGCCGCCATCGATGCGGCCATCGAGATTCAGCGGCGTCTCGACGTGGCGCAGCCCAATGCCGGCACGAAGCTGCGCACCCGCATCGGCATCAATACAGGCACGGTGATCGGCCTCACGATCGGCGACGAAAGCCGCATGTCCTATACGCTGCTGGGCGACGCCGTGAACGTCGCTGCCCGCATCGAGCAGCTCAACAAGCAGTTCGACACCCGAATCCTGGTCGCGGAGAGCACGATCCGCGCCGCAAACGCCTTCGATCTCTGCGAATGCCTCGGCGCGACCGACATCAGGGGGCATCTCGGCAATGTCGTCGTCTATCGCGTGGACTGGGCGAGATGACGAGGAGCGGCGACCCCGCCATCGCCACGCCGGCAGAGATAGCCTCGCTGCGCCGGAGATATCTCCTTCGCACGGTATCCGCCGCCGGTGTGGACGTCATATTCACCCTGGTTTTCGTGGCGTTCGCGAACGCGTGGTCCTATGCGCCCCGATCGATATCGGTGGGCCTCTTCCTGCTTCTCGGCGTGAATTTCCTTGTCTGCCGCCGCCTGTTGCGGCCGATCGAGCTGTATCTCGCGGGCAAACAATCCTTCGAGCAGATACAGCGACGGATGACCCAGCTCCCGCTGCTGACGGCCATGAGGGTCGCGCTCCTTGCGCTGGCCATGGTCGTCTTCCGGATGGTCACACCGCTCCTCTGGCCCGACCCGGTTTTCCGGTCTTTGCCGACGCAAACAGTTGCGGACGCCATCGCTCTTTGCGTGCTCCTGCCCGTCTTCTACTTCACCTACACGTACTTCATCATAAGCGACTATCTCGGGTGCCTTTGCAGCTTCATCTTCGAGCGCACCGGCGAAAACCTGTCGCTGTTCTTCGGCCGCTATCGGCTGAAGCTTGGAATTACGCTTCTGGTGATCTCGCTCGTCCCCATGGCGGCCGTCGTCGTCGATCTCTTCTCCTACCAGGGCGAGAAACTGCAGTTCGAGATCGCGACGGACGTCGTGATCGCCCTGATGGGCGTCGCGGTTTCCGTGTATTTCATCGGCAGGTCGCTGCTGAGCCCGATCCGCATCCTGTCGGGCGCCATGTCGAAGGTTTCCCAAGGAGACATGTCGGTGCGCGTCCCCGTGACCTCCAACGACGAGGTCGGGGAACTGACTGGCCAGTTCAACGCCATGGTCGAAGGGTTGCGCGAACGCGAGCGAATCCGGGAGACGTTCGGCCGCTACGTCGACGAGAGCGTGGCTTCGACGATCCTGCGGCGCGGCGGCAATGGCGTGCTCGCGGGCGAGACCCGCGATGCGACGATCCTTTTCACCGACGTTTCCGGGTTCACGACGATTGCCGAGAAACTTCCTCCCGACCTGCTCATCGGCGCCCTGAACGAGTACCTTGAAACTGTGCTCGGGCCCATTCGCAACCACGGCGGGGTGGTGAATACCTTCATCGGCGACGGTCTGTTCGCATCGTTCAACATGCCGCTGGCCTGCCCCGACCACTCTGCCGCCGCCGTCCGTGCTGCCGTCGATATCCAGCGCGCCGTGTCGGGCCGGACGTTCGGCGAGGCGAAAGTCGCCTTCGCCACGCGCATCGGCATCAGCACCGGGGCCGTCATAGGCGGCTCCGTCGGCGCGGGTCAGCGGCTGAGCTTCACACTGCTAGGCGACACGGTGAACCTTGCGTCGCGCCTGGAGACGTTGAACAAGGACCACGGTACAAGCATCCTGCTCTCGGAGACGACGTGCACCGGCTGCGGTACCGAATTCGTGTTCAGGCCACTGGGCGACACGATGGTGCGTGGCAGGACGGCGTCGATCGCCATCTTCACCGTCGATTCCGCTTGAGGTCCGCCGCCAAATGAACGCGTCCGCCCTGTCGTCCGATCAGCTCAAGCTCCAGGCACGCGCGCGCGAAGTCGCGGCCGGCCCCGTCACGGCGCGGGCCGCCGATGTCGACCGTACGGAGCAATATCCCTGGGACAATGTCGAGCTGCTGAAGGATGCGAAGCTGATCGGCATGACCATCCCGCAACAGTATGGCGGCCAGGGCAAGAGCTGGCTCGACGCCGTTCTGGCCATCGAAGCTTTGTCGGCCGCCTGCGCCGTTACCGGCCGTATCGCCGTCGAGACCAACATGGGGGCGATCAGCGCCGTCATGGCCTACGGGTCGGACGAACAGAAGAAGATGGCGGCCGACATGGTGCTGGCCGGCGACAAGCCTGCGATCTGCATCACCGAGCCGGACGCCGGTTCCGACGCCAACGGCATGACGACGCGCGCCGACAAGAAGGGCAATCGCTACGTCCTCAACGGCCGCAAGCACTGGATCACCGGTGGCGGCGTCTCCCGCCTGCATCTGATCTTCGCCAAGGTCTATGACGAGAAAGGCGAGTTCGAAGGGATCGGCGGCTTCCTCGCGGTCCGCGACGAGACGAAAGGACTGAAGATCACCAAACGCGAGCCGACGATGGGCCTGCGCGGTATTCCCGAGGCGGTCATCGACCTCGAGGACATGGACGTCCCTCCCTCCGCCCTCGTCATTCCGCCGCGCGGCCTGAAGAAGGGCTTCGCCGACCTCATGAACGCCTACAACAGCCAGCGCGTGGGGGCCGCCACCGTGGCCCTCGGCATCGCACAAGGCGCTTACAAACTTGCGCTCGACTGGTCGAAGAAGCGCCATCAGTTCGGTCGCCCGATCAACGAGTTCCAGGGCCTTCAGTGGAAGCTGGCCGACATGTCGATCAAGCTCGCCGCGTCGCAGGCGCTCGTCTACAACGCCGCCCGCTCCGGAGAAGGCGGCTTCCCCGACATGCTCCTGGCGGCGCAAGCCAAGGTCTTCACTTCCGAAAGCGCGATCCAGGTGGTCAACGAGGCGCTGCAATTCTTCGGTGCACGCGGCTACAGCCGCGAGCTACCGCTGGAGCGCATGGCCCGCGACGTCCGCATGTTCACGATCGGCGGCGGCACGGCCGAAGTCCTGCGCAACGTCGTGGCCGGCGCCCTTCTCAAGAAGAAGCTGCCGCAGACGCGTGACGGGTGGGGACACGGGGCGGAATAGCCGCCCCATCTCCACATGGCCGCATACGGACTATCTTCCAGTCGGTGGGATGCCTGCGGTCCCCGGGGCCATCATGTCTCGGATCTCGATGCTGCCTTGGTCAAAGGGCGGCGCAGAGCCGACACCCAGAGCAAAGAGCGGAACTCTTGCCGATCGCATCGACATGGGGTCACCTTCTGCCGAGCATCGTCTCGAGGCTTATGGAACGCAGTGTCGCCTCGGCGATTTCGTCGATCTCCAACAGGATGCGCTGCAAGGCCGCGCCGATTTCCGTGCCTTCACCCGGCTCGGCGGCACGGCTGCCGGGCACCGGCTCGAACAGTGCCACGATGTCCATCAAGGTTGTCCGCTTGCGATTGCCGGTGAACCTGTAGCCACCGGCAGCGCCACGGCCACCCTGGACGAGGCCAGCGGTCGACAGGGTGCGCAGGACCTTCGCAAGATGATGCGAAGACACCCCGAAGCGCTCGGCGAGCTCGCCGGCCGACAGGGTGCGACCGGGCTCTCGCGCCAGTTCGAGGGTCGCATAGAGGCCAAGCCGGGTCGCGGTCTGCAACTTCACGTCACACAACCTTGTCCAGTTGCAGCGACGGCCCTGCCGTCATGCCCTGCGCCCGGAAGAACGACAGGATGAGATGGTCTTTCCGGTCCACCAGCGTGCGTACGCGCGCAACGCCTTGCGACTTGAAGCGGGCGGTCAGTTCCTCGAATAGAGCCGTCCCGATGCCTCCCAGGCGCAGGTCCGGATCGACCTGCACGGCGAACACCCACCCGACGGGAGGCTGACCGAATTCCCATGCACGGATCTCGCCGGCGATGAAGCCCGCCAGGGCGCCTTCCGCCTCCTCGGCCACCAGGAAATACCGATCCGGCGGTCCACCGGCATAGCGCTCCAGCATCTGATGCCAATAGCGCGCCTTCACCTCGCCGGTGAGGCGCGCATCGAGATCCGAGATCGCCGGCAAATCGGCGGGCTCGGCAGGTCGGACCGTTACCATTTGCCGGCCAGAATGCTCTTGCGGCTGCTTTTGTAAATAGGTAATTCGGTACCGAATTACACAAATCGGGATCTTCCCATGGCCGATGCGCCCATCGATGTTCGCACTTCGCCGGACAGGTACCGTCACTGGAAGCTGTCGTTCGAAAACGGCGTCGCTTACCTGACCATGGACGTGAACGAGGATGGGGGTCTGCGGCCGGGCTACAAGCTGAAGCTCAACAGCTATGATCTCGGCGTCGACATCGAGCTCGCCGACGCCGTGCAGCGCCTGCGTTTCGAGCATCCGGAAATCGGGGCGGTCGTCATCCGCTCCCAGCGCGACCGCATCTTCTGCTCGGGCGCCAACATCAACATGCTTGGCCTGTCGAGCCACGACCACAAGGTGAATTTCTGCAAATTCACCAACGAGACGCGTCTGGCCATCGAGGACGCGAGCCAGAACTCGGAGCAGACCTACATCTGCTCGATCAACGGTATTGCCGCGGGTGGCGGCTATGAACTCGCCCTCGCGTGCGATCAGATCCTCCTGGCCGACGACGGGTCGAGCGCCGTGTCGCTGCCGGAACTGCCGCTGCTTGCCGTGTTGCCGGGCACCGGTGGCCTCACGCGGCTTGTCGACAAGCGCATGGTCCGTCGCGACCATGCCGACTTCTTCTGCACGACAGCCGAGGGCATGCGCGGGAAGCGGGCGCAGCAATGGCGCCTGGTGGACCGGCTTGTCGCACCCAGCAAACTCGTCGACGAAACGCGCCGCATCGCCGAGGAGATCGCCGCGACATCTCGCCGGCCAAAGGATGTCGCAGGGATTACCCTGCCCGATGTGCAGCGTACGATCGAGGGCGACACGCTGCGCTACGGTCACCTCACGGTCGAGATCGACCGCGAGGGCCGCTCCGCGCACTTCCGGATCAAGGGGCCCGCAGCCCCCCCGCCGCGGACTCTCCACGAGAGCGGCGCCGCTTTCTGGCCGCTGGCGCTTGCCCGCGACATCGACGACGCGGTGATGCACCTCCGCCTCAACGAGACCGAGATCGGGACCTGGGTCCTGCACAGCCAAGGCGATGCCGATCTGGTCCAGGCTTACGATTCGCTGCTGTCCAAGATGTCAGGAGACTGGCTGGTGCGGGAGATCGCGCTTTTCTGGAAGCGCACGCTGAAGCGCCTCGACGTATCCTCCCGCAGCCTGATCGCCCTGGTGGAACCCGGCTCCTGCTTCACCGGCACGCTGCTCGAACTCGTTCTTGCCGCGGATCGTTCCTACATGCTCGACGGCGCGTTCGAAGGGTCGAACCTGCCGCCGGCCAGCGTGAAACTCACCGAGATGAATTTCGGCCCCTACCCGATGGGCAACGGTCTTACCCGGCTCGCGACGCGCTTTCTTGCCGACCCGGCACAGGTCGAGGCCCTGCACGACCGGCTGGGCGAGGCACTCGATGCCGAAGCCGCCGAGGAGGCAGGTCTCGTGACCTTCATCCCCGACGATATCGACTGGGAAGACGAGGTCCGTCTCGCCGTCGAGGAGCGGGCAGGCTTTTCTCCGGACGGGCTCATCGGCATGGAGGCGAACCTGCGCTTCCCCGGGCCCGAGACGATGGAGACGAAGATCTTCGCGCGGCTCTCGGCCTGGCAGAACTGGATTTTCCAGCGCCCCAACGCGACCGGCCCCGAGGGCGCCCTGAAACTCTACGGCACCGGCAAGCAGTCCAGGTACGACCGCAAGCGCGCCTGACCGGCGCACAGGAGGCAGACATGGCCATCGACTACAGCCAGCTCATCCCCAACAACGTCGATCTCTCGAGCGACCGCCGCCTGCAGCGCGCGCTGGAGAACTGGCAGCCGCGCTTCCTCGATTGGTGGAAGGACATGGGCCCGGATGGCACCTCGGCCTATAACGTCTACCTCCGAACCGCGATCTCGACCGACTCGAATGGCTGGGCAAATTTCGGCTACGTGAAGATGCCCGAATACCGCTGGGGGATATTCCTGGCCGAACGCGATCCCGAGCGGCAGATTGCGTTCGGCGACAACAAGGGCAAGCCGGCCTGGCAGGAAGTGCCCGGCGAACTGCGCTCGACGTTGCGCCGCCTCATCGTCACCCAGGGAGACACGGAACCCGCTTCCGTCGAGCAGCAGCGCATGCTCGGCAAGACAGCGCCGTCGCTGTACGACCTCCGCAACCTCTTCCAGATCAATGTCGAAGAAGGTCGGCATCTGTGGGCCATGGTCTATCTGTTGCAGGCCTATTTCGGCCGCGACGGGCGCGAAGAGGCGGAGGCGATGCTGGAACGGCATTCGGGCGATCCCGACAAGCCGCGCATCCTCGGCGCCTTCAACGAGGAGACGCCGGACTGGCTCTCCTTCTTCATGTTCACCTACTTCACCGACCGCGACGGCAAGTACCAGCTCGCCTCGCTGGCCGAATCCGGCTTCGATCCGCTGGCGCGCTCCTGCCGCTTCATGCTGACCGAAGAAGCCCACCACATGTTCGTCGGCGAGACAGGGATTGGCCGCATCCTCCAGCGCACCTGCGAGCTGATGAAGCAGCACCGCACCGACGACGTCCGCAGCCTTGGGGCGATCGACCTGCCGACGATTCAGAAATATCTGAACTTCCATTTTTCCGTGTCGCTCGACTTGTTCGGGCAGGAGGCCTCGACCAACGCCGCCAACTACTACACGCAGGGCCTCAAGGGACGCTTCCTGGAGACCCGGATCGACGACGATCATCTGCTGACGGATGCGACCTACGAGCTGGAGACGGGCGCAGACGGCCGCATCGTCCGCAAGCAGGTGCCCGCCCTGCAGGCTCTGAACGAGCGCCTGCGTCAGGACTATATCGAGGATTGCGCGAAGGGCGTGCTGCGCTGGAACAAGGCCATCGAACGCACCGGCATCCCGTTCGAGCTGAAGCTGCCGCACCGTGCCTTCGATCGCCAGATCGGCGCGTTTGCCGGCATGCGCGTGTCGCCCGACGGCAGGGTATTGAGCGAGGCCGAGTGGCAGGCCGGCAAGGAGCATTGGCTGCCGACGGACGAAGATCGCGCCTATGTGACCTCGCTGATGGGACCCGCAGTCACGCAACCCGGCCAGTTCGCCAACTGGATTGCCCCGCCGGCGCGCGGCATCAACAACCAGCCGCCGGACTTCGAGTACGTCCGATTCAATTGAAAGGAAGCGTGTAGCCCGGATCGTCGCGGCCCGCGACCGAGCAAGGCCATGCCGCCATTGAATAGACCCTCGTCAGGGATCAAACACGCGGCCGACGCGTTGCGTATGCGTGCGCTCCCTCCTATCCGCCGTCCGGCTCCTCGTCCTTTGGGATCGGCTGCGAACCAGTTTCTGGTTCATTCCGACATTGATGGCGGTCGGCTCCGTGCTCTTGTCGGTCGGGACCACGCGTCTAGATGCCGAGCTTGGCCTCGATCCCGGCGGAAAATCTGACCTGATCCCTCTGTTCGGGCCCGAGGGAGCGCGTGCCATCCTTTCCGCCATTGCGGGTTCGATGATCACGGTCGCTGGCCTCACCTTCTCCATAACGATGCTCACGCTCCAGCTCGCCTCGAGCCAGTTCGGCCCTCGTCTGTTGCGCAGCTTCATGCGGGATCGCGGCAACCAGATCGTGCTCGGCACCTTCATCAGCACATTTCTCTATTGTCTCCTGGTACTGCGGACGGTGAAGGGTGTGGAGGGGGCCAGTTTCGTCCCCCATCTGTCCGTTGCAACCGGCGTCCTGTTGGCGATCTCGAGTCTCGCCATTCTTATCTATTTCATCCACCACACGGCCCATTCGATCCGGCTCGAAACCCTGCTCGCCGCGCTGGCCCGGGAAGTACGCGAGGCGATCGATCGCCTTTACCCCGAGGAACTCGGAGATTCCCTGGACCACCAGACATCTGCTCCTGATCTGCCGGACTTTTCTCGGGCACGCGTCGTTGCTGCCCGAAGAAGTGGTTACATCCAGGCCATCGACTCGGCCTCGCTTTTGGAGAGTGCGCGGCGCCATGATATTGTCGTGGAAATCGCTGCTGCCCCAGGTGCATTCGTAACCACGGGCGACACGCTGATGCGGTTTCTCCGGGGAGCCACCGCTCCGAACGATGCCCGGGACACTGACGCCGAGTTACCCGACGAGGTCATCTCTTCGCTGCGTAATGCTGTCGTTATCGGCGACGAGCGGACACCGGACCAGGATATCGAGTTCTCGCTCAGGCGGATTGTCGAGATCACCCAGCGATCGCTGTCTCCGGGCATAAATGATCCGACGACAGCGTTGTATTGTATCGACCGCCTGCGAGAGGCGATGACCTGTCTCGCCGCGCGACGCGCGCCGTCGAGCGTACGGCTGGATAGTAAAGGCGAGCCGAGAGTGATCGCGCGTCCGGTGGAATTCGACACGCTTGCGAGGAACACCGTCGCCGCGGTCGCGCGCTACGCGGCAGGCGACGAAGATGTGCTCAGATCTTTGATTGGCGCAATCCTGGGCGCGCGTTCCGCTGCGAAGTCGCATTGCCCCCGCTTGGGACGCTTGCTGATGGACTTGAGGAGCGAGCTTGAGATCGCGACGAGCAGCGTTGATCACCGCGGCTAGATCGACACGAAAAGCCCGTCTGCTCCTTGGGAAAGCAGACGGGCTCGGGGTGCCTCTGGGTGTAGGGAGGCTTGAAACGCTGCTTGGGTGGGCAGCTTGAGAATCCTGCCTGAAAAAACCGGCGCGGGGTGTGATCAGGCTGTGACCGCCCACCCCACATCGCACGAAACAGCCTTTGCTAGTTTTCCATCATATTCTCTAGGATCTCGCCGGGCTCACGATCCACCACTTCCAGCATGATCACGTCGGACGGGACGCCTTCTCGTACCAGTTCGTTACGGACCGAGCTCACCTGATCGGCTCGTCCCTCGAGCGTGATCTGACCGTTCTCATCCTTCTTCACACCCACGAGAATGCCGGCAGCCGAATGGGGCGCCGTCTCTTCATCCATGAAAATAATATAGGTCTTGTCGGGATCGCCCGCATGAGCGACCTCGTCAGCTCGGGCCGAGGCCCCCGCCGCCGTCAGCGTCCCCGCGACGATGAATGTAAGGAGAATTCTCATACGCCCGAACTCCGACCGATTCGCCACTTATGAAGGTAAAACGGCAATCGGGCCCGAAGGTTACAGAGCATCGTTCAAGTAGGCGTGAGCAGGTGGCCTCACCTACCACTCCCGCTTGAGCTCGCTAGAGCGTGGGTGGCAGATCCTGCAGAGCCTTTTTCGCGACTGGCGTCATCTGACGGCAAAAATCAGTCTTGTCCTTTTCCGCTTCCTTGACCATGCCGTCGTACGCCCTGTTCAATTTGCGGTCTGCTATATCGAGCTGCTTCTCGGCCCAGTCGATCCAGAAATCGAGACGCGTCTCCTGCTCCTTGGTCAAATCCAGATCGCAAACGTCGACCGCGATATCGATCACATAAAGCCCGACCACCATCTTTTCGGCGTCGTCACGCGACAGCGTCTGGGCATTCGTCTGTCCGAGACCCACGAAAGCTGAAATGCAGATAAAGAAACAGATCCAAGCACAACGGCGCATCTTGTCCCCCAAAGTTGTGGCCGTTTTAAGCGAAGCGATCCGCTCGCGCGAGCGCCCTGACCATTCACGATGTCGTGTCGCAAGCCTGCCGAAAATCAAAGGCCTGAAGAGATATATGCACGTTAAATGCCAATTATTCGAGGTGGTGTGTGAGTGCTGCGATCGAGCATCCACGCAGAAACTTTTGGACGGCGAGAGGCGTTACTTCACCAGGAATCAGAAAGGAGTCTTGGCGATGTTCAAGTTCAGCAAACCCGTTGCGATCGGTGCCGCTCTGGTGATTGCTCCCCTCTCGATCGCCGCGGCTCAGGAAATTGCCTCCGCACCTCCCAGGGGCGACTACATGGTCTTTGTCGGCGACGGCAACACGCTCACCCCTGCTGCTGTGGATACCGTTCGCGCAGTCGCAGATGCCAACCAGGGTACTGTCCGATTGAAGGGCCAAGCCTCGCAGGTCCAGGCGGTGAGAGCCGAACTGGTGAACGCTGGAACGGCAGCGAGCTCGATTGTTATCGAACCAGTGCGACCCGCCCCCCTCCCCCGGGTGGCAGACGGGTTACCCGACCCGGCCGAACGGCGCGTCGAAATCAGTTTCTGATGATCTGGAGGACTTGGGGTCGCCTCGCGAGGCGCGGCGCGCCCCTTCGCCTCTGAGGCGTTATATCGAACAAGCAAAAGGCGCCCCCCTTCAGGGGCGCCTTTCTTCTTTGGCGCGGTTGCCTACAGCATGCCGCCAGCTACCGTCGTGAAGCGTGACCGAATTTCGTCCACCGTCGGCACGTGATCGGCTTCGAGCTCGGGAAATTCATGCCCCAGTTCATGGCGGTCGAATTCGTCGAGATGCAGGTCCGCCGCCGCGTGATCGTCGGCAAGCTTGCCCACGGCGCTGTGCAGATGGAACAGGTGCCACCTCGGAGACCGCTCGTGGCGAAATGCTTCGAGGCGCTTCAGCCGATCCTCCAGGCGCAGCACGACACTCTTCCTTGCTTCAGACATTCGAACCTCCTGTTCATTGTAATTTGGCAGCAACGGGCGTGAAGGGCCAGCTTCCGTCGCATGGCGCACAAGCGATCCTCTCTCGCGGCCGACGAGATGCGGCTTGCTGTTCGACAACCTCCCGGCCTACGCTTTCGCAAATAGAACAAGGGCCGCGATGCGGTCCGGACCGAGGATGGGAAAGGACCGCCCCGAGCGATGAGCGATATTCAGTATCTGGCGCCGCGATCGCTCGACGAAGCGGTGCGCGCGTTTGCCGCCGCGAAATCGGCCCGCATCCTGGCAGGCGGAACGGATCTGCTGGTCCAGATGCGCGCGGGACTCGTCAATCCCGGCACCATCGTCGACGTGAAGAAGATCCCGGAGATGACCGCGATAACGGCCGGCAAGGATGGCAGCTTCCGCATCGGGGCGGCCGTTTCTGGAGCGGCATTGCGCGATCATCCGACGCTCCGCGCGATCTGGCCCGGGGTTGTCGAGGCCACGAACCTGATCGGCTCGACGCAGATCCAGGGCCGCGCGACGCCGGGCGGCAATCTCTGCAACGGATCGCCGGCCGGCGACAGTGTGCCCGCCATGGTCGCCGCAGGCGCCGTCGTCACGGTACGGGGACAGAACGGGCAACGGGAAATGCCCGTCGAAAAGGTGCCGAAAAGCCCCGGCCGGCTGAACCTGGAGCCGGGCGAGATCGTCGTGAGTTTTGCCCTGCCTGCCCGCGCCAAGGGTTCCGCCGATGCCTACCTGCGCATGATCCCTCGCACGGAGATGGATATTGCGGTGGTGGGTTGCGGGGTCAATCTCACTCTGGACCGGGGCAGGGTTGCGGCCGCCCGTGTCGGGTTGGGAGCCGTCGCTCCGACGGTCCTGCTGGTAGAGGATGCCGCCAAGGCCCTGATCGGCAGCACGCTGGACGAAGAGTCTCTCGAGAAGGCGGCAAAAGCCTGCCGGGATGCGTGCCGTCCCATCGACGACAAGCGCGGCACCGTCGCCTACCGCACCCACGTCGCGGGCGTGCTGCTGAAGCGCACGGCCCTGATCGCCGCCGAACGCGCCAAAGGAAACTAAGCCCCATGGCCAAGCTCCACGTCTCCACCACCATCAACGGCGAACCGCAGGAATTCCTCTGCGACGCCGACCAGAGCCTGCTCGACGTGCTGCGCGGGCCGCTCGGCCTGACCGGGAGCAAGGAAGGTTGCGGCTCGGGCGATTGCGGCGCCTGCACCGTCACCCTGAACGGCCGTATCGTCTGCTCCTGCCTCGTCCTCGCCGCCGAGGCCGAAGGTCAGGAAATCGGCACGATCGAAGGCATGGCCCCCGGCGACGGGCTTCATCCTCTGCAGCAGAAATTCCTCGAATCGGCCGCGCTCCAGTGCGGCATCTGCACGCCCGGCGTCCTGATGGCGGCCAAGTCGCTGCTCGAACGCAACCCCGATCCGACGGAGCACGAGGTGCGGTTCTGGTTGGCCGGCAACCTCTGCCGTTGCACAGGCTACGACAAGATCGTCCGAGCCGTCCTCGACACCGCCGCCGATATGAGGGGAGTCGCCCGATGAGCAGCGCCGACAGCGTTTCCGCCAACGACAACAAGTGGATCGGCCAGCGCACGATCCGTCCCGACGGCGCCGACAAGGTCACCGGCCGCGCCGCCTATGCCGCGGACACCACGATGCCCGGCATGATCTGGGGCAAGGTGTTGCGAAGTCCCCACCCTCACGCGCGCATCAGGTCGATCGACACGTCGAAGGCTGAGAAGTTGCCGGGCGTGAAGGCCGTGGTGACGCATAAGGACATCGTCGACTTTCCGTTCGACAAATCCGTGATGCTCGGCATCCAGGACATGCGCTGGATGTGCCGTAACGTCATGGCGCGCGAGAAGGCGCTGTTCACCGGCCATCCGGTCGCTGCCGTCGCCGCGACCAGCGAGAAGATCGCGGCTGCCGCCTGCAAGCTGATCGAGGTCGACTACGAGGTGCTGCCGCACGTCATCGACGTCGAGGAGGCGATGAAGCCGGATGCGCCGATCCTGCACGACTTCATCCGCTTCAAGGACAAGCCGTCGAACATCGCCGGCACGCTGGAGCACAAGCTGGGCGACGTCGCCGAGGGCTTTGCCAAGGCCGATGTGGTCATCGAGCGCTCGTTCCGGACGCAGCCGGTTCACCAGGGCTATATCGAGCCGCATGCGTGCCTGGTCAGCGTGACGGCGGATGGCAAGGCCACCATCTGGAGTTCCAGCCAGGGCCAGTTCATGGTCCGGGCGATGTGCGCCCATCTGACGGGCATCCCGCAGAACGACATCCGCGCCATCCCAGCGGAGATCGGCGGCGGGTTCGGCGGCAAGACCATCATCTACCTGGAGCCGGTCGCGCTGATGCTGGCCAAGAAATCCGGCCGGCCGGTGAAGATGGTGATGACGCGCACCGAGGTGTTCCATGCCTCCGGCCCGACCTCCGGCGCGTCCACCAAAATCAAGATCGGCGCCACGAAGGACGGCAAGATCGTCGCGGCACAGGGGACGTTCTGCCTGCAAGCCGGCGCGCTGCCCGGCTCGCCCATCCGTGGCGCCGCGGGGTGCGCGTTCGCGCCCTACGACATCCCGAATGTCCATTCGATCGGCTACGATGTCGTGAGCAACCGCTCCAAGGTCGCCGCTTATCGTGCACCGGGGGCGCCGATCGGGGCCTATGGCGTGGAATGCGTCCTCGACGAGCTTGCCGAGGCGCTGAAGATGGATCCGCTGGAGCTGCGGCTGAAGAATGCCGCCCGGCAAGGTACCAAGGCCGCGCACGGCCCCGTCTATCCGCGGATCGGCTTCGTCGAGACAATCGAGCAGGCGCGGGCGCACGATCACTACAAGAGCGCGCTTCCCAAGCCGGCAAACGGCAAGGTCTATGGCCGCGGCGTCGCTTCGGGCTTCTGGTTCAATGCCGGCGGCGAATCGAGCGCGCAGGTAAACATCGCCGAGGACGGTACGGTCGTCGTCATCACCGGACATCCCGACATCGGCGGCAGCCGGGCCTCGACCGCCAACATCGTGGCGGAAATCCTGGGCATCGACTATCGCAAGGTCTCCGTGCTGATCGGCGACACGAGCACCATCGGCTTCAGCAACCTGACCGGCGGCAGCCGCGTGACCTACGCCTCGGCGATGGTGGCAACGCAATCGACCGAGAAGGTCATCGGCCAGCTCAAGGAGCGCGCGGCGAAGATCTGGAAGATCGATCCCGAGGCCGTCACCTGGGAGAATGGCGAAGCGCGGCCGGCCGGCGACAATGCCGGCAAGTTCGAGCCGCTGCCACTCGCCAAGCTTGCCGCGCAGGCGAACGCGACCGGCGGTCCGATCGGTGCCGGGACGCAGCTCAACACGACCGGCGCCGAGGGAGGATTCGCGACGCACGTCTGCGACGTCGAAGTCGACCGCGACCTCGGGATCGTGCGCGTGCTGCGCTACACGTCGTTCCAGGACGTGGGCCGGGCCATCCATCCGGGCTATGTCGAGGGCCAGATGCAGGGGGGAGCCGCACAGGGCATCGGCTGGGCACTGAGCGAGGAATACATCTACGACAAGAACGGCAAGCTCGATAACCCGAGCTTCCTCGACTACCGCATGCCGGTGACGTCGGACCTGCCCATGCTCGACACCGTGATCATCGAGGTACCAAACCCGAAGCATCCGCAGGGCGTCCGCGGCGTCGGCGAGGTACCTCTCGTCCCGCCGCTGGCAGCTGTCTCGAATGCCGTGCACGATGCGCTCCGCACGCGCTTCTACAGCCTGCCCATGTCTCCCCCGAAGGTGCTGGAGGCGCTCGCGGTATCTCAGGCGGCCGACTAGCCACCCACCGGCGGTGGCTGGCTCGAAGCCGCCGCCACCGCGTCCGCGACACTAGGGAAGACGACCTCCCCGCCGTCGGCCAGGGGTGGCAGGCCGCGCTCGATGTCGCGTTGCACACGGGTGCGCAAATTGCCGAACAGCAGCCTTATACCCCGCTCGCCGAGTTCGCGGTCGAGGTCGACGAGCATGTCGATCGCCGTCAGCTCGATATCGTGGACGGCGCTACCTTCCACGATCACCGCCGTTACGCCGGGCGTACGCGCGATCAGCGCCTCCACCTTCTCGCGAAAGACATTGCAGTTGGCGAAGAAGAGCGGCGCGGAAAAGCGGTAGACGATCACGCCGGGCTGCGGCTCGGCGTCCGGGCGATAGGTGGTGTCGTGCCATCCACCATCGGGTGTCCGGCCGAGAACCGCGTCGGGTGGAAAGGCGAGTGCCCGCAACAACAGAAGCAGCGAGAAGACGGCGCCGATCAGGATTCCCTCCATCACGCCCAACGCCACCACGCCGGCCAGCGTCACGAGCGCTGCCGCGAGGCTGATACCTCGGAAGCGCCAGAGCCGCCCGAACTCGCCGAACTCGCAGAGCGTCCACGCCGAGGCCATCAGCACGCCGCCAAGCACGGCCGAGGGAAGGTAGTGCAACAGGCCCGCGAGCCAGATCATCACGCCGGCAACCACGGCCGCTGCAACCACGCTCGCCATTTGCGTGCGCCCTCCAGAGGCCTCGACGACTGCGGTGCGTGAATCGCTGGCGCTGATCGGCAGCCCCTGCGTCACGCCCGACGCCAGGTTGGCCGCGCCGATCGCCACCAGTTCCTGGTTGGAATCGACGCGATAGCCGTTGCGCACGGCGAAGGCGCGGGCAGTCACCATCGTGTCTGAGAAGGAAAGCAGTGCCGTCATCAGGGCCACTGGCAGCAGCGCATCGATGTCCCCGATCGACGGGACAGGTACGACGAAATCCGGCAGGCCCTTCGGGATATGGCCGACCACGGCAATACCGAGCCTGTCGGTCCCCATGACGGCCACCAGCAGGCCCGAGGCGACCAGCGCAACGACGGCGCCCGGAATCCGCTTCGCGTACCGCCGGCACCCGAGGATGAGGACGAAGGTCGCAGCACCGAAGCCGAGCGACACCGGGTTCGTCTCGCCCAGACGAGGAAGCAACGCGGCGATCTGCTCGAGTGTGGTCTCCCCGCCGCCCTTGATACCCAGCACTTTCGGCAGCTGCGCAACCGCGATCACCATCGCAAGCCCATGCATGAAGCCCACGATCACCGGCTTCGAGAGCAGATCGGCCACGAAGCCAAGGCGCAGCAGGCCCGCGCCGATACAGAGAAGCCCGACCATGATCCCGAGCATGGCCACGAGAAAAGCCAGCCGGGCCGGATCGCCGGCCGCCATCGGCACCACGATGACGGCAACGATGGCGGACATGGCCGTGTCCGGCCCGACGACGAGCTGACGCGAGCTTCCGAACAGCGCATAGGCAAGCAGCGGCAGCATGCTGCCGTAGAGTCCCGCCAGAGGCATCCCGGCCATCTCGCCGTAAGCGAGGCCGACCGGAACCAGCACCGCCCCCAAGGTCAGCCCGGCCGGCAGGTCGTGCGGCAACAACGAAGCCTGATAGGCACGCAACCTTGCCAGACCCGGCACCCAGCGTTCGAGGTCCATACAGCATCTCTCCCCCGGGAGGATCGTATGACATCCGGGGTCGAGTTGGGCTACAGGAAGCCATGGCTCTCCCGTCCGGCATCGCCTTCGCGCCCGACCACAAGATCGGCCTTCCCGACCGCTTTAACGTTGCTGTGCCCTTTATCGACCGTCATCCCGCCGAAGGGCGCGGCGCCAAAGTAGCGATCCGCACGGCAACCGAGACCGTATCCTACGACCAGCTTGCGGAATGCGTGAACCGTGCCGGCAACGCCCTGCTCGCCCGGGGGCTCAAGCCCGGCGACCGGTTGCTCATGGTCGTGAAAGACTGCCCGGCCTTCTTCTATCTCTTCTGGGGAGCCATCAAGGCCGGCATCGTGCCGGTACCGCCCAACACGCTGCTGCGTTCTCCCGATTATGCCTACATGATCGAGGATTCGGGCTGCCGCCTCGTCGTCTATTCGTCGGAGTTCGCCGGGGAGGTCGAGCCCGCCCTGAAGCGGATCGCGGCACCCGCCCTGACCGTCGACACTTTCCTCGCCGGCCTCGAAGACGCAGAGGCTGAACTCCAGCCATATCTCGTTGCGCCCGATGAGGATTGCTTCTGGCTCTATTCATCCGGTTCCACGGGCCGCCCCAAAGGCGCCGTCCACGCCCAGCGCGACATGGTCGTGACGAGCGAACTCTACGGCGTTCGGATGCTGGGCGTCCGCGAGGATGACATCTCCTACTCGGCGGCCAAGCTGTTCTTCGCCTATGGGCTCGGGAACGGCATGACCTTCCCGCTTTGGGTCGGCGGTACCGCCGTGCTGGACGACCGGCGCCCGACGCCTGAGACGACCTTCGAGAACATCGAACGCTTCCGGCCCACGCTCTACTACGGCGTCCCGACCCTCTACGCCGCCCAGCTTGCGGCGCTTGAGCAGAAGCCGCGCGATTTCTCGTCGGTACGGGCCTGCGTCTCGGCTGGCGAAGCCCTGCCGGCCGACCTGTTCCGACGCTGGAAGGAGAAGACAGGCACGGTGATCCTGGACGGGATCGGCTCGACCGAGGCGTTGCATATCTTCATCGGCAACAGCCTCACCGACCATCGGCCGGGCACCAGCGGCAAGCCGGTTCCAGGTTACCATTGCCGTATCCTCGACGAAGCTGGACAGCCAGTCACTTCCGGCGAAAGCGGCCGGCTATGGATCCGCGCGGAATCGGCGGCGAAATATTACTGGAACAAGCCGGAAAAAACGGCCGAGACGATGGTCGATGGCTGGCTGAACACGGGGGATACCTACCGTCAGGATGCGGACGGCTACTTCATCTACGAAGGCCGCAGCGACGACATGCTCAAAGTCGGCGGCATCTGGTGCTCCCCGGTCGAGATCGAGAACTGCCTCGTCGGCCACCCGGCCGTCCTCGAGGCAGCGGTCGTCGGGCATGCAGACGAAGAAGCGCTCATAAAGCCGAAAGCCATCGTGGTTCTGAAGGATTCGGGCGCCGCCTCGCCCGCGCTGACCGAGGAATTGATGGCGCTCTGCAAGAAGACACTGGCGCCCTACAAGTATCCGCGCTGGGTCGAGTACGTTCCCGAACTACCCAAGACAGCGACCGGCAAGATCCAGCGCTTCAGGCTGCGCTGAGCAGGCTTCCCGGAGCGAAGGTCCCAGACGCCTCTGCCTGCCACGGCACCCCGCCCCTCCCACGCCAGCACCGCGTCACCGGGCGGCAGACCGCTGATTGCTGGGCATTAAGCCGTTGTTGCTGGCAATGTTTTCCGCTTCTATAGCCCGCAAGGGAACGGGCATCCTCGGGGAGACGAAACGTGAAAAGAAGATTGTTTGGCTCCGCCATGATCGCGGCGCTGGCTCTCGGTGCGCCCGCCATGGCGCAGACTCCGATCAAGATCGGCTTCGTCAGCACCTTCTCCGGGCCTCAGGCAGCCATCGGCGAAGACATGCGCCGCTCGGTCGAACTCGCCAAGGAGCATCTGGGCGGCAAGATGGGCGGCCGGCCGTTCGAGATCGTCTACGAGGACGACCAGTTCAAACCCGATGTCGGCAGGGCCAAGTCGGAGAAGCTCGTCCAGCAGGACAAGGTGAATTTCGTCGCCGGGTACATCTGGTCGAACGTGCTGCTGGCTTCGCTGAAGACCGTCACGGACGAAGGCGACACCATTCTGATCTCGACCAACGCCGGTCCGTCGCAAATCGCCGGCGACCTCTGCAACAGGAATTTCTTCTCGACCTCCTGGGTGAACGACCAGACGCCGATGGCCATGGGCGAATATCTCCAAGGCAAGGGGGTGAAGAGCCTCTACCTGATGGCCGGCAACTATGCAGCGGGCAAGGACATGCTCGCGGGCGTGAAACGCACCTTCAAGGGCGAGATCAAGGGCGAAGACCTGACGAAGTGGCCGGACCAGCTCGACTTCTCCGCCGAGCTGGCGAAGATCCGCGCCGCCAAGCCGGATGGCATCTTCATCTTCTATCCCGGCGCGCACGGCGTGCAGTTCCTGAACCAGTACGTTCAGGCCGGCCTCAAGGGACAGATCCCGCTCTACCAGGTGTTCTCGATCGACGCGATCACCCTGCCGCAGCAGAAGGACTCGGCGCTCGGCACGATCGGCGCGCAGGAATGGGTCAACGACCTGCCGAACGAGGCCAACAAGAAGTACGTTGCCGACTTCAGGAAGAAGCATGGCGTCTATCCGTCCTATTACGGTGCGCAGAGCTACGACGCGATCATGCTGATCGCGTCCGCCGCCGAAGCCCTGAAGGGAGACGTCGGCAACAAGGACAAGGTGCGGGCCGAGATGAAGAAGGCGAACTTCAAGTCGGTCCGCGGCGACTTCAAGTTCAACACCAACCAGTTCCCGATCCAGAACTTCTACATCCAGGAAGTGGTGAAGGATGCGGACGGCACGATGACGGTGAAGACGATCGCCACGGCCATGAAGGATGCCAAGGATCCCTTCTACGAAAAGTGCTCGATGAAGTGACGTCGGACGCTTGACCGCGCACGGGAGCGCGTCGCCGCGCTCCCGTTTCGTTTCTGGGGTACACGGACTCGATGGAATACCTGCTGCTTCAGGTCCTGAACGGTGTCCAGCTCGGCCTGCTGATGTTTCTGCTGGCGGCCGGCCTCACGCTCACCTTCGGCATCATGGACCTCGTCAACCTGGCGCACGGCTCGCTCTACATGATGGGCGCCTACATCGCATGGACGACGATCGGGTGGACCGACTCGTTCGTCCTCGGCGCCCTGCTGGCGCTTCCTCTCGTGTTCGCGCTCGGTCTGGTCGTGGAAGCCGTCGTCGCGCGGCGCCTGTATGCCCGCGACCATCTCGACCAGGTCCTGGCGACCTTCGGCCTGATCCTGTTCTTCAACGAACTGGTCCGGGTGATCTGGGGTCCAGCCGGCAAGAGCATCGCGGTGCCCGACTTTCTGAACCGCACCATCGAGATTCTGCCGGGCGTGCCCTACCCTGCCTACCGCTTCGCCATCATCGTCGTGGGCGCGACGGTCGCGGTCCTGCTGGCCTGGCTGGTGGCGCGTACACGCCTCGGCATGTTGATCCGGGCCGGCGCCTCGAACCGCCGCATGATTGGCGCACTGGGAATCAACATCGAACTGCTGTTCAGCCTGGTCTTCGGACTGGGCGCCGTTTTTGCCGGCTTGGCCGGGCTGATGGCCGCGCCGATCACGTCGGTGAAGATCGGCATGGGAGACGACATCCTGATCCTCGCTTTCGTCATCATCGTCATCGGCGGGATCGGCTCCATCAAGGGCGCCTTCGTGGCGGCGATGGTGGTCGGCCAGATCGACATCGTCGGCCGGGCCTTCCTGCCCGATTTCCTGAAGACCTTCATGAGCACCAGCGCGGCCTCGAGTGCGGCGCCGGCGATTTCGCAGGTGCTGGTTTACGTGCTGATGGCCGGCATCCTTGTCTGGCGGCCCACCGGCCTCTTCGGCCAACGGACGTGAGGACGCTGGCGTGATCGCTGGCCTGCGAACTCCCCGTGGCCTGTTCACGGCCCTGTTGCTGCTGTTGCTCGCAATGCTCCCCCTGCTGACGCAGGCTTTCGAGCAACGCTACCTTCTGTCCGTCGGGACTCGCATCCTCATCTGGTCGATCGCCGCCGTCAGCCTGAACATGATCCTGGGATATGGCGGCCTCGTCAGCTTCGGTCATGCCGTGTTCTTCGGCATCGGCGGCTATGCCGTCGGTATCCTTTCGACGCACGGCATCGGCAGCGGCTGGATCCAGTGGCCGGCCGGGATCGCCGCTTCGGCCCTGTGGGCCTGCCTGATCGGCGCGCTCTCGCTGCGTACGCGGGGGCTCTACTTCATCATGATCACACTCGCCTTCGCCCAGCTCGTCTATTATGTCGGCGTCGGGCTCGAGGCCTATGGCGCCGACGACGGCCTCAACATCAGCCGCAGCCGCTTCCCCGGCCTGATCGACCTGCGCGACAAGGCGGCCTTCTACTGGCTCTGCTTTGCGCTGTTGTGCGGCACCTTGTGGTTTTGCGGGCGCTTCGCCAACTCCCGGTTCGGTTACGTGATCCGTGGCGCCAGGTCGAACGATCTGCGGATGTCCGCGCTCGGGTTCCCCGTCTTCCGCTATCGGCTGGCCGCCTTCACACTGTCCGGTGCCTTCGGCGGCCTTGCCGGCATTCTCCTTGCCAACGAGGGCGCCTATGTCTCGCCCGCCATGATGTCCTGGGTGAAGTCGGGCGACCTTATCGTCATCGTCGTGCTGGGCGGCATGGGCACGCTCTTCGGGCCGCTCTACGGCACCATCGCGTTCTTCGTACTCGAGGAGTCGCTGAAGCCGCTGCTCGACCTCCTGCGCAAAGGATGGGGCGAGTACTGGCAGATTGTTTTCGGCCCGCTGCTCGTACTGGTCGCTCTCTATGCTCGCGGCGGCATCGATTCGCTGCTGGGGAGGCGCAAGTGAACACGCCCCTTCTCAGCACGGACCGGCTCGTGAAGCGTTTCGGAGGTCTCCTCGCGACCGACACCGTCTCGATCGAGGTTTTACCCGGCGAGGTCCATGCCCTGATCGGCCCGAACGGAGCCGGCAAGACGACGTTGGTGAGCCAGCTCACGGGCAATATCCGGCCGGATGCGGGCACGATCCGCTTCGCTGGCCGCGATATCACGCGTCTGCCCACACACGCACGCGTCCACCTGGGGCTGGCACGCTCCTTCCAGATCACGTCGGTCCTCAAGGAGTTCAGCGCCCTCGACAACGTGGCCTTGGCCGTCCAGGCCCATGCCGGCCATTCCTTCCGTTTCCTGCGCGACGTGCGGGGGGACGAGACGCTGCGCGCGCCGGCACGCCAGCTTCTCGCGCAGGTCGGGCTCGGCCCGCGCGCAGAGACGGCGGCGTCGGCCCTGAGCCATGGCGAGCAGCGCCAGCTGGAGATCGCGATGGCCCTGGCCGGCGATCCAAGGTTGCTGCTGCTCGACGAGCCGATGGCGGGAATGGGGATCGAGGAAGGCAAACGGATGGTCGCCTTCCTGCAGTCCCTGAAGGGAAGCCGCGCCATGCTGCTGATCGAGCACGACATGGATGCGGTGTTCCAGCTTGCGGACCGCATCACGGTGCTGGTCTACGGTCGGGTGATCGCGAGCGGTACGCCGACAGAGATTCGCGCAAGCGAGGCTGTCCGCCAGGCCTATCTCGGCGACGACGGCATGGTGGCCTGATGCTCCGCGTGCGCGACCTCGATGCTTTCTATGGCCGCAGCCAGGCCCTGTTCGGCATCGAATTCACCATCGATGCCGGCGAAGTGGCAACACTGATGGGCCGCAACGGCATGGGCAAGACCACGACCGTCCATGCGATCATGGGACTCGTGACGCCACAAAGGGGAGCGGTGGAATTCGAAGGCACCCGCATCGACGGACTGCCTTCCTTCCGCATTGCACGGCTGGGGCTGGGCCTGGTGCCGGAAGGACGACAGATCTTTCCCAATCTTTCGGTGCGCGAGAATCTCGTGGCTGCCAGCGCCAACCGAACGGCGCAGCCTACCCCGTGGACGGTCGAACGCATCTTCGAGCTTTTCCCGCGTCTCGCGGAGCGGCAGCGCAACATGGGCAACCAGCTCTCCGGCGGCGAGCAGCAGATGCTGGCGATCGGCCGGGCACTGATGACCAACCCGAAGCTGCTGATCCTCGACGAGGCCACGGAGGGGCTCGCGCCGCTGATCCGGCACGAGATCTGGAACTGCCTGCGGCGCCTAAAGGAAGAGGGCCAATCGATCCTCGTCGTCGACAAGAATATCGGCGCCCTGGTTGCACTCGCCGACCGCCATCATATCGTGGAAAAAGGCCGCGTCGTTTGGACCGGCTCGTCGCAAGCCCTCGCAGCGGACAAGGACCTGCAGCACAGGTATCTTGGGGTCTGACCTTCTGGAGTTGCCAATGCGTCTGCTCGCCCTCGCATCGTTGCTCTTGCTGGCCGCCGGTCCCGTCTCCGCGCAGGGCCAGGTGAACGTCTACAACTGGTCGGACTATATCGCCGAGGACCAGCTCAAGGATTTCGCCAAGAACACCGGCGTCAAGGTCAACTACACGACGTACGATTCCAACGAGATCCTCGACGCCAAGCTGCGCACCGGGAAATCGGGCTACGACGTGGTCGTCCCGACCGCCTCGCCATTCTTCGTGCGCCAGCTCCAGGCCAATCTTTTCCTTCCGCTCGACCGATCGAAGCTCAGGAACTGGAAGAACCTGGATCCCGAGATTCTCGCGGCACTGGCCCGCTACGACGCCGACAACAGGCACGGCATCCCGTGGATGTGGGGCACGACCGGCATCGGCTACAACGTCGAGGAGATCAGGAAGCGCATGCCCGACGCGCCGGTCGAATCGCTGCGCATGATCTTCGATCCCGCCATCGTGTCGAAGTTCAAGGATTGCGGCGTCATGCCGCTCGACAGCGCCACCGATGTGCTGCCGGCCGCCCTGCGCTATCTCGGCCTCGATCCCGATTCCAAGAAGCCCGAAGACCTCGCGAAGGCGGGCGACGTCGTCAAGGCGATCCGGCCCTACGTCTCGAAGTTCCACTCGTCGGAGTACATCAACGCGCTGGCAGGCGGAAACATCTGCCTCGCCTTAGGCTACTCCGGCGACATCTTCCAGGCGCGCGACCGTGGTGCCAAGGCCGCCCGCAAGGTCGACGTCGCATATGCGATCCCGAAGGAGGGTTCCCTGCTCTGGATCGACGTTGCGGGCATCCCGAAGGACGCCCCGAACGTGGAAAACGCCTATCGCTTCCTCGACTTCATGCTGGAGCCGAAGGTGGCGGCCGCGTCGAGCGAGTTGACGGGATATGCCAACGGCAATCAGGCCGCCTTTGCGCTGCTGCCGAAGGAAATTTCCGGCAATCCGCTCATCTATCCGCCGGCCGACGTCCGCGCGAAATTCTACACGATTACTGCCGGCACTCCCGAACAGATCCGCGAGCGCACGCGCCTGTGGACCGCCATCAAGACAGGCCGATGAATTGAACGCTAAGCCCATCGTCCGCATCGAGGGACTCACCAAGAGATTTGGAACCACGACCGCCGTCGACGGAGTCGACCTGGAGATCGCCCGCGGCGAGCTTTTCGCGCTTCTGGGCGGGTCGGGCTGCGGCAAGACCACTTTGCTGCGCATGCTGGCGGGGTTCGAGACGCCGGATGCGGGGCGCCTGCAGATCGACGGAGAGGACATGGCGGGCGTGCCGCCCCACGCGCGGCCCGTCAACATGATGTTCCAGTCCTATGCCCTGTTTCCGCACATGAGCGTCGCGGACAATGTGGGTTACGGGCTGCGCCGCGAGGGCGTCGCTAAGCCCGAGATCGCCGCCCGCGTCGCAGAGATGTTGCGGGTCGTGCATCTGGAAGACTTCGCGGCACGCCGGCCTTCGCAACTGTCCGGCGGTCAGCGGCAGCGCGTCGCCCTGGCGCGCGCGTTGATCAAGCGCCCCAAGCTGCTGCTCCTCGACGAGCCGCTGGCGGCCCTGGACCGCAAGCTGCGCGAGGGCACGCGCTTCGAGCTGGTGCGCCTGCAGGCGGAACTGGGCCTCACCTTCGTGATGGTGACTCATGACCAGGAAGAAGCGATGTCGATGGCGACCCGTCTTGCCGTGATGAACGCCGGCCGGATTGCACAGATCGGCACGCCCCACGAGGTCTACGAGCACCCGGCCAGCCGCTTCGTCGCAGGCTTCATCGGCATCGCCAACATTCTCGGCGGCAAGGGGAAATGGATGGCCGTGCGGCCGGAGAAGATCGAACTGACGGACGGCAGGCCCACGACAGGCGAAGCCGTTCCGGGCCGTATCGTGGACATTGCCTACGAGGGGGACCGATCTCTCTACCACGTCGACACGGAGGCTCACGGGATGATGATCGTCTCGCGCACCAATGCCGGCCGGCTGTCGCGCGAGGCCTTCTCGCGCGGACAGGCGATCTGGCTCGCCTGGGCCAACGATGCCGGGCATCCGGTTACGGATTGAGAAGATGCGTCTCGTCGTCGCCCTTCCCTTCCTTTGGCTCGGGATCTTCTTCCTGCTGCCGTTCGCACTGGTGCTGGCCATCGCGCTGGGCACGAACGCTCCCGATGCCGCACCACCGGTCGAGCTGGGGTTCAGCCTGAAGAATTTCGAGCTGCTCCTGACCGACGATCTCTACCTCGCCGCGTGGCTCTCGTCGCTGCGCATCGCGGCGACCTCGACGCTCGTGGCGTTGCTGCTGGGTTATCCCATGGCCTATGCCATTGCCAACGCGCGACCGGAACGTCGGCCGCTGTTGCTGATGCTGGTCGTCCTGCCGTTCTGGACCTCGTTCCTGATCCGCATCTATGCCTGGATGGGTTTGCTGGCGAATAACGGCCTGATCGAGCAGTTCCTGCGTTGGGCCGGCCTCGTGGACGATCCGGGCAGCATCCTCGGCACGGAATGGGCCGTCCATCTCGGCATCGTCTATGCCTACCTGCCATTCATGGTCCTGCCGCTTTACGCGACGCTGGAAAAGCTGGACATGAGCCTGCTGGAAGCGGCAGCCGACCTCGGCGCGCGCCCGCTCGCGGCCTTCCTGACCGTCACGCTCCCGCTGGCCCTGCCCGGCATCGTCGCCGGCTGCCTGCTCGTGTTCATCCCTTCGGTGGGCGAGTTCGTCATCCCCGACCTGTTGGGCGGCACCGGCACGCTGATGATCGGCAAGGTCCTGTGGGACGAGTTCTTCACCAACGGCGACTGGCCTCTCGCTGCCGCCGTCGCGGTCTGCCTGCTGGTGCTCCTGGTCGGACCTATCGCCCTGTTCCAGCGTCAACAGGCACGCAGCATCGAGCGGCGGACATGACTAGCCGGGCTCGCTTCGCCTTCTCCATGCTGGCGTTCGGCTACGCCTTCCTCTATCTGCCGATCGCCCTGGTGATCGTCTACTCGTTCAACGAGTCGCGGCTCGTCACCGTGTGGTCGGGATTCTCCCTCAAATGGTGGCATGCTCTCTTCGACAACGAGGCGATGCTTTCGGCCGCCTGGTTGTCGCTACGCATCGCGCTGACGAGCGCCACGACGGCCGCGATCATCGGACTGGCCGCCGGCTATGCTCTCGCCCGCGTGCCAGCCTTCCCGGGGCGCGCCTTGTTCGGCAGCCTCGTGATCGCCCCCATGGTGATGCCGGAAGTCGTCATGGGAATCTCGATGCTGCTTCTGTTCGTCGGAGCCGAACGCTTCCTGGGCGGACCCGACCGCGGTTTCCTCACGATCGCGCTTGCCCACACGACCTTCTCCATCGCCTTCGTCGCCATCGTCGTGCAGGCGCGCCTGGCCGATTTCGACCGCAGCCTCGAGGAAGCGGCCATGGACCTCGGGGCGACTCCCTGGGTGACGTTCCGCACCATCACGCTGCCGCTGATCGCACCTGCCATCGGATCGGGCTGGCTGCTCGCCTTCACCCTGTCGCTGGACGATCTCATCCTGACGCAGTTCGTGGCCGGCGCGCAGTCGCAGACCTTGCCGATGCGCGTTTATTCGAGTGTCCGGCTAGGGGTGGATCCGCAGATCAACGTGCTTGCGACCATCGTCGTCGTGATCGCCGCCTGTGCACTGATCCTGTCCGGATGGCTGACGCGGCGGAAAGTTTGAGCTAAGAATCCTCCGTCAGGGAGGAAAAAATGCCACGGTCAGGAACTTGGAATTCTTCACGGCGTAACGTCATGAAGGGGGTCGGCATGGCAACGATCGGCGCATCGCTTCCGCCCGCAGGCGCTGCCCTGGCACAGGGAGGCGCTGCCGCACCCAAAGGGCCCAAGCTGCTTGAAATGGACGGCAAGGCGAAACTCGCCGTGCTCGGCGACAAGCCGCTGGTGGCCGAGACCCAGGTCGAGCTTCTGGACGACGACGTCACGCCCACCGACAAGCTCTTCATCCGCAACAATGGCCAGGTGCCGGAGATCACGGGCGACCCGAAGGCCTGGAAGATCAAGATCGACGGCGAGGTGAACACGCCGCTGGAAATCAGCGTCGGCGAACTGATGAGCCGTTTTCCCAACGTGACCTACCAGCTCATGCTGGAGTGCGGCGGCAACGGGCGTTCGTTCTTTTCGCCGGAAGCCCGTGGCAACCAGTGGACCAATGGCGGCGCCGGCTGCCCGCAATGGACAGGCGTTCGCCTTTCCGACGTGCTGAAAGCGGCCGGCCTCAAGCCATCCGCCACCTATACGGGCCCGTATGGCGCCGATCCGACGCTCGCCGGCGAGACCGACAAGGCCACGATCTCGCGCGGCGTGCCCATCGCCAAGGCGATGGAGGAACACACGATCCTCGCCTTCAAGCTGAACGGCCAGGACCTGCCGCTGATCCACGGCGCACCCGTCCGTCTTGTCGTGCCCGGCTGGCCCGCCTCGACTTCCACCAAATGGTTGAAGCGCATCTGGGTGCGCGACAAGGAGCATGACGGTCCGGGCATGGGCGGCTTCTCCTACCGCGTGCCGAAGACCCCCATCGTGCCCGGCAGCAAGGGCAACGAAAAGGACATGGCGATCCTCGAATCGATGCCGGTCCGCTCGATCATCACCTTCCCCGCCGACGGCACCAAATTGGCAGCCGGGACGCGGAAGCTGGACCTGCGCGGACACGCCTGGGCGGGCGACTACGACATCAAGACCGTCGACATCTCGACCGACTATGGCGTGACCTGGGTTCCGGCAAAGGTGGACGCGCCTGCCAACAAGTTCGCGTGGCAGCGTTTCACGGCGTCGGTCCCGCTGCCGACCGCCGGCTATTACGAGGTCTGGGCAAAGGCCACGGACAGCAAGGGCGTCACCCAGCCCTTTGCCGCCGCCAACTGGAATCCCCAGGGCTACGGCGCGAACCCGATCAACCGCATCCGGGTCCTCGTCGAATCTTGACCCTCAACATCGCCCATGTCGCCGTCATCACCCTGACGGCGACCTTCCTGTTGCTCGCCTTCGACCGCGCCGGGGAGTTCGGTCCGAGGCAATATCTGCCGCCGGTCAAGCCGGCGGTCGTGCCCGTGGCTGCGCCTGCCGCCGATCCCGACAAGGGCAAGCCACCGCCGCACAACGACACGATCGACGACCTGCCGGACGGCAAAGGGCGGGAAATCACGTTCTACACCTGCACCGCTTGCCATGGCGTGGCCCTGATCAAGGCCCAGGGCATGACCCGGGACCTCTGGGATTCGACCATCGACCTCATGCTCGAGAAGCACCGCATGCCGCCGGTGAAGGCCGAGGAACGGGCGGAAATCCTCGATTACCTCGCCGAACAATTCCCGCCGCGGCGACGCGGGCGCGGCAGCGACAACCCGTTCCTCAAGTAGCGTCGCGCATCATTTCCCGGACTATTCGCGCAGTGGCGAGAACAGCCACGACGGCTCCGGTCCCTGAACCGTGAAGCGGTAGCTGGCCCGCCTCGTCGAGCCTCGGGTGCACCACGCGTCGCGATGCTTGGGGAGCTTTGTCTAGAGGACGGTCGGACAGTCCCCAAGAGGAATGGGCGATCGTGGCCCAATCGCCGGCCGGCACCGACAGAACTCAGGTGCCCGCGGGCGAGGCTCTGGTCGCGTCTCCCGTGCGCTTCACTTTGCGGCGGTAAACCGATGCCGTCGCTGCCGGCCGGCTAGTTGCCACGCCGCTTGGCCTGCATCAGCCGGTACATGCCATCTATGTTGCGCAGCCTCATCTCGTCGTAGCCGGCCCACTCGCGGTACCTCGACAGGTCGACACTCCTGCGGATCTCCTCCAGTGACTTGCCCGCCCCGATGCCGGCCAGAACCTGTGCGCGCAGATCCTCCAGATATTCCCGGAATGCCGTCACGTTCCCCTTGTTTCCGAGCGGCCCATGTCCAGGTGCCAGGGTCTCGAATTCCATGTCCTCGATCTTGCGCAGCGCGTCGATCCATTCGTCGAGATCGGCGTCTCGCAGATCGCCGGAAGGAAGCGCATCGACCGGGACGAAGTCGGCGGCGAACAGCACCTTTTCCCTGGGGAAGCGCATCACGATCGAATCGCCGGAGTGGTTGCGTCCGACACGCGTCAGTTCCATGACCGTCCCGCCCAGTTCGATGCCGAGGCGGTCGTTGAAGGTGACGTGCGGGAGGGCGGTCGGACGCTTGTCTTCGAGGATCGCTTCTTTCGTTCTGTCATGCGCCACCACTGTCGCGGTGTCCGCAAAGACCTGGCCGCCCAAGCTGCGATCGCCATGAGCCTGGCTGTAGACCAGGAACTTCACCGGCCGGTTGGGCCAGTTACGCTCAAGCTGCTGCTTCAGCCAGTCGGCGGCATCGGCGTTGATCGGATCGGCGACGACGATGCCCGATGGCGTAACGACGAAGATCGAGTAATCGCTGTCGTTCCGGAAGCGATAGATCTCGCCTGCAACCTTCGAAATCTCGCGGACGACCGGCTGCTCGACCGGCGACTGGGCCACCGCCGGCCATGCCGCTCCCAGGCTCCAAAGCATTAGTCCGATCGCCGCCCGGAACCTCATCTTGCCCCTCTATCGCCGGACCAAGCGGTCGATCGCCAATATCAGGACACCGATGACGAGTCCCCAGAACGCCGAGCCTATGCCTGCCAGCGTCACGCCGGAAACGGTCACGGCAAGCGTCCCCGCGGCGGCCAGCCGGTCCTGCTCGCCCGCCAGGGCCGTACCCAGCGCACCAGCCGTCGACCCGAGCAATGCGGTACCCGCCACCGTCGCCAGCAAGGCCGGCGGCAGGGCTGCGAACAGGCCGACGAGCGACGCGCCGAACAAGGCGATCAGGCCCCAGAAGAAGGCGTAGAACGGGCCGGCGATCCAGCGCTTCGCAGGGTCGGGATGCGCATCCGGCCCGGTGCAGATCGCCGCCGAGATGGCCGCAAGATTCGACGTATGAGCCCCGAGGAATGCCGTGCCGAGCGATGCGATGCCCGTGACGGCAAGCACAGGCCGCACCGGCGGTTCGTAGCCGGAGGCGCGCAGCACGGCGAAGCCGGGCAGGTTCTGCGAGGCCATCGTGACGAGGTAGAGCGGCACCCCGAGCCCGACGAGCGTCGCGGCGTCCCATGCCGGCATCGTCAGCACGAAGGTCGAGAAGCCGAGCGGCGGGAGCGGCTTGACCAGCCCCAGTCCCCAGGCGAGCAGCCCACCCGCGACCAGCACCACGAGCGAGGCCAGTGCCGGCAGAAAGGCCCGAGAGACCAGGAACAACAGCAACAGTGGAAGGACCAGGAGCGGAGCGGAAGGCACGAAGTCGAACATCGCCATGACCAGGCGGAGCAGGATACCGGCCAGCATCGCGGCCGCGATGCTGGCCGGAATGCGCTCGATCAACCGGCCCAGCGGACGCACCGCCGCCGTCAGCAGGACCAGTAGCGCCGCCAGAACGAAAGCACCCACGGCCGCGGCAAAGCTCGGCACACCGGCCGTCGAGGCGATCAATGCTGCGCCGGGTGTCGACCAGGCCGTGATGATCGGCATGCGATAGCGCACGCTCAGGAGCAGCGCGCTCACCGCCGTCGCGATACCGAGCCCGGAGACCCAGGAACTGGCTTGGTCGACCGTCGCGCCGGCCCCCTGCGTCGCGGCCAGCACGACCGGCAGAGCACCGCCCACGCCCGCGATGGTCGCGACCAATGCCGCGGTCGCGACCGAAAGAAATCCGCCGGCTTTCACTTTGCGTCCGCCCCCAACACTTCCCGCCTGCAGGGCAGCCAACGGCGGACGCTACGCATTGGCCCGCTCGACCATGGCCTGCAGCAGAATCTGGGCGCCGGCTCCGACATCGTCGCGCGCGGCGTCCTCGATCTCGTTGTGGCTCACGCCATCCTTGCACGGCACGAAGACCATGGCGGTGGGCGCCACGCGGCTGACATAGCAGGCGTCGTGTCCTGCCCCGCTGACGATGTCCATGTGCGGATAGCCCGCCTGCTCCGCGCCGCGGCGCACCGACTCCACGAGTTCCTTCGCGAAAGGCGACGGCGGGAAGTACCAGATCTGCTCGATACTGACGTCGAGGCGATGGCGCCTTGCGATATCGGCCGCAGCTTCCCGCATCTCGGCGTCCATCTTCGTCAGTTCGCCGTCGTCCGGGTGGCGGAAATCCACCGTCATGAAGACACGGCCCGGGATCGTGTTGCGCGCCTGCGGCTGGCTCTCGATGACGCCGATGGTCGACCGGCCATTGGGACGATTGCCGATGCGCCGGCATTCGACGATCAGTTCGGCTGCCCCGACGAGCGCGTCGCGGCGGAGCTCCATGGGTGTGGTGCCCGCGTGACTTTCCATGCCGGTCCAGCTGATCTCGTACCAGCGCTGGCCCTGCGCGCCCGTGACGACACCAATCGTCTTCTTCTCGCGCTCGAGGATCGGTCCCTGCTCGATATGCGCCTCGAAGAACGCACCGATCTCGCGGCCACCGACCGGCTCCTTGCCGTCGTAGCCGATCTGCTTCAGCGCCTCGCCGAACGTCACGCCGTCGCGGTCCTTGATCGACAGCGCGTGCTCCAGCGTGAAGGCGCCACCGAAGACGCCCGACGCCACCATTGCCGGCGCGAAGCGGCAGCCTTCCTCGTTGGTCCAAACCGCGACCTCGATCGGCGCCTCTGTGACGTAGTTGGAATCATGCAGGACACGCAGCACCTCGAGCCCGGCCATGACCCCGTAAGCCCCGTCGAACTTGCCGCCGGTCGGCTGCGTGTCGAGATGCGAGCCGGTCATGACCGGCGGCTTGCTCGGATCGCGCCCCTCGCGGCGGGCGAAGATGTTGCCGAGCTGGTCGACCTTGATCGTGGCGCCGGCCGCGCGCGCCCACTTCACGAACAGGTCACGGCCCTGCCGGTCTAGATCGGTGAGGGCGATGCGGCAGACGCCACCTTTTTCGGTGCCACCGACCTGTCCCAGCTCCATCAGGCTCGACCACAGGCGGTCGAAATCGACACGGAGGTTCGGGCGTTCTGCGGTCTTCATCGGCAACTCCAGGCGAAACGAAGCCTCGACCATAGCAAATGCCAGCCAGCGAAACGAAGCGCTTGAGCGCGACCTGTCGCTCGCGCAAGGGTGCTGGCCCAAGGAGGACCCACGTACCGATGCTTCCGCTGTCCGACACGCTCGTTCTCGACCTCACGCAGGTCATCGCCGGCCCGACCGCAGGCCAGATCCTGGGCGACATGGGCGCCGACGTCATCAAGGTCGAGCCGTTGAACGGCGAGCATTTCCGGCCGCATTTCGGTGGCGCCTGGGTGCCTTCGATGAACCGCAACAAGCGCGGCCTGGCCCTCGACCTGCGTACCGAGGCCGGCCGCGAGGTGCTCATGCGGCTGGTCCGAAAAGCCGACGTCTTCATGGAGGCCTTCACGCCGGGCGTGATCGACAAGCTCGGTTTCGGCTGGGACATCGTGTCGAAGGCCAATCCTCGGTGCGTCTACGCCTCCGTCTCCGGCTATGGCCAGACCGGCCCTTACTCCCCGCGCGCCGGCTACGACCCCTGCATCCAGGCCGAGATCGGACTCATGGACGCGACGGGCCCCTACCAGGGCGAGATGTGCCGCGTCGGCACGGCGCCGATCGACTACTCTACCGGTATTGCCTGCGCGGCAGGCATCGCCTTCGCGCTTCTTGGCCGCCAGAAGACCGGCAGGGGCCAGCGCCTCGACCTCTCCCTGTTCGACGTCGGCATGCACATGATGAGCCACTGGATCACCAACCACGGCCTGACTGGCGAGAACCCCGAGCGCATGGGCACCTCCAACACGATCCTCTGCCCGCTCCGCGTCTTCCCGACCAAGACGCAGCCCGTCTTCGTCGCAGGAACCAACGACGCGTTCTGGCGCCTGCTGTGCACCGCTCTCGGTAAGACGGACTGGCTGGAAGACGAACGCTTCAAGACCAATGCCGGCCGCGTCGCCCATCGGGCGCTCCTCGAATCGATGATCGAGGCGTATTTCCTGGAACACACCGCCGACGAGCTCCTCGACAAGCTCATCCCGGCGGGGATGCCCTGCTCGGCCGCCTACAAGGTGAGCGACGTGGTGGCGAGCCCACACGCCGCCGCGCGCGGCAGCGTCCTCGAAATCGAATATCCGGGTCTCGGCGTGGTGAAGTCCGCCGCGAACCCGATCAAGCTTTCGGATTCTCCGGTGGAGACACGACGCAAGGCGCCGATGGTCGGCGAGCACACGGTCGAGATCATGCGGGAAGTCGGCTATAGCGATGCGGAGATTTCCGCTCTACGGGACGCAAAGGCCATCGCCACCCCATGAAGATCGTCTATTCGGACAAGCATGCGGCGCACGACCCGCAAACCTTCATCGTCCGCGGCGTCAAACAGCGTAGCGCCGAGCAGCCGGAGCGGGCGACACGGCTGCTGGCGGCGGCGACCGCGGCGGGCCACCAAATCCTGGCACCGCAGGGCTACGGGCCAGCGCCTGCTTCTGCAGTGCATACCGCCGACTATATCGACTTCCTGCAGGTGGCGGCACGCGAGTGGGCGAAGCTGCCGGGTGCCGGGCCCGAAGTGGTGCCAAACGTCCACCCTGCCCGGGCACACGCCTCCTATCCGAAGGCGCTGGCAGGCCGCGCCGGCTGGCATCAGGTCGACATGGCCTGCCCGATCGGCCCGCATACCTGGGAGGCCGCTCTCTCGGCCACCGAGGTTGCCGCGACGGCGGCAGACATGGTGTTGGGCGGCGAATCGCAGGCCTACGCGCTCTGTCGTCCTCCGGGACACCATGCCTATGCCGACATGGCCGGCGGCTTCTGCTTCCTGAACAACACGGCGGTCGCCGCACAACAGTTGCGCGGCAAGCATCAGCGCGTCGCGATCCTCGATGTCGATGTCCATCACGGCAACGGCACTCAAGGTATCTTCTACGAGCGCGACGACGTGCTCACCGTCTCGATCCATGCCGACCCGGCGAACTACTACCCGTTCTTCTGGGGCTATGCTCACGAGCATGGCGCGGGAAAGGGCGACGGTTTCAATGTCAACCTGCCCCTGCCGCTGGGGTCGGCCGACGCTCCCTGGCTCGAGGCCGGCGACAGGGCGCTGGCACGCATCCGGGACTTCCAGCCTTCGGCCCTGGTGGTCGCGCTCGGGCTCGACGCCAGCGAGAGCGACCCCCTCCAGGGCCTCAAGGTGACAGGCGCTGGCTTCCACGCGATGGCGGGAAAGATCGCGCGTCTCGGCCTGCCGACCGTGCTGGTGCAGGAAGGGGGTTACCTGGGCGACGACCTCGGCCGCAACCTCGTCCAGTTCCTGGAAGGCTTCGAGAAGGGCCGGGGCTAGAGGCCTCCGTCAGTCGACCTGTGCGCCGGCGGCCATCACGATGTCGCGCCATTTGGCGATCTCGGCCTCGACGAAGGCCTTCGTCTCGGCCGGCGTCAGCGCTTCGCTCGCTTCGACATTCAACGCCTTGAGGCGCTCTCCCAGGGTCGGATCGGCCAGAGCCTTGTAGACCGCAACGTTCAGCCGCCGGACGATGTCCGCTGGCGTGCCCGCTGGAACGGCGACGACATTCCAGGTGCCGCCCACGAAGTCGGCCAGACCGGCCTCCTTCATCGTCGGGATATCCGGCATCACCGAGCTGCGCTTGTCGGCCATCAGCCCGACCGGCACGAGCTGTCCCGCCCGGATATTCTCCATCACCGGCCCCAGCGTGCCGAACATGAGCGCATGCCGGCCCGCCAGCAGATCCTGCAGCGCCGGACCCGTCCCGCGATAGGGTACATGGAGGATGTCGACCCCCGTACGCGCCTTGAACAGCTCCCCGGCAAGATGGTTGGTCGTGCCGTTCCCGGAGGACGGATAGCTCGCCTTGCCGGGCTCGGCCTTCAGCTTGGCGATCAGCTCCGGCAGCTTCGTCGGCTGGCCCGCGGGAACCAGCAGAGCCATCGGCGCCACGCCGACCAGCGCGACCAGGTCGAAATCCTTCACGGGATGATAGGGCAGGCTCTTGTAGAGCGAGATGTTGATCCCATGCGTCGCCGCGGTGCCGAACAGCAGCGTGTAACCGTCGGGCTTCGCCTTGGCGACCATCTCGGTCCCGACATTTCCGCCGGCCCCGCCCTTGTTGTCGATGATGACCTGCTGGCCGAGGTCGGCGGCCATACCGACCGCGACGACTCGCGCGATCAGGTCGGTCGGGCCACCCGGCGGGAACGGCACCACCATGCGCAGCGGCTTGTCCGGATATTGCGCGAGGGCCTGCCCCGCCAGCACAAGCCCGACGACACCTGCCAGAAGGGCAGTAAACGACGTCCGCATGATCAGTCCACCTTCGCCCCGGCGACACGAATGACGTCGCGCCACTTGGCAATTTCTGCGGCCACGAAGGCGCGCGTGCTGGCCGGCGTCGAATCGGTGACTGCTTCGATACCGAGCTGGCGCAATCGCTCCGCCACCGTGTCGTTCGCCAGCGCCTTGTTCACCGCGGCGTTCAGCCGGTCGACGATCGGTTGCGGGGTGCCGGCAGGTACCGCCACGACGTTCCAGGTACCTCCCACGAAATCGGCGAGCCCGGCCTCCGCCGCGGTCGGCACGTCGGGCCGCGCCAGGCTGCGTTTGTCCGCCATGATGACGACGGCGTGGAGCTTGCCGGCCTTGATCTGCTCCAGCGACGTGCCGAACGAATCGAACATGAAGGTGACCCGCCCGCCCATCAGGTCCTGCAATGCCGGCCCCGAGCCACGATAAGGCACATGAACGGCCTCGATACCGGCCCGTGTCTTGAACAATTCCCCGGCGAGATGGTTGGTGGTGCCGTTGCCGGACGAGGCGTAGCTCGACTTTCCCTTGTCGGCCTTCAGTTTGGCGATCAGCTCCGGCAACGTACGCGGCTGTTCGGGCGAGACCAGCAGGACCATCGGCACAAGCCCCGCAAGCGCGACGAGCTCGAAATCCTTGAGCGGGTCGTAGGGAAGCTGGTCGTAGAGCGAGACGTTGATGCCGTGGGTCGCGGCGGTACCGAACAGCAGCGTGTATCCGTCGGGCTTCGATTTGGCGACCAGCTCGGTCCCGACCGTGCCGCCGGCCCCGCCCTTGTTCTCGATCACGACCTGCTGACCAAGCTGCTCCGACAGGGCAGCCGACAGCACGCGCGCGAACACGTCGGTGGGGCCCCCCGGCGGGAACGGCACGACCAGCCGCACCGGCTTGTCGGGGTACTGCGCCATCGCCGGCGCGCACGACAACATCAGCGCCAGCCCGACGGCCAGCGCGCGCCTCGTCAACATCATGTTTCCTCCGGTTTTCTTGTCTTGGCTCGGACGCGACGGGACGATGTCAGTGGGTGGTCACCTCTTTCATGGTGACGAAGTTGTAGGAAGGCGGACGCGGGCTGCTGCGCCATTTGTCCATGTCTTCGTACCGGTCGCGCAACGAGGCGGGATAGTCGGTGAAGGCGTCTGTCCGCAGCCACAGGCGCAACAAGTGGCGTTTGCGTTCCTGCTCGCCGTGATCGACGTAGGCAGTACGCGAGTGGAGCACGCAGTAATTGTTGACGAACTGCATGTCCCCGCGCTCCAGCTTCATGTCGAGCCGGAAGGTTGGATCCTTGCAATAGGCAGCCACCGTATCGAGCGCCTCGACCTGAAGTTTCGTGAGCCGCGGCACGTCGTTGAAGCGCTGCGCCGAGTCGATGAACGTACGGTTGAAGCGGTTGAACATCCGCCCCTTGTGCCAGATGAAAATGGGCGTGATGTAATAGGGCTTCTGCCCCTCGGATTCCTCGCCGCGCCGATCGGCATAGAATGGCTGGGTCAGGACCTTCACCAGGTCGGGACGGGAGCGCAGCATCGCATTGTAGACGGCCACGGAGCTGGCCACGGCGGACAGTCCGCCGCTCTGGGCCGTCTCGAGGCAGCACAATCCCACGATGTCGCAGGAATCGTTGTGGAACGGCAGCAGCGACGCCGTCTGGTAACCGCGCGCATGCATGTCCTTGTACTGGTCGCGGCCGAGATCTCGGACATGGCCCAGGACGTCGCCTTGGGCATTCTGCGCCACGGCGCGTCCGAAATGCGCCCCGATGCCCCAGTAGATCAGGCCCATCTCCTCGGCACTGTAGCGGTCTCGCGGCAGGCCACGGACAAGCAGGATGCCGAGCCCGCTCTCGATCTCCGTCTGGAGCAACCGCAGCGTCCGCGAGAAGCGCGGCAGCGGGAAATGCTCCTTGCCGACATCGGGGATCTGCCGGCCGGTCGACTGAAGATGGCGGAGCGCGGCGTCGATCTCGGCGATCTCGTCGTCGCCCAAACGGTAGATCCACTGGTCCGGATTCTCTTTGAGGTCCCGCCCGAGCCAAGCCGACCGGCCGACGATTTCCTCAAGCTCAAGTTCCTTCATGGCGCTTCTCCCGTCTGAATGTCGACATTATTAATATTGGACATTCCGTCAGGGAGTTGGTGGAAGCAAGCATGAAATCCCGCTAGACGGTTCCATCCATGGCAATACCCGTCCACAAGACCTACGACATCTATGCCACCCTTCCTGCCCAGATCGCGGTGCGGATCGGTCAGTCCATCGTCGAGAACGAATTCACGCCCGGGCAGAAGCTGCGGGAGGTTGATCTGGCGGCGGCTTTCGGCGTGAGTCGGGCGTCGGTGCGCGAAGCGCTGCGGATCGTCGAACGGGAGGGGCTCGTGACCATCCTGCCCCAGCGCGGCGCCCAGGTTACCGCCCTCACCGCCGACGAGGTCCAGGACATTTTCGACATACGCGCCCAACTGATGGGACTCGCCTGCGAACGGCTGGTGTCTGCGCTTCCGCCAGCGGGCAAACCCGAACTGGAAAGGCTCTACGCCGACCTCGAGAAATCGTTCGACGATGGCGAAGCCTATGCGCGTGCCAGCCTGGCGATCAGCGAGTTCTGCGTGCGCAACGCCGGCAGCCGTCGCCTTGCCGATCTGGTGCTGTCGTTCGGGCGTCAGACGGCCCGGTACACGAAACTCAGCCTGTCGACGGTGGAACGGCGCCGCCAATCGATCGCCAACTGGCGCGGCCTGGTACAATCCATCCTGGGGGACGATGCCAGGGCCGCGGAACGCTTTGCCCGTCAGCTCGTGCTCGATACCCGCGACACCGCGCTGCGCATGTTGGCGGATGGTACATCCGAAACGATAGGACGCCGCTGATCTTCGCGATCAGACGCATTGCGTCGAAGAAAACTACGCTATGGTGCGGCCCGGGCGCATCGGGCGTCCGAAGCGCAATTCTTCCTGGAGCGACGACATGGCACGGACGATCGCCGACCTCATGGCCGAAACCCTGCGAGCAGCAGGTGTCGAGCGCATCTACGGCGTGGCCGGCGATTCGCTGAATGGCTTCACGGACTCGCTGCGTCGCATGAAGGAGATCGACTGGGTCCACATGCGCCACGAGGAGGCCGGCGCGTTCGCCGCCGGCGCCGAGGCTCATCTTACCGGCAAGCTGGCGGTCTGCGCGGGAAGCTGCGGCCCCGGCAACATGCATCTCGTCAATGGCCTGTTCGACTGTTACCGCAGCCGGGTGCCGGTGCTGGCCATCGCCGCCCACATCCCGAGCGCCGAGATCGGCGGCCACTATTTCCAGGAAACGCACCCCGAGCAGCTCTTCGCCGAGTGTGCGCACTATGTCGAGACGGTCAGCAACCCGGAGCAGATGCCGCGCGTCCTGGAAAAGGCGATCCGCATCGCCGTGGCCGAGCGTGGCGTCGCGGTGATCGTGATCCCGGGCGACGTCGCCCTGCTGAAGACCGAGGTCAAGGCCGGCAAGTGGTTTGCGCCCAGCCGGCCGGTCGTCCGCCCGTCGGACGCCGATCTCGACGCGCTGGCCGACCTGCTCAACTCGGGAAGCAAGGTCACGATGATGTGCGGCGCGGGATGTGCCGGTGCGCACGATGCCGTCGTCGAACTCGCGCGCGCGCTTAACGCGCCCATCGTGCACTCGCTCCGTGGCAAGGAGCATGTCGAGTACGACAACCCGTTCGACGTGGGCATGACGGGCCTGATCGGCTTCGCCTCGGGCTATGCCGCCATGAAGGAATGCGACACGCTCCTCCTGCTCGGGACCGACTTCCCCTACCGTCAGTTCTATCCCGAGAATGCGCGCGTCGCTCAGATCGACATACGGCCGGAGAGTCTCGGCAACCGTTGCCGCCTCGACATCGGCGTGGTCGGCGATGTCGGCGACACGATCGCGGCGCTGTTGCCGCGTCTCAAGGCCAAGACCGACCGGCAGTTCCTCGACGCCGCCCTCGCCCACTACCGGAAGGCGCGCGCCGACCTCGACGAGCTGGCCGAGGGCCGTGCCGACGGCAGGCAGATCCACCCGCAATATGTCGCGCGTCTGCTGAGCGACCTTGCCGACGACGACGCGGTCTTCACCTGCGACGTCGGCACCCAGTCCGTCTGGGCGGCACGCTACCTCAAGATGAACGGCAAGCGGCGCCTGATCGGGTCGTTCAACCATGCGTCGATGGCCAATGCGATGCCGCAGGCGATCGGGGCTCAGGCGTCGCACAAGGGCCGTCAGGTCATCTCGATGTCCGGCGACGGCGGGTTCGCCATGCTGATGGGCGATTTCATCAGCCTGGTGCAGCTCGGCCTTCCGGTGAAGGTGGTGGTGCTGAACAACGGGACGCTGGGCTTCGTCGAGATGGAGATGAAGGCAGCCGGTTTCGTCGATACCGCCGTCGAACTCAAGAATCCCAACTTCGCGGCCATGGGCGAGGCGATGGGCGTGAAGAGTTTCCGGGTCGAGGATCCTTCCAAGCTGGAGGGCGTGCTGCGCGAAGCACTGGCGCACAACGGCCCCGTGCTGGTCGATGTGGTGAGCGCCCGCCAGGAACTCGCCATGCCGCCGAAGACCACGTTGGAGCAAGCCTATGGCTTCAGCATGTTCCTGATGCGGGCCGTGATGGACGGACGCGCGAAGCAGATCATCGACCTGGCGCGCACCAACCTCAGGCTCTGAGGGCGGTAGACGCCAGACGCGCGACGGCGAGATCGAGTACCGGCTCGTCGCCGTCGCCCAGGATCCAGACCGCGGAGAGGCTGGCGAAAGCCAGCGTCCAGCGCAGGAGACGGTCCCGGTCGAGGCCCGCGGCTTGCGAGATCCTCTCGACCCGATGCAAGAAGCGGCCGGGGACAAGGGCGGCCTTGTCGTCCGGGTTGCGCAGGATGTTTACGAAGTCGAAGGCGCGATCTCCCCACAATCCCTTCGGATCGATGGCGAGCCATCCGCGCGGCCCGCCATCCAGAACGTTCTCGTGGTGGATGTCCCCGTGCAACACCACCCTTTCTTGCCGAGCCGTAAGGAGCTCGATTGCGACCGCGCGACCTTGGGCGATCGATTTGTCGGCCCCCACCCACTGGAGAAGCGGGCCGAACCATTCCTCCAGGGGCACGAGGTGATCGGGTGGACGCGCAGCATGGCCGTGCAGGCGGCGCGTGACGGCGCACAGGATGCGGGTCGCCTCGTCGTCCCCGCCAGCTCGCGCCATCGCCGCCAGCGAGCGTGGTCCCATCGCCCGCTCCAGAAGCAGCACGCCGTCCGCCTCCGCGAGGACGCGCACGGCTCCTTCTCCTTGCCACCATGCCATCAGCTTGCCGGCGCGATGCTCCTCGGATTCTCGTGCGAGCTTGAGCATGCCGGGTTCGTGCTGGCGCCTGACCGGCATCAGGAGACTCGTCCGCGTCTCCTGCACCTCGCCATCTGGAACGAGGCCCCATAGGCCGAGATACTTGCGCAGTTCCGTTGGCGGGTCGCTTGCCGTCTTCCTCGGGGTCACGAGGTCATCCAGCATGTCGGGATGCCTCACCCACGACACGTCTAGTCGCCGCCGTTGCCGCCCACGACGTAGACCGTCAGTTTCTCGGGCAGCTTGTCGTGCGAGACCTCGATGGTGCGGCGGTCGGGCCAGACGAAGACCGCGTCCTGGTCGGCCATCAGCTCCTCGAAGCGCGCGACCTGGCCACGGCCCCAGTAATGCATGGGCAGGACGATGCGGGGCTGTATCTGGCGGATCACCTCGACCATCACCGGCAATCCTACCGTGTAGGCACCGTCGATCGGAACCATCAGCACGTCGATGCGACCAAGCTCGTCGAGATGCTCCTTGGTGAGGCGATGATGCAGGTGGCCGAGATGGGCGATGCAGAGATCGACGATGGTGAAGGTGAAGATCGAGTTTCCGTTGATGCGGGCCGCGCCACCGCCCCAGTCGCGCGCATTGGTCGGCAGGTTGGCGACCTTGAGGTCCTTCAGCGTCACGGCATGACGCGCCTCGGTCTCGCCGTCCTTGGTCGGCCAACCCGGCAGGACATAGGTGATGCCCTCCTCGGGATGGTCGGTGTAATGCGTCGAGTGGGCGTTGTTCATCGTCACGATATCGGGCTTGCGACCGAAGCCGTTCAGGCCGTTGTAGTCGGTGATCGCGCGCACGCCCTGAGGCGTGTCGATCTCGAAACTCGCGTGGCCGAGGAAGGTGATGACCGCCCGGCTGGGCGAGTCCGCCGCCATTCGTACTCCATCCAGCGAAGCGACTTGAACACCACCCTGCTGCAGCAGGCTGGGTCCGCGCTCGACCAGGTTCTTCGAGCAGCGAGCCAGGGCAGGCCCTGCCAGCAGGGCGAGAGCAGCGGCGCAGAAGGCGACAACGGACAGTCGAAGCGTCATGGGGGCCTCCGGATCGGAACGGCAGCTTCCCCTCAGATGCACTCGATGTGCCAGCTCCCTGAGGAACATTGACTCTCACTTTCCCGGGAACTAGAACAAAAGAAGAACATTTTATCCTCAAACTCTTCATCAGCCTGCCGAGGGGGCGATGCCCGTCATTTCCCCGAACCGTTTCGTTCCTCCGGCTGCCAACGATCAGGCAGCCATGGTCTCTGCCGCGTTACGAGAGCGCGTGCGCCGGCTGGAACGGGCCCACAGCGCCGAGAGAGGCGGACGCGGTGCCGTTTCCACGGGGATTGCGACGGTCGATGCCCTGCTGCCGGAGGGCGGCCTGCTGCTGGGTGCGCTCCACGAGGTCGAGGCAGGGCCTGCCCCTTCCGGCCGCGTGGCTTCACATGACGGAGCGGTCACGGGATTTGCTGCCCATCTGCTGGGGCGTTTCGCCGCCTGCCGGCCAGGCACCCTCCTGTGGTGCCGCAAGCCGTCGGGTGTCTTCGATGCCCCGCCTTATGCCCCTGCTTTGGCGGCCTGGTTCGATCCGGCCCGGCTGCTGATGGTCACGGTCCGCCGGGACGAGGATCTCTTCTGGGCCATGGAGGAAGGTCTGCGCTGTCCCGGTATCGTCGCCGTGCTTGGCGAGACGCGTGCCGCCGACCCCACGGCCGGTCGTCGTCTGTCGCTTGCCGCCGAGAAGAACGGCGTGCCTGCCCTGTTCCTGCGCGCGCAGTCCGCACCGCCGCAAAGCGTCTGCGCCACGCGTTGGCGCGTCGCCTCTGCCGCGTCGCGCTCGACACCCGGCCTTGGCGATATCGGCGCTGCCCGCTGGCGTGTCGACTTGTGCCGCAACCGCTTCGGTCAGCCGGCCCCTGTCGAAACCCCGTCCTGGCTCGTGGAGTGGAACGATGAAACGCATTGTCTCTCTGTGGTTCCCCAAGCTTTCCACGGATCGTCTGGCACGTTCGTCGAGGAAAGACTGGTCGGATAGGGCGGCCGCCACCGTCCAGTGGCGTGACGGCTGTCCACGCCTGGCCGCCGTCAACCCGCATGCCCGTTCGGCCGGCCTGCGGCCACACCTGCGGCTGGCCGATGCCCGGGCCCTCCTGCCCGACCTCCACACCCTTCCGGCAGATCCTCAGGCCGACCGCCGTCTGATCGAGACCATCGCGAACTGGTGCGACCGCTACACGCCCTGGGTCGCCGTCGATCCGCTGGGCGGCGCCCTTGCCGACGAGGGCATCGAAGCCTGCAGTGCCGGCGGTTTCGGCGGCGATGCCGGCCTCCTTCTCGACGTCACCGGCTGTACGCACCTGTTCGGCGACGGCGAGGCCGGGGAACGCGGTCTGCTGGCGGATCTCGTCACGCGCCTCGCCCGCCACGACCTCTCATGCCGCGCCGCCATGGCCGACACGGCAGGAGCTGCCTGGGCACTTGCCCGTTTCGCCGAACGCCAGGCCGATCTTTACTGCCCGGCGCGGAGACAGCGCGATGCGCTCGCCACCTTGCCGGTCGAGGGCCTGCGTCTCGAGGCACCGATCCTCGAGACCTTCGTGAAACTCGGTCTGCGCCGCATCGGCGATCTCTATCCGCTGCCCCGCGCACCGCTTGCCCGCCGCTTCGGCGATCAGCCGCTCGCCCGTCTCGACCAGGCTTTGGGCACCCTGGCCGAGCCGATCGAGCCGCGGCGTGCCCTCCCGGCCTTCCGCACGCGCCTTTCCTTCGCCGAGCCGATCGGCCGCGCCGAGGACATCGCCGCAGCCACCAGCCGGCTGTTGGCCGCACTGTGTCGCCAGTTCGAGCAGGCGGCCGTGGGAGCACGCCGGCTCGAGATCGCCCTCTATCGCGTCGACGGATCGGTCGACCGCACGTCGGTCGGCACCAGCCGCCCCAACCGGGACAATCCCAAGCTCATGAAACTGTTCGAGGAGAAGCTCGGCGAGCTCGATCCCGGCTTCGGCGTCGAACTGATGATCCTCGCCGCGCCCGAGGTCGAGCCATGGAGCGGCACGCAGGACACGCTGCCCGAGCGGGGCGTGCCGGCGCTGGCCGCCGGGAACGACGGCACCATCGACCTGGCCGACCGGCTTGCCCTGCGTCTTGGCGCCGGTAACGTCGTGCGTCTCCTGCCGCGCGACAGCCATGTACCCGAGCGCGTCCAGGTGTACGCTCCCATCGCAACGGCCCCCGCGCTGCCGGGCGACTGGCGGCGCGTTTCGGACCTCAAAGGCATGCGGCCGACACGCCTGCTCCAGCGTCCGGAGCCGGTCGAGGCCACCGCCCTCGTGCCCGACGATCCACCGCGCTCCTTCCGTTGGCGCCGGCACCGGCACCGCATCGTGCGTGCCGACGGGCCCGAGCGGATCGCCGACGAATGGTGGCATCCCCGGTCGGACGGTACCCGCTCGCCGGCCGTCGGGATGCCCCTGGTGCGCGACTATTATCGCGTCGAGGACGATGACGGCGGCCGCTTCTGGCTGTTCCGGGACGGCCATTACGGTGCCTCCGCCAATGGCGCCGCGACGGCCCGCTGGTTCCTCCACGGTTTCTGCGCCTGAAAGACACGATCATGCAGAAACCCCGGAACACGTTGACCATTCGCGGGCTCGACGACGACGTCATCGAACGTCTCAAGGCCCGCGCCCGGTTGAAGAAGCGTTCGCTCGAAGCCGACCTGCGCGACCTCCTGATTCACACCTCGCGCCAGCCGCTCGTGCTCGACGCCCTGGCCGAGGCCGACCGGATCGCCGCGATGACGCCGCGCATCGTCGTGCCGGCCGGCAGACCTGCCGTCAAACTCGACGGAGAGAAACGATGATCGTGGTGGTCGACCCCGGTGTCGCGCTCAAATGGTTCGTCGAGGAACCATTTCGACCGCAGGCACGCTCCCTGCTGGTCCACAAGCACGAACTGATCGCACCCGACATCCTGATCGCCGGCGTGGCCGAGTTGGCCCGCTGCAAGGCGGAGCGTGGCGAGATCGCCCCCGACCAGGCGGCTCCCATCGTGCGCAACATCGCCCTTCCCACCTTCATTTCGGCCTTCATAGAGTCGTCGCGCCTTCGCCATCGTGCACTGGCCATCGCCATGGAATGCGGCCTGCCGGTTTACGACTGTTTTTATGCCGCCTGCGCGGAGGCCGCCGCGGCCCCGCTGGTCAGTACCGACGAGACCTTCCTCGAAACGCTGGAGGCCAAGGGGATCGCGATACAAGGCGTGCCGCTCGCCCGCGTGCACGACCTGATTCCGGCCGACCCAGAGCCGTGACGCAATGGAGTACGCCGAACTCCAGGTCACGACCAATTACAGCTTCCTGCGTAGCGGGTCGCATCCGCAGGAACTGGTGGAGCAGGCGATCGCGCTCGGCCACACCGCCATCGGCATCACCGACCGCAACTCGCTGGCCGGCGTCGTGCGGGCCTACGCAGCCAGCAGGGGCGAGAAGAAGACCGACCCGGACAAGATAAAACTGCTGGTCGGTAGCCGGCTCGACACGCACGACGGTTATTCCCTGCTCGCCTACCCGACCGACCTTGCTGCCTACAAGCGCCTCTCCCGCCTGTTGACCCTCGGCAACCGCCGCGCCGCCAAAGGAAAGTGCGATATCGGGTTCGACGACCTTGCCGGACATGCCGAAGGACTGCTGGCCATCGTCCTGCCGCCGCGCCACCCCGGCGAACAGGTCTTTCGCAATCGTTTGCAGAAGCTTGCCGGCTTGTTCGGGGACCGCTGCTACCTCGCGGCATCCATGCTCTATCGCGGCGACGATTCCCGTCGCCTTGCCCTGCTCGACAATATCGCGGCCGAACACGGCGTGAAGCTCGTCGCCACCAACGACGTGCATTATCACGTGCCGCACCGGCGGGCTCTGCAGGACGTGGTGACGGCCATTCGCCTGGGCTGCACCGTCGACGAGCTGGGTTTCCGGCGCTTTGCCAGCACCGAACGTCATCTCAAGGACGGCATGGAGATGGCGCGCCTGTTCCGCCGCCACCCACATGCCATCGCCCACACGCAGGAGATCGTAAGGCGCTGCGACTTTTCCTTGGAAAACCTTACCTACCAATATCCCGTCTCGTACGAGGGCGGCGAGACGCCGATGGACAAGCTCAGGCGCCTTACCTGGGAAGGGGCGAATTGGCGATATCCGCATGGCGTGCCGGAGAAAGTGTCGACAGCGATCCGGCACGAATTCGAGCTCATCGGCAGAAGAGGTATCGAGCCCTATTTCCTGACCGTCCACGAGATCGTCCAGTTTGCCAGGAGCAAGGGCATCCTCTGTCAGGGGCGCGGATCGGCCGCCAATTCGGCCGTGTGCTACTGCCTTGGCATCACGTCGATAGATCCCGCCAAGACCGAGGTCCTGTTCGAGCGCTTCTTGTCGAACGCGCGTGACGAGCCCCCCGACATCGACGTCGATTTCGAGCACGAGCGGCGCGAGGAAGTGATCCAGTGGATTTACAAAGAAAAAGGTCGTTCTCGGGCCGCACTGGCAGCCACGGTGATCTCCTATCGAAGCCGCAGCGCCATCCGCGAGGTCGGCAAGGCGCTTGGCCTTTCACCCGATACGGTGGGCGTGATGGCCGACACGGTCTGGGGCATGGGATCGAGCGGCGTCAAAACAGACCATGTCCGCGATGCCGGGTTGGACACCAAGGATCCACGCTTGTCGCTGGCGATCGAGTTGGCAGGAGAATTGTGCGGCTTCCCGCGCCATCTCTCGCAGCATGTCGGCGGCTTCGTGCTCACCGAGGAGCGATTGGACGAGCTCGTCCCGATCCAGAATGCGGCGATGCCGGACCGTACCGTCGTCGAGTGGGACAAGGACGATCTCGACGTGTTGGGCATCTACAAGGTCGATGTGCTGGCGCTCGGCATGCTGACGGCACTGCGCAAGAGCTTCGATCTGATCGAGATGCATTACGAGAGGAAGCTGACGCTCGGCATGGATGCCGAGGACGCAGCGGTCTACGAAATGCTCTGCCGTGGCCAATCGCTCGGCGTCTTCCAGGTCGAAAGCAGGGCGCAGATGTCGATGCTGCCGCGTCTTCTACCTCGTGAATATTATGACCTCGTCGTCGAGGTCGCGATCGTACGTCCCGGCCCCATCCAGGGCGGCATGGTGCATCCCTACCTGAAAAATCGCGTCAACCGGGACGCTGTCGTCTATCCCAAGCCCGAACTCAAAGCCGTCCTTCAGAGGACATTGGGCGTACCGCTGTTCCAGGAACAAGCGATGCAGATCGCCATTGTCGGCGCAGGCTTCGAGCCTGAGGAGGCAGACCGCCTGCGCCGTGCCATGGCGACGTTCCGCCACAACGGGACTATCCACAAATTCAAGGCGCCCTTCATCGAAGGCATGGTGGGGAACGGGTATGACCGAGACTTCGCCGAGCGTTGCTTCAAGCAGATCGAGGGATTCGGCGAATACGGCTTCCCCGAAAGCCATGCCGCCAGCTTCGCGATCCTCGTCTACGACTCCGCGTACGTGAAGCATTACTACCCGGAGGTCTTTGCGGCGGCCCTACTCAACTCCCAGCCCATGGGATTCTATGCCCCGGCCCAGCTCGTGCGCGATGCCGAGGAGAATGGCGTCGAGGTACGGCCACCCGACATCAATGCGAGCGATTGGGACTGCACGCTGGAGCGCCGCAGCTCGAGCAACCGGTGCGCCCTGCGCATAGGGCTGCGTCAGGTCCAGGGGCTGTCCAAGAAAGACGTCGACCGTATGGTCGAGCGCCGCACGACGCCTTATCGCGATCCTGCCGACCTGTGGCGGCGCGCCGGGCTCACCAAGCGTCAGATTCTCGCCCTGGCGCGCGCCGACGCCTTCGCGTCGCTTGGTCTCAGCCGACGCGACGTTCTGTGGGCGGTGCGCAGCTTTTCCGATGTCGCCCTGCCCCTGCTCGACGGGTTGCAGACGCCCGAGCCCGAAGTCGCCCTGCCGGCGTTGACGATGGGCGAGCAGGTGGTTGACGATTACAGCAGCTTTTCCATGTCCATACGCTCGCATCCGATGGAACTGCTCCGCACGACCTTTGCGCAGGACGGCATTTCCAGCACCGCCATCCTCGACTCATCGGGCAACGGCGACATCGTCACCCTCGCCGGCCTCGTGCTGGTCCGCCAGCGCCCGGGCACCGCCTCGGGCGTGGTGTTCGTTACCATCGAGGACGAGCACGGCATCGCCAACCTCGTCGTCTGGCCCCGCGTATTCGACACGCATCGCCGTATCGTCATGGGCGCGCGCCTGCTCGGTGTCAGGGGAAAGATCCAACGGGAGGGCAGGAAGCCTCATTGCGTAATCCATCTCGTGGCCGAGGATCTTTGGGACCTGTCGTCCGAGCTGGATTCGATTGCCGAGCGCGACACCTTCAACCTCGCCCCCGGGCGAGGCGACGGGGTGCGTTCCGCCCCCGGCAGCCGGCGCGTGAAGGTGCCCGAAGCGAACGCGACGGTACACAAACCCTCCCGGAACACGACGCCGGCACCGACGGCAAAAAGCTACGACCGCAACCGCATCGTTCTCGATCGCCCGAAGATCCGAATTGCCTCGCGCGATTTTCACTGACGCATTGGGATAGGCGCGCCCGGCCCGTCGCTTGATCCAGGTCAACGCCCTCCCTTCCGGTCCTGTGCATGCTCGGCGCATCGACAATGGAGGGATCGATGACGACACCGCAATTCTACTATCTGCTCATGGTCTGCGCTGCCTTCGGCGCTTTCGGCCTGTCGCTCGGCCTCGCCCGCCTCCGCTATAACCGCTAGAGGCGGGTCGCCTCGTCGATGAGCTCCTGGGCCGCGATGTCCAGGAGTTCGTCCTCCGCCGTCCCGCCGAGCACGCTCTCGCGACCGATCTCGAGCAGGACCGGAACCGCCAGCGGCGAGATGCGATCGAGCCGCCGGTAGTCGATGCGCCCCTTGGCGCGCTTCAGCAATTCTCCCAGCCGCTTGAGATCGGCGAGTTGCCACGCCGCATCCTGCCGCGTCGCCCGCAACAGGATATGGCCGGGTTCGTGCTGGCGCAGCGTGTCGTAGATCAGGTCGGAACTGAAGGTCACCTGCCGGCGCGACTTCTCCTCCCCTGGAAAGCGCCGCTCGATCAGGCCGGCGATGACCGCGACGTTGCGGAACGACCGGCGCAGCATCGTCGACTCGTCCATCCACGCCTCGAGATCGTCGCCCAGCATGTCCTCGTCGAAGAGCTGGTCGAGCTGAGCCTTGGTCGGCGGCCGCAATCCCCAGATCCCCAGCACGTAGTCCGTCGCCACGAACCCGAGCGGCCGCAGCCCCATGCGCTCCATGCGCCGGGTCAGAAGCATACCCAGGGTCTGGTGTGCGTTGCGCCCCTCGAAACAGTAGGCGACGATGAACTGCTTCCCGCCGCGCGGGAAACCTTCGACCAGCAGGCGATCGCTCCCGGGCAGGGTCGAGCGGAAGGACTGGATCCGCAGCCATTCTCGAACCTCGTCCGTCAGCTTGGGATGACGCTCCGGGTCCTGCAGGATGCCGCGCACCCGATCTGCCAGGAACGTGGAGAGCGGCAACCGCCCGCCGCCATAGGCCGGCACCTTGGGATCGCCGCCCGTGGCCGGGGAACAGATGGCCGCAAGATCCTTGACGCCCTCGAAACGCAGCAGCCGCCCGGCGAAGACGAAAGTGTCGCCCGCCACCAGGCCCTGGACGAAGGCCTCCTCGACCTCTCCCAGCACCGGCCCACGGCGCAACCTCACCTTGAGCAGCGGCAGCTCGACGATGGTGCCGACATTCATGCGGAACTGGCGCGCCACCAGGGGCGAGGCCAGCATCCAGCGACCGTCCGGCAGCTTCTTCAGCCGATGCCATCGATCGTAGGCCGCCAGCGCATAGCCGCCGGTCGCCACGAAATCGAACGTATCGTCGAAATCCTGCCGCGGCAGGTCGCGATAGGGTTGGGCGCGCCGCACCTCCGCGAACAGGGCATCCGGATCGACCGGCTGGGCGCACGCCGTGCCGACGATATGCTGCGCCAGCACGTCGAGGCAGGGCGGCCGCGGCGGGTCGCCGTCCAGCTCGCGCGCCTCGACGGCTTCGAGCGCGGCAAGCGATTCGAGGACTTCGAAACGATTGGCCGGCGCGATCATGGCGCGGCTCGGTTCGTCGAGACGATGATTGGCGCGGCCGATGCGTTGCATCAGGCGGCTGACGCCCTTCGGTGCGCCCATCTGCACGACAAGATCGACATCGCCCCAGTCGATACCGAGGTCGAGCGACGAGGTCGCCACCACGGCGCGCAGCTTGCCGGCCGCCATCGCCGCCTCGACCTTGCGGCGCTGCTCCACCGCGAGCGATCCGTGATGCAGGCCGATCGGCAGGTTGTCTTCGTTGATCCGCCACAGCGCATCGAAGGCAAGCTCGGCCTGTGCCCGTGTGTTGACGAAGATGATCGACGTCTTGTGATGACGGATGATGTTGTAGATCTCGGGGACGGCATGGCGTCCCATATGCCCGCCCCAGGGAAGCCGCTCCTGCGCATCGATGAGCGTGACGACGGGCGGAGCGCCGGGCTCGCCGAGCACGATCTCGACCCGCTCGTCGTCCCGGAGCCTGAGAAAATCGGCGAGCGCCGGCGGATCGGCCACCGTCGCCGAGAGTCCGACGAAGCGTGCCTGCGGTGCGAGGGCTGCCAATCGCGCTAGGCAGAGCGCCAGGTGGTGGCCGCGCTTGCTCGTCGCGAAGGCATGCAGCTCGTCGATGATCACGCATTTCAGCGTCGCGAAGAATTTCGGCGCGTCGAGATAGGACAGCAGCAGCGCCAGGGATTCCGGCGTCGTCATCAGCAGGTCGGGCGGTCGCTCGCGCTGGCGCGCCCGTCGGCTCTGCGGCGTGTCTCCGGTCCGGCTCTCGGCGCGGATGGGCAGCCGCATCTCCGCGATCGGTGCCTCGAGGTTGCGACGGATATCCGTCGCCAGCGCCTTGAGCGGCGAGATATAGAGCGTATGCAACTCGCCCTGGCCCTTCTTGTGCGCCAGGTCCTCGCCGGCCAGCCGCCGTTCCGAGAGTTCGATCAATGACGGAAGGAAGCCCGCGAGCGTCTTGCCCCCGCCGGTGGGCGCGATCAGCAGCGCACTGCGCCGCTGCTTCGCCAGATCCACCAGCGCAAGCTGATGCGGCCGCGGCTGCCATCCGCGACTCTCAAACCAGCGTGCAAAAAGGTCGGGAAGACCCATATTGGCTGGATAGGACCCTTCGCCTTCAATGACGACAGACACCCTCGCTCCAGCTCCTCCCGATGCGCGCACGTGGCTCTATCCAACGCCGCGTGGCCTCTATTGTGAACCCGGCGACTTCTATGTCGACCCCGCCGTGGCCGTCGGTCGCGCCGTGATCACGCACGGCCATGGCGACCATGCACGGCCGGGTCATCGCGCCGCACTTGCGACCCCGGAAACGCTCGACATCATGCGCACGCGCTTCCAGGACATGCCCGAGACCGCCCAGCAGCCGCTCGGGTACGGCGAGATGGTCCGAATGGGCGAGGTCGACGTCTCGTTCGCCCCGGCAGGTCACATCCTCGGCTCGGCGCAGGCAGTGCTGGCATACAGGGGCCAGCGCATCGTGGTTTCGGGCGACTACAAACGTCGCGCCGATCCGACCTGTCCGCCGTTCGAGCCCGTCGCATGCGACGTCTTCATCACCGAGGCGACGTTCGCGCTGCCGGTCTTCCATCATCCCTCCGATTCCGGCGAGATCGCCAAACTGCTGCGCTCGGTCGCCACCTTCCCCGAGCGCACACATCTGGTGGGCGTATATGCGCTCGGCAAGTGCCAACGGGTGATCCGCCTCCTGAGGCAAGCCGGCTACGACGGCCGCATCTGGTTGCATGGCGCCCTGGTCCCGCTTTGCCGCCTGTACCAGCGGCACGGCATCGACCTTGGCGACATTGCGCCGGTCTCGGAGGCCGTCCTCGAGACGTTCAAGGGCGCCATCGTGCTTTGCCCCCCTTCCGCCGTCGCCGACCGCTGGTCCCGGCGCTTCGCCGAGCCGATCGCTGCCGTGTGCTCGGGGTGGATGGGCGTGCGTGCGCGTGCCCGCCAGCGCGGCGCCGAATTGCCGCTCATTGTTTCCGACCACGCCGACTGGCCCGAGCTGACGCAGACGTTGGTCGATGTCGGCGCGCCGCGCGTATGGGTGACCCACGGGCGCGAGGAAGCCTTGGTGCATCACGCACGTTCCATCGGAATCGACGCGGAGGCGCTTCATCTCGCGGGCCGCGAGGAGGAGGACGGCTAGTGCAGGCTTTCGCCCGCCTGCTCGACGCGCTTTCGTTCCAGCCCGCCCGCAACGCAAAGCTGCGGCTGATCGAAACCTACCTGCGCGAGACGGCCGACCCGGATCGTGGCTGGGCGCTGGCTGCCCTGACAGGTGGACTCGATTTCCCGTCTGCGAAGCCCGCGCTGCTGCGCGGCTTTGGATACGAGAAGATCGGCGAGGAATTGTTCGACATGTCGTACGACTATGTCGGCGACCTGGCCGAGACGCTGGCCCTGATCTGGGACACCGACCCGGCTGCAGGCCCCCCGCCATCGCTTGGCGAGGTCGTCGAGACGTTGCAGCGGGCTTCGCGGGCGCAGACGCCTGCCATCCTGAAGCGCTGGCTTGACGCCCTGGATGCCACCGGCCGATGGGCGCTGCTGAAGCTGCTGACGGGAGCGCTCCGCGTGGGCGTTTCCGCGCGACTCGCCAAGCAGGCGGTAGCCAATATCGGCGACCAGCCAGTCTCCGCCGTGGAGGAGATCTGGCACGGGCTGGAGGCGCCCTATCGCCCCCTCTTCGACTGGCTGCTGCATGACGGACCGCGTCCGAGCACGAACGCCGGCGGCGCCTTCCTGCCGGCCATGCTCGCCAATCCGATCGATCGCAGCGAGCTCGACACCCTCGATCCCGCGCATTTCCGGGCCGAATGGAAATGGGACGGTATCCGCGTGCAGGTCGCCTCGTCGGGGGGCGTGAAACGCCTCTACAGCCGGGCCGGCGAGGACGTCTCGGGCGCCTTTCCCGACATCATCGAGGCAATCGATTTCGACGGCGTCTTCGACGGCGAACTTCTGGTCCGGCGCGAGACGTCCGTCGCACCGTTCAACGATTTGCAGCAGCGGCTGAACCGCAAGACCGTCACGGCGAAGATGCTCAAGGAGCATCCGGCGCATGTCCGGCTCTACGACGTATTGTGGCTCGACGGCGAGGACCTGCGAAGCTTGCCGTTCGACGAGCGCCGCGCACGATTGGAAGCCTGGATCGTGGCCCGGGAACGGCCGCGTTTCGACCTCTCCCCGCTGGTCGCCTTCCAGGATTGGGAGGAACTCGCACGGCACCGCGAGGAGATGCGCGCAGACGGGATCGAAGGGCTGATGCTGAAGCGCGGCGACAGCCCCTACGTCGCCGGCCGGCCCAAGGGGCCCTGGTTCAAGTGGAAGCGCGACCCGATGCTCGCGGACTGCGTGCTGATGTACGCCCAGCGCGGCCACGGCAAGCGCAGCTCCTTCTATTCCGACTTCACCTTCGGCTGCTGGCGGGATAATGCGCAGGGGGCGCGCGAGCTTGCGCCTGTCGGGAAGGCGTATTTCGGCTTCACCGACGAGGAGTTACGCTGGCTGGACAAGTGGGTGCGGGACCACACGACGAACAGGTTCGGTCCGGTGCGCGAGGTAGAGCACAAACTCGTGCTCGAGATCGCCTTCGACGGGATCGCCCGCTCGACGCGCCACAAATCGGGCGTGGCCCTGCGATTTCCGCGCATAAACCGTATCCGCACCGACAAGCCTGCCCAGGAGGCCGACACGGTGGACGCCCTGCTGCGGCTCTTGCCGTAACCTGGTCGCAACACCATTATCAGGCACGATGATCGACCCGTTTGGCCGGCATATTTCCTACCTGCGCGTCTCGGTGACGGACCGTTGCGATTTCCGCTGCGTGTATTGCATGGCCGAGGACATGACCTTCCTGCCGAAGGCGGAGGTCCTGTCGCTGGAGGAACTCGAGCGTCTCTGCACGGCCTTTGTCCGGCGCGGCGTGCGAAAGCTCCGGTTGACGGGCGGCGAGCCGCTGGTCCGCAAGAATGTGATGAGCCTGTTTCGCGGCCTTGGCCGTCATCTGGACAGCGGGGCGCTCGAGGAGCTGACCCTCACGACCAACGGGAGCCAGCTCTCGAAATACGCCAAGGAACTGGCCTCGATCGGGGTGAGGCGCGTCAATGTCTCGATGGACTCCCTAAATGCGGACAAATTCCGCGAGCTGACGCGCTGGGGCGACCTCGATCAGGTGATGCGCGGGCTCGACGCGGCGCAGGATGCCGGTCTGGCCGTGAAGATCAACGCCGTGGCGCTGCGTGGCGTCAACGACATGGAGTTCGACGACCTCATCCGCTGGAGCCATGGTCGCGGCATGGACCTCGTGTTGATCGAGGTGATGCCCATGGGCGAGATCGGTGGCGAGGCGCGCCTCGACCAGTACCTGCCGCTTTCCGTCGCGCGTGCCGACATCGGCAAGCGCTTCACCTTGACCGACAGCGATTACCGCACGGGTGGGCCTGCCCGCTATTTCCGGGTCGAGGAAACGGGCGGTCGCCTCGGCTTCATAACGCCCCTCACCCACAATTTCTGCGAAAGCTGCAACCGCGTCCGTCTCACCTGCACCGGCACGCTCTATATGTGCCTGGGCCAGGAGGACGCTGCGGACCTTCGGGCGCCGCTGCGCGCCTCGGAAAGCGACGAGGTTCTTGACCGCGCCATCACGGCGGCGATCGCGCGCAAGCCCAAGGGGCATGACTTCATCATCGACCGGCGCCACAACGCGCCCGCCGTGCCCCGCCACATGAGCGTCACGGGCGGCTGACCGCCCTCTCAGGCTTCCGGATTGGCCTGCGTGCCCGCCGTCTTGACCTGCGCACGTCGCACCGCCTCGCGGTGGGAAATGTACATGGCACTCGAGAAGATCACGGCGGCCCCGACGAAAGTCCACACGTCCGGCTTCTGGAAGAACAGGAAGTAACCCAGAAGCGTGTTCCAGATCAGCGACAGGAACCCGATCGGCTGCAGCAGCGTGATGTCGGCAAGCTGATAGCCGCGCTGCTGGCAGATATGCCCGAGAGTGCCGGCAAGCCCTGCAAGCAGGAACCAGATCACGTCACCCCAGTTCGGGGTCTGCCAGAACCAGATCGCAAAAGGCGCGGCGCAGATCACGATCACGATGTTCTGCCAGATGACGATGGTGCTCGCGGAATCGGTCCGCGCCAGTGCCTTGGAGATCAGATTGGACGCCGAGAAGATCGGCGTGGACAGGAGGATGCAGATCACACCGAGATGCAGTTCGCTGAAACCCGGACGGATGATGATCATGGCACCGGCGAATCCCACGAAGACGGCGATCCAGCGCCGCAGCCGCACGTCCTCGGACAGGAAGAGCGCGGCGCCGATGGTGACGAAGATCGGGCCGGTGAAGCCCAGCGCCGTGATCTCGGCCAGCGTCGTGAGGGGCAGCGCGACAAACCAGAGCATCATGCCCGCGGTGTGGATCGCACCGCGCGAAACGTGCAGTCCGAGCCGCCTCGTTTGCAATGAGCGGTATAGGCCGAGCTGCCACACCACCGGCAGCAGGAACAACGCGCCGGAGAAATAGCGCAGGAACGCCATCACATAAGGGTTGAGATGCTGCGCCGGGATCAACGTGAAGACGTTGAGCAGAGCAAAGAGCACGCCCGACAGGGCTACCCAGAGAATTCCCCGCAGATTTGGTGGCAGCGCGAGCCAGCGGGCGACGAGAGATGACACGCAGTCACTATGTCATACGGCCGAAAGCGTCGCATCCGCGACCGTCGGCGATCCGCGAAAATCGTCAGGCCGCGCCTGAAACCCCGACCGTGGCCAAGGTCGCCGCTTGCGCCGCCGGCGCCGCGTCGCCTCTCAGTTTGGCGACCCGCTCCATCAGGTCCTCGATATAGGGGTCATGGATCCCCAGCGACCTGGCATGGACAGCCGTGTTCGTGAGGTAATCGCGACAGGCACCACGGCGCCCCTCGGCAAATGCGATGTGATGGGCGGCCCGTTCGATCGGCAGGTCGCCGCAATACTGGCAATGGGCGGTATCGATTACGAAAGTGACCGCTGTCACCATCCGGCCGTCGCGCAACCGCGCAGGCACCCAGCGCGCCTTGTAGACGCCCGCGAGCATCTCCCGGTTCCAGAGGATGGCGAGTTCTTCGCGCACCTGTTCGGGGGCAAGCCTGTACGCGATGCCCTCGCACTCGCCGCCATCCTCCAGCGCCAGCATCAGGCCGGGCAATTCTGGCGTGCCGCGCCCCATCGGAGTCCAGAAGCAGAAGGACCGTCGCCAGCCCTCGACCCTGCAGGGCTGTGCCTCGGTGAACTCAAGAGCCGGGTTCCACATCAGAGAGCCGTACGCGAAGATCCAGGCCTCCGTCCCGGCCGGATAGCGCAGCATGGCCTCGTCGAGACTGGCCTTGCGCTGCTCCGCCGAGAGGAAGAAATCGTAGCCGGCCGCACGGGCATCGGCCACGATCCGGTCGATCATCTCGGAGGTGAGTTCCTCGCGCTTGAGCAAGCGGCGCCTCAGGTGCCGTAGACGATGGACATGGTCTCGGCGACGCAGGCCGGACGTTCCTGTCCGTCGATCTCGATGGTGACCTGGTTGGTCAGCCGTACGCCGCCCTTGTCCATCGGATCGGCGGCGAGCAGCTTGACGCGGGCGCGGACCCGCGAACCGGCCGGCACGGGGCTGGTGAAACGCACCTTGTTGCAGCCGTAGTTGATGCCGTTGCGCACGTTGTTGATGTGCGAGATCTGGTGGTTGAGCATCGGGATCAGGGAAAGGGTCAGGAAGCCGTGGGCAATCGTCTTGCCACCCGGCATGTCCTTCTTGGCCCGCTCGACGTCGACATGGATCCACTGATGGTCGCCGGTCGCCTCCGCGAACTGGTTGATGCGCTCCTGGCTGACCTCGACCCAGTCACTGACACCGATCTCCTGGCCCACATGCTTGTGCATCTCGTTCGGGTGGGCGAACTCCCGTTTAGCCATACTCAAGACCCCGTTCTTCTTGTTTGCCGTAACCCTGAAATTACCACGCGCCTGTCCGACCGCCTCCCGCCAATGGCCGTCATTTCGGTGACATTTGTATCGTCACGGTCTTTGCCGGACGATGCCAGAAGCAAGAACGCACAGGAGGAACCCCCCAAATGGGTATATGAGAGGACCCTGTGCGAGGTGACCGGCAGGGTCTGCACGGTCACGTTGAACCGCCCTTGGAAGCTCAACGCCTGAGCGCGACGCGATCGCGCTGACCGGCGCGGGACGTGGTTTCTGTGCCGGCGCCGCTACGGTCGGCCTGCAGGCCACCCGGCAAGCGCTTCGGCCGACCGCGCGACCAAGGCCGAGGGGGCCCAGTCGGGTGGCAGTGCGCTGCCTGAGTTCCGGACGCGCTATTCCTGCTTCCCGGCTATCCCGAAGTTCATCATCGCTGCGATCAACGGACCGGCGGGTCTTGGCATGGTCATCCCGCTCCGAGCCGACCCTTGCTTTGCCACCACCGCCTTCGCCATTTCGGGGTTTGCCCGGGTCGTCGCTCCGTCGAGAAGCGGCCCACGCGCTTCCCGAGCCGCTGGCTAGACCTTCTCCGTCTCGCCGGCACGCGGCTGCCAGGTCATGAGCCGGCGCTCGACGATCCCGACCAGCCCGTCGAGCACCAGGGCACAGGCGGTCAGGACCAGGATGCCCGCGAAGACAGTATTGATGTCGAAGGTGCCCTCGGCCTGGAGGATCAGGTAGCCGACGCCCATCGAAGAGCCGAGATATTCGCCGACGACGGCGCCGACGAAGGCGAGACCCACGGCGTTATGCAGGCTGGCGAACACCCAGCTCATGGCGCTCGGAAGGTAGATGGACCTCAGGAGCTGGCGCTTCGAGGCACCCAGCATGCGCGCGTTGGCAATCAGATTGGGACTGACCTCGCGCACCCCCTGATAGACGTTGAAGAACACCACGAAGAACACCAGCGTCACGCCAAGGGCCACCTTCGACCAGATGCCGAGTCCGAACCACACGGCGAAGATGGGCGCCAGCACGACGCGCGGCATCGAATTGAAGCCCTTGATGTAGGGATCCATGATCGCCGAGGCGGTGGGCGACAAGGCTAGCCAGAGGCCGATCCCGAGGCCCGAGGCCGCGCCGATCACGAAACCCAGCGCCGTCTCCAGCAGCGTGATGCCGAGATGGGCAAAGATCTCGCCGGTCCAGAACCAGTCGACGACCACCTGGAAGACCTTCTGCGGTTCGCCGAAGAAGAAGGCGGCACGGTTGGCCTTGTCGAAGTAGAACGGCGGTATCAGACCGGGTGCGGTCATCGCGTACCAGAACAGCACCAGCAGGCCGAGGACGAGCAGTTGGGCGAGCCTGAGCTTCATTTCAGACAGCCTTCTGCCGCTGGTAGGCCTTGAGCACCTCTTCCTTCATGGCGGCCCAGATCTCCCGATGAAGGTCCAGGAAGGCGGGCGTCATTCGGATTTCCGAAACGTCGCGGGGACGGGGCAGATCGACCCGGAAGTCGCCGATGGGCCTGGTCCCCGGCCCGGCAGACAGGACGACGACCCGGTCCGAGAGCGCGATCGCCTCTTCCAGGTCATGCGTGATGAACAGCACGGACTTGCGATCCTCGGCCCACAGCGCCAGCAATTCGTTTTCCATGAGCTGGCGCGTCTGCACGTCGAGCGCCGAGAACGGCTCGTCCATGAGCAGGATATCGGGGCTGAGGATCAGGGTCTGAGCAAGTGCCAGACGCTTGCGCATGCCGCCGGACATCTGATGCGGATAGCGGTCGCCGAAACCCGCGAGACCGACGCGACGTAGCCAGGCTTCTCCCTGTCCCACCGCTTCCGCACGCGGCACGCCGCGGAATTCGAGGCCCGCGATCACATTGTCGAGCCCGGTACGCCACGGCATCAGTGCGTCCGCCTGGAACATGTAGCCCGCGCGCCGGTTCACGCCGCTCCCCGGCAGCAGCCGTTCGCCGAACACTTCGACCGTACCGGACGACGGGGACAACAGGCCCGCCGCCACGTTCAGCAGGGTGGACTTGCCGCAGCCGGTCGGCCCGACCACGGACACGAACTCGCCCCGCGCCACGTTCAGCGTCGCATTGGCCACCGCCGTATAAGGCTGGCTCCCGGCATCGCGCGCGGCGAAGCGGCAGGTGATGTCGGCCAGCGCGAGCGCGGGCCCTCCATGCGTCGTCACGTCGGCTAGCTGCGCTTGGCCGCGCGCTGGGCGAATTCGTTGTTCCAGGTGTCGGCGAGTTTGACGGACGCCGGCTTGATGGCCGGATCGCTTCCGACCAGGAACTTGAGGCAATTCTCCATGGCGCCCGCCGGCATCGTGCCGTCGGGCGATATCGTCTCGCGCACGCCAGCGAACGATTTCTCGTACACGGCGCGGTCGCCCAGCAGGTAGGATTCCGGGACCGCATTGGCGACATCGGCCGGCGTTGCCGTCTGCAGCCACTGGTTGGCGCGGACGATGCCGGTGGCCAGGGCCTGCACGGTGCCGGGGTTCTTCTTGATGAAGTCGGTTTGCGAATAGAGGCTGGCGGCGGGGAAAGGACCGCCGAACACTTCCTCGTTGCCCTTGGTGGTGCGCGTGTCGACCATCACCTTCACGAGCTTCTTGTCGGTCAGGATGGTGAGCGCAGGATCGGTCTGGGAAACGCCGTCGACCTCGCCTTTCTCGATGGCGGCGATGACCGAGGCGCCGGCTCCGACACCGATCGCCACCACGTCGCTCGCCTTCAATCCGCCCTTGGCCGCCCAGAAGTTCAGCAGCATGTGGGTCGAGGATCCCGGCGCCGTGACGCCGAACTTCATGCCCTTGATGTCGGCCGGCCCCTTGACCTTCGCCGCCACGTCGTTGCGCAGAGCGATGCAAATCTGCATCCCGCGGCCTATCAGGGCGAAGCCCGTGACCTCCTGGCCGCGCTGCTGCATGCGGATCGTATGCTCGTAGGCGCCTGCAACCACGTCGGCGCTGCCGCCCATCAGGGCCTGCAGCGACTTGGCACCGCCCTGGAAGTCGTTGATCTCGACGTCCAGGCCGGCTTCCTTGAAGAAACCTTTGCGCTCGGCAATGGTCAGGGAAAGGTAATAGAGCGCCGACTTGCCGCCGACGGCGAGGATCACCTTGCTCTTCTCTGGCTTCGGCTGCGCCAGCGCCACATGCGGCGCAACCATCACCATCGGGGCGGCGGCCAGCAGGGTCCGGCGCCGCATTTGCAGCTTGGTCATTGTTTCCTCCGCGACAGGCTTGTTTTCCGGCAGCTTGCCGCAAGGCCCCTGTCGCGGCAACTGCCGCGATCTTTCGGGAACGCTACTTGAACGCCCGCTCCTGCCACCACGGGAAGTAGGACGGCATACCGTCGCTCACCTTCATCGGGAACCTGGCGGGACGCTTCTCCAAGAACGCAGTCACGCCTTCCTTCACGTCGTCCGACTTGCCGCGCGAATAGATGCCCTTGGAGTCGACCTTGTGCGCTTCCATCGGATGGTCGGCCCCCAGCATCTTCCAGATCATCTGGCGGTTGAGCGCCACCGAAACCGGAGCCGTGTTGTCGGCGATTTCGCGAGCCAGTGCATAGGCGGCCGGCAGGAGTTCCTCGGGCTTGTGGATCGAACGCACCAGGCGGCCCTGGAGCGCCTCATCCGCCGGGAAGACACGGCCGGTCATGACCCATTCCAGCGCCTGCTGCGGCCCCACGAGCCTTGGCAGGAACCAGCTCGAACACGCTTCCATGACGATGGCGCGGCGCGTGAACACGAAGCCGTACCGCGCAGCCTCCGACGCGAGACGAATGTCCATGGCGAGCTGCATGGTCACGCCGACGCCGACAGCAGGGCCGTTGCAAGCCGCGATGGTGGGCTTGAGGGATTCGTAGAGGCGAAGCGTGAACAGACCGCCGCCGTCGCGGTGTCCATCGAGGCCGGGGTCCACCGGCCCGCGATTCTCGGCGTTGAAGGTATTGGCGCCGCCCGACAGGTCGGCGCCGGCGCAGAAGCCGCGGCCGGCGCCGGTGAAGACGATCGCGCGCACGTCGTCGTCGCGGTCCGCCCTGTCCATCGCGTCGAGCAGTTCGGACAGCATCCGGCCGGTGAAGGCATTAAGCTTGTCCGGGCGATTGAGGGTGATCGTCAGGACGTCCCTGACTTTGGTGTACTTGATCTGCTCGTAATCCATGGGACGTCCCTCAAGTCTGGTTGATGAGGATGACACCGCCCATGATCAGGGCGATGCCACCGAGCTGCTTGATGCCGAAGGGTTCGCCGAAAAGGAAGTGCCCAAGCACCGCGACGATCGCATAGGAGAGCGACACGCTGGGGAAGGCGACGGACACCGGGATTTTCCGCAAGGCGATGATGTAGAGGAACGCGGCCGATCCGTAGAGAGCGAGGCCGGCTATGGTCGAGGGGCGCAGAAGCTGGCTCACGAGATCCGGCGCGGAGGCGCCCGCTTTCAGCAGCATCTGGCCGCCGATGCCGGTCAGGATGCCTATGGCGAGCGCCACATAATAGATTGTCATGTCTCCTCTCCTCCCCGCGACGGCTCGCGATGCGGCTGCCCCGCGGCGCGCGTGTCGACCTGCGGCCGTTCTATCTCCAGCCCGTCTTCGCGCCGTCGGATCACTTCGCGCACCAGGTATTGGGGTTTCCGGTTCACGGCGAGAAACATGCTTCCGAGGTACTCGCCGATCATGCCGATGACGAGGAGCTGCACGCCGGCCAGCACGAGCACCGCGACCATGAGAGATGCCCAGCCCTGCGGAGGCTTGTCGGAAATGATCGCCTCGATGATCGTGATGCCCGCAGCAAGGGCGCCCAGGGCTCCGAAGACGAGGCCCAGCAAGGTCGCGAGACGCAACGGCATCACGGAGAAATTCAGGAACATCGCCAGCCAGAGACGCAGCAGACGCCGGAGCGTGTAGTTGGAGCGGCCCTCGGCGCGCGGCAGGTGATTGACCTGCAGGCGGCTCACGTTCTGGGTGATCTGGAAGATCAGACCGTCGACATAAGGTGCCGGCCCCTCGTAGCTCGAGGTGACGCGCTCGCGCAGGAACCGCGAGATGCAGCGAAAACTCGACAAATAGAGGCCGGGCGGCTTGTCGATCAGCTTGTCGGCGCACCAGTTGGTGAAGCGGCTGCCGAGGTTGCGCCAGGCGGCGTGCTTCTTTTCCTCGTAATAGGTGTAGACGGCATCGAAGCCGCCGTCGCGCGCGTGCTCGAAGAGCCGCCTGACCTCCTCCGGCGGGTTCTGGAGGTCGTCGTCCATCGTGATGGTGAAATCGCCGGTCGCCCGCGACAGGCCGGCCATGACGGCGTTGTGCTCGCCGAAGTTCCGGCTGAGGCTCATGACCGTCACCGGTGCGCCGGGCTGCGCGGCAAGGTCCTTGCAGACGTCGAGACTGTTGTCGGGGCTGCCGTCGACCACCAACACGATCTCGAGGCCGCCCGGGATATCCAGCGCCCGGAGCGCCCGTACCAGTTCGCCGACGGTCCCCGCTCCGTTGTAGACCGGGACGACGATCGAGAGAGCCGGACGATCAATCATTGCGCACCGCCACGAGAATGAGCGAACCACCAAAAGGCAGGCTGATGCCCGCACGGATCGCGGCACGCTCGATCGCGAGCGCCGCGGAGAAGATCGTGTCCAGCCAGCGCGGATAGTCGCGCACGTCGCTGCCGGCGTCGCGGCCGCGCTCGACAAGGCGGCGCAGCACCATCAGCGGAAACAGGATCGCATTCCAGTAGCTGGCACGCACGACCCGGAAGCCGCGGGCCGCAAGCAAGGCTCGCGCCTGGCGTCGCGTGAACCGGCGAGCGTTCTGGACGCGCCGGTCGTGTGCTGAAAGCATCCAGCCATAGGCCGGAAGATTGAAGACGGCGACCGAGCCGGCGCCAAGGCAGCGATGCGCCTCTTTCAGGGCGCGGTCGGGGTCGACGCCAGCGTGACACAGGACATCGAGCGAGAGGTAGGCGGCAAGCACGCCATCGGCGACCGGAAGTTCGTTGACGGACGCAGAGAGGACGGGACGGCCGGATTTTCCCTGCGCCAAGGCCGCAGCGTGGGGATTGAAGTCCAGTCCCGCCGTGCCGCGGCCGGCAAATTCGGCACCGAGCACACGAAGCATGCCGCCGGTGCCGCAACCGGCGTCGAGCACGAGCCCGTGCGACGTCGATTGCGCAAGGGCGGCCCCTAGAAGGTCGGCCGCCAGCCGGCGCAGGCCGCGATACCACCACATGCGGTCTTCCACCGCATGCATCAGCTCGTATTCCGCTGCCTCCATGCGCTACGGCGTCTCCGGAAATCTCGTCTTCGCCTTCGCTTATGATATCTTCCCCGGGCCTTGCCAACCGTCGCGACCAGACCTCCCAAGACCTCCCCCGGCATCGAGCAGCTCCTGCTCGTGCCGCTGTTCGCGCTGCCGGTCCTGTGGCTATCGGGCTATTTCTTCCCGCCGATCAACCACGACGTCGCGGCCATCCTGGACGTTTCGACCCGATGGGTCGGCGGCGAGAAGCTTTATGTCGAGGTGCTGGACGAGAATCTCCCCCTCACCTTCATCGTCCACGCGCTCCCGGTCCTCACCGCAAAACTGCTGCCGGGAAGCGTCGCCTTCTGGTTCACGGCCTGGGTCGTCGCCGGCATCTTCGCCTCTTTCTGGGCGTGCCGGCGCCTGATCCATCTCGTGCCCTCGGCCGATCACGCGTTGACCGAGGCTCTGCTGCCGCCCGTTCTGCTGTTCCTGTTCACGGTGCTGCCGAACGATAATTTCGGCCAGCGAGAACACATCATGTTCGTGGCCTGCGCGCCTTATCTGGTCGCGTCGATGGCCCGTGCCGAAGGGGTTTCGCCCTCGCGGAGCGCCTCGATCGCGATCGGACTGGTGGCAGGCATCGCGCTGGCCATGAAGCCGCATTACATGGCGATACCGGCGGCGGTAGAGACCTACCTCCTGTTCCGGCGCGGCATCCGTGCGACGTTCACCGATCTGATCCCCTGGATGATCGGCGCCATGGCCGTGATCCACCTGGCGCTGATCTATCTGGCTTTCCCGGATTTCGGTTATTTCGTGCTGCCGCTCGCCGTCGAGGCTTATGCGCCGATCGGCGACCAGGGCTGGCGCGAGGTCCTGACCAGCAACGTGCTCGGCCCCACGCTGCTTGCGCTGCTGATCTTCGGTCTGCTGGCCGTCGTCTTCACGAAGACGATGGCCGCCCGGGTCCTCGTCGTGTTCGGCATCGGCGCCGCCTTCTCGGCCGTCGCCCAGGCCAAGGGCTGGCCCTATCATGTGCTGCCGGCGCTATCGACCGCCATCCTGCTCGCAGCGCTCACCATCTCGCAGACGGTCGATCGGTATCTTCCGATCAGCCGCAGCGCGCACAGGCTGCCTGTCGCCGTGATCTGCGCCACGCTGATGGTGCTGCTCTATTTCCAGGCAGCACTCTACACGCCGCCCTTCTACAAGCAGCGCCAGTTCGAAGATTCGATCGGTGGGCGACTTCAGCACATCATCGAACAGAATGCCCCCAACAAGACCTTCATGGTCCTGTCCCCCGGCATCTATCCCATCTGGCCGATGGTGAACTACCTCGGTGGCCGGATGACGACCCGCTTCCTGACAATGTGGGTGTTGCAGGGTGTCTATGCGACCTGCGAGGACTTCCCGGCCCTCTACAATCCGCCGGACACGATGGGCGACGCCGAGAAGTTCGTGTTCGACAGCGTCAGCGAGGATTTCGCGCGCGAACACCCCGATCTCCTGATCGTCGACCGCATCGCCGGCATCCCCCGCTGCCAGGGCAAGGAGTTCGACTACCTCGAGTACTTCCTGCAGAATCGCGTGTTCGCCGACGCCTTCGAGAACTACGAACACCTCATGGATTTCGATCGCTACCGGATCTACCGCCGAAAGAAGAAGTAGCTACGCCTTCCAGGGCGGCGAGAGCGCTGCAGCCCGCAGCGGCTCCGGGATCTTCCCGGGGTCCGGCACCTTGAAGACACCCGAGGCGACGAGGACGATCTCCCCGCCGCAGACCAGGTCGCAGGAAGCGAAGCAGAAATTCGAGGTCCGCCGGGCGATCCGCGCCTTGCCTTCCAGCCACTGCCCGATCGGCGCGCCGCGCACGAACTCGCTGGTGAGCGAAATGGTCGGATGGGGCCAGAACATGCCTGTCGCGAAGCCCGACCCCACGCCCATGACCATGTCGGCAACCGTGACCAGCAGCCCGCCATGGGCCCAGCCCATCGGGTTGCCGTGACGCTTCTCGAGCGGCAGGCCGATGCGCAGCCCGTCGGTCTCGGGCTTCATCCAGAGCGGCCCGGCCAGCGCGATGAAATCGTCGCGCACATCGAACCTTTGGAAGCCGTCCGGGACCACGCTCATGCCGGCAAGCCGTCGCCGGAGGCGGCCAGACGCTCGATCATCTCGCGCACCGCCGGCTCGAACGGCGCGCTACGGTGGGTCTCCTCGTTCAGCGAGACCATCAGCACGCGTTGCACGGCCGTGCAGTTGCCGTCGCCGTCGAACAGTCCCTGTCCAATGACGCATTTGCGCTCGTAGGCCTCGATCACCCGGGCACAGGCCGTGGCCGTGCCTGGATAGAACATCTGCCGCTTGAAATCGGCCTCTATGCGCCCGACGACCATCCGGAACTTCGGTAACCCCGTGCGAACGATCTGTCGCAGGTAGCCGACACGCGCATTCTCGAGCAATTCGAGGAACGAGCCGTTGTTGATGTGGCCGTTGACGTCCACGTCCGCAAAACGAAGGTTCTCCGATGTCGCGAATCCGTAGATTCCGCGATCCGCCAGGTCGAAAGTCATGGGATTCAGCTCTCCGAAAACTCGATCGTCAGATGGGCGGCCTGGTCGGGCGGAACGAGCAGCCGCGACGCGTCGGGCTTCAGGAACCTGACGCCGTTCGTCTTGAGGACGTCCTCGCAGGTAATGAGACTGTCGACACGAAGGGACAGCAGCGCCGGGTGGTCTCCTGTACGTACCGGAACGATCCCCGGATAACGGGCCTGATAGTCGTCGCGGGTCATGTAACGGATCGGCTGCGTTCCCGTGTCCGCGACCAACGTGCGTTCCTGCAATTCCGTGGAACCTTCGCCAAAGTATTTTTCCAGCTCTGGCGCCCATTTCGCGGGCTCTGCCGCAATGACGGTCACGCCCGAGATGCCGCGCGCACCGTTGGGATGGCGTGCCCATTCCTCGCGATACACGAACTGGGGCGTGATGTGCTCGCAGACGAAAAACCCGACGACCGGCATGTTGGTCTTCGGTATGCGGACCGTCCGGAACTGGGCGTGCTCGATCTTGCCCGCGACCTCGACGGCGCGATCGAAGAAGAGCGGCGCATCGGGCTGGAGGCCGGCTGCCTTGAAAGCATCGAAGGAGATGTCCGCCCCGTCGGTCGCCAGCGCGACGTTCGCGAGACCGCCGCCGTCCTTCAACCACTCCCGCCGTTCGGCATTGAACTCAGTATCCTCGACGATCCCCAGGATCTCGAAATAATCGGTGTCGAAGATCATGAGATGATTGGCGGTACCCAGCTTCTTGTGGAAGCCGCGCGGCTGGACCTGGAAACCGAGCTTGCGATAGGCCTCCTCCGCCGCGTCGATCCCGTCGACCATGACGACCACGTGGTCAAGCCCTGTCACACCGCGCTTCATGCCGGCCTCCTGCGCACCATGTTGATTCCCTTTGCCGTCATGACCACGTCGCCCCGCTGGTTGACCGCGCGCCAATGCTCGTGGATGACCCCCATGCCGGGACGGCTCTTCGACGGCACCTTGTCCGCGCATTTCACCCAGGCCGTCAGCACGTCGCCCGGCAGCACCGGCTTCAGCCAGCGCAACTCGTCGAGCCCGGGCGAGCCAAGCGCGGTGCGCGTGTCGACATAATTGTCGACGAAAAGGCGCATCAGCTTCGCAGCGACATGCCAGCCGGACGCGCAGAGATTCCCGAACAGGGAACTCTTTGCCGCCTCGGCATCGACATGGAATGGTTGGGGGTCGAACTTGCGGGCAAACTCGACGATCTCTTCGGCCGTGAAGGATGTCGCCCCCAGAGGGTACTCCTTGCCGACTTCGTAGTCTTCCCAGTATCTGGGCGCTTCGGACTGCATGATCGCGGTCATCGCAGAGGGGCGGCAGGCACGCAAGCTTGTCCTCCGACCCTGTGCCACCCTGCGGCGGAGGCAGGTGAATGAGTGATGCGTCTCTCGTCAGGCGGCTGACGACGATCCTGGCCATAGATGTGGTGGCGTTCAGCACCATGTCGGCGCGCGACGAGGAACATGCGCTTGCCTTGCTGTCCGCCCGCATGGACCAGGCGGGCGCCCTTGTCGCGCATCATCGCGGACGGGTTTTCAAGCTGACCGGCGATGGCCTGCTCGCGGAATTCGCGAGCCCTGTCGAGGCGGTCCGGGCCGCCCTCGAAATCCAGGAGGCGATGCGGTCGGCCAATGCGACGGCCAGCGCCGACGACCAGCTCAATGTCCGCATCGGCATCAATCTCGGCGACGTGGTGGAGAGCGGCGACGACCTGATGGGCGACGCGGTGAACGTGGCCGTGCGGCTCGAATCCATCGCCACGACGGGGGGCATCTGCATCGCCGCTTCCGTGCACGAGCAGATCCAGGGGAAGCTCATGCTGGGGGCCGAAGACATCGGCGAGCAGCACGTGAAGAATATCCCCCGGCCGATCCATGCCTACCGACTGGTGCCGGGGACGGGCACGCCTGCCGCACAGATGGCAGCTCAGCGCGCCGCGAAGGCGGGCCCGGGATCGCGGCGTCTGGCTGTGGCCGTCGCCGTCGCTGCCCTGATGGCCGTAGCCGCGGGCGGTACCTGGTACCTGCGCGATGGGCGGTTCCTGACCGGCACCGACCACTCGATACCCGCGACAGCCGCGAGTTCGACGGAGGCCAACCTGCCGGCGATGGGCTCCACCGGCCCGTCGGCAGGGTCGACGACGACAAGCCCGGCGCCTTCGCTCCCTGCTTCCGCCGCGCGTGCGGTCCCGGGTCCGTCCGGACAGCCCGTCCCAGGGCCCGTCTTGCAGACCGAGACGACGCGCCGGTTCGCGGTCGACGACGTGCCCTTCGTTCAAGCCGCTCGCCGGCCCGGGCTGGACCGCTATCAGCGGGCCGAGGATGCAAAGGCTCTCGCCCTCAATATCCGGGGAATCTTTGCCTTCGCCTCCCGTCGCCTGGACGAGGCTACGGCACGCCGCATTGCCCTCGAGGAATGCAACAAGCTCGTCGAGCAGCACATCGCGAGGCCACGCGACGTGGATCGCTGCCAGATCTACGCGGTTGGTCAGGATGTCGTCTGGTCTTTCCGGCCGCCGGCAATGCCGCCTGCGCCCTTTATGCCGCCTGCCCTGTCGCCGCCCGTCCCGTTCGACCCGGCGACTGCGCCACTCCTCACCGACAACGCACGGCGGATGCTGCAGGAGCACTATATGAAATCCGATCACGACCGTGCGGTCGTCATCGGCCAGAGGCATTTCGATTGGTGGATGCCGGGCGATACAGAGTCGGAGGCGGCCAAACGCACCCTGGAAATCTGCGGTCACCTGACCGGACGGCCATGCGTCGTACTGGCCGTGAATGGCCGATCCGCCGTGCGTACCCCAACCACCCGCCGGACGATCGATGTGCTGGTGCCGGCGGAAGTCGGCGGCGTCGCAGCCGACCAGCGCGACGCGATCTACCGCTATCTGGTGGAGCCCGACTGGCGGGCGGTCGCGGTCGGCAGCAACGGCAAGACGGGCATCGTCAGCGGCCGCCCCAGCGAACAGGCGGCTACGACCGACGCTTTGGCCGAGTGCGCGCGCGCCGGCGGTCTGGATTGCACCGTTCTCGCGATCGGTCCCTTCCTGGTGGGCTCCCAGTAGGAGGCGTCCGGCCACCGCTGCGAACCACTCGCAGAGAGGCTTGACGAGCCCGGCGGACGCCGCCTATCCTCCCCCTGCGAGTAATTCGCAAGCTCACGGGAAGAAGCGGCCGCACGGCATGTACGTCTGTATTTGTACGGCAATCCGGGAACGTGAAGTCGATGCTGCGGTGCGCGCCGGGGCACGACGCCCTGTCGACGTCTTCCGCGCGTGTGGCAAGAGCCCCCAATGTGGCACTTGCGCCTGCGATATGCGCGAGCGGATCGCGCATACCGTGCGTCGCGAACAGGCTCTCCAGCCGGCGCTCCTCGCGGCCGACTGATCTTCCTGCTTCAGCTCGGGTCCTTGCCCTCGCCGATCTGGGTCTGCAGGTAATTCTGCTCGCCGACCTTTTCGAGAATGCCGATCTCGGTCTCGAGGAAATCGATATGCTCCTCGGCGTCCTCGAGGATCTCGACGACGATCTCGCGGCTCACATAGTCCTTCGACGCCTCGCAAAGCGTGACCGCTTCGACGATTGCGGTGCGCGCCGCATCCTCCAGCTTGAGGTCGGCGGCAAGGCACTCCGGGACGGTCTCGCCGATGGAGAGCTTTCCGAGATCCTGCAGGTTCGGCAAGCCATCGAGCATCAGGATGCGCTGGATCAGCTTATCCGCATGCTTCATCTCGCCGATCGATTCTTCGTAGATCTTCTTGCCGAGACGCTCGAAGCCCCAGTGCTTCATCATTCGGGCGTGGAGGAAATACTGGTTGATCGCCGTCAGCTCGTTTTTCAGGAGCTTGTTCAGTTCGGCGATGATCTGCGGGTTGCCCTTCACGACAAGCCTCCTTCGGGGGTGATTGTTGCGTTAGAGATACCGCCCGTCTTTGGTGATGCAATTGCATATTGCGCGAGTGATAACCGTTCTCCGAAAAAAGTGAGGACGGAGCACAAAAGCTCGGCAAGTCGTTCTCAGTCGCTCGTGTTTCACCCCCATCGTCCTTCCCACACGCGCGCTTCCAACACGCGCGGGTGAAGCGACCCGGCGTTCGCGGATCAATTCCCCAACATTTATCCGGATACGCGACTTTTTTGGCCAACCCGATGCAGAAACCGCAACCCAACATTCCTCGGAACGTCCTAAGGTGCAGTGCGTTCATGTGAACGCTGCCCGCCTGGTGCAACGCGCCGGGCCAGCCTGAGGAATGCGTCATGTCTGATAAGCCGAATTTCACCCTTCCCAAGCTCCCGTACGCGGACGATGCGCTCGCGCCGACGATTTCGGCCAACACGATCTCGTTCCATTACGGCAAGCATCACAAGGCGTATGTCGACAAGCTGAACGAACTCGCGGCCGGCACGCCTTACGCCACGATGTCACTGGAAGAGGTGGTCAAGAAGTCGGCCAAGGACGAGAAGGCGAAGAAGATCTTCAACAACGCCGCCCAGATCTGGAACCACACTTTCTATTGGGACAGCATGTCGCCGAAGGGTGGCGAGGCTCCTACCGGGAAGGTGAAGTCTCTGCTCGACGATAGCTTCGGCGGTGTCGAGGAATTCAAGAAGGCGTTCAAGCAGGCCGCCGTCGACCAGTTCGGATCGGGCTGGGCATGGCTCGTGAAGGGCGACGACGGAAAGCTCAAGATCGAGACCACTTCGAACGCCGACACGCCGTTCGCTCACGGGCGCACGCCGCTGCTCGTCGCCGACGTGTGGGAGCACGCCTACTATCTGGACTTCCAGAACCGCCGGCCCGACCACGTCGGCGCCTGGCTCGACAAGCTCGTGAACTGGTCGTTCGCCGAGAAGAACCTCGGCTAAATCGAAGGAGACATGACGATGTTGGGCACCATTCTGCTGATCATTTTGATTCTGATCCTGATTGGTGCCCTTCCGACATGGCCTTACAGCAGCGGTTGGGGTTACTACCCCAGCGGCGGCGTGGGCCTGGTGGTGATCATCATCGTTATTCTTCTTCTCATGGGGCGCATCTAGCGCCCCTTTTTTTGCCTGACGTTGACGTATCCCATGAGTTTTCCAACCAGTTGAGGAGGCTCGGCCGGCCTTCTCAATAACGGAAGGTCACGTTGAGAGATCCGAATTGGGTAAACCGGTCCTGCTCGAAGAATTCGGGTGTCCGCAGGATCTGCGTATAGCTCACGCGCACACCCCGATAGAGGATCGCGAAGCCGACCTGCGCCTCTCCGACGAACGGGCGTCGCGTGACACTCATGCTCTGACCGTCCGTGTTGCCATCCAGGAAGATGTTGCGGGCCACGGCCGAACCATCGATTCCTGCGAAAAGGTACCAGCCGAAACTGCCGTCGCCGATGAAGGCCTCCGAGCCCGGCAAAGCGGGCCGCGCCCGCGTGGGTCCGAAATCGTCGCGCAGGTTCTTCCCTATGCGCGCCGTACCACCGACGCTGGCAAAGGTGGCGACGTTGCCTGCGGCCGCGCCGAACCGGGGTATGAAATCGACCTCGAGCTTGGGATCTTCGATCAGGACCGCCCGGCCGGTGCGCCAACGCCGTTCGAAGGTAAGGCCAATCGTTGGCTCGTTGTGGAGCTGATAGGCCCAACCGTAGGTTCGATCGACGCCGATGAGCGTATGGAAATTGTTCTGAACGAATTCGCCGCCGGCCGCGGGTCCGACGATACCTACGTCGATTTGCAACGTGTCCAGACGTGTCGGCTCGTCCCGTCCCGTTTTCGGATCGTGTCGCTTGTATGTGTTCTGAAGCGCGAAGCTGGCATACAGCCAGGCCGCGTAGGGCCGATCATTGTAGATCGGATAGGAGGCCCATGTGTCTTCCGGGGTGTAGATGTTCTGACCGAACGAAACGGCGAACCGCCGGATGACGGAATCGGCCGGAGCCTCTCCGAAGATCGTAGGCACGGTCGTGAGAGCCACGAGACCAGGCTGCATGTCGGTGATCGCGGGAGACAGCCAGCCGACGCGAACGCCGCTCGTGTAGTCCCGGTCCGATCGCGCGAAACGATTGAAAACATCGTTCTCGACCTGGAACGTGTAAATGCTCCGTTGTTCGTCCTCGGTCGCCGATGTCCGGGGTCTCGCATCGGGCGCATCGACCTGGGCAAGCACGACATCGGTTGCGACGAAAAAGGAAATCGTCGCCGCAGCGACAGTCTTGGCGAGGCGACGTTCCATGGGCCGACGAACGCCGCCGGACCGGCATCAGTTGCACCTAGCGTTCGTTCACGGACGCTGCGCGGTCCCACAGGCAGCCACGCCACACAAATCCGATCACCACGATCATGGCGATGCCGAGCATGCTGTAGGCGCTTCCCGTTACCGCAAAGCCGAATCTTTCGACACCGGGCCCGGAGAGAAGAAGCCCCAGCGGCAGGCCGTAGACCGCCAGCATGCGGACCCCCATCACGCAGCCCCGGATACCGGGCTCCGTGATCCGCAACAGGATGACAGCCATGGGGATCATGCAGAGGCTTTGGAAAAACCCTGCGAAGAACAGGAGAATCTGCCCGATGATCGGGACGACGACCACCGAGAAGGCGAGGTTCAAGGCAAGCCAGATCACGCAGACAAGCATCGTGCGGCCCGGGCGGATCCAGGCGCCGTAAACCGAAACCAGGATCGAGCCGACAAGCGCGCCGCCCGCAAAGCACGCGATGAGCATGCCAAGTCCCGTCTGATCCATGCCGTAGACGTCTTTTGCGACGTAGGCGAGTAAGGCGCCGACCAGCGGATAGGCTGTAAAATTGACGAGAAACGCGAGCAGCATCACGGCCCTGACGGCCGGCGTCGCCCACACATAGGTGATTCCGGCCAGCAGGGCGCGCAACGGGGACCGGACGACGTCGCCCTCCCGCAACACCCGCACCCGGCGAATCCCCACGCCGAACGTCAGGAGCAGGCTGGTCAGATAAACGATGCAGACCGCGATGTAGGCATCCGCCGCCCCCAGGGCCGCCACGAGGCTTGCACCCGAAAGTGCCCCCACGATGCGTGCCGAATCCAGCGTCGTGCGGGAAACACCCATGGCCCGCATCAGATAATCCGCGGGCATCGTTTCGCCGACCAGCAGATTGCGCAGCGTGATGTCGGACGGACGCACGAGACCCATGACGGTCGCCAGGACAAAAACGGGCAGCGGGCTGGCGTGCCCCGTCAGGAACAGGAGGGTCATGGCGGCGGCGAGGACGAGATAGGTCGCCCTCATGAGGATGAGGACCAATCGGTTGCCGATCCGGTCGCCGGCCATCCCGAACAAGGGAGAAATCAGGGTTCCGAGGAACTGGAGCGACCCAAAAATAGCCAGCGCTAGGACCGACCCGGTCGTGACGAGGACGAACCAGCCCAGAATGACCCCTTCCATTTCGAAGGCCCACGACGCCAACAGGTCGGACGGCCACTGAAACCGGAAGCTCCGCACCCGGAAGGGCACCAGGGCGGGCGGAATTGTCGGAAGTCGCACGTCGCGGTTCGTTTCCTGCCAGCCCTCTTTGGGTGGGGCTTAGGTGGGGAAACCTGCGCTGCAGCCTTTCTGAATGCAATAAGATCCGCCAAGACCCTAGTGGCTGTAAGCCTATTGCACCGATAACGCAGACAATTCTTTTGCCACAGTTGCTTTGCAAACCTGCTCAGAGCATTGTGAGAATTGATACCGTTAAGCGGTAATAGTGGAACGCGAAGCCGCACGCGGGTCTTGTATTGAGGAAAGTCCGCATGGACAGTGCCGTGAAGCGTACGAAGTTCCACCTCGTTCTGATCAAGCCGACACACTACGACGATGACGGGTATCCGATCACGTGGATGATGTCGCATATCCCGTCCAACACGCTGGCCGCGCTGTACGGCCTGGGTGAGGATTGCCGGCAGCGGGAAGTGCTCGGCCCGGACGTCGATATCATCATCAAGCCGTTCGACGAGACGAACACCCGCGTTCGTCCCGACCGCATCATGCGCGATATCGAGCGCGAAGGCGGCAAGGCCCTGATCTGCCTGGTCGGCGTCCAGAGCAACCAGTTCCCCCGCGCAACGGATCTGGCCCGCAAGTTCATCAAGGGTGGCTTCAAGGTCGCCATGGGCGGCTTCCATGCCGCCGGCTGCCTGTCGATGCTCCCCGTGATCCCGCCCGAGGTGCAGGCGGCGATGGACATGGGCGTGACGATCTATGCCGGCGAAGCCGAGGAAAACCGCCTCGACGAGGTCCTGCGCGACGCGTGGAACGGCACGATGAAGCCGCTCTACAACTACATGAACGACCTTCCGGGCATCGAGGCGGCGCCGACGCCCCGCCTGCCCGCCGCCGCGTTGGCACGCAACGAAGGCCGCAAGTCGAGCTTCGACCTCGGCCGCGGCTGCCCCTTCCAGTGCTCATTCTGCACCATCATCAACGTGCAGGGCCGCAAGAGCCGTTTCCGCACGCCCGACGACCTCGAGTCGATCATCCGCGAGAACTACAAGCAGGGCATCACGTCGTTCTTCATCACCGACGACAACATGGCCCGCAACAAGCATTGGGAAGCCTTCTTCGATCGGTTGATCGAGCTGCGCGAGAACGAAGGCATCGGCGTCTCCCTGATCATCCAGGTCGACACGCAGTGCCACCGGATCCCGAACTTCATCCACAAGGCGCGCTGGGCCGGCGTCTATCGCGTCTTCATCGGACTCGAGAACGTCAACCCGGACAATCTGCTGGCGGCCAAGAAGCGCCAGAACAAGATCACCGAGTACCGCAAGATGCTGCAGGCGTGGCATCAGGCCGGCTGCTCGACCTGGGCGGGCTATATCCTCGGCTTCCCGGGCGATACCCGCGCCTCGATCCTGCGCGACCTCGAGATCATCAAGAAGGAGCTGCCGCTCGACATCCTCGAGCTGTTCATGCTCACGCCGCTGCCGGGGTCGGAGGACCATCAGACGCTCTGGAAGCAGGGCGTCTGGATGGATCCCGACCTCAACAAGTACGACCTGCATCACCGTGTCGTGCATCATCCCAAGATGAGTGATGCCGAGTACGAGCAGACCTATCGCGATGCCTGGCGCGCCTACTACACGCCGGAGCACATCGAGACGGTCGCCCGGCGGCACGGCTCCATCCCCGGCCGCAATCCGGCCGAGCCCGCCCAGTTCATGACCATGTTCAAGATCATGTTCGAGGCCGAGGGTGTCCATCCGCTGGAAGGCGGCGTGGTGCGCATGAAGTATCGTGCCGACCGCCGCTACGGCATGCCCATCGAGCCGATCGGCTCGTTCCATTGGAAACTCGCGAAGGAAACCCTCCGCAAACTCTCGATCTACGGACGCCTCGCGTGGCAGGGCTGGCGTATCGGGCAAAAGGTCAAGAACGATCCCAAGCGCCTCGAATATACCGACCTCGCCCTGCAGCCGGTGGATGACGAGGATATGGACAAGCTCTCGCTGTTCGCCGAGACGGCGGGCGGCGGCGAGGCTGTCACCAAGCGGCGCAACGAGGATCTGGCGCGCGCCAAGGTAGCCGCCCAGCGCAATCAGGAGAGGCTCGCAGCCGCCGAATAACGCGCCGGCCGGGTCTGCCGGCGCTGGATTTGGCGCCCTGGACGGGGAGACTTCCCTTCGCGTCCAACACTCCCTCTGGCGCGATGCTTCGTTACGGAAGCCTATCGGATTTCCGATAGGACGGATCCAATCGCCGCGACGGGCGATCGGCTCGCGGCGACCAGCCTGCCCTCTATCGTCGGCCTCCCCTAACGTCGGCTTACGTCCGGCAGGCACTCATCCGCCGTAGTGCCGCTCGGTCACCATCCCAGGAAGGACACCGCCCGGCCACGGCCGGTCTGTGGCCTCAATGCACGACGGGCGGTCTGACCTCGGCAAGGCCGTCCGCGTCGGTCGCCGAGATGGTGGTGCGCACCATCGAGCGCTCCTTGCCATAGTCCCACGGGCGCCCGCGATGGAGCATGGCGCGGTTGTCCCACATCAACACATCGCCCTGGCGCCATTTGTGGCTGTAGACGAATTCCGGACGGGTGGCCTCGTCGAGGAGTCGGGCCAGCAGCTGGCGGGCATCGCGATCGTCCATCCCGTCGATCGCATAGGCGTGGCTCGCCACGTAAAGCGCCCGTCGACCGTTCAAGGGGTTCCGCCAGTTGAGCCGCCATCTGACGGGCGGCAGGGCCTTCCGCTCCTCGGCGTTGGCGAGATCGGGATGAATCTGGTCGCGGCTATTGGCGTAGGAATGCGTGGCCACGGCATTCTTGAGGCGCTCCTGGAGGTCCGCCGGCAGCCGCTCCCACGCGAGCCGGGTCGAGGTGTATTCGGTCTCGCCTCCATCGGCCGGCAGGACCCGTGCGGTCAGCACCGAAGCGAGCGCCGGCGTCTTCTTGAACGAGGAATCGGTGTGCCAGAGCGCATTGGCCTTGGCGACCAGCACCTGCCGATGATCCGGCGGCACGATCTCGCCCTTGGCGCCGATATTGGTGAGACGCGAATAGAAGCTGTTGGCGCCCACCGAAGCGACTTTGGTCAATTCGAGGGGGCCGAAGGCGCGGCTGTAGGCGACCTGGACGTCGTCGGCGATCGGCTGGTCTCGGAACAGAAGAAGCGAGTGCGTCTCGAACGCCTCGCGAACCGCTCTGTACGCGTCGGCATCCGTCGCCACATCGAGGATGCCAATGCCCCTGACCTCGACGCCGAATCCCGGTCCCAACGGCACCAGTTCCATCGCGCTTCCTCCTTGTGCTTCTTATGCAGGGATTTTATCGCAACGCGGCAACGCCCCGCTATAGTGGCATCCTTGCGTCTCCGACATTCCTGACATCCAGATGCCTCCCCGCGCCGCCCCTCCCAAGCTCGCCTTCGTCAGTGCCGCCACCGCCGCGGCGCGGAAGGCCAAGGTCCGGCTCGAAAAGACCTACGGCAGCGTGCCGCCGGCAGAAGCCGATATCGTCGTGGCGCTGGGGGGCGACGGGCTGATGCTGCAGGCCCTCCACCGCAACATGAAGCGGCGCACGCCGATCTACGGCATGAATCTCGGCACGGTCGGCTTCCTGTTGAACACCTACAAGGAGAGCGGCCTGCTTCAGAGGCTGCGCAAGGCACGGCAGGTGACGCTGACGCCGTTGCGGATGGTCGCCGTCGACACGCGCGGCAAACGGCATCTGGCGACGGCGATCAACGAAGTCTCGCTGCTGCGGTCGAGCCGCCAGACGGCACGGATTGGCGTTACGGTCGACGGCCGGGTACGGCTGCCCGACCTCTATTGCGACGGCGTCATGGTCTCCACGCCCGCCGGTTCGACCGCCTACAATCTATCCGCGCACGGCCCGATCCTGCCGCTCGGTGCCGGCCTGCTCGCCCTCACGCCGATCAACGCCTTCCGCCCCCGCCGCTGGCGCGGCGCGTTGCTCTCGCATCACTCGACCGTCGAATTCACCGTGCTCGATCCCAGGAAACGTCCGGTCGCCGTCACGGCCGACTCGACGGAGGTCGCGAACATCGCGAGGGTCACCGTCACCGAGGCGAGCGACATCGCGCTGCCGCTGCTGTTCGACCCGGAGCACGATCTGGAGGAACGGATCCTCAAGGAACAGTTCGCGCCTTGAGCGAAAGCGGTTCCATCGCCAAGCCCGCCAAGAAGCTCACGATCGGTCACGCGGGCTGGGCTCCCCTGCTCCTTGCCCTGACCATCGGCACGATCGGCGGCTTCGTCTTCAACTGGCTCCGCATGCCGCTTGCCTGGATGCTGGGCGCCTGCGTGTTCTGCACGGTCGCTGCTTTCTTCAAGGTCCGGATCGGCATGAAGATCCGGCTGCGCCAGGGGATGATCATCATCCTCGGGGTCCTGCTGGGATCGGGCTTTTCACCGGAACTGGTCAACCGGCTGGGCGAATGGGCCGTCAGCCTGTGCATCCTTACCGGCATGACCATGACCGGTGCGACGCTCTGTTTCGTCTGGCTGCGGATCTTCACCGGCTGGGACAAGGTCACCTGCTACTTCGCCTCGATGCCCGGCGGGCTGAACGACATGACCATCATGGGCGGCGCGCTGGGAGGCGACGAGCGGTCGATCGCCCTTGCGCATGCGCTCCGCATCCTCACCGTCGTCCTCACCATTCCGATCTGGTACCGCATGGTGAGCGGCGCACAGACCAGCGTCCTCACGATGGTGCATGGGCCGACGGGCAACGACTGGAAGGACTATGCCGTGCTGGTGACATGCGGCATCGTCGGCGCCGTCGTCGGCCGCCTGCTGCGCCTGCCGGCCAGCTTCATGATGGGGCCGATGATCGCGAGCGCAGCCGTTCATCTCGGCGGCCTCACCGACTCGACACCGCCCGGCATCCTCGTGGCGGCCGCCCAGGTCGTGGTCGGCACCGGGATCGGCTGCCGTTTCGTCGGTGCCAATTTCGACAGGTTGCACAAGGAAATGGCCGCCTCGATCGGTGCGGCCCTGCTGCTGATCGGATGTGCCGTCGGCTTTGCCGAGATCACGTTCCTGCTGACCGGTCTCAACTTCGACGCCACGGTGCTGAGCTACGCTCCCGGCGGCTTCGCCGAGATGAGCCTGATCGGGCTGGCCCTCGGCGTCGAGATCGCCATGGTGGCCACACACCACCTGTTCCGCCTGTTCCTGATCATCCTGACCGGCCCGCTGGTGTTCCGCACGATCCTCAAGATCGGGCCGCGCTGAAGCTGCACCGGCCTTCCTCCATGGAAAGCCGGCCGGATTTACCCGCTCATGCCGGAACAGAAGGTTCCGGCGGCGTCAGGCGCGCGTCGTGATGCCGCCGTCGACCACCAGCAGGTGCCCGTTCACATAGGCGGATTCGTCGGAGGCAAGGAACAGGGCGGCATTGGCGGTGTCCCAGCCCGTCCCCATCTTGCCGGTGGGCGACGCGCGATCGCGCAGCGCGATCATCTTCTCGTAGGCCTGATTGTGGTCCTTCTCGCCCTTGGCGTATTCCTCGGCGAGGAAGTCGATCATCGGCGTGTGCATCAGGCCGGGCAGGATCGCGTTGCAACGGATGCCCTTGCTCGCGTATTGCGAGGCGATCGCCATGGTGAGCGAATTCACCGCCCCCTTGCTGGCGTTGTAGGCCACATAGGCAATGCCCTTGGGCGTGCGGATCGAGGCGATCGAACTCACGTTGATGATCGAGCCCTTGCCCTGCTTCTCCATCACCGGCAGCACATGCTTGGCTGTCAGGAAGAAGCTCTTCACGTTGACATCGAACACGCGCTGCCAGTCTTCCTCGCTCAGTTCCACCGGGCCGCCCTGCGTGCCGATGCCCACATTGTTGTCGAGGATGTCGATGCGGCCCCACTTCGCCATGGCGGCATCGACCATCGCCTTCACGTCGCCGTTGCGCGAGGCGTCGGCCTCGACGGCGAAGGCGATATCCTTGCCGCACTCCTTCTCGATCAGCCCGACCGTTTCTTCCGCGGCGGCCCGCTTGCGATCGACACACACCACCCGCGCGCCCTCCCGCGCAAAGGTGAGCGCCGTGCACTTGCCGTTGCCCCAGCCGGGGCCGCTCGAGCCCGCCCCGACGACGAGCGCCACCTTGTCTTTCAACCTGCCGGTCATGTCGCTTCACTCCACCTTGCTTTTCTCTTGCTGTTTTTCCGCAAATGCCGCGTCGAGGCCAGCCCAATAGATCGGCGCCGTTCTCTGGCCGGAACGGATCGCCGTTCATACCGGCTGCCGGTGCGGGATCGAAGCTGGTCGTTCCCTTTCCTTTCGAACATCCCGCTGGCGGGCTCTCCTTTTGCGTGGAAAGCTGATTGGAACAAAGAAGCAGGAGGAGCGTCCATGCGTCGTCGTGCGTTCTCCGTCTCGGCCATCGCCGCCCTGGCCGCACCCGCCGCCATCGTCGGTGCGCCGGCCCTCGCCCAGCAATGGCCATCCCGCCAGCTTCGGCTGGTGATCCCCTATCCACCCGGAGGTCCGTCCGATGTGTCGAGCCGCATCGTCATGGAAAAGGCGGCGCAAATCCTCGGCCAGACCATCCTGTTCGACAACAAGGGCGGCGCCTCGGGAATGATCGGGGCGGAGTTCGTGAAGAACCAGCCCGTCGACCACCACACGTTCCTCACGACGACGACGGCGATGGTGTGCATCACGCGCCATCTCCAGACCATCCCGTTCGATCCCGACAGGGACATCGTCCCGGTCGCGCGCATGACGACATCATGGGGTGCCTTCGCCGTCCATCCATCGGTGCCGGCGAACACGGTCGCGGAGTTCGTGTCCTACGCGAAAGCCAATCCCGGGAAGATCAACTACGGGTCCGCCGGCCTTGCGACGATCACCCATCTTTTCGGCGAGATGCTGTCCCTCGAGGCCGGGATCAAGCTGACGCACGTTCCCTATCGCGGATCCGCGCCGGCGACGAATGCGTTGCTGGCGGGAGAGGTGCAGGCCCAGTTCGACCAGACGACACTGCCGCATATCAAGGCCGGCAAGCTGCGTGCGCTCGCGATGCTGGCGGAAATCCGCCATCCCGATTTCCCGGAGGTGCCTACCCTTCAGGAAGCGGGTTACGGCAAGGAAGGCGGCGATTCCTGGTTCGGCATCCTGGCACCTGCGGACACGTCGCCCGACGCGATCGCCGGCCTCGACAAGGCCATCGCCCAGGCGCTGCAGGACCCGGAGACAATGGCGAAGGTCCACAATGGCGGCATGAGGGTCACCTACCTCGCCTCTGCGGACTTCCGCACGCGCATGGACCAGGAGACCCGGATGTTCGGCGCCATTATTCGGAAGGGCGACATCAGATTGAATTGATTGCCCGCGGTCGCCAACAGGCGCTGAGGGCGACCGTGTCCTATTTCCGGCGCCTGGAGCTTGCCACGGTCCTGGCTTCGTTTCCGAACCAGGCTCCCGGCCATAATGCTGCCGACACCAGCAACGCCGCGAGGAGGCCTCCGCCTGCAATGACGAACGCAAAGCGATAACCCGCCAGGAATCCCGCCATGCCCCAAACCCCTTCCGCCCCCCTCGCCTGCAATGCGGTCAGCACGGAGGCGCCGGCAACGATGCCGATGGTGCGGGTCAGCAGGGACAGACTGCCGGCAACCCCGCGGTCCCGGGGCGGCAGCGTGGCGGTCACGATGTCGGTGTAGGCCACTGTAAGGAGACCCTGCCCGACCCCTTCCACGACCAGCAGGAGCGCAACGACCACGGGCGCCGTCTGCACGCCCGTGAATCCAAGCGGCAGCAATCCCAGAGCGACCAACACCACGCCGGCAAAGACAGTCGGACGCTGGCCGATGCGCCTGACGAGAAATGCCGAAAGGGGTGCTCCGGTCAGGCTGCCGGCGAAAGCCATTGCCAGCACGATGCCGCTCGCGAGCGCCGTCAGCTTCAGGACATTCGACAGGTAGTAGGGAGTCAGCAGCAGGATGGCGAAGCCCGCGAGATTGGCGAGCGCATTCAGCACATTCGGTACGGCAAAGCGCGGGTCGGCAAACAGGCCCGGCCGGATGATCGGCTCGGGCGCGCGACGCGCACGCCGGACATAGGCGACGAGAAGAACGATGGCGGCAAGGAAGAGCAGAACCGCCCAGAGCGCTGCGACTTCCCGGCGCTGCGAAAGCACAAGGGACAGCAGCAGACTGCTCATGGTCGCGGCCAGCAGCAGCGCGCCGGGCGCATCGAACGGCCGGGCGTCGGGCGTCGGCGACGGCAGCATCACGGAAGCGCCCAGCGCGAACAACGCGATGGGTATCCTGACCCAATAGACCGCGGGCCAGCCCCACAGATCGACCAGCACCCCTCCCAGGAAAGGACCCACGGCGGCCGCCAGCGCCATGGCACTGGCGAAACCGGCCAGTGCCTTGGTCCTTTCGGCTTCCGGATAGAGCGAAGTCGCGAGCGCGGGCGTGCACGAGAGCGCAAGCGCCGTGCCGATGCCCTGCAGCCCCCGCGCCCACAGGAAGAGCGACCAGTCCGGAGCCATCGCGCAGGCCGCACATCCCGCGACCGACAGGACAAGGCCGAGACGAAACAGCAGCCGGTGCCCGAAGAGGTCGCCGAGCTTGCCGGCGACCAGCATCAGCGAGCCGTAGACCAGCACGTAGCAGATCACGAGCCACTGCACGTCGCCAAGCGCGAGATCGAAATGCCGCGTGATGGCCGGCAGCGCGACGTTGACGGCGATGTCGAGCGGGGCAAGCGAAGCGCCGAGCCCGACGACCACCAGTCCGAGTAGCGGGTTCTTCGTCATCCTGCGACCGGCGGCATCATCGCCGCCGGCCAGGCGCTTCGCTTGAAGGCGTCGTCAACGACGATGCTTTCGTCAGAGATGCTTCTTCAGGAACGGAAGCATGCGCTCCCACGCCAGATTGGCCGACTTCACATCGTAGGCTTCGCTGCGTTCGTTGGAGAAGGCATGCGCGGCGTCGTAGCGATGGATCTCCGGCGACTGCCCTGCCGCCTTCATGACCTTTTCGAGGGCATCGACGGACGCCGGCGTGCACCAATCGTCCTTGTTGGCGAAGTGCCCCTGCAGCGGCCCCTTGATCTTCGCGGGATCGGCGAGCTGCTCAGGCGGGATGCCGTAGAACGGCACGCCGCAGGAGATACCCTCGATGCGCGCGCATGCGGCAATCGTGAGGGCGCCGCCCATGCAGAAGCCCATCACGCCGACCTTCCCGCCAAGCCCGGCGAGATGCTTGACGGCGCCGGCGATGTCCTGGTCGGAGGCGCCGACGAAGTCGAGGCCGCTCATCATGTGATTTGCTTCGTCCGGCTTCTGCGTGACGCGACCCTTGTAGAGATCGGGTGCCAGGGCGTTGAATCCTGCGCGCGCGAAACGGTCGGCGACGCCACAGATCTGGTCGTTGAGACCCCACCATTCCTGGATGACGACGATGCCCGGCTTACCCTTGCCCGCTTCGGCAAGATATCCTTTGCAGACCGACCCGTCCGGCCGCTTGAAATCGATCATGCTGCCCATGTCCCGTTCCTCCGTTGTTGTGGCGCGGCCGAAGATGCGTCGCTTCCGATGTCGTGACAACCGGCGAGATGCAGCAGCGGCGTTCCGCGCCTTGGAAGAGGCGGCATCCGCGCGGTCACAGCAGCTTGCGCAGTTCTGTCTTCAGTATCTTGCCGTAATTGTTCTTCGGAAGGGCATCGACGAACCTGTAGGCCTTCGGCCGCTTGAAGCGCGCGATATTGTCGAGGCAAAGCCGGTCGAGTTCGGGAGCGTCGAACGAGGACCCTTCCCGCGCGACGACGAACGCGATCACTTCCTCTCCCCATTCGGGATGCGGGCGGCCAACGACGGAGCACTCCGCGACGCCGGGATGGAGGTTGAGCACATCCTCGATCTCGCGCGGGTAGATGTTGGAACCGCCCGAGATGATCATGTCCTTCGACCGGTCCTTCAGGGTCAGCAGACCTTCCTCGTCGAAGGCACCGACATCCCCGGTCCAGAGCCAGCCGTCGCGCAGCGATTTCGCCGTGGCCTCCGGATCGTTCCAGTATCCCGCCATGACGGGATCGCCCTTGCAGATGATCTCGCCGACCTCGCCGACTGGCAAGGACCGGCCTTCTTCGTCGACGACGCGCACGTCCATGCAGGTGTCGGCCCTGCCGGCCGAGGCGAGCCGCTGCTCCCAGCGCGGGTGCGCCCGATCGGCATGAAAATCGCGGGAGAGATGCGTGATGGTCATCGGGCTTTCGCCCTGGCCATAGAGCTGCGCCAGCTTGTTGCCGAGCAGGTCGAGCGCGCGCTTGAGGTCGGCGACATACATGGGTGCGCCACCGTAGGTGATGAGACGCAGCGCGTCGGGCCGCAGGTCCGAGACGCTGCCGTGTTCGATCAGGCGCTTCACCATGGTCGGTGCCAGGAAGAGCGAGCAGTCGGGCCAGCGGTTCATCAACCCGACCGTCTCGGGCACCTCGTACTTGCCGCTTTCCGGGAAAACCTGGACTGCGCCACGCGCCAGCAGCGGAAAGTTCCACAGGCCCGAACCATGGCTGATCGGCGCAGCGTGGAGGATCGATCCACCCGGCGGAGGCCGGTCGACATCGGCATAGTAGTTGAGGGTCATCGCCAGCAGGTTGCGATGCGTCAGCGTGGCGCCCTTGGGGCGGCCGGTCGTGCCCGACGTATAGAACAACCACGCCGGTTCGGTCGGCTCCGTCGACGCGATGCTCGCAGGATCGCCCACCGCCATGAAACCATAGGACCGCGTCGTCACGTCGACGATCTCGCGGAGACCAGGGGCTTCCTTGGCGGCGGCAGCGATATCCGCCGCGAGATCCGGCGTCACGAAGCAGAGCTTCGCCCCGGAATTCGCGAGGATGAAGGCGAACTCCCTCGGATGAAGCTTGGCGTTCATGGGCACTGCGCAGAGGCCGGCGTGCCAGATCGCATACATGACCTCGATCGATTCGACGCAGTTGGTCATGGCGAAGGCGACGCGATCCCCGCGGGTCAGACCGAACCGCCCCGTGAGATGCGTGCTCATGACGGAAATCTTCCGCCACAAGTCACGATATCCCAGATGCGGCGACGCGCCGCGTGCCAGGGCGGGCCTGTCGCTGAACTCGCGCGCGGCGCCGAGCAGCAGATTTGCAATGTTCATGGGCGTTTCCTCGGGCGCGACTATTGCAGCCGCGGCACCGTCCTTGCAATGTGCCGCCCATGCAGCCCTTCGACTTCGCCATCGTCGGCGCCGGTATTGCCGGCGTCTCCGCCGCCTTCCATCTCGCCCCGAAAGCCCGTGTGGTCATCCTGGAGCGCGAGCACGTCGCCGCCTACCACACGACCGGCAGGTCCGCGGCTCTTCACTCGGAGACCTACGGCAGCGCCGAGATCCGGGCCATCACCGTCGCCTCGGGCCGCTTCTACCGCAATCCGCCTGCCGGCTTCGCCGATCACGTCCTGCTGACGCCCCGCGGGGCGCTGATTGCCGGGCGGGCCGAACAGGAGGCTTCCATCAAGGCCGCCGCCGCGGAATACGCGCGCCTCGTTCCCAGCGTGCGCTGGACGTCGCCCGCCGAGGCACTCGAGCGCCATCCCTTGCTCAGGCCGGAATTCGCGGGCGGCGGCGCGATCTTCGAGCCGGAAGCCGACGACATGGACGTGGCGGCAATCCATGGCGGCTTCCTCAAGGGCGCCCGCGCGGCCGGCGCCGTGCTCAAGTTGAATGCCGAGGTGGCCGCCCTGGATCGCAAGGACGGGTCGTGGTCGATCCGTCTCGGCAACGGCGAGACCATCGAGGCAGCGAACATCGTGAACGCCTCCGGCGCCTGGGCCGACATGCTGGCGCGCCTGGCCGGCGCCCGGCCGGTGGGTCTCGTGCCCAAGCGGCGAACGGCCTTCACTTTCGATTCGCCGCCGGGCCTCGATATCTCGAAGCTGCCGATGGCGCTCGATTTCGAGGAGAGCTGGTACTTCAAGCCCGAGGTCGGTCAGTTCCTCGCGTCGCCCGCCGACGAGACGCCGTCGGAGCCCTGCGATGCCCAGCCCGAGGAGATGGACATCGCCATCGCCGTCGACCGCATCGAGACGGCGACCACCCTGCAGATCCGGCGCATCAAGAACAAGTGGGCGGGGTTGCGCAGCTTCGTCGCCGACAAGAACCTCGTCGCGGGATACGATCCCAGCATCGAGGGATTCTTCTGGATCGCAGGCCAGGGTGGCTACGGCATCCAGACAGGCTATGCCGCCGGCCAGCTCGCCGCGAGCCTCGCCCTCGGCAAGGGCCTGCCGGCAGAGGTTGCCGATCTCGGCGTGACCGAAGCCGCCCTTTCACCGGCGAGGTTCGCGACCACTTCGTGAAAGCACGGGACCGGTGTCATCCGGCACCGTGCCGGATGACACCGCGAAGCCGCACGATTAAGGTCCGCGCCGTCGTGCCCCCGTGGCGGAATTGGTAGACGCCAGCGACTTAAAATCGCTTGATCCGTGAGGGTCGTGCCGGTTCAAGTCCGGCCGGGGGCACCAAACGTCTCGAGCATCTGCGCGACACTGTCTGCCTCACGAGACTTCAGGGCTTGTGGATGATCGCCGATCACGTCGAACGTGAGGCGTCAGCGACGCTTCAGGGTTCGGAAGTTGTATTCGCAGGCAGAGGCGCAACGATCGCGGCTAGTTGGCGTTGAGGGTGGTCATGTAGGCGTCGTGGTGTTCAGCTTCATCACGCCGGCGTCGCGAAAAGTCCCGGCTCAAGAACGGACAGTTTGGAAGGCGCGATGAATTCGGACTCGAAGGCTCGTCTGTCCGGTGCCGCTTGTATTCTGATTGGTGCGGCGATCTCCTGGCCGACCATCTTTGACCGGATCCGGCTCGCCAAGGAAGGTGTACCGGAAATCAGTACCTGGTCGCTGGCTTCGATGCTTGTCGGGCCGTTTATCGTCATCGGGCTGGCGCTGCTGATCTTGGGCGAAAAGACTGAAGCCATGACGCGGGACCCTGAAAAGAAGCGCATGAAGCCCCTCGGCAACCTGATTGCCCTGGCTTGCCTCGTCGCCGGCCTAGGTGGCATGGCGGGAACGTGGTGGATCCTCCGCTCGTATGGGTATCGATAGAGGATTTCGGGGTTTGTGCGCACGCTATCGCCGCGCGGATAGCGACGAGATTTCCGTTTGGTTGGCCACTCACGCGGGGCCTATCCAGAGAATGCGTAACTTGCTTGAGCGCAGAGCTCTCGAGCACAAGCAAGTTTAACGGGATAGACTTTAAGAGCTTGCCTTCGAGCTTCCCCGCAACACTGCCAGCCGGGCGGCGTCGCGGCTGGAGGCAAAGGCCGCGATCCGGATCGATTCGGCCATGATCGCAGCCTTCTTCTTCCCATTCGAGTAGAAGGCGTCCTTCAGGTAGGTGAGTTGATCGTCCAGCTGCTTGCCCCTGACCGGATCCCCCGCAGCAACGGTCGCAATCACGATCTTCATGATCTGAAAAAGCGCTTCCTCGTTTTCGGTGAGAATTGCACTCGCCTTCTTGCTGCTGTCCTCTGACATGCGGGCCCCTGCCGTTGGGATCAGACTTCTAGCCGGCGCTCCCAATCCGCGAAAGGGCCAGCATAGATCGTTGCTGGGGGTGCGCCGCAGTGGCACGGCCTTCCTCAGGCATGAGGCGGTACTGGGGAACGCGCCGGCGCTAGCCGCGATAGTGACAGGCCACCCAGTGACCCGGCCTCTTTTCCAGCAACTCCGGCGCTTTCTGCGCGCAGTCGGGCCGGGCGATCGGGCAGCGCGTGTGGAAATGGCAGCCGGAGGGCGGACGGATCGGGTTGGGCACGTCGCCTTCCAGCATGATGCGCTTGCGCTTGATCGTCGGATCCGGGATCGGAACGGCCGAGAGCAGCGCCTCCGAATAGGGATGCAGGGGCGTGTCGTAGAGGTCGCGCGACGGTGCGATCTCGACAACGCGGCCGAGATACATCACGGCGATACGCGTGGAGATATGCTCCACGACGCTGAGATCGTGCGCTATGAAAAGATAGGTGAGACCGAACTCCTCCTGCAGGTCTTCCAGCAGGTTGATGACCTGTGCCTGGATCGATACGTCGAGCGCGGAAACCGGCTCGTCGCAGATGAGCAGCTTGGGCTCGACGGCCAGCGCGCGGGCGATGCCGATGCGCTGGCGCTGGCCACCGGAGAATTCGTGCGGAAAGCGCCGCATGTGATCCGGACGCAGGCCCACCGTCTCGAGAAGCTGCACGACGCGGTCCTCGAGCGCCTGCCGCGAGCTCACGAGCTTATGGATGATCAGCGCTTCGCCGATGATCGCGCCGATGGTGAGGCGCGGGTTCAGTGACGCGTACGGATCCTGGAAGATGATCTGCATGTCGCGCCGCATCGCCTGCAGCGCCGCGTGATCCATCTTGATGACGTCCTCGCCCTGGAACCAGACCTCTCCCGAGCTCGGCTCGATCAGGCGGAGAATGCAGCGCCCGGTCGTCGACTTGCCGCACCCCGACTCGCCGACGACGCCCAGCGTCTCGCCGGCACCGATGTCGAAGCTGACGCCGTCGACGGCGTGAACCTTGTCGACCACCCGCGAAAGAATGCCGCCCCGGATCGCGAAATGCTTACGGAGCTGCTTCACCGAGAGCAGCGGCTTGGCGGTGTCCGACGCCGGCAAAACGGCGGGATTGGTGACGGGCGCGCTCACAGCACGCACCGCACGAAATGGCCCGGCCCGACCTCCTTCAGCGGCGGGATCGCCTGGGTGCAAACGTCCATGGCGTATTTGCAACGCGATGCGAACCGGCAACCGGGCGGCGGATCGAGCAGGTTCGGCACGGTGCCGGCAATCGCTTCCAGCCGCTGTTTCTTCTCGGCGCTGCGATCGACGCGCGGGATCGAGCGTATCAGGCCCTGGGTGTAGGGGTGCCGCGGGTTGCCGAACAGCGCTTCCACCGGCGCCTCCTCGACCACCTTGCCGGCATACATCACCGTGACGCGCTGGCAGGTCTCGGCAACCACCCCCATGGCGTGGGTGATCAGCATGATCGCCATGCCGAACCGCTCCTTCATGTCCTGCATCAGCTCGAGGATCTGCGCCTGGATCGTGACGTCGAGCGCCGTCGTCGGCTCGTCGGCGATCAGGAGCTTGGGCTGACAGGACAATGCCATGGCGATCATGACGCGCTGGCGCATGCCGCCCGAGAATTGGTGCGGATAGTCGTGCACCCGGCGTTGCGGATTGGGGATGTTGACGAGCCGCAGCATCTCGGCAGCGGCGGCCAGGGCCTGCTTGCGCGACAATTTCTGGTGGAGTTCGACCACCTCGGCGATCTGGTCCCCCACCGTGTAGACCGGATTGAGAGAGGTCATCGGCTCCTGGAAGATGATCGCGATTTCCCGCGCACGGATCTTGTCCATCTCCTCGAGGGAAAGCGGGATGAGGTCCCTGCCCTGCCAGAGGATCTGGCCGTCCTCGAAGCGGCCCGGCGGCATGTCGACGAGCTTCAGGATGGAACGCGCCGTCACTGTCTTGCCGCAGCCGGATTCGCCGACCACGCCCAAGGTTTCGCCGCGGTCGATATGCAGGTCGACGCCGTCGACGGCGCGCACCATGCCATCGTCGGTCTTGAACCAGGTCTTCAGGCCCCGGATATCGAGCAGAGGTTCGGACACGCTACACCACGCCCTAGAGAACTCGCCGCGGATCGAGCGCGTCGCGCAATCCGTCGCCGATGAAGTTGATGGCCAGCACGGTGATGAAGATCAGCCCACCGGGGAAAAGCGCCCAGTGCGGTGCGATGTCGAGGTAATCCTTCGCGTCGCGCAACACGCTGCCCCAGGTCGGCACGTCGGAGGGGAAACCGAGGCCGAGGAAGGAGAGCGTCGATTCCGCGATGATCGCGGCAGCGATGTCGATCGTCGCCACGACGATCACCGGTCCCAGCGCGTTGGGGAGGATGTGCTGCAGAACCTGGCGCATGCGGGAGGCGCCGAGCGCGCGGGCCGCCTCGACGAACTCCTTTTCGCGCAGCGAGAGGAACTGGGCTCTCACGAGACGTGCCGCCGACATCCAGCGCGTCCCGCCGATGACCGCGACGATCAGGACGAAGGCGCCGCCCTCGACGCCCAGCACGCCCTTCACCGGTTCGCGGAACAGGTAGATGACAAGCAGCAGCAGCGGCAGCTGGGGCAGCGACAGGAACAGGTCGGTGACCCACATCAGCGCTGCATCCACACGTCCGCTCGACATGCCGGCGATGGCGCCGACCAGCACGCCGAAGAAGATCGCCACGATCATGGCCGCGACACCGACCGCAATCGAGATCCGTCCGCCGTAGATGAGGCGGGAAAGCAGATCCTGGCCGAGATCGTCGGTCCCCAGCGGATGGGTCCAGGACGGCCCCTGCAGCTTCGCCGCGAAGTCGATCTCGTTGATGGGAACGCGCCAGATGAACGGCCCCGCCAGCACCGCGAACACGATCAGGAAGAGCGCAAAGGCCGAGAACAGCGCCATCTTGTGGCGACGGAAGCGGCGCCACGCCTCGTGCCACGGGGAGAAGCGCTGCGCCTTGCGGGCGGCAGGCGCCACCGCCGGCGACTCAGCGGAAAGCGATGCGGGGGTCGAGCCAGCCATAGAGGATGTCTGCAATGAGGTTGAAGATGACGACCAGGCAGGCCGACACGAAGGTCACGCCCATGACCACAGGCGTGTCGTTGGCCAGCATCGAGGAGATCAGCAGGGAGCCGATACCGGGAACGCGGAAGATCTGTTCGGTGACGACCGCGCCGCTGAACACGATCGGCATCTGCAGCGCGACCAGCGTCACGACCGGGATCAGGGCGGTTCGCACCACGTGCCGGGTGATGACCTTGCGCTCGCCGATCCCCTTGGACCGTGCCGTGGTGACATAGTCGAGGCGGATCACGTCGAGCACGGAGGAGCGGACGAACCGCACCAGCGCCGCGCCCTGGAACAGGCCCAGGACCGTCACCGGCATGATCGACTGTTTGATGTGCTCCCAATAGAACGCCCAGCCCGTGGCATCGACGTCCGCTCGATAGACGAACGGCAGCCAGTCGAGCTGGATCGAGAAGATCAGGATCAGCACCAGGCCGGTAAAGAAGGTCGGCAGAGAGAAGCCGATGAAAGCGAAGGTGTTGGCGATCTGGTCGAACAGCGAATACGGACGCGTCGCGGCCAGCACGCCCACGGGCAGGGCAATGGCGATCGCCAGGATCTGCGACGCGCCGATGACGACCAGCGTGACCGGCAGCCGCTGCATGATGAGCGTGCTCACGTCCATGCGACTGACGAAGGAAAATCCCCAGTCGCCCTGAAGAAGTGCCGTTAGCCAGTGCCAGTAGCGCATCCAGATCGGATCATCGAGGCCGAACTTGGCGCGCAACGCCTCGCGCACCTCCGGCGGGACCGCCGGATTGGTTGCGAGCTCGTCGAAGGGATCTCCCGGCGCCAGGGCCAGGAGCATGAAAAGCACGACGCTGATCCCGAGCAGACTCGGGATCATGATCAGGAGCTTCCGGATTACGTACTGCCTGCTCACGCGATGGACCTGAAAAGGAAAGCCCTCTCCGCGCGATGCGGAGAGGGCGTTGCGGACTTAGGCGTCCTTGAACCAGTCGCTGAGATCGGAGGTGTTGTTGTCCCAGCCGCTGATATTGCACTTGAGTTTCGATGCCTGCGCCGAAACCGTGGGCCGCTGCACGATGCCCATCAGGATATGGTTCTGGACGGCCAAGTCGTTCATCTTGATGAACGAGGCCGCCCGCTTGACGGGATCCAGCTCGGCCTCGGTCTCGCGATAGAGCTTGTCGGCCTCGGGGCTCTGCCACCGCGTGATGTTGCGGCCCTGCCACTTGTTCTCCTTCGTGGCGGCCTCCCACGAGACGAGCTGGAGCATGTGCGTGCCCGGATCGGGCTGCCCCATGGTGGTCGTGTACATCTCGAGGTCGCTGTAGAACTTCGTGTACGTGTCCGGATTGGCCACGTCCGACGAGAAGAACACCGAGGCCGTCACCGACTTCAGCTCGATGTCGATGCCAGCCTTCTGGGCCGCCTGCTTGATGATCGCTTGCGTCTTCTGGCGCGGCTGATTGATCGAGGTCTGGTAGACGAACTTCAGCTTCTTGCCGTCCTTGGCGCGAATGCCGTCGGAGCCCTTCTTCCAGCCGGCCTTTTCGAGAATGTCGTTGGCCTTCTCGACGCTGAACTCGATCGGATTGTTCTTCGAATCGAAGCGCGACGGGCCGTACAGGTAGTTGCGCGTCGCGGGGCCGGTGCGACCGTAGATGTGATCCTGGATCGACTTGTTGTCGACCAGCAAGGCGATCGCCTTGCGCACTTCGGGATCGCTGAGGGTCGGATGCTTGGTCTTCAGGCTGGAACGCTCGCCGTCGACTTCCGTCCAGGGATCGGTCGTGTTCAAAAGGAAGAACTCGATGTTGCCGCCCGGCGTGATCGAAACACGGCCCTTGCCACCCTTCTCCAGGCGCGTGAGGATCTCGTCCTCGACCTGCAGGTTCCAGGCGAAATCGAACTCGCCGGTTTGCAGGACGGCACGGGCCGCCGAAACCGCGTCGCCACCGCCCTTCATTTCCACCGAGTCGAAATACGGCTTGTTGGGCTGGTGGTAGTTCGGGTTCATGACGCCCGTCACCAGATCGCCCGGCTTGAAATCCTTGAACATGTAGGGGCCGGTGCCGACCGGCTTGAGGTTGGTGGGGGCGTCGCGCGACTTGGCGCCGATATAGTCTGCGAACAGATGCTTGGGGATCAGCATGCCGCGCGTTCCGACGAAGGCATCGGCCCAGAACGGCGTCGGCTTCTTGAACTTCACGACCACGGTGTACTGATCGACCTTCTCGACCATGACATCCTGGTAGGACGCGATCGTATAAGCCGCCGTCGCCGGGTCCTTGGCATACTCCCAGTTGAAGACGACGTCGTCGGCCGTGAACGGCTTGCCGTCGTGCCAGGTCACGCCCTGCTTCAATTTCCACGTGACCGACGTTCCGTCCGCGGCAAGACCGCCATTCTCACGCGTGGGGATCTCGGCCGCGAGCTTGGGTTTCAGGTTGCCCTCGCCGTCCCATGCCGCCAGCGGTTCGTAGAACAGGCGCGAACCGTCCTGATCCTTCGTGCCGACCGCGAAGTGAGGATTGAGCAGGGTCGGCCCCTGCCACCACAGGAGCTTGAGCGGACCGCCGCCACCCCGCTTTGTAGGCTTATAGTCGGAAGCCGGCTGCGCCATCGCAACGCCCGACGACAGAAGGATCTGCCCCGCGGCCGGCGCGCCGATACCGACCGCCATCATCGCCTGCACGAAACCGCGTCGAGAAAGCTTCCCGGCCTTCACCTTCCCGATAAGGCCGCGCATTTCACGTTCGTTCATTTCCCACACTCCCGGAATGTCGAATGCCGATCCCCGATGCCGCCTCGCTATGCTGCAAGATGCGTGCAATTCTGCATTCTGGACAGGCAGTAACACTGCAGTCAATGACTGCAGCACGAGGAAAGAACGTTCCAGGCGCGGGACTCCCTTGTTCTGGGAGGAACTTCCAACCCGCGTTCTCGATTGGTGTTCGGAGAGAAAGAGAAGAGAGTGCCTCCGCTCCGGATAAGGTGCACTCCTGCTCGCAGCCGTCCGCCTTACGCTTGTTTCATGGGCACAATCCGGCGCCCAAGAGGCAATCCGGGAGCAGCGCCTGTCGCACCGGGCGCCTCGGCATTGGGCGATCCAAGCCACGTGGAAGCGGCGAGAAACGCGACTCGGACCGCCACCGGCCTCGTGAGATTTTCAACCGTTCGACAAAGAACGGGACAAGCGAACAACGTCCCCGCATCCTGGCGAGACAATGAGCGACACACAGCAAAAGAAAGTCACCCCGTGGAAGGTCCTCAAGACGACCTACCCCTATCGCGACCGCTGGCTCGCCCTGCGTTCGGACACGGTGGAATTGCCGAACGGGCGTGTCCTGTCCCCTTTCCACGTCGTCGAACAGCCCGATTGGGTCACGGCCGTGGCGTTGACGCGGGAGGGCAATATCCTGCTCATCGAGGAATACCGGCACGGCGCGCAACAGGTGGTCGTGGAACTGCCGAGTGGCATCCATGACAAGCCGGGCGATCCCCTCGATGCGATGAAGCGGGAACTGCTGGAGGAAACAGGCTTCGTCTCGACGCAGTGGCATCCGCTCGGAAGCTTCTTCGCCAACGCGCCCCGTCTCGACAACCGCGTCCATTGCTTCCTTGCCCTCGATGCAGTGAAGCAGGCGGAGCCCACTCTGGACGAAGGCGAAGTGCTGATCACGCACGAGCTCCCCTTCGGCCGGTTCGTCGACGACATGCGCCAGGGGCGCCGCATCCTGCATGGTTTCCAGGGCGGCGCGATGTGGCTGCTCGCCATGCACGCTGCGGCGACGGCCGACCCCCGCCTCGCGGCCCTTCGTTTCCAGGTCGCTGATCCGCCCGCGCCCGCTGCAGGAAACCGTTAGCGCGGCACGGGCCTTGGCTTACAGCGCTTTCACCAATTCGAGGACAATGACGGCCATGCCGATCACGGAGACGAACCACGCCATCGACCGCAGCCACGGTATGCCGGCGATGTAGATCGCGGCATAGGCGACGCGCGCCCAGAAGAAGATCATGGCGCCCGTCGCGGTCGCGGCATTCGCTTTGCCGCTCAGAGCCCCAATCAGCACGAGCGCGCCGAACAGCACCATGTTCTCGATCATGTTGAGGTGGGCTCGCTTGGCCCTGCCTGCCCAGCCCGTGATCTCCGGCAGATGCTCGCGATTGCCGGCGAGGGTGTTCAGCCCCACCGCCAGGTTTGCACCGAGCGCTGCCACCAGCATCTGCACGAAGGTCAGGATCGTCGAGAACAGAAGACACTTCAGGTCCGCGGACATCGATTTCCCCCGCGCTATTTGGTCCCGAACAGCCGGTCGCCGGCATCGCCGAGGCCGGGGACGATGTATCCATGATCGTTGAGTTTCGCATCGATGGCCGCCGTGAAGACCGGCACGTCCGGATGGACCTCGGCGAAGGCGCGCGCGCCCTGGTCCGATCCGAGGATGCAGATGAACTTGATGCGCCGGGCCCCCGATTCCTTGAGGCGGTCGACCGCCGCGATCGCGGAATGAGCGGTCGCCAGCATCGGGTCGCAGACGATGACGTCGCGGTCCGAGATGTCCTGCGGGATCTTGAAGTAGTATTCGACCGCCTGCAGCGTCCGGGGATCCCGATAGAGCCCCACATGACCGACACGCGCCAGCGGAACGAGGTCGATGATGCCTTCCGCGAGCCCAAGACCGGCGCGCAGGATGGGAACGACGACCAGCTTCTTGCCATCGAGCAAGGGGGCGTCCATCGCCTCGATCGGAGTCTCGATGCGAGCCTGCATCATCGGCAGGTCCCGCGTTGCGTCGTAGCCGAGGAGAAGACCCATTTCGCGCAGGAGACGTCGGAAATTGGTGCTCGATGTCTGCCGGTCCCGCATCTTCGTGAGCTTGTGCTGCACGAGCGGATGGCTCACGACATGGATCGACGATGGCAACGACATTCAGACTCCCCCTTCTCCCTAGCTCTGCGCGTGGCTTTCTGCCACGGCATCACAACCTGCCTCAGAACACCGTGCCGTCGCTCTCGACCGAGATCGGCGGCCCTCCGCCCTCGCGGCGCGCCGCGGCGAGGCGCCTGCCGGCGAACCACGTCCCGGCCTCTAGCACCTTCACGAGTGGAAGCCGGTCGGCATCCATGCCGAGATGAAGACGGACATGCCCGGCGATGCGATCCAGCATCATCACGGTCAGCGCACGCCACTCGACGACCGGCTCGTCGCCTGCCCGAAAGGTCCGCTCCAGCAGCGCCTGCCGTTTGGGCTGAAGAGCGCCGGCGTCGACCAGCAGCCCGCCATTGCGATATTCCGGCAGGCCGGTCAGCGCATCCAGCGCCGTAACCTCGAGTCCGGCCCCTTCGATCGGCTCGACCAGCGAGTAACTCATCCACTGCGACAGCTTGTGGAAGGGGACAAGTCCCGCCGCGGGATGTTCCCAGACATCGCCCATCGGCAAAGGCCAGATCGGCGAGAGTTTGTCGAGGATCGCAGCAAGGATGGACGCTGCCGTCGCATTGCCCGCCGCGACGATGTCGAAGAGGTCGCCCGGTCGCGCCAAGTCGACCTCGCCAAGTCTGCCCAGCAGGCGGGCACGTCCCTCAAGGCCCACCATCGGATTGTGCGCCTTGACCTGGAACCCCATGGCGATGTCCATGGGGGTCATGCCACGCAGCCGTTCGGCGTCGACCCGCAACGGATCGCCCTTGGGATCGCGGCTGAACACGCCGTTCGCGAACATGTGCAGGCTCGCGACGCCAAGTCCTTCGGAGCGCGCATAAACCTCCCCTGTGCCCGGTTCCCGGTAGCTCCAGTCCGGCCCGGCGCCGGCATCGAGCAGGACGGACACGACCGCGAGATCGATGCGACGACGCGCGATCTCCTCTGGGGGCAGGCCGGCCAGCCGGTCGGCCAGCGCAGTCCAGCGGTCCCGGCCGCCGGCTTCGAAATGCCGCCAGCGGGAGTGGAAGGGGATCTTCGCGGGGTCCGGAAATCTTTCGCGGGTGACGGCAAGCGTCGCCTGCACAGCCGCTTCGAGCCCATTCGCATCGAGGGCGAACCACTCCGACCGGCCATCCTCGACATATTTAAGGACCCGCGATGCCCGCTCGCGGATCGCAGCGGGTGTTCGCAGGTACGACAGGGACTCCGTCACTCGTCGAGGCCTCGTCCCTTGGCGCGCGCCAGCTCGTTGGCGCCGGGCTTGGTGGCACTGAAGTAGCCCGCCGCCTTCTTCGCATCCATCTCGACCTGCGCGTCGGCCGGGATCAACTCGTCGGGGATGGGCACCTGCTCGACGACCTCGATTCCCTGCTTGCGCAGGGCGCCGGACTTCATGTTGCTCATCGAGGCGAAACGGTCGATGCGGGCGATGCCAAGCCAATGGAAGACGTCCGGCATCAGCTCCTGGAAGCGCATGTCCTGCACGCCGGCGACGCATTCCGTGCGGTTGAAATACTGCGCGGCCGAATCTCCGCCCGGCTGGCGCTTCCGGGCGTTGTACACGAGGAATTTCGTCACCTCGCCCAGCGCGCGCCCTTCCTTGCGATTGTAGATCACCACGCCGACGCCGCCCTGCTGGGCCATGTCGATGCAGATCTCGATGCCGTGCGCGAGATAGGGCCGGCAGGTACAGATGTCCGAACCGAAAACGTCCGATCCGTTGCACTCGTCATGGAGACGACAGGCGATCTTCGTCTCCGGCTTCCCCAGCTGCTTGGCATCCCCGAAGAAATAGATCGTCGACCCGCCGATCGGCGGCAGGAACAGCTCGAGATCGGGCCGCGTGACGAGTTCGGTGTACATGCCGCCCGTATGCTCGAACAGGGTGCGGCGCAAGTCGGTCTCGCGCACACCGAACCGCTCGGCGATGCCTGGCAGCCACCAGACGGGCTCCACCGCCGCCTTTGTGACCTTCACGTCGCCGTTGGCGTTCAGGATGTCGCCATCGGGTTTCAGGCGACCGGCGACGATGGCATCCCGGATCTCCGGCATGTGCACATGCGCTTTGGTCACGGCGATCGTCGGCCGGATATCCCAGCCCTCCGCGAGCTTGTCGGCGAACACTTCGGCCACCATGTGGCCCCACGGATCGAGCGACACGATCTTCTTCGGGTCGAACCAGCTCTCGAACGGACCGATCGGTTCTGCTGGCGAGGTATTCGTGAAATCGGGGCGATGGCCGGGCTTGAGTTCGTGCGCCGCGATCGCCAGCGCGCGATAGATGCCGTAGCTGCCGGAATGCACGCCGATGGCATTGCGCCGCGCCGGGTCGGCCACCGTTCCCACCACCGGGCCCCGTACCGTTGGATCCCGCGCACCCCACACAACCGGCGGCGCTGCCTTGCCGCCCTGGCTGGGATGGGTATTCAATCTGATGTGGGCCATGCGCTTCCCGGATCCTCTGGAGCAGGAAAGCGATGCATTCTACAGCCGGTCGATTGCGAAGAAAAGACAGGCCGCGGCGCCTCCCATCGCGGCGCCTTCCCCTCCAATCCGGCTACTTCTCCTCCCACCACTGTCCTCCGCGGTCCACGCGACCGGGGCGGTAAGGCAGGCCATCTTTGAGGCCATGGAAATTAACCAGGAACGTCCGTTCGGGCGATTACCCGAGCCGGACATGTCAAATAGCGACAATTTGTATATTTCTCTTTGAGTGCAATAATTGCTAAACTTCACAGGTGGGGAAGGCTCCCGACCTGTCGGGACCATCAATTGTCATCAGACCGCCGCGCCCGAATCCTCGGTCGCGCGGCGATTCCAGTCGGGGACGTTCGATGGAGCGTGCGATGAGATTTGTGGGCGCGGGTATGATCGTTTTGATGGCGTCTGGCGTGGCAAGCGCCCAGACGCCTCCGGCGGGGCAGCCGCAGGCAGCTCCTGCCTGCCTGACGCAGTACACGCAGGTGCCGGGTGAGTCGGCGTCCTCGATGATCAATGCCGGTTACGAGATCAAGGCCGCGGTACCCGGGGGACTCTGGCTCCAGAAGGGCAAGGAAGTCTTCTACTGTAATTCCGGCCGTCCGACCGACGCCGAAGCACTGTGCTGGCGTCTTCGCGATCCCGGCCCCTGCTGACGGCTTCCCGATAAGCGGGCATGATCGCCGGCGACGCGTAAGGGAGGAAGCCATGCCCGATCTCTTTCCGACGACGGAAGAAGCGGCCAAGGAGGATCTGAAGGAAAAGATGGTGCGAGGCGGCCCCGGGATCGTCGACCATCTGAAGCCCGATTCGTTCCAGAAAGATGGACTGCGCCCCTTCTTCGAGTACCGGCAGTTGAACCTGACGACCCTGACGGATGGCAAGGTGGGTGCGCATGTCATCCGGGCCGTTCCGGGCGAGCATCCCGATGCCCCCCGCCACAGCCACGCGCTGGACTTCCAATTCGTCTACGTCCTGAAAGGATGGGCGATTTTCGAATATGAGGGTTACGGGCAACACAAGCTCGTCGCAGGATCGGCCGTCTATCAACCGCCCGGCGTGAAGCACAAGGAAATCGACCACTCGGACGATCTGGAACTGCTGGAAATCACGATGCCGGCCGATTTCGAGACCTCCGCTGGCGAATAGCGGTCCGCCGTCTCATTGGCGACGCAGCTTCGCTTAGGATTTGCATGAAAATGTGGGGCTAACACCGTGAACAAGCTGGCCATTGCAGGACTGGCCCTCGTCTTGTCGTATCCGGCCTTTGGGCAAGAACCGCAGCAGCCTTTCGGTCGACCGGGTGGACCCAAAGCTGGAAACTGCATCTCTCAATACGCCGAAGCGCCGTCCTACTCGGCTGCGCTCCTCATCACCACGGGCTTCGAGATCAAGGCCGCCATCCCAGGCGGGCTTTGGCTGCAGAAGGGCAAGGAGGTCTATTTCTGCAACTCCGGGCGGGCGGCCGAAGGCGAGGTCATTTGCTGGAAGCTTCGCATCCCCGTCCGCAGCCAAATGTGCTGACACGCCCCTGTATCATTGCATTTATTTATTTCCGCGGCGCTGCAACTTGCTCTATAAAGAGAGGGTGGTGCTGCCGCCTTGAATCGCTTCTTGGGATGGCGATCGATACAGCGGCTTCCATATCTGGGTGCGTGGGAGTGCCGGCGGTGGGGCCGCCGGCGCTCACCCCTTCTTCCGACAATCGAATTCGATCAGGCGAGGCTTGTAGGGCGCGGCAGCGGGTGTCTGCGGGAACGCCTTGCGCGGCCAGCTGCCGTCGGAGAGGTGGCGATCCACGATCGGGACCAGAAGCTGGAGAACGATCCAGGCGCGCAGCCGGATTCCCTCGGGCGTGTTGTGGATGCCGTCCACGAACAGGTCGGGATCCGACGGCATCGCCCCGGCGACATCCATGAAATCGATCCCGCGGGACGCCGCATAAATCCGAAGCACACGGTTCTGGAACACGGCCAGGCGCTCGAGATCGCGATAGCGAAACGGGGCGTAGCCGATATTGAGATACTCGAGGATGAGGCGGTGCCGCACCGGATCGAGCACCAGCCCGTCGGCCACCAGCCACTTGAACGAGGCAAGCGCGAACTCGCCGCCCGTTGGCGCCAGCGTCGCCCGGATACTGTCGAGGTCGCGCAGGATATCGGCGAGATTCACCGGAAGATCCTGGCGGTCGATCTGCGGATTGCCTTCGTCCAGACCTTCCGGCCATCGGACCGCGTAGTCAGGTTTCGGCCATTCGCGACCGTCGGCCGACGTCCCTTCAGTCTTGGGCGGATAAAGGAGGCTCTTGAGGCGGCGCGCGAGCGCGAAAGTGTATCCGAGATTCTCGAGTGTCGCGGCCACGGGGCCCTGATCGACCTGCGCCAGCATCGGCGCATCGCTTGGCCGGTTCGGCACCTCCGGCACGACGGTACGCAGGTTGAACTGGTTGGCGCCCTCGTAATAAACGACGAGATCGGGCGCCAGAGGGGCCACCTCGTTGCGGACGATCGCGGCGATATCCGCCGAATTGATGCCCTCGCGCCCGGCATTCAGTATCTCGAAGCGTACATCGAGCTTGCGCGCCCGAGCCCACTTGTCGAGCCAGAACCCGACATGTTCCGGATACGAGTAAGGGAAATTATGCGAGCTCACCGTCGTGGAAGCGCCGACGAAGGCGATACGTATGGTGCGAGGCTGGCGCGCCTGCGCCACAGGCGGCCCTCTGAATCCATACTGGTTGGTCACCAGTCCGATCGGCGTCGTGGTGTCGGGCAGGAAGCGATAGGACGGGCGCGGAGAGCCGTCGGGCGGATCGTATACATGCAGCACGCCCGGCGCGTTCTTGAGGTAGGGGTGCGTACAGGGATCGCCGACATAGACGCTGTTCCACGCCTTGAACATGTCGGCACGCCGCGTCCCCTCGGTCACGCCGCTCGCTTCCACGCGTTTCACCAGCTCGCGGGCTTCGTCGGTGACGGGATGGCGATTCGGAAGCGCGGGCGGATCCTCGCCGAACCATGCACGGTCGACGCCCGACGCCAACTTGATGGCATCCAGATGCTTGAGCGCCGCACTGGTCCCACCCGCCTCGAGCCAGCGCACCATTCCTTCGGCAGCCGCCGTGCAAAGGACGACCGTGACCAGGACGAGCAGGAGATTTTTCAGGGCATTCGGCACGATGCGTTGTTAATACGCCCGCCCTCGCAAGGCCAGAGAGGGTACCTGGCCGCCGGCTTGGTGCGGAGCGCGCACACGGCTCGCTCCCTCTCCGGCGTCGCCGACAGAGGATCCGCGTACGTTTCTTTCCAGGTAGGAGTGTCTGCCGGGATGAACGAGCGCCGCGGTCAGGGCCGGGCGCCCTACTCCTTGGGACAATCGCCCAGCCGTTTGCCGCTCAGTTCGCTTTTGCCCTTGATGGTCTTGCCTGACTTGTCGCTCGCTTCAAGCTGTCCCAGCCCCTTGTAGGTCGACGGCGTGTACGAGATCTCGGCATTGGCCTTGACGCCAACCATCGTGTCGGACGGCGGACAGGTGAGTGTGGCGTTCATGATCCCCGGCTTCCTGGCGCCTTCGTCGAGGAGGCAGCCGTGAGCCTTGCGCTCCTCCGGCGGCGGGAAAAGCAGGCGCTCCAGGAACGCCTCGTCCGCCTTCAGGCAGACCTTCTTCGATGTCTCCGGCATGGCCCCCATGCCTTCCATCGACGTCTTCTCCGTCGTTTCCCATTCACCGGCCTGGATGGCCGTCTCGGCAAGGGCCCCGTGCGCGCTGATAAGCACGATGAGCGGGACGATGACTGATTGGATCTTCATCCGGATCTCCATCTGCAGGAAACGCCACAACGGGTGGCTGATTTACAAAGCAAGGCTTTCGATCCAGCGCCGGGCCGGCCCGATCTCGCGAAAGACGCGCATCGGCCGGTCCGCGGCTGCGAGCATCCCGAGCGTGCGGGACACGAGATCCGCCTTGTCCTCCGCGAGGACGACCGCCAGCGGGCCGATCGGGCTTTTGCCGTGGAAACCTCGAAACAGGACTCCGAGCGACATCATCTCCTCGGCCCCCATGGCAGTATCGGCATGGCGGCCGTCGAAGAGCTTACGATAGCCGTGGGCATCGGCATCATGGATTGCCTGGATATACACATCGAAATCCGCACGTGTGACATTTCCCTCGGCGATCGTCGTCACGAGGCGTTCTTGCGGATCTATCGTCCAACGAAGCGGCATGATCGTCTTTTGGCAGTATCGTCTCGGGAACGCCAGAAGATGAACGTCTTGCACCCTATCGCTTCGCGAGGATCGTCAAACCATGCAGGACCGCATCGACCTGGCGCACCAGCCACCGCTCTCCTTGGATAGCCTGGGCGCCGCACTCCCGCGGCAGGAGGGCCGATCGGATGCTCCGGGGATCGAGGGCGAACATCGCGGCGATCGCCTCGTCTTCACTCTCGGCCGTGACGCGGTGCGGCGTCGTCCCGGCAATCCCGACCGCGGGGGCACCGATGCCGCAGACTTGCAGTACCATCAGCCGGTTAGCCCCCACGCCGCGCAAAGCCGCCACGGCTTCCTCCAGGTGCGCTTGAGGGTTGGCCTGCGCAAAGCCGGCTGTCCTCACGGGCGCAACCAGGACGTCGGTCCGGGCGAGGACCTGCTGGGCAATGCTGCGTGCGAGCACGGTCCATGTCTTGAGAGGCAGGCAGGCAGGTAGCCGGCCGGCGCCGCTGCAAGGCAGGAGAACGGGCGTTCCGTCTGCCATCCGGTTCTCTAGTTCCTGCTGGGTGAGATCTTCGAGCCACGCGCCGGTCGGATTGTTCATGGGCGGCAGGCTAGCATGCTACCGTGCGCGCGATGAATCCGGTCCTCAGGGTCCTGCAGCGCATGGGCCGCCACGCCACCACGCTGCTGCCCTTCTCGCTCCTGCTGGGGCTTCTGTTCCAGGACTTTGCCGCGGCGGCGCGGCCCTTGCTCATGCCGCTGGTGGTCATCCTGCTGATGCTGGCGCTGGTCCGGATGGATTGGGAGCGTCTTGTGCTGCTGCTGCGCAAGCCTGGGCTGGCCATCGCGCTTTCCCTCGCCAACCTGCTCCTCGTTCCTCTCGTTGTCTGGCCGGTGTGGCAGGCGCTTGGCTTGTGGCCCGGACTGATCGCCGCCCTCTGCCTCAGCGCCATGGCGCCCGGCATCATCTCGGCGGCCACGACGGCGACATTCCTGCGCCTCGATGCATCGCTCGCCCTGCTGGTCTCTCTTTTCACCAACTTCCTGGTTCCCTTCACCCTGCCGCCCCTCGCCTTGTGGCTCCTGGGTTTCGACCTCAAGATCGGGCTCGTCGACCTGAGCATGCGGCTGGCAGTCATCGTTTCGCTCGCACTGGTCGGTGCGTTCGTCATCCGCAGGCTACTCGGTCCACGCCTCAAGGAGGCTGGCACGACTCTTGATGGCCTTTCCGTCGTGGTGCTGATGCTCTTCGCTGTTCCGTTGATGGACGGCGTCGTCGCGAAAGCCATCGCAGAACCACTGAAACTCGCAGGCTTCGTTGCCGGCGCCTTTGGAGGGATGCTCCTTTGCAACTTCGTCGTCGCCCTCGGAACGTTGCCGTTCGTCGATTTGCGAACGGCGCTGACGGCCGGGTACTGCTCCGGGGGCAGGCACAATGCCCTGCTGATGGCCGTGCTGCCGGTCACGGCGGACCCGGACATCTTCCTGTTCATCGCCGCAGTGCAATTCCCGATCTACATCATCCCGACACTCCTACAGCCACTCTACCGACGCTTGCTGCCCCGTTGAGCCCGATGTAACGATCCGGCCAGGGGCCATTTGGGAGACTTTGAATACATGAAGCGCCGACTTCTCATTGCGACGGCCGCGACCCTGCTCGCGACGCCGGTCCTCGCCCAGACCAAGTGGGACATGCCGACCGGCTATCCGGCAACCAACTACCACACCGAGAACATCCAGATGTTCGCGGACGACGTTAAGAAGGCAACGGACGGAAAGCTCAACAATCAGGTCCACTCCAACGCCTCGTTGTTCAAGGTGCCTGAGATCAAGCGTGCCGTTCAGTCGGGCCAGGCTCAGATCGGCGAGCTGCTGATGTCCAACCTGGAGAACGAAAGCCCGATCTACGGTGCCGACGTGGTACCGTTTCTCGCCTCCTCCTATCCCGAGGCAATGAAGCTGTGGCAGGCGCAGAAGCCATTCGTGCAGAAGAAGCTCGATGCTCAGGGCATGATGCTGCTGTTCGCCGTCCCGTGGCCGCCGCAGGGTCTTTACACCAAGAAGGACGTGAACTCGGCCGCCGACCTCAAAGGCCTTAAGTTCCGCGCCTATAATGTCGGCACGACGCGTCTCGCAGAACTGGCCGGCATGATCCCGGTCACGATCCAGGCCGCAGACTTGCCCCAGGCGTTGGCCACGGGCGTGGCCAACGCCTTCATTTCGTCGGGCTCGACCGGCTACGACAGCAAGGTGTGGGAGTCGCTGACGAACTTCTACGACACCAAGGCCTGGCTTCCGAAAAACATGATCTTCGTGAACAAGGAAGCCTTCTCCAAGCTCGACAAGGCGACCCAGGACGCCGTGCTCAAGGCAGCGGCCGAGGCCGAAAAGCGCGGCTGGAAGCTCTGCGAAGAGAAGACGACCTGGTACGTCGACCAGCTCAAGGCGAAGGGAATGAAGACGCTCGAACCGTCGCCCCAGCTCATGAGCGACCTCAAGAAATTCGGCGAACAGCTCACGAAGGACTGGCTGGCCAAGGCCGGGGCCGAGGGCCAACAACTCGTCGACGCGTACAAGAAGTAGACCTTGAGACGCGTTCTCGACGCGCTGTACTGGGTGTGCGGCGCTCTCGCCGGATTAATGCTGGTCGCCATCTGCATCGTCATGATGCTGATGTCGGTCGGCCGCGAGTTCGGCATCAACATCAAGGGCGGCGACGAGATCGCCGGCTGGCTCTGCGCCGCCATGTGTTTCCTCGGCCTCGCCCACACCTTCAAGCAGGGTGACCTCATACGGGTCACCCTGGTTGTCGACAGGTTCGAGGGATCGCGGCGGCGGATCGTCGAGCTGATCGCACTTTTCACCGGCGGGGCTTTCCTTGCCCTGTTCGCCTGGTTCCTCGCCAAGATGGTGTACGATTCCTGGCGCTTCCAGGAATTCGCCCAAGGCGTCATCGCGATCCCGATCTGGATTCCGCAATCGGCTCTCGCCGTCGGCGTGGTCCTCCTGTTCGTAGCGTTCGTCGACGAGTTCGTGCGGGTCCTGGCGGGCAACAAGCCCTGCTACATGCGCGACCCGCCCAAGACGGCGGACGAGATCATCGAACGCGCAGCCGAGAGCGGAGTCTAGCGATGGAACTGCTCGAGATGGGCCTGCTGCTGCTGGGCGTGCTCACCCTGCTGCTCGGCATGGGCGTATGGATCGCCATGTCCCTCATGGCCTGCGGCTGGGTTTCGTTGCTGCTCGCGGGTAAGATGACCGCGGGGGAAATCCTCGCCACCACGACATGGGGTGGCGCCAACTCATGGACGCTCGCCGCCCTCCCCCTCTTCATCTGGATGGGCGAGATCCTCTTCCGCACGAAGCTCTCTGAAGAGATGTTCCGTGGTCTCGCGCCTTGGGTCGGGTGGCTGCCGGGCCGCCTGATGCACGTGAACGTCCTGGGCTGCGGCATCTTCGGGTCGGTGTCCGGCTCCTCTGCCGCTACCTGCGCGACGATCGCCAAGATCGCGCTGCCAGAACTGAAACGCCGCGGCTACAACGAGGAAATGAGCCTGGGCTCCCTCGCGGGAGCCGGCACGCTCGGCATCCTCATCCCGCCCTCGATCACCATGGTCGTCTATGCCGTGGCGGCCGAGGTGTCGATCATCCAGGTCTTCCTCGCAGGCTTCATTCCCGGCCTCATCGTGATGGCGCTGTACTCCGGCTACATAGCGTGGTGGTCGTGGCGACATCCGGAAGAGACCCCGCCGGACGACATGAAGCATCTCACGTTCGGGGAGAGGCTCCGCGAATCGGCCAACCTCATCCCCTGCAGCCTGTTGATCCTGCTGGTCTTCGCGTCGCTGATCTTCGGCTGGGCGACGGCAACAGAATGCGCCGCGTGGGGCGTGCTGGGCTCGCTCGCGATCTCGGCATGGTCGCGCATGCTCACCTGGAAGTCGTTCTGGGAGAGCGTAATGGGCACGGTGCGACTCACCTGCATGATCATGCTGATCCTCGCCGGTGCGTCCTTCATGGCCGTCGCCATGGGTTATACAGGTGTCCCGGCGGCCCTCGCCGAATGGGTCAACAGCCTCGGCCTCAGCCCCTACATGCTGATCGCCGTGCTGACGCTCATGTACATTGTCCTCGGCACGGCGCTCGACGGCATCTCCATGATCCTGCTCACGACCTCGATCGTGTTGCCGATGATCCGTGCGGCCGGTTTCGACCTCGTGTGGTTCGGCATCTTCATGGTGCTGGTCATCGAGATGGCCGAAGTATCGCCGCCGGTCGGCTTCAATCTGTTCGTTCTCCAGGCGATGAGCGGCAAGGACAGCATGTATGTCGCCAAGGCGTCGCTGCCCTTCTTCTTCCTGCTGGTCGCCGCGGTCGCCATCATCACGGTCTGGCCATGGACCGTCATGGTGTTGCCGAAGCTGGCCTTTCCAGGCTGACGTAGAAGTCGTTCAAAAGGTCGATGATGTCGTGGACGGGCAGACCGAGAGCCTGTCCAAGTGCCCGACGATAGGGCGGCAGGTTGGTGCACTCCAACACGATGGTGTCGATGCCGGGATATAGCGCCATGAGTTGCCGCCCGGCCATCAACACCTCGCGCTCGACGGCCTCGCGATCCAGCGTCGTGCCGTTGCGCAGAAAGGTCGATGCGAAGGAGCCGTTCTCCGGCAGGCCGACGACAGGTGTGTCTATGGGAGCGCCGACTGCTTTAAAATGCGCCGGCGTCAGGCTCTTCGCCGAAGCGGTGATGACGCCCGGCCGGCGCGCCGTCATGGCTTTGAGATGGAGAAGCGCCGACGTCGCCACCGGCACAGGCGACACCTTTGCCAATTCGTCCTGGTAGAGCGCGAGGAAACCGCAGCTTGTCGACAGGCCGATCGCCCCGTCTGCCGCCAGCGCCTCCGCGTTCGCCTGCAGCGCCGCCAACATCCGCGGCCGGTCGGGATGCGCAGTGACCGCGTCGGCCGATCCGACGCCCCGCATGGTGCGGAAGATCACGGGAAAGCTGAACGAAGCCGGGTTCCCGATATCTCCGACGATCCGCGGGAAGCGCGTGTCGAGCATCAGGATGCCGAGAGGCGGCCGGCCGGCCGCCGCCGCGGAACCGCCCGTCATTTCGGCGGTTCGGGCCAGGCCTTCTGCGGACCGCGTGCCGTCTCGAACCAGCCCGACAGGCGCATGACGCCAAGGTCGTCGAACCGGCGGCCGGCAATCTGCAGGCCGATCGGCTTGCCTTCCCGTGTGTAGCCGCAATTGATCGACGAAGCCGGCTGCTCGCTCATGTTGTAGGGCATGGTGAACGAAATGTGCTCGAGCGGCCGGTTGACGTCGTTGGTCGGGGTCTCCCACTCCGCTGCGTAGGTCGGTACCGGCGAGACCGGCGAGAGCACGAAGTCGAAGGGCTGCGTGGCCCGGACGGTGGCGGCGCGGATCGCCATGTAGTTGTTCACGCCCTTGATCACCATCGTGCCCGGCACGTCGGCGCCGCCGCGGCACCAGTCGGCGATGAACGGCAGCACCTTGGCCTGCCTGGCGTGACTGAGTGCCGAGAAGTCGACCCAGCTGCGGACGCGCCAGAAAAGATCCTGCAAATGCAGCATCTCGGGCGACAGGAACGGCGGCACCGGTTCCACATGTGCGCCTGCCTTCTCGAACAGCTTCGCCGCCGCCTCGATCGCCGCCTTGACCTCGGGATCGACCGGCAGGCCGGATCCGGCATCGAGATGAAGGCCGATCTTCAGCCCCTTGGGGTCGAGCGGACCCGCATGCCAATCGATGTCGGACGGCGGCAGGTTCATGTGATCGCGTGCGTCCGGCTTGGACAGCTCGCCCATCAGCAGGGCCGAGTCGGCGACCGTGCGGGTCATCGGGCCGATGGCGCGGCCGAGGAAGGGCGGGTCGACCGGCACGCGGCCAAGACTCGGCTTCAACGTGAAGATCCCGTTCCAACTTGCCGGGAGACGGACCGAGCCGCCGATATCCGTGCCGAGATGCAAGGGACCATAGCCTGCCGCGGCCGCTGCGCCGGCACCGGCGCTCGATCCGCCCGGATTCCAGGCCAGGTTCCAGGGATTACGGGTCAACGGATGGAACGAGGATCGGCCGGAGGACAGCATGCCGTAGTCCGGCATGGTCGTCTTGGCGAGGATCACCGCCCCCGCTTCCCGCACGCGCGCGGAAGCTGGCGCGTCGGCCGTGGCCGGCACCAGCTCCGTGGCCGCCGTGCCGAGCGGGACCGGCACGCCTTCGGTCGCGATGTTCTCCTTGATCGTGATGGGCACGCCGTCCAGTGCGCCTTGCGGTGCGCCTGTGTGCCAGCGCGCCTCCGAGGCTTTGGCGGCCTTGCGGGCCGCACCGAAATCCGGCGCGTAGAGGGCTTTGAGTCTAGGCTCCCAGGCCTCGATCCGGGAAATGACGGCCTCTGTCGCCTCGACCGGCGACAGCTTCTTCGACCTGTAGGCAGCGAGCAGCTCGACGGCGCTCATATCGTGGATCTGGCTCATGGCGCCAATCTACACAGACGTCGTGGAAAGCTCCACGACACACGTCGCGCAAGGCTGGCTCCGAACAGTCATTCCGTGTGCACACCCTGGCATGCGATGGTATTTGCATTCTCATACGCTGCACGCGCCAAAATACAGTTGGAGGAAGTAAGTTGTCCGGTCACTCTCTGCGCCACGCCGTCAACATCGCCGCCGACCACGACAAGGTACTCAAGGCCCTGACGACCCTCGACGGCCTGAAAGGCTGGACCATGGCCGAAGTGTCCGGAGGAGGCGGCGTCGGCGCGCGATGGGCGCTGAAATACCCCGACGGTCCGACCTTCGTCTGGGAAATCATCGCGCACGACGAGCACAGGATCGCCTGGAAGTGCGTGGAAGGCCCTGGCGATGCCGCGGGCACGAGCGTGACCTTCGATCTCGGCAAGACCCCGCACGGCCGCGTGCACCTCAGCTTCGACCATGCCGGATGGCCGCACCAGGAAGGCAACTTCGCCAAATGCAACAGCCTGTGGGGCATGATGCTCCATCACCTCCGGGCCTATGTGGAAAAAGGAAAGGTCGCGCCCGCCTACTCCTGAACAGGTCACCGTCACGCGGGAGCGCACGATGCAGCAGTCACTTTCCGAATTTGTCGACGCCATGGACAAGGCGGGCTTCCTCGTTCGCATCAAGGACGAGGTCCGCGTGGACCAGGTGCCCAAGATCATGGAGGCCAACCCGACCAAGGCCGTCCTGATCGAAAAGGTGAAGGACACCGAGTTCTCGGTCCTCGCCAACGCCTACTCGAACCAGGACATGTTTGCCTGGGCCATGGGCTGCGACAGGACGAGGACCGGCCTCGAGATGGTGGCGCGCTCCAAGGGTCGCGTGAAGTGGGAAACGGTCGCGACCGCCCCCTGCAAGGAAGTGATCCTGAAGGGCGACGACGTCGACCTGACCCGCCTGCCGCTGTTCCTGCATCACGATCGCGACGGCCACGCCTACACCAACGACAATCTCTTCATCAGCAAGCATCCCGACACCGGCGTCTACGACTGGGGCATCTATCGGTCGATGTTCCGCACGAAGAACGAGAAATCGGTCGACATGACCTGCACGTCCCATCGCCAGCGCATCCACGCGATGGCGGCTGCGGCGAAGGGCCAGAATCTCGAAGTGGCGATCGTGCTGGGCGGTCCGACCCTCGACAAGATCTCGGCGCTGGTCGGCGTCACTGCCGACACCGACGATTTCGAGGTGCTTGGCGCCTTCTACGGGGCACCGGCCAAGATGATCAGATGCGAAACCATCGACGTCATGGTCCCGGCGAACGCCGAGATCGTGCTCGAATGCGAGTTGATGGCGCTCGAGGGCCTTGTCTACGACGAAGGGCCCTATGGCGAATTCACCGGCATGTATGGCGGCGGCATCAAGCACAATTATCGCCTCAAGGTGAAGGCGATGACCTACCGCAAGGGCGGCATCTTCCAGCACTGCACCATCGGCGGCCTGCACCCCTGGTACACCGACAACATGCTGCAACTGCCGGCGATCGAGGCCGACCTGTTCAACGGCCTCAAGCAGGGCGGCATCGACGTGCGCGAAGTGCGTTGCCCGCTCGGCGGCCTGTCGAACATCGCCTACGCCAAGATCAACCCGCTGGGCGCAGGCGATTCCAAGCAGGCGCTGGGCATCATGCTGACCTGCTCCAAGCAAGGGCTGCCCAAGATCGCCATGGTCTTCGACACCGATGTCGACATCTGGGACGATCAGGCCGTGCTGGCCGCGATGGCCTATCGCTACATGCCCGACCGGGACACGGTGCGCCTGGATGGACTCAACACCATGACCGTCGACCCCAAGAGCACGACGCTCGGCATCGCGTCCAAGATCGGCATGGACTGCACGGTACCCCTGGGACCGCAATGGAACCCCAACGAGTTCGTGCGCAGCACCGTCACCGACCTCGGCGAGCCGCCGGCCGGCGTGAAGCCGATGACGGAAGATGCCCTGACGGCGGACATGGAATCGTTCATTCGAACGCAGCCGCGCGCCTGGCACGAGATCCTCAAGCAGTATCACGGACAGCCCTATCCCGTGCTGTATCGCGCTTTCGGCAACCTGCGCCACAAGCTCGGCCGTACCAACGATCCGCCCTGGTATCGCTATACGCTCTCGCAGACCCCCTTCTCGTGGGAAGCCAAACCGCAGCCGATCAACCATTCCGATCCACGCCACATCAAGACGGGCGGCTGAGGTCCTTCGCATGGCAAGGGGTGCACCAGTTCGGCGCATGGTGGTCGGCATCACCGGCGCTTCGGGAACGGTCTACGGGATCCGTGTCCTGCAGGCGCTGCGCGCGCTGGAGATCGAAAGTCATCTCGTGATCTCGAAGGCGGGCGATCAGACCCGGTCTCTCGAAACCGACATGTCTGCCTCCGATTTGCGGGCGCTCGCCGACAAAGTCTATGCGCCAGGCGACATCGCCGCCGCCATCTCGAGCGGCTCGTTCCAGACCATGGGCATGATCGTGGCGCCGTGCTCGGTACGGACGCTGAGCGAGATCGCGACGGGCGTGACCTCAGGGCTCGTTTCGCGCGCGGCCGATGTCTGCCTGAAGGAGCGCCGGCGGGTCGTGCTGATGTTCCGCGAGACGCCCCTGCATGCCGGCCATATCAAGAGCATGCTGGCTGTCACCGAGATGGGCGCTGTCGTTGCCGTCCCTTCGCCGGCTTTCTACACCCGGCCTCGCTCGGTCGACGAGATCGTGACCCATTCGGTGGCCCGCGTCCTCGACCTGTTCGGTCTCGACACCAAGACGTTCCCGCGCTGGGCCGGACCGGCCGGCGCGGAACGGCCCGCTGTCGCCAGGAACAGGAAAGGCAAGCAACCATGAAACGCCTGCTCTGCGCGGCTTTGCTCGCCGTCGGATTCGCGGCCGCCGCGCTTGCAACGACGGCCCGCGCGCAGGCCGATGCAGACGATGTCCGGGTCATGGACTCGGCGCCGGCCGCCAACGCCCGCATCGGCCGCAAGATCAGTGCCTTCTTCGTGCGCTTCGACCGGCCTGTCGATCATCGCAAGTCCACCCTGGTGATCAAGCAGGGCGAGCGCGTGGTGGAGCGACTTCACCCTCGCCTCGAATCGGCGCCGGAAGTGCTGTTCGCCGCGGCTCCGACCCTGCCGGCAGGGGACTACGTTCTCCATTGGGCGGTGATCACCCTGCAGGGAACGAAGACGATGTCCGGCGACATCCCGTTCAAGGTCTCCGACCAAGCCACGCAATAGGCGCTGCGTGCAATCCCTTTCCTCAAGCGATCCTGAGGATCCGGCGGCCGGCGAGGATCACGCAAAAAGCGACGGCTGTTCCCAGGGCGGCCTCGGACAGCCGGTCGAGCAACAGCGGCTGCCACGGGGCGCCGCGGCCAAGATTGCTCATGCCGATCGCAAGCGGCGAGAAGAACAACAAAGCGACACCGTAGCTGCGCGCAACCGCGATCTCCGCCGCGGCCTGGCAGGCGACGATGATAACGATCAGCGCCAGGTCCCCCGGCTGGAACGAGAAGAGGAACGTGGCGATGGCCACGCCGCCAAGTGTTCCCAACATGAGATGAAGCGTGCGGCGCCAGACATCCTCGGCCGCGAGTGCCGGCATCAGGGCAGCGACTGTCACGGCCGCCCAGAAGGGATGGCCGACTCCCAGGGCGAGGGCAAGCAGCCATGCCACGAGCACGCCGAGGATCGCCGCCACCATGAGGATCAGATGCTGCCGTCGGTCGAGGCGGGCGTATCCGGCGGCAACGCGACGATGCCACGCGTCCGGCGGAGCACGCTCGGCGCCAGCGAGACGCCCGCCCAGCCAGGCGAGCAACACGGAGAAAGCCGCGCCGCCTACCCCGACGGCGATGCCAAGCGGCACGCGGTCCCAACTCGTCGGGATACCGGCGACGATCAGCAACACCAGTACGAAAAACATCTCGCCGCGCGGCACCCAGCCCATGGCCGCCCCGAGCGTGACTGCAGCGATCACGGTGACGACCAGCAGGCCGCCCAGCGCCGCAAGCGGCGCGTGCGCGGCCGAGCAGACCATGGCGGCCGCCATCGTGACCAGCAGGCCGCCGCCTGCCACGATCTGGCTTTGGACACGCGCGTTCGGCGATTCGCCATGTCCGTAAAGCATCGCCAGACCGCCGAATGCGGCATAGATGGCAAGGTCGAGACGGCCCATGGCCTCGCATGCCAGGAGCGGCAGGCCGACCGACAGGCCGACCCGTATGGCCTCGGCAACATCGCGCCGCCCGACATCGAAAAGCAGGCTACGCATCACGTTCCGTACTCGCCCGAAGCAAGGACCGACTGACCATGCCCTATCAAGATCTGCGCGCCTTCCTGACGGCCTTGAAGGATGCGGGTGAGCTTGTCGAGATAGACCGGCCGATCGCCCTCAGATACGACGTCGCCAAGGCGCTCGCCAAGACAAGTTCGGTGCAGGGCCCCGCCCTGCTGTTCAAGCAGACAGGCACGGGCTTTCCCCTGGTCGCAGGCGTGTACGGCAACCGCAGGCTCGCCTTGATGGCCTTCGAGGCGACCGAAGAAACCATCCACGGGAAGGTCCTGAAGGGCATCGACAGCCCGATCGCGCCGGTGGATTTCAAAGGCACCCCACCTTGCCAGGACGTCGTGCTGACCGGCGATACGATCGACGTCACGAAACTGCCGGTGCCGGTCTACAGTCCGAAGGACGGTGGCCCCTACATCACCGCCGGGATCGTCGTGTCCGAGAATCTCGAGACCGGCGTTCCCGACATCGGGAACTACCGGATGCAGGTCCACGGCCCGCAGGAGCTCGGCGTCTTCTCTGCTTCCAATCATCGCTTCGGCAAGAACATGGCGCATGCCACGGCGATGGGAAAGCAGCTCCGGGGCGCGCTGGTGATCGGCGTCGATCCGCTCACCATGTACTCCTGCCAGGTGCAGTCGAGCGATTCGACCAACGACTGGTACGTGGCCGGCGGCCTGCGCGGCGCGCCGGTCGAACTGGCCAAGGCCGTCAGCAACGACATGAAGATCCCGGCCCATGCCGAGATCGTGATCGAGTTCGTCGTCGACACTAACAACCAGAAGGTCGAGGGACCGCTTGGCGAATATACCGGCTACTACACGCCTGCTTCCCCCAAGCCCGTCGCCAGGATCACCGCGATCACGCACCGCAAGGGAGCGATCTTCCAGGGACTCCTGACCGGCAAGCCGATTACCGAGAATCATGTCCTGAAGCAGATTCCGTTCGAGACCTCGATCCTGCGGCAGCTCCAGGCGCAGTTTCCCACGATCAGCGACATCTCGATCAACAGTTCGGGCGGCGTTCAGGTCTATGTCGTGATCGCCATGAAGCCGCGTTACGAGGGCGAGGCGCGTCACGCCATCCTCGCGACCATGGCAGGGAACCTCCATCCCAAATGGGTGATCGTCGTCGATCCAGACATCGACATCCGCAACCCGGCCGAGGTCGAGTGGGCACAGTCCTTCCGCGTCAAGCCGCGCGAGGACGTGTTCGTGATCGACCGCACCGCCGCGGCGCCGCTCGATCCCAATACCGACGGCGGCTACTCCTCTGCCGTAGGGATCGACGCCACGCTCCCCTTCGGGATCGAGTTTCCAGATGTCTCCGAAGTGCCCGACTGGCGCACGTTCGACCTGCCGGAACTCATCCGGAAGTGAGCTTCCGCTGGTGCCCCGGGAGCGCCTCGAGCACCGGGGCGCCTTCGTTGACGAGCGCCCGGATGCCGGCGGCCAGCGAACGGATGCGGGGTCCGATCTCGGCTTCCAACTGGCCACGCCTGAGGCGGAAGGCGGGTATCCCACAATTGATCGCAAAGGCACGTCGCGAGTCCCGCGCATAGAACAGGGGCGCGGCGACGGCATGGATCGATTCCATGTATTCGCCGAAGCACGTCGCGAAACCAAGGGAACCGCAAGCGCGCATCCCTCGGCGGTAGGAGTCCCTGAAGGCCGCCCACCGTTCCGGCCGGTCGGCCTTGAGGCGGCGCTCGAGCTCCGCACGCTCGACGACCGGAAGAAGCGCCGCAGCCGCACGCCCCATCGCGGTCATGACGACGGAGATAGGAAGGCCGATGTCCGGCACGTGCGGTCCGACATTTCCCGAGCGCGCCGTTTCCACATAGACCATCGACGTATCGTCGAGCAGGCCGATCGAGACGGTGCCGCGCACGCTCTCCGCGAGATCCTGCATCAGGGGCCGTGCGGCCTGCCGGAACTTCATGCTCGTCAGGAGGGGGCGTACCGTCCGTAAAGGGCGTGCGCCGAGCCCGTACTTGGCCTTCGTGGTGTCGGCGCGAAGATATCCGAGGTGCGCAAGCGTGTGTGTGAGACGAGCGACGGTGGGGCGTGGCAGACCGGTGCGATGGGCAAGTTCCGTGTTCCCGAGATGGGTCGGGCCGGTTTCGAACGCTTCCAGCACCATCAATCCCTTGGCGAGGGTCGTCGCGAAGAAGGGATCGCCGCTACCTTCCGCAAGCACCGCCGAAGCATCCCGCCCAGCCGCGGATTGTCCGCCGGTCCGCGCTCCTCGTCGCGCCATTCACCCCTCCGAAAACGTCCGCTCATCGTCCACTATGTGGACGATCAAGCCAAAACCCGTCCATCTTTTCTGTCGTCTTGACTAGGCTTTCCGGCAAAACGGAGGAAGCCCAATGATCAAGCGTCGCGCCGTACTGGCCACCTCGGCCGGGTGGCTAATCGTCCCGCCCGGTGCCGTCCGCGCCCAGGACTGGCCGAGCCAACCGCTGAAGCTTGTCGTCCCCTATGGTCCAGGCGGCGCCTCGGACGCTCTCGGCCGCATCCTCGCCGAGCAGATGGCGACACGGCTCGGGCAGCAGGTGATCGTCGAGAACAAGGCAGGCGGCAACACGATCATCGGCATGGAAGCCGTGGCCAAGGCGAAGCCTGACGGCCATACGCTTTTGCTCGGCAGCACGACGCTCGCCACGAACGTGGCGCTGGGCTTCAGGCAACCGTTCGATCCCCTGCAGGCGTTCCAGATGATCTCGACGGTTGCCGACATCCACGATCTCGTGGCCGTCAACAAGGAGCTGCCGATCCGGGATTACGCCTCGTTCGCGACCTGGGTGAACGCACAGCCCCAAAAGGTCCGCTTCGCCTGTTCCGGGATCGGCAACCAGCCCCATCTCTGGGGCGAACTCTTCCGGTCCCGCAACAAGCTCAACATGGAGGTGGTCGGCTACAAGGGGTCGGCGGACGCGTTGCGCGATGTCGTCGGCGGCCACGTGCCGGTCATCGTGGACGTGGTGCTTCCTACCGGGGCGCAGATACGCCAGGGCCGGGTAACAGGAATCTGCATCGCCGCCACCGAGCGCTCGCCGATCTGCCCCAACGTACCGACCGTGGTCGAAATCGGCATGCCGGATCTCGTCGGATCCGCTTTCTATGGCCTTGTTGGACCGGCCGGGATGCCCGCGTCGGTGGTCGAGCGTCTGCAGTCCATCTGCCAGCAAGTTGTCGCGGATCCCGTCGTGAAGGCAAAGCTTGCGGAGATTGGCCTCGTGACGACGGGCAGTTCCCCGAAGGCCTTCCTTGATCGCGTGCGGTTCGAAATCGAACGCTGGACAAAAGTTGTGAGGGAGAACGACATCAAGGTCGAGAACTGAGAAGCCTCACTCAGCGCTCGCCCTACGATTGAAAAGGAATATCGCACGCCAACGGCAACCAGTTCGGCTAGCATTCCCGTAATGGGGAGACCAAGCATGAATCTGAGATTGTCGCTTCTTGGCCTTGCAGCAGGTGTCGCCGCGTTCGCCGCGATCGCCGGGGAGACCGCAGCGCAGGAGGCGCGCGGATCGAAGCCCGTCAAGGTCGCCGCCGTCGACTTTGTCCCGGCCTGGGGCGATCTCGAGGGCAATATCGGCCGCTTGGCCAAGGCGGCGGAAGAAGCCGCCCGACAGGGCGTCCAGTATGCCGTGTTTCCCGAGACGGCCGTCAGCGGATACCTGTTCAGCGATTCCCGGCAGCTCGCGCCCTTTGTCGACACCCTTCCGGGCCGCATGACGGCAGCCGTCCTGCCAGTCCTGCAGCGCACCGGCATGCACATGAGCGTCGGCATCGCCGAGCGCGATGCGGCGACCGGCCTTGTCTACAACACGGCCGTCCTGATGGGACCGGGCGGCATCATCGGCAAATATCGCAAGAACGGCCTGAATCCGCAGGACCAGAAGGTCTTCGCCCCGGGGACCACGGGAGTCGAGGTCTTCGACACGCCCCTTGGCCGCATCGCCCTCCTGATCTGCTACGACGATACATATTGGCAGTACGCCCGCCTCGCCGCCCTGCGCGGCGCACAGATCATCGGCTGGCATTCGGTCTCGGATCGCGTGATGCCCGGAACGCCGCCCGCGGAGGCGACCGGCAATCATTCGACCGTCTCCAACGTCCAGTACATGAGCGCCCAGAACGGCGTCTGGGTCGTAGGTGCCACGCGCACCGGCGTCGAGACCAACCCGGTCACCGGCGGCAAGCTCTACTACAACGGCGGCTCCAGCATCTGGTCGCCGAAAGGCGAGAAGCTCGTGCAGGCGCCGGTCGTGCCCCCGGAGACACTGCCGCCAGGCCTGGCAGGCATCTACGCGACGACCATTACCCCGTCCGAGGCCGATGCCGAGCGTACCGCCCAACTCGCACGGCGGCGCCCCGACCTCTACCTGCCCCTGCTCGCGCTGCACCGCAGTCCGACCGATGCGAACGCCACGACGACCGTGCGCACGGTATCGCTCGCGGCGGCACAGTGGCCAGAGGGGGCCTCGCTCCTGTCGACGGCCCGCCCGTCGGCCGGCGAACTGCTCGTCCTGCCCGAACTGTCGGGGCTTGCCTCCGGCATGCCGCCGGCCGACGTCAAGGCGCGCGCGGAAGCACGCGGCGGCGCCTTCGAGCAGGCGCTCGGCGCGGGCGCCAAAGCCGGCGCTGGCTACCTGGTCGGCAGCTATCCCGAGCTCGACGGTGACAAGGTCTATCATACCGTCGCCCTGGCCGGCCCGGACGGCAAGATCCTGGGGCGCTACCGCGCCACGCATCTCGCCACGTCGACGGCCGGCTGGGCGAGCGCCGGCGACGGGCCGGTCGTGATCGACACGCCGCTAGGCCGCATCGGCCTCGCCCTGGCCGAGGAACTGCGCGTGCCCGAATTGGGAGGTCTGTATGGCGCGTTGCGTACGGACATCCTTGCCGCCCCTGCCGGACGCCCCGAGCCGCTCAAGGTGCAGGTGGATGCGAAGCTGTTCGCAGTGAACGATCCACCGACCGGCCGCGCCGACTTCTTCCCCTACGCATCGGCCAAGCAGAACCAGCTCTGGCTGGTGAGTGGCGGACGGCGGGTCGGTGCCGCAACGGCTGCCGCGATCTATGGCCCGGAACCGATCGTCGAGACCCCCACGCTGACCGCAACGGCCGAGGAGAGCGTGCTGCGTTATCGCACCCGCGTCCCGGCGCCCGGCACCTGGATCAACCAGCAGCAGCTCGTCGCCGGCCAGCAATCGCTCTACTTCGTCCCGATCGTGATGAAGGACGATGGGGATTGCATAAAGGAGTGGCGCACCAAGGGAACCGGCCCCCTCGCCTGTCGCTGACGCAAAGCCATCCGAACCGGCGCAAGGCGTGCGGGGCCCCTCGGGGAACCCGCACGCAAAGTCGACTTCTTCCTAGAAGTCGGTCGTGAGGGCGAGCTTGAACGTGCGTGGCGTCCCCACATTGAGCCGCGTCGTGTAATTCACCATCGACCAGTAATTGGTATCGAGCACGTTCTCGACATTGAAGCGCAGCACCACGGGCCTGCCGGTCGGGCTCTTCGCATTCTCGAACGTGTAGCGCGCACCCACATCGAAACGCACCCAGTCCGGAATGCTGACGCGGGGCGTCGTCAGCCCCACGAATTGCGGGCCGGTATAGATCATACGACCGTCCAGCGTGAGGCCGGGCGCGAATGGCGTGTCCCATTCGCCGGCGAGGTTGAGCTGGACGTTCGGCGCGCCGGCCGCCTGCCATCCATCGTTGAGGCCGCCTGCCGTGTTCACCAGGATGGCTTCGAGGAACATGGCGCCACCCAGCAGGCGCACGCCTTCCATAGGCGTGCCGAACACGTTGAGTTCGATGCCGCGGTTCCGCTGCATGCCGTTCTGGCTGAGAGTGTTCGCCGCCACGTTCGTGACGGCGCTCGGCTGGCTGATCTGGAACGCGGACAGCGTGGTGGTGAATTTACCCCAATCGATCTTGGCGCCGATCTCGAACTGCGTGGATTTGTACGGTGGCAGCACCTCGCCTGCGTTGGCGAAGGTGGGGCCGACCACCGTGCCCTGCTGCAATCCCTGGATGAAGTTGCCGTAGAAGGAGACCTCCTTCCAGGGACGCACGACCAACGCAACAGACGGGCTGAGCGCGCCCTGCGTATAGGTAGCGGTCTGCAGGCCGCTCGTGAGGTTGTAGCTTTGCGACGAAATCTGCTGCAGTCGGGCGCCGAGCGTAAGCTGCAGGCGCTTGTCCGCCATGGATAGAGTATCGGCCAGGCCGAGGCTCGACAGCGTGAGCGCGCTCGACTTGGTCGGGGACATGGGCACGATGCTGGGCGGCGCGACGACGTTCGGGTTGTAGATGTTGGAGGCGTAGGCCGTGCCGACACCGCGACCGAAGCCGAATTGCTGCAGCATGCGCGAGGCGCTCACCGCGAAACTATGATCGATCAGGCCGGTCCTGAAGTCGCCGCGCACGCCGACCTCGCCCGACCAATTCGACTCGTAGGCGTTGTTGCGCAACGGCGTCTGCGTTGCATTGCCGTTGACGTTGTTGACCTGCGGATCGCCCGACCACAGCGAGGACCAGCGATTGTCGTGCGCGCCCATCGCGGCATAGGCGGTGATGCCGGGCGCCACGTCGACTTCTCCGCGGATCACGCCGAACAGGTCGCGCGACGTGGTCCATGTCCAGGGCAGGATGAAGTTGCGGGACAACGTCGGCACGCCGGGGGCAGCAACGCCCGGCAGCAGGTTGGCGTAACCGACACCGCCGTTGAGATACTGGAACTGATATCCGAGATCCGCGGACAGCCGGAAGCGATCGCCGCGATAATCGAGGCCGATCGATACGAGGGCCGTCTCGTCGGCCGTCCACTGGATTGCGGTTTGCCCGGCCCTATAGGCACCGTTGACCCGCACTCCGATCTCTTCGTCGGACCCGAAGCGTCGAGCGACATCGATGGCCCCCCCGAACTGGGCGTTCGACGTATAGGCGGCGGTTATGCGGTTGAGCGGCTCGCTGCCCGCGCGCTTGGGCACCACGTTCACGGTGCCGCCGATCGCGCCCGTCGGCGGCATGCCGTTCAGCATGACGCTGGGGCCTTTCAGCACCTCGATACGCTCGGCGAGTTCGACGCCGATCGCATAGGTCGGCAGCAGTCCGTACAGCCCGCCGAAGGCGATGTCGGAGTTCTCGACATTGAAGCCGCGGATCATGAAGCTCTGCGCGCCGTTGTTTCCGGTCGGACGACCGATTCTGACGGATGGATCGTCGATCAGGACATCCCGGATCGTCTGCGCCTGCTGGTCCTGCGCTTTCTTGGCCGTATAGCTCGTCTGGTTGAACGGCGTATCCATCACGTCGCGGTTGCCGAGCAGGCCGAGCTGGCTGCCTGTCGCGACCTGGCCGCCGGCGTAGGGCGGCGGAATGTTGTCGATCATCGCCTGTGGCGGCACGCTCGCCTGCACCTGGACCGGATCGAGGTGCATGGCGCCGGAGCCGCTCCCCGGGCGCTGCAACGTGATGGTGGCACCACCCGTCCCGGAGAAGACAAGACCCGTGCCTCCAAGGAGGCGCTGCAACGCCTCGTCGACCGTCATCGTGCCCTGGACGCCCGGCGTCGAGACGCCGCGCAGCAAAGCACCGTCCGCCGTTATCTGGCGTCCCGATTGCTGGCCGAACAATACAAGCGCCGTGGACAGCGGCTGAGGCGGGATATCGAACGACCGGCGAGCGGCCTGGGCGATATCCGTTTCCGATAAACTGACTTGCGCCAACGACGCGCCGGTTCCCGCCGCCATCGCGGCAACGATCCCCACAGCCCCCGCCACCCATGCATTCTTCTTCACGCCGGACTCCGTTCCCCGATGGAGCGAGGCACGTCTTCAGGCGGCGGCGAGACGCATTGCTTCACTCGAACACGAGAACAACGAACGACGCCGACGACTTTCTAAAAAAAGAGGACCGCAGGAAAAACACCGGTCGCCCACGAGGCCGCGTTCAGCTTCCCGTGACGACCAGTAACCAGGGCGTTACGCGGCGGACGCGACCGCCATGGGCCTGCACGATGCCTCGCAGCGCCTCTTCAGGATCGGCGAGATTGTAGACCCCGGTGACCGGGCGCTGACCGAGCGAGCGGTCTGCCAGAACGATCGTGCCGCCCCAGTACCTGCGCAGCATGTCGACCGCCTCGCCCATCGGCCGATCGTGCGACAGCAACTGACCACGCCGCCACGCGGCCATCGAGGCTGGCGGCTCCACGTGCCGTTCGGCGCCGCCATCCGGCGGGACATGGACCGTGTCGCCCGCGAGGAGGCGCTCCGCCAACGCCTGTCCGGACTTGGCGGAGGTCACCTGCACGACTCCCTCTGCGACGGCCACCGTCACGCCGTTGCCATCGAATCGGACGTCGAAGCTCGTGCCTAGGACCGAGGCCTCGACGGTTCCCGCCTCGACGCGGAACGGCCTCGAGGGATCGGGACGGACCTCGAAGAAGGCCTGTCCCCGAAGCAATCGCAGCCTGCGCTCCCCCGACGCGAAGGCAACGGCAACGGCGCTCGCCGGGCCGAGCGTCACGCGGCTTCCATCCTCCAGGTCGAGCGACCGAAGTTCGGCGGTCTCGGTGAGGTAGTCGGCTTCGAGCCGCAAAAGAAGGATGGGACCCGCCATCAAGCCTATGCAGGCCGCGAGCGCCAGCGCCCCGGCCCCCAAAAGCAGCCGCCGGGGCCGCAGCAGGCGCTTCCTCGACGCCGCCGCCCGTCGGCGCGCAACAGCGGGGCCCCAATCCCGGATATGCGCGGGATTGGCCGCAGCGGCGATCTGCGACGTACGGGCCGTGGCGAGCCATGCTTCCGCGTTCAGCCCGCTCGCTTTTCGCCAAGCCTCGAAACGCGCACGCAGGCCTGCGTCGTGTGGATCTTCCTGAAGCAGGATAAGCCACTCGGTCGCCTCGTCGAAAGCCTGCCTGCGTGCCCCGTCGGGCGTGCCCGCCATCCGTTCCCCACCTTTCACGCCGCCGGGCCAGCGACGCCCTTTTCGAAGACGCACTTCCCGCTACGCCTCAACAACGTGTGGGAACGCCGCTTTTCTAAAAAATTCCTGCGCCGCCGTCTCAGGACCATCCAAGCCGCGTGCGGCAATGGTCAAGCCCGTCAGCGACGAGTCGCTGCGCGAGCGGCACGGAGATACCGAGATGCTCCGCGATCTCCCGAAGCTTGCAGCCTCCCATCCGATGCATCTCGAAAGCTATGCGCGTGCGTGCCGGCAGCTCCAGAAGGGCCTCCTGCAGCACGCGCAACTCGTCCTTGTACAGCGCGATGAGTTCGGGAGTCGGGCATGCACCGTTCGACAGCGAGGCCAGTTCGTCCGGCTGACCGGCCAGCAGCCGGGTCTGGCGAACACCGCTCCGCCGGCCATCGAGGGCAAGATTGCGCACGATCCGGTAGAGATAGGCCAGCGGCTCCGCCAGCAGGCGCTGGCGCGCCACCTCGTCGAAGCGCAGCCACGCCTCCTGCACCACGTCTTCGGCATGCGCGCGCGATCCCACGATGCTGGTGGCGTACTCCACCAGCGACCGGCGATGCTCGCTGAACAGGGCGGATGTCTCCGACGGCACGATGAAGCGAGACTAACGCAACTGCGAATTGATCGCAATTATGTGGGGACGCCAGGCCAGGTACGGAGGGCGGCGCGGCATCCTGCCTTCAGAAGCCGCCGCTGCGTTTGGCGAGCGCCTTGGTCAAAGCCGGCGCCACGAAGAGAACCGCGATCAGCCTCACCGTTTGCATGGCCATCACGAACGAGACGTCGACGCTCGTGGATGCCGCAATGATGGCCACCGAATCGACCCCGCCCGGACTGGTGGCAAGATACGCCGTGAGCGGATCGATCCCGGCGAACACCACCATGGCGGCCGCAACGATCCCGCACATCGCCAACATCGCGAAGATGCACATCAGGATGCGCGGAAGCTCGATCAGGGCATGGACGAGCAGCGGCGCGGTGAACCGCAGGCCGATATTCCAGCCCACCAACGCGTAGCTCATGACCAGCAGCCAGGTCGGCAGTTCGAGGGTCATCAGGCCGAGATGCGTGAGCGCGATGCCCAACACGATCGGCAGCAGGAACGCACCGGCCGGGATGCGGAGAATCCGGGCGAGATAGGGACCGACGACGACAAGCACCAACGTTTCGCCGAAAGAGATCCAGTCGACCGGCGGGAACCAGACGATCGCATCCGCGCGGTGGGCCGAGGCGTCGCCGAAGATCTTGGCACAGAGCGCGGCCACGCCCGCCACCATCACCACCCTGAGATACTGCATGAAGGCGACGATGCGCATGTCCGCCCCATAGGCTTCCGCCATGAAGGTCATCACGGACGCCGCGCCCGGGCTGACGCCCCACAGTGCCGTGGTGCCCGGAAGAATCCGCCAGCGCATCATCAGCCAGCCGACGAGCGTGCTGACCGCGATGACGGAGACCACGCCGATGGTGAACATCGGCCAGTGGGCAAGCAGTTCGCCGGCAATCGACAGCGGGACCATCTTGGCGATCATGCATCCCACGACGCCCTGTGCCGCCGCGAAAACGGGAACAGGGATGCTCGCCTTGCCCCCACCGACCGCGATGGCGATGCCTGCAATGAGCGGCCCGACAAGCAACGCGGCCGGCGCGTGGAGCCACAACAGCAGAGCCGCCAGGGCGGCGGAAAGAGCAATCAGGGCTGGCCAGGCGGCCCAGCCCCTCATCTTGCCGCCCCCGCTTGCCCCTTCGCGGAAGACGAACGCCACGGCGATGCCGATGCCTGCAGCCGCGCAGTTGATACCGGCGCGAAGGCTTCAGCAGGACGGACAGGCGTTGCTACAGGTCTCAGACGACGAACTCCTCCGCCTCCCCGTTCATGGTCTTGATGGTTTCCATGAGCTCGCGGGCGGCCGCCACCAGCCGTGCATCATCCGTGCCGCGCAGCACCAACGACACCGAAGGCTTTCCGTCACGGAAGGCCGGGTAGGATCCGATGTCGAGGTCCTCGTAACGCTTCTGAAGGTTGCCGAGCGGCTCGGCGATGATGCCTTCGGGCAGGTTGGTCCGCACCGTCCGGGACAAGACCGGCGTGCCCCCGACCAGCCGGTGCTTCATGGACTGGAACATCGCCTCCGCCACCTTGGGTATGCCGGCGAAAGTAAAGACATTCTCCATCTGGAAGCCGGGCGCCACCGAAACGGGGTTGTCGACCAGCACACCGCCGTGCGGCACGCGCGCCATGCGGCGCCGTGCCGGTGTGAAAAGGGCCGGATCGCCGTAGTGCCGTGTCATCCGGGCCACCGCCTCCGGGTGCTCGGAGATCCCGACCCCGAACGCCTTGGCGATGCAATCCGCCGTGATGTCGTCATGTGTCGGACCGATGCCGCCCGTCGTGAAGACATAGTCGAACTTCGCCCGGACCTCGTTGACCGTGGCCACGACCGTGGCCTCGACGTCGGGGATCACCCGGCACTCCATGACCCGCACGCCGAGCTTGCCGAGTTCCGTCGCCAGGTACTGGATGTTGGAATCGCGGGTGCGGCCACTCAGGATCTCGTTGCCGATGACGAGGATGCAGGCGGTGACGATCTTGGCCGGCTCGGACATTCTGGTCTCGCAAGGACAGTAGGAACGGTGCCGTCCCGGCGCGACGAGGAGTCTTCAGGCATCAGGCAGAGACCTGCCGCGCGCGGATCGGCCCTCCTTCCTATCAGAATTCGATTATCCAGTCAGAACAAGCGTTTACGAGGGGCGCCCTTGTGAGCCCCGGTATCGCATGCCAAATAGGGCCCATGAACGGCCCCCGTGATTTCGTCGACGACAGCGTCGACTACTGGCGGCGCGACGAGCGCACCATCAAGCTGCACGGCCCCGAAGGCTTCGAGGGCATGCGCAAGGCCGGCCGTCTGGCCGCGGAGACGCTCGACTTCATCACGCCTCACGTCGTGCCCGGCGTCAGCACCGAGGTGCTGGACAAGCTCTGCCACGACTTCATCCTCGACCATAAGGCGATCCCCGCCCCGCTGAACTATCGCGGCTTCCCGAAGTCGATCTGCACGTCGATCAACCATGTCGTGTGCCATGGCATCCCGGGCGACAAGCGCCTGCAGAACGGCGACATCGTGAACATCGACGTGACCGTCATCCTGGACGGTTGGTACGGCGACACCAGCCGCATGTTCTTCGCCGGAGATGTCAGCGTGAAGGCGAAGCGCCTCTGCGAGGTCACGTACGAGGCGATGATGCGCGGCATCGCGGTGGCCAAGCCGGGCGCCCATGTCGGCGATATTGGCCATGCCATCCAGACCTATGTCGAGGCGCAGCGCTTCTCCGTCGTGCGCGATTTCTCCGGCCACGGTCTTGGGCGCATCTTCCACGATGCCCCGAACATCCTGCACTACGGCAAGAAGGGCACTGGGCCCGTGCTGCGGCCGGGCATGTTCTTTACCGTCGAGCCGATGGTGAATGCCGGTACGTGGCAGGTGAAGATCCTGAGCGACGGCTGGACCGCAGTGACCCGCGACAAGCAGCTTTCCGCCCAGTTCGAGCACTCGGTCGGTATCACCGAGACGGGTGTCGAGTTCTTCACCGTTTCCCCGATGGGCCTGCACAAGCCGCCCTACGATCTCGGCATGCGCAATCAGCCTCCGGCCGCGGGCGCTTCCGCGGCTGCCGCAGGCTGATCAAGTCTCTTTCGGAGCGAGCACCAGCTTCTGAATGCCGGGCCTGGCCTCCGGCGACAGGACGATCGTGCCGTCGACGCGGCCGCGGGGCGCGCTCAGCACGAAGCGGGCCGCCAAGGCGTGAATCGGCTCGATCGCCTGCAGGGCCAGCGGCCCCAGCCGCCGTTGCAGCCCGGCAAGCTCGGCATTGCGCAGGCTCGGCGGCGTATCGAGCAGGAAATTCTCCGCGCAGCTCTCCGCGACGTCCTCGATGCGGCCCGATCCGAGAGCCGCAAGGACCGCTTCCAGCGCGCGCCGCAGATGCGCCGACGGCTCCGCCGCAGCCCGCTTTGGCGAGCTTTCGCTCAGGATGCCGGCCAGCCTGAGCGTGAGGCGCGACATCGGCACATAGGTCCGGTTGCCGAAGGCGAAGATCCCCCACCCGCGTTCCGGCATCATCAATACGTGCGATCCATAGCCCGGCAGCCCGCCGGAATGATGCAGCAGCCGCCCAAGCGCGGGATCTGCCGTGTCGACCAGGCCATAGCCGTACGCGCTTGCGGCCGCCGCCCGGCCGTCGACCGGTTCGGTCAGGAAAGGCGGACTGTGCCAAAGTCCCATTTCCCGGATGCTCGAGCGGCGAGCCGGACCGGCCTCGGGATCGTCGCGCGCAGGCCATGCCGAGAGCAGGAAAGCGACCCAGCGGGCGTAGTCCGGCGCGGAAGTCGCCAGGCCGCCCATCGCCCCCACCTCGCCGTCCGGTTCGATGCGTTCGCGCGACCATTTCCCCTCGTCGCAGCGATAGCCAAAGGCATAGTCGCCCGCCTGTGCGGCCACGGCGTCGAAAGTCGTGCTTGTCATGCCCAGGGGATCGAGGAACGTCCGGCGCATGAAGGACTGATATGGCTCGCCGCTGACATTCGTCAGCACACGACCAAGCAGCGCATAGCCGAGGTTCGAGTATTCGAACGCGAGGCCCGGTGCCCGCGCAAACAAAGTACCGTTGGCGATCAGCGCATCCAGTTCGGCCGGGCTCATGCCCAGCACCCGGTCTCCCCAGGGATCGTCCGTCACGAAACCGGCGGCATGCGACAGGAGCTGACGCACCGTCACGGGAGCGCTGTCGCGGGTGGCGGGAGCCACGGCCGCGAACTGCGGCACATACTCGGCCAGCGGCGCATCGAGCACGAGCCTGCCCGCGTCCCGCAGCACCAGGATCGCAAGCGCCGTCATGTTCTTGGTCATCGACGCGATACGGAACACGGTTTCCCGTATCACCGGGCGCCGTGCCTCCCTGTCGGCATGTCCATCGGTCGCCACATGGACGAGCCGGCCTTCCGCGACGATCCCTGCCATGAGCCCCGGCACGTCATGCTCCTGGCGAAAGGCCCGACAGGCCTCGTCGACGAGAGGAAAGATGGTGGTAGAAAGAGGGGTGGACGCGGGGGAACGCGAGGCGGGAGCGGACATAGCGGCAGCTTATCAGGGCTCCGCAGACCCGCGCACGCTTCCTGCCCTGTTCCGGCCGAGGTTGCAGAGGAATTTTCCAGGATGGGAAAGGCCAAACGGGGCGCGGCACAGACCCGCGCGTCGGACGCCACGGGGATAGACGACGCGACGCCGGCCACGGCAGCCGACGACGACTCGCTGCTTGCCCTGGTCGCGGCCGGGTTGCGGATCCAGGCGGCGGACTCGCTCTGGCGCGTCAGCGGAAACACCCTCCCCCACCGCGCCCTGCTCCGCGACTCCGGCGGCACCTGGAACCGAATCGACCAGTGCTGGGAGTTCTCCGGCGAAGATCCGACGCCGCGTCTCGCCGCCGCCCTGGACGCCCAGCCCGCCCCGACAGGCCATAACAGCGGCGAGGCGGACGCGCCGAAGCCGCATTATTGGGGGCACCGCAGCCGCGTGCGCGAGCGCGTCTTGAAGGGCGGCATCGAGCCGTTGGCTGACTACGAGCTGCTGGAACTCCTGCTCTTCTATGCGATCGAGCGCATCGACACGAAGCCGCTCGCCAAGCGCCTGCTCGAGCGGTTCGGCACGCTGGGCGACGTCTTCGCCGCCGAACCGACCCAATTGCGGGAGTTCGACATCGACCAGCGGACGCTGGTGCTATTCAAAGCGTTACGCGAGAGCGGTCGCCGGCTCGCCGAGCGCAAGGTCAAGGACATGCCGGTCCTCACCAACTGGCAGCAGCTCATCGACTACTGCCATACCGCATTGGCGCACGAGAAGACGGAACAATTCCGCATCCTCTTCCTCGACCGCAAGAACGTGTTGATCGCCGACGAGGTGCAGCAGCGCGGCACGATCGACCATACGCCGGTCTACCCGCGCGAGGTCGTGAAGCGCGCGCTGGCCCTGAACGCCGCCGCACTGATCCTGGTGCACAACCATCCTTCGGGCGACCCCAAGCCCAGCCGCGACGATATCGAGATGACGCGCGAGATCAAGACGGCGACCGAGGCGCTGGGCATCGCCATCCACGATCATCTGGTGATCGGTCGCAAGGGCCACGCGAGCTTCAGGAGCCTGGGCCTGCTCTAAAACGGCCTGCGAAACATCCGGGTTGGTCGATCGGCCGACTTCCATCAGGATGGTCCCCCTGTTCCCGGGAGGAAGCCCCATGACCGTCACCATCACGCCGCTCACCCCGGTCTTTGCCGGCGAGGTCGGGCGGATCGATCTTCGCCAGGTGCACGATCGCGACACGCTGGAAGCGATCCGCGCCGGCATGGACAAGTACGCGGTACTCGTGTTCCGCGATCAGGATTTCACCAACGAAGAGCAGCTCGACTTCGCCCAACGGTTCGACGGTACGCTGCACGCGCGGACCTCCTCGTCGGCGATCGGCAACAACCGATTCGGCAACGAGGCGCTGGCCGATGTCTCCAATGTCGATACGGACGGCAATATCCGGGACAGGAACAACCGGATGCGCGCATCCTCGGTCGCAAATCGCCTGTGGCACACGGATGCGTCTTTCGTCGATCCGCCGGGCCGCTACTCGATGCTGTCCGCACGCGTGGTGCCGCCGGTACGGGCCGACACCGAGTTCGCCGACATGCGGGCCGCCTACGACGCACTCGACGACGAGACCCGGCGCACGATCGAAGGGCTGCGCGCGTTCCATTCCATCGTCTATTCGCGCCATGTCCTCGGCTTCGACTTCAACGACGGCGAGAAAGACAAGCTGAAGGGCGCTGTCCATCCGCTCGTGCGCACGATCCCCGGCTCAGGTCGACGCGCCCTGTACCTCGCCTCGCATGCCGCGCATATCGAAGACATGCCGGTGCCCGAGGGCCGGCTGCTGCTGCGCGACCTGAGCGACCACGCCACGCAGCCGCACTTCGTCTATCGCCATGTCTGGCGACCGCACGACTTCGTCATCTGGGACAATCGATGCACCATGCATCGCGCCCGGCCGTTCGACGACCAGACCCATCGACGCGAGATGCGCCGCACCACGACGCTCGACCTGCCCCTACCCGCCCCGGCTTAGAAAGACCAGGAAAGCTTTCCCAGGCAAACGGACATACGCCGGCGAAGTTGGTCGAGATCGCGGGTTGCACAGGCTGGGAGGCCAGCCCAAGCGGTGGGAGCCTTTGGCCCGTCGATATGTATACGGTTTCCGGAAGAGACCGGAGGGCCTGCGCCCTCCGGCCGATCCTTCAAAAGGCCTAGTGCCGGCTCATCTCGGCGCGACCGACCACCATGTGATGCACCTCGTCCGGTCCGTCGGCGAACCGCAGGTGGCGCTGGTTAACGTACATCTCGCTGAGCGGCGACCATTGCGAGATGCCGGTGGCGCCGTGGATCTGGATCGCCTGGTCGATGATCGTGCAGGCCTTCTCCGGCACCATCGCCTTGACCATGCTGACCCAGACTCGCGCCTCGCGGTTGCCCAGCACGTCCATCGCCTTGGCAGCCTTCAGCACCATGAGTCGCATGGCCTCGATCTCGATGCGGGCACGGCTCACCAGTTCGAGGTTCTTGCCCAGCTGGATGATCGGCTTGCCGAAAGCCGTACGCGTGGACCCGCGCTTGACCATGAGCTCGATCGCCTTCTCCGCCGCACCGATCGACCGCATGCAGTGATGGATGCGGCCGGGGCCGAGTCGGACCTGGCTGATCTCGAAGCCACGCCCCTCGCCGAGCAGGATGTTCTCGGCGGGAACACGACAATTGTTGAACTTGAGGTGCATGTGGCCACGCGGTGCGTGATCGTGGCCGAAAACGGTCATCGGCCCTACGATCTCGAGGCCGGGCGTGCCCATCGGGACGAGTATCTGCGACTGCTGGAACTGCGGCGAGGCATCGGGGCTGGTCTTGACCATGACGATCATGATCTTGCAGCGCGGGTCGCCGGCGCCGGAGATGTAGTACTTCTCTCCGTTGATCACCCACTCGTCGCCGACCAGCTCGGCGCGCGTGGTGATGTTCTTCGCGTCGGACGACGCCACCCCCGGCTCCGTCATGGCGTAGGCCGAACGGATCTCGCCGTTCAGCAGGGGCTTGAGCCATTTTTCCTTCTGCTCCGGCGTGCCGACCCGTTCCAGCACTTCCATGTTGCCGGTGTCGGGCGCGGAACAGTTGAGCGACTCGGACGCCAGAGCGTACTTGCCGAGCTCGGCGGCGATGTAGGCGTAGTCGAGATTCGTCAGGCCGCGACCGATCTCCGAGGTCGGCAGGAAGAAGTTCCACAAGCCCGCCTTCTTCGCCTTGTCCTTGGCCGTTTCAAGCAGCTCGAGCTGCCCCGGCGCCCAGCTCCAGCGGTCCTTGCGGCCCTCGCCCAGACGGAAGAATTCCTCCGTGATCGGCGCCACGTTCTCGGCGATATGCCTTTTCACGGCATCGAAGAGCGGCTGGGCGTCCTTCGACATCGCAAGATTGTTGAGTTCGGCATCGAGATCGGGGCGGACGGCGGCTGCCGCCTTCTTCGTTACGGCCATCGGGAGGTCCTCGTGTCGTCGTTGATTGCTGCCCGGTCAATGTGCCGAGTGGCCGACGAATTGCAACCGGCCGGGCCGACAGGAGGAATTGCCCGCCGGGAAGGGGTTCGCGCCCCGCCCGGCCGGCAGCGGTCGGCACGCCAGATCAGGCGAAATCTTCCATTTCGTAGAAGGGACGGATCTCGAGTTCGCTAGGACCGGGCATCGGATTGGGACAGCGCTTGGCCCAGCTCAGCGCCTCGTCCATATCCTTCACGTTCCAGACCCAGTATCCGGCCACCAGCTCGCTGGTCGCAGGGAACGGACCGTCGCTGACCGTGCGCCGCGGCCCGTCGAAGGCAATACGCTTGCCCACGGAAGAGGGTTTGAGCCCATCCCCCGAGACGAAGAGGCCGGCTTCCCGCAACTCGTCGTTGAACTTGCCCATCGCCTGCAGGAGCTCCTGCGCCGGCAGCATTCCGCTTTCGCTCTCCACAGTAGCCTTCACCAAAACCATCACGCGCATGGCGATCTCCTGAACATGCGGCCTTCCTCGGCCCGCTGTCCCAAGGACGGACGATCGCGTCGGCTCCCGACATCCCGCAACACAATTTCTGCTAGGGCAAGACGGCTGCCAGTTCCCGGGCATGTTTCCAACGAGCATTGCGCGTGGCCTCCCGAGGATGCCATCGTCCGGGCGCCGTTGGTCTGTGGCGGCCGATCAATCGCAACTGCGCCAGGAGCGACGTAGCAATGAGCGGAAAGATTTATGTCGGCATCGGCGGCTGGACCTTCGAACCCTGGCGCGGCGTCTTCTATCCGGAGGGTCTGACGCACAAGCGAGAGCTCGAGTATGCGAGCAGCAAGCTCACTTCCATCGAGATCAACGGCACCTATTATTCGAGCTTCAAGCCGGCGAGTTGGGCGAAGTGGCGGGACGAGACACCGGCCGGTTTCATATTTGCCGTCAAGGCGTCGCGCTTCTGCACCAACCGGCGGGTTCTCGCGGAAGCCGGGGACTCGGTGGAGCGCTTCGTGAACCAGGGACTCGTCGAGCTCGGCGACAAGCTCGGTCCCATCAACTGGCAGTTCATGGGGACAAAGAAGTTCGATCCGGAGGATTTCGAAGGATTCCTCAAACTGTTGCCGCGGAAGGTTGGCAAGCTACCGTTGCGACACGCCATGGAAGTGCGCCATGCCAGCTTCCAGGATGAGCGCTTCTACACTCTCTGTCGCAAGCACGAGGTCGCGATCGTCTACGCTCACGACAAGGATTTTCCGGAGATCGACGAAGCGACCGCCGATTTCACCTATGCCCGCCTCATGCAAAGCGAAGAGAAGGCCAAGACAGGCTACAAGCCGGCCGATCTCGGCAAATGGGCGAAACGCAGCAAGGACTGGGCGAAGAAAGGCGACGCGTTCGTCTATTTCATCTCCGGCGCCAAAGTGCGCAATCCCGCCGCTGCGCAGGCGCTCATCGCCAAACTATAGGCCCCGGAGACTCGGTCGAGGGAGGAAGCAGGCCCACCGGCAGACCTTGCGGCCGCCTTTAAATTTAACCATATGGTTACAAACTCGAAGTGCACTGAGTTGTCCGCAGCCATATGGCCGGGCGCCCCTCGGAGCCGAAGAGGCTGTTCGCATGACGAAGAGTGGCAAGAGTATCCACGAACGATTGGCGGGCCTGCCGAAGGGCCCGGCAGCATTGGCGTGCGTGGTACAGGGGCTGCTGATGCATCAGCATGTGGCCGGCAGCTACGGCGTGACGCTGCGGCCCGAGCAGCATGAAGAGGCCCACGTCCGCGCCCTCGGCGCCATGCTCGATGCCATCGAAGGTCGAAGCGACGCGCCCCTTGCCCAAGCAAGGCCCCCTGCCGAACGTCAGGTCGGTGTCTGCCGCCATTTCTCGCTGCTGCATGCCGAGATGTTGCGAGCGCAGGGGATCGAGGCCAGGCCGCGGTGCGGGTTCGGCGCGTACCTCGAGAAAGGCCGCTTTCTCGACCACTGGGTCACCGAATATCGCGACCCCGAGAACGGTCGCTGGATACTCGCCGATGCGCAGATGGACGACCACCAGCATCGGCTTTTCGGTCTCGCCTTCGAACCGCTCGACGTTCCGCGGAACCAGTTCCTGGTGGCCGGCGAAGCCTGGCGCCTGTGTCGCGAAGGCCGGCAGGACGCCGGTGCCTTCGGCATCTTGGACATGCACGGCCTCTGGTTCGTCGCGAGCAACGTCATCCGCGACGTCGCCGCCCTCAATGGCCGCGTGATGCTCCCCTGGGACGTCTGGGGCGCGATGGCCGACAATGACGACGCCATCGACCTTGCCTTTATCGACCAGTTGGCCGCGCTGTCTCGCGATCCAGACGCCCCCTCGGAGAAGCTCGCCACGGCTTACGAAGACCCAAGGATTCGCGTCCCGCACATCGTGTTCAATAATGTGCGGGGCCGCCAGGAAGCGGTCTGAAGAACAAGGCCGGCACCCGATACGTGCGGCTGGAGATTCCTGCTGCCCGACCGGCCCCTGGGGTTGTAGGCTCACGTGACCGACAGACTGGGAGAAGCCCGATGCCTGCGCTCTCGCTCGATCACTGGAACATCTTCTGCAAGGATCTCGATGCCACCGTGCGCTTCTACGAGCGCTATGTCGGCCTGCGTAACGGCGACCGGCCACCCTTCCCGTTCCCCGGTGCATGGATGTATGCCGGAGACAAGGCCATCCTCCACCTGGTTTCCGAAACCGGTCGCGAGGCCGACGGCAGCGGCGCCATCGACCATGTCGCGATCAACTGCGAAGATATCCGCGGCACACTGGACCAGATCAAGAAGGATGGCGTGCCCTTCGAGGTGAAGAAGGTCCCGGCCCGCCCGCTGCAACAGGTCTTCGTGCACGATCCCGACGGCGTGATGATCGAGTTGAATTTCTGGCACGAGGAAGAAGTCGCCGAACTCGCCGGCTACGATCCGATGAAGAATACGGTCAGTGCAGACAAGCAGAAGGTGCCGGCGGAATAGCGGCGCTGCTGTCCGGGCCGGTCAATCGAAGGTCGGCGTTGCCGCGAGCAGATTGTAATAGCCGGGCGGCAGCAGGTCGCGCCCCGCGAGCAGGCAGGCGAGATAGGCGCGGGTGGGAAGAAGCCCTTCCGCGACCTTTAGGGCGACATAGGTGACGGCCTCGACTGTTTCACCGGTATCTGCCCGCACCACCCGGACTGTCCGCCGCTCGTAGTGGCCGTCCGCCACCCCTTCGTGGATATCGAGGACGTCGAATCCCGCAGAGGGAAGCAGGTTCAGCGTGCCGTGCACCACGCCCCCGGTTGCCTCCAGGATATTGCCGGCGCCCGATCCCGGTGGCAGGCGAGCCTGCTTGTTGAAAGCCAGACGCCAGCCGTCGAGCCGGCCACCGATCCGCTGACCTGGCATCACGCCGCGCGGCAGCAGGCGCTTCGCGAACAGGCGGTCGGCATCCATGTTCGATCCATAGGCGAAGTACCAGGTCAGGCCATCCGCCATACCCGCACCTTCTCGTCATAACCCCGGATCGGCCAGGGTCCGAGATCCACCGCACCGTCGCCGTCGACGGCGTCGCACACGGCATCCGACACCAGGATCCGTGCGTCCGCTTCCTTGGTGAGCTGCTCCAGGCGTGCGGCCAGGTTCACCGTATCGCCTATGACCGTATATTCCTTGCGCTGTGGCGAACCAACGGTACCGGTCACTGCCTCGCCCAGATGTATGCCGATGCCGACACGCAGCACGCTCTGCGGCCGCGCCCTATTCCAGTCCTCGACGACGGCCAGCATGTCGCGGGCGGCGCCCAGCGCATTCCGGGCCGCGGCCGGATCGGCAAGGGGCGCACCGAAGATGGCAAGGAAACCGTCCCCCAGGAACTTGTTGATGATGCCGTTATGGCGGTCCACCACGTCGATCATGCTGGCGAAGAAGGCATTCAACAGCTCGACCGTCTCGGTCGCCGACCGCCTGCGCGTCATCGCCGTGAAGCCGCGAATATCGAGAAAGAGGACGCAGACAGTCCGCATCTCGCTGGGTGGTTCCGCCCTCTGAGCCAGCAACCTGTCGACGACGGCGCGCGAGACATGCTGACCGAACAGGTTGGTGACCCGGTCGCGTTCGACCGCCTCTCCTACCGAGGCCTCGAACTGCCGACGCAGGCTCTGTGCCACGATGCCGGCCACCACCCCGCTTCCGAAAAGGACAAGCGTACGGCTGAAATGGAAGAGGAAGGTCTCCTCGGGGATGGCTCCCCATGGCTCGATGGGCAGCAACCACATCGCCAGCAGGATTTGCTGGGCCGCCGCAACGAAGCCGGTCCAGACCGACAGCCAGAAGTCGAGCCGTAGCGTCGAAAGGAGGATGAAGATGAAATAGAGCAGCGGCGGCCAGAATCCGAAGACGAGTTGCGGCTCCATGAACTGGCTGAGCATCACGATGATCCCGCCGGGCAGCGAGGTCTCGATCAGCGCATTGGCGAAGCGGGCCAACCTGGGAAACGCCTTGTCCCGCTCCAACCGCCGGCTCAGCAGCGCGAGCACGGCCACCTCGTACAACAGGAAAGGCCCAATTCCAGCGAGCGGCAGCCATCCTGGGATACCACCCTGGAACATGCGCGCGGCATAGTCCGGCAGCAGGTTCACCACGCCCAGGGTGAGAACCAGGAGGATGCCAAGCATGATGGCGAGGGCCCGCATACGCTGCTGCTCGCTGCGCATGATCTCGTGGCGCAAGGCATCGGCGAAATTATCGGCGGCCGCTGAAGGCATCGACGGGAAGCTACCGACCCGCGACGGGCTCCACAACGGCGGGGCGCGATGGTAGGAACGGGCATGTCGTGGAAAGAGACCGCACGTGACCTGCAGGGCTGGGCAGCCAATCTGGCCCTGCGCATGCCGATCTCGTGGGTCAACATCCTCTCGGGCCCGACCATAGCCCTCGACGGACGTACCCTGGATGCCCGCACCCAGTGGTTCCTCCAGCTTCTCGCCCGGTCCGGCCAGCCGCCGCTTAGCCGGCTGTCCGTCGTCGAGGCACGCGAGCAGTTCGATGCGTTCATGCTCCTGATGGGTGGCCGGCCCGCCCCCGTCAGCGAGATCGTCGACCGCACGATGCCGGGTCCGGCGGGCCCGCTCCGGTTCCGCATCTACCGCCCTGTCGGCTCCGTGGCGCGGCTTCTACCGACGATCCTCTACTTCCATGGCGGCGGCTGGACGATCGGGAGCCTGGAAGGCTACGACCTTGCGTGCCGGTATTTCTGCGCCCGCTCGGGATGCGCCGTCGTCGCCATCGACTACCGGCTGGCCCCGGAGCACAAATTTCCGGCCGCGACCGACGATGCCCTCGCCGCCTATCGATGGATTGCCCACGAAGCCTCGGGCCTTGGCCTCGACGCGAACCGTATCGTCGTTGCCGGCGACTCCGCGGGAGGGACCATCGCCGCCGTGCTCGCACAGACGCTGCGGGGCGATCCGCAGGCACCCTGTCTGCAGTGGCTGATCTATCCTGCAACGGACCTCGGCGGCGACTCGCCCTCCCACCGGACGTGCGGCGACGGCTTCCTGTTGACCCATGAAGACATGGAATGGTTCCGCGGCCATTACCTGAAGGATTTGTCGGAGATCGACGATCCCCGGGCGTCGCCCCTGCGGGCCCCCGACCTGTCGGGGCTTGCCCCTGCCCTCGTCTTCACGGCGGGCTTCGATCCGCTGCGCGACGAAGGACGCGCCTATGCCGACCGCCTGACGGCGGCAGGCGTCAAGACGGCGCATCGCGAATTCGAATCGCTGATCCATGGTTTCGTCGGCATGCGCGGCCCCATCGCCGCGGCCGCCCGGGCGATGGACGACATGGTTGCGGGCGTGCGGCACGAGCTGGCGCAGCTCGGACGCTGACGGAGGGCGTGACATGGCTGACGGCAGCACTTCCCCGGAACGGACGAGCCGGCGCGAGCAGAACAAGGCGGAGAACCGGATCGCGCTATTGAAGGCGGCGCGGGCGGTTTTCGCGGAGATGGGGTACGGCGCCGCCAGCGTGCGGGATATCGTGCGCCGCACGGACCTCGCCTCCGGCACTTTCTACAACTACTTCAAGGACAAGGACGAGATCTTCGAGGCCGTCGTCGGAGAACTGACGGGCGTTCTGCTGAAGCGTCACCAGCAGGGTCGCGGGCAGGCCGCGACGACCGAAGAGTTCGTCCGGCAGCATTACGCCGTCTATTTCGAGTTCCTCGCTGACGACCCCGAGTTGCTCGCCCTTGCACGATCGAGCTTCACGGCCGTGCGCACACTGCTCGACAAGCCAGACGTCCGCGCGCTCGCCATCGCGTTGAACGACGACATCCGCGCCGCCATCGCGCGCGGCATCCTCCCCAACGTCGACGTTTCCTATCTCAGCGCGTCGATGGCAGGCATTGCCTTCGAGATATCCATGGTGATGGTGGCGCGCGATCCCGTCGATCCGGCAGCCGCCACCGACTTTGCCGCCCGCCTCGTCCTCGGTGGACTCGACGCGCTCCCCCGGCGTGACTGACCTCAGGGCCGGCGATAGACCGGCCGGTACATACCGGCGTCCTCCCAGAGGATCGCGCGCTTCGGGCCGCTATCCCACGCTTGCCACGACAGGTTCTCCTTCAGCCGGAACGGCGCGCGCATGGCCTCGAGACTCTCGTCGAGACCGTGGAGATCGCTGGCTTCATAAATGGCGAGATGCCGCTCCGGCGTGCGGCCCGCGCTGCTGTAGCGTCGGCAGCCCACCCAGCCAGGCACGTCGGCGACATTGCGGGGCAGGTAGTCGCGCTCGTACCAGTCGTGGAAGGCCTGGGCACGCTCTTGTGCCAATTCGACGGAGACCATGAAGAACGGCCGGCTGCCGAAGATACCGTCCAACGGCTGGCGTGCGTGGCGCCATCGCTCGCGATAGATCCGGGGATCTTCCACGTCGTGCAGCGCATCCGACCAACGCCCCCACGACGTCTCGCCGTGGCGTCTGGCCAGCAAATCCAGGAGAGCGCCGGCGGAAGCCTCCGAGCTGCACTCGTGGATGGTGAGAAAGTGCTTGCGATAGTAGCGCAGCGAACCCGAAACCTGATGTTCCTGGTAGCGCCAGGAACCGGTGATCCCGTCTGCCTCTTCGACGACGCTCGGGAGGAATTCGTGATGGTAAAAGGCGGCGAAAGGCGCTTCGTGCTCGACGTCGAGTCGAAGCGCCTCAATCACCAGGGGGCGTCCGTCCATCCCGACGCCCCGCTCCTCACGGCCCCTGGACGACCGGGTTGCGCAGGATGCCGATCTTCTCGATCTCGATTTCGCAGACATCGCCGGGCTTCAGCCAGTTCTGCGGCTTGCGTGCCATGGCGACACCCGACGGCGTGCCGGTGATGATGACGTCGCCGGGCTCCAGCGTCATGACCTTGGTCAGTTCGTGGACGAGGGTCGGCACGTCGAAGATCAGGTCGTCCGTGTTGCTGTCCTGCATGACCTTGCCGTTGACGCGGGTCATGATGCGGAGCGGCGCGCCGCCCGGCGGCAACTCGTCGGAGGTCACGATGTCAGGACCGAATGCACCGGTCCCGTCGAAGCCCTTGCCCAGCGTGAACTGCCCGCCCGACTTGCGCTGCCAGTCGCGCACGGAGCCGTCGTTGAACAGCGCATAGCCGGCGATCACGGTCAGCGCTTTGGCCTTCGGCACGTTGCGGCACTTCTTCCCGATGATGACGGCGAGCTCGGCTTCCCAATCGAGTTCCTTCGAATGCGACGGTCGGAGCAGCTTGCCGTTATGCGGTACCAGCGTGTTGTTGAAGCGAGTGAACACGACCGGATACTGCGGGATCGGGCTGCCGGTTTCCTCGGCGTGCTTGCGATAGTTGAGACCGATGCAGATGATCTTGCCCGGGTTGGGAACCGGCGGCAGGTATTTCGCAGACTTCTCAGACACCGTCGCGCCGGCCTTCGGCTTGGCGCAGGCCTTGAGAACGGCGTCCTGCACCTTCTTGCCGCCCGCCAGGATCTCGACGACCGTCTTAGGGCCGCGCGGCATCTGCTTGCTGAGATCGATGATCTTGCCGTTACCCGTCTTCACGCCGACAACCGGCTTGCCGCCGCTTTGAATCGTGCACAAACGCATAGCGTCCCCCCTCGAATTCGTCTGAAATATGGCGCGGCGTAACCTCTACCCTTGCGTAGAAACGGTCAAGCGCGCCGCGTTTTTTGCTAGGCTCCGGACATGCGTCATGTCCTTCTGAGCCTTCCCCTCCTCCTTCTAGTCTCCACCGCTTCCGCCCAGGCGCTTGTCCCGCTGACGACGCCGGACGGTCGCGTCGCGTGCACCCAGGGCAAAACCGGCATAGGCCGTCCACCCGAATGGAAGTCCGTCGAAGACAAGGACGGACCTGATGGCTGGGCACTCGTGGAGACGGAAGCGGACGCGACCGACAGCCGCTTCCCCATCTGCGTCGCAGCCCAGTCAGTGACGCGCGACTTCGATGCGACGATGCGCTTCAAGCCGATCTCCGGATCGCGCGACCAGGTCGCGGGCTTCATGTTCCGGGCCCAGGATGCCAACGACTACTACGTGGTCCGCGTCAATGCGCGCGACGATTCGGTCCGGCTCTACCGCATGGACAAGGGCAAGCGGGCGCAGATCGCGAGCGGCCAGGCGCCGGTGGAACTCGGCAAGTGGCATTCGCTGCGTGTCGTTGCGGCAGGCGACAAGATCACCGTATCGCTCGACGGTCACGAACTGTTCAGCAAGACCGACCGCAGCCTGTTGCTTCCGGGCGCCATGGGCGTCTGGAGCCAGGCGGACAGCGTGACCCACTATGGCTCGATCCTGGTCGGTCCGCCTGCCCCCTAGCCGCGTGCGGCGATCAGGGCCTCGGCAAGTTCGACGAAGCCGGCGCCAGACCGCGCCGTGGTGATCCAGGCCGGCAGATGCGGCATCTGATCGGCGAAATCGCGCACGTTGGCCACTCCCACGGCGTTCGGGAAGAAGCCGAACATCGGCGAATCGTTGGGCGAGTCGCCGGAAAAGACGTAGCGGGCGCGCTCCTTTTCCGCCTCGACGTCGACGCCGAACAGTTCGGCCATCATGGTCCGGCTGGTTGTCAGCTTGTCGTAGTCGCCGAACCAGCCGTTGACGTGGATCGAACTCACCTTCGCGTGCGCGCCATGGCGCTCGAAGATCGCGACGATGCGCTCGACCTCGGCACGCGGCAGCGCCGGCACGTCCTCGCAGAAATCGACTGCAAGATCGGCCAGACGATAGGGCTGGTCGGAGGCGATGCCGCAGCCCGCCACTTCCTTCAGCACGTCCGCCCGCACCGCCTCGAGACGCTGCCTGCCCTCCGCCCGCTCGGCATCGCTCTGGATGAAACGCGTCCGCAGCTTGCCGGCCTTTCGGTCCTGCCACATCCAGAAAGCGCCGTTCTCGCCGACCACCGCGTCGACCGGCCAGAAGCGTGCGATGTGATCGCACCAGCCGGCCGGCCGCCCGGTCACGGGAACGACGAGGAGGCCGGCGGCCTGGAGCGCTTCGAGCGCCCGGTATGCATCGGCCGTCAGCCGGCTATCGGTGGAGACCGTCTCGTCGATGTCGGTCAGGACGCCTCGAACCGCGGCAAGGACAGCGCGGGGACACTCTTTGAGGGGCTTCATGGGCGCTTTTGTATCACGAGAGCCACGGCCTCGGTGGGAAAGCCTCGATCAAGGGCAGGGGAAACGGGCTGCGGATGGACCGCCGACGAAAAAGCCGGACAGGTCGAAGGACCTGTCCGGCGCATGAACGAAAGTCGGGCGACGCGGTTCGCGCGTCAGTGCGTCTCGGTCATGAGCTGCTTCTTGGCCTCGTCGGCAAGGCGCGAAGCGTGCTTGCGGATCGTATGATCCTCCATCGTCTTACCGGCGGCGGCAAAGTCCTTGAGCAGCTTCTCGACGACGTCCGAATCGCCCGGCTTCTCGAAATCGGCCATCACGACTTCCTTGGCATACGCCTCGGCCGCCTCTCCGGTCTTGCCGAGCTCATGAGCCGCCCAGAGGCCGAGCAGCTTGTTGCGGCGTGCGTTGACCTTGAACTGGAGCTCCTGGTCCTTCTCGAACTTCTTCTCGAAAGCTTTCTCGCGATCGTCGAACGTGGTCATCGGTGGCTCCAGTTGGCATCTGCGGGCACTCATATAGCGACGCCGGGCTGGCCTTTCCACCCCGTGTTGCGGGTGGCAAAGTCGACGCCCCACGGAGGAAAACGGGCCATGTCACTGGAAAAGCTGAAGGATTGGATCGGCCGCTCGCAGACCATGGAGGATCTGGCCGCCCCGTTCCCGATCCGGGCGCTCGCCGCGACCTTCGACGAACAGGACGCCGAGCCACGCGCCGGCGATCCCCTGCCGCCGCTTTGGCACTGGCTCTACTTCCTCGAAGCGGCCCCGCAATCGAAGATCGGCCCTGACGGTCATGCCGAGCGTGGCGACTTCCTGCCGCCCGTGCCGCTGCCACGCCGTATGTGGGCAGGCAGCCGCTTCGCATTCGACGGCCCGCCGATCCGGGTGGGCGACACCATCACACGCCGGTCGACCGTCAAATCCGTCGAGCCCAAGACCGGATCGACGGGCGCCATGGTGTTCGTCACGGTCGAGCATGTGGTTTCGGGATCGGCCGGACGATCCTTCGTCGAGGAACACGACATTGTCTACCGCGAGGCGGCGAGGCCCGGCGAAGCATCGCGTTCACCGAAACCCGCGCCGACCGACGCCACCTGGAGCCGAGCGGTCCTTGCCGATCCCGTGCTCCTGTTCCGTTTCTCCGCCCTCACTTTCAACGGTCATCGCATCCATTACGATCAGCCTTATGTAACGGGCACCGAAGGCTATCCCGGCCTGATCGTCCACGGCCCTCTGATGGGCATGCTGCAGATCGAGCTGGCACGCCGCGCCAACCCTTCGAAGACAGCCAGCACATTCGAGTTCCGCGCGCTATCGCCGGTGTTCGGCGGCGCGACGCTCGGCGTCCATGGGCGCCGGGAAGCCGACGGCTCGGTGTCGACCTGGATCGACGACGGCAAGGGCGGACTTGCCCAGCAGGGCAAGGTCACGTGGGCCTGACGAAAATTGAGGTTGGCAGCGGCACGTCGTAGAACCAGCCAGGATGCCGCCCGTGACCATGCAGCCCCTCCCTTCCGAGCGCAACAAGGCGCTGGAACGCCAGCTCGCCGCGCAGCGCGCGCGCCGTCCAGCCGACCCGCTGCTGTCGCTGGTCGTGCCCGTGTTCAACGAGCAGGAATCGATCGGCCTTTTCATCGACACCGTGGTGCCGCTGCTCGAAGGCTGCGGCCTGCGTTTCGAGATCGTCTTCGTCAACGACGGGTCGCGCGACGAAACCTTTGCGCGCCTGTTCGATCGCGGGATGCAGGACAGGCGTCTGCGCCTCGTGAACCTTTCGCGCAACTTCGGCAAGGAGGCCGCCCTTACGGCAGGGATCGATCACGCGCTGGGCGACGTCCTCATCCCCATCGACATCGACCTCCAGGACCCGCCGGATCTAATCCCCGCCTTCGTCGAGCGCTGGCGGGAAGGCTACGACATCGTCTATGGCGTACGCAGTGCGCGACGCACCGACACGGCAACGAAACGCCTGTCGGCCGGCTGGTTCTACAGCGTCTTCAACTCGATGTCGCCGATCCGGATCCCGCCCAATGTAGGGGATTTCCGCTTGGTCGACCGTCGCGCGGTCGAGGTGCTGCGGCAACTGCCCGAACGCAACCGCTTCATGAAGGGCCTGTTCGCCTGGGTGGGCTTCAGTTCGGTCGGCGTGCCTTACGAGCGGCCGCCCCGGGCGGCCGGCGAGACGAAATTCAGCCTGTGGCGATTGTGGAACTTCGCCATCGACGGCGTGGTGAGCTTCTCGACCGCGCCGCTTCGCGCCTGGTTCTATGTCGGGGTGGCGATCGCGGCCTTTGCCGTCCTCTACGCGCTTTTCATCGTCACGCGCGTCCTGATCTTTGGTGTCGATACACCGGGTTATGCATCGCTGCTTATCGCCGTGCTGCTGATGGGCGCGATCCAGCTTTTGTCCCTCGGCATCATCGGGGAATATCTTGGCCGCCTCTTCCTCGAAGTGAAGGGCCGGCCGATCTACGTGGTGGAAGGCGTCTACGAGGACGGCGCCGCGCAGCCGCCGCAGACCTGACCCCATGGACCTGAAGGAAGAGGACATCCTTGGCGCCGATATCGGCCGCCACTGGTACTACCGCTCCAAGGCCGCGGCGCTGCGCCGGGCAGTAGCCGCCCTTTCCCCGCGACGCCTGCTGGATGTCGGCGCCGGGTCGGGCTTCTTCTCGCGGCACCTGTTGGCCACCACGGGTGCGGAAACCGCTCTCTGCGTGGACATCGGCTATGCCTCGGACCGCGACGACATGGCGGCCGGCAAGCCTGTCCGTTACCGCCGCGACATCGGGACCACGGACTGCGATCTGGTCCTGATGATGGACGTCCTCGAGCATGTCGACGACGACAGCGGTCTGGTCCGGCACTATGCCGCAAAGGTGCCGAGCGGTGCGCATTTCCTCGTTACGGTGCCGGCTTTCGGGTTCCTGTGGAGCGGCCACGACGTCTTCCTCGAACACAAGCGGCGCTACCGGCTTGCAGGCATCGAGGCGGTCATGCGCGGCGCCGGCCTCGAGGTGGCGCGGGGCAGCTACTACTTCGGCTTCGTCTTTCCGCTCGCCGCTGCGGTACGGCTGGCGGACCGCAACACGACCGAGCCGCGTTCCAGCCTGAGACGGCATGGCGCCGTCGCCAACGGACTGCTCACCACCGTGTGCGCGGCCGAGCTGCCGCTCTTTCCGGTAAACCGCCTTGCCGGTCTCTCGGCATTCGTCCTCGCCCGTAAACCGTGAGGCTTGCGCGCCGGCGCTCGCCTCAGGAGGCAACGATGTCCTTGCCGGCGATCCGCTTGCGCCGTGCATTGATGTCGCGCAGGACCACCAGCATTTCCTCGGCGACGACATCGCCGGGAATGCCCTCGCCTTCCGCCTCGAGCTCCTTCATGTCGACCCACACCGCATACAGAGGGGCGGTGCGCGACGTGATGATGCCAGCGTGCAACAGCGTCTTGATGAGGACGCGGAAGATGTTCGTGCTCTCCTTGAGCTGCGCGCGACGATCTTCGTCGGTGAAGGCTTCCTTCATCGCGTCCCGCACCCATTGCCAGTCTAGACCGTACTTGGCGTAGATGACCTGCTTCTGCTCGGCATTGATCAGGTTGAAGAGCAGCATCTGGAAGAGCTGGGCCGACCAATCCTCGACCTTGCGATGCTCTTCGTCGTTGAGGTGACGGATCGTCCGCGATGCCCAGATCCGGCCGAACCGGTGATGGAACGCCTCGTCGCTCATCACGAGCTGGACCAGGCGTCGCAGGACGGGATCGTTCGTCCTGGCGTTGAGGGTCGCGAAAGACCCCATCGCCAGCCCCTCGATCAGCATCTGCATGCCGACGATCTTCTTGTAGACCTCGGGGGTGGCCACGAGGTCCTGCAGGACCGTCGCGATCGTCTTGCCGACCGGCAGCGGATCGCCCCAGCGCCGGGCGATGTAGCGGGTGAAGCCCGCGACATGGCGCGCCTCCTCGCGGGCCTGATTGGCGGCGTATTCCTGCGCTCCGGGGTCGAGCAGGACGTGACAGAGGCTGGCCGACAGGGAGAGCGCGCCCTGCTCGCCGTGCAGCAGGTTGGAGACCGACCAGTGGGTGACATCGTTGGCGAGCCGGATCTTCTGGGCCTCGTCCAGCCGGTCGGCCACGGCGCTCTTCAGCTCCACGACCATGTCCAGCGGCACGATCGGCGTCCGGGCCATGTCGAAGGGCTGGTCGAAATCGATGTAGGCCCGGTCCAGAGGATCCCAGAAATGGTCGTGGGTGGCCGAAATGATGCCGTCGAAGGCATCCGTTCGCCTCCCGTACCGGGGAACCTGGAGCATGGCCCCGAAATCTTCCGGTCCCACGGTGTCATAGGCCTTGTCATAGGTGATCTGCTGGGCCATTTCCGGACCTCCCATGGAATCTCGAATATGACGGCTGCGTCATCTTTTTCAATGGATTTTTCCCCAGCACCGGAGCATGGCGTTTCCGTCATATTGCCGGCCAACGGCGGTCGGCCCGTGCCGTCCGCCCAGGAGTAGAGAATGTCCCGCCGCCGCCGAATCTACGAGGGCAAGGCAAAGACCTTGTTCGAAGGCCCTGAGCCCGGGACGATCGTCCAGTACTTCAAGGATGACGCGACCGCGTTCAACAACCAGAAGAAAGGCACGATCACCGGCAAGGGCGTGATCAACAACCGCATCTCGGAGTTTCTGATGACGAAGCTCGGCGAGATCGGGGTGCCCACCCACTTCATCCGCCGGCTGAACATGCGCGAGCAGCTCATCCGGCAGGTCGAGATCATCCCGCTCGAAATCGTGGTCCGGAATGTCGCAGCCGGCTCGTTCGCCAAACGCTTCGGCCTCGAGGAAGGCACCCAGCTCCCGCGCTCGATCATGGAGTTCTTCTACAAGAACGACGAGCTCGGGGATCCTATGGTCACCGAGGAGCACATCACGGCTTTCGGCTGGGCAACGCCGCAGGATCTCGACGATATCGTCGCACTGACCCTGCGCGTGAATGACTTCCTGTTCGGTCTTTTCCTCGGCTGCGGCATCAAGCTGATCGACTTCAAGGTCGAGTTCGGGCGCCTCTACGAGGAGGACATGGTCAGGATCGTGCTGGCGGACGAGATCAGCCCCGACTCCTGCCGCCTGTGGGATCTCCGGACCAACGAGAAGATGGACAAGGACCGGTTCCGCCGCGACCTCGGCAAGGTCGAGGAAGCCTACCAGGAGGTGGCGCGGCGTCTTGGCATCCTCATCGACCAAGGCCCGGGCGACGTCCGCGGTCCCACCACGTTGCAGTAAAGAGGCGAGATGAAGGCCAGAGTTCACGTCACGCTGAAGAACGGCGTCCTCGACCCGCAGGGCAAGGCCATCGGCCACTCCCTCAACCGGCTGGGGTTTCCCGAGGTGGGCGATGTCCGCCAGGGCAAGTTCATCGAGCTGGAGCTCGCCGAGACCGACAAGGCGAAAGCCAAGGCCCGCGTCGAGGACATGTGCAAGAAGCTGCTCGCCAACACGGTGATCGAGAACTACTCGATCGAGCTGGTCGGCTGATGAAGGCGGCAGTCCTCGTCTTTCCCGGCTCCAACCGCGAAGGCGACGTCGCGCAGGCGATCGAGCTGGTCACCGGGCGACGGCCCAGCATGGTGTGGCACGGCGACGGCGACTTCGAGAAGGTCGACCTGATCGTCGTCCCAGGCGGCTTCTCCTATGGCGACTATCTTCGTTGCGGCGCCATGGCGGCACAGTCGCCGGTAATGGCCGAGGTCAAACGGCGTGCCGCCAAAGGCGTCCCGGTCCTCGGCGTGTGCAACGGCTTCCAGATCGTGACCGAGGCGGGTCTGCTGCCCGGCACGCTGATGCGCAATTCGCACCTGAAGTTCGTCTGCGCCGACGTCCACCTCAAGGTCGAGACCAGCCAGAGCCTGTTCACCAACCGCTACCAGGCGGGCCAGGTGATCAAGGTCCCGGTGGCACACGCCGAGGGCAACTACTTCGCCGACGCCGACACGCTGAAGCGGCTCGAGGATCGCGGCCAGATCGCGTTCCGCTACTGCGCTCCCGACGGCACGGTGGACGGCACGGGCAATCCGAACGGCTCGATCCACAACATCGCCGGCGTATTCAACGAGACCAAGACCGTTCTCGGCCTGATGCCCCATCCCGAGAACGCGGTCGAGCCGATGTTCGGCGGGACCGACGGCAAGGGCCTTTTCGAAGGCATGGTCGAAGCCCTTTCATGAGAGACGCGTCGTGACGATCGCCGTTGAAAAGAACCCTCCGGTCAAGCTGCCGAACGAGCCCGAGATCACGCCGCAGATCGTGGCAGAACACGGTCTCGCGCCCGACGAGTACGAGCGCCTGCTGAAGATCATGGGCCGCACGCCCACGATGGTCGAACTCGGCATCTTCTCGGCCATGTGGAGCGAACACTGCTCCTACAAATCCTCGAAGGTTTGGCTGAAGAAGCTGCCGACCGCGGCGCCTTGGGTGATCCAGGGCCCCGGCGAGAATGCTGGCGTGATCGATATCGGCGATGGCCAGGCGGCCATCTTCAAGATGGAGAGCCACAACCACCCGTCCTACATCGAGCCGTACCAGGGCGCGGCGACGGGCGTGGGCGGCATCCTGCGCGACGTCTTCACCATGGGCGCCCGTCCCATCGCCAACCTCAACGCCCTTCGATTCGGCGCGCCCGACCATCCGAAGACCCGCCACCTCGTGTCCGGCGTCGTCGCCGGCATCGCGGGTTATGGCAACTGCATGGGTATCCCGACCGTCGGCGGCGAGACCAACTTCCATCCGGCCTATAACGGCAACATCCTCGTCAACGCCATGACGGTGGGCATCGCGCCGGCCGACAAGATCTTCTATGCCGCTGCGGCGGGCCTCGGGAACCCGATGGTCTATGTCGGTTCCAAGACGGGCCGCGACGGCATCCACGGCGCCACGATGTCTTCGACGGAATTCAACGAGGACAGCGAGAGCAAGAGGCCGACCGTGCAGGTCGGCGATCCTTTCGTCGAGAAGCTGCTCCTCGAAGCGTGCCTCGAGCTGATGGCGACGGACGCCATCATCGCCATCCAGGACATGGGCGCCGCGGGCCTCACCTCCTCCTCGTTCGAGATGGCCGCCAAGGGCAGCCTCGGGCTGGTGATGGAGCTCGACAAGGTGCCGATGCGCGAAGAGGGCATGAACCCCTACGAGCTCATGCTGTCGGAGAGCCAGGAGCGCATGCTGATCGTGCTCAAGCCTGGTCGCGAGGAGATGGCGCGCAAGATCTTCGAGAAGTGGGAACTCGACTTCGCCGTGATCGGCCATCTCACCGACACCGAGCGCATGGTGCTGACCTGGCACGGCGACGTGGTGGCCAATATCCCGATTCCGCCGCTCGTCACCGAGGCGCCGATGTACGAGCGCCCCTGGAAGTTGACGGACCTTCCCGCCGAACTCGATGCCGCCTCCGTGCCCGCGCCGAAGGACTGGAAGGCCTCGCTCCTGAAGCTGATGACCAGCCCCGATCTCGCGAGCAAGGCCTGGATCTGGCACCAGTACGACCATCTCATCATGGGCAACACGGCGATCCGGCCGCAGGATGGCGATGCTGCCCTGGTGCGCGTCCCGCAGAGCAGCAAGGCATCGAGCCACAAGGGGCTCGCCATGACGTCGGACTGCACGCCGCGTTACGTGCAGGCACATCCCGAGACGGGCGGCCGCCAAGCCGTCGCCGAGGCGTGGCGCAACATCACGGCGGTCGGCGCGAAACCACTTGCCGTGACCGACAACATGAATTTCGGCAACCCGCAGAAGCCGGAGATCATGGGCCAGTTCGCCGGCGCGGTGATGGGCATGGCCGAGGCCTGCAAGGCGCTCGACTTCCCCGTCGTGTCCGGCAACGTGTCGCTCTACAACGAGACCGAGGGCCGCCCGATCCTGCCGACGCCCACGATCGGCGCGGTAGGCGTGATCGAGGACATCGCGACCGCTGTGGGTTCGCGCATCACCCAGTCGGGCCTGGCGCTGGTCCTGATCGGTGCGACCAAGGGCTGGCTGGGTCAGTCGCTCTACCTTCGCGAATTGCACGGCCGTGAAGAAGGCGCCCCTCCGCCGGTCGATCTCACGGTCGAACGCCGCAACGGCGATTTCGTGCGTGGCGAGATCGTGGGCCGGCGCGTCTCTGCCTGTCACGACCTGTCGGATGGCGGCCTGCTGGTGGCGCTCGCTGAGATGTGCCTCGGCGGCAACACGGGCGCCACGTTAAAGGTGCCCGGCGGCGCCCCCGCGCCGCATGCCTTCCTTTATGGCGAGGACCAGGGCCGTTATCTTCTCGCGACCGACGACGGCAAACGGCTCGTGGAAGCGGCGGGCAAAGCCGGCATTCCCGCTATCGAACTGGGGTACACGGGCGGTCCGGATATCGTCGTCGAGGGTCTCCTCGCCCTGTCGCTGGCCGAATTGCGTGCAGCGCATGAGGCTTGGCTGCCCTCCTACATGAACAGCGCTGCCTGAGGAGTTCGCGATGCCGATGCAAGCCGATGAGATCGTGCAGCTGATCCAGCAGGGCATCCCCGGCGCCGAGGTCGAGATCCAGGATCTTGCCGGGGACGGAGACCACTACGCCGCGACGGTAATTTCCCCGGCTTTTGCCGGAAAATCCAAGATCCAGCAGCACCAGATGGTGTATGGCGCCCTGGGCGGTCGCATGGGCGGCGTCCTGCACGCGCTGAAGCTGACCACCATGGCGCAAAGGCCCTGAGCGCCCTATATTCCACGTGAAATCCCGCACCCGGTACGTGGTGCTTCAGGAGAGCCGACATGAGCGAACCCCAGGTGTTCGAGCGTATCCGTGACGAGATCGCCAAGAACGACGTGCTGCTGTTCATGAAGGGCACGCCCGTTTTCCCGCAATGCGGCTTCTCGGCCGCCGTCGTGGACGTCCTCAGCCAGCTCGGCGTCAAGTTCCACGGCATCAACATCCTGGTCGATCCGGAACTGCGCGAGGGCATCAAGCAGTTCAGCCAGTGGCCGACCATCCCCCAGCTCTACGTGAAGGGCGAGTTCGTGGGCGGCTGCGACATCGTCCGCGAGATGTTCGAGACCGGCGAGCTCGAGACCTTCTTCAACGAGAAGGGCGTCGCGCTGGCCGACGCGGCCTGATCGGTCGACCGTAACGCCTCCTACGCGAAGGCGTAGGAGGCCATCGAGAGATTCCCCAGCGTAAAGCTCCGATGGAGCGTGCGACCGCGTGCGCCCTCCCCGGCCGCGCCGAAAGCCACGTGGAGCGGCAGCAGGTGCTCGTCGGTCGGGTGCGCCTCCCGGGCATACGGCGCCCTCGCGCGGTAGTCCGCCAAAGCAGCCTCGTCCCCTCTTTCGAGCGTATCGGCCAGCCATTCGTCGAAGGCCTGTGCCCACGGCTCGGGTTCGGAGCCCTCCCCGCGCACCAGCGCACGAAGATTGTGGATGGCGCTGCCGCTGCCCATCACAAGTATGCCTTCGTCTCGCAGAGGCGCCAGCTTGCGACCGAGCGCGATATGGTGCGCCGGGTCCATGTTGGGCTGCACCGAAAGTTGCAGGATGGGGATGTCGGCCTCGGGCCAGCCGAGCAAAGCAGGGACCCAGGCGCCGTGGTCGAGGCCGCGATGATGTTCGCGCGCCGCACCGGTCAGCGCCGCAACCTTCTCTGCTAATTTCGGGGCGCCGGGCGCATCGTAGCGCAGTTTGTAGAGCGCTTCGGGAAAACCATAGAAATCGTGAATTGTATCGGGTCTGTGCACCGCGGAGACGGCCGGCACGTCGGTGTCCCAGTGCGCCGACACCGCCACGATGCCGGCGGGGCGCGGAATTTGCTTGCCGAGCCCGGCCAGAAAATTCCGCGCGGGGACGTCTTCGAGGACAAGCGTGGGCGCTCCGTGAGACACAAAAATCGTGGGCATCGACATCGCTTTATTCCTTACCCGGCTCGTGGCAGCCTGTGTGAAATCAGGGAAGGGGCAAATCATGCACGTATTGCGGAGATTGGGACAACTCGCAGCCTGCCTGGCCTTGTCGACGGCGGCGGCGACCACAGCCCCGGCGTCGGCGCAGACGCTGAAGATGGTCGCCCATTCGGATCTGAAGGTCCTCGATCCCATCTGGACGACGGCCTTCATCACCCGAAACCACGGCTACATGATATACGACACGCTGTTCGCCCAGGATGCCGAAGCGCGAATCCAGCCGCAGATGGTCGAAAAATACGAGGTCTCCGCCGACAAGCTGACCTGGACCTTCACGCTGCGCGACGGCCTGGCCTGGCACGACGGCCAGCCCGTCACCGCGGAGGACTGCGTCGCCTCCATCAAGCGCTGGGGCGCCCGCGATTCGCTCGGCCAGCAGATGATGGCCTCTGTCGGCACGATGAAGGCCGTCGATGCCAAGACCTTCCAGATCGTCCTCAAGGAGCCGTTCGGCCTCGTCATCGACGCGCTGGGCAAGCCATCCTCCACCGTGCCCTTCATGATGCCCAAGCGTGTCGCAGATACCGATCCGTTCAAGCAGATCGACGACTACACCGGCTCCGGTCCGTTCATCTTCAAGAAGGACGAATGGAAGCCTGGCGAGAAGGTCGTCTACGTCAAGAACACCAAGTACAAGCCGCGCAACGAGCCGCCGTCGATGCTGGCCGGCGGCAAGGTGGTGAAGATCGACCGCCTCGAATGGCTCGCGATTTCCGACCCGAGCACGGCGGTCAATGCCCTGGTCCAGGGCGAGCTCGACCTGATCGAGATTCCTGTGCCCGATCTCTTCCCGCTGCTGAAAGCCGAGAAGGACATCGAACTCTACGGCTGGAACGCACAGGGCAGCCAGATCATCATGCGCTTCAACCACCTCCACCCGCCGTTCGACAATCTGAAGGCGCGGCAGGCGGCGATGTATGCGATCGCCCAGGAGGATTTCCTGCGTGCCCAGATCGGCGACCCCGAGATTTACCGGGTCTGCAACGCGCCGCTGGTCTGCGGCTCGCCCTACGAGAAGAGCTACGGCAACCTGTTGATAAAGCCCGACCTCGAGAAGGCCCGCCAGCTCCTGAAGGAAAGTGGCTATGACGGCACGCCGATCGTCATGATGCACGCGACCGACCTGCTCTCCGCCAACCAGCTTCCACCGGTCGGCAAACAGGCGCTGGAGAAGGTCGGCTTCAAGGTCGACCTGCAGTCGATGGACTGGCAGACGGTCGTGACCCGCCGCGCCAAGAAGGATCCGCCGGCGCAGGGCGGCTGGAACATCTTCTACACCACGACCGTCACGGTCGGGAACGAGAGCCCGGCCGGCAACTCCTTCACCAGCGGTGGCTGCGAGAAGGCCTGGTTCGGCTGGCCGTGCGATCCGGAGATGGAGAAGCTTCGGTCGTCCTATGCGAGGGAACTCGACCCGGCCAAGCGCAAGGAGATCGCCATGGCCGTCTCCGACCGGGTGATGGACCAGGCCACCTACATCGTGCTCGGCCAGTACAAGGCATTCGGCGCCTACCGCAAGGACCGGATCAGCGGCTGGCTGCCCGGCCCCGTCCCGGTGATGTGGAACATCACCAAGAAGTAGCCCGATCCAATGCGAACGCGGGACTCTCGCCGGAAGGCGAGCGTCCCCCGCTTTCGTTTGGAGCACGCTGTTCGCCCCCGAGGCGCGTATGCGACACAAAGAGCGCATCGACATGTCTTTATTGCCAAAGCGCCGCGTGCCAGCCTGTATGCAACTGGCTCAAATCGACTAGGGAAGGTTTTTGGATGTTGGGACTGCGGAGACGCGTTGCGTTGGTAGCTTCTATCGGATTGTCGGTCATGGTGGCTGCAGGAACCCTGCCGGCAGCGGCGCAGACGACGCTCAGGATGGTCTCGCACGCCGATATCAAGATTCTCGATCCGATCTGGACGACGGCACTGATCACCCGCAATCATGGCTACATGATCTACGACGTCCTTTTCGCCAAGGACGCGGATCTCAAGATCCAGCCGCAGATGGCGGAGAAATATACCGTCTCCGACGACAAGCTCACCTGGACCATCACGCTACGTGACGGCCTCGAGTGGAGCGACGGCACGCCCGTCACCGCCGAGGACTGCATCGCCTCGATCAAACGCTGGGGCGCGCGCGACGGGTTCGGGCAGATGCTTTTGAAGGCGACCAAGGAGATCAAGGCCGTCGATGCCAAGACCTTCGCCATCGAACTGAAGGAGCCGTTCGGCCTGGTCCTGGAGGCGCTCGGCAAGCCGTCGTCGAACGTGCCGTTCATGATGCCGAAGCGCGTCGCCGAGACCGACCCCAACAAGCAGATCGAGGATTACACCGGCTCCGGCCCCTTCATCTTCAAGAAGGAGGAATGGAAGCCCGGCGAGAAGATCGTCTACGTCAAGAACCCGAAGTACAAGCCGCGCAACGAGCCGCCGTCGATGCTGGCCGGCGGCAAGGTTGCCAAGGTCGACCGCGTCGAGTGGATGGCGATCCCCGATCCCAGCACGGCCGTCAACGCGCTGATGGCGGGCGAGATCGACCTGATCGAGTCGCCGGTGCCCGACCTGTTCCCGATGCTGAAGGCGGACAAGAACATCGCCCTGTTCGGCTGGAACTCGCTCGGCAGCCAGATCATCATGCGCTTCAACACGCTGCACCCGCCCTTCAACAACGTGAAGGCTCGCCAGGCCGCGATGTGGGCGCTGGCGCAGGAAGACATGCTGCGCGCCCAGGTCGGAGATCCGGAAATCTACAAGGTCTGCAACGCCCCGTTCGTGTGCGGCACGGAGTACGGCAAGGAGTACGGCGACCTCCTGATCAAGCCCGACCTCGAAAAGGCGCGGAAGCTCCTCAAGGAGAGCGGCTACGACGGCACGCCCGTCGCGATGCTGCAGCAGACCGACCTGCAATCCTCCAACCAGGTCCAGGCTGTCGCGAAGCAACAGCTCGAGCGCGCCGGCTTCAAGGTCGACCTGCTGGCGATGGACTGGCAGACCGTGGTGTCGCGGCGCGCCCGCAAGGAGCCGCCCTCCCAAGGCGGCTGGAACCTGTTCTTCACCACCAACATCACGCTCGACCTGGACAATCCCGGCGTCAATTCCTGGGCGGCCGGCACCTGCGAGAAAGCGTGGTTCGGCTGGCCCTGCGATCCGGAGATCGAAGTCCTGCGTGCCGCGTTCATCAAGGAAACCGATCCAGCCAAGCGCAAGGAGATCGGCTACGCGATCTCCGATCGCCTGATGGACCAGGGATTCTACGCTCCGGTCGGCCAGTACAAGGCGTTCGGAGCCTATCGCAAGGATCGCCTGAGCGGCTGGCTGTCCGGACCGGTGCCGGTGCTCTGGAACATCAGCAAGAAGTAGCAGCCGAAAACTGCCGATGAAGCGAGGGCATTTCCCGTAACGGGAAAGGCCCTCGCCCGTTCAGGGTACGGCCATGCCCGAGCGCGTGGCGCCGGCGCTGCGTACGCGATCCTTCCCCTCGTCGAATTCGGGGAAGCCTGCTGCGACTTTGCGTGCAATGGCGGCAAATGCCGTTGCCGCGGGCGACAGGCTGAATTGCGAGCGCGTCAGCAGTCCAATGTCGCGCCAGGCTCGCGGGTGCTCGACAACCCTGGCTACCGCGCCCCCGAGATCCATGCTGCGCAATGCCAGACTCGGCAGCACGGCATAGCCAAGCCCGGCGCGGACCATGCCAACGGCTGTCGTAAGAGAATCCAGTACATAGCTCGGCTCGATGTCGACGCCCGCAGCCGCCGCCGCACGGTCGGAGTGCACCCTTACGCTCGATTGATTGGTCACCAGGATCGCGTTGAAGCGCGCCAACGCCTTCCACGTCACGGTCGAGCGCGAGGCGAGCGGATGCTGCTCGTGCAGGAGCGCCACGAGGCAATCCCGCATCAATGGCTCGAAGGCAACCTGTTCGTCCGCCTGCAGGAGGAGCCCCAAGCCGATCTCGGCCTGCCCGCTGCGCACACGCTCCGCGAAGCTCACGGCTTGCGCTTCGTGGAACATATACTTGATCCCCGGATAGGCTTTGGCGAATTGCGAGAGCGCCACGGGCAGCACGCTGCACCCCACCGATGGAACGAAGGCGAGATTGAGCGTTCCCTGACGGGCATCGCGAAAATCTTCCGCGCGGCGGCGGACCTCGTCCAATTGCAGGAGCGTACGCTGGGCACTCTGGAGAAGCTCCCGGCCCGCCTCGGTCAGCTCCACCCGGCGCGTCGTACGCCGGAACAGGGCCATACCCACTTCCTCCTCCAACTGACGGATCAGGAGCGAATATCCGGGCTGGGTCATCCCCATGTGGCTGGCAGCCTCCGAGAAGGAGGCGCACTGCGCTCCAAGCGTGAAGGCGCGTAGTTGACGGGCAGTGATATTCATACCGATTCCAAATCAGTTCATATCATATTTATATTTTCCTTATTCACTATCCGCGATCAGGATTCCCCGCCTCGCCACCTGAACGATTGCCGGTTGCACAATGAACGATGTTACAGCGGCCCCCACCACTTGGCCCCGGATCGACGCTGCCGCGGTCCATGCGCTCCTGAGCAGGGATGACGAACTCGCCTTTCTGGACGTGCGCGAGGAGGGTCTCTTCAACACCGGTCATCCGCTGACCATCGTATCGGCCCCGTTCAGCCATCTCGAAACCCGCATGACCGCGCTGGTCCCGCGCCGGGCGACGCGCATCGTCCTCATGGACGAGAACGACGGGGGTTTGGCGGAGCGCGCGGCCCGGCGTCTTTCGCGATGGGGGTACAGCGACATTTCCATCCTCAAGGATGGGCTCGAAGGCTGGCGGGACGCGGGACTGGAAGTGTTTGCCGGCATCTACGTGCCAAGCAAGGCCTTTGGCGAGTTCGTGGAGCACCGTTACGGGACGCCCGCGATCGATGCCACCGAACTGCGCCGTTGGATCGACCAGGGAAAGGACATGCTGATCCTGGACAGCCGTCCCTATTCCGAATTTCATAACTACAGTCTGCCCGGCGGAATCGATTGCCCCGGCGCGGAGCTGGTGCATCGCGTGTTCGACCTGATCGAGCGGGACGAAACCACGATCGTCGTCAATTGCGCGGGTCGCACGCGCGGCATCATCGGTGCTCAGTCGCTGATCAATGCCGGTATCAAGAACCCCGTCGTCTGCGTGCGCAACGGCACGGCAGGCTGGCATCTCAGCGGCGAGACCATGGCGCGCGGCAGTCGAGCCGTCGCACCGCCACCATCGCCAGCGGGAACGGCGGCGGCCATCGAGGCAGCGATGCGCGTGTCGAAGCGGTTCGGCGTCGTCGAGATCGACTCGGCGCGGCTGCGAGAACTGCAGGCCGATGCGACGCGGTCGTTGTACTTTTTCGACGTGCGCAGCCCCGAGGAATACGAGGCGGGACACATTCCGGGAGCGCGTAGCGCGCCCGGCGGCCAGTTGATCCAGTCGACCGACCATTATGTCGGCACGCGCGGCGCCCGCATCGTATTGTGCGACGACAATGGCGTGCGCGCCCGCATGACCGCATCGTGGCTGATCCAACTCGGCTGGAAAGAAGTCTTCGTACTGGGCGGTGGCCTCAGTGCCTGCGGCGCGGCGCTGGACAAGGGTCCTGAGCCCATCGAGCTGCTGCCGGTGGAGGCCGCGGGCGACGTCGAGCGGATCAACGTCCTGGATCTGCATCGCCTTCTCGCCTCCGGCGAAGCCGTAGTGGTCGACCTTGCCAACAGCCTCAAGTTCCGCGTGCGCCATATCCCTGGCGCGTGGTTCGCGGTGCGCTCGCGGCTGGCGGAAGGTCTGTCGCAGGTCGCGGCTGGCGCCTCAAAAGCCAAACGGATTGTGCTGACGTCGGACGACGGTGCGTTCGCGACGCTGGCCGCGGCCGATGCCGCCGCTGCGTCGAGCCTGCCCGTATCGGTCCTCGACGGCGGTACGAATGCTTGGGCGGCCGCCGGCCTGCCTTTGGCCAGCGGGCTCGAGAACATGACGTCGGCGACCGATGATGTCTGGTACAGCCCCTACGACTACGACGACCTGCGCAAATCGATGACGGCCTATCTCACCTGGGAGATCGACCTCATCCAGCAGCTCGAAAAGGACCAGAGCCTGCAGTTCCGCTACTTCGCGCCGTCCGCCTGAGATCGCGCCGTCAGAAGGTCATAGAAACATGAGCAAGGAAGATATCGAATTCGGCCGCCGGCGCGCGCTCGTCCTGGGTCTCGCCGGCATGGGTGCAAGCGCGGTCGCGACCCGCGGGGCGTTCGCGCAGGCATACCCGTCGCGCCCGATCAAGCTGTTGGTCGGTTATCCGCCGGGCGGCGGTGCCGATATCCTGGCGCGCATCTTCGCCAACAAGCTGAGCCCCCTCCTGGGCCAGCCGGTTGTGGTGGAGAACCGGCCCGGTGCCGGCTCGACCATCGCCGCGGCGGCGCTCGCGAGCGCGCCGCCGGATGGCTACACGCTGTTCTTCGCGGAGTCGGGCATCCTCGTCGGCACCACGATCTACGACAAGGTCTCCTACGATCCGCTGACGCTCACGCCGATCGGCATCATGGGCAACCTCCCCTACTCGCTGGTGGTGAACCCCTCCTTCCCTGCGCAGAACGTGGGCGAACTCATCGATGTGTTGAAGGCCGCCCCCGGAAAATACAGTTACGCCACGCCCGGTGTCGGCAACATCGCCCATTTGAGCGCCGAGATGTTCCAGAAGGAAGCCGGCGTCCGCATGGTCCATGTCCCCTACAAAGGCGGCACACCGGCGCTCGCCGACCTGGTCAGCGGCCAGGTGCCGATCTGCTTCGTGAGCCTGCCGCCGGCGCTCGCGCTCGCCAAGGGCGGGAAGCTGCGGCTGCTGGCCGTGACATCGGCCAAGCGCTCGCCTGTCGCGCCCGACGTGCCCGCCATCGCCGAGACGCTGCCGGGCTTCAATTCGGTGGCCAGCATCTTCCTGCTGGCGCCGCCGGGTACGCCCGCCCCGATCGTCGACCGCGCTAACGCCGCCATGCGCGAAGTCATGGCCATGAAGGACGTGCAGGCCGACTTCGTCGCGCAGGGCGCAACGGTGGAAACCAGCACCCCGCAGGCGCTGGCGACCCTGTTCAAGGAAGAGTTGGCCTCCTGGGGCTCGATCGTGCGGTCGGCCAACGTGCGGCTGGAGTAGTCAAAACCTTCCCCGCCCCGGCGAAGGGTCGCCCGGAGAGCTGTAGGGAAAGCCACGGTCTGAACTCTTCCAGACCAGTTCCTTCGCGTAGCTTTGACGCTCTTCCGGCCTCCCCCGTTCGCCGGGGAGGTGAAGTCATGCCGCTTTCGCGAGCGGCTCCTTCTGCCAGCGCATCACCGCCTCGGCGACACGGCGACCCAGCGCCTCGAAGGTCTTGAAGTCGCTGGCACCGATGCCCTCGACGCCTTGGTCGGCATTGGCCTGGCCCATCGCGCCGATCGACGCGCCAACACGGTTGAGATCGGCGGCCGATCCCTTCGAGCTGTTGTTGCCCGGCGGCAGGCCGAGTCCGACCCACACCATGCCGTGCTGAACGGCCAACGTGAGAAGCTGATAAAGGGTATTGTGCTTGTCGCCGTTCCAGGAGGCGGAGACGGTGAAGCCTGCCGCCAACTTGTTGCGCCAGACGCCCTGCATCCAGCGACTCGACGTCCAGTCCTTGAACTTCGCGAACTCCGCCGAAACCCCGCCCATATAGGTCGGGCTGCCGAATATGATGGCATCGGCCGCGTCGAGTTCGCTCGCCCGCGCCTCGGCCTCCGCAACCGGCACGAGGCTCACGGTGCTGCCCGGAACCGACCGGACGCCGTCCGCCACGGCTTCCGCGAGTGCCTGCGTATGGCCATATCCGGAGTGGTAAACGATGGCGACTGCAACGGCATTGTTGGTCATCGAAATCTCCAATCTCTTGAGTTAACTGGAGAATCGGATTTTCCGTTTCTCCAACATACCTGATTTCACAAAGTGACTGGAAATATCTGGGATGGGGGCTATATATTTGCCAGTAGGTACCAAATAGTAACCTTTAGGATTTTTTCTATGACCCCGCCAACCGTCAAAGCCGCCAAGGAGAGCGTCACCTGTCCGATGGACTTCATCCTGCGCATGCTGATGGGGCCCTGGACGACGTACATTCTCTACAATCTCAGGTCCCATGGACCGCAGCGCTTCGGCGAGCTGAAGCGACGGGTTTCCGGAATCTCCGCCAAGATGTTGACGGAGCGGCTGCGGACGCTCGAAGGAGCATCCCTCGTGAAGCGTGATTACGAGGCGACGATTCCGCCGAAGGTCACCTATTCCCTCACCCAGCGTGGCCACGAGCTCGACGACGTGATGGGTAGGCTGGCAGAAATCGGTACGCGGTGGGAATCAGAGGATGCCGCCGCACGCGCGGAGCGAGCCGCTTCCTTGCTCAAGGCTGCCGAATAGATCGGCCTCACAAAAAGCCCCGGCAGGATCGCCGGGGCTTTCGTTTTTCCGATGCCCTGCCGGGGGCCTTGAGCCAGCGGGGCCTACTTCTTCTTGATACCCCAAAAGACGGTGATCGGCGGCGGGGGATTCAGCGTCTCGATATTGGCGCGGACAGCGCTGATCCCGAACCACTCGCCGAGCGGGACATGGGTCACGACCTGCAAGGCGCGCTTCTGCACGTCGGCCGCGATCGTCTTCTTCTCTGCTTCCGTCGAGGCGCGCACGAACTTGTCGCGCAGCTTCTCGAGTTCCTCGTCGCATGGCCAGCCGGAGCGGGCCTTGTCGCAGCTCGCGATCAGGAAGGGCGTCATGAGGGGATCGAGGATGTCCACCTGGGACCAGCTCGTCGAGAACGCATTCCAGCCGCCTTCGGATACCGGCCCCTTCTTGGCGAGGCGCACGATCACGCTCTGCCAATCCATCGACACCATGTCGACCTTGAAGCCACCGCGTTCGAGCAGCGCCTTGGCCACCGGCCCGAGCTGCTTGATCACCCCGAGATCGGTCGGAGCCAGCAGCACGACCGGCGTCCCGTCGTAGCCGGCCTCCTTCAGCAGCTCGCGCGACTTGGCGGCATTGCCCTCGACCAGACCTTCCATGCCGGCATCGGTCGCGAAGGGCGAGCCGCAGGTGAACATCGCCTTGCAGGTCTGGTAGAAGCGCTTGTCGCCGATATTGGCCTGCAGGAAGTCTTCCTGGTTGAGCGCATAGGCGGCAGCACGCCGAATCTTCTCGTTGTTGAAGGGCGGCAGCAGCCAGTTCGGGCGGAACGCGTACTGGTTCGACGTCCGCCCCTTGATGACGCGGATATCCTTGTTCTTCTCGACAAGTGGCAGATGGTCGGTGGACACGCCTTCGAGCATGTCTATCTCGCCGTTCAGCAGCGCATTCACCTGCGTCTCGGCGTCGGGAATCCACACCCACTCGACGCGGTCGACATTGACGACCTTGCCGCCGGCAAGCCCCGAGATCGGTTCGGAGCGCGGCTTGTACTTCGCGAACTTCTCGAACACCAGCTTCTCGCCGGGCTTCCATTGGTCCTTGTTGAAGACGAAGGGACCAGAACCGACATACTCCTCGATCTGCTTGAAGGGATCGGTCTCGGCGATACGCTTAGGCATGATAAACGGCACGACCACCGATGGCTTGCCAATCGCTTCGAGCAATGCTCCGAATTTTTCCTTGAGCACGATCTGGAAGGTCTTGGGATCGACCACCTTGTATTCGACGAGAGACTGCGCGAGCTTCTGCCCCATCCCGTCGCGCGCGGACCATCGCTTGAGGGACGCGATGCAGTCTTCGGCAGTGACCGGCTTGCCGTCATGCCATTCGAGACCGTCCCGCAGCTTGAAGGTCCAGGTGAGGCCGTCGTCGCTGGTCGACCATGTATCGACCATCTGCGGCTTGACCTGGAACTTCTCGTCGACGGCGAACAGCACGTCGTAGAGCATGTAGCCGTAGTTGCGCGTGATATAGGCGCCGCTCCAGATCGGATCGAGCACCTTCACATCGGAATGCATGACGACTTTGAGAGTCTGGGCAGATGCCAGTGGCGCAGCCGAAGCGGTGGCAAGCGCGGTGGCGGCAGCGAGAAGAAAACGACGCATATTCATTCGGGCCCCAAGAAACGCGGAGGCCTAATTTTAAGTCCCTTTCACTCGCTGTGTCAGCGACTTGGCTGCCTCCGGCACAAAAAGATCGTCGGCGCCCGCCCAGGACTCTGACACGCTTCTTGCTTAGGGCTTGGCTTAGGGCAGCGCCAGCTTGTAGACGCGCGTGGCGGTCCCCGAGAAGAGGGCCTGCTTTTCCGCCGCCGAAGCGCCCGCGGCAAGCCGTTTGAAGGCATTCCACAGGACGCCGTAGCCGGACGTGATCTTGTCGACGGGGAAATTGCTCTCGAACATGCAGCGGTCCGCCCCGAAAAGGTCGATGCACGTCGCGATCCAGGGACGATAGGCCTCTGCAAGCGTTTCGGAGTCGGGCGGCAGCGGACGCTGGTAGAAGTCGAAGAGCCCGAGCGGCATGCCGAGGCCGCCGAGCTTCACGTACACGTTGGGCCGACGCGCGAGGTCGGCCATCGATACCTTCCAACGGGCGAAAGTCTCCCGCTGATCCTTGTAGGGCCCAAGCCCCAACGGGCCTCCCAAATGGTCGACGATCATGACCGTGTCGGGAAAGTCGGCGGCCAGGTCGGCGACCTCGGCGATCTGAGGATGATACATCCAGCAGTCGAAAGTGAGACCGAGCTTGCCCAGTTGGGCAAATCCTTCGCGCCAGGTCGCGTCGTACATCAGTCGTTCCGCAGGGTCGGTGCGGGCAGGCCGGACGCGCGGATCGCCGTCCCGGCATGTCGAAAAGCGGATACCGGAGAAACGGCGACCCGCCACCTGCATCTGCGCTTCGAGCGTTTCGCGCACGGCCGCGCCGAGCCGGAGTTCGGCGTGGCCAACGATGCCGTCACAGGCACGCGTCTCGCCATACCCCCCGCTGGCGCTCATCGCGGCGACGCCGTTGACGAACTCGACTTCTCCGACGGGCTTCAGCACATCCGGCCCGTCCTGACGAAACATCGCCCCGCATTCGACAAAGACGGTGCCGACGATCCGGTGTCCTTCCGCACCGTCGGCCAGCAGCTCGGGCAACAGGTAGCGATTGCCGGGACGGTCCCACAGATGATGGTGCGGATCGACAATGGGAAGGCCTGGCTCCAGCGCCGGCTCGCGAAGCTGGGCAACCCACGCCGGATCCGGATCGAGCACGTTGCCGAATCGGGGCATCGCGCGTTCCTGGGCGCTGGGTACCATGGTCTCCTCCGGTCGATTCCGTCTTCTTGTTCCGAAACCTCCTACAGGATCGGCGGCTCCGCAATCATCGAGACGTGCGCCGCGACGACCTTCCATCCGGCGTCGGGAAACCTCACCCACGTCTGCATCTGGCGGCCGGTCATTTCCTTTCCGCGCACCTTGTAGACCAGCGTGACGGTCGCAAAATCGCGACCGAGCGTCACGATGTCGAGGCGCAGCCGCTTCTCCTTCGTGCCAGGTCCCGGGACACGTGCGACGCGATGGGCATGGATGCGGTCGAAGCCGTAGCCGTGCTCGTTGTTGGCGAGCCGGATCGTATGTGGACTGTTCCAGAACGTGGCATCGAGCACCTCGACGTTCTTGTCGATCAGCGCCTGCTCGTACCGCTCGAACAGTTCGCTCACCTCGGCCACGACATCGGGAAGATTCGGTGTCAGGTCTTTCAAGATGTGCCTTTCTCCCTTGCAGGATTGCCCACGACGATTGTGCCGGGGCGAACGTCGCGCGTGACGACGGCCCCTGCCCCGACGATGGCTTCGTCGCCGATCGTCACTCCAGGCAGGACAATGGCGCCGCCGCCGATCCAGACATGTGCGCCGATGGCAACAGGCCGACCGAACTCGAGGCCGGCGCGCCGCTGCGCCGGGTCACGCGGATGATCCGCGGTCAGGATCTGAACGCCCGGTCCGATCTGCGTGCCCTCGCCGATCGTCACCTTCACCACGTCGAGGATCACGCATCCGAAATTCAGGAACACGCCCCGCCCGAGGCTGATGTTGTAGCCGTAGTCGCAGTGGAACGGTGGTCGAATGTAGGCGTCCTCCCCCACCTCGGCGAACAGTTCGCGCAACAGCGAGGCATACTCCTCCTGCGTGCGGGCGAGGGAAGCATTGTAGCGGTCCATCCAGGCGGCCGACCGTCGAGCATCCGCGACCAGCTCCTCGCCGGTCGCGCGATAGAGTTCACCCGCCAGCATCTTCTGTTTCTCGCTTGGCATCGGCCGCTCCCAAAGCGCTCAGGCGGCCGCTTCTTCCATGGCGCGAGCGACAGCCACAAGCATCGCGTCGGCTCCACGCGGCCCGATGATCGACAGACCCACCGGTAGCCCGCTCACCGTGGCGCCGGGAATATTGACCTGCGGATGTCCCGCGAGACCTCCTTGCGCGCAGAGGCAGGTGATCCGGTCGCGCAAAGGATCGAGCACGGAGAGCGGCTGACCGACGGGCGGCGCCGGAAAGGGCGTGGTCGGCAGGCACAGGATCGTGCCCGGCGGCAGCAGGTAGCGCATGCGGCCCCGCACCTCCTGCCGCATGAGGGCGGCCCAATTCTGATCGACCTGGGGCGTCATCGATCCCATGACCAGGGCCTTGGCGACCGAAAAGGCGAAGCGCGGGTTGCCTTTGTCGAGCCAGTCCTTGAACGTGTTGTAGGCCTCCACCGGCTGCAGGCTGCGCTGCGCCCGCGCCCACACCGAGAGCCCTTGCGGCGCCATGACGTCTTCCCGGCTGTGGCCGACGAGGCCGGCAAGCCGGTTGACCATTGGCGCCAGCGCCTCGGCGACCTCGGTATCGGCGAACCCGAATGCGTCGACCGCGACCACCAGCTTGTTCGGCAGATCGAGCGGGATGCCTTCGCCCAGCATGACCGACGAGACCTTCTCGAAGGTCGCGGCGTCGCGCGCGAACCAACCCGTCGTATCGGAGGTCGGCGCCTGGGGCAGCATCCCGGTGACGTCGATCCGTCCATGCGTCGGGCGGATGCCATAGAGGCCACAGAAACTCGCCGGCACGCGCACCGAACCACCGGTGTCCGTGCCCAGCGCGGTATCGCAGAGCCCGGCGGCGACGGCAGCGGCCGATCCCGAGGACGAACCGCCCGGCACGCGGCCGGGCGCGCGCACGTTGCGCGGCGTACCATCGAAGGCATTCTCGCCCAGGATGCCGAGCGAGACCTCGTCGGTGACCGTCTTGCCGATCAGCGTCGCACCGGCATCCAGCAGGGTCTGCACCGCCCACGAATGAGCGGTCGGCACCGGCCGGCCCGTCGGCCAGTCGTGATTGCCTCCACCCGTAGGGAAGCCCGCGACATCGAACAGATCCTTCGCCGCAAAGGTGAGCCCTGCCAGCGGTCCGCCGGGCTTTCCCTCGATGCGTACGTCAAGCCCCGGCACGAAAGCGCCGATATCGTCTGTCATCAATATCCCTCGCTGAAGACGGATTTATTCGGCAGGCGCGGCCGGTACACGACCCTTGGTCCGCCAGCGCTTTGCCCAGCCCGGCGACAGGCGCATGCCCGTCAGCTTGTCGAACCAGATGTAGACGACCGGTGTGATGAAGAGCGTCAGCAGCTGGGAGACGAGCAGGCCGCCCACGACGGTGATGCCCAGCGGCTGGCGCAGTTCGGCACCCGCGCCGTAGCCCACGGCGATAGGCATGGCGCCAAGCAGCGCGCAGACCGTCGTCATCATGATCGGCCGGAAGCGCAGTCGTGCCGCCTCGACGATCGCGGTCTGTGCATCCGCGCCCTGTCCGCGCCGCTCGATCGCGAAGTCGACCATCATGATCGCATTCTTCTTCACGATGCCGATCAGCATGATGACGCCGATCATCGCGATGACGGAAAGGTCCATGCCGTAGAGCTGCAGGGTCACGAGCGCGCCGATGCCAGCCGACGGCAGGCCGGACAGGATCGTCAGCGGATGGATGAAGTTCTCGTAGAGAATGCCGAGGATGATGTAGATCACCAGGATCGCGGCGAACAGCAGGAGCCCCTGGTTGGCGACCGCCTGCTGGAAGACCTGGGCGCTGCCCTCGAAGCTGGTCGAGATATTGGCCGGCAGACCGACCTCGCGGGCGACCGCCTCGATATCGCGCACCGCGTCGCCAAGCGCCACGCCGGGCGCGAGATTGAACGACACGATCACCGACGGCAGCTGCGCAATATGGTTGACGGTCAGCGATGTCGGCTTGTCGTTACGCTTGGCTACGGTGTCGAGCGGCACGAGCGCGCCGCTCGGTGTCCGCACCTGGATCCGTCTCAGCACTTCGTTGGTGTCGGCATACTTCGGATCGGCCTCGAGGATGACCTGATAGGTGTCGTCGGGGGCATAGATCGTCGAGACCTGCCGCGTGCCGAAGGCCGAATAGAGAAGCAACCGTATCTGGTCCACCGACAGGCCAAGTCGCGAAGCCGTGTCGCGATCGACGTCGATCACGGTGGACCGGGCCCGGACCTGGAGATCCGAGTTCACGTCGATGATCGACGGGATCTTCTTCATCCGCTCTTCCATGAGCGGCGCATAGTGGCGCAGGACGGCGAGGTCGCTGGAGCGCATGCCGAACTGGTACTGGGCGCGCGACTGCGTGGTCGCGATGTTGATCGACTGCACCGGCTGGAAGAACACGTTGATGCCCGGAACACCCGCGGTCGCGCGACGCAGGCGGGCAATCACCTGGAGCGCACTGTCGGTGCGCTCCGGCTTGGCCCGCAACGTGATGAAGATGCGTCCGGAATTCACCGTGTTCGCGGCATTTCCGCCGCCCACGGTGGACGAAACCGAAATGACGTCCGGATCGCGCCGGATCACCTCGACCAACGCGTTCTGCCGGGCAACCATGGCATCGAAGGAAGCGTCGTCCGGACCGACCGTCGAGCCTGTGAGCTGTCCGATATCCTCCGACGGGAAGAAGCCCTTCGGGATGGTATGGAACAGGATCGCCGTGGCGATGAACGTGCCGAGCGTGATCAACAGCACCAGGCCCTGCATGCGGACCGTCTTGTCGAGCGCCCAGGCGTAGCCCTGCGTCACGCGGTCGAAGCCCCATTCGAAGCCACGCAGCAGGAAGTTGTGCTTCTCGTGATGGTCGATCGGCTTCAGCAGTCGCGAGCACAGCATCGGCGTCAGGGTCAGCGACACGACACCGGAGATCAGGATGGCGAAGCTGATCACCAGGCCGAACTCGTTGAACATGCGGCCGACGACGCCGCTCATGAAGAGCACGGGAATGAAGACGGCGACCAGCGACAGGGTCATCGAGATGATGGTGAAGCCGACTTCCTTGGAACCCTTGAAGGCCGCTTCCATGGGCTTCTCGCCGGCCTCGATATGCCGGACGATGTTCTCCAGCATCACGATCGCGTCGTCGACGACGAAACCCACCGCCAGCGTCAGCGCCAGCAGCGAGATGTTGTCGATGGAATGACCGCAGACATACATGCCGGCGAAGGTGCCGATGACCGAGATCGGCAGCGCAATGGCCGGTATGATCGTCGCCCGGACGCTGCGCAGGAAGAAGTAGATCGCGACGACGACCAGGAGCCCGGCGAGGATCAGCGTGAACTCGACATCCTCGATCGCTTCGCGGATCGGGATGGAACGGTCGTTCAGGACGCTGATCTCGACACCGGTCGGCAATTCCGCCTGGATCGCCGGCAGCATGCTTTTGACGCGATCGACGACCTCGACCGTATTGGCGTCGGGCTGGCGATAGACGGCCAGGATGATGGCCCGGGTGCCGTCGAGCCAGCTGGCGACCTTGTCGTTCTCCACGCTGTCGATGGCCGTGGCGACGTCCGAGATGCGGACAGGCGCCCCGTTCTGCCACGTGACGATCACGGGCATGTAGTCCGCTGCCTTGTTGATCGGGCCGGTGGCATCGAGGATCGAGCTCTGGCGCTGATCGGCGATCGCGCCGACCGGCTTGCTCGAGTTCGCCGACACGATGGCGTTCTGCAATTCCTGCAGCGTGAGGCCTCGCACCGCGAGCTGGTCGAGGTCGGCGCGAACCCGCACGGCATATTTCTGCGAGCCGAAGATCAGCACCTGGGCGATGCCGGGCAGCGTCGAGATGCGGGGAAGGATTGCGCGGTTGGCGAACGCGTCGACATCCGACAGGCGCACCTGGCTGGATTTCAACCCCAGGAACATGATCGGGAAGTCGGCGGGGTTGACCTTGCGGAAACTGGGCGGCGTCGGGAGTTCGACCGGCAGGCGCCGCATCGCCGCCGAGATCTGGGATTGCACGTCGAGTGCCGCGCCATCGATCGAGCGGTTAAGGTCGAACTGCAGCACGATCGACGTGTTGCCAAGCGACGACGTCGAGGTCATCGAGGTGACGCCGGCGATGGTCGAGAACTGGCGTTCGAGGATCGACGCCACGGATGACGCCATCGTTTCGGGACTGGCGCCGGGAAGCTGCGCCTGGACCTGGATGGTCGGGAAATCGACGCGCGGGACGGCGGCGACCGGCAATTGCTTGAAGGAGAAGAGCCCTGCGATGACGAAGGACGCCATCAGCAGGATGGTCATGACCGGACGACGGATGCAAAGCGCGGACAACATCACCGGTCTCCGACTGTCTCAGCCCCGCGGGGCGGTTGGCTTGGGATCGTTCTGGGAGGGCGCCTGCACGGGCGGCCTCACCGTTACCGACGCACCGTTCACGAGACGCAATTGGCCATCGACGACCACCTGTTCGCCGTCCTGAAGCCCTTTGCCGATCACCGATTCGCCGTTCTGGGTGCGCTTGAGCTGGACCTGGCGCACTTCGGCGACACCGTCCTTCACCACGAAGATATAAGGGCCTTGCGGACCGAGCTGGACGGCGACGGCAGGCACGGCGAGCGCATCCGATTCGATGCCGAGCACGACCTCCGCCTTCACGAATTGGCCCGGCCACAAGCCCTCGTTGGCGTTGCCGATCCTCGCTTTCGCCGTGACCGTTCCGGTGTTCGGATCTACGGCATTCTCGATGAAGGCGATCACGCCGGCCTGCTTGCGCTTGTCGTCGATGAGCGCATTCACCGTGACGTCGCCCTTCGCCATGGCGGCGCGGAGATCAGGCAGGAGGACCTGCGGCACGGCGAAACTGAGATAGATCGGATCGACCTGGTTGATCGTGGCCAGCATGCTGGTCGCCGTATTGTCTCCGACCCGCACGATCGTGCCGACCTTGCTGGAGATCGAGCCGATGCGGCCAGACACAGGGGCCTTGATCTCGGTGAAGCTGAGAAGGGTCTGCGTATTGACCTTGGCCGCCTCGTCCGCCTCGAGCTGGGCCTCGGCCGATTTCACGGCCGTGAAGGCGTTGTCGCGCTGGACCTGGGTACCGGCATTCTTCGCCAGCAACTCCTCGAACCGCTGGAGGTCTCGGCGCGCCTGGAGCAGCTGGGCCTGATCCTTGCGGATTTGCGCCTCGATCTGCCCGAGCTGCGCCCGCAGCGCCCGATTGTCGAGTTCGAACAGAAGGTCGCCTTCCTTGACCAGGGCGCCTTCCTCGACATTGACCTTCGTGATCTGGCTGTCGATGCGCGGCTTGATCTGGATGGACGCGATGGCCTGCACCGTACCCACCGCCTCGATGACGACGGGCATGGGCTTGGTGTTCACCTTCGTCACGACGACCGGAACACCGCCTGCGGGATTGGCCCGTCCGCGCCGTCCCTGGGGCTGCGCCTGCGCCGCGGGGCTGGATTGGTCGGCAGCGCTGGCCGTCGTGCCCATACCGAGCCTTTCGGCAATGTCGGCCCGGTAGACATAGCCGGCACCACCGATCGCAGCGACGAGCGCCGCGAAGACCGCGAATCGGACCATCGGCATTCTCAGACTCCCAGACCCCAAGACCCCGGCGAAACTATAGTGCGTCAGCCTCGGCCCGCACAGCCGGAAGCGCTCAATTCCAAAGCAAAAAACCCGCCACATCGGGCGGGTCTTTCGTCTTCGATCGAACTTTTCGATTGCTTAGCGGCTGTAGTACTCGACCACCAGCGACGGCTCCATCTGGACCGGATACGGCACGTCGGCGAGCTTGGGGCCACGGACGTAGGTGCCCTTCATCTCCTTATGGTCGACGGAAACGTACTCCGGGACGTCACGCTCGGCGGTCTGCGTCGCCTCGATGACCCGCGCCATCTCCTTGGCCTTGGAGGTCAGCTCGATGACGTCGTTGTCCTTCACAAGGTAGGAAGCAATGTTGACCCGACGGCCATTCACTTTGACGTGACCATGGCTGACCAGCTGGCGGCTGGCGAAAACGGTGATGGCGAACTTCATGCGGTAGATCACCGCATCCAGCCGGCGCTCGAGGATCTCGACCAGGTTTTCGCCGGTGTCGCCCTTCCGGCGGACGGCTTCCGTGTAGTACCGGCGCAGCTGGCGCTCCGAAACCGAGCCGTAGTAGCCCTTCAGGCGCTGCTTCGCCATGAGCTGCAAACGATAGTCGGTGGGCTTCTGGCGACCCTGGCCGTGCTGGCCGGGGCCATATTCGCGCTTGTTGATCGGGCTCTTGGGACGGCCCCAGAGGTTGACCCTGAGGCGGCGATCGATCTTGTACTTCGAATTCTCGCGCTTGCTCACGCGGATACTCCGTTGTTGCGCGCCAGATTCGGCGCAGGTTGTCCGGATAGGCCTGGTTCCAGCTACCGCCTGCTCGAGGCGTTTTGCTGGGGCGGGAGGAAGGCCCTGAGGGGCCGGCCACCACGTTCTCCGGAAGAAGCGCGGAACATACTGGCGGGGCGCCCGCAGTCAAGCCGGTATTCCGGCTTTAACTTCAACGGCTTAGATCTCGACCAGGACGATCTCGTGAGTGACCTCGGCCGATTCCTTCACCATGGCGGTCGCCGAGCAGTACTTTTCGTCGGATAGCGTGACGGCGCGCTCGACCAGCGCCTTGTTCAGTTTGCGGCCGCGGACCGTGTAGACGAGCTTCACCGAGGTGAAGACCTTGGGATGATCGTCGGCCCGCTCGGCGACCAGGGAAACCTCGACCCCTTCGATGTCCTGGCGCTGCTTCCTCAGCATCGAGACGACGTCGATCGCCGTGCAGCCGCCCATGCCCATCAACAGAACCTCCATCGGCCGCGCTGCCAGGTTTCGCCCACCGATATCCGGCGCCCCATCCATGGTCAGCGTATGTCCGCTGCCGCTCTCGGCGACAAACAGTGCCCCGTCGACCCATGAAATCCTGGCGGTGGTGGACATGGCTATTCCTCGTGCTTGTTCTTCGACAGGAACTTGATCACGCCGTGGAAGGTGCGGACTTCCTGCTCTGTCATGTCGGCGCGCTGCAGCAGCGCCCGCAGATTGTTCACCATGGCCGGCCGCATGTCCTTGTGGCGCAGGAAGCCGGATTGGTCCAACGCGCGCTCCAGATGGTCGAACAGGTTCTGCAGCTCCGCCTTGTCGGCCGGACGGGCCGAATGGTCCGACATGCGTGCAGCTGGGGTGCTGTCTCCCCACGCCGACCATTCGTATGACACCAGCAGGATCGCCTGGGCGACGTTGAGCGAGGAGAATTGAGGGTTGAGCGGGATCGACAGGGCCGTGTCGGCATGGACCATATCGTCATTCTCGAGCCCGGTCCTCTCCGGCCCGAACATCACTCCCACCTGATCCCCGCCGGCGATCCAACCATGCATCTCCTCGGCCGCACGCCGCGGGGTCAGGATGCGCTGGCTCAGTTCGCGATTTCGGGCCGTCGTCGCGACGACATGCTGCAGATCCGCGACCGCGTCGGCGACACTGTCGAAGATCTCGGCCTGGTCGAGAACGATGTCGGCGCCCGAGGCGGCCCGCTGCGCCGCCGGGTTGGGCCATCCGTCCCGCGGCTGCACGAGCCGCAGGGTCGAGAGGCCGCAATTCAGCATGGCGCGCGCGGCCATGCCGATATTCTCGCCCAGTTGCGGTCGTACCATCACGATCACGGGCGTCGTGACGGCCACCGCGCGACCCTTCGATGCGCGTCCCATGCCGCCCTATAACGCGCCTAGCGGCCGGCGATAAGGGGCGGCCTGCGCATCAGGAACAGGAGCGGGATCAGCACCAGCGAGCAGACCATCATGATGCGGAAGTCGTTCAGGTAGGCGATCAGCGCCGCCTGGCGGCCGATCTCCCCGTCCCAGATCGCCAGCTGCGTCGGGTCGAGCGACAAGCTCGTGGCGCTGCTCGGCCAGCCGGGATGGTACGGGGTGAAGCGCTCGACGATATCGGACCGGTTCTGCTGGGTGTTGCTGGCGAGAATGGAGACCAGCGTGGCGATGCCCACGCTGGCCCCGAGATTGCGCAGCAGGGCGTTGATCGCCGCACCCTCCGTCCGCAGGCGCGCCGGCAGCGTCGCGAAGGTGAGCACCGTGAGCGGCGGAAACACCAGGCCGAGGCCGAAACCGAGCAGTACCCCGTTCCAGACGATCCGTGCCTCGCTGACGTTCAGATTGAAGTGCGTCATGTCCCAGAGCGAGTAGGCGCACAGGCTGAAACCGGTTCCGATCAACAGCCGGGCATCGATGCGGCCGATGAGGCGGGCAACCAGCATCATCGAGACCATCATCCCGGCACCGCGCGGTGCCAGGACGATGCCTGTCGTGAAGACCGGATAGCCCATGAGCTGCTGCAGGAAGGGCGGCATCAGTGTCGCGGTGACGATCAGCACGAGACCTGCCAGGGCCGTGAAGCAGAGGCCGACGCAGAGGTTGCGGTCGCGGAACAGGTCGCGCGACAGGAAGGGCTGCGGGTCGGTCAGCATGTGGATCAGGAACATCGCCACCGCCACGGACGCGATCAGCGTCTCGGCGATGATCTCCGCCGAATCGAACCAGTCGAGCATGTGCCCGCGATCCAGCATGAGCTGGAACGAGCCGATCGCCACCGCCAGAAGGGTGAAGCCCAGGAGATCGAAGCGGCGCAACCTGTCGTTCTGGGGATCGCGCACGAGGGCCAGGATGCCGATGGTGCACAGGATGCCGACCGGGAGGTTGACATAGAACACCCAGCGCCAGGTCAGCTCGTCGGTCAGCCAGCCCCCCAGCGACGGGCCGGCGATGGGACCGACCATCGTGCCGACACCCCACATCGCCATCGCCTTACCCTGCTCCTCGCGCGGATAGGTGTCCATCATGATGGCCTGCGAGACCGGCACGAGGGCGGCGCCGAAGCCGCCCTGCAGCGCCCGGAACAGGACCAGCTGGTCGAGGTTCTGGGCCGCGCCGCACAGCATCGAGACGATCGTGAAGCCGACCACGCAGAAGGAGAGCGTGCGTCGCAGGCCGAACCGCATGGCGCAGAAGCCGGCCAGCGGGGTCATGATCGCCGACGCCACGATATAGGACGTGATCACCCACGAGACCTGTTCCTGGGTGGCCGACAGAGACCCCTGGATCGACGGGAGCGCCACGTTGGCGATCGTGCCGTCGAGCGCGTGCATGATGGTCGCGGCCATCACGGTGAGGGTGATCAGGCGACGGCGGCGCAGGACCGCCGGATCGACCGCCGCAGCCATCTCTAGCGGGGCACCGCCGCGGAAGCGCCAGCGAAGCCGAGCGCCTTGCCGATGCCCGCCAGGAGCCCGCCGAGCGACCGGCTATGCCCGGTGTCGATCTCGACCGTCGTGCTCATGCCGACACGCAGCGGCGGATCGTCCTGGCGGCAGGTGACGCTCACGCGGACGGGAATGCGCTGGACGACCTTCACCCAGTTGCCGCTCGCGTTTTGAGGTGGCAGCACGGCGAACTCCGCGCCAGTGGCCTGGGCGATGCTGGCGACGGTGCCGCTGCACTCGGAATCCGGATAGGTGTCGACATGGATCACGGCATTCTGCCCGGGCCGAACGCGCGTCAGCTCGGTCTCCTTGAAGTTGGCCTCGACCCACAGATCGGTGTCGGCGACCACCACCATCGCCGGAATGCCTGCCGTGGCGTAGCTTCCCGGCACCGGCCGCTTGGAGACGATGCCATCCAGCGGTGAATCGACGATGGTCCGGCGCAGCTGCAGCAATGCCTCCTCACGGGCCGCCATCATCTGGCGGACACGCGGATGGTCGTCGGCGCGGATCTTGGGATCGCCCGCGAGCGAAGCTTCGATCCGCGTGAGATCCTCTTCCGCTGCCGAGATGCGCTGGCGCGCCACCTCGAGGCCCATCCGCGCCTCCTCGAGCCGCTGCGTCGACGATACTTTCTTGTCGGCGAGTTCCGACTGACGGTCGAACTCCGCCTGGGCGAAGTTGAGCTGGCTGCGGGCGGCCTTGATCTCCTCGCGCTTGGTCCGCCACTGGGCGCGCAGGCCGCGGATCTCGGCACGGGTCGTCTCGATCTCGGCGTCGATCCGGGTCAGCGCATGGCGGTAGGACTGGTCGTCCAGGCGGAAGAGAAGCTGGCCGCGCGAGACACGCTGGTTTTCCTGCACCGGCACTTCGACGATGAGACCGGAAAGCTGCGTGGCGATCTGCGCGCGGTCGCCCTTCACGTAGGCGTTGTCGGTGATGACATAGCGACCGGACGACAGCCAGAAGAACAGCGTCGCCGCCAGGACGAAGAACGGCAGGGACCACATGAAGGCGCGCGCGAGGACTCGACCGCCCGGTCGCGAACGACGCGAACCGGCGGCGACAGGCGGGCCCTGGGTCTCCAGATGTTCTCCGTCGCGCACTCTCTATATCGTCTGCCCCTGCCCGGTGCCGGTCAACCGATGCGGGAACATGGCTGCTAGGCCGGTTGCGCCGGACGGGCGCCGTCGCGGAACAACTTGTAGGTGTAGGCGTCGTAGAGCGCGTTGTAGGAAGCATCGACGATGTTCGGAGAGACCCCGATCGTGCTCCAGCGACGTCCCTTCGCATCCGCACTCTCGATCATGACACGCGTCGTCGCCGCCGTGCCGCCGGCGGAATCGAGGATTCGGACCTTGAAGTCGACCAGCCGCATGTCCTCGAGCTCCGGATAGACGGGCAGCAAGGCCTTTCGCAGCGCAGCATCGAGCGCATTCACCGGACCGTTGCCCTCTCCCACTTCCATCGCGCGCCGGCCGGCGACATCCAGTTTCACCGTCGCTTCGGAAAGCGCCACGAGTTGGCCGCGGGCGTTGACGCGCCGCTCCGCCAGCACGCGGAAGCTCTGCAATGCGAAGTAGTTGGGCACGGTGTGCAGCTCGTGCCGCGCCAGCAGCTCGAAGGACGCATCGGCGCCGTCGTAGGCATAGCCTTCCGCTTCCCGTTCCTTCACCGTTTCCAGAAGCCGCGCGACGCCGGGATCCTTCGGGTCGACCTCGAGGCCGATCTGCCGGAACCGGGCCATGATGTTGGATCGTCCCGCCTGGTCGCTGACGACGATGATCCGCTGGTTGCCGACGATCTCGGGATCGACATGCTCGTAGGTGCGCGGATCCTTCTCGACCGCCGAGACATGCAGGCCGCCTTTGTGAGCGAAAGCGCGGGTGCCGACATAGGCGGCACTGCGGTTCGGCACGACATTCAGCCGGTCGTCGAGCAGCCGGGAGAGATGGGTGAGCCGCTGCAGCGCCCCCTCCTTCAAGCCCGTCTCGTAGCCCATCTTCAGGACGAGGTTCGGAATCAGCGCGATCATGTTGGCATTGCCGCAGCGCTCGCCGAGCCCGTTGATGGTGCCCTGCACCTGTCGCACGCCGGCGCGCACGGCCGCCAGCGTGCTCGCCACGGCGTTCTCCGTGTCGTTGTGGGTGTGGATGCCAAGCCGGTCGCCCGGGATCTTCTTCACCACTTCGGACACGATGCGCTCGACCTCATGCGGCAGTGTCCCGCCATTCGTGTCGCACAACACCAGCCAGCGGGCGCCCGCCTTCTCGGCGGCGGCAAGGCAGGCCATCGCATAGTCGGGGTTGGCCTTGTAGCCATCGAAGAAATGCTCGGCGTCGAACATCACTTCTTCCATGCGGGTCTTCGCATAGGCGAGCGAGTCGCCGATCATCTCCAGATATTCTTCGCGCCCGAGTTCCAGGGCGACGTCGACATGAAAATCCCACGTCTTGCCGACCATGCAGACGTTGCGGGCCTTGGTCTGGAGGATCGCGGCCAGGCCGGGATCGTTGGCTGCCGAGCGCCCGGCGCGCCGGGTCATGCCGAAGGCGACGAATTTCGCATTGGCGAAGTCGGGAGGATCGGCGAAAAAGCGGTCGTCGGTCGGATTGGCCCCCGGCCAGCCGCCTTCGATGTAATCGATGCCGAGCAGGTCCAGTTCGCGGGCAATCGCCGCCTTGTCGGCAACGGTGAAATCGACCCCTTGGGTCTGTGCCCCGTCTCGCAGGGTGGTATCGAAGAGATAGACTCGGTTGGACTGGCTCATGGCGGGCGCATCATAGTGTCCGCGCCTCATAAAGATAGACCACGAAAGCGACAGCCCGAGTGAGCGAATCCGAGCGTTACATGAAAGCCTGGCAGGACCGCCGCTCGCGGATGTTCTCGGTCCTGGCCATGATCGTGATCCTGTTTGCCAGCCTCAAGATGTGGCCGACGGACCTGTTCGTCGGCGGCTGCGTCGTTGGCCTGCTGGTGGCTGTCTGGCGCCTGCTTGACTTCCGCTGCCCGCGCTGCCGCGAACGTTTCCTTGCCCTGCCCACCGACATACCGACCTTCTGGTCCCGTCAGCGTTGCCAGAACTGCGCCCTCGAAAAGGACACCGCGCCGAAGGAGCCCCGCAAATGACAACGGCGACCACCATCACCGAACTGCGCACCACGCTCCTGCAGGTGCCGTGGTGTGGCGCGGCTCCCGCCGCCGGCATCCTCAGCGTCTCCAAGCGGGACATCTTCGTGCTCGAGATCGAGACCCAGGGCGGCATCGTCGGCATGAGCTATCTGATGCCGCTGCGCGGGGGCCTGCACACGCTGGACACCTGCATGAAGGAGTTGGTCGCGCCGCACCTGATCGGCCGCGACGCGACCGAGGTCGAGGGCATCTGGCAAACCCTCTACCGCAGCAATTTCTGGATGGGGCGCATGGGCGTGACGGTGTTCGCCCAAAGCGCCGTCGACATGGCGCTCTGGGACATCGTGGGCAAGCGGGCCGGCCTGCCGCTCTTCCGCCTCTGGGGCGCCGCCAGAACCGAGATTCCGGCCTACGGGTCCGGCGTGTTCCGCGGCCTCGGCCGTGACGGCATGATCGCCCGCGCAAAGGAATTCACCGACCAGGGCCTCAAGGCGATCAAGATGCAGGTCGCCCATATCCGTCCCTGGCGCGAGGATGTCGAGAACGTGAAGGCGATGCGCGAGGCCGTGGGTGGCGGTATCGAGATCATGATCGACGTCAACATGGGCTGGGACGCGGACACGGCGATCCAGGCAGGACATCGCATCGACGAGTACGATCCCTATTGGCTGGAGGAACCGGTGGTCGCGGAGGATTTCGCCGGTTACAGGCGCATCGCCGCAGCCCTCAAGACCCGTATCGTGGGCGGCGAAAGCCATTTCACGCGCAACGACCTGCGGCCTTTCTTCGAGCATCCGAGCACGCCCATCCTGCAGCCCGATCCGATGCGCGGCGGCTACACCGAGCTCCGTAAGATCGCGGCCGCCGCCGAGCCATGGGGTATCCGGATCGCACCGCACCTCTTCCACGAGACCATGGTCCATGTGCTCGCCTCGATCCCGAACGCGAACTATCTCGAATACATGGACTGGAACGACGACCTCTGGATCGAACCAGTGCTGCCCTCGAAGGAGGGAACGATGAGCCCGCCCGAACGCCCGGGCCACGGGCTCGCCTTCCGTCCCGAAATCCTCAGGGACTACAGGATCGGTGGGCAGCGACTACACGGTTGACGAAGACGGTCGGCCGCATCCCGGCGGGCTAACGCCACGCTAGGTGCTAGAGGCGAGGACGCCGCGGACAGGGATAGGCTTCCATCATTGCCGCCACGTACAGGTCGATGGTCCGTCCGCCCAGCTTGCCGGGGTTACGCTGGAGAAATCCGGCGAAGGGCTCCAAGGTCTCGCGGGCTTCGCCCTCGAAGCAGACCGAGACGCGGGCGCTCTGGGCCAGGGTCCTGACGCCTTCATGCATCCCCATCACGAACGTCAGGCACGTTGTCATCTGGCCGATCGAGCCGCCGCGCCATACACAGCGTTCGTAGAAGCCTGCCCCGATCTCCAGGGGCTCTGCGGCGTACGCAGCCGGCAACACCAGGAGACTGGCTAGGAATATCGGCAGGAACCGCCACGGCATGGGCGGCGACCATATCCGCATCGTTCGTGCGGCGCGAGCCGATTCGTCACCGCGAGGGACGAGGGGTCGACGGCGCCGCAAGAAGCTGCTGCGTCAGCGCCTCGCAGGGAATGTCCTTGGCGTTGCCGAACACCGGCGTCGGGATCGGGAAGATCCGGCCCAGGGAGATCTGGGGCTGTCGCAGCTTGCCCTGGATTGCGACAGTGCCATGCAGATCGAGCAGGTCGAAGCTCTTGGGGTCCGCATCGATCTCGATTTGCATTGCCTGGGAGGCGAGCGACGCATTTCCCTTTACATGCAGGACGGATTTCTGGGTGTCGAGGAGCGTCCGATCGAAGGCCACCGCGCCGCGTTGGAAGTTCAGCCGGCCGACCGCGCATTTGATCGGGATCCGGTTGTCCCCGGTGACATAAAGGATGAGAGCGTCGAAAATCTGCAGGCCGGCGAGACTTACCATCAGGCTGCTGACCGACCCGCCTCCGAGGGCAAAAGCCATATGGCCATCGGCGCCGCCCATCACCTGCGCCAGCGAGCGTCCCGCGCCAGCCAGATAAACCGTGCCCTGGACCTTGCCGTAGGTCGCGTCGAAGTACCGCGAGTCGCGGAAGAAGTTGCGGATTTCGAGGTCCGTGATCCGCAGCCCGGTCCGGACACGGGGCGTGTCAGTCCGCGCATCGATCGCCATCTCGCCAGCAATGGTGCCGCCCCCGAGGACAGACAGGGTCAATGGCTTCGCCGTGGCGACTCCGTTCTCGAGCACGACGCGGAAGGCAAGGGCCTGGACGGGCAGATAGGCGGGCGCGACGACCCGTTTGGCGTCCAGCGTCACATCCATGTTCATCGCCCGCAGCTTCTCGACGTTGAGCGGGACATTGGGAAAGAGGTCTCCAGTGGCCTCGAGCTTCTGCTGGGTCTGAGCCTGCTGGGGAGATACGTTTGTCTTGCGGGCAGGTGTCGCACCGATCAGGGGAGCAAGGTCCTCGAAGACGAGTTTCTGCGAGACGAGCTTTGCCGTCAGATGCTCCGGCTTGCGGCGCGAATCGACCAGCACGTCGCCCGTCAGATCGCTCTCCCCCACCCGCCATTTCGTCTGGACGAACTTCCAGACGCCCGCGTCCCGTTCGAGCTTGCCGGCGATGCGATAGGGAGGCGTCGGCGGCCCGGGAATGCCGAGCAGCGGATAGATGTCGGACAGGTTGGGGCCGGACAGGATGAGATCCACGTTTGCCCCTGTCCACTTGAAAGGGTCCTGGACAGTCCCCTTGGCTTGCAACTTGGTGCCGCCGAACGCGACATCGAAGCTCAATGGATAAGGCTGGTCGGTATCGCGTAAAGCGAGGACGGAGCCTCCGACAAAGCGTAGGGCGAGTTTCTGCCCCTGCAGCGTCCCCTTCAGTTCGAGTTCCGCCTGCGGTTCGTCCCCCGCCTTGCCCGTGGCAGTCGTGACGGTGCCATCCAGCTCGAGCTTACGTCTTCCGTCGCGATACCCGATGCGACCCTCGCTGATCTCCAGCGTACCGATGATCGGTGCTTCGTAGCGGTTGTCTGGCTCCAGCGCCTTCGCGGCGCCTGTCGCGACAGGCGTCTCGCCCATGCTCCAGTTCAGCTGGTCCTTGTCGCCGACCTCGACGAGAATCTCAGGCTTGCGCAGGACGAGACGCGGCAAGACGAGATCGCCGGTGATCAGGGGCCAGAGGCGAATATCGAAATCCACCTGTTCGATCTTGAGCATGTGGGGTGACTTTCCCCAATCGGCATTGGCGATCTCGACGCCATCGATCCGCACGTTAGAGGTTGTCCCCCAGTGGACCGAAAGCTTGGCGATCTTGGTTTTCCGGCCGGTATAATCCCCGGCCCGCCCTTCGATCTGGCCGCGCAGGTAGTCCGATGTGACGAAGGCATAAAGCGCCGCGCCACTCACGACGACGAGCAGCAAAAGGATGCCGGCCGTCCAGGCCAGGATCTTGCCGAGGCGCTTCATGACCCCCAAGAACGGACGGCACCGACGGACGTTCCGAGCCCGTGCGCAAACTTTGCGAATCGTTGTTGCCGGCGGAAGTCCGGGTCAGCCCAGCCTGAGAAGGGTCGCCCGGGCGAATCGTTCGGCGGACAACGGATCGGTCTCCAACGCCAGGGCTGGCTCCAACACCTCGACCTCGATGACGATGAGCTGGCCGTCCCGCTCGACCCCATCTACTCGGGCATAGAGGGGCAGCTCCGGCAGAACCCGCAGGCAGGCGGCGCCCTGCTCGAGGATCGCGGCTTGCGGTATCTCGGGGGTGCGGGTCGGGCTGAACCGGGAGTTGGTGCGGAACTCCCCCGCAGGCGGGCGCTTGCGGATCGCATGGCTGAAGACACCGTCGAAATACACCATCGACAGTTCGCCGACGGAAATCTCCGGAAGGAACTCCTGTACCACCAGCCCCGCTTCGCGCGCTTCGGACGGCAGCGCCGAGATCTGCCCAGCCAGGGCCGGACGGCTCATGAGCTCCACGCCATGGCCGGACGCCCCGGTCGCCGGCTTTACGACGGCCCGCGACCACCCCTCGCCATCCATCGCCGCTCCGACAGCGTCGGCGTTTCCGGCAACGATCCAGGTCAGCGGCACCCGCACGCCGGCTGCCGCCAAGTCGGTCACGTAATCCTTGCGCAGGTTCCATCGTACGAGGCCGATCGGGTTGAAAAGCCGGGTCGCGGCCGCAACACGCTCCGTCCAGGACCTGAACGCCGGAAGGGCTCGGTAATAGTTCCAGGTGGCACGCAGCACGACGGCATGGGCGCCCTCGAACGCAGCCGGATCCCCCTCCCAGGGAGCACTCTCGACGTCACAATCTGCCCGTCTCAGCGCCTCGGCATAAAGGCTGTCGGAGATGGTCAGGACGGGGTTTTCCAAAGACGTTGCCAGGACCAGTCGCCGTTTCATGCCGGCTTGATAGCCGACGCTCCGGTGCGAGTCTTGCTTGGCCTCCGTCATGCCAAGGCCATTCACCGTCGCGTTCGACGCCGGCCGCTCCGGCGCCTGGCGCATCGATCGTATCCTTGCCGTCTCCGGCGAAACCCTGCCTGCCACCACGCACCTGGCCGTCCGGATGCAGGACGGACCGCAAGAACCTGTCGCCTGGACCCTGCGTGGCGTGGTCAGCCATCCACGCTACGCGACGACGGCGGAACTGCATGCCCTCGGACGCGTGCAGGCACAGCCCGGCCGGCCGGAAGCGACGCGGGCCGCACTGATCCCGGTCCGAAAATCCGATGCATGGTGGTCACTGGCACAGGATGCGAGGCGTGCGATCTTCGAGGAGAAATCGCGCCACATCGCCCTGTCCATGAAGTACCTGCCGGCCATTGCGCGCCGGTTGCATCATGCGCGCGATCTAGGCCAGCCGTTCGACTTCCTGACCTGGTTCGAGTTCGCGCCCCAAGATGAAGCAGCGTTCGACGCGCTGCTGCGTGAGCTACGCGCCACGGAAGAATGGCGCTACGTAGAGCGCGAGGTCGAGGTCCGGCTAAGCCGGGCATGACGGCCATGGGACCGTCGCATCCTCACTTGCAAACGTCCCGGAGCGCCTTCCATTCGGCCGCCGTGAAGGCCGGCCGGCCGGTCGGTGGGCGCTTCGTTGTCGCGATCCGCTCCTCCGTCGGCGGATGGGTCGACCAGATTCCGGCAGACGCCGCCGCATCCTTCGGCTGCTTTTCCAGCATCTGCTCGAAGAAGCCCGAAACCCCGTCGGCCCGGAGACCGCGCTGTTCGAGGAGCCTCAGGCCTGTTGCATCGGCCTCGCGCTCTGCCGCCCGCCCGTTGCGCAGGGCAAGCAGGAGCGTGCCCCCGGTGCCCACCGTGCTGATGTCGGAATAGCCGCCCGTCAGCGCCTTGAACAGGATGTCGAGGCCGTAGGCCCGCACCAGACCCTGCGTGGGATGATGAAGGACGACATGTCCAATCTCGTGCGCCAGCACGCCTGCCACCTGATTGCTGTCCTTGGCCTGCTCGATCAGGTCGGAGAAGAAGACGAGGATCCCGCCCGGCAGGGTGAACGCGTTGACGGGCCCGCCCGCGACGATGTGCACCGTGACCTCGTGGCCGTAACCGGCCTCGTGCGCCAGATCGTTGGCCAGCCGGTTGATGGCGGTGAGCCCCGCCTCCCCGTGGCACTCCTCCTTGTCGGCAAGAATTTCGTCGAGCACCGTCTCGCCAAGCCTTGCTTGCAGGCTGTGCGGCAGGAGCGGTGCCACGTACCGCGTTCCATACTCCACCGCGCCCCAGAAGGCGCCAATGACCGCGACCAGTGTCGTCGCGTAGAGACCCACCCGACGGCCCGCCGGCGTCTGATCCAGCGCGAGAGGCCTCAGCGCCGGAATCATGGCCACCAGTTGGGCGCGCGATTCCGGATCCTGCACGACCAGCCGCGCCTCGCTACCGCGGCGGATCACCGGCGGGGCCGCTTCGTGTCCGGAGTCCCCCAGCACGCTCAGTTGGTCGATCGGCCATCGTTCGATCACGGCGGCGTCGGCCGCCCGATGGATAACGACGTCGCCGGTGGTGACGCGCAGCGACACCTCCTGAACGGAAGCCGTTTCGCCGTCATAGTAGCGTGCGATGATTGGGCCTGACATGCTCAGACCCCCGCCACGTCGAACATGTCGAGCAACCCTTCGCCGAAGCCGGGTCCGCGATCGGCGGGTTGCCGGATCGCCGCCCCGTCGGGCGTCCCGTAGATCCAGAGCTGGCCCGAGATCAGACGGAGCGTGCGGTGCATCACCCACGGCCATCCGACGCCCAACGTGAGCAGCACGATCAAATAGTTCACGACGAGGAATCCCCACATCTGTCGGGTCGTGAGGGCGGTGGCGAACAGAACCTCGCCGGCGCGGCTCCGGCTGACGAGATAGCGAAGAAGATAGGCCTGCCACCAGCAACGCAGCGGCAGGATCAAAAGCCCGAAGAGCATGTAGGCCGCGAAGGCCGCCAGCAGGAAGAGGAGGACGGTGCGTCCCCCCGGGCGCGCAAAGAGATCGAGGAACTCCGCGCTCGAAAGGCCGAGTTGTTCGATCGTGCCGCCGATCAGGGCAAAGGCCAGACCGACCGCGATGCCCCAGGCGAAGATATTGAGGAAATAATAGCCGACATAGCGGCCATAGATGTCGCCAGCGCTGCCGGCGAACTGGAAACCGAGCGTGCCGACACGCGCGTTCGAGATACGGGGCCGCGCGAGGTTCACCGAGACGACCGGGGTGAGGAGATAAGCGGTCAGCGCGTTGGCGAAACCGAGGAAGGTCGCCACGACGCCATATTTCCACGCCGAGCCCGCCATGCCGCAGCGTATGCCGCGCCATCGTGTGCGCGAGAGTTTGTACCGCAGCCCGGCATAGTGGCCGACATAGGCCAGCGGGAAGCCGATCAGGGCAACCGACAAGGAGAAAAGATCGAACAGGCCGAAGCTCGCGAATGGCTTCTCGTGGAAAGCGTAGCGCCAGACGAGAAACATCAAGCCGGCCCACGCAGCGATCAGCAGGACCGCCAGCACGAAACCGATCATCAGCTCGATGCCCCGCCCGCGGTACTCGAAGCGGTCGCCGAGCACGGCGATGTGATTCCACACATACCGGCGGATACGGGTACGCCCCCAGAAGCGCGACCATCCCAGCGTCACCAGCATCAGCACGAGATGGCGCAGATAGATGGCATACAATTCGCCGAGCTTTCCGTCATAGACGGGCCGGCTCGGGATCAGTTCGGGTGTCCAGGAGGCACCGGGTGCGGGCGCGGCGGCGATGGGCCGGGCCCAAGGAGAAGAAGCGTCGGTCAACGGGCCCCCAGACCCAGAATGCGGTGCAATATTTCCGTGCTGCGGCGCAGCATGGATTGTTGTAGGCAAGTTTACGTCAATAAAGCCGCGAACCGCCACCCATGACCAAGCTTGCCCGCGACGCCTCCAAGAAAGATCGGCCCTGGCTGATCCGCACCTATGCCGGCCATTCGACGGCCGCCAGGTCGAACGAGCTGTACCGGACGAACCTCGCTCGCGGCCAGACCGGCCTCAGCGTTGCGTTCGACCTGCCGACCCAGACCGGCTACGACAGCGACCATCCGCTGGCCAGAGGCGAAGTCGGCAAGGTCGGCGTGCCGATTTCCCATCTCGGCGACATGCGCACGCTGTTCGACGGCATCCCGCTCGACCGCATGAACACGTCGATGACGATCAACGCACCGGCGGCGTGGCTGCTCTCGCTCTATATCGCGACGGCCGAAGCGCAGGGCGTGGAGCGAGCGAAGCTCCAGGGCACCACCCAGAACGATATCATCAAGGAATATCTGTCGCGCGGGACGTACATCTTCCCGCCCGAGCCGTCGCTCAAGCTGACGGCCGATACGATCGGCTTCACCTATCGCGAGGTTCCCAAGTGGAACCCGATGAACGTCTGCAGCTATCACCTCCAGGAAGCCGGGGCGACACCGGTGCAGGAACTGGCCTTCGCGCTGGCCAACGCCATCGCTGTCCTGGATACGGTGAAGGCGCGCGGCCAGGTGCCCGACGCCGACTTTCCCCAGGTCGTGGGACGGATCTCCTTCTTCGTGAATGCGGGCATCCGTTTCGTCACCGAAATGTGCAAGATGCGCGCATTCGCGGAACTGTGGGAGGACATCACCCTCAACCGCTACGGCGTCCAGGACGCCAAACAGCGGCTCTTTCGCTATGGCGTGCAGGTCAACTCGCTCGGCCTCACCGAGCAGCAGCCGGAGAACAACGTCTATCGCATCCTGCTCGAGATGCTGGCCGTCGTGATGAGCAAGAACGCGCGCGCGCGTTCGGTGCAGCTGCCGGCCTGGAACGAGGCCCTCGGCCTGCCGCGGCCATGGGACCAGCAATGGTCCCTGCGCCTGCAGCAGATCGTGGCGTTCGAGACCGATCTTCTCGAGTACGGCGACATCTTCGACGGCAGCATGGAGATCGCGCGCAAGGTCGAGGAGCTCAAGAACGAGGCCCTGGCCGAGATGGGCCGCATCGCCGACATGGGCGGCGCCGTGGCCGCCATCGACTCCGCCTACATGAAGCAGCGGCTGGTCGAATCGAACCTGAAGCGGCTCGCCGCCATCGAGGCGGGCGAGCAGACCGTGGTCGGCGTCAACGCCTACACCGAGGGCGAGCCGTCCCCGTTGTCGGCCGGCGAAGGCGCCATCCTGACGGTGGATGATTCCGTCGAGCGCGAGCAGGTCGAGCGACTGAAGGCGTGGCGCGCTGCGCGCGACGACGCGGCCGCGAAGAAGGCGCTGGCCGACCTGGCCACCGCCGCGCGCGAGGATCGCAACGTCATGCCGGCCTCGATTGCCTGTGCCCAGGCGGGCGTCACGACCGGCGAATGGACCGAGACGTTGCGCAGCGTGTTCGGCGAATACCGGGCACCGACCGGGGTCGCGCGGGCCGCCGGCGTCACAGATGGCCGTCTCGAAGCGGTGCGCCGCGAGGTCGAGGCGGTGTCGCGGCGGCTCGGTCGCCGGATCAAGATGCTGGTCGGCAAGCCGGGTCTGGACGGGCATTCCAACGGCGCCGAGCAGATCGCCGTGCGGGCGCGCGACTGCGGCATGGAAGTGGTCTACGAGGGCATCCGCCTGACGCCGGAGCGGATCGTCAATGCGGCGCTCGAAGAGAGCGTCCATGTCGTGGGCCTGTCCATCCTCTCGGGCGGCCACGTCTCGCTGGTCGGCGACGTGCTGAAGGGCATGCGCGAGGCCGGCATCGGCGACATACCCGTCGTGGTCGGAGGCATCATTCCGCCAGCCGACGCCGAGGCGCTGATCGCCGCCGGCGTGGCCCGCGTCTACACCCCCAAGGATTTCGACCTCACGCAGATCATGCGCGACGTGGTGGCGGTCGTGGACGGCGCCTGGAAGGAAGCCGCCTAACACCGGAAACCATGGCCGGGCGCCCGACTGCGGGGCGCCTGGCGCCTGGCCGCAGGCTTGCGCCTTGGCACGTCGTATGCATTTCTTTGAAGAAATGCATACTCCCGTCCTCCGCATTGCGATCGCCTTGCCCGCGATGTTCGCCGCGAGCGCTTCCCTGGCGCAGCCGGCACCGCCGGCCGATCCCACCGCGCAGGGCTACACGGGAGCCTCGACCGCCCTGCCCGTCATCACCGTGACGGCGCCGCGCGCGCTGGAAGCCGAACCGACGGATGCCGCGAGCGAACGGCGCATCTCCGGCGAGACGCTCAACACACGTCCGATCGAGCGTCCGGGCGAGGTTCTCGAAGCGGTGCCGGGCCTGATCGTCACGCAGCACAGCGGGGAAGGCAAAGCCAACCAGTATTTCCTACGCGGCATGAACCTCGATCATGGGACGGATCTCGCGATCTGGCTCGACGGGATGCCGCTCAACATGCGTACGCACGGTCACGGGCAGGGTTATGCGGACGCCAACTTCCTGATCCCCGAACTGATCCAGCAGATGACGGTCAAGAAGGGGCCGTACTGGGCGGAAGAGAGCGACTTCGCGTCGGCGGGCTCGCTCCGGCTCGCCTACGCCGACCGCCTCGAGCATCCTGTGGTCCTGGCAACCGGTGGCAGCTTCGGCTACTGGCGCACGCTCGCCGCGGGTTCCATGGCGTTCGGCGCCGGGACGCTCACCGCGGCGGGCGAAGCGGTGTTCTATAATGGTCCGTGGCAGGTCCCGGACAAGACGAGGAAGTTCAACGGCTTCTTGCGCTATGCCGAGGGCGACGCGGCGAACGGCCTTGCCATCACCGCTCTCGCCTACACCAATTCATGGCATTCGACCGACCAGATCCCGTCGCGGGCGGTGGCCGACGGCAGCCTCGACAGGTTCGGCGCCGTCGACCAGACCGACGGCGGCGATTCGCAGCGCTACTCGCTTTCCATGCGCTGGAGCCGGACCGACGAGAAGACCGCGCAGAAAGTCGAACTCTATGGCGTCTACTCGACGCTCAATCTCTACAACAACTTCACCTACTTCCTGGACAACCCCACGGAAGGCGACCAGTTCCAGCAGAGCGACAAGCGCATCATGCTCGGGCTCAACGCGAGCCATGCCTTCAAGCACGACCTCGCAGGGTTCACATCCGAAACGACGCTGGGTACGCAGATTCGCTGGGACAATATCGGCGTCGGACTGTTCGGCACCGCCCAGCGCACGCCCTACTCCACCATCCGGTACGATCAGGTGAGCGAATCGAGCGTCGGCGTCTATCTCAGGAACGCCCTGACATGGAACGACTGGCTGCGGTCCATCGTCGGTATCCGCGGCGACTGGTATGCAGCGTCCGTCATGAGCGACCAGGGCGTCAACTCGGGCAATGTCTCGGCGTTCATGGCAAGCCCCAAGGCCAGTCTGATCTTCGGTCCCTTCCAGGACACCGAATTCTACCTGAATGCCGGCCTCGGCTATCACAGCAACGATGCGCGCGGCGCGACCATCGTCGTCAATCCGTCGGACGGGACGCCCGCGGCGGCCGTTCCCCTTCTTGTCCGCTCGACCGGCGCGGAAATAGGCGTGCGCTCGCAGGCGATCCGGGGCCTCGACACCGCGCTCTCTTTCTTCGTCCTCGACTTCGACTCGGAACTGCTTTTCGTCGGCGATGCCGGGACGACCGAACCCAGCCGCCCGTCCCGCCGGGTCGGCATCGAATGGACCACACAGTATCGTCCCGTCGGATGGGCGACCTTTGACCTGGACCTCGCCTACACCATGGCGCGGTTCATGGATGCGAGCGCCGACGGCGCCTTCATCCCGGGTGCGCCCTCCTTCATCGCGTCGGGCGGCATCACGCTCGGCGCCGACACAGGTTGGTTCGGTGCGTTGCGCTGGCGCTATTTCGGCGTGCGCCCCCTCATCGAGGATGGCAGCGTCTATTCCGCTCCGACGTCCCTGTTCAACGCGCGGGTCGGGTACGTCTTCGAGAACGGTCTGAAGCTGCAGGTCGACGGCTTCAACCTTCTGAACACGCAGGCCAGCCAGATCGACTACTACTATACGTCCCGGCTGCCGAACGAACCGGCCGAGGGTGTGGCCGACCGGCATTTCCACCCGGTCGAACCCCTCGCCGTGCGCTTCACGCTCGCAAAGGCGTTCTGACGAGACTTCCCGTCGCGTGGAGAATCGGCTCGACGACGGCGTGGCTGAAGAGCCAAGCCTCGGCGTAGCTTGCCGCGCCATCGCGCCGGACGACACGGGACAGCGCGATCACGTCCGCCGGCTGAGCCGCCCGCAGCAACGTCGCATTGAGGTGCGCGAGCTGGGTGTCGAGGCCGGCCGCAGCCCGCAGCGCGGTATCGACGATCGACAGCAACGCAGTCGTCGGCCACAGCCCGTCGGGACCCGGCGAGAAGCGCAACCGTATGTCGTCCTGGCATTCCTCGACGAACAGACCGTGCAAGTCGGAGAGCGGCAAGGTCGCTTCGAGTCGCGACTGGAGTTCCTCTTCGGTCATGCGGCAATCTCGCAGAGCCTCCCCGCGATGTCATCCAGGGCGCAATCCGGCGACGCCGTCAGTCCGACGACGCGACCAGATCCGTACCGTAGGAATTGTCGACCGCGCACAGCCAGGCTCCATCCGCCTGCCTGCGAAAGACATAGGTCGCCCGCCTGGTCGCCGAAGCCAGCCTGCCGCCCTGCTCCGTCCAGTCGAGCATCGTCTCGGCCACGACGAGCGCAGTGTCTCCTCCCTCGACGACCGTCATGTCGCCCTGCGTCACGACAAGAGTATGGTTGAAGTGAGCCGCGATCGCTTCGAAGGCTCGACGGATTTCTTCCTTGCCCGTCGCGAGGAGGCCGGGTCTGACGACCAGCACGGCGTCTTCGGCGTAGAAGCCGATCAGGCTCTCGAAATCCTCGTCCGTGATCGCGCGATCGGCGGCCGCGATGACGTCGTGCAAGGCATGGGGTGGATGATCTGGCATGGCTGCCTCCTGAGGTCGGGCCCCCGGGGACAGGCATTAAAAAAACCCGCCTCTCGGGGCGGGTTGCTTGCGGAACTTTGCGAACGCGCGCGCTAACCCACCATTGGCTGGATGGCGAGAATAACGACGACGAGGGTGGACGCGGTGCGCATGATGCTACTTAGCCGCGCACCCACCCGCCTGTCCAGCGCGCGCACGGCCCTCTTTCACGACCCCGCTTCGTGCTAGTCCTGCCGGATGTCCTTCCTCGACCACATCCGTCGCTGCAACAATGCCGACCTGTCGGCCTTCGACCCCTGGTTCGTCGGACCTCACCGGGCCGGCTTCCTGCACCGCGACTTTGCCCGCGAGGCGATTGCCGACAGCGGCCTTTTCGAGCACCGGGACGACGGCTGGCATCTCGACCCAGCACTCGACACCCCGGACAAGCGCGGCGCCACCATGCGGGCTTTCCTGCTCGGCCTTCGCGAGCGCGGCCATTTCAAGGGACTGTGGCGCGAGGAGGCGTACGACGTGGCCCCCCACGAAGGCCATCCCGTCCTGATGACGATGGAACGCGCTGCCGTTCCGTGGTTCGGCGTGCGGGCCGGTGGCCCCCACATGACGGGGTACGTGCGCCGCCGGGACGGGCTGCACATCTGGGTGCCGAGGCGTTCCTACGAGAAGCCGACTTTCCCCGGCCAGCTCGACAACACGGTCGCGGGCGGCCAGCCCGCGGGCCTTGGTCTTCACGAGAACCTCGTGAAGGAATGCGGCGAGGAGGCCTCGATACCTCCCGCCCTCGCGCAACAGGCGAAAGCCGTGAGCCTGGTCGCCTACTGGAACCAGTCGGGTCTTCAGCTCAAGCCGGACGTCATGACCTGCTTCGATCTCGAGCTGCCCGAGGATTTCACGCCGCGCGCCAACGACGGCGAAGTCCATTCCTTCGAATTGTGGCCGGTGCAGCGGGTCTTCGAAACGGTCCGCGACACGACCGAGTTCAAGTACAATTGCAATCTTGTCCTGATCGACTTCTTCGTGCGGCACGGGATGCTGTCAGCCGACGCTCCGGACTTTCCGGCCATCCTCGGCGGCCTGCGGATGATGCACCTTCCCATGTAAGGGCTCCGTACGGGCCGGAGCATCTTCCGCTTCCCTGCTCCGCCGACGAGTTCGTTTTGCCCAAAGGCAGCAGGCCGTGCGAAGCTGCCGCGGGAACTCGGGAGCCGGTTTTGTTGCGTGACGGACAAGGGTTGGAAGTGAGCGGCGCCAGCGACAATGCGGTGGCAGCGCTCGATCTCGCCCAAAGGGAATGGTTGGGATTCGGCAACCGGCTGGGCGAATTCGTCGTCGCAGCCGAGAAGGAAGAAGGCTGCCCCATGCTGCCGCTGGTCGCTTCCTGCCTGTTGCTGTCGATGAACTCATCGGAAGGGCATCGGGCGGCGGCGGCCCATCTCGCCCGCGCGCGCGCCATGGCCGGCAACGGCACCGCGCGTGAACAGGGATGGCTGGGCGGTGTTGCCGCCTGGGCAGCCGGCGACCTCGAGCTCGCCGCGCATCATTTCGAAGGCATCGTCGCGCAGTGGCCGCGCGACCTGCTGGCTGCGAAGGTCGCCCAGCTTCTCGCTTTCGGCCGCGGCGATGCCGAGACCCTCCTCCGGCTTGGCGAGAAGGCCGCAGCGGCAAATCCGGACAATAGATTCGTCCTGGCGATGCACGCGTTCGGCCTGGAGGAATGCAACAGACTGGAGGAAGCCGAGAAGATCGCGCGCAAGGCGCTGGCGATCGACCGTCGCGATCCGTGGGCGCACCACGCGGTCGCTCACTGCCTCGAAGCGCGAGGCCGTCTCCTGGAGGGCGCCGCCTTCATGGAGTCGATGTCCGACACATGGGAAGGCTGCAACTCCTTCATGTACACCCACAATTGGTGGCATCTCGCGCTGTTCCTGATCGATCTGGACCGCACGGAAGAAGCGCTCGCAATCCACGACGGTCGCGTGTGGGGCGTGTGGAAGGAATTCTGCGAGGACCAGATCAATGCGATCTCGCTGTTGGCCCGGCTGGAACTTCGCGGCGTCGACGTGGGTAGCCGCTGGGCTGAGATCGCGCCTTATCTCAAGCCGCGCCTGCACGAGCATTATTCGGCCTTCCACGATGTCCAGTATTTGTACGGCCTCGCGCGCGCCGGCGAGCGAAGTGCGGTCACCGAGATGCTGGCCAGCCTCGAGGATCGCGCGGCACAGGCCCGCGGCTTCGAACGCGAGGCATGGCGGGATTGCGCCGTGCCGCTGGCTCATGGCCTCGCGGCACATGCCTACGGCGACCCTGTCGCCGCCGCGCGGCTGATCGCGCAGGCCATGCCACATCTGCGCACGATCGGTGGCTCGATCGCGCAACGAGCCCTGTTCGGAGCCATCCATCTCGATGCGCTGACGAAGGCCGGCTGGAACGATGCCGCGCTTGCCATCCTGCAGGCCGACGAGCGCGAACGGCCCGGCGTGCCGGCGACCAAGCGCGCCCTTTCGGACATCTACAGAAAGGTGGGCCGCACCGAGCAGGCGCTGGCCGCCGAATACGAAGCCGAACAGCTCGCTCGCAAGTATCGTGCTGCACGTTCAATGACCCGGGGAGCCGCATGACCACCGATCTGACGCAGGCAAGCGCCGCGCGCCTTTCGAAACTCTACGCCCGAGGCAAGGCCTCCCCGGTGGAGGTGATCAAGGCCGTCCTGAAGCGGAGCGAGAAACTCGCCGGCCCGGTGAATGCCCTCTGCCTCATCGACGACGAGCGTGCGCTCGCCGCCGCCCGCGCAAGCGAAAGCCGCTGGCGCAAGGGCAAGCCGCTATCGCCCCTGGACGGCGTGCCGGTCTCGATCAAGGAGCTCGTGCGCGTCAAAGGGTGGCCCGCCTCCATGGGCAGCAAACTCACGGAGAAGACCCCGGTCGGCGAGGACGCTCCGGCCGTTCAACGCCTGCGCGAAGCCGGCGCCCTTGTTTTCGCCCAGAGCACGAGTTCGGAGTACGGGCACAAGGGAGTCACCGACAGCCCGTTGCATGGAATCACGCGCAACCCCTGGAATACCGACCACACGCCCGGCGGATCCTCCGGCGGCGCCGGCGCCGCTGTGGCTGCCGGCCTGGGACCGATCGCCATCGGCACGGACGGCGGCGGATCGGTCCGCATCCCGGCGAGTTTCAACGGGCTCGTCGGCCTCAAGGCGACGTTCGGGCGCGTGCCGGCCTGGCCGCCTTCCATGACGGGAGATCTCGCCAACACCGGCCCGATGACTCGGACCGTTCTCGATTGCGCGCTGATGATGAACGTCATCTCGCGCCCGGATGTTCGCGACCCCTATGCGCTTCCTGCGGACGACACCGACTATGCCGCCCGGCTGGACAAGAAGCCGAAGAAGCTCCGCATCGCGTTCGTGCCACGCTTCGGCGACCATCCGGTCGACATCGAGGTGGCGGCGGCGACCGCGCGCGCTGCACGCCGTTTCCAGGATCTCGGATATCAGGTCGAGCAGGTCGATGCGCCCTTCTCCTACGCCGCGGCGAGCCGCGCCTTCGTCATCCATTGGCTGGCCTCCCTGCAGCGCCTGCTCCAGCTTTTCCCCGAGGAGCGGCATGGCGAGTTCGATCCGAGCCTGTTGAGCGGCGCCAAGGCCGGCCTGCGGTACACGCTTCAGGATGTCGTGGACGCGCAGGTGACCCGGCGAGAACTTGCCATCACCTGGAATTTGTTCTTCGAGAAGTACGACCTCGTCCTGTCGCCCACGGTGGCCGTTCAACCGTTCGAGGCTGGAAAGAATCTACCCGAAGGCCCCGACGGCAAGGCCAACGTGATGTGGTCGCCGTACACGCCGCAATTCAACCTGACGCGCCACCCGGCCATCTCGGTGCCATGCGGACTGTCGCGGCAAGGACTGCCGATCGGCCTGCAGATTGCTTCCGCCCACTACCGCGACGAGCTGCTGCTGCGTGTCGCTGCGGCCTACACCGAAGCCTATCCGCTCAAGTTCCCCGTTCTTCCGGAGTCGAAGTGAAGATGACCGATCTCGCGATGATGCCAGCCTATGAGCTGGTGAAGCTGTTCAAGGCGCGCAAGGCCTCGCCCGTCGAGGCGACCAAGGCGGCCCTCGCCCGCATCGATGCCTTCAACCCGCAGCTCAATGCCTTCCAGCATCTCGATCCCGACTCTGCCTTGCGTCAGGCGCGCGCTTCCGAGAAGCGCTGGAAGAAGGGCGGAAAGCGGTTGAGCGACATCGACGGCGTGCCGATCACGATCAAGGACATGGTGCTGACCAAGGGGATGCCGACCCGCATGGGCAGCCTGGCGACGGATCCGGACGGTCCGTGGAACGTCGATGCGCCGGCCGCCCAGCGCCTGCGCGAGGCCGGCACCGTCCTGCTCGGCAAGACAACCTCGCCGGAATATGGCTGGAAGGGCGTGACCGACTCGGCGCTCTACGGCGCCACGCACAATCCCTGGAAGATCGGCCGTACGCCGGGCGGCTCTTCGGGTGGCGGCACGGCGGCCGAGGCGGTCGGCATGGGAAATCTCGCCGTCGGCACCGACGGCGCCGGCTCGGTCCGCATCCCCTGTTCCTTCTCCGGCCTGTTCGGCCTCAAGGCGACGCAGGCGCGCGTGCCGCTGTGGCCGCCGTCGGCCCAGGGCACGCTCTCCCATGTCGGTCCGATGACGCGCACGGTGCGCGATGCCGCGCTGATGATGAACGTCATGGCGCGTCCCGATCCGCGCGACCCCTATGGACGTCCCGACGATGCCGAGGATTACCTCAAGGGTTTCGACAAGGGTGTGAAGGGCCTGAAGATCGCGTATTCGCCGAACCTCGGGTTCGTCGAGCGCGAAAAGATCGACCGCGACGTCGCCGTCGCCGTGGAGAATGCCGTCAAGGTCTTCAAGACGCTCGGAGCCAAGATCGTCGAGGAGTCTCCCGACTTCATGGGCATGGATCCGCGTCGCATCCTGAACGCCCACTGGCAGTCCAACGTCGCGCTGCTGGTGAAAGGCTTCAGCGAGGAGAAGCGCGCCCTGATGGATCCCGGCCTGCTCAAGGCGGCGGAAGTCGGCGCCAATCTCGGGCAGGAAGCCGTGGTGACGGCGATCCACCAGCGCCAGGCGGTGGCGGCGATCATGAACCAGTTCATGGCGAAGTACGACCTGCTGCTCACCCCGACCATGCCCATGACCGCCTTCGCCGTGAACGAGAACGGCGCCTGGGGCGGCGACGGTGTCGACATCGGTTGGACTCCCTTCACGCTGACCTTCAACCTGACGCGCCAGCCGGCCGCGACGATCCCGTGCGGTCTCGACCGCGAGGGGCTGCCGATCGGCCTGCAGATCGTGGGAGCCCATGCGCGTGATGCGCTGGTCCTGCGCGCCGCGGCCGCCTACGAACGGGTCCGTCCGATCCCCGCCCCGCCGATGGCGCATCAGATCTGACACGCGGGAGATCCGACACGCGGGCCTCCGTGCCGGTACCCCCGGCGCGGAGGCGCGGCTAGGCGGAGACACCCAACGCGCTGCGGATCGAGCTGTGGAAGTGGACCAAAGACGGTTCGTTGCGACCGTAGATCACTTCTTCCGTCGCGCCGGACTCGAACCCGATCTGCATGCGTTCGCCCAGCGGGAAGTCTTCCTCGAGAACCGTGCGGATGGCGATGTCGCGATTCTTCTGCCAGTAGGAATCGGGTCTCGCGCTGTCTTCCGGGCGGTACAGGCCGAACTCGATCTCGCAACGGCTCGGGTCGTCGCGATCGGGGAAAGCGCGCCAGACCTCTATGTGGTCGACCTGCCAGATCACGATGCTGTTGGGGAAGAGCTGGTAGATCGCGAGGACGTGCGGAAGGAAATCCCGCTCCTGTTCCGGCAGGGCACGCATTCCCTCTATCGAATTGCGCGCCACGCACATGCGGCCATGTCTTCCCGCACCATCGAACGTGCCGCAATTGCCGATGAAGTACGGCGCGATCGTCTTACGGTGCAAATGCGGGATGTGATAGCCCTCGAGGAAGGTATCCACGGCGAACTTCCAGTTGATGCGCGGCCGCACGCGATCCACCGAGAAGAGCGGATAGCGCCGCAGGTCGAGCGCCGCGAAATCCCTCGCCATGCCGCCGAGCACGTCGTCCACGTCGAGTTCCGCGCTCTCGCCCGGCCTCAGAGGCGTCGCACGCAGGAAAATCATGCCGTGCTTCTCGCCGGCCGGCAGCCGCACCAGGCCATGCGCCGCGACGTCGAGCCCATCGAAGCCGACCTTGTCGGTGACACCGAGCAGCCTGCCCTGCGCGTCGTAGGTCCAGCCATGATAGGGACAGACGAAGGCGCGCGCGTTCCCGCAGCCATCTGCAACCGGCGCGCCGCGATGCCGGCAGATGTTCGCAAAGGCACGGACGATCCCGTCGGCAGCGCGCACGAGAAGCACCGGCATGCCGGCAACATCTTCCGTCAGATAGTCGCCCGCCCGGGGCAGGCGCGACGACAAGCCCAAGAAGAGCGGCATCGCGCGGAAAAGCGCCTCTCGTTCCTGCGTCGCGCGTTCGCGACTCGAATAGGCATCGACCCTGTTGCGGAACAGGTCGTCGGAGAGGTCCGTCGTCCGGCCGTCGATATGGCCGAGCAGCCGCCTCCCGACGGCCAGTTGTTCTTTTCGGTCCATTCGCGAATGTTAGGCCCGGACGGAAAAGGCATCAATCAACGTGAAGACCTCTTCGGGTGACTTGCCGCTCTCCCGCAGGGCGCGAATCGAGAGGTCCTTGTCCCGCTTGGCCAGGCGTCGCCCGCCGGCGTCGGTCAGCAGCCCATGATGCGCATATTGCGGTGCAGCGTAACCGAGCAGCTTCTGCAGCAGGGCATGCACATGTGTCGACGGCAACAGGTCAATGCCCCGAGTCACCAGCGTTACCCCCTGGAGATGGTCGTCTACCGTGACCGAGAGATGATAGCTGGTCGGCGTATCCTTGCGGGCGATCACGAAGTCGCCCAGCAGCAACGGCTGTCCCTCGACCCGGCCCGCCGTCTCATCGAAGAAAGAATATGGCCCCGCCAGTCTCGCCGCGCGATCTGCATCGAGGCGCATGCAATGTTCCTGGCCGGCGGCCAGGCGAAGGCGGCGCTCGTCGTTCGAAAGATGGCGGCAGGTGCCGGGATAGAGCGGACCGTCCGGCCCCATCGCAGCCGGATGCGGCGCACTCGTCGAAGCGGCGATATCGGCCCTGGTGCAGAAGCAGGGGTAAATCAGCCCACGATCGTCGAGTTCGTCCAGCACCCTGCCATAGTCGCCGAAATGATCGGATTGGCGGCGCACCTCGCCATCCCATTCCAGTCCCAGCCAGCGCAGGTCGTGCAGCATGGCCGTCTCGTACTCGCGCCGGCAACGCCGGATATCGATGTCCTCGATCCGCACCAGAAAGATGCCGCCCGCATCGCGTGCGCGCCGCCAGGCGATACGAGCCGAATAGGCGCTGCCGAGATGGAGTTCGCCCGTCGGACTGGGAGCGAAGCGCGTGACGACGGTCATGATCCGACGTTACAGCGCCCCCTCGCCGCGTGCTATGGCGGGAGCACAATGGCCAGAACGGCATCCAAGACGGCACGTCCGAAAATCTCTCCCGCGCTCCCTGGCGTCGTCCTCGACCAGACGACGCTGAAGCGCGCGCTGGCCGAGCTCGCGGCCGCCGATCCCGACATCGCCAGGGCCCTCGAAGAGGCGGGCCATCCCGAGCTGCGCGACATGCCGACCGGCTTTGGCGGGCTGATGCGCTCGATCGTGGGCCAGCAGGTCTCGGTCCATGCCGCGCGCAGCATCTGGCTGCGGCTCGAAGCCGCCGTGCCGTCGATGCAGCCGTCAGCCTTCCTGGCCATGAGCGACGAGCAGCTGCGCGCCGTCGGTCTCTCGGCCGCCAAGATGAAGTACGGACGCAGTTTGGCCACCGACATCGTCGAGGGGCGCATCTCGTTCGATGCCTTGCACGAACTCGACGATACGGCGGCCATTGCCATGCTGACCCAGGCCAAGGGGATCGGCCCCTGGACCGCGGAGATCTACCTGATGTTCGCGCACGGCCGGCCCGACATCATGCCGGGGCTGGATCTCGGTCTGGTCGTGGCGGCGCAGCACCTCAAGAAGCTGCGCACCCGCCCCGACGCAAAGCGGCTTCTCAAAATTGCCGAGGCCTGGCGGCCGTGGCGCAGCGCGGCCGCGCTCGTGCTCTGGCACTATCGCCGCAACATGCCGGACTGGAGCGCGAGGGAGAAAAAGACATGAAGAAGATCGACGGTCCCACCCATGGGCCGCAGGCCGGTGGCAAACCCGGACATCTCGCGATCCTGCTGCACGGCTATGGCGCGGATGGCAACGACCTGATCGGACTGGCCCCCGTGCTGGCGCCGCTGATGCCCGATGTCGTGTTTCATGCCCCCAACGCGCCCTACCCGTGCGAAGGCAACCCGATGGGCTTCCAGTGGTTCGGCATCTCGCGACTCGATCCTGCCATCGCGGCAGCCGGCGTGCGGTCGGCGGCCCCCTTCGTCGAGTCGTTCCTCGACGAAACGATGGAGAGGCATGGCCTCGACGAGTCGAAGACCGTCCTGATCGGTTTCAGCCAGGGCACGATGATGGCGCTGCATGTCGGCCTGCGGCGCAAAAAGCCACTCGCCGGAATCGTCGGCTTCTCCGGCATGCTGGCCGCACCCGAAGCGCTGGAAGTCGAAATCCAGTCGAAGCCGCCGGTCCTGCTGGTGCATGGCGACAGCGACGAGATGCTGCCCGCCGCGCTCACCCAACAGGCCGCCCGGACGCTGCAGTCGAACGGTGTCGATGTCGGCGTGCACATCGCCAAGGGGGTGGGACACGGCATCGACCAGAGCGGCTTGAGCCATGCGGCGCGGTTCCTGCTCAACGTGTTCGACCTGCCGGTGCCGAAATGAGCGGGAAGACCGTCGCCGGGACCGTCAAACCGGGCTTCGAGCGCGTGGCAGAGGCGTTCGCCGAGAACTTCGAACGGAAGGGAGAGGTCGGCGCCTCGGTCTGCCTCACCGTCGGCGGCGAGACCGTCGTCGATCTCTGGGGTGGCGTCGCCGAGCAGAAGACCGGCAAGCCGTGGACGCGCGATACGCTGTCGATCGTCTTCTCCTGCACCAAAGGCGCGACGGCCCTGTGCGCTCATGTCCTCGCCTCGCGCGGCGATCTCGACATCGACGCCCCTGTTGCGGAGCTGTGGCCCGAATTCGCCCGGCACGGCAAGGAACGCGTCACCACGCGCATGATGCTCGACCATTCCTCGGCCGTGCCTGCGGTCCGCGCCAAGGTGAAGGAAGACGGTCCTTACGACTGGGCCTACATGACCGGGCGCCTGGCCGACGAGGTCCCGTTCTGGGAACCCGGCACGCGAAACGGCTATCACGGTTTCACCTTCGGCTGGACGGTCGGCGAGATGGTGCGGCGCGCCAGCGGCAAGTCGCTGGGGGCATTCTTCCGCGACGAGATCGCCGATCCGCTCGGGCTCGATTTCTGGATCGGCCTCCCCGAGGAGATGGAGCCGCGCGTCGCCCCCATCGTTCCTCACGTCTACAAGGCGGCCGACGCGGTGACGCCCTTCATGCGCGATCTGGCGACAGACAAGGAATCGATCGCGGCACTGTTCTACTTCAACAACGGCGCCTGGCGATCGGGCGGCGCGAACTCGCGCGCCGGCCATGCCGCGGAGATCGGCGCCGCCAATGGCATCACCAACGCCCGGGGCCTCGCCGGCATGTATGCGCCGCTTGCCAATGGCGGCGGCAACCTCGTCGACGCGAAGACGCTTGCGCGCATGGGCGAAGTCTCGATGGCCACTCACGACGATGCCACGTTGCGTATCCCGACGCGCTTCGCCCTGGGCTTCATGAAGTCGATGGACAACCGCAGGCGCAGCCTCGCCGCGACCCTGTGGGGCGAGGATTGCGACAGCGTGATCCTCGGCGGTACGGCGTTCGGGCATGTCGGGGCGGGCGGCTCGCTAGGCTTTGCCGACCCGGCGGCCGGCCTGTCCTTCGGTTACACCATGAACCGCATGGGTCCGGGCCTGCTGATGAACGAGCGCGGGCAGGCGCTGGTCGACGCCGCCTACCGCTCGCTGGGATACGCGAGCAAGGATGCCGGCGTGTGGATGAAGTGACTTCGGAGCCTGCCACCGCACACAGGCTCCGCAGAACGGTCGGAATCCCGGAGCCTACCCCGTTCTCTCCCGGAACCGGCAGAGCATGATCCCCGTCTTCCGGCCATTGAAGGATCCCGCCGTCGCCACGGTCTGGTGCGGCCTCGCCGCCTCGACGGTCGGCGAAGACTTGTTCCGCGTCGCCGTCGTCTGGATCGCGGCTGAGCAGATCGGCAATGCGGCCGGCTACGTCAACGCCACCCAGTACGCGGCCATGCTGGTGGTCGGCCTGCTGGGCGCGTCGCTGTTCGACCGGTGGCGGCCCGACCGCGCCATGATCGGCGCAAAATACGCCAGCGCCGGGTTGGCACTGATACCCGTCATCGGCTTCTACATGTGGGACGTCTCCATCGCGCTCCTCGTGCTCTCCGTGATGGGCCTGGCGGCCATGCGCATGGTCTTCACCCCGGCGCTCCAGTCCGCGGTGCCGGTGCTGGTCGCCAGCCGCGACGCCATGCAGGCGATCAACGGCCTGTTCGACGCGACGTGGCGGCTGGCACGTCTCATCGGACCGATGCTAGCCGCGGTGCTTAATACGTTGCTGCCCGTCATCCATTTCCTGTCGATCACGGCCGTGGGATTCCTGCTCTCCGCGGTGGCGATCTGGGCGGTGCGCGACAGGCTCGTCGGCCCGGATTACAAGCCGCGAACAGGCCGCCCTGGCTGGCGCGGCGCCTGGGACGCGCTGCTCGACGGCGCCCGCCTGATGTTGCGCGAGCGCACGATGGGCGCCCTGCTGCTGGTCAACGCGACCGCCAACGGTCCCTGGAGTGTCGCGCTCCAACTCTGCATCGCCTTGATGGTGGTCGAGCACAATCCGCATCTCTTCGGCTTCCAGGGACTGGCCGCGCTCGGCCTGGTGGTCGGCAGCTGCGGCGTCGGCGATGTCGTCGGCAACCTCGTCGCCGGCAGCGTCCGCTTCCGCCGGCCCCTCTCGACCATGTTCCTGGGCTATGTCGCGATGGGCACCGGCTTCGCCCTGATCGCCGTCGCGGCATGGAGCCTCGACAATCCCTACAAGCTGCCCGCCATGATGCTCGCCGGGTTGATCTCGGGCTTCGGCGGTCCGTTCTTCTTCATCCCCATGATCACGCGCATGCAGACCGTATTTCACGGCACCGAGATCGCCCGGGTGTTCCGGCTGCGTCTCGCCGTGATGGCGGGGTCCATGCTGCTCTTCAATCTTGCCGCCACACCGCTATTCGACCTGATCGGACCGACGACGACCGAGTTCGCACTCGGCCTGATGCTGCTCTTTCTGGGCGCCGGCGGGTACGTCGTGATGCGGCGGCGCGAACCTACTCCCTAAAACGCACTTGCGGGAAACGCCGTGTATTGATAGCGTCTTTCAATACACAGCGTTACCCTGAAGGCATTCGCTATGGCCAAGCCCTTTCCCACTGATAATCCGTTCCTTCGCGGCTACTTCGCGCCGGTGAACACCGAGGCGGATGCGGGCCATCTCCAGATCACTGGCGACATGCCACGCGAGCTGTGCGGGACGCTCTACCGCAACGGACCCAATCCGCAATTCGCACCGCGCGGTCCCTACCACTGGTTCGGGGGCGACGGCATGATCCACGCCTTTCACATCGAAAATGGCAATGTCTCCTACAAGAACCGCTGGGTCCGGACGCCCAAGTGGAAGATCGAGAATGAGGAAGGCGAAGGTCTGTCCGGGACGTTCGGCAATCCGCGCTATACCGACCCGCGCGTGATGGCGCTCAACTCCACCATCGCCAACACCAACATCGTCTGGCACGGCGGCAAGCTGCTGGCCCTCGAGGAGGCCCACGCGCCTTTCTCGCTCGATCCCGCGAGCCTGATGCCGGTCGGGCCCAAGGACGGGGGGTACGAGACATTCGGCGACAAACTTGTCGGCCCCTTCACCGCCCATCCTAAGCTCGATCCCGAGACCGGCGAGATGGTCTTCTTCGGCTATTCGGCCAAGGGACGGTTCACCAGGGAAGTGAGCCTCCAGACCGTCACCTCAGACGGCACCGTGACGCGCGCGGAGATTCTCGACGGGCCTTTCCCCTCCATGATCCACGACTTCGCGGTCACCCGGAACTGGATCGTCATACCGATCTTCCCTCTCACCTCGTCGATGGAGCGCGCCATGGGCGGGCTGCCGCCCTTTGCCTGGGAACCGGACAAGGGTACGCACATCGCGTTCGTGCCGCGCAAGGGCAGCGTCGCCGACGTGAAGTGGGTGACGGCACCGCCATCCTACGTGTTCCACCCGATGAACCATTTCGAGACGGAGGACGGCAGGATCGTGATCGACGTCATGAAATACGACGTCGCGCCGCTCTTTCCGCTGCCCGACGGCTCGCCCTCGACGAAGGAGCCGCCGGCGGCCCGCCTGTTCCGCTGGATCTTCGACCTCGGTGGCCAGGGCAACACCTTCCGCGAGGAGCAGCTCGACGACCGCGCCGGCGAGTTCCCGCGCTTCGACGAGCGCTTCTGCATGAGCGACTACCGCCATGGCTGGATCGTGTCGGGCAATATCACCCATGCCGGGGTCCGCCGAAGCGAAGGCATCACGCATTACGACCTCAAGTCAGGCACCAATGCGACATGGCAGGCTGGCGACGACGACCGGTTCGGCGAGCCCGTCTTCGTGCCGCGTCACGCCACAGCTCCAGAGGGCGACGGGTGGGTCCTCGCGACGATCTTCCGCTCGGCCGAGGGCCGCAGCGATCTGGCGGTGTTCGAGGCGACCGACATTGCGCGGGGCCCGGTGGCGCTGGCCCATCTCAGCAGCCGGGTCCCCGCCGGCTTCCATGGCAACTGGCGTCCCGGTACGCTCTGACCATGATCATCGTTCATCACCTGAACAATTCCCGCTCCCAGCGCATCCTCTGGATGCTCGAGGAGCTCGGCGTCGACTACGACGTGAAGCGTTATGAGCGCGAGCCGTCGATGCAGGCGCCGGCCAGCCTCAGGGCCGTCCACCCTCTGGGCAAGTCTCCCGTGGTCGTCGATGGAGACAAGACGCTGGCCGAGTCCGGGGCCATCCTCGAATACCTGTCCGAGACCTATGGCGGCGGCCGGTTCACGCCGCCGTCCGGAACGCCAGAACGACTGCGCTACACCTACTTCCTGCATTATGCGGAAGGCTCGCTGATGCCGCTCCTCCTGATGAAGCTGGTCTTCGGGCGCCTGCCGAGCCGCGTCCCATTCCTGATGCGTCCTGTCGCACGGGCCATCGCGGGGGGTGCGGAGAAGACCCTGCTCGGCCCGCAGATCGCCAATCACTTCGCCTTCCTGGAAGGCGAATTGGCCCAGCGCGAATGGTTCGCCGGCAGCGATTTCTCCGCCGCCGACGTCCAGATGAGTTTTCCCCTGGAGGCAGCCACGGCACGCGCTGGCCTTGGCAACCGGTATCCGCGCCTGAAGTCGTTTCTCGACCGCATACACGCGCGCCCGGCCTATGCCCGGGCGCTGGAACGCGGCGGCGCCTACGAACTGATGAAGTAGCGACGCTTCCGGCAGAGCGTGCTAGGTCCAATTCCAACATAGCGAACAATTTCTCCAAGGAGCGAAACGATGTCCCTCCCCGCCCTGCTGCGCGACAACCTCTCGGTGCCGGTGGTCGGCGCGCCGCTCTTCATCGTGTCCAATCCCGATCTCGTCATCGAACAGTGCAAGGCCGGCGTGGTCGGCTCCTTTCCCGCGCTCAACGCGCGTCCCAAGGAAATGCTGGAAGAGTGGCTGAAGCGCATTACCGGCGAGCTGGCCGAGTACAAGGCGAAGCATCCGGAGAAGAAGGTCGCCCCGTTTGCCGTGAACCAGATCGTGCACAGCTCCAACGACCGCCTCCAGCACGACATCGACATGTGCGAGAAATACAAGGTGCCGATCCAGATCACGTCGCTGCGCGCGCCGGACGATGTGGTCAAGTCGGCCCATCGTTATGGCTGTCTCGTATTCCACGACGTGACGAACGTCGCGCATGCCAAGCGTGCGCTGCAGGCGGGTGTCGACGGGCTGATCCTGGTCTGCGCAGGCGCCGGCGGGCATGCCGGCCGCCTTTCTCCCTTCGCGCTCGTCCCGGAGGTGCGGCAGTTCTACGACGGTACGATCCTGCTCTCGGGCTCGATCTCCAATGGAGCGTCCGTGCTGGCGGCGCAGGCGATGGGTGCCGATCTGGCCTATCTCGGCACCCGCTTCACGGCGTCGAAGGAAGGCAATGCCACCGATGCCAACAAGCAGTGCATCATCGACTCGGCAGGCGAAGAGATCGTGTACACCAACCTCTTCACCGGCGTGCATGGCAACTATCTGAAGCGCAGCGTCGCCGCCGCCGGCCTGGATCCGGATGCGCTGCCGGAGGCCGACAAGAGCAAGATGAATTTCGGCTCGGGCGGCAACATGAAGACCAAGGCCTGGCGCGACATCTGGGGTGCCGGCCAGGGCGTCGGCCAGATCCATGACGCGCCGCCCGCCGCAGAGATCGTGGCCCGCCTCAAGGCCGAGTACGAGGCGGCCCGCGCCGCCCTGTTCGCCGGCGAGACCGTGCCGACCGCGCTGAAGCAGGCGGCCGAGTAGTCGCCCCTTTACGATCCGGAGTCAGCGGCCGACCAGCGCGGCCGCGGTCTTCTCTTCGTTCGCGAGATAGGCTGCGATTGCATCCTCGCCATTGAGCGAACGGTCGGGCTCCCGTCCGTCGCCATGTGCGATGAGTTGCAGGCAGAACCAGCCAAGTCCGGCTTTTGCCGGAACGATCTCGTCCTCGTAGGCGATAGCCCTGTCCGCGCCAGCCAACAGTTTGTTAGGCAGGTCGGTGTCGACGCACATCGGCCGTCCGAGGCCGATCATATCGCACGCTCCCTCCTCGAGAGCCGCCTCCATGGCAGCGCGCGACCTGAAGCCGCCGGTCAACATGATCGGCACCGTGGCCGCTTTCTTGATGAGGCGCGCATACTCGATGAAGTAGGCCTCGCGCCGCACCGTGCTTTCCTTTGCACCGGCGCCCATCATCGCGGGCTTCTCGTAGTTACCGCCCGAAACCTCGATCAGGTCGACCGAAGCATTTCCAAGCCATTCAACCACCTGCAGCGCATCGTCGTTGGAGAACCCGCCCTGCTGGAAATCGGACGAGTTGAGCTTCACGGAAATGCAGAAGGCGGGCGCGGTCGCCTCGCGAACCGCCTGCACGATGTCGAGCAGAAGGGATGCGCGGGCCGCCAGACCGCCACCCCACCGGTCCTCCCGTCGATTGACCAGCGGCGTCAGGAACTGGCTGAGCAGATAGCCGTGGGCCGCATGGATCTGGACACCGGTGAAGCCGGCTTCGTGCGCCACCGACGCGGCGTTGGCGAAGCGGCGCGGGATGTCGTCGACCTCCTCCGCCGTCATGGCGCGCGGCGGTGCAAACGCGCTTTCCGGCAGGGCGAGCGGCACGGCCGACGGCGCCACGGGCAGGTCGCAGACACGCCGCGGGGTCTGGCGGCCCGGATGATTGATCTGCATCCAGAGCTGCGTGCCGTGCCGCGTGCCCGCCGCGGCGTAGGCCCGCAACGCCTCCTGGCCGCCATTGTCGTCGATCACGACATTGCCGGGCCGCTCCAGGTATCGTCGATCCACCTGCACATTGCCGGTCACGACCAGGGCGGCCCCTCCGTCCGCCCATTTGCCGTAGAGCCTGACGTGACGCTCGGTGGCACGGTTCATCGGATCGGCAAGCCCTTCGGTGAGCGGCGCCTTGCCGATGCGGTTCTTCAGGACGACGCCGTTGGGAAGGGTGAGGGTGCGCGCGAGTTGTGACATCTGGCGACTTTGCCAAAGCCTTCGCCGCCCTGCTAGGGAACGTCCTGCATGATCCGTCAGCTTTACGACTGGGTGATACGCCTCGCCCAGCACCGCCACGCGATCCCCGCCATGGGGGCCGTCTCCTTCATGGAGAGCTCCTTCTTTCCCATACCGCCGGACGTGATGCTGATCCCGATGGTCCTCGCCAATCGGGCGAAGGCCTTCACCATCGCGGCTGTCTGTACGGTCTGCTCGGTTCTCGGCGGATTGCTGGGCTATGCGATCGGCTACTATTTCTTCGAGACGCTGGGCGAGTGGGTCGTCAGGACCTACGGCCTTCAACAGGGGCTCGCGGCGTTCCGGCATGGCTTCGAGGAGTATGGAATCTGGATCATCCTCATCAAGGGATTGACCCCGATCCCCTACAAGCTGGTGACCATTGCCTGCGGGGCGGCGCATTTCGACCTCTTCACCTTCGTCTGGGCCTCCATCGTAACCCGTGGCCTGCGGTTCTTCCTGGTCGCCGCCCTGCTCTACAGATACGGCGAGCCCATCCGCACCTTCGTCGAGGAAAGATTGACGCTGCTGACATGGCTGTTCCTGATCGCCCTGGTCGGCGGTTTCGCCGTGGTCCGCTTCGTTTTCTAGCGGGACACGCCCAGTCCGCCCGTCGCACCCGGTTCGCGGTAACGTGTTCGTGCGACGGGGCTGAGACATTGCGCCCTGCCCGTCCCGCATCGCGGTTGCTACAATGACCTCCATGACACGCGGAAACGCCCTTCCCCTTCCGAGCCAGCTCGGGATCCTGGCCGTCGTCGGCAGCGGTGCCCTGCTGGGCGGCGCCCTTTTCTTCCAATATGTGCTGGGCTTCCCTCCCTGCGAGATGTGCCACTGGCAGCGATGGCCCCACATCGTGGCGATCGTCGCCGGGTTGCTGGCCATCACGGCCTATTCGCGGCCGCGCACCGGCGCGATGTGGGTGCTGGTCGCCGTCGCTGCGCTGCTTGTCACGTCGGGGATCGGGATCTTCCATGTCGGCGTCGAACAGCAATGGTGGCAGGGCCCGCAAGCCTGCTCCGGAACGATCCCGCGAGGTCTGTCGGCGGAGGAACTCAAGAAGTACCTGTTCAGCGCGAAGATGGTTCGTTGCGATCAGATCGCCTGGTCGCTGTGGGGAATCTCGATGGCCGGCTGGAACGCCATCCTGTCGCTGGGGCTGGCGCTCCTCCTGGGCGCTGGCGTCGCCCGGAGTGCGAGGACGCTGCCATGAAGACCGCCGAACAGCGCAATCCGGGCGATCCCGACGCCCGCCGGATCGTCGAAAGGACGATCCGGGTCGACCAGGCCGGCGAGTTCGGCGCGGTCAGGATCTACGAAGGCCAGCTTGCCGCCCTCCGCTGGACCGGGCGCGGCCGGACCGAGGCGGCGCGCAAGATCGAGCACATGGCGCAACAGGAGCGGGAGCACAACAAGACCTTCGACCGGCTGCTCGTCGAGCGCCGCGTCCGGCCGACGGCCCTCTCGCCGTTGTGGCATGTCGCGGGCTTCGCGCTGGGCGCCGCAACGGCGCTGATGGGCGAAAAAGCCGCGATGGCCTGCACCGTCGCCGTCGAAGAAACGATCGAGGAACACTACGCCAGCCAGGCGGCGCGCCTCGGCGAGGACGAGGCGGAACTGCGGGCCACGGTCGAGAAATTCCGGGACGAAGAGCTCGAACATCGTGACGAAGCGCTTGCCTCGGGCGCCGAGCAGGCGCCGGGCTACCAGCCGCTGTCTGCAGCCATCAAGGCAGGCTCCCGGCTGGCGATCTGGCTGTCGACCCGGATCTGACGTTTGGGGGATTCCCCGGACTCGCGACCAAGCGCCAGCAGACTTGCGATCGTCCAGTTGCCGAAGAGCGAGTGGCTTTCCTAACCCTGGTCGAGTTCGGAATCCCAATAGAGAAAGTCGCGCCAGCTTTCGTGCAGGTAGCCCGGCGGAAAGCCGCGGCCATTCTCCTGCAGAAGCTGCGTCGACGGCTCGCCGGGCGTACACCGCAGATGCATGCCGCTCTCGCTGAGCAGCCGGTTGCCCTTGAGCAGATTGCAGGGGCTGCAGGCGGTGACCACGTTGCCCCAGTTGGTACGACCGCCGCGCGACTTCGGCACGACATGGTCGAACGTCAGCTCGTTGGTCGCGAAGTCGCCGTTGCAGTACTGGCAGGTGAAGCGGTCGCGCAGGAACACGTTGAACCGCGTGAACGCCGGCCGGCGAGCCGCAGGGACGTATTCCTTGAGCGCGATGACGCTGGGCAACCGCATCTCGAAGGTCGGGCTGTGGATCGTCCGCTCGTACTCGGAGATGACGCTGACGCGATCGAGGAAGACCGCTTTCACGGCGTCCTGCCACGACCAGATCGATAGCGGGAAATACGACAAGGGCCGAAAGTCGGCGTTGAGCACCAGCGCATGGCAGGACTCAAGGCCGGGCGTCACGGTCAGGCCCGCCGCCGTTGGACTGGACTACTCGGAAACTCGATTCGACCAGACATGCCGCGCATTGTGGCCAAGCTCTCCGGGAAACACAATATGTCGATCAGCCGCTGAGCGATCCATATTCCCCACGAAAGCGTGACACCTTGATGGCAGAACGCGCGTCCGGCTGGCTATCGGGTGAGACGTTCGCGCGCACCCGCTTCGGATCCGAGCGAACCGGCTGCCAGCAGCAATGCTCCCACCGACAGCAGCATCACCGCGCCATACCCCCCCGTCAGATCGTGCAGCACCCCGCCGATCCAGGCGCCTAGAAAACCGCCCAGCCCCATACCGATGCCGATCAGGCCATAGATCCTGCCGAAATGGGATCCCCGATAACGCAGCGTGGCGAGCGCCGAGATCATCGGACCGCGCGAGCCCATGCTGCTGCCGAACAGGACGACATACGCCCACAGCCAGAATTCGTCGCCCGGCCCGCCCACGAGAGCCAGCGCCCCGACGCCGACGATCGAGCAGCCATAGGCCAGCAGTGCGGCGATCCGCCGGCCACCACGATCGCTCAGCCAGCTGAAGCCGATCATGCCGAGCGGCGTCAGCAGGCCAGCAACCGCCAATGCCCGCGCCGCATAAGCTCCGTCGATGCCGCGCTCGAGGAGGTAGACCATTGTCTGGGGGACAAGGCAGAAGATGCCGACGGAGGTCAGGAAGAACGAGCTGGTCAGGGCCCAGAACGGCCAGTCGCGCAAAGCCTCGGCGACGGTCGGGCCACGCCCGCCGGGCCCTGCTTTCGGCATCACGAACCCCGGCGCACCAGCCTCGATTCGCCGCCAGGGAAGGACCAGAAGCAGCGGAACGAAGGCGGCGCTGAAGCAGGCAAAAACGATGTAGGCCTGTCGCCATCCCTCGGTCGCGATCAGATGCTGCGCCAGCGGGAACGTCGCCATGGCGCCGACCCCGGACGCCGACCACGATACCGCAAGCGGTACGCCGATCCGGTCCGGCGGGAACCACCGGCCGATCAGCGAGGAGCTCAGCACGCCCGACAGAGAGGCGCTGCCGAACCCCATGACCAGTCCCAGCCCGAGATAGAGATGCCACAGCGCAGTCGCCTGCGAGGCACTGGCCGTCGCCAGCGCCGACGCGATCACGCCGCCGACGGTAAGGGCACGCAGGCCAAACCTGTCCATGATCCAGCCGGTGATCGGAGCCGCAATCCCCCCCACCAGCAGCGCAAAGCTATAGATCAGCGTGACCGAGGCGCGATGGGCGTCGAACGCCTGCTGCAGGGACGGCACGAACACGACGAACGTATCGCTGATCGAACGGCCGGCGATACCGAGCGCAAAACAAAGCGCGACGAGCGCCCACGGCATAGCCGAACCCATGTCCCAACCTCGACGAGAGCGGCAATCGGATCAAGCGGGATGCGGGACCGGCAGGCTTGCAATCTCCGCATGCGCGCGTCACGTTCCGCCGCGCGGAGGACCCCAGTGATCGATACGCTCGTCATTCAAAGCGGCTTTAACGGACCGCGGCTGTCCGGCAACGGCGGCTACGTGGGCGGAGTGATGGCCGAGCGCTATCGCCGCGCCTTCGGCGTCGATGGCGCCGTCGAGATCACGCTGCGTGCTCCGGTCCCCGTCGAGACCCCTCTCCAGGTCGTTCGGGACGGCGAGGCTTTGTCTTTGCGCGACGGAGAGACGCTGATCTGCGAAGCGCGCGCCGGATCGGTCGACGCCCTCTCGCCGCCGGGCCCTCCCTCGGATTGGGACGAGGTCATGCGTCGCAACGAGGCCGGCGGCAGCGAGGCGGACAGCGACTTCCATCTCTGCCTCGTCTGCGGTCGCGGTCGCGCCATCGGCGACGGCCTGCGCGTGTTCGGCACACCCGGGCCCGGTTCCGGTCGCTCGCTCTCCTGCTACCTGCCCCATGCCAACCATGCGGACGATGACGGCCTTATCCGTCCCGAGTTCCTGTGGGGAGCCCTCGACTGTCCCGGCGCCTGGGCTGCACAGGATCCCGACGATTGGCGGCCCGCCCTGACCGGCCGCATGACGGCTCGGGTCTTCGACAGACCCCGTGCAGGCGAACGTTGCGCCGTCGTCGGCTGGAAGCTCGGCGAAGAAGGCCGCAAGCTCTTTTCTGGAACCGCGCTCTATACCGAGTCGGGACGGCTCTGTGCGGTCGCCCACTGCGTCTGGATCGTCCTGCGCTCCTAACGGACGCGCACGAAGATGACGGCGACCTGGTCGGCATAGGCCTGCTGCCAGCCCGGCAGCCGGGCCAGCAACCGGTTCACGGGCTGGTCGGGCGGCATCAAGGTCCAGTCGATGCGATGGCGGTCGAGAAGCTGCTCGAGCGCCTCGCCACCCCGCAGGTTGATCGTTTCGGCCGAGCGCTTGATGAAATCGCCGCCGTAGAGTTCGCCCCGCCCATCGATGAACGTGGGCACCCCGGCATGGATCAGATACCCGCCAAAATCGTAGTGGTTGAGCACGCGGCCCGACAGGTTGGTCTGGCGGGCGAAGGCCATGGCGGCCGACGGCATCGTCTCCGACGGCGGCGTGACGCCGGCATACCGGATGATTCCCGCCGAGAAGATCGCACAAAGCAGAAGAGCCAACACGATCGCGCCGGCACCGGCCGGACGCGCCAGGGAAGCCGCCTGATCCGCCAGCGAGAGGCTGCGACCGCCGCAGGCCGGATCGGGGCACAAGGAGGGCCATTGGCGTGCCAGGAGCGGCGCGATCGCCAGCGGGGCCAGCATCGCCAGAAGCTCGGCGTGGCGGGCATAGCGCAGGTAAAGATGCAACAGGCCGAGAACGATCAGAAGCCGCAACACCGGCAGCTTCAGCCCGCGCGACAGGGCGGCATAGAGCGCGATCAGCAGGATCATCTCCTGCATCGGCTGCTTCTGGAAATCCGGTGAGCGCCATTCCGCAATCATCGAGAGCGTATCGCCGATGGCGAAGATGCGGAAAGCGGCGAGGATCGACTCGGGGCCATAGGGCGTGATGCATGCCGCCGCCACGGCACCTGCGCCGAACTTCGCCCAGGCGACCAACAATGCCTTGCGCTCCACCGCATCGCGGGCACCAACGACAGCTTCGACCGCAAAGGCACCCGCGAGCAATAGGCCGAGGGTGGATCCGCCATGGAGGTTGGCCCACAACAGCATGGCGAGCAGCAGAACGGGCTCCGGCGTCCGTCGCTCCTCGACCGCGCGCACGAGCCCGGCGACCCACAACAGCATGAAGGGAAAAGCCAGCACGTGCGGCCGCGCCAGGAAATGGGGCGCCGTCATCATTACTGCCGCCCCGACGAGCAACGCCGCCGGCAGCGGCTTGAGGTCCCTCAGCACGAGCCTCATCAGCAGACCGAAGCTGACGCCGAGTGCCGCCGCGGCGAGCACGACCACGCCACCCCACCCGCCAAGGCGAAACGCAAGGGCCATGAGGAGTTGGGACAGCCATTCCTTCGCGATCCAGGGTTGGCCGTAGAAAGTGAAAGAGAAAGGATCGGTCGTCGGCACCGTCCGGTGGGCCAGAATCCAGTTGCCGACGGCGATGTGCCAATGACTGTCCGGATCGCCCAGCAGGGGCAGGCCGCTGCCGTTCGCCAGGCACAGAAAGATCAATAGTCCGATAGCGAGCGGCCAGGAGAGCGCCCAGGTCGAGATCGGGCGAGCAAGCGCAGGCGCGGCCTCCGGATATTCGCGGGGGACCGAGAGGCCCGAGGTGACGGCCATCAAGCCTGCTCCAAAACGACTCGAGGAATTATGTCTAATTATTTGATATACAATATCTTTTGAACTTACACCAGATTTTCCAATTGCGGGCTGATAGGTTGGCGCGATGCAGGCTGTCCCCTTTCTCAAGGACCTGGTCCTGGTCGGCGGCGGTCATGCGCACGTCCACGTGCTGAAGAGCTTCGGCATGAAGCCGATGCCTGGCGTTCGACTGACCCTGATCGGCCGGGACATCGAGACGCCGTACTCGGGGATGATTCCGGGCTTCGTGGCCGGCCTCTACAGCTTCGACGAATGCCATATCGACCTCATGAAGCTTTCCGCCTGGACCGGCGCCAGGCTCGTCCATGCGGAAGCGGTCGGCCTGGATCGCCAGCGCCGGCTTGTCCTCCTCAAGGATCGTCCTCCGATTTCCTATGACGTCGTGTCGATCGACATCGGCGCCGCGCCGAACCTCGAGGCGATCGACGGCGCGCGCGAAAACGCAACGCCCGTGAAGCCCATCGCCGAGTTCGGCCGACGGTGGCTTGCCTTCGTCGACCGCGCGCGGCGGCATCGCGGCCCTTTGCGGGTCACTGTCGTAGGCGGTGGCGCAGGGGGTGTCGAACTCGCCCTCGCGATCGATCATCGGTTGCGCGAGGTCGCCCGCTTGGCCCAGGTTGCGGTCACGCTCGCGACGCAGGGGGAGATTCTCTCCAACCAGGCCCCTGCCGCCCGCCGCCGCATCCGCAACATCCTCGAACGACGCGGCATCGGCCTGGTCGAACGGGCGGCGACACGGCGTATCGACGACATGGCCATCCATCTCGCTTCGGGAGAAATCATTCCGAGCGACGATGCTTTCGTGGTCACGGATGCCGCCGCGTCGCATTGGCTGTCCGGCACGGGCCTGCCTCTCGACGAACGCGGATTCCTGCTGGTCGCGCCGACGCTTGCCTCGACGGGCGATCCTCTGGTCTTCGCCGCCGGCGACTGCGCGACGGTGGACAGCCATCCGCGTCCGAAGGCCGGCGTCTTCGCCGTCCGCCAGGGGCCGCCTCTCGCGCGCAATCTCCGCGCCGCCTTGCTCGGCCGCACGCCCGAGCCGTTCACGCCGCAGAAGCGTTATCTGTCGATCCTCGGCACGGGTGACGGCAATGCGGTCGCGACACGCGGCCGCTTCGCGATCGAGGGGCGCTGGGTCTGGCGTTGGAAGGACCATATCGATCGCAAATGGATGCGGATGTACCGGGAGCCGCCGACGCGGCAAATGACCCGGCAGCCAGCCGAAGCCCGCCCCGATCCGGCTCTCGCCGGCCGGGAGTCGCAACAGTTGCTCGCCGACATCGGCATGCGCTGCGGCGGGTGCGGCGCAAAGGTCGGCGCGGGGGTCCTGGCGCGTGTCCTCGCGCGGCTTGGACCGTCCGGCGCGACAGGCGTCGCATTGGGGCTGGAGGCGCCAGACGATGCGGCCCTGATCGAAGTACCGGCCGGACAGACCCTGGTGCAGTCAGTCGACTTCTTCCGGACTTTCGTTGCAGATCCCTTTGTGTTCGGCGAGATCGCGGCGGTGCATGCGCTGGGCGACCTGTGGGCCATGGGCGCGAAGCCGCACAGCGCTCTCGCGCTTGCCGTCGTGCCCGCCGCCGCCGAGCGGTTGATGGAGGAAGATCTCTTCCAGATGCTTGCGGGCGCCCGCCGCATCCTCGACGAGGCAGGCTGTGCGTTGATCGGCGGCCATTCCGGCGAAGGGCCCGAAGCCGCGCTCGGGTTTTCAGTGAATGGTCTGGTGCCGCAAGGCCGCGCCCTCCGGAAAGGTGGCCTGCGGCCCGGCGACCAACTCGTCCTGACGAAAAAGCTCGGCACGGGTGTGCTGTTTGCCGGCGCGATGCGCGGCGCCGCCAGAGGGGCCTGGATCGCCGCAGCGTTGGCTTCCATGAGGCAGCCGTCGGGCGACATCGCGCACTTCATGACGGAGAGAGGGGCACGTGCCTGTACCGACGTCACGGGGTTCGGTCTCGCCGGTCACCTCGTGGAGATGGTCCGCGCAAGCAGGGATGTGGCCGTTGCCCTCCGGCTCGATTCGCTGCCTGTTCTCGATGGCGCCATCGAGTTGTTCCGCGAAGGCTATGCAAGCTCCCTGCAGACGGAAAACCTGCGGGCACGTCATCTGATGGATGGCCTCGACCGCGTGGGCGCGCATGAAAAACTGCCGCTGCTGTTCGACCCTCAAACCGCCGGGGGTCTCCTCGCGGCACTCCCGCCCGAGGTGGACTTGCCTTCAGGCGCTGTCCGTATCGGCACCGTCATCGCAGCTCCAGGCGGGGCATCGGCCGAGCTTATCACCCTGTCGTAGAAACTTTTGGCGCTTTAAAGCGTTAAGGGCGTCGCAATGCGCAGGGAGGAAAGCTCATGGCGAAGAAAACGACAAACAGGGTTGTCGATACCGTGGCGGACGCAGTGGTGCGCGCCGAGATCGCGGTCGTGCGCGCGGGACGCAAGGCCGTGAAGGCCGTTCAGCGGGGAGTCGAAGCCGGAGCACGCAAGGCGGGTGTGGCAGGAAAGAAGGCCGCGAAAAAGAAGACCGCTGCAAAGAAGACAGTGCGTAAGACCGCCAGGAAAACCGTTGGAAAAGCGCGCAGCGTCGCAAAAAAGGCCGTCGGCAGGACGCGTACGGTTGCCCGCAAGGCCGTCAAGAAGGCGGCGAAGCGCTCGACCCGCCGCTAGAATGATGGACGCGCGAACGGCGCGCATCATCGGAGGGCGACATGGCGCATGCACGGGCAACCATCGGGACGACCAACTATCGCACCGACATTGCCACGGGACATAAAGGACATCACAGGCTCACCGCGGACGAAGGCGCGGAACTGGGCGGCCAGGATGCCGGCCCCGCTCCGTACGATCTTCTGACATCAGCGTTGAGCGCCTGCACGGCGATCACCCTGCGCATGTACGCCGAACGCAAGGGCTGGGCGGTTGCCGCGGTTCAGGTCGACGTGCATTTCTCGCGAGACGGCGAAAAACAGTGGATAGACCGTGTGCTGACGATCGAGGGCGCGGTCGACGAGGATCAGCGTCGGCGCATGGCCGACATCGCCGAACGGACGCCTGTGACCCTCACGCTCAAGGGCGGCCTGGAGATCCGAACCATGCTCGGCTGACGACAAACGGCCACACGCCGAACAAGGTCATACTGCGGGACCGCGCCGATTGAGGACGCGGCCGGGCGTGGACATCTCCAAGCGGGCGAGCGCCTCACGCAGATGGGCTCAAAGAGCCATGTCATTCCCTCCCTCGCTTTGCCGCGGCCGTTGGCCGATAATCGCTCCCGCATGCGTATCGAAATCCTTTGCACCGGCGACGAAATCCTCACCGGCAAGACCATCAATACCAACTATGGCTACATCGCCCGCCGACTGACTGATGTCGGACTGGGCGTCCATTGGGGGACCACCGTCGGCGACGACCGGGAGGCGCTGCTCAAGGCCTTCGGCCAGGCCGCCGATCACGCGGACGCCGTCATCGTGAATGGCGGTCTCGGCCCGACCGTCGACGACCTCTCGCAGGAAATGGCGGCACGCGCAGTGGGCGTCGAGCTGGTGCTCAGCGAGAGCTGGCTGAAGAGAATGGAGGAGTCCTATGCTCGCCGCGGCCGCGTCATGCCGCCGAACAACCGCAAGCAGGCCATGCTGCCGGAGGGTGCCGAGTTGATCGACAACCCCATCGGCACGGCATGTGGTTTTGCCGTCACGATAGGCAAGGCCCGCTTCTTCTTCACACCCGGTGTTCCTCGCGAAATGCGCCGCATGATCGACGAGCAGGTGATCCCCCGTCTTCTGACCCTGGGCGGACTGAAGGGAGCGAGCCGGCTGAAGCGCTTCCACACTTTCGGCATCGGCGAATCACGGGCCGACCAGATGCTGGGTGATATCGAAGCCTTCACCAGCGGCTCGATCAAACTCGGTTTCCAGGCCCACTATCCGCAGCTCGAGACGAAGCTCGCAGTGCGCGGCGACAGCGAGGAGGATCTCGCAGCCCGGCTGGCGCCCGTAGAAGCCGAAGTCCGGCGCCGCCTTGGCAACTTCGTCGTTGCCGAGGACGATCAGACGATCGAGGGCGTGATCCTGGCCAAGCTGAAGGCCGACGGGCATTCCATCGCGGTGGCCGAAAGCTTCACCGCCGGCCATGTCACGGCGCGGCTCGCCGTGCCGGCGGCATCGTCCGGCCTGTTCAAGCAGTCTGTCGTCTCGGGCGATGCTCTCCCGTCGGCGGCGGAATTACGCCAGAGCAGCGGGGCGACCCACGCCCTGACCGTCTCGGCTCTGCTCGACGACGGGCCGGATCGACCCGACTTCGGCGCAACGATCCGGGTGGAAATCGCGGATAGCGCGGCGAGCGTCGTGCGCGAGGCGCGCCTGCTTGGCGGCCGCGACTGGGTCAGGACGGGAGCGATCGAACTCGCGCTTGATTGTCTGCGGCGCCTTCTGCTCGGGCTGCCCGTCGACGAGCGCATCGATTTCGAACGGCGCTGACGAACTGCCGGCAACGCATCCACGTTGCCCGGGCGCTGCGAAGAGCCGAGACCGCAGAGGTTCATCTGCCTTCCTTCCCGACCTGCGCCTGTTCGCTCTGAGATGCGGGTGCAACACCTCTCCTCGCCGGGAGAGGCAGGCGGCGCTACGTTACCCCATCGAATCGTAACGGAGCAGCATCATGGCGGTCGTCGAAACCGAACAGCACGGGCAGATCTTCGTCGTCCGGATGAACCGTCCGGACCGGCTGAATGCCCTCAGCCACGAGATGCGGACTGGCCTGTCGGCCGCCTGGAACGAATTCCGGGAGAGCAAGGAACTCGAAGTCGCGATCTTCACCGGCGCCGGCCGCGGCTTTTGCGCCGGCGAGGACATGAAGGAGTCCCTGAAGGACGGAGCCCCGGGAGGCCGCCGTGCCGAGATCGAAGACCCCTTCATGTCGGGCAAGCTCGAGAAGCCGGTCATCGCGGCGATCAACGGCTTCGCGATGGGCGGCGGCTTCATGCTCGTGGAACGGACCGACCTCCGGGTCGCCGTGCGCGAGGCGATCTTCGAGGTGTCCGAGGCCAAGCGCTGGCTGCTCGGCGGCTACAATCACGGCCACATCGCCAACATGCCCTATCCGATCGCGATGGAGATGGCGCTAGGTTTCCGTTTCACCGCCCAGCGCTTCTACGAACTGGGCTTCGTCAACCGGCTGGTCGACGCGGCCGATCTCATGCCGACGGCGTTCTCGATGGCCGAGCACCTGCTGACGCTGCCGCCTGCCTCCCGCGTCAACACCGTCCACATGATGCGCCAGATGCGCCCCGCACCGGGTCCCGATATGCAGCGCCTCGCCGCCGCCCTGCACGAGCATGGTGCGAAGAGCGACCTGATGGAATCCCGTGCGGCATTCGCAGAGAAGCGCAAGCCGAACTTCAAGGGCTGGAACGACCCGCAGGACCGTTACCGTCTCCCGACGATCGAGACGCTCGAATAGGGACCGACCCTTTCGGGCCTGCGCGGCACACCCGCCTGGCCCTTGGCTTCGCAGGCCCGCCACACAGGGCGGCCTTCATCGTCGACAGGAGCCAAGCGGACTGGAAAAGGACAACTGATCCCCAACCACCGGATCAGTAAGCCAGGCCCTCGCAGCGCGCAGCGACGACCCGCAACGGCTTGCCGCTGCGGTCGAAGTGAAAGACCAGTGCACCGACCTTGTCCCTGCGGAGCACCCCGATGATGACGGCATCGTCCGGCACGATATTGTTCAGCAGCAACATGTGCTGTCCTGCGAACTGGACCGAAGCCATCACGGCCGGATCGCCATTGTAGGCGACGCTGGGATTGCCTCCGCGATTGACGATCGTGAACCGTGTCCCTTCCTCGGTGACACAATTGGCCTGACCGGTCGGCATGTCGAGACGGGGCGCTCGAGGCAGGCCTGGTTGCTGGCGTACGCCGACCGGTCCGATCGCCGCATGCCTTGAGAGCGACGGCTGGCTCGCCGGGCTTTCCGGCGGCAGTTGAGAGGCGGCTGATGCGGACGGTTCCCCGGACCGTGCCGCCGCGGCGATGTTGTCGGCCGGCGGCAGGCCGCGCGCCGAACCGTACAAGGCCCGGCCGGCAAGAAAGCCGCCGACTCCCAGGAAGACCGCCGCCACGATCGAGACTCCCAGCACCGACATGCGGGCGGGTGGCTTCCCTTCGAAGCCAAGGCGGCGGCCACCGGCCAATCCTGGCCGGGCATTGGTGGCAAGTGCAACCTCGACAAGCCGGGCTCGCGCGTCATAGGCGGCGCGGCGCTCGGGATCGGCCAAGGTGGCGTACGCTTCGCTGATCAGCCGGAAATTGGCCAGCGCCAGCTCGGGATCGCCGGCGGCGACGTCTGGATGGTAGCGCTTCACCAAGCCGATGTAGGCGGCCCGCACTTCCGCCGCGTCGGCCGTCCGCGGCACGCCCAGCACGAGATAATGGTCGAGATCGAGTTTCATCTCCGCCGCGCAGATTAGGACCAGGCGGTTCGCCCCGTCCAACCGGGCGGGTCCGTCGAAGCCGCCACTAGGCCGCGTACGGACAGCCTGTCACAATGACCCGGAATGGGCGGCAAAGGGCAAGCATGAGCGCGGCGCTGGATCGGGTGGGTTTCGGTTGCGTGGGGCTTTCCCTGGCGTCGACAGCAGGCGAGGCGATCTCGCTGCTTTCGGCGGTCCATGAGCTTGGAATCCGCTACTTCGACACGGCACCGCTTTACGGCCGGGGCTATTCCGAGCGGTTGTTGGGAAAGTTCCTGCATGGCCGAAGAGACGGGATCGTCGTGGCCACGAAGTTCGGCCTGCCCCCCGCCGCGCCGCCGCCTCTGCCACTCGGGCTGGCTCTGCGTCTCGCGGCGCTGAAGCGACGCTTGCGGCCCTCCCCTTCCCATCCCGATGTGCCGCCGGCCGAACCCTCTCCGGAAACCGGCTCGAGCCGCCGCATCTCCCGCCAGGAAGTGGAAACGTCGTTCGACGCAAGCCGCCGCGCGCTGGGTACCGACTATATCGATGTGTATCTGCTGCACGAGGAGCTTCCGGCCGCTCTCGAGCCGGCCGCCATGGACTTCCTCCAGAACCAAAAATCGACCGGTTCGATCCGGAAGCTCGGCATCGCGGCAAACGGCGCCCGCTACCGCCGGCTTTCGCCCGCGGACCTCACCGGCTGGGACGTCCTGCAATACGAATTCGGGCCCGCCTGGCCATGGACGGGCGGCCTGCCGGCCCGATTCCCGGCCATGGAGCATGTCTTCCATAGCGTCCTGCGCTCCGTGCCGCGCGGTGAACCCGGCGCCCCGGGACGGACCATCTCGTCCTGTCTGCAGGCCCATCCGGCAGCGCGTGTCCTTTTTTCGTCGACCAGACTCGCCCACATACGCGACAACCTGCGCTCCCTGCGGGCCTGAGACCGAAGATGCCTTTCCTCGACGCAAACGCGACCCTCCTCGAACACGAGTGGAATGGCTTCGACATCACCATCGTCGGTGCCGGCGCGGCCGGAATCATGCTGGCCGTGCTTCTCGGCAGACGCGGCAAGCGGGTCTTGTTGCTCGACAGCGGCCATCTCGAATACGACGACGAGCGGCAGACCCTGAACGACATCGAGCAGTCCGCCAAACCGCTTGGAAATGCGATCTGGAACCGGCGGCGGGTGGTTGGCGGCACCACGACGGCTTGGGGCGGTCAGTCGCTCCCCTTCGGAGAACTCGACTTCCAGATCCGCGACTGGGTGCCGTGCTCGGGCTGGCCGATCACGCGGGAAACGCTTGAATCCTATTACGTTGCTGCGAACCGGTTCATGGGCATCGACAGCGACAATTACGACACGGACATCCTGCAGCTGCTGAAGCGCCATGCCCCCGCGGTCGATCCGGACCTGCTCGTCTACCACTTCTCGAAATGGGCGCGTCAGCCGGATTTTCACAAGCTGTACCGCGTCGATCTCGAGCGACATGTCACGGTTCTCTACAATGCCCACCTGACGCGCATCGATCTCGGCCCCGACGATCGGGTAGCAACCATAGAGGTCTGCGATTTCCGCGACCGCCGCCGCATGCTGCCAGTCGCGCGACTCGCCATTGCCGCGGGCGGCATCGAGACCAACCGCATCCTTCTTCTCAACGACCATCAGAAACCCGGCGGCCTCGGCAATCACGCAGGCTGGCTTGGCCGGGCATTCTTCGAGCATCCCTCCGCCTCGGGCGGCATCGTCGAGACAGACGACCCATTGCGCCTGCAACGCTACTTCGCCGTCAGGCTGAAACATCGCAGGCGCTATTCGGTGCGGCTGAGCGCCGCCCGCCGCTGGCAGGAGAAGAACCGGCTCCTCAATGCCTCGGCCGGCCTGATCTGGAGCGAGGAGAACGATTACGGTCCTCTTTCCATATTGAAGCGGTTCGTCGCACGGCCCCGGCTCCGCGATGCACTGTCTCTTGCCGGCATGAGCGTGCCGCTGGGCAAGAGCCTGTGGATGCTGGCGCACGAGGGGCTTGTGTACAGGGGGGTCGCTTCGGGCCGGCTCGGTCTTGTTTGCGAACAGGCGCCGTCTCGCGACAGCTACATTGCGCTTGCCGGTTCGACCGACCGGTTCGGTTTGCGCAAGGCCCGGCTGCATTGGCGCATCGACCGTTCCTCATGGACCACTGCGGTCCGCTTCGCACAAACGATTGCGGGCGAACTGGAAAGACTGGGCCTGGCCAGCGTGCAATTGCCGGCCGAGCTGAATCTCGATGTCGAGGACCACGAAGCCCACCTGCACGACGCCAATCACCACATGGGCGGGGCACGCATGAGCGCCCGGCGGGAAGACGGCGTGGTCGACGACAGGCTGCGCGTGTGGGACGTACCGAACCTCCACGTCTGCAGCGCGGCGGTATTCCCGACCGGCTCGCACTCCAACCCGACCCTGACATTGCTCGCCCTGGTGGCACGCCTTGCGGACGAGCTCACGGCTGCCTGACGGCATTGAGAGACTTCGCTTACAACCAAGCCGGCGCGAGATCGGCATGGGACGGCGCCTGCTCCGACACAATCCGGTCGGTCGCGACGAGTTCGTCGTCCGTCAGCACACGATGAGATGCTCCTGCCTGACGCCATGTATCCCAGTCTTCGCTCGTCGCACCAACCAGCCAGCGTCGGTCGCGCAGGACGTTGACGCGCAGGAACCATGGACCGACGGCCTCGCTTCCATGGCCGAACGCGCGGGAATCGAGTTCGCCTGCCCGGCACCGGCGCCACGCATCCCCGGCCGTCAGGAAAACGCCTTCAGGCAGATCGGTCGGATCGAAGCCGACCGACAAGCGGCTGGAGATCGTCGGGTCGAGTTGCGCATCGGCCAGATGCCAGCGCCCACGCGCGTGGTACTCGCAGACCCAGTGATCCTCCCAACCGGGCCGGAAATAGGATGCAAATCCGCAACGGACCCGCGCGCCGGTTCCTCGATGCCGCAACAAGGCACACAACATCAGCGCGTAGTCGCGGCAGGTCCCGACCATGCGGTTATGAGGCGCCCTCGTTTCGTCCAGCTTCCTTCCATCGGCCGCAAGTATCTGCTGCATGCGCGCCTCGGTCGCGAGCGTCTGCCGCGACGGAGGCGCGAGGCTTCCGGCATCGACCCCATAGGCGCCGATCCAGTCGGCATGGATCAGAAGGCCCTGGACGATCCGGGCCAACCCGCCCAGGTCATCGGGAAGCTGGTCGAGGTGTGACGCGTAGAAGCCCGGATCGCTCATGCGATCATGCTGCGACCAGGTCTCGGCCCTTTCTTCGCGTGCCATGACCGAAGCGTCAGCCCGCCGGAGAGCCAGGCCGCACCGTCCAGCCTGCTCCCGAGCAGGCGGCACACTCTCTGGCATCCGCCAGCCCAGTGCCGGCACACCTCTCGCAAACCGACCATTCGTCCGGGGATTGCGTGCCACGGATGACACCCGAACAGTTCGGACGTCGGCACGGCTCGCCGATGCTCTGCCCCGGCAGAAGCGGGTTCTGGCATCCAGCGCAGTAGGCGACCGGCAGCGGTTTCTCGGCAAAAGTCAGCATTCCAGGGACACCTCGCGGGACGCAGATTGAAACCCGTTCGCCACCCCCGCACAAGCAGTCGCCCCGGCGTATTTGCGTCCTCCTCCACCCAGGACGCCGGTCTTCCTGCCGGTTAGCGGGATCCAACAGAAGTTTCCGAGAGAACCATGGGTTACGTGGAGATGGCCCTTTCGCCACGAACGGCGCCGCCCGCAGCTTACGCAAGCAAATCTGCCACGGCAGCTTTCTGCACCTCCGTGAGCTGGACGCCCTTGCGTGTCGCCTCTTCGACATAGACATGCGTGAAGGCGCAGACCGCGGCCGGTTCGTCTCTGTCCTTGCGGAAGATCGCCAGTTCGTACCGCAGCGAACTGCCGCCGATTCGTCCAAGCCGGACACCGACATCGACAGTCTCCGGAAAGCCGATCGGCGCCAGGAACTCGCAGTTGCTCGCGACGCAAAGCCCGATCGAAGTCTGTCCCGGCGCCCGCAGGATGCCGCGTTCGATCGCCAGCGTCGTGAGCGCCGTATCGAACCAGCTGTAATAGGTGGCGTTGTTGACGTGCCCGTAGGCGTCGCAATCCGCCCAGCGGCTCGAGATCTGTGTCCACCAGCGAAAATCGTGACGCCGCTCTTCCTTCGCCGCACGCTGCTCTGCCAAATCGCCCTCCCGTGAAAGACGAGGGCTTTCTATCGGTGTCGGGGATGCGCTCTCAAGCTCGGCATATCGAGCCTGCGCGGACGGGACGCAATGTCAGGAATGTGCGTACTTGGTGCCCCCGGTCGGACTCGAACCAACACTTCCGTGAGGAAACCTGATTTTGAGTCAGGCGCGTCTACCAATTCCGCCACGGGGGCACGGGGTCGTGCGCCGGGAATAAAGCCGAAGGGCGGAACCGGGTCAACGCTTGCCGGCATCCTTTTCGTTCGCTCATATGGCGCCCACAAAGACAAAAGCCATCGGAGGACGCTGCGTGCACCCGTATATCCATGCCCGGAACACGCCGGAAAAGCCCGCCTACATCATGGCCGGGAGCGGCGAGACGGTCACGTACCGGCAGCTCGACGAGCGTTCGAACCAGATCGCCCACCTCTTCCGTTCCCTGGGCCTGAAAGCGCGCGATCACATAGCGATCTTCCTCGAGAACAGCCCGCGCTTCTTCGAGATCTGCTGGGGAGCCCAGCGCGCCGGGCTGATCTATACGGCCATCAGTTCGCGCCTGACGGCAGCCGAGGTCGACTACATCGTGACGGATTGCGGCGCGAAACTCTTCGTGACGTCGACATACTTGTCTGAAAAAGCCGCCGAGCTCGCGCCTCTCATGAAAGGTGTCGCCAACCGCTACATGATCGGCGGCACCATCCCCGGCTACCAGTCCTGGGAGCAGGCGATCTCCGCCTTCCCGACGACGCCCATTGCCGACCAGACATCCGGCCACGACATGTTGTACTCGTCGGGCACGACGGGGCGCCCCAAGGGCGTGATGCCGGTCCTCGATCCGCAGCCGATCGACTACGACAACCCGCTGCTCGCCATCACGCGTAAGCTCTACGGCATAAACCAGGACACGATCTATCTCTCGCCCGCGCCGCTCTATCATGCGGCCCCTTTGCGCTTCAACATGAGCGTCATGCGGCTGGGCGGTACCTCCGTGATCATGGAACAATTCGATGCGGAGGAGTTCCTCAAGCTGGTGCCCAGGCACAAGGTCACCCACACGCAGGTCGTGCCCACCATGTTCGTGCGCTTCCTCAAGCTGCCGGACGAGGTGCGGGCGCGACACGACATGTCGTCGCTGAGATGCGCCATCCACGCCGCAGCGCCCTGCCCGGTCCCGACCAAGGAAGCGATGATCGCGTGGTGGGGGCCTATCATCTGGGAATATTATGGCGGCACCGAAGGCAACGGCCTGACCATGTGCAACTCGCAGGAGTGGCTCGCCCACAAGGGCACGGTCGGAAAGGCGATGATCGGGAAGCTGCGGATCTGCGACGAGGATGGAAACGAATTGCCGCCGGGTGAATCGGGCACCGTCTATTTCGCAGAAGGCCGACCATTCCAGTATCACAACGACCCTCGGAAGACCGCGGAATCCCGTCACGCCAAAGGATGGACCACCCTGGGCGACGTCGGGTACGTCGACGAAGATGGCTTCCTGCATCTCACCGACCGCAAGGCGTTCATGATCATCTCGGGCGGCGTGAACATCTACCCGCAGGAATGCGAGAACCTCCTGATCAATCATCCGAAGGTGATGGACTGCGCCGTTTTCGGCGTGCCCAACGAGGAATTCGGCGAGGAAGTGAAGGCGGTCGTGCAACCACGCGACATGTTGGATGCCGGACCGGCGCTTGCCGAGGAGCTGATCGCCTACTGCAGGCAGCACCTCTCGCCCATCAAGTGCCCGCGCAGCGTCGACTTCGAAGCCGAGCTGCCGCGGCATCCCACCGGCAAGCTGTACAAGCGCCTCCTGCGCGACCGCTACTGGCAGGGCCGCGCGAGCAAGATCGGCTAGCAGCCAGGAGACGAGCCCTCCGAGTGCCGGCCGGCGCACCGCGGACATGCGCCGGTCCGATTGGCCGCCGGGTTCGAACCGAGGCCGCTCCGACCAGAGCTAGCCCTGGGTGGCAAAGCGTCCGACGGGTTCCTCGGCGCGTTCGGCGGCGTCGCCAGCCGACGCTTTCCATCGCGGCATCGCCAGGGTCTCGGCGTAGTTTGTGAACATGAGATTGAACGAGATGCTGACCCGCTCCGTCATGCTCTCGTTGGACGGCACGTGATGCCTGAGCCAGGACGGGAACAGGACCATGCGGCCGGGCCGGGGCTGCGCAACCGATGCATTGGCCGTCATGCGCGTGGGCTTGCCGCTCCACGGCATGATCGAAATAGGGCGCGGATCGTGAAAGACGAGGTCCGTGCCTGTCTCCGGCGCATCGACGTAATAGACGCCGCTCAGGAAGTTGTTCGGGTGGTTGTGCGCGGGATGATAGCTGCCGGGCGGGTTCACGTTGGCCCAGCAGCCGGTGATCATCATGGGGAAACGCTCGAGCTGGAGATACCCGGCGACACTCTTCGATGCGATCTCGATCAGCTTCGCCAGTTCCGAGAACTCCGGCCGGGTGTGCAGGTCATGCGGCGTCTGCCAGTTGCTGCCGCTCGGCACCTCGGGGCGCGGCGCGATGATCTTGTCGATCTGCGCCCGCAGCTTTGCATTGAACGGCGCTGCGTCGGACGGGAGAATGTCCAGGGTCCAAAGAGGCGTAGGGAAGAGCTCCTGTACCTGCTGCTTGATTTTCATGGACACCTCCCACATTCATTTTTTTGCGTATTTCACATCTAGTGCATTTTGTAATGATGGCAACCTCTACGTCGCCTGCCGGCCCGGCCTGAGGAACGACCGCCGTCACTGCGCCACGAGGGCAGCGACGCTCGATCGGCCTGGCGAAACAGTCTCGAAGAAATAGCCGGGTCTTGTGCGCCGACATGGAGGCACGTGCCGCCCCCTGCTAAGCAGGAGACACCAATCGCCGAGAGTTTCGAGGGAGAGAACCGCCATGAAAGCAGCCGTCGTCACGGACAAAGGCGTCCAGTTCACCGATGCGCCCAAGCCTGTCCCCAAAGCGCACGAGATCCTGATCAAGGTGCGCGCGGCGTCGCTCAACCGCGCCGACCTCGCGGTCGCATCCGGACATCGCCACGGCACGATAGGCGGCACCGGCACCATCGTCGGGCTGGAGTGCGCGGGCGAGGTCGAGGCTGTCGGCGCCGACGTGACGGAGTTCAAGCCGGGCGACCGGGTCATGAGTTCGGCGGCCGGTGGTTTTGCCGAGTACGCCATTGCCGATGCCGGCCGGGCGCACAAGATTCCGGCCAACAACATGAGCTACGAGCAGGCCTCCTGCATGCCGGTCGCGGTGCAGACGATGCACAACGCGCTGGTCGGCGCGGGGCGCCTGAAAAAGGGCGAGTCGGTCCTGATCCAGGGCGCGAGTTCGGGCGTGGGCCTGCTCGGCATGCAGATCGCGAAATTCATGGGCGCTTCCGTGGTGCTGGGAAGCTCGACGAACGACGGCCGCCGCGCCCGGCTCGCCGAGTTCGGCTGCGATGTCGCCATCGATACGCGCGATCCCAAGTGGCCCGACAAGGTCAAGGAAGCGACCGGCGGCAAGGGCGTAGACCTCATCGTCGATCAGGTTTCCGGCGGCGTGATGAACCAGAACATGGAAGCGGCCGCGATCCTCGGGCGCATCGTCAATGTCGGCCGGCTGGGCGGCATGAAGGGCGAGTTCAATTTCGACCTCCATGCCCTGAAGCGGATCGACTATATCGGCGTGACCTTCCGGACGCGCTCGCCCGAAGAGGTACGCGCCATCGTGCAGGCCGCCCGCAAGGACCTCTGGCCGGCGATCGAGGACGGCAAGCTCAGTCTGCCCATCGACAAGACCTTCCCCCTGGCGCAGGCGGCCGAAGCGCTTGCGCATATGAAGGCCAATGCCCATTTTGGAAAGATCGTCCTCGTCGTCTGAGGGTTTTCCCATGAGCAAGTCGATCAATCACCTGGCCACTGCCGACGGCCTGTTCTTCGGCAAAGGCGGCCTCGACCAGCGCAAGACGTCGAAGATCGTGGACGATGCGCTGGCGGGCTGCGACGACGGCGAGCTTTTCCTCGAATACGTCCAGAGCGAGAGCCTCTCGTTCGACGATGGAAAGCTGAAGAGCGCATCGTTCGATACCTCGCAGGGCTTCGGCCTGCGGTCGGTGGCGGGTGACGTGACCGGCTTCGCGCACGCTTCGGCCCTCGACGAGCAGGCGCTGAAGCGTGCGGCGGATACCGTGAAGGCGGTGCGGTCCGGCCGCGGCGGCAAGGCCGACGAATCGCCGCGGGGCACCAACCATCTTTTGTACGCCGACGACAATCCCATCGACGGCGTGCCCTTCGCGAAGAAGGTCGAGCTGCTGCAGGAGATCGACGCGTATGTGCGCGGCAAGGAGCCGAAGGCCCGCCAGGTCTCGGTCTCGCTGGCCGCCTCGTGGCAGGTGGTCGAGATCATACGCGCCGGAGGCTGGCGCGCCGCCGACGTGCGGCCTCTGGTGCGGTTGAACGTCAGCGTCGTCTGTGCCGACGGCACGCGCATGGAGGCCGGCGGCTCCGGCAGCGGCCGCCGCGCCGCATATGGCGACATCTTCCTGCCGACCTACTGGAAGAACGAGGCCGACGAGGCGATCCGCCAGGCACTGGTGAACTTGCGGTCCGTGGACGCTCCTGCCGGCGAGATGCCGGTGGTGCTGGGTGCCGGCTGGTCGGGCGTGCTGTGGCACGAAGCGGTCGGCCACGGCCTCGAAGGCGATTTCCATCGCAAGAAGACCTCGATGTTCACCCATCTCATGAACGAGATGGTGGCCTCGCCCAACGTGACGGTGATCGACGACGGCACACTTGCCGACCGTCGCGGCTCTCTCACCATCGACGACGAAGGCACGCCGACCCAGCGCAACGTGCTGATCGAGAACGGCCGCCTCGTCGGATTGATGCAGGACCGCATGAACGCGCGCCTGATGGGGGTCAAGCCGACCGGTAACGGCCGTCGCCAGAGCCATGCCTATGCGCCGATGCCGCGCATGACCAATACGCTCATGCTGGGAGGCGATGCGGATCCAAAGGAGATCATCGGATCGGTCAAGAAGGGCCTCTATTGCGCCAATTTCGGCGGCGGCCAGGTCGACATCGTCTCGGGTAAGTTCGTGTTCAGCGTGACCGAAGGTTACCTGATCGAAAACGGCAAGCTCACCGCCCCGGTCAAGGGCGCGACGCTGATCGGTGCCGGCTCCGAGGCACTCACCAAGGTCGGCATGGTCGGCAACGACATGGAGATCGATCGCGGTATCGGGACCTGCGGCAAGGACGGCCAGGGGGTCCCCGTGGGCGTCGGCCAGCCGACGCTGCGGATCGATGCCCTGACGGTGGGCGGCACCGCGACCTGACGATCGGTCGCGGCCGCCTCCCTCTTCACGAGGCCGAGTAGAGCCCCTTGGCCTCGGCAAGGCTCACGGCAATCGATTCGATCGCGTCGAGCGTCGGCGTATCGACGCCGGCGCTGCGGGCGAAAGCGACCGGGGCACGCACGATGGCCTCGATCTCCATCGGACGGCCAAGCTCGTAATCCTGCAGGATGGACGGGCGATGGTCGGGATAGACGCGCGACGGCCCGTAGCGCGTCTCCGGATCGTCGTCGAGGACGACGCCATGCGCCGCGGCCACCGCCAAAGCCTCTGCATGAGCCCGCCGCGCCAGCCGGTTGACCATCGGCGTCTTCTGGATGGTGGTGGGCTGGCCCAGGATCAGGCAAAGCGTCGAACCGGTGAGGTTGGCCATCAGCTTGTGCCAGATGTCGTAGCGTATGTCCTTGCCGGCCGGGGACGAAATGCCGGCAGCGACCAGCGTCGTGCGCAGGGCCTCGATCCTGGACGTCTGCCGGTCGTCGATCTCGCCGACCCAAAGCACGTTGCGTTCCGGCGAGATGTTCAGGATCACACCGGGATCCAGCACCTTGTTAGATGTCGTGATGACTCCGCCCAGCGTCCGTTCGAATCCGACGGTCGCCGCGAGTCTCCCGCCCGGATCGAGCCGCGACAGGTCAGGCGCCGGCGGTCGGTCCTTGCCCAGGCCTGTCCCGTACCACCAGGGAATCCCGTTCTGGGCAAACACCACCGGCGTGTCGGGCCCGAGCAACGGTCCGACGGACGCCGCAAGGTCGCCGAGGCTCGATGCCTTCAAGGTGGAGATGACGACATCCTGCGGTCCCAGTTCGGCGGGATCGGCGCTCGCCTTGACCTTCGCCACGATCTTGCGGTCGCCGCTCAACAACGTGAGGCCCTTGGCGCGGATCGCGTCGAGATGCGCACCGCGCGCCACCACCGACACATCGTTTCCCGCGTCCGCCAGGCGCGCCGCGAAATTGCCGCCGATCGCGCCGGCGCCATAGATGCAGATGCGCATGGGTCTACTGCCGCGTCTCGGCGAGCCGCAGGGAATCGATGAAGCGCTTGGCAGCAGCCTTGGTCGCTTCGTCGTTGCGCGCCGTCACCAGCATCCGATAGAGCCGGTCTTTCACGATGTAGGTCCGCATCATCACGACAGAGCCGCCTGTATCCTCGATATCGAGCGCGTAACCGTCCCAGCCCTGAAGCGTGACGGGCTCGTCCAGCACGTACTTGAACCTGTCGCGCGGGAAAGCCTTCTCCGCCTCGCCGCGCCCGAGATCCCTGGCCATCAGCTTGGTATCCTTGTCGGAAAACCAGCCGGGCATGTAATCGACATAGTCGAAGTCGAACATCTCCTTGTCGCGCTTGGCCGCCCAGGCGACGCGTTCGCCCGCGTGACCCTTCTCCTTTTCCGTCGCGACTGTCTTGTCGACGGGCGCCGGCATCTCCAGCCGGAACCGCAGGTCCGGCCCCACGACGGTCTGCCACTGATCCCCGGCCGGGGCCTGAGCATGGGCGGCGACAGGCACGACCAGAGCGGCCAGGACAAGGGAACGACGTTTCATACGGCTGGCACCAGTTCTTCCCGGCCCGACCATTCCCAGGCAAGTCCCGTGCGGGAGATGCCCAGCAGGAGGCCATGCAGTTCTTTCGGATGGACCCAACCGCCATCCGGATCGGTCAGGGGATCGGTCCCGCGCGGCGTGTAGCGCGCATTGGCATCGAGAAGTCGCTGGCGGATGTTCGGCCAGTCATGCACCTCGACGTAACACATGTAGAGCGAGTCGCCATGCTTGTGCGCGAAGCGCCCCATCGCCTGCACATTGTCCGTCACCTGGCTCAGCTCGATACGGTCGAGGCGGTTCGGCGGGTCGAACAGGGTCAACGTCCCGACATAGCCGAAACGCTCGCTACCGATCTCGCTGAATCGCGACGGATCGAGACCGAACAGGCCGGCATAGACGGCAGCCGCGCGGCGCCAGTCGCTGACCAGCGTATTCGTCGTCTCGTAGAGGAAAGAGACCGGCCCGGTCCTCGGACGATACGTGCTTTCCGAGATGACGATGGGCAGACCGAACGTCGTTCCCGGCAGCAGATAGAGCTGTTCGCCGTCCCGGTCGTAGGGAATGCCGAGACCCTCCCAGCGCCTCACCATCCCATCGAGATCGGCGGTGCAGTAGCCGGCCGTCATCAGGCCTTCGCCGCGCGTCGAGAGGAACGCCTGCGTGAGGCCCGCGCCATCCGCTTCGCACAGCTCGAACTCGCTTTCCCCGACCGCGAGGATGGTCCGCTTCGCCGAGAGATGGCGGCTATGGTCGCGCCGCGCGACCTGGCTGCCGAGCAGGCGGCCAAAGCGTTCGGCCGCCTTGGTGGCATCGTGCACGGCAATCTGGACGCGGTCGCACCGATCGAGCATGGCGCGACCTTACCTCAGTAGGCGTAGTCGCGGAACAGCGGCTCGAATGCTCCCCTCCACTCGCCCTTCCACTTGGCGAGGATCTCGTCCGCAAGCGCCTGTCCGCTCGCGACCGCCCTGTCGAGCGGCGCCAGGTACAGCGTCTCGTCATTGCCATGCTCGTCGAGCCGCTTGCGCTCGCGGAGGCCGGCGTGAGCGATCTCGACCACGTCGCGCGCCAGTTCGGTCAGTGCGCGCCCCTTGAACGGAGTTGCAAGACCATGCTTCGGCGTCTCGCTGCGCAGGAAGTCGTGGTCCGCCGCTGTCCAGTCCTTCACGACGTCCCAGGCGGCATCGAGCGCCGACGACGAATAGAGCAATCCGACCCAGAGGGCCGGCAACGCATTCAACGCCGGCAGCGGCCCCGAATCGGCGCCCCGCATTTCGAGATAGCGCTTGAGGCGAACCTCCGGAAACGCCGTCGTGACGTGATCGGCCCAATCGTTGATGGTTGGCTTCTCGCCTGGCCGGGCCGGCAGCCTGCCGTTCAGAAAGTCCCGGAAACTCTGGCCGGACGCATCGATGTACTTGCCGTCGCGATAGACGAAGTACATCGGGACATCGAGCATGTAGTCGGCATACCGCTCGAAGCCGAAGCCGTCCTCGAACACGAAGGGCAGCATGCCGCAACGGTCGGGATCGGTATCGGTCCAGATGTGGCTGCGATAGCTCTTGAACCCGGACTCCCTGCCCTCCTTGAAGGGCGAATTGGCAAAGAGCGCAGTCGCAAGCGGCTGCAGCGCAAGGGAGACGCGGAACTTCTTCACCATGTCGGCCTCGGACTCGAAGTCGAGGTTGGTCTGCACGGTGCAGGTCCGCAGCATCATGTCGAGCCCGAGCTTGCCCTTCTTGGGCATGTACTCGCGCATGATCTTGTATCTGCCCTTCGGCATCCAGTGCATGTCCTCGCGCTTCCATTCCGGCGCGAAGCCGAGGCCGATGAAGGAAGCGCCGATCTCGCCGGCGACGACCTTCACTTCGTCGATATGCTGGGCATTCTCCGCTGCGGTCTCGTGCAGCGTCTCGAGCGGCGCCCCGGACAGCTCGAACTGCCCGCCCGGCTCCAGCGTGATGTTCGCCTTGCCACGCAGGAGCGCGATCGGATTGTTGCCCTCCGTCACCGGCTCCCAGCCGAAACGGGTCAAGCCCTCCAGCATGGCCCTGATGCCGGCCGGACCATCGTAGGCCAGCGGCTTGAGGGATTTCGTGTTGTACCCGAACTTCTCGTGCTCGGTGCCCATCCGCCAATCGGCGCGGGGCTTGTTGCCGGCTGCGAAGTAATCGATGAGCTGCTGCCGACTTTCGATCGGCGTGCCGCCGCCCGACGGAGGTGCGGACATACGATCTTGTCTCCCTGAGCGCTCCGCCGCCTTCTAAGGGCTGGAAGCGGCGCAGTCGCATGAGCATTTCTCACGCGAACCTGCGTCTGGTTCATCCGGTTCGATTCCCCGTCTCCCATATCGGCAGGCGGTCGCGCAAGCGCTCAGACGGTAACCTTGGATGTGCGATAATCGACGGCAAGCCGCGGTGTGGGACGCCGCCAGTCCCCGACCATCGCCTGCCAGCAGGCAAGCGCCGCCAAAGCCGCCGTGTCGGCCCTCAGGATACGCGGCCCGAGGCCGGCCGACATGACATCCTTTATGCGACGCAGGCCGGCCAACTCGGGTTCGGCGAAGCCGCCCTCGGGACCGATCAGGATGGCCCAGGGAGCCGCGCGCGACGCATCGTCGAGTCCACCCAGCACCTCCGCAACCGGCGGGCCCTGCCCGGTTTCGTCGCACATCAGCAGGCGTCGGCCGGCCGGCCAGCCGTCGATCAGACGGCCGAGATCGACCGGCTCGCGGACTTCCGGCACGGTGAGCCGCTCCGTCTGTTCCGCCGCCTCGACAGCATTCGCGCGCAGCCGCTCGACATTGACCCGATCGACCACCGTGTACCGCGTGATGACGGGCTGCAGGACCGAGGCGCCGAGCTCCGTCGCCTTCTCCGCAATGTAGTCGATGCGCGCACGCTTCACCGGTGCGAAGCAGAGCCAGACGTCGGGCTCTTCGACCTGCGGTCGCGTGCACTGGCCGACCTGCGCAACGGCCGCCTTCTTGCCGCGGCCCGCCAGCGTTCCGCGCCATTCCCCGTCGCGTCCATTGAACAGCAGCAGCGGCGCACCGTCAGCGCGTCGCAGCACATGACGCAGATAGTGAACCTGCGTCTCGTCGAGCGGAGCTTCCACCCCGGCCGCAAGATCGGCCTCGACGAAGAGACGCGCTGCACTCATTTATTTGCCCTCGTGATCGTTGACGCGCATACCGGCAGGATGACGCCCATGATGACGCCATGACCGCCGCACGGACAACCGGCTTCACCGATATCGACAGCACCCACTGGACGCTACGCTATCTGCCGCCCTGGGCACGCCCCTATGGACGGCTGGCGCGGTGGGACAGGCCGATCGGCATCTGGCTGCTCCTCTTCCCCTGCTGGTGGTCGTCGGCGCTCGCCGCGGCCCCGAACTGGGCGCAGCTTGCAGGCTACATGGCGCTGTTCGCGATCGGCGCCATCGCCATGCGCGGTGCGGGTTGCACCTGGAACGACATACTGGATCGCAAGGTCGATGCCGGTGTGGAGCGCACGCGCGGCCGGCCGTTGCCCTCCGGTGAATTGAAGCTGCACCATGCGCTGGTCTGGATGGCGCTGCAGGGTGCGGTCGGTGCAGCCGTGCTGTTCAAGCTGAACAAGTTTGCCGGCGGCATCGCGCTGCTGTCGCTGCTGCTGGTCGCGATCTATCCGGCGATGAAGAAGGTCACCTCGTGGCCGCAGGTCATCCTCGGCTTCGCCTTCAACTGGGGCGCGCTGGTCGGCTATGCCGCCGTCACCGCGAGCCTCTCCTGGGCCACCGTCGCGCTTTACCTGGGCGGCGTCGCCTGGACGATGGTCTACGACACGATCTACGCCATGCAGGACCAGCGCGACGATGCCGTGGTCGGCGTCAGGTCGACCGCGCGGCGCTTCGCCGGGGCGCCCCGTCTTTGGTTGGCGCTGTTCGCGGTACTCGCGATAGCCCTCTGGGTCGCGACCGGTCTGCTGGCGCCGCTGGGCCCCGCCTATTTCGCGCTGCTGGCCTGCATCGCCGCGCACTTTGTCTGGCAGATCGCGCTCCTGAAGCCTCAGGACCAGGCCGACTGCCTGATGCGCTTCAAGTCCAACCGGCTGGTGGGTTGGCTGATGCTGGCTGCGCTGGTCGCCGACAGGCTGTACTGAGGCACATGTCGAGACTTCCCGAGGATCCCGAAGGCTTCATCCGCGCCAACACCGCGCTGGAAGCGCCGGCCATGGTGCCCGAGTTCAAACTGTGGCTCGCCAGCGAATACGTACCGATCTGGCAGGCGACCGAGGCCTGGCTCGAGGAACAGAACGTCGACCCGCCCTACTGGGCCTTCTGCTGGCCGGGAGGCCAGGCGGTCGCGCGCTATCTGCTCGATACCCCCTCTCTCGCAAACGGGAAGCGGGTGATCGATTTCGCCGCCGGCTCGGGCGTCTCCTCGATGGCGGCAGCGCGCTGCGGGGCGGCTTCGGTCCTCGCCAACGACATCGATCTGCTCTCGCTGGTCGCCGCCCGCCTCAACGCCTCGGCCAATGGCCTGTCGATCGAGACGAGCCAGGAGGACTGGCTGGCCGGTCCGCCCGGCAACCCCGACTGCGACATCGTGATCGCGGGCGATGTCTGCTACGAACGCGACATGTCGGTCCGCGCGCTGGCTTGGTTGCGAAGTCATGCCGCCAAGGGGCGCCTCGTGCTGCTGGGCGACCCTGGCCGCAACTATTTCAGCGCCCAGGGGCTGGAAGAATGCGCGCGCTATGACATCCCGACGACCCTGCAGCTCGAGAACCGGGGGATGCGGGAGACCGTCGTCTGGCGGGTGCTGCCCGTTTCCCAGGCAGGATAAGCAATACCTTCCCTGTTCTTTCACAGAGGGTTCGGGTTACATGGCGGGAATGCCCTCTAAATCACCGAAAGCGACGCTGAAACCGGCCGACTTCGCGGCCTTCTACGAAGGTTTCCAGGCCTCCGTGTCGCGCTTCGACTGCGGCCGCAAATGCGCCCCGCTGAATGGCGGCGAGCCGGTCTGCTGCTCGACCGAGAATGCCATCCCCGTCGTCCACAAGGTCGAGTTCGACCTGCTGAAGGAACGCACCGACCTATGGTCGAAGTTCAAGCCTTACGATTATGCGACCCGGCAGATCGTGGCGGAGCTGACGTCGGACTGCATGGCGATCCATTGCAAGGGTGCGCGCTTCTGCGAGCGCGACAACCGCACCATCGCCTGCCGCGGCTTTCCGTTCTTCCCGTACCTGACGCGGCAGAAGGAACTCGTGGGCATCGGCACCTATTGGGTGTTCGCCGACCGCTGCTGGATGATGTCCAACCTCGAGGTCGTCGACCGCAAATTCGTGGAGGAGTTCATCGCCACCTACGAGGCGATCTTCGTCAAGGACCATAGCGAATTCACGACCTACGTGGATTTTTCCGCGTCGGCGCGGCGTGTCTACTCGCGCTGGAAGCGCGAGATCCCGCTGCTTGGCCGCAAGGGCGAGTTGCTGATCGTCACGCCCTCGACCGGCGAGATCCGGCCTGGCCGCAAGAAGGATTTTCCCAAGGCGGCTCCGTTCACCTCGGAAAAGGAATATCGTGCGGCGATCAAGGAGGCTGGAGGCGAGGTGCCCAAGGAAGGATTGCGCGCCGCCTGACCTCGGGGCGTCGGCGAGGATGTCGTGTCCATCCTGAACCGGCGCCAGGTCGCCTGGACGTTGCTCATGCTCGTGCCGGCAATGTTCTCCGTGAACATGCTGGCGGCCCGCTATGCCACTTTCATCCCGCCCAATGCCCTGGCGCTCGGGCGCTGGCTGCTCGTCGCGCTGCTGTTGCTGCCTTTCGTGGGTGCCCGTCTGCTCCATAGACGACAGGCCGTGTTGCGCGAGTGGCGCGATCTCCTGCTGCTCGGCACGCTCGGCATGTGGATCTGCGGAGCCTGGGTCTATATCGGCGGGCGCACGACTCCCGCCCTCAATATCGGGCTGATCTATGCGGCCTCCCCTGTCCTCGTCGTGATGCTGGGACGCTATCTCTATCGGGAGCGGCTGACGGCCGCTCGCATTGCGGGGATCGCACTCTGTCTTGCCGGAGTCGCCGCGGTCTTCGCGAAGGGCCAGGCCACAAACCTGCTGGCCGTCCAGTTCACCGAAGGCGACCTCTGGGTCGCCGCCGCTTCGGCTTGCTGGGGGCTTTATTCGGTCCTGCTGAAACAGCGGACGACTTCCCTGGACCCGATGACCCGCCTGTGCGCCATCTCGTTTGCCGGTTCGCTCGTCCTGCTGCCCTTCACGGCCATCGAGGCAGCCTTCTGGCAGGGACCTGATTTCGGCGACTGGCGGACCTGGGCGACCTGGCTCGTGCTCGCCATTGTCCCGGGCGTGGGGGCTTATGGCGCCTTCGCCATTTGCGTGCGGGAGCTGGGGCCTTCCATCACCAGCATCTCGCTGTATCTGAGCCCCTTGTACGTCGGAATCCTCGCCTGGATCACCCTTGGCGAGGCGCCGCAATGGTACCATCTAGTCGGCATCGCGCTGGTGCTGCCGGGGCTTTTCCTCGCGACCCGCGTCCCTGCCAAAGGAGCCTGACATGATCCGAGCCATTCTCCTCTTCCTTGCCCTGACGCTGGCCCTGCCCGCGATGGCCGAGGAGATCGGCTCGGTGGGATACCGCTTCAAGTGGGTCGGCCCCAACGACAAGATCGTCGTCGAGGCGTTCGACGACCCCGATATTCCGGGCATCACCTGCTATATCTCGCGCGCCCGGACCGGTGGGCTGAAGGGCATGTTCGGCGTGGCCGAGGACCCGCCTTATGCCTCTATCTCCTGCCACCAGGTCGGCCCGATCGATGCCGCCAAGGCGGAAGCTGCAAAGACTCCCCACGAAGTGTTCAGCGAGCGCGCCTCCCTGATCTTCAAGACGACCCAGGTCGTTCGCTTCTACGACCCGAAGCGCCGGGCACTGGTCTATCTCACCTATACCGACCGCGTGATCGAAGGCAGCCCGCAGAATTCGCTGAGCGTCGTTCCGGTGGGTCTGCGCTGAATCGCGCTCTCCAGTATCGGCCCACGAAAGGCGGCGGCGGATTCTTTCCGTCCCCACCGCCGAGCATGGCAAAAGACCGCAATGGGTGCGCCGGCTGATATCGGAGCGTGCCCGGTCCGGAGGCATAGATGACCCGTCCAAAGCCCAACTGGCGCTCCCTGATGTTCGTACCGGTGCTCTCGGAACGCTTCCTGGCCAAGGCGCACACGCGCGGTGCCGATGCGATCATCCTCGATCTCGAGGATTCGATCATTCCGTCCAAGAAGGCCGAGGCACGAGCCGCCATCGCCGCCGCCGTGCCCCGCGTCGCTCAGAACGGCGCCGACGTCGTCGTCCGGATCAACCGGCCACTCGAACTCGCGGTGCCCGATATCGAGGCGGCCGTGATGCCCGGCGTCGCGGCGTTGATGCTGCCCAAGGTGATGGGACCCGAGCATGTGCGATTGCTGGCCGAACTGGTGACGGAGCGCGAGACGCAACTCGGCATGGAGATCGGCCACACCCGCTTCCTCGTCCTGATCGAGACTCCGGCGGCCCTGCCGCACCTCTACGCCATCGCTGCGGAGCCGAGGATGGCGGGCATGTCGGTGGGCGGAGAGGACATGGCCACCGAATTGGGCGCCATCCCTTCGGCCGACAGCATGTATGTCTTCGCCATGCATGGGCTCGCGGCCTGCCGCGCGGCCGGCATCCTGCCGATGGGATCGATGGGCCAGCTCGCCAAGATCGACGATCTGGAATCCTACCGCGCCGGCCTGAAGCGCGGCCGCGAGCTGGGCTTCACGACGGCCTCGTGCATCCATCCCGCCCACGTGCCGATCATCAACGAGGAATATGGCGCCACCGAAGCGGAGCTGGACCGCGCCCGGCGCCTGATCGCCGCCTTCGACGCGGCGGCGGCGAAGGGCGAAGGTGCCGTGGCCTTCGAAGGCAGCATGATCGACCTGCCCGTCGTCACGCGGGCGCAACGGCTGCTGGAACGGGCAGCCTCCTGGAGCAAGCCTGCCGCCTGAACGGCCAAGGCCTTTCAGCGATAGAGGAACGTCCCCAGCAGCACCCAGCGGCCGGCCTTCGAGCTGCCCGCGAGCGGCGTCGTGTAATGCCAGAACGGCAGACGGTATGCCGTCACGGTCGACGGACCGGCAACTGACACGATCTCGCTGAAATGGCCCGCGCGGCTATAGACCAGCCATTGATGGGCCACGCCCGGCCCGCACAGGCTGACGTGAAGGTCGATATAGCCGCCCTTCGCATCCTGGTTCTCGGGATGGTGGTCGTTGTGCGGGCCGGCATAGTCGCCCGGCCCGTACCGCAGGACCTGCAGGCCCCAGCCCGACGCCAGGCGACGGCCTGCCAGCGCCTCCGCGAAGACCCGGAAACTCTGAGACCGCATCATACGAACAAGCCCGATCCGCTCCGCCGCCTTGAAGCCCGGTTCGCGACGGCTTTCGAAGTAGATCGTGCGGGCGCGACTGGTCTTGGGCAGGAGCTCGCCGTAATCCTCCTGCATGTCGGAGATCGTCTCGGGCGGGATCGGCCGCTCCATCGTCTCCAATGTCGAAGAGAGTTCGGCCTCGAGGAAGCGGCGCAACCGTCCGACCTTGCCTCGGTCGAGCAGGTCGTCCTGCGCGATGAAACGCCGCCTCGGATCGAGCAGCGCCCCGCAGAGCGGATGGGTGCCGGCCAGCACGCGCCGGCCGGCCGGGCTCAGCAGGTCCTCGAATTCGGTCGGGATCGCACCATTTGGCATGCCCGCACCCTACAATACCGGGCCGGGTGCCGGAATCGTCCAGGCCAGCGGCCGTGGGATGACAGGGCGGGAATGGTCCCCTAAACAGCCCCATGCCCTACGCTTCGCTTCGGGAGTTCGTCGACCGGCTGGAAAAGACCGGCCGGCTCGTGCGCGTGAAGACGCCGGTGTCGCCCGTCCTGGAGATGACGGAAATACAGACCCGGTTGCTGGCCGAGCAGGGACCAGCCGTGCTGTTCGAGAACGTGCAGGGCTACGACATGCCGGTCCTCGTCAACCTGTTCGGTACGGTCGAGCGGGTCGCCTGGGGCATGGATCGCGAGCCCGGCCAGCTACGCGCCGTGGGCGAGACGCTGGCCTTCCTGCGTCAGCCCGAGCCACCGGGCGGTTGGCGCGAGGCGCTCGACATGCTGCCGATGGTCCGGACCGTGATGGCCATGAAGCCGAAGACCGTCGGTTCTGCCGCCTGTCAGGAGGTCGTCCTCACCGGGGACGATATCGATCTCGCCAGGCTGCCGATCCAGACCTGCTGGCCGGGCGAGCCGGCGCCGCTCATCACTTGGCCGCTGGTGGTGACACAGGGCCCGAATCCGGGTGGCGACAAGCAGGACAGCTTCAATCTGGGCATCTACCGGATGCAGGTGACCGGGAAGAACACGACGCTGATGCGGTGGCTGAAGCATCGCGGCGGGGCGCAGCATCACCAGCGCTGGAAAGGCTCCGGCAAGCGCGAGCCTTTGCCGGCGGCCGTCGTGATCGGTGCCGACCCGGGCACCATCCTCGCGGCCGTGACGCCGGTGCCCGACACGCTGTCGGAGTATCAGTTCGCCGGTCTCCTCAGAGGCAAGAAGGTCGAGTTGGTCGACTGCAAGACCGTGCCGCTCAAGGTGCCGGCAGAGGCCGAGATCGTTCTCGAAGGCCATGTCAGCCTCGACGATTACGGCGACGAGGGCCCCTACGGCGACCACACGGGCTACTACAACAGCGTCGAGCAGTTCCCGGTCTTCACGGTCAGCGCCATCACCATGCGCCGCAAGCCGATCTACCTCTCGACCTTCACCGGCCGGCCGCCCGACGAACCCTCGGTGCTGGGCGAAGCGCTGAACGAAGTGTTCATCCCCCTCTTCCAGCAGCAGTTTCCCGAAATCGTCGACTTCTGGCTGCCGCCGGAAGGTTGCAGCTATCGCATCGCCGTCGTCTCGATGAAGAAGGCCTACGCCGGCCACGCCAAGCGCGTGATGATGGGCGTGTGGAGCTATCTCCGGCAGTTCATGTACACCAAATGGGTGATCGTCGTTGATGCCGACATCGACGCGCGCAATTGGAAGGACGTGATGTGGGCACTATCGACGCGCATGGACCCGGCACGAGATATCACGGTGATCGAGAACACGCCGATCGACTATCTCGACTTTGCTTCGCCGGTCTCGGGCCTCGGCTCGAAGATCGGCCTCGATGCGACCGACAAGTTCCCCGGCGAGACAAACCGCGAGTGGGGCCGCCAGATCCGCATGGACCAGGCCGTGATCGACAAGGTCGATTCGATGTGGGGCGCACTGGGATTGCCCGGAAAAGGCAAGTCGATCTGGCGCTGAAAACGCCGTAAACCACAATCACGATTGCCCGCACCAAGAGGAGGCAACCAGGATGGACGATTTCAACAATCTTGAGAACGCGACAGTCGACGATCTCAAGGCCATCGCGAAGGGACAGGCAGACATTGCCAGGAAGGTCGGCGATCATCTGATCGCGCATCTCAGTCTCCTGAAAGGTGATTTCGGAGGCTTTCCCATCGATCGCTACGATCACTGCGTGCAGGCGGCGACGCGCGCCTACAATGACAAGCGCAGCGCGGAGTACGTCGTTTGCGCCCTGTTCCACGATATCGGCGACACGCTGGCACCCTACAATCATGCCGAAGTGATTGCCGAGATCCTGCGTCCGTTCATCGACGACCGGAACCACTTCATCCTGCAGCGCCATGGCGTGTTCCAGGGCTACTACTTCTGGGGCAAGCTCGGCCTCGATAAGAATGCCCGCGACCAGTACAAGGACAGCCCCTATTACGGGGACACGGTCGAGTTCTGCGAGAAGTACGACAGTCCTTCATTCGACAAGGACTACGCGAACCTGCCGATCGAGTCTTTCCGACCGATGATCGACGAAGTCCTGAAGTCGCCGAAGCAGGCGTCGGTCTACACGTCGATCTTCAAGAAGGCCTGAACCAGGCGGCCAGATCGACGCCTCGGAAAGGCGGCGGTGCGCCCATCCGAAACCCCGACAAGCGACCCGCCCGAAACGGGCTCTTCTAAGCAGCCGTCCGTCCATTCCCGACAAGGAGCCACCGTGACTGCCCCAGTTTCCGTCCTGCTCTGGACCGACCGGCCGCAACCCTATCTCGATGCCATTGCGGCCGCGGGGATCGGCGAGCGCGTGGAGGTGGAGGTGCTGTCGCGCAAGGACAAGCCATCGGCGATCCAGTGCGAGCGCGCGGAGGTGCTGATGGCGATGGCCGTACCGGCGGGCCTGTTGCCGACAATGCAAAAGCTGCGCTGGGCGCAAGCAATGACGGCTGGCGTCGAGGGGTGGCTCGCCCCGCCCGACCTCCCGGAAAGCCTTGCCCTCACCTGCGCGCGTGGCACGCATGCCGAGTCGATGCCCGAGAATATCATCGGGGCGATCCTCCACGTCGCCAAGCCCTTCGCACTCGCCGCCGAGAACCAGAAGCAGTCCAGATGGGTGCACACCGTCGCCCAGCCTGTGCATGGCAAGACGCTGGGTATCCTGGGGCTGGGAGCGGTCGGTCAGGAAGTGGCGCGGATCGCGAGCGCGCTCGGCATGCGCGTCATCGGCACGAAGCGCCGGCCGGCCCCGATGCCACATGTGGCCGACGTGATGCCGTCGTCGCGCACCGACGAGGTTCTCGCCCAATCGGACTTTGTCCTCCTGCTTCTGCCGGCGACTCCGGAGACGGATAATCTCATCGACGCCGCGCGCCTGGCGAAGATGAAACCGGACGCGTGGTTGCTCAATTTCGGCCGCGGCCATCTGATCCGGGACGAAGACCTCGTCCGCGCGGTCCAGGAGAAAAAGATCGCCGGCGCAGTGCTAGACGTTTTCCGCCAGGAGCCGTTGCCGGCCGACCACCCCTTCTGGAGCGTGGATGGTATCGTTGTCTTGCCGCATATCGGAGGGCCGCATCCGAAGCGCGACAGCTTCGTGGCACGCCTCTTCGTCGAGAACCTGACGCGGTTCATCGACGGCAAGCCTCTTCAGGAGGTGGTCGATCGCGACGCCGGCTACTGAGCGGGCAGCCAGCCGCAACCGGAAGCACGGACGATGCAGAAGCGAGCGCCCCGGCACCGCCTGTTGCAAACCCGCCCTTTAATGTAAAAGACATTAACATGGGCTGGAAGAAGCGCGATCGCGAGGAGCGCGGCTATCACCACGGCAATCTGCGCGAGGCGCTGATCCAGGCCGCGCGCGACCTCATCAAGGAAAAGGGCCCGGCCGGGTTCACTTTTGCCGACGCCGCGCGATCGGCCGGCGTGAGTCCTGCCGCGCCTTATCGCCATTTCCGCGATCGGGAAGCTCTCCTCGCCGACGTGGCACGCGAGGGCTTCCAGCGGTTCGAGGCCATGCTCGCGACGGGCTGGGCCGGCGGCAAGCCGGATCCGATCACCGCCTTCCACAATGTCGGCAAGGCCTATCTGGCGTTCGCCCGCGCCGAACCCGCCTACTACACCGCGATGTTCGAAGCCGGCCTGCCGCCCGACCTCAACGCGGAACTGAGGGCAGCCGGCGACCGCTCCTTTGCCGTGCTGCGCATGGCCGCCGAGCAGCTGGTCACCTTGCTTCCCGCCGGCAAAAGGCCGCCCGCGCTGATGATGAGCCTCCATATCTGGTCGATGTCACATGGCATCGCTTCGTTGTTCGGTCGGGGGGACGCCGGACGCCGCAGCCTGCCGATGACGGCAGAGGAACTGCTCGAATCGGAAGTCCTGATTTACCTGCAGGGCTTGGGTTTTCCGCGCGGAGCATAATTCTTCGCTGCCCCTTGACTCGGCAGGGCCTCGACCCCAATGTAAATGTCGTTAACATTTACATCGTTAACCACAGTACAGCTAAAGGGGGGTCCATATGGGCCTGATCGACAAAATCGACGACCTCGGCAAGCCGGCGTGGATCGCCCTGTTGGTCCTGAGCTTCATCCTGTTCTGGCCCATCGGCATCGCCCTTCTCGTTTACCTCAAGTGGAGTGGACGCATGTTTTGCTCGAGACGCTACGGACATTGGGACATGCCCGACCGGGAACAGGCGCGGGAGGAATTCCGCGAGCGTCGTCGCCAGATGCGCGACGAATGGCGCGACTGGAAGCGGCGCAATCGCTGGGGCCGACCGGCGTCGAGCGGCAACGTCGCCTTCGACGAATATCGCGACGAGACGATCCGCCGGCTGGACGAGGAGCAGCGCGAGTTCCGCGACTTCCTCGACAAGCTCCGCGCCGCCAAGGATCGCGCCGAGTTCGATCAGTTCATGGCGGACCGCCGCAGCCGGCAGACGCCGACCGAAGCGCCGCCCTCGTCGCCCAGCGCCTGATCCAGCCTTCGAAAGAACGCCCGCGGTTTCCGCGGGCGTTTTTCGTTCAGTAGTCGAGTTTCATCGGCAGGCGGTGGTCCACGGCACGTTGCACGAGATCGGCCATGACGGCAAAGCCGTACCGCGCGCGCGCCTCGAGCGATGTGCCTGTCACCGGGGGATTTTCCCGCCATCCCGCCACGACAGACGAAGAAGCCTTCCAGGTCGCACCATTCAGGTCTGCGAGCTGCCGCTGGAGGGTCACCGCGGAGCCCAGCACCACGCGGCGTCCGCTGACGTCTTCGCCTTCGAACGTGAAATCGAATCCGTCGGGAATCCACAGTTCGACATTGCGAACGAGGTGAGAGTATCGCGACCTGAAGCCATCCGCATTGGACCGCACCAGGGCGGCATCGTTGTCCCACTCTTCCGCCAGGACCTCGGGTGGACGGAGTGCAGGATGCTCGGCATAGGCCGCCCAGAGAACCAGGGATCCGAACCCATCCCATCCCGGGCGGCCGGTGAAATAAGGAGCCTCGTCCCTCTCGTTCCAGTCGAGGGGAGCCGACACACGGGTACCCAACGCTTCTCCCAGTGCCGTCTGCCATCCCGCGATAAGGGCGCGCACCTCCGCGACATCGGGCGTCGCTCCAGCGCCCGCCCGAGCACCCGCGGCAGCCATCCCGCGTTCGCGTGCCTGCCGCTCGGCGACGTTCTCCCACAGTCCGGCGTAATATCGCGTCAGCGACCCGACATAGACGTCGAGGGCCATTCGAGAAGGCCTTTCATCAAGTAGGCGCCTGAGGCGCTTCTGCCACTTTGGGTTGATCTAGCCGCCGCATCGGCGCGTGGGAAGGCCCAATTGCAAATATTGCCCGCTGCACACCCATCGTCCGGAAAGGTTGGCAAATCGCGATAAAAGACAGGGCGAATTCACGCGCGGCGTGTACAAACAAAAAGACGACGCTCAGGGCGTCGTCCCGATTTGTCGTCGCGTTTTCGCGCCCGGGCGGCCCGATATTCGCACGATCGTCCCAGCCAGGCCTGCGCCGCAGCGGCGATCCTTCCGATTGAAGCGACCGTGGGACGACTCCGATTTCGAACGTCGACGTCTTCTCGATACGCCCGAGACCACTAACCGATATACCCGCCGGGATAACTAGCCTTGGTAGAACGGCGCGTCCCGCTATGCCGTCTTTGTGGCGCCGGATTTCAGCATCGCCTCGATATCCCCCTCCGTCAGGCCCGCCTCCCTCAGGATCTCGACGCTATGCTCGCCAAGACGAGGCTGCAGCCGGCGAATCTCCGGCTTCGTCTTGCTGAAGCGTGGCGGGATATCCGGCATGCGCAACCGGCCTTCCGTCGGATGATCGACCTCGTGCCAGAAGCCCGTGGCCTCCAGTTGCGGATCGACGAAGAGGTCTTCGAGCGTGTTGACCGGGCCGTGCGGCACGTTCGAGTTCTTGAGCAGTTCCACCCATTCGGCATTGGTGCGTTCGGCACACAATCCGGCAAGGGTGGCGTAGTATTGTTCGACGTTCTTCAGACGGTTCGCCATTCCCTGGAAACGCGGATCCCTGGCGAGATCCTCGCGCCCCACGAGCGTGCAGAATTCCTTCCAATGCCCGTCGGTATAGGGCAGCAGCGCGAAGTATCCATCCTTGGACGGATAGGGCCGACGCTCCTTGTTGAGGACGCGCTTGTAGCCCGCGGTGTCGAGCGCCGGCCGGAAGCTCTCGCCGTAGAGATGCTCGACCATCACGAATGAGACGAGGGTTTCGTACATCGGGACCTCGACCGACTGTCCCTTGCCCGTCCGCTCCCGCGCGAACAACGCGGCAAGCAAGGCCGAGACGACGCCATTGGAACTCGTCTTGTCGGCGACGATCGTGGGAAGGAAGCGCGGTTGTCCGGCGACGACCGTCTGCAGCGCCGCAAGGCCCGAGCCCGCCTGGATGATATCGTCGTAAGCCGCCTTGGGTCCCATCGGACCGGCGGCGCGGTAGCCGTAGGTCGCAAGATAGACGAGGCGCGGATTGACCTTCTCGAAGGCCTCGTATTCGACGCCGAGACGCTTTGCGGGGTCGGGACGATAATTGTGCATCAGCACGTCCGCCGTCTCCGCGAGCTTGAACAGGGCCTTGCGGCCTGCCTCCTGCTTGAGGTCGAGGACGATCGAGCGCTTCGACCGGTTGCACCCCAGATAGAAGGCGGCCATGCCGGGGTTGCGGGCGGGCCCGAGCTGACGCGTCGTATCGCCTTCCGGCGGCTCGATCTTGATCACGTCCGCCCCGAGGTCGCCCAATTGCTGCGCCGCCCAGGGTCCCAGCACGACGGTCGTGCAATCGAGAATCCTGACCCCGTCCAATGGACCTGCCATCAAATCCCTCCTGATTTTGTCCCGGCTTACCACAAGTTGGTCACACGCAACCGGCCTATTCGTCGCGCAACATCGTCAGGCTGCAAACGTTTACCGTAGCGAAGAAAGGCAGGATCAAACACGCAATGCGAAACCGGAAAGTGCCAGGTTTCTACGACCATCGACTTTCGCCGCTTTGGTGTTTTGCCGGCCGCGACCTTCGATGTTCATCCAGCGGTAAGGAGGAAAATGGATGTCTGCGTTGATCGCTCGAATCGGAACCGGCATCGCCGCTGCCGCCGCCATGGTTTTGACGGCTGGTATCGCCGAGGCCGGCGAGGACGGCTGGCGGAAACCGCACCATCACCATCACTATCATGGGTACGGTCCTTATCGAGGGAAGCCGCCGAAGCCTCCCAAGGTGCATTACTATTACGCGCCACCCCCTGTGGTTTACGCTCCTGCCCCAGTCATGTATGGGCCGCCCGCCTACTACACGCCCGCGCCGCCGCCGGGGATCAACATCAACATCCCCTTGCGTTGATGGCCGCCGGGACGCGCATAGCGCCACGATGAACATGAGGTGGCGCTTACCGTTCATGAGTCTAGGACGCCGAGATGACGAGTTTGAAGCAGCGTCCTGGTTCGAGCGTCATATCGCTGGCAATCCTGTCGGACCCGGCCAAGCCCCGGTCCGGCACGATTGCCGGTCACCACCCGACAGGGTGCCGCATGCCCCTCGCGGTTCTACCCCAGAACACGAAATTGGCATCCCCATTCAATCCGCACGCGGGTTGACGACGGCTGCCAAATCGGGGAATGTCGGGCCCAACATGCTGCGACTGACGACGCTTCGACTTATTGGCTGATCCGCCGCCCCGGACCTCCGGGGCCCTGCGGATCGCTTTGTCGTTCGCTCGATCCTTTGAACAGTCGCCGCCACCCTCCTTCATCATCGCAGTTCGTTTGAGCCATACGGCCGTGCGCGGCGCGAGGAGCCTTTCATGTCATCCCAGAAACCAATGATGCCGACCGCCGGCGAGAAGTACATTCCCTTCAAGCCCGTTCCCTTGACGGACCGGCAATGGCCGAGCCGCGTCATCACCAAGGCGCCGATCTGGTGCGCGGTGGATTTGCGCGACGGCAACCAGGCGCTCATCGAGCCCATGGATTCCGACCGCAAGACCCGCATGTTCAAGCTGCTCTGCGAGATGGGCTTCAAGGAAATTGAGGTGGGTTTCCCGGCAGCTTCCGAAACCGACTTCGACTTTGTCCGCGAGCTCATCGAGCAGAAGATGATCCCGGACGACGTCACCATCCAGGTCCTGACGCAGAGCCGGCCCGAGCTGATCGAACGCACGTTCGAGGCGTGCCGGGGCGCCAAGCGCGTCATCGTCCATCTCTACAATTCGACCTCGACGCTGCAGCGCCGGGTCGTGTTCGGCATGGACTATAGCGGCATCATCGACATCGCCGTGTCCGGCGCCAAGTTGGTCAAGCAACTCGCCGATGCGAATCCGGCCACCGAATGGGTGTTCGAGTATTCGCCCGAGAGCTTCACCGGCACCGAGCTGGAGTTTGCGCGCGACATCTGTGCCGCCGTCGGCGACGTCTACAAGCCGACCCCGCAGAAGAAGATGATCATCAACCTGCCGGCGACCGTCGAGATGTCGACGCCGAACATCTATGCCGACCAGATCGAGTGGTGCCATCGCAACTTCAAGTATCGCGACTCGATGATCCTCAGCCTGCATCCGCACAACGACCGCGGTACTGGCGTTGCGGCAGCCGAATTGGGTTACATGGCGGGCGCCGACCGAATCGAGGGCTGCCTGTTCGGCAACGGCGAGCGCACGGGCAACGTCGACCTGGTGACGCTCGGCCTCAACATGTACACACAGGGTATCGACCCGGAGATCGACTACTCGAACATCAACGAGATTCGGCAGACGGTCGAGTACTGCAACCAGTTGCCGGTGCATCCGCGCCATCCCTATGGCGGCGACCTCGTCTTCACGGCCTTCTCGGGCTCTCACCAGGACGCCATCAACAAGGGCTTCAAGGCGCTGGATGCGTCGAACAGCAAGGTCTGGGAAGTGCCCTACCTGCCGATCGATCCCGCGGATCTCGGGCGCAGCTACGAGGCCATCATCCGGATCAACAGCCAGTCCGGCAAGGGCGGCATCGCCTACATCCTCAAGACGGATTACGGCATCGACATGCCGCGTCTTCTCCAGGTCGAGTTCTCCAAGGTGATCCAGCAGATCGCCGACGAGACCGGCAAGGAGATCCAGCCGACTCTCATCTGGGATACGTTCCGCAAGGAATATCTCGAGAACAGGACGCCGGTGGAGTTCGACAGCCACACGACCTTGCCGGAGCCAGGCCATCCCGACATCCGGTTGATCGACGCCAAGGTGACCTACAACGGCAAGGAGACGTCGATCTCGGGGCGCGGCAACGGCCCGATCGCAGGCTATGTCGACGCCCTCGGCAACAATTGCGGCATCCGGATCAAGGTGCGCGACTACCACCAGCATGCGACCGGCGCCGGCTCCGACGCGCAGGCCGTGAGCTTTATCGAGGCCGAGACTCCCACAGGCCAGGTCCTGTGGGGCGTCGGCATCGACTCGAACATCGTCGCGGCCTCGCTCAAGGCCGTGACGTCGGCGGCGAACCGCGCGGCAAAGGCCGCCCGCGGCTAGGGTGGAAGTCCCCGCCGATCCGCGACCCGAACGGGCCGCCGGCACACGGCCGGCGGCTTCGTCCACTCCCTCCTCGCCGCTGCAGCGGCAGGAGGGCGCTGCCCTGCGAGCTCTGCGTCACGCTTGGAACGCAGCGATCTCCCTCATGCTGGGTGCGATGATCGGCATCGTCGGCCACGAGTATGTTGCCGATGCCGCGTCGCATGTCTGGCCCGGTCAATTCTTCGTGGGCGATATCGTGCGCGCCCTGTTCTGGGCAGTCGGCGTGGCGGCGACGGGCCTGCTCTTCTTCTCCTACTATCTCGACGACGGCGGTCGTTAGCGCGTAGAACGGCCCTATGGCCAAAGCACAGAAAGCAGCGCCCGATGCGGGCCTCCTCGCCGACCTCCTGAAATGGGCGAAGGCCGCCGGCGCCGACGCCGCTGACGCGCTCTACGTCAACGGGGAATCGATCTCCGTCGCGCAACGGCTCGGCAAGCGGGAGAAGCTGGAGAGCAGCGAGGGCCGCGATCTCGGCCTTCGCGTCTTCATCGGCAAGCGACAGGCTTTCGTGTCCTCGACGGATTTCGATCCGAAGGCGCTGCGCGAACTTGCAGGCCGCGCCGTGGACATGGCGCGAGCCGTACCGGAGGACCCGGTCTGCGGCATTGCCCCGGAAGAACTGCTGGCACGGAAATGGCCCGACCTCGACCTCGTCGACAAGGGAAGGCCATCTGCCAGGAAGCTGCTTGCCATGGCGTCCGAGGCCGAGGATGCCGCCCGCGCCGTGAAGGGCGTCTCGAACTCGGAAGGAGCCGAGGCGGCCTGGGGGCGTACGGCCGTCATGCTGGCGGCGACCAACGGTTTCTCGGGTGGTTACAGCCGCAGCGGCTACTCGCTTTCGTGCTCGGTTCTGGCCGGAGAAGGCACCGGCATGGAACGCGATTACGAATGGACCAGCGCGGTTCACCTCGAAGACCTGATGGCGCCCCACACGGTCGGACGCAACGCCGGGAAATTCGCCGTTCGCCGCCTCAATCCGCGCAAGGCGCAGAGCGCGCGTGTACCTGTAATCTTCGATCGCCGCGTGTCCGGCGGACTGGTCGGACATCTTGCAGGCGCCATCAACGGCCGCGCGGTCGCCCGCGGCACGTCGTTCCTGAAGGACATGATGGGCAAGCGGATCTTCGCCAAGGGCACCCGGATCCTCGACAACCCTCTGCGCAAGCGTGGTCTGGGCAGCCGCCCCTTCGATGCCGAAGGATTGCCGACGAAGCGGCTCGCCGTGGTCGACGATGGCGTGCTGACGACATGGCTTCTCGACCTGGCGGCCGCCCGGCAACTCGGCCTCAAGCCGACGGGTCATGCCTCGCGCGGCGTCTCGGGGCCGCCCTCGCCGACAACCTCCAATTTCTACCTGGAGAAGGGAGACCTCTCGGTCGACGAGATGATCGGCGACATCAGGAAAGGCCTCTTCATCACCGATCTGATCGGACACGGTGTCAATGGCGTGACCGGCGACTACAGCCGCGGCGCGTCGGGCTTCTGGATCGAGAAGGGCAAGCTTGCGTGGCCCGTGAGCGGGATCACGGTGGCCGGCAACCTGAAGGACATGTTCCGCAAGCTCACCCCCGCCAACGACCTGAAATTCAAGGGCTCGACCAACGCTCCTACGGTGAGAATTGAAGGGATGACGGTCGCAGGCTCGTGATAATGTCCCGCCCATGAACGCCCTCGCCAAATTCTCCGCCCTGGCCGCAACGACGGCCTTTCTCGCCGGGCCAGCCGTCGCCCAGACCGGCGATTTCCAGGCCTGCCTTCAGAACATCAAGGCCGAGGCCACACGCCAGGGTGTTCCGGCATCGATCGCGGACCGCGCCTTCCAGGGCCTGACGCCCGACCAGAAGGTCATCGATCTCGATCAACGGCAGCCCGAATTCTCACTGACCTATGCGAAGTATGTCGGTGGGACGGTCACCACCGATCGGATCGTCAAGGGACAGCAGCGCATGGCGCAGCATCGCCAGCTGCTCGATGCGCTGCAGGCCGAGTACGGCGTGCCGCCGCAATACCTCATGGCGTTCTGGGGTATCGAGACCAACTACGGTTCGTTCATGGGCGATTTCAGGGTCGTGCGCTCGGTCGCGACCCTCGCCTGCATGACCAAGCGTCAGGCCTTCTTCAGCAACGAGACCGTCCAGGCGCTCCGCATCCTGAACATGAACCACATGACCAGCGACCAGATGCGCGGGTCGTGGGCCGGCGCCATGGGCAACATGCAGTTCATGCCGTCCACCTTCACGAAATGGGCGGTGGATCGCGACGGCAATGGCCGCATAGATATCTGGAACAGCCTCCCCGACGCCTTCGCCTCGGCGGCGAATTTCCTGCGCGGCATCGGCTTCCGGCCTGGCCTGCCGTCGAGCGAAGAAGTCATGCTGCCGCGCGGCTTCCCGCTCGACCAGGCCGACACCACCGTGGAAAAGCCGGTGCGGGCCTGGGCGGCAATGGGCGTGAAGAAGGCCGGCGGAGGCGCCCTGCCGGCCGTCGACGAGCCTTCCTCCATCCTCCTGCCGGCGGGCTTCCGTGGCCCGGCCTTCATCGTCTATCCGAACTTCAAGGCGGTGATGAACTGGAACCGTTCGACGCTCTACGCCCTCTCGGTCGGCATCCTGGCCCGGCAGATCGCCGGAGGTCCGGGCGTCCAACAGACCGCACCGGACGACGACCTGCCGCTGTCGCGGGACACCGTCATCGACATCCAGAACCGCCTGATCAAGCTGGGTCTTTACAAGGACGACGTCGACGGTCTGCTCGGGCCGAAGACCCGGTCGGCGCTGCGCCTCTTCCAGCAGCAGCAGAGCCTGCCGGCAGACGGTCACCCGACACAGGAATCGATCCGCCGCCTGCAGCAGGCGGCGCGTTAGAGGCGGCTAGATACGTCTCTAGGAACGAGCCGGGTGCAGCATGCGCACGGCCTCGGGGGCGAGGTCGATAGATACCGGCAGCTTCAGCGCGTCGTCGCCATCGATCTGGACCGGCTGCTGCCGCTTCTCGCCGCCATCGTCCAGCACCGAGATCTGCACCCTGCGACCGCTCACGACGCGATATCCCGGTGTCTGCGGCAACACGCCCAGCAACAGGGCCGCGCCGAAGCGCAGCGCATGGGCCCAGCCCCAGCGCTCGAACAGACAGACATGCAGCAAGGGAGCCTCCAGAGAGGCCGCAGGCGCCACGACGTAAGGCCCCGCATAATGGCGGGCCCGCGTGACGATCACGGATGCCGCCTCATGGCCGGTGCCATCGATCTCGACGGCATAGCGAACTGGCCGGTATCGCCGGGCTTCGATCAGCGAGCGCCAGACATAAGCTCCCTTGCCCCAACGTCGTTTGAGCCGCCCACTCACTCCGGCCACGACCTTGGCGTCGAAGCCGGCGCCCGCCATCAGCGAGAAGCAGCGTGTCGCTTCGGTGTCGGCGGCCTGCCCCGGATGGACGAGAACCTCGCGCCCGCCGACGATGGCGCCCGCCACCGAGACGGCCTTGCGCCGCAGGCCGAGTTCGTGCGCCAGGACGTTCGCCGTGCCGAGAGGTACGACAGCCAGCGGCGGAGCGGTATCCGCCCGTTCCGCGAGCCCGTTCAACGCCTCGTTGATCGTGCCATCGCCTCCGGCCACCGCCACGACATCGTACCGCGTCGCATCGCATGAAGCGGCCAGGCGACGGGCATCGCCGGCCGCCGCCGTCTCGACGATGTCGACCGTCCAACCTTGTTTCCGCACCCGCTTCACGACCGCGTCGACCAGCCCACGACGGCGGCGGCCCGCCATCGGATTGAAGATCAGGAGCACCGAACGTCCGAATGCGAATGTCATGGAACCGTCACAACCGATTCACCGCCGCGCAATGGCCGGCATACACAATCGGCAGCGTGGCGCGCAATCGCGCACCAAAGATTTTGTGCCGTGGAGTTCTTTTCCACATGACCGTTCCGCCATGACCGTCATCGAGCGCAACCAGCCGGCGCGCCATCGCGCCATCTTCCTGTCCGACATCCATCTGGGGACGCGTGGATGCCAGGCCGAGCTGCTGCTCGATTTCCTGAAGCGCAACGAGAGCGAGCATCTCTATCTCGTTGGCGACATCGTCGACGGCTGGCGGCTGAAGCGCTGGTGGTACTGGCCGCAAAGCCACAACGACGTCGTCCAGAAGATCCTGCGAAAGGCCCGCAAGGGCACCAATGTGGTCTACATCCCCGGAAACCACGACGAAGCGGCGAGGCAATATTGCCAGCTCACCTTCGGCGAGGTCCGCGTCCAGGCGGAAGCGATCCATGAGCAGCCCGACGGACGCAGGCTGCTGGTCATCCATGGCGACCAGTTCGACGGCATCGTCTGCTACGCGCGCTGGCTGGCCATCCTAGGCGACTGGGCCTATGCGAGCGCGCTGCGCCTCAACACGTTGTTCAACTGGGGACGTCGCAAGCTCGGCCTTCCCTACTGGTCGCTGTCGGCCTACCTCAAGCATCGGGTGAAGAACGCCGTGCAATTCATCGCCAATTTCGAGCAGGCGCTCGCAAGCGAAGCGCGCCGCCGCGGGGTCGACGGGGTGGTCTGCGGCCACATCCATCATGCCGAGATCCGCACCATCGACGGCATCCTCTACTGCAACGACGGCGACTGGGTCGAAAGCTGCACCGCGCTCGTCGAGGATTTCGACGGCCGGCTGCGCATCGTGTACTGGGCACAGGAAGCCGCCCGCCGTTCGGCGCGGCTCCCGCTCTCGGCAACGCCGGCCCGGCTCGCGGCCGAGTAGACGAATTGCGCATCGCCATCGTATCCGACGCCTGGCGGCCCCAGATCAATGGAGTCGTCCGCACCCTGGAGACCGTCGCCCGACTGCTGCGTGCGCAAGGCCATGAGGTCGAGGTTTTCGGACCTGACCGTTTCCGGACCCTGCCCTGCCCCACCTATCCGGAAATCCGCCTATCGCTTTTCCCCTCCGCGCGACTGGCGCACATGCTCAAGCTCTTCGCCCCCGACGCCATCCATATCGTCACCGAGGGTCCGCTCGGCTGGGCGGCGCGCGGTTTCTGCCGGCGGCGCGGCATCCCCTTCACGACGGCGTATCACACACGCTTCCCGGAATACGTCCGCGCCCGCATCCGGCTGCCACTCGCCTGGAGCTATGCCTTCGTCCGGCATTTCCATGCCCCCTCTTCGGCCGTCCTGGTCGTCTCGCCGGCTATCCGGGACGAGCTGGCCCAACGTGGCTTCAGGAACATGGTGCCGTGGTCGCGCGGCGTCGATATCGCCGCCTTCCGTCCCCGTCCACGCACCGAATCTGCCGATGAGCGAGGCGGCGGCCGGCCGGTCTGGCTCTATGCCGGGCGCGTGGCGATCGAGAAGAACATCAAGGCGTTCCTCGAGCTCGATCTGCCCGGCACGAAATGGGTGGTCGGTGGTGGACCACAACTCAAGGAATTGAAGCGCCGGTACAAGGACGTACGCTTCTTTGGCTCCGTCGACACCGAGGAACTGTCCTACCGATACTCACAGGCCGACTGCTTCGTGTTCCCAAGCATCACCGACACGTTCGGTCTCGTCATGGTGGAGGCGCTGGCGTCCGGCGTGCCGGTCGCCGGCTATCCCGTCCCCGGCCCGCTCGACGTGGTGACGGATCCCAAGGTTGGCGCGCTCGATCCCGATCTACGCAAGGCCTGTCTGGCTGCCGTCGATCGCGATCCGCAGGATTGCCGGCGGCATGCCGAGACCTTCACCTGGGAACGCTGCGCCCGTCAGTTCCTGGAGACCCTGCAGCCGATACCGCGCGACCACTGGCAGCCTCTTCGCAATCGCGCCATTCCGGATGCCGCTGCCTCGTAGGACGAATGGACCGCCGGTAATCCCGGCCAGATCAAGCAGCGACGAGGGCGTCCGTTCAACCCGGCTGGAACGCCCGGCTACCGGCCAGCACGCCTGCACGCCCCGATTCCGGGCTGGTCTCGCGGATCGTGCAGATGCTGTCGCCTGGAAGCATCTGAACGTCGATGAATCTCATCTCGCCCGCGGCAAGGTTGAGCCAGATGGCATTCGAGGAGTCGCCGCCGCGGCAACGGAACACGTGATGGCCGGAGCTGATTTCCGCGCGAACCCAGGTTTGCGTCCCGAGCGCACCGATGTTCCGTCCGTCGACCGCGACGCGCAGTATGGGGCTCGCCGTCGATGGATTGTAGAAATAGACGGCTGCAGAGCCGGGCGGCGGCGAACCGAATTGCTTGCCGGCCATGTCGTCGGCCCGGGATGCCATCGGCACGCTCGACGCTTCGCATGCCGCCAGCGCGAGCAGGCACAGAATGGAGGCGACCTTACGCATGTTCTCTCTCCTCACCCGCCAGCCGGCTCGCCGGCCTTGATCCACTCCTGATACAGCTTTCGGGTCGCGTCGTCGGGCGGATAAGTCCCTTCGATCGGCCGGCCCTGCCCGATACGGATCGCCACGAATTTCTCGAGTCGTTCCTGTTCGAACGAGTCGCGCGCGATTTCGTCCGCGAGATGGCGTGGCACCACGATGGCACCGTCCTCGTCGGCGACGATGACATCTCCCGGATAGACCGGTACGCCAAGGATGCCAACCGGTGTCTGCACTTCGACAGGGTGAAGGTTCGCCATGCTGGGCGGAGCGGCGGCAGCCGCGCAGAACACGGGGAAGTCGAATTTCGCGATCACCGGCGTGTCGCGCATGGCCCCGTCGCTCAGCACGCCGGCGAGGCCTCGCACCTTGAGGCGAAGCGCAAGAATGTCGCCCAACGTACCGGATCGGAGATTGCCTTCCGTTCCGATGACCAGCACGCTGCCAGCCGGCGATTCCTCGATGCCGGCGCGTTGCGCGCTCGGCGGATCGTTGGCCGTCGGCGGCTTGTCGATGTCTTCGCGCCCGGGCACGTAGCGCAGGGTGAACGCAGGTCCCACCATGCGGGCCGCGTCGGGATTGAGAGGCCGGACACCGCTTACCGCGCAGTTGCGGAAACCGCGCTTCAGCATCTGCATCGAGACCGTAGCGGTGCTTGCATAGAGGAAATTCGCGAGCGTCTCCTTCGACAACGGCTCCATCGTCATTGCGTGTCCCCCTCAGAGCAGCGATCCCTGGCCGCCGCCATCACGCCGCCGCGGGGCGGAAGGCGGCGTCGGCCGCGGCGTGGCGCCCGTCCCGTCGGTGAGACGTGCGCCGACACGGCCGTCGGCAAACTCGATGCTCACCGCCTGTCCCGCCTGCGTCGTCGCGGCCGACAGGACAGGCTGGCCGTCCTGGTCGCGCACCAGCGCAAAGCCACGATTGAGCACGGAGTGAAACGAATAGCTTTCCAGCAGCTTGCCGAGCTGGTCGACATGGCGCTGGCCGTTCTGCAGGAGGTCGACTCCATGCCGTCTCAGGCGCTCGCCGAACTGCTCCAGGCGGTCGGAGGTACGCTCGATCTTCTGCAGCGTGTCGCCCTTGTACCGCTCGACGGCCGCGCGCAGGGCGCGGCTCTCGGCAACGAGCGCCTGCTCCTTTGCGGCGATGACGGCCTGCGGCCCGACGAGGCGCGCGGCGGCGAGCGCCTGTCCCCGCCGTTCCACGAGCTGGCGCATGGCAACGGCCAGCCGCTCGCCACTGACATCGAGACGCTGCTGCCGCTCCTCGATCAGGCGGCGCGGGTCGCCCAGTCCGCGCGCCAGGCCGGCAAGCTCCATCGCCGATTCGCGCAACAGGCGGTTCATGCCTCCGACCAGACGCTTCGCGTAATCCATCGTCTCGGCCATCAGATCCCCACGCACCGGCACGGCCATCTCGGCCGCCGCCGTCGGGGTAGGCGCCCGGCGATCCGAGGCGAAGTCGATCAGCGTCGTGTCGGTCTCGTGGCCGACTGCTGAGACGAGCGGGATTTCCGAGCCGGCCGCGGCCCGCACCACGATCTCCTCGTTGAAGGCCCAGAGGTCCTCGAGACTGCCGCCGCCGCGCGCGACGATCAGCACGTCGGGTCTCGGTACGGGTCCATCCACCGGCAAGCGATTGAATCCCGATATGGCCGCCGCGACCTCGCCGGCCGCTTTTTCTCCCTGGACGGCAACCGGCCAGACCAGGACATGGCAGGGGAAGCGGTCGGACAGACGATGCAGGATATCGCGGATGACTGCACCCGAGGGGGAGGTCACGACGCCAACAACCCGCGGGAGATAAGGCAGCGGTCGCTTGCGCTCGGCGTCGAACAGCCCCTCCGCCTGGAGCTTCTTGCGCCGGTCCTCCAGCAGCTTGAGCAGGGCGCCTTCGCCCGCAAGCTCGAGCCGGTCGACGATGATCTGGTAGCGCGACGATCCGGCATAGGTCGTCAGCTTGCCGGTCGCGATCACCTCCAGCCCTTCCTCGATACGGATGCCAAGACGGGGGATTGTGCCCTTCCAGCACACCCCGTCGATCACCGCGTTCTCGTCCTTGATGCGGAAATAGCAGTGGCCCGACCGGGGAAAAGACGGCTGGCTGATCTCCCCGCGCACCCGCACGCGCGGAAATGCGCTCTCGATCTCCCGCTTCAGGGCGAAGGAGAGCTCCGAAACCGTGAATTCCGGGACATTCGAGGGGGCAGCCGGTGCGTCGTAGTTTTCCATGGACGAGGCAGCCTAGCCGCTTGTGCCGGGCGCGCAACCTGTGGTCAAAACCTCGCCATGCGAATCCTCGTGGTGGGCGGCGGCGGCCGCGAACACGCCCTCTGCTGGGCGATTTCCGCTTCACCTCTCTGCAGCAAGCTGTTCTGCGCCCCAGGCAATGCAGGCATCGCGCAGCTCGCCGAGTGCATCGACGTCGCCGCCGAGGATATCCCGGGCCAGGTGGCCCTGGCGCGGCGCCTGGAGATAGATTTCGTGGTCATCGCGCCCGATGCGCCCCTGGTCGCCGGCATGGCCGATGCCTTTGCCGACGCCGGCATCAAGGCGTGGGGTCCCTCGAGGGCAGCCGCGCGTATCGAAGGCTCCAAAAGCTTCACCAAGCAGCTTTGCCGCGACAACAAGATCCCGACGGCCGCCTACGAGCACTTCACCGACATCGCGAAAGCCGAGGCCTACATCCGGGCGCAAGGCGCACCGATCGTGGTCAAGGCGGACGGACTCGCCGCCGGCAAGGGCGTGATCGTCGCCGAGACGGTCGAGCAGGCCATCGACGCCGCCCGCGACATGCTCGCGGGCAATCGCTTCGGCGCTGCCGGGGCCTCGGTGGTGATCGAGGAATTCATGCAGGGCGAGGAAGCAAGCTTCTTTGCCCTGACCGACGGCGAGCACGTGCTCCCGCTCGTCGGCGCACAGGATCACAAGCGCGCCTTCGACGGCGACAAGGGGCCCAACACCGGCGGCATGGGCGCCTATTCGCCCGCGCCCGTCTTCGATGCCGCCATGCAGCAGCGCACAATGGAGGAGATCGTGGTGCCCGCCGTCAGGGCCTTGGCCCGCGCCGGCACGCCTTTCAAGGGCGTTGTCTATACCGGCGTGATGATCGATGCGAAGGGCCCGCGCCTCGTCGAGTTCAATTGCCGCTTCGGCGACCCCGAGACCCAGGTATTGATGATGCGGCTGAAGTCCGATCTCGTGCCGGCGTTGCTGGCCTGCGTCGACGGCAGCCTGAAACATATGGACCTGCGGTGGTCGGACGAGACCGCCATCACCGTCATCATGGCGACGAAGGGCTATCCGGACGCCTATCCGAAAGGCAGCGAGATTCGCGGGCTGGACAAGGCTGCCGCCGTCGAGGGCGTTCAGATCTTCCATGCCGGCACGAAGGCGGACGGGTCGCGCATGCTGGCCAATGGAGGGCGTGTCCTGAACATCTGCGCCCTGGCGCCCACGGTGGAAGAAGCCCGGTCGCGCGCCTATCGCGCCGTGGACATGATCGACTGGCCGGAAGGGTTCTGCCGGCGCGATATCGCATGGCGGGCAGTCGCGCGGCAGTCGTGACACCCGGACGGCGCCGCCGGTAAAATAAATTATGCCCGATTCGCCCGACCTGTCCCAACGGCTGCTGGCGCAGCTCAGCTTTCCTTGCGGAGACGTACCCGAGCCCGGCGACATCAAGAACGTCGCGCCCGGGATCTGGTGGCTGCGCATGCCCCTGCCCTTCCAGCTCAACCACATCAATCTGTGGCTGATCGACGAGAAGGACGGGTGGACCATCGTCGATACCGGAATCAACACCCAGGACACCCGCGATCTCTGGGAGAAGATCTTCTCCGAGAAGCTGGCCGGCCGGCCGGTCAAGCGCGTGATCGCCACGCACCTGCACCCGGACCATGTCGGCCTTGCCGGCTGGCTCTGCGAGCGTTGGAACGCGGAGTTCCTGATGACACTCGGCGAATACATGAGCGCCCTGGCGACCCGCAACGGCTTCGGCGACAACGACGAGCAGCGCGCCGCCCACCTTCATCGCAATGGCGTGCCGGCGGATCGCATCGGCAATTTCCATCGGCACAAGGGCGGCTACGCCAAGGGCGTCGCACCTCTGCCGCCCACCTTCCGCCGCATGATCCACGCCCATCCCATCACGCTGGGCGGGCATCGCTGGGACGTCATCGTGGGACGGGGCCACGCGCCCGAACACGCCTCGCTATGGTGCCCCGAGCTCAACGTGCTGATCGCCGGAGATCAGGTGCTGCCGAAGATCAGCACGAATGTCGGCGTGTGGCCCAACGAACCGGAAGCCGATGCGCTGACATGGTTCCTCGACGGCTTTTCACGCTTCCGGCGCCTCCCGGCCAACGCGCTGGTCCTGCCGAGCCATGGCTTCCCCTTTGTCGGCCTCCACACCCGTCTCGACCAGCTCGTGGCGCATCACGACGCGCGGCTCAACGACATGACGGCGGCAATCGCGCTCAGGGGTGCGGAAGGCGCGACAGGCTGGGACATGGTGCCGGTACTGTTCCCGCGGCATCTCGACAATAACCAGATCGTCTTCGCCTTCGGCGAGACCCTGGCCCATCTCCATTGCCTCGAGACGCGGGCGCGTGTGAAGCGGATCTCCGTGGACGGTGTCCATCGCTTCGTCGCCCTCGTGAATCCGGCAAACGGGCCGCCGGCAGACGATTCCGCGCCCGAAGTCATGGATGTGGGCGCTGTCTGACGGCTGATGCGCGTCGACCTCTTCGACTTCGATCTTCCCGAGGATCTCATCGCCCAGCGGCCCGTGGTGCCGCGGGACGCCGCGCGTCTGCTCGACGTCGCGCCGGATGGTTTGCATGATCGCACGGTGCGCGACCTGCCGGCCCTGCTGAGAAGGGGCGACCTGCTGGTCTTCAACGACACCCGGGTGATCCCCGCCCGGCTGATGGGGACGCGCCCGGCCGGCGGCCGGACCGAAGTGCTGCTGATCCGCGACCTCGGGAACGCGCGATGGCTGTGCTTCGCCAGACCGGCCAAGCGTCTGAAGCCAGCCGATATCCTGACGTTCGACAATCTGCTCGGCACCGTCGTCGCAAAACGCCCCGATGGCTCGATCGAACTTGCCTTCGACAAGACCGGCAACGAGCTTCTTGCCGCCATCGAGAGGGCCGGCGCGGTGCCCCTGCCGCCCTACATCCGCGGCGGCACGGCGGATGCGCAGGACCGCGCCGACTACCAGACCCTGTTCGCACGTCGCGACGGTTCCGTTGCCGCGCCGACGGCCGGTCTGCACTTCACGCCTCGCCTCATGGAGGCGCTTGCCGATTCCGGGATCGGGACGGCGGGCGTCACGCTGCATGTGGGCGCCGGCACCTTCCAGCCCGTCCGCGTCGACGATACGGACGCGCACGCGATGCATTCCGAATGGGGAGAGGTTCCCGAGGCGACGGCACAGGCAATTGCAACCACCCGGGCTTCCGGCGGAAGGGTGGTCTCCATCGGAACAACGGCGCTGCGCCTCCTCGAATCCGTCGCACGCCTCCACGACGGGGCTGTCGTTCCGTGGAGCGGCGAGACCGATATCTTCATCACGCCGGGCTTCCGGTTTCGCACGGTCGACCTGCTGCTCACCAACTTCCACCTGCCGAAGTCGACCCTCTTCATGCTGGTGGCCGCCTTCGCCGGTCTCGACCGGATGAAGGCCGCCTACGCCCACGCCGTAGCGGCGCGATACCGCTTCTATTCCTACGGCGATTGTTGTTTGTTGCGCCGATGAGTCTTTCCTTCGAGTTGCTGGGCACCGATGGCGCGGCGCGCCGGGGCCGCGTCGCGACGGCACACGGCACGATCGACACGCCTGCCTTCATGCCCGTCGGAACGGCCGGGACCGTCAAGGCCATGCTGCCTCAGTCGGTGGCGGAGACCGGCGCGCAGATCGTACTCGGCAACACGTTCCACCTGATGCTGCGTCCCGGAGCAGAACGTGTCGCGGCACTGGGCGGCCTGCACAAGTTCATGAATTGGCCGGGACCGATCCTCACCGATTCCGGGGGATTCCAGGTCATGTCGCTCAAGGAGCTGCGCAAGCTCGACGACGACGGCGTGACCTTCCGTTCGCCGATCGACGGCTCGCAGCACCGCCTGACGCCGGAGCGTTCGATCGAAATCCAGCATCTGCTCGATGCCGACATCACCATGTCGTTCGACGAGTGCACCAGCTGGCCGGTCGAGGAACCTGCCGCCGCCTTTTCGATGCGGCTTTCCATGAAATGGGCCGAACGGGGCAGGCGCGCTTTCGTGGAACGGGCCGGTTACGGCCTGTTCGGCATCGTGCAGGGCAGCGTCTTCCCCGCTCTCCGCGAGGAGAGCGTCGGCGCTCTCACAAAGATCGGTTTCGACGGATACGCCGTTGGCGGACTGGCCGTGGGCGAAGGCCAGGAGCTGATGTTCCGGACGCTCGATTCGACGGTACCGATGCTGCCGGCCGACCGGCCGCGATATCTGATGGGCGTCGGCCGCCCGTCCGACATCGTGGGCGCCGTGAAACGCGGCATCGACATGTTCGATTGCGTGATGCCGACGCGCGCGGGTCGGACGGCGCAGGCTTTTACGCGGCGGGGCGAACTCAACCTGCGCAACGCACGGCACCGCGACGATCCGCGCCCGATCGACGAGCAATGTGCCTGCCCGGCCTGCCGCAACCACAGCCGGGCCTACCTGCATCACCTGATCCGCAGCGAGGAAATCCTCGGCGCCATGCTGCTGACCTGGCACAACCTGCATTATTATCAGGACGTGATGCGCGGCCTGCGCGGCGCCATCGAGACCGGAACCCTGGGCCCTTGGATCGCCGCATTCGAAAGCGATCAAGCATTGGGCGACATCCCCCCTTTGTAGCGGAGCGTACTGGATGCCGAACGAGGCGTTGATCGTGGTGGATGTGCAGAACGATTTCTGCAATGGCGGCGCCCTGGCCGTGCCCGGCGCCAATGAAGTCGTGCCGTTGGTCAACCGCCTGATCGCCCGCCACGATCATGTGGTGCTGACCCAGGACTGGCATCCCGCCGGCCATTCCTCTTTCGCAAGCTCGTGGGAAGGCGCCGAGCCTTTCTCGTCCCGCCGTTTCTTCTACGGCGACCAGACTCTGTGGCCCGACCACTGCGTCCAGGGCACCCATGGCGCGGCCTTCCATCCCGATTTGAACATCGACAAGGCGCAGATGATCGTGCGCAAGGGCTATCATCCCGGCATCGATTCATACTCCGCCTTCCGCGAGAACGACCGCATGACGCGGACCGGGCTGGACGGCTACCTCAAGGCGCGCGGTTTCACACGCCTGATCTTCTGCGGCCTCGCTCTCGACTACTGCGTCGCGTGGTCTGCGATCGATGCGCGGCAGGCCGGCTTCGACGTTGCCGTCGTGCTGGAAGCGACGGCCGCCATCGATCTCGACGGCAGCCGCAAGCGCAAGCTCACCGAAATGCGGCAGGGCGGGATCAACCTGACCATGGCGGCCTGACCCGCCGCCCGGTCCGGAGAGCCGACCGCGGCTCCCGGGCCCGTGTTACTGGCAACCCACGATCGCGGCGACGAGGCCGCCCGCCACCGCGGATGCGGTCAGACGCGTTCCAGCGCCAGGGCGATTCCCTGGCCGACGCCGATGCACATGGTGGCCAGCGCCCGCTTGCCACCCGTCGCCTCGAGCTGGTTCAGCGCAGTGATCATCAGGCGGCCGCCCGAGGCGCCCAGCGGATGGCCGAGTGCAATGGCCCCTCCATTGGGATTGACGTTCTCGGCATCGTCGGACAGGCCGAGCTGCCGCAATACCGCCAGCGCCTGCGCGGCGAACGCCTCGTTGAGTTCGATCGTGTCGAAATCGCCGATCGTCATGCCGAGCTTGGCCAGCAGCTTCTGCGTCGCCGGCACCGGGCCGATGCCCATGACGCGCGGCGGCACGCCGGCCGAGACGGCACCGAGGATGCGGGCACGCGGCGTAAGGCCGTTTGCCTTCGCCGCGGCCTCGCTCGCGATGATCATGGCGCAGGCGCCGTCGTTCAGGCCGGAGGAATTGCCGGCCGTGACCGAACCGCCTTCGCGGAACGCCGCGGCAAGCTTGCTCAGCGTCTCCATCGTGGTGTCGCCGCGCGGGTGCTCGTCCTTGGACACGACGCTCTCGGTCTTGCCCTTCTTGACCGTCACCGCGACGATCTCCTTGTCGAAGAAGCCGCGCTCCTGCGCCGCCTTGCAGCGACGCTGGCTGCGGTAGGCGAAGGCGTCCTGGTCCGTCCGGCTGATCTGATGCTCGGTGGCCACGTTCTCTGCCGTAATTCCCATCGGGTCGACGCCGTAAGCCGCCTTCATCCGCGGATTGACGAAGCGCCAGCCCAGCACCGTGTCCTCGAGCTTCATCGAGCGGTCGAAGGCGCCTTCCGGCTTGCCCATGACGTAGGGCGACCGCGTCATGCCCTCGACGCCACCCGCAATGATCAAATCGGCTTCACCGAGCTTCACGGCGCGCGCAGCATGCCCCGCGGCTTCGAGCCCGGACCCGCAGAGACGGTTGACGGTGGCACCGGCGACCTCGACGGGAAGCCCCGCCAGCAGTCCCGCCATGCGCGCCACATTGCGGTTGTCCTCGCCGGCCTGGTTCACGCAGCCATAGATCACGTCGTCGACCGAGCCCCAATCGACATTGCCGTTGCGCTGCATCAGCGCCTTGATCGGGTGAGCGGCCAGGTCGTCCACCCGCATGGCGCCCAAGCCGCCATTGTAGCGGCCGACAGGGGTACGGATGGCGTCGCAGATGAAGGCTTCGGTCATTTTTGGTGAACTCCCGGCTCGAATATCCCCGCCCGCGTAGCATCGGGCAGCCGGGATTGCCAATGCCTCCCGCCAAGCGTCCAGGACACAGGGGCCATGCGGAGATGGCGGAAGCGCCGCGGACCGGAAGCCTTCCGGCGGCCAGCCTATCGCCCGGAGGGCAATCGGCGGCAGATGGCATATTGTGCGTAGCCGCGATAAGGCCGCTCGAACGACACCAGCGCGAGATGCGCCGAAACGCGCGGAAGCGTGCTTCGCAGGCCATCCCGTGGCGTCACATGGAAAAGTTGCAGCCAGCGCCCCAGCCCGTGCCGGAACCATCGCGGCAACCCCTCCTGGCCGCCAAAATCGACCAGATGCAGTTCCCCACCGGGTTGCAGCCACAGGGCCGCCTGCTGCAGCGCCTTTTCCCAGTCGGGAATCATCGAAAGTGTGTAGGAGAAGAATATCCGGGAAAAGGATGGGACGCCGAACAGCACCGCAGGGTCGAAACGGGTCGCGTCGCCGCGGGCCAGGCGAACCCTGTCTGCCAAGCCATGCCGTTCGATCTTGCGCCGGGCTGTTGCCAGCATCTCGGATGATATGTCGATTCCGAACAGTCGCGCGTCGGGATGGGCCCGCGCGACGGCCGTAAGGTTACGCGCCGTCCCGCATCCGATCTCGAGGATCCGCCCGTTCCATGGCGGTTGCAGTCCGTCGAGAAGCCGGTCCCGCCCCAGCAGGTAGTACTTCCGGCTGGCGTCGTAGACATGTCTCTGATGCCGATAGATACGATCCATCAGCAGATGCGCGCCTGTCATGGTTGCAGGACGTACAGGTGGAAGCCGCCATAGATCGCCGAGCGGTCGCGTTGCGTGCAGGATCGGGAGACCTCCTCCTCGTAGCGCCAACGTGCGAGCAGAGCCGGATCCAGACGACCGGGCAGCAGCGAAGGTTCGGCGGCAGTGCGGAAGATCACACGCGCGCCTGGACGGGCCGTACGCGTGATCTCGCGCCAGAGCGCATTGATCTGGGCATCCGTCATCCAATCCTGGGCATCGAGCAGGACATAGCGATCCCGCGACGACGAAGGACAGGCCGCAAGATATTCGGTCACCGACCGGTTCATCACTTCCACGCGATTCGCCCGCGAACGCACGGCCTCAAAGGCGTCGCGGCGAAGGTAGAGCGGCAGCGGCCCCGCTGCATCGCCGGCATAGGCGCGGCCGAACGCCTGCCACGCAAAGTAATTGTCCCGCAGGCTGAAGCCACACGCCAGGCGCTCCACCCGCTCGCGCAGGACGACTCCCATGTCCCGGCCGCCCGACAGAGCCTCGTACTGGGCCGGGGGAATGCCCAGGCCATAGAGCGACAGGCGGTTCGCCGTCGCCCAGCGCACGACCGGCCTGTCGAACAGGGGCGCCAGCATCGTTTCGAAGAAACGGCGCTGTTCCTCGAGCGTCTTCGCGCCGAGGAGTTGGCGCAAATCCACGCCGTGGGCGCGCGCGGCAAGGTGGGCAATGCCAATGAACCTGCCGAGCACGCCATGTCGATAGGCGTTCCTGGCAAAGATCGAAATCCGCCGGCCGCCCCACCGAAGCGGGCTCCGCCCCTCCCAATAGAGGCGGCTTCGAGAATCGAGATGAGGAGCGATAAGCCGGTCGTAGGCGTCGAGATTGGCGCGGGCGTCGGCCGTGCCGAAGAAGCGATAGAACGCGTCCCACGACGGGAGCCGCACGGCACCGACCAGCTTCAGTCGATTGAGCGCCACATGCGCAACGCTGAGATCGAGTGCCGTGATATGGCCCGGATCAGCGGTCAGGTAGGAGAGCACATTGCAGCCTCCGGACGCGATCGCCACGACATGGCAATCCCGCGAGAGTTCCAGCGCTTCCAGATCGATCTCGGGATCTTCCCAGATCTGCGTATAGACCAATCCCCTGAAGAGGCGCTCGAAGAGCCCCTCCAGAAGTCCCTCGCGGGACAGTGTCCGGTGACGGCGCACCGCCTGCTTGAGGCGAACATGGCTTTCGACCCGCGGGTAGATCAATCCAAACACTCCGGATCGGCTCGGTCGTCGGAGATTAGACCCGGCTTGATGCAGGTTTGATGACGGTGGACGGTTTGCCTGCGATGGCCACCATCGTTGGCGAGGCCCCGGAAGATTGCCGGATCGCCATCACCCGGCACTTGACGGGACGGCAGGTCCGGCTGGACTGTCTCTGCATGCCCACCAGCTTCGCCCTGTTCGAAACGCCGATCGGCACGTGCGGTGTCGTCTGGGGACAGCGCGGCATCGCCGGCCTTCAGCTGCCTGAACAAACCGCCATGGCCACGCGCCTTCGGGTCGTGCGGCGCTGGCCCGGCGTGACGGAAAGCACTCCGCCGGCCGGCGTCCAACGTGCCCTCGACCGGGTACAGGCCCTGCTGGCCGGCCAGGCAATCAACCTCGAGGAGATACCCCTCGACCTGGAGGCCGCCCCCGAGTTCCACCGGCGTGTCTATGAAATCGCGCGCAAGATCCCGCCAGGCACGACCACGACTTATGGCGAGATCGCAAAACGCCTGGGCTCACCGCACGACTCCCGGGAGGTGGGACAGGCACTCGGCAGAAATCCTGTCGCCATCATCGTGCCTTGCCATCGCGTCCTCGGTGCCGACGGCAAGATGGGCGGCTTCTCGGCCGGTGGAGGCGTTGCCACCAAGCGTCGTATTCTAGAGATCGAGGGTGCGTCGGCGTTGGCGGCCGGGCCGCTGTTTTCCCACGCGCCGTGAGTGTCCTCCCTCCCGTGCGGAGGCCCCGACCTGCCATTCAGGATCGAAGCGACGGCTTCCGGCGGTGAATGCCCTTGCGGGGACAGCGGTGGCGGTGCGGCTCGGCCCTTGGAACGCCGTGATGCAGGCCGGGCACAAGGTAGGTGAAGCCGCGTTCATGTGACGCCACTGGAGTGACACGTTCCCCATGACATAATCGGGGAATGGCACTTCTGTTCTCCAACACCGTCGACCGCACGCTGGAACGGCTGCGGACCGCTTTTATCGATACCGCCCGCGGCGCGCGCGAGGCCGTCGGCGCTCCCTTGCGTCCCGATCTGCCGGACGACGACATTCCCCGCCTGAAGAGTCGCATAGACGCCTGCCTTGAAGGCAAGGGCGGCGAGACCGCACGCCGTGGCCGGGCGGCGGAACTCGGACAAGCCTACCTTTCGCTTTCGTCCGCCGGCCGCAAGAAATTCCTGCTGACATTGGCGCGCGACTACGGACTGCCGCGCGAAGCGGCGATGAAGACCGTCGATCATTGGCGGAGCGGCAAAGAGCCTGCCCGGGCGCTGCGCCGCGAACTGGAGCCGCCGGCAGTACGGTTGCTGCGGGAATTCGTCGGAGTGCCGCAGGGCGTGAAGTTCGTGGTCGACCTCCGCGCCGAACTGTTGGCGCTGGGCCGCAGCGACGCCGCGGCCAAGGCGTTGAGCGAGGACCTGCGCTCGCTGCTGGGGGCCTGGTTCGACGTGGCCTTCCTCGACCTGGTGCGGATCGACTGGGCCTCGCCGGCCTCCCTGTTGGAAAAGCTCGTGACCTACGAGGCCGTGCATGCCATCCGCTCCTGGCGCGACCTCAAGAACCGGCTCGACTCGGACCGGCGCTGCTTCGCGTTCTTCCATCCGCGCATGCCCGACGAACCACTGATCTTCGTCGAGGTGGCACTTGTCGACGGTCTGGCGGGCAACGTGCAGCGCCTGCTCGACGCTCGCGACGAGACCCACGATCCGAGGCGCGCCAATACCGCGATCTTCTATTCGATCTCGAACTGCCAGCAGGGCCTGGCGGGTATCAGCTTCGGCAACTTCCTCATCAAGCGCGTGGCCGACCAGCTCTCGCGAGACCTGCCCAACATCAAGGACTTCGCCACGCTGTCGCCGATCCCCGGCCTGCGCCAGCATGTCGAGCACCGGTTCAAGACAGAAGGCGACGGCGCGCTGAGCCAGGGCGAAATCGCCTCGCTGGGACCGGTGATCGAGGACGCCTACGGCGCCGAGGCCGTGCTCAAGCTGCTCGCGCGGCCTAGCTGGTGGGAAGTGCCTGCCATCGACAAGGCGCTGCGCCCGATCCTGACCCGGCTCGCCGCCGTCTATCTCACCGCGACCGACAAGGGGCGTGCGCTCGACAGGGTGGCGCACTTCCACCTCGGCAACGGCGCCATCGTCGAGCGGCTGAACTGGCTGGGCGACACAAGCGCCAACGGGTTCAAGCAATCCTACGGGATGATGGTGAACTACCGCTACAAGCTCTCCGACGTCGATGCCAACCACGAGGCCTATGCCGCGGGCAAGGTCGTCGCCAGCCGCGAGGTGCGTGCGCAGGCCAAAGCCTGATCCGAACGGCAAGGTGCCGGCCTCCAACGGGAGGCCGGCACGCCCGCACCGCCGTTACCTGTTGAGATACTTGAGTGCGTGGCCCGGCCGCGGCCATTCAAAACTGACAAGCTTGCCCGTGGAGGACAGCGTGGCATAGGCCGTGCGCAGATCCTTTCCGCCAAAGCATACGTTGGTCACCATCTGGTCCGGCAGCTTGTATTGCGTCACCGAGGCCCCGTCCGGCGAGATGTCCGAAACGGCCCCTGTGATCAGCGTCGCCACGCAGACATGACCGGCGGAGTCGACCGCCAGAGAGTCGAACATCTGGTAGCCGCCGAGGCCGGCCACCACCCTGCCCTTCTCCCCACGAAACGGACCGTTGGCATCCTTGATCACGCCCGGGGCGGAAAGGTCGAAGGCCCAGAGCCGGCAGGTCGGCGTCTCGACGACATAGAGCGTCTTGCCGTCGGGCGAGAGCCCGCAGCCGTTCGGCCGCTCGAGCGGGAATATCCTCTCCTCGATCTTCGATCCATCGGCCTTGGCATAATAGACGGCACCGCGATCGACGACGCGCTCGCGGGTCTTGCCGAGATCGGTGAACCAGAAGCCGCCATCGTCGTCGAACACGAGATCGTTCGGCCCGCACAGCTTGCGGCCATCGCAGGAATCGTAAAGCGTTTCGAACTTGCCGGTGTCGGGATCGACGATCTGGATCGACCCGCCGGTGTAGGTGTCCGGCTGGGTCGTCGGGAAGAGGCGGCCATCAGGACGCTTCATCCAGGTGAATCCGCCATTGTTGGTGACGTAGATCTTGCCGTTCGGCCCCATCGCCGCACCGTTGGGGCCGCCGCCCAGCCTGGCGATCACATGCTTCCTGCCGTCCGGCGTGACACGGGTCAGCGCCTCGCCGGCGATCTCTACCAGGATGACAGATCCGTCGGGCATCGCGACGGGCCCCTCGGGAAACTGGAGGCCCGAGGCGATTTCCTTGTGCGGCGTCATGCGATCTTCTCCTCCGAACATTGCCCCTGCGGGGAACGGACGATCTATTTGCCCTTGAAGGCAGGCTTGCGCTTGGCAAGGAAGGCCGCGACGCCCTCCTTGAAATCCTCGCTGCGCCCCAGCTCGCGCTGGAAGTCGCGCTCGACATCGAGCTGCTGCGAGAGGGAATTGCCGCTGGCGCGGTTCATCGCCTCCTTGATGCGGGCCAGCGACATCGTCGGACCGTCGGCCAGGCGGCGGGCGAGATCGGTCGCGGCCTTGATCAACTCCGCGTCTTCGACAACGTCCCAGATCAGGCCCCACTCCTTCGCCTGCTGCGCCGGGATCTGCGGCGCCAGCATGGCGAGGGCGCGCGCCCGCTGTTCGCCGACAAGGCGCGGCAGGAACCAGGTGCTGCCGCCATCCGGGAGGAGGCCGATGCGGGCAAACGCCTGCAGGAAGCTCGCCGACTTGCCGGCGATGGCGATGTCGGCCGCGAGCGCGAAGCTCATCCCGACGCCGGCTGCCGGACCGTTCACCGCCGCCACGACCGGCTTCGGTACCGACCGCATCAGCCGGATCACCGGATTGAAGAACTTGTCCAGCGCCGAGCCGGAATCGGCCGTCGGCGACGCATCGCGGTCGGGGTCGGCGAGGTCGGCACCGGCGCAGAAACCCCGACCGGCCCCGGTGAGCAGGACGGCCCGCACCGTATCGTCGACGGCGAGATCCTCCCAGCAGCTCTTCAACTCCGCGATCATCTTGCGCGACACGGCGTTCAGCTTGTCCGGCGCATTCAGGGTCAGGGTCGCAAGCCCGTCGGCCTTCTCGATCGTGATCTTCTCGTAGGTCATCTTGTTCTCAACGTCCGGTGAAGTTGGGGGCACGCTTGGCGAGGAAAGCTGCGACGCCCTCCCTGAAATCGGCACTGCGTCCGAGGCTGCTCTGGCAGTCGCGTTCGAGGTCGAGTTGCTCGTCGAGCGTGTTCGTGGCGGCCATGTCGATCGCCCGCTTGATGGCCGCGTAGGACAGGGTCGGGCCGGCGGCAAGCCGCGCGGCGATCTTGCCGGCCTCGTCCATGAGCGCGCCATCGTCGACGACATCCCACACCATGCCCATGCGCTTGGCCTCGTCGGCGGGAACCGAAGTCCCCAGCATGCCGAGCGCCCGGGCGCGCGCGTCGCCCACCGTGTGCGGCAGGAGATAGGTGCCTCCGAGATCCGGGATCAGCGAGATACGCACGAACGCCTGGTCGAAACGGGCGGAGCGGGCCGCGACGACGATATCGCACGCAAGCGCCAGGTTGGCGCCGCCGCCGGCGGCCACGCCGTTCACGGCCGCCACGATCGGCTTTGGCAGTTCCCGCATCGCACGGATCAGCGGATTGAAGATCCGATCCATGGCCGCACCGACATCGCGCTCGCCGGAGGGCGAGGCATCGCCGGGCCCCGGACCGGCAAGATCGGCGCCCGCGCAGAATCCGCGTCCCGTTCCTGTCAGCAGCAGGGCGCGCACGGCGGCATCGTCGCGGGCGCGTTGGAGATGGGTATTCAGCTGCTCGACGAGCGGGTGGCTCATGGCGTTGAGGCGCTGCGGCCGGTTCAGCGTGAGCGTCAGGACGCCACCGTCAAGGGCGGCGAGGACGGGCGTTTCTTCCATGGCCGGGAGACTGGCACGGGTGCCGCCACCGCGCTATCCGGTCGCGTCGCATCGCGGCATTCGCTACCGTATCTCTCACCATGGCCTCGATCCTCATCCTTGTCGGCACCGAATCGGGCAATGCCCAGATGGTGGCCGACGCAATCCAACCCGTCCTGTCCGCCACGGGCCACACCGTCGACGTCAGCGACAAGGCCGCGACCGCCGCGGACCTCGCGGCACACGATGTCCTCCTCGTCGTCTGCGCGACCCATGGCTCCGGCGACATCCCGACCAACATCCTGCCGCTCGCCGAGACGCTCGAACGCGAGCGTCCCGATCTCTCCGGCCATCGCTACGGCATGATCGCGTTGGGCGACATGACCTACCAGGACACGTTCTGCGGCGGAGGAAAGAAGATCGACCGCGTCCTCGAACTATGCGGCGCGCGCCGGGTGGGCGAAAGGCTCGAGGTCGACGCCTCGACGCAGCCGCTGCCCGACGAAGAGGCGCTGGCGTGGGTCGAAGGATGGAAGGCGCAGGTCTGAGGCCGCGTCGGCCTTCTTCCCCTCTCAATCCGGCAGGGTGAAGATTTCGACCGGCTCGCGCACGCCGCGCAGGCGATGCTTGCCCAGCGACTTCATCGGCTGGGGGCAATTCTCGTTGAATTCAGCCGACGCACAGACCGGCACGCCGAGGGCTTTGGTCAGCCCTTCCAGGCGCGACGCGCGATTGACGGCCGCTCCGATGACGGTGAAGTCGAGCCGGTCCTCGGTGCCGATATTGCCGAACGTCACCGTGCCGACATGAAGCCCGATGCCGAAGCGCATCGGCTCGGCACCGCCGGTGGCGCGCGCCTCGTTGGCGGCCGCGGCGTCACCGATCAGTTGGCGGGCGGCGGCGAGTGCGTTGGCCGTCACCATCGGCATGAACAGGGCATCTTCGGCGGGAAAATAGCCCATGACACCGTCGCCTATGAATTTCAGGATCTCGCCCCCGTGGCTCGATAGCGCGTCGCCCACCAGCTGGAAGTAGTTGTTCAGCAGCTCCAGCACCTGGTCCGGCGGCAGCCGCTCGTTGAGGCCGGTGAAATCCCGAAGATCGGAGAACCAGAGGACGGCGCGGATCTCCTCGCCGTCGCCGCGGCGGATCGCGCCGTGCAGTATCCGTTCGCCGACCTGGCGACCGAGATATGTCTCCGTAACGGTGTTGGCGACGTTCTCCTCGATGTGCATCTCGACAACCGCGCCCATCATGTCGACGAGTTTCGTCAGGTCGTCGATGTCGGCATCGCTGAACCCGCCCTTGCGGTCCGTCGCAAAGGCGACGACGGGCAACGGCCCGTCCCGACGCATATGCATCGGAAGAGAAAAGTAGTCGGTGCCGCCGCCATCCTTAACTTCGTGCAGCACCTCGTGGTGCTTCTCGTTCAGCCGGTCGAGCCGGTATCGGACGGGCCCACCGCCCTCGCGCACCTCCTGGATGGGGCTGCCGATATAGGCAGAGGTGAACTGCACGCCGTAAGCGCGCGCGATCGCCTCGACCTGCTGCCCCCGCTTCCACAGGTACCCCATCGCCTGGAGTTGAGGGTGGACGAGCTGGAGGCCGATATACATGCGCCAGAGGGGGATTCCGGCCTGTTGCACCCGGTCCATCAATTGCCCGATGAAGGCCGCCGGCGTGCGCACCAACCGGCCCTCGCGCAGCAACCATCTCGACACCGCGGCCAACCGGTCGACCGGCGGCAGGTTCGCTTCGGACACGACAGGGGGCACGCTGCCGACGGTCGCGCCGTCGGCAGCCTGGGTCCCCGCGGCAGGAGAGGTCGCGGTCAGGAGTCCACCACCGCAGCGACCTCCTCCCCGGAGGTACGGAAGACGCGACTGGCCGAGACGTCGGCGATCTTGTCGATATTCTCGGCGACGTCCTCGATGGTCGGCGCCCCCTGCACGCGCAGGCCTTCGGCCTCGCGATATTCGATCCGCGCGAAGGTGCCGGCTCCGGCGCTCCAGATGTCGCCCGTGCGCTGGCACTGTTCGCTGCACAGATACGCCACCATCGGCGACACATATTCCGGCTTGAGCTTGGCCAGCGCTTCCGGCGTCATCAGGCTCTCGGTCATGCGTGTTGCCGCGACCGGCGCCAGGGCATTGATCAGGATGTTGTACTTCTGCCCCTCGAGACGGAGCGCGTTCATGAAACCCACGACGGCGAGCTTGGCACCCCCGTAGTTCGCCTGTCCGAACGTGCCGTAGATGCCGGAGTTCGACGAGGTGACCACGACGCGGCCATAGGCCTTGGCGCGCATGATCGGCCAGGCGGCATGCGTGACGTAGGCGGTACCGAGGAAATGGACCTTCACCACGAAGTCGAAATCCTCGACGGTCATGTTGTGGAAGGTCTTGTCGCGCAGCACGCCCGCATTGTTGACGACGATGTCGACCGTGCCGAAAGAATCGACCGCGGTTTTCACGATGTTCGCGGCCGTCTTCGGATCGGCCACCGAATCGTAGTTCGGAACGGCCTGGCCGCCCGCCGCCTTGATCTCCGCCACGACCTTGTCCGCGGCGGCCTGGTCCCCACCCTTGCCGTCCACGGCACCGCCCGGATCGTTCACCACGACCTTGGCGCCGCGGCTGGCCAGCAGCAGCGCATGCGCGCGCCCCAGGCCGTTGCCTGCACCCGTGACGATGGCAACACGATTGTCGAAGCGGACGGTCATTCCGGTATCTCCCCCTTGTTCGAGCCGGAGACACCATGTTGGGGATCGGCGGAAGGTTTCAAGTGCGTTGGAGGATCACCACCGATGCAACCGCCTCCTCCATGCCGATCACGCCGCCTCCATTTTCGGCCAGCGCAACCTCGGCATCCTTCACCTGGCGGGCTCCGGCCTCGCCGCGCAGCTGCGTGGTCAGTTCGGCCAGCATGGAAAGTCCGGTGGCACCGACCGGATGGCCCTTGGAGACCAGGCCGCCCGAGGTATTGACCGGCAGCTTGCCGCCGGGGCCCGTCGCGCCCGACTCGACGAATTTCCCACCTTCGCCGTCCGGACAGAAGCGCAGCATCTCGCACTGGTAGATTTCGCAGAAGCTGGTGGCGTCGTGGACTTCCGCGACGTCGATGTCCTCCGGTCCGAGGCCTGCCATCCGGTAGGCCTTGTCGCCCGCCGAACGGGTCAGCCCGGGCTCGTCGAGGCTGCGGTACTTGCCGCCGGCAAAGCCCACGCCTGCGATCCGTACGGCACGCGCCTGCACCTCCTTCGGCAGCCGCTCCAGGTACTCCTTCGAGCACAGCAGCGCCCCGGCCGCGCCATCGCCGATCGGGGCACACATGGCACGCGTCAGCGGAAAAGAAACCGGCCGGTCCTCCAGAACGGACTGCGGCGTCATCTGGAAGCGGTACTGCGCCTTCTCGTTCAGCGCGCCGTAATTATGGTTCTTGGCGGCACCGATGGCGATCTGCTCCTGGGTCGTGCCGTACTTCCACATGTGCCACTTGGCCTGCATGGCATAGGTATCCATGAAGATCGTGCGATCGTCGCCCGGCTTGAATTCCGAGCCGACCATCTTGCCGACGCGGTTCATCTCGTCGACCAGGCGTTCGTGCTGGCTGGTGATGTAGCCCTGATTGAACAGCGCCGCCGTACGGTCCGGGGCCTCCGGGCTGAAGAGCTTCTCGACACCGATGCAGAAGGAGAGCTCGTGCGTGCCGGCCAGCACGTCCTTCCACGCCCCCATGAAGGCCGTGGAAGCGGTGGCGCAGGCGTTCTCGACGTTGAACATCGGCACGCGCTCGGGGAACAGCCCCTCTTCGACCAGCGGCTGGAACAGGGCCTGCGCCCGGATCGAGTTCTGTCCCCAGAAACCCATGCCGCAATTGCCCATCCAGCCCGATTCGATGTCGGTGCCGGCTTTCATGCCGGCATCCGCCAGCGTGCCGAGATAGGCCTCCCGGGCAAGGTCGCCGAAGCTCATACCGGGGTGCTTCTTGAAGGCGGTCGTATAGGCGCCGATGACGTAGACGTCGCGCATGGGGGCAGTTTCCTCAGGGTGCGTGATGGTTGGCTTTCAGGCCATTTGAGCGTATCCAGACGGCTTCCGCTAGGAGAACGAACATGGCCGCAGCGGCCCAGGCGAAAGCCCCCAAAGTCGACGACACCATCGCCGAGCTGAAGAGCCTCTTCGGCGACCGTGTCAGCACCGCGCATGCCGTCCGCGAACAACACGGCAAGGACATCTCGTATCACGAGGCCCACCTGCCGGACGCCGTGGTGTTCGCCGAATCGACCGAGGAAGTGCAGCAGATCGTCCAGCTCTGCGCCCGCAACAAGACCCCGATCATCCCCTTCGGCACCGGCACCTCGCTGGAAGGCCATATCAGCGCCCCCAACGGCGGCATCTCGCTCGACGTCAGCCGCATGAACAAGATCCTGCAGGTCAACGAGGCCGATCTCGACGTGGTGGTGCAGCCGGGCGTCACCCGCAAGCAGCTCAACGAATATCTGCGCGCGACCGGCCTCTTCTTCCCGATCGATCCCGGCGCCGACGCCTCGATCGGCGGCATGACCAGCACGCGCGCCTCCGGCACCAACGCCGTGCGCTACGGCACGATGCGCGAGAACGTGCTGTCGCTGCAGGTCGTGACACCCGACGGCCGGATCATGCAGCTCGGCCGTCGCTCGCGGAAGTCGAGCGCGGGCTATGACCTGGTGAAGCTGTTCGTCGGCTCCGAAGGGACCCTGGGCGTCATCACCGAGATCACGTTGCGCCTATACGGCACGCCGGAATCGATGGTCGCCGCGACCTGCGCCTTCGACAGCCTGGAGGGCGCGGTCAACACGGTGATCCAGACCATCCAGTCCGGCATCCCGGTGGCGCGCATCGAGCTTATGGACACCTACACCGTCGACACGGTGAACCAGTATTCCAAGCTCTCGCTGCCGCGGAAGAACCTGCTGCTGCTGGAGTTCCACGGCACCGAGGCCGGCACCAAGGAGCAGGCCGAGATGGTGCAGGCCATCGCCGCCGAGCATGGCGGCGGCGACTTCGCCTGGACCAACCAGGCCGAGGAGCGCAGCCGGATGTGGCAGGCCCGCCACGACGCCGCCTGGGCCGCCAAGGCCTACAAGCCGGGCTGGGGCATGTGGGCAACCGACGTCTGCGTGCCGATCAGCCGCCTGGCCGAATGCATCCTCGAGACCCAGAAGGACATCCAGGCCAACGGTCTCTATGCCCCGATCGTCGGCCATGTCGGCGACGGCAACTTCCATCTCACGATGATGGTCGACCCCGACGACCCGACCTACCTGCCCAAGGCCGAAGCGCTCAACGACCGCATGGTCGCCCGCGCCCAGAACCTCGGCGGCACCTGCACCGGCGAGCACGGCGTCGGGATCGGCAAGATCAAGTACCTCTACGCCGAGCACGGCGAGGCGATCTCGTTGATGCGCGCCATCAAGAAGGCGATCGACCCGGACAACATCATGAACCCGGGCAAGATCATCGGGCCGATCAATTAGTCATCGCTGAGAGCGCGCCCTCACCCGCCCGAGTCGATGATGCATTCCTTGACACGCTTCCAGGCGTCGGGAGCGCTCTTGCGGAGGTTAACGTCGTCGCGATCCTCGCTGCCGCCCAGCAGCATGCTGTAACCGCCCTTCGAGGCAATGATCTCGATCGCCGCCGGCGGCAGGGCCACCCACATGCGCTTTCCGTCGGCCGCGATCGTGTTGTCCCATTGCATTCCGTTCGCCGGTTCGCGCAGGGGAACGATGATGGAATTGGGGAACTTGCCGTTGCGGCCTTCGGCGCGGACGCTGAGATAGGAATAGCCGTCGGTGCGCATCGCCATGATGTCGTCGCGGCCGCCGACGCGGCGGAAGGCGCGGCAGTTCGTGACACCGCTCTGCTCCTTTGTCCGCGAGAAGTTCCAGCTGTCGAAGCCCTTGCCGTAAGGCTGTGTGTTCTGCGCCAGCGCCACCGAAGACAATCCCGCCAGGCACAGACCCGCGAGGACGCTCTTTACCAACATCCCGACCTCTCCCCAGAGTTCGGGCGGATGGAACCTCGCTGCGGCAAGGTCCGTCAAGGCGGCCGGAAATCCAGATAGCAAAAAGGGCCGGCTTTCACCGGCCCTTTCGTTTGGACGATGGCAGGCGCCTTAGAGCGCGGCCTGCACCATGATCTCGACCGAGAGGCCCGGCGCGGCCAGCTTGGCTTCGACGGTGGCGCGGGCCGGCGCGTTGCCCGGCGAGACCCAGGCGTCCCACACCTCGTTCATCTGGCTCCAGGTCGAGATGTCGGTCAGCCAGATGTTGGCCGAGAGGACCTTCGACTTGTCGGTGCCGGCCTCCTTGAGGAACTTGTCGATCTTGTCGAGGATCTGCTTGGTCTGGCCCTTCACGTCGGCCTTGGCGTCGTCCGCCGTGAGGCCGGCCAGGTAGACCGTGTTGCCGTGGACGACGGCGCTCGACATGCGCGGACCGGCATTGATGCGCTTGATGCTCATGTATCTCTCCTCGTGAAAATGCGGGCGGCGCGGACCTTAGCAGACTAGATCGCCGCGACGACCATGATTTCTGCTTTCATCCTGGGGTCCGTCAGCTTGGCCTGGACGGTCGCCCGGGCGGGTGTCTGCCCGGGTACGACCCAGGCATCCCAGACCGCATTCATGGCCGCGAAGTCGCCGATGTCGGCCAGCCAGATCACCGCACTCAGGATCTTCGTCTTGTCGCTGCCGCCGCGCGCCAGAAGGGCGTCGATCTCCGCCAGCACCTGCGTCACCTGCGCGGCGATATCGAGGGACGTGTCCTCCGGGATCATGCCGGAGCAATGGATGCGTCCGCCATGGATGGTCGCCTCGCTGAGCCGCGGGCCGGGGTCGATATGGACGATGTCGGTCATGTCCCAGCCTAGAGCATATCCCGTGCAGGGAAGCGAGGCCCTTTCGCCTTGCACAACGGCGCGCAGTTCGCGTCCCCGCAGGCCGCCGGTTCAGGATAGAGTCCGGGTCGCGCTGCGGAGGAAACAGAATGACGATCCGGCGACCGCTCGACGGGATGCTCGTTCTCGACATGGGACAGATCTACAACGGCCCCTATTGCGGACTGCAACTCGCCTTCATGGGTGCGCGCGTGCTCAAGATCGAGCCGCCGGAGGGCGACGTGGTGCGACGGCGCAAACGCGAGGTCGAGCCCTACCCTCTCGTCATGCTGAACTCCAACAAGGAGTCGGTGGTCCTCGACCTCAAGCAGCCGCGCGGCCGCGAGCTCTTCCTGGCGCTGGTCGAGAAGGCCGACGTGCTGATCGAGAATTTTGCCGCCGGCGTCATGGATCGCCTCGGCCTCGGCTACGACGTGTTGCACAAGCTCAACCCGCGTCTGGTGTACGGCGGCAGCTCGGGGTTCGGCCTCGACGGACCCTATCGCGATCTCGCCGCCATGGATGTCACGATCCAGGCCATGAGCGGCATCACCAACGCCACCGGCGATGCCGACGGGCCGCCGACCAAGGCGGGCGCCGCGGTGTGCGACTTCCTGGCGGGCATCCATCTCTGTGCCGGCATCCTGGGCGCCCTGGTGCAACGCGAGCGCACCGGCGAGGGCCAGCGGGTCGAGGTGGCCATGCACGAGGCAGGCGCCATCTCCATCGCCTCGGCCTTGGGCGCCGTGATGGACGGCGACGAGAACGTGCCGGCCCGCACCGGCAACCGGCATCCGGCACTCGCCATGGCCCCCTACAACACCTATCGCTGCCGCGACGGTTACGTGGCGATCTTCACCTCGGCCGAGCGCCACTGGCAATCGATGTGCCACATGCTGGGCCGCGCCGACCTCCTGACGAACCCCGACTTCTCCACGACGCCGGGCCGCGCCCGGAACATGGACGCGATCGACGACATGGTCGGTGCCTGGACGATCGCCAAGAGCAAGGACGAGGTCCTGGCCGCCCTGAACGAGGCCCATGTGCCCTGCGCCCCCGTGAAGACGGCGCGCGAAGTCGCCTACGACCCTCACCTCGAAGCAAGAGGCTTCTGGGTCGATGTCGATCACCCCCGCCGCGGCAAGACCCGCGTGCCGATCTCGCCGATCCGCCTCCATACCGGCGGGAAGAGCGAGATCACGCGACCGGCGCCCACCCTCGGCCAGCACACGGAGTCGGCCCTGGGCGACCTGCTGGGACTTTCCGCAGAGGAGCTGGCAACGCTGCACCGCGACGGCGTGACCGTTCCGGTGACGGAAAAGAAAAAGGCTTGAGCTACATAGCGGACTGTCGCTCCGCGCCCTTGGCAGGCGCGGCGGGTCAGGACCGCTCGCGGATGTCGGAGAACTTAACCTTCGGGCTCTTTTCGGCGATGTAACCCAGCTCCCAGGCGTTGCGCGCCAGGAACACCGGGGCGCCGTCGCGGTCTTCGGACATACCGCCGCGGTTGGCCGACATGAAGGCCTCGAGATCGGCCTTGCTGTCGGCCGAGATCCATCGCGCGGTCTCGAAAGGCGCGGGCTCGAGGTCGATCTTCACCTGATACTCCGCCTCGACGCGGGTCTTCAGCACGTCGAGCTGCAGCTCGCCGACCACGCCCACGATGTGGTCGCCGCCGATGACGCGACGGAAGACCTGCGTCACGCCTTCCTCGGCAAGATCGTCGAGCGCCCGCTTGAGCTGTTTCGACTTCATCGGGTCCTCGAGCCGCACGCGGCGAAGGATTTCCGGCGCGAAGTTCGGGATGCCGACGATCTTGATCGTCTCCCCTTCGGTCAGCGTATCGCCGACGCGCAGCACGCCATGGTTGGGCACGCCGATGATATCGCCGGGCCATGCCTCGTCGACGATCTCGCGCTCGCGGGCGAAGAACAGGATGGGCGAATTGACCGACAGGGTCTTGCCGGTGCCCATCTGGGTGAGCTTCATGCCGCGCCGGAACTTGCCACTGCACAGGCGCAGGAAGGCGATGCGGTCGCGATGGTTCGGGTCCATGTTGGCCTGGACCTTGAACACGAAGCCCGACACCTTGGGCTCGGTCGGCTCGATGGGCCGCGGCTCGGCCGGCTGCGGCCGCGGTGGCGGCGCCCAGGCCGCCAGCGCGTCGAGCAATTCCTTCACGCCGAAATTGTTGTAGGCGCTGCCGAAGAACACCGGGCTGAGGTGACCGGCCCGATAGCTCTCCAGATCGAACGCCGGATAACCGGCGCGCACCAGCTCGACCTCCTCCGCGAACTGGGCATCGGAGATCGTGTAGTTCTCGATCACTTCGCCGATGCGGCTGCGGTCGGAATTGTCGAACACCAGCATGCGGTTGTTGGCAAGGTCGTACGTGCCCTTGAAGCTCTGGCCCGAACCGGTCGGCCAGGTCATCGGCGAGACATCCAGCGCCAGCGTCGAGGCGACCTCGTCGAGAAGCTCGATCGGATCCTTGGCCTCGCGGTCGAGCTTGTTGATGAAGGTGACGATCGGCACGTCGCGCAGGCGGCAGATCTCGAACAGCTTGCGGGTGCGCGCCTCGATGCCCTTGGCGGCGTCGATCACCATGACGGCCGAATCGACGGCGGTCAGCGTGCGATAGGTATCCTCGCTGAAATCCTCGTGGCCCGGCGTGTCGAGCAGGTTGAAGACGGCGCCGCCATACTCGAAATGCATCACCGAGGTGGTCACGGAAATTCCGCGCTGCTGCTCGATCTTCATCCAGTCCGAGCGCGCCCGCCGTGCCTCGCCACGCGCCTTCACCGCTCCCGCCACGTGGATCGCGCCGCCGAACAGCAGCAGCTTCTCCGTCAGGGTGGTCTTTCCGGCATCGGGATGCGAGATGATCGCGAAGGTCCGGCGCAGCCCGGCGGGATGGCCGGCCAGGCGCGTGTCGAGATCGGTGGAAACGGCGGTATCGGGCACTTTTGCAGGACCTTTCGGGGGTGGCGAGGGGGTAGCGGACAGGTCCGTTGGCGTCAACTCAGGGGGGTCTGTTCTCCCCGTGATCCGCCTTTCCTGGCGCTTGGTCGCCCTGCCCAGGTTTGTTAGTACGGCGCCGGCTTTTTGCGGCCGCGCGTGGGGGCCCCTTGCTTGGGCCAAATGGATTGGGGTCGATGGACAAGACGAAGCCTGGCAGGACACCAATCGCGCTCGGCGTGCTGAAAGAACTGGCGCTCCCGCTGGCCGGCGGTGCCGCCTATGGGTCGCTGGTGGCGCAAGCCAAGCAGATGCCGCTCGATGGCGTCACGGCGGGCGGCGTGGCCTTCTTCTGCATCCTCGCGGCGCAGGGCTTGGTCCTGCGCGCGGCCCGGTCTGGCAAGGGCGAGCCGCCCGCACCGACGCCCGTCAGCGCACCGGCGCCCGAGCCGCTCAAGCTGCCCGCCCCGGACAACGCATCGGCGGAGGAACCGGAACCCGCGCCCGTCGCCGCGCCAACGGTCGAGCCCATCGTCGAGCCGGTCGTCGAAACCGTGGCCAAGTCCGTCGACACGGCGGCCCCAACACCTATTGCAACGCCCGTGCGCGAGCTCGCGCCAAAACCTGTCCAGAAGCCCGTTAACGAGTTCGTCAGCATCCGGGTCGGCATCGAGGAGCTGAAGGAGCAGGGCGCCCTGCCCGAACCAGAGCCGGAAAAGCCGGAAAGCGGCCAGCGCCCGCTTTTCCGCAATCTCGTCCAGGCCCCGAGGAAGCGGACACTGATCGAGGCGCTGACGCCGAAACAGCTGCTCGACCTCAAGATGCCCTACCAGGCCGTGCTGAACGCCGCCGTGAACTTCGAACGCGAGGTCAAGCGCCACTCGGGCATCCCCGACGACCGGACTGTCCCGCTCGAAAGCCTGTTCGAAGAACCGCGCTTCAACCTGTCGAAGGACCGACTGCGCCAGCTCGATACGCTGCGCCGCATCCGCAACAACATCCTCCACGGCTTCGAGACCCTCGTCGATCCGACCGAAGCCGCCGCCCTCGTCGCCGCCTTCGACCGCGCGGCGTCATGGTTCGATCCCGCCAACATCGAGCCGATGGCGCCTGCGACGCCCGAGCCCGAGACGCCGGCGAAGGACGAAGCGGAGAAGCCTGCCAAAGATGAGGCCGAGGGGCCCCCAAACACGGAAGCCGAAGAGCCGGTGAAAGAAGAGACGAAAGCCGTCGTCGAGGACGAGGAGCCTGCGGACGCGGAGGCCGAAGAGCCTGCGAAAGAAGAGGCAAAAGCCGTCGTCGAGGACGAAGGCGAGAAACTCGACAAGGATGAGACTGAGAAGAAGGTCGAGGCTGCCAAGCGCTGAGAGTTTGCGAGGGCGACCCGGGACTAAACTCCCGCCCATGAGCCCCGACCAGTCAAGACGTTCATCTGGCGGTCTCTGGGACGACCAGTCCCTGCCGTCGCTCACCGAAAATATCCGCTTTCCGAACAAGTCGCCGTCCTTCGCCCCAAGGTGGGAAGAGAACGGCTTCATGGAGCAGGCGGTCACGCTGATGACCGACTGGCGCGGCAGCTCTTCCGCAACCTGTCCCACGCCCCCACCAAGCCCCCGTGGAGGCGCTCGCGCCGAAGCAGCTGCTCGACCTCAAGGTGCCCTACCAGGCCGCGCTTAACACCGCCGTGAACTTCGAGTGCGAGGTCAAGCGGCATGCCGACATATCCGACGACCGGATCTTCTCGCTCGAAAGCGTATTCGAGCAGCCGCGATTCAACCTGTCGACCGAGAAGCTGAAGCCTCTCGATACGCTACGCCGCATCCGGAACAACATCCTGCACGGTTTCGAAACCCTCGCCGATCCCGTCGAAGCCGCCGCCCTCGTCGCCACCTTTGACCGCGCCGCGTCGTGGTTCGATCCGTCCAGCGGCGAACCCCACACACGGGCCGATGTCATTGAAAGCTGAACCCTGCAAATACTATTAGATCAGAAAAAAGTAGTTGCACCAGCTTGGCTGCAATCTCGATTAGCTTCGCCTACTAGAGATTATCTTTTCTCCTAAAGTAATCGCGAATTGCGATATCCGTCATTTTCGCGCCAAGCAAATACCATTCGTTCTTTTGCCTCTCTCGCTTCTCCCATGCCAAGAAGGCATCTTTCATGTCCTCGGCTGCTCCGACGACTTCTCCAATGATAGGGACGTAATGAAGCGGCTTAACGAGCCAACTTCCGACTTCGAAAACACTTTCTACGCGACGACCAATCTCGGTTTTCTCATAAGCTTCACGCATAGCTGCCAGTGCGCGCTCTTGCGATTCTTGGACCGTTCGACATTTCAACATTGCGGAGACTTTGGCTGCATAGCCCCGGATTGCCTCGTCTGATCGGACAGCGGCTACTGACCTTATGTCCGGTGACGAGAAATTGAGAATCCCGTTGCAGAAGGCTTCAGGTTCAATAACACGTGACACCTCCGGTAGATCAAATGGCGTTGGCAACTTTCTCGCCACAGCGAACTCACCAACCTCCTGCAGTATTGCAATATCCTCTTCGGCAAGAACCAAAAAAGCACCCTCTTCTCGGGCGCTGCGCAATTGCAAGAAAAGTCGATTTAGATAGTGGTCACCTACAGCTTCACCTATTCGTTCAGGGTTTTGTTCAATTTTTTGCCTATCATCGAATGGATAGTGCGAAGTTTGGAGTATTGAAATGTGCGCCTTTGACTGAGCCGACAAAACATCAGACCTCATCAGAAACTTCACAAAGGCCCTAGTGTCTTCATCCCATTCACGCCCTCCCGCGTCAGTGCTTCTTATCCCTAAGTTTAGCCCCTCAAGTTCGCCGTGATACCGGGTGTGTATCGGGAAGTTCCAATCAATTTGTGGAACGAGCACTTCTTCAGCAAGAGCAATGAAAGTTCCGCATCTATCAGAGTAACTCTTGGGCACTTTCCTATTGAGCCCCATATAATACTGATGCATCGATGCGTTTCTATCCGGCGTTAGAACCTCATCGATGGTCCGGACCAACGCATTCTCGAATTTCCCACCGAAAATCACTTTCATCGTCGCCTCCACAACTAATGATATAGCGACACACGACGTGTTCCCGTGTCAATCCTGCCGCCATCGAGCATAGCTAGGCGGGAATACGTAGATACTGAGGTGCTGCTTGTTGCTTACAGCTTCCGATAACGGGGCTAAGCTCCCGCCATGAACCTCGCCCAGCTCAAATCCTTCATCGGCGCCTTCTGGGACGACCAGATCCTGCCGTCGCTCACCGAGTACATCCGCATCCCCAACAAGTCGCCGTCGTTCGATCCCAAGTGGGAGGAGAACGGCTACATGGAGCAGGCGGTCACTTTGATGACCGACTGGGCGCGGCCGCATGTCGCCGCCTTCGCAGGCGCGACGATGGAGGTGGTGCGCCTGTCCGGCCGCACGCCGCTGATCTTTGTCGAGATACCGGGCGACAGGAACGACGACACCGTCCTGCTCTACGGCCATCTCGACAAGCAGCCCGAGATGAAGGGCTGGGCCGAGGGGATGGGCCCGTGGATCCCGGTGCGCAAGGACGACAAGCTCTACGGCCGCGGCGGCGCCGACGACGGCTACGCGATCTATTCCTGCTTCGCCGCGCTATTGGCTCTCAAGGAGCAGGGCATCCCGCGCGCCCGTTGCGTCATCATGATCGAGGGCTGCGAGGAATCCGGCAGCTACGACCTGCCCTTCTACGTCGACCACCTGCTCGACCGGATCGGCGATCCCTCGCTGGTCGTCTGCCTCGATTCAGGCTGCGGCGACTGGGACCGGATGTGGCTCACCACGTCGTTGCGCGGCATCGCGGCCGGCACGCTCAAGGTGCGCGTGCTGGACGAGGGCGTGCACTCGGGCGACGCGTCGGGGATCGTGCCCTCCTCCTTCCGCATCACGCGCGCGCTGCTGACGCGGCTAGAGGACGAGGCGACTGGCGAGATGAAGCTGCCGGAACTCTTCGTGCAGATCCCGCCGCAGCGGATCGAACAAGCCTCGGAGGCCGCGCGCGTGCTTGGCGACGAGGTCTATCGCAAGTTCCCGTTCGCCGGCACCACAAAGCCGATGGTCGAGGATCTCGGCCAGATGGTGCTGAACCGCACCTGGCGGCCGCAGCTCGCGACGGTCGGCATGGCCGGCTATCCCGAGCCGGTCGATGCCGGCAACGTCCTGCTGCCCTACACCGAGGTCAAGATCAGCGTGCGCACGCCGCCGACGCTCGACGCCAAGGAGGCCGTGAAGGCGATCAAGAAGGCGCTGGAATCCGACCCGCCCTACGGCGCCACCGTCGAGTTCAATGCCGGCGAAGGCGGCCAGAGCGGGTGGCACGCGCCGCCGCTGGCGCCGTGGCTGGAAAAGGCGGTGACCGACGCGTCGCAGGAGGCGTTCGGCGCGCCGGTCGCGTACATGGGCGAAGGCGGCACGATCCCGTTCATGGGCATGCTGGGCGACAAATTCCCCAAGACGCAGTTCGTGATCACCGGCGTGCTGGGACCTCACTCGAACGCGCACGGTCCCAACGAATTCCTGCACATCCCGACTGCCAAGAAGGTGACGGTGGCGACCGCACTGCTGCTGGCGACGCATTACCGGCAGGCCGGACGCTAGTCGCGTTCAGCGCTGCCAGCCGGCCCTCCGATCGGCGGGAGGACGGGGTGGTCGCTCAAGGCGGGGCGGTCAGCCGCCCAGTTCCTCGCGCAGCATCTCGAGTTCGAGCCACTCGGTTTCCGCCGCCTCGAGTTCGGCCTGGGCGGCGCCGAGCCGGGTCGTCTTGGCGGCAAAGGCCTTGGCGTCGCGGCTGTAGAGGCCGGAATCGGCCAGCGCGTCGTTGAGGTTCGATATCTCGGCCTGCAGCGCCTCGATCTTCTTCGGCAGTTCGGCGAGCTGGCGTTCGCGCTTGTAGCCCAGCCGCTGCTTCGGAGCCGCAGCCTTCTCCGACGGTTCGCGCGCCGGCGCAGCAACCTTCTCCTTGCGCGGGGACGGTTCCGCGGACGTTTCCCGCGTCGGGCGTTGGGCCAGGTAGTCGCTGTAGCCGCCGGCGTATTCGGTCGCCGTCCCGTCGCCCTCGAGCGCGATTGTCGAGGTCACGAGCCGGTCCAAAAAATCGCGATCGTGGCTCACCAGCAGGACGGTGCCGTCGTAATCCGACAGCGCCTCCTGCAGGAGGTCGAGCGTGTCGGCATCGAGGTCGTTGGTCGGCTCGTCGAGCACCAGCAGGTTCGACGGGGCCGCCAGCGCCTTGGCAAGCAGGAGCCGGTTACGCTCGCCCCCCGACAATGTACGCACCGGTTGGCGCGCCTGCTCGTCGCGGAACAGGTACTCGCGCAGATACGTCATGACGTGCCGCTGGTGGCCGCGCACGAGGACATGGTCGTTGCGGTCCGCGAGAGTCTCCCAAGGCGTCTTGTCCGGATCGAGCGCGACACGACGCTGGTCGATCACCACCGGCAGGAGATTGGCCCCGAGCTTGACCGACCCGGTGTCCGGCTCGATCTCGCCGATCAGCATGCGCAGGAGGGTCGTCTTGCCGGCGCCGTTCGGCCCGATCAGGCCGACCCGGTCGCGCCGGAAGATGCGCGTCGAGAAATCGCGCACGATTGGCTTGTCGCCCCAGCTCTTGGAGATGTTGCGAACGGTGATGGCGAGGCTGCCCGACTGCTCGGCGGGGCCGGTCTCGATGACCGCCCTTCCGACCGGGCCGATCTGCTGCCGGCGCTGCTTGCGCAGGTCGGCGAGGGCACGAAGCCGCCCTTCGTTGCGCGTGCGCCGTGCGCGGATCGACTTGCCGGCCCATTCCGTCTCGCGTTCGATCAGGCGATCGAGCTTGTGCCGCTCGGTCGCCTCGCGCTCCAGTATGTCCGCAGACCACGAATCGAAGGCGGCATATCCCTTGTCGAGGCGCCGCACGATGCCCCGGTCGAGCCAAAGGACGGCCCGGGCGAGGTTGGCGAGGAAACGCCGATCATGGCTGACCAGCACATAAGCCCCGCGCCATGCGGCGAGGAATCCTTCGAGCCATTCGATCGTCGGCAGGTCGAGATGGTTAGTCGGCTCGTCCAGCAGCAGCACGTCGGGCTCGCCCACCAGCGCCCGCGCCAGCGCCGCACGGCGGGCCTCGCCCCCCGACAGCGTGGTGGGAAGGCGGCCGCCGTCGAGCTTCAGCTCGTCGAGCAACGCCGTCACCCGGTAGTCGCCGGGCCCCAGCGAGTCGGCGAGCGCCGAACCGACATAGTGGGCCACGGTCTCGTGCCCGGTGAAATCCGGCTCCTGCGGCAAGCTGGCGACGGTCGCACCGGGCTGGGCGAAGCGGACGCCCGAATCCGCGATGGGCTCGCCGGACAGGATGCGCAGCAGGGTCGACTTGCCTGCACCATTGCGGCCGACGAGCGAAAGCCGCTCGCCCGGTGCGATCGACAGATCGACCCCGTCGAAGATCGTCTGGTTTCCCAGCCGGTAGCGAATGTCCTGCAGCGCGAGGAGAGGAGGTTCGGCCATGCCGACCGTGTCATGGCCGAACCTCCTCCGGAGGGCAAGCGTGCCGGTACCGCGGTTTGACGCTGCGGCCGGCTGGCTGGCATGAAGTCGCCATGGCAATGGGACTTACGACCGGATTGTGGGTGAGCGCGCAGGTGCGGCTATGCGACCGCGCCTTCATCCCCGCCACCGTCGTGCGACGCGGCGATCCCGATGCAGGCACCGTGCTGTTGAAGATCAACCGCTTCGAGAACGGCGTGACGGTCTATACGCAGACCAGTTCGCCGGACGACGAGCCGGCGTGGAGCCGCGGCACCGGCCCGGCTCCCGTCGAAGAGGCCGCGGCCGACGCCTACATCGCCCGCCAGGTCGCGCGCGACCCCGATCTCTGGGTCCTCGAGATCGAGGACCGCAAAGGCGAATACAAGATCGACGGCCGCGTCGTCTGATCCCGCCGATCAGTTCTTCGGCAGGACGGTCCTCGGATCGATCGTCTTGCCGGCGCGACGGACCTCGAAATGCAGGCGCGGCTCGCCGCCCGAGGCCCCGCTGTTGCCGACCTTGGCGATGGTCTGGCCCTTCTTGACGGCATCGCCCTTCTTGACGAGCAGTTCCTCGTTGTACCCGTAGGCGGTGATGTAGCCCCCGGGATGGCTCACCAGCACGAGGTGGCCCATGTTGCGCACTTCGTCGCCCGCATAGACCACCGTCCCACTCTCCGCCGCTTTGACCGGCGTGCCGGCCGGGGCCGCGATATCGATCCCGTCGTTGCGCTGGCCGCCACTGGTGCCGTAGCCCGAAACGACGGAGCCGCTGACCGGCCAGCTCATGCGCGCGGCAGGCGCCGGCGGTGTCGCGGGTACGGTGACGGATTGCTTGGAAGCCGCGAGCGGCGTCGGCTCGCCCGCAGGCGCCGCCGATCGCGGCGCCTCGCTCTGCCCGCCGGGAGCCGACAGCGCTTCGCGTTTTACACTGCCGGGGGCGTTGTTCGCCGCCGCTGCGGTCGAAGCCTGCGCGGCGCTGCCGCCCGTGTCGTCGGCGACGAAGCGCGCACCCGGCATGAGCAATTGCTGGCCCGGCTTCAGCGTGTAGGGCTGTTTCAGGTTGTTGCGGTCGATGATCGTCTGCGAGGAGATGCCATAGCGCCGGGACAGGCCGTCGACCGTGTCCTTCTCCTTGACGACATAGACGGGTGCGGCGCCAGGACCGGCGCCGGAACCCGGATATTCCATGGTGCCTTCGCGGGCGCCCATGACCGTGTTGCAGGCAGAGAGCACGACCGACAGCGCCGCCATTGTACCCAGCGTGCGCACCCGACCGGCCCATCGCGAGGGGAAGCGAGGGGCTCTTTTCATCTTTCCATTGTACTGCATCCGGATTCCGGCGGGAATCGGGCCCTTGCCGATTTAGCGGAGGCGTTTCGACGCCTGCTCAGCCCTGCCCGAGCACCGGCAACGGCCCGGTCACCAGCGGCACGAAGCGGACCGGCATCAGCGTGTCGCGCTGCAGGCCGCTTTCGCTCTTCACGATGCGCTCGACCACCTGGGCCGTGGGATCGCGCCCGACCGGCACGATGAGGATGCCGCCGACGGCCAGCTGGTCGATCAGCGCCATCGGCCGCTCCTCGGCGGCGGCGGTCACGATGATGCGGTCGAACGGGGCCTGTCCCGGCCAGCCCTTGCTGCCGTCGTTGACGTCGACCACGACGTTGTAGATGCCGAGATCGAGCAGCAGGCGCTCGGCCTCGCGCGACAGCGGCTTGTAGCGCTCGATCGAATAGACGCGGCGGGCGAGCTTCGCCAGCACGGCCGCCTGGTAGCCAGAACCGGTGCCGATCTCGAGCACCTTCATGCGCGGCCCGACCTGCAACGCCTCGGTCATGGCGGCAACCACGAGGGGCTGGCTGATCGTCTGGCCGAACGCGATCGGGAGGGCCGTGTTCTCCCACGCCCGCTCCGCGAAGGTGGAGGTCACGAAGCGTTCGCGGTCCACGGCGCCGATCGCCCCCAGCACCCGTTCGTCCTGGATGCCGGAGTTCCGCAACTCGGCAAGCAGGCGCTGCATGGCGGCGACGTTCACGGCGCCCGCCCCCGCGCTAGCCGCCCGCGAACAACGAGCCGAACTTGCGGCGCGTGGCTTCGTGCGTCAGGTCGAGATGCAGGGGCGTCACCGAGACATAACCCGAACGCACGGCCGTGATGTCGCTCTCTTCGTCGTGGTCGTGCTGCCCCGGGGCATAGGCGATCCAGTAATAGGTCCCGCCCCGCGGATCGGTCCGCTCGACGATGTGGCCGCCGAAGGCGCGCACGCCCTGCCGCGTCACACGCGTGCCCTTGACCGCCGACGGCGCCACGTCCGGAAAGTTGACGTTGACCAGCACGTTGCGCGGGATTCCTGCCCCCAGCACACGTCGGGCGATCTCCGCCCCGTGCTGGATCGCCGTTTCCCATTTCAGCGGATGGGGGTGCGTATAGGCCTGGCTGAAGGCGATTGACGGCAGGCCGAGCAGGCAGCCTTCCATGGCGCCCGCGATCGTGCCCGAATAGGTCACGTCGTCGGCCATGTTGCTTCCGCGGTTCACGCCGGACAGCACGATATGGGGCTTGCGGTCCTTGAGCAGGTGCTTCACCGCGAAGAGTACGCAGTCGGTCGGCGTCCCCTCGACCGCGAATTTCGTCTCGCCGAGCTGACGGGCGCGCACCGGATGGGTCAGCGACAGCGAATGGCCGGCGCCGCTCTGGTTGTATTCGGGCGCAACGATCCAGACGTCCTGCGAGAGCTGGCTCGCGATGTCGATCATGGCGTCGAGGCCCGGCGCGTTGATACCGTCGTCGTTGGTGACGAGGATACGCGCCTTGGCGATGTCTTCAGGCGTCATCATTTGGTCGGGCCCGGAATGATCGTGATGCCTCCCATGTAGGGGAGCAGCGCCTCGGGAATCGTCACGGATCCGTCCTCGTTCTGGTAGTTCTCCATCACCGCGATCAGGGTGCGCCCTACCGCGAGGCCGGAGCCGTTCAACGTGTGCAGGAAGCGCGTGCCCTTGCCTTCCCTGCGACGATAGCGTGCACCCATGCGGCGCGCCTGGAAGTCGCCGCAGTTCGAACAGCTCGATATCTCGCGATAGGCGTTCTGGCCCGGCAACCACACCTCGATGTCGAAGGTCTTGCGCGAGGAGAATCCCATGTCGCCTCCGCACAGCACGATGGTGCGGAACGGCAGGCCGAGCCGCTTCAGCACCTCTTCGGCGCGGCCGGTCATGCGTTCGTGCTCGGCGTCCGACTGTTCCGGCGTCGTGATGCTCACCATCTCGACCTTGGGGAACTGGTGCTGGCGGATCATGCCGCGCGTGTCCTTGCCCGCCGAACCGGCTTCCGAGCGGAAGCATGGGGTGAAGGCGGTGAACCGCAGCGGCAGGTCCTTCTCCTCGAGGACGACATCGTTCACGAGGTTGGTGAGCGACACCTCCGCCGTCGGGATCAGCCAGAACCCGTTGTCGGTATGGAACATGTCCTCGGCGAATTTCGGCAGCTGGCCGACGCCGTAGACGGCCGAGTCGCGCACCAGGAGCGGCGGGTTCACCTCGGTATAGCCGCCCTCCTCGCTCGTGTGGAGGTCGAGCATGAACTGGGCGATCGCCCGTTCGAGACGCGCCAGGTGGCGCTTCAGGAAGACAAATCGTGCGCCCGAGATCTTGCTGGCGGCGGCGAAATCCATCTCGCCGGTCGCTTCGCCCAGGGCGACATGGTCCTTCGGCGGGAAGGCGAAGTTGCGCTGGCTGCCGACCCGGCGCACCTCGACATTGGCCGTCTCGTCGACCCCGTCAGGCACGTCCTCGACCGGCAGGTTGGGCAATACTTCGAGCCGTCGTGTCAGCTCCTCGTCGAGGCGCTGGGCTTCGCGCTCGCCATGCTTGAGGTCTTCCTCCAGCGCCGCGACCTCGGCCATGAGCGTATCCGCAGGCTCGCCCTTTCGCTTGGCGATGCCGATCTGCTGGCTGAGGGACTTGCGCTTGGCCTGGATCGCCTCGGCGCCGGAGATCGCCGCGCGACGACTGCGGTCGATCTCGAGGATGGCCGACGATAGGGGTTCGAGGTTGCGCTTCTTGAGGCCGGCGTCGAAAGCCCCGGGATTCTCGCGGATGAAACGTATGTCGTGCATGGTCAGCTTCCGGTCGTATCGGCAGCCTTCTTTTCGGCTTCCTCCGCCTGTCTTTCGGCTTCCTCCGCCGCCTTGTCCTCGCGCGCCCGCTTCCGCTCGATCCAGCCGCCGATCAGGATGCTGATCTCGTAGAAGGCCATCAGCGGGATGGCGAGCGCGATCTGGCTGACCACGTCCGGCGGCGCCAGCACCGCCGCGATGACGAAGGCCACGACGATGGCGTAACGGCGCTTGGATTTTAGACCTTCTGTCGTCGCGATGCCGACCTGGACCAGAAGCGTCAGCAGGACCGGGACCTCGAAGGCAAACCCGAAGGCGAACACGAGCTGCAGGATGCGCTCGAGATAGTCCGACGAACGCAGCGTCTTCTCGATGTCCGGCGGCGCGTACTGCGTCAGCATGAAGTTGATCACGTACGGCAGCACGACGTAGTACATCAGCGCGCAGCCGGCATAGAACATGAACGGCGTGGCCACGAGGAAGGGCACGAAGGCGCGCTTCTCGTGCCGGTAGAGACCAGGCGCCACGAAGGCCCAGATCTGCACCGCGATCAGCGGGAAGCCGACGATCAGCGCGACGAAGGCCGAAAGTTTCACCGTGACGAAGAAGAACTCGAAGATATCGAGGACGATGACCTTGTAGCCGTCCGCCAGCGCAGGCTGGATCAGGAACGAGAAGATCGGCTTGGCGAAATAGAAAGTGACGAAAAACACCAGGAAGAACGAGACAAGCGCATAGATCATGCGCTTGCGCAGCTCGATCAGATGATCGAGCAGCGGCATGGGCTTGTCGTCTTCAGGTCCGTCGTGTGTCTGGGTCACGGGATGCGTCGCGACATGGGAGCCGCGTTATGCCGCCCTTTGGAGCGCAATTCAAAGCGCTAATTGGCGCTCAGCCGGCGGCAACGGCCTTGGCCGGCTTTTCCTCTGCCGTCGGCAGCGGCGCCTGCGGGGCCTCTGCAGCGACGGCGGGCACTTCTGCCACGGCAACCGGGGCCTCTTCCGCCGGCGCGGTCGCGGCGACCAGCGGAGTCTCGACACCGGTCTGCGGTGCCGATTCCGGTTCCACCAGCGGATTGTCGAGCTGCGCCTTGGCATCGGCCATGGCCTTCTCGCCCTCGGCCATGCCCTCCTGGATTGCGCTCCTGATCTGCTTGGTGGGGTCGAGCGCCTGCAGGTCGAGGCCGGGTGCGGCCTCAAGCTGCTTCTTCACCTCGTCGAGTTCCGACTGCCGCACCATTTCGTCGACATGGCCCCGGAACTCCGCCGCCATACCGCGCATCTGGGCCATCCAGCGGCCCCAGCTGCGCAGCATTCCCGGGAGTTCCTTGGGACCGATGACGACGAGCGCCACGACCGCAATGACGAGAAGCTCCGGACTATCGATGCCGAACATGGCTTTTCAGTCCCGGCCGCCTGGAATCAGACCTTGGCCGCGTTGTCCTGGTGGTGGGCCTGACCGGCCGGCGGCGTGGTCGTCGCCTGGGCCGAGATCGGCTTGGCGGCATCACCGGGCTGCTGATTGGCCTGAGCCGGCGGCGTATCGTCCTGTCCACCCACGCCCTTCTTGAAGGCCGAAAGGCCCTTGCCGAAGTCGCCCATGAGCGTCGAGATCTTGCCGCGACCGCCGAACAGCAGCAGCACGACGGCCAGCACGATCAGCCAGTGCCAAATGCTGAAGCTACCCATATGACTTGCTCCCAAGAATTTCAGAGGATCGGCGCGTCGTTCTACGAACGCTGATTATGGCATCCGCGAAGAAGCCCCGGCAACCGGCCGAATAAGGCGATATCGCGGCCTCAGGATTTCGGCTCGTCGGCCGAGAGCGGCTCGTCCGGCTCGTCGTCGGCGGGCTCCAGGGGAAGATCGGGCTCATCCGGCCGGAAGATGGGGGGCTGGGAACGCGCGTCAAGGAGGCCCGCCGCCTTGAGTTCCTCATGGCCCGGCAGATCGTCCAGGCTGCCAAGTCCGAAATGCTCCAGGAAGAAGTCCGTGGTGCCCCACGTGACCGGCTTGCCGGGCGCGCGGCGGCGTCCCATCGGCTTGATCCAGTTCTGCTCGAAAAGAAGGTCCAGCGTCCCCTTGCTCAGGCCGACGCCGCGCACCTGCTCGATCTCGGCGCGGGTCACCGGCTGGTGATACGCGATGATCGCCAGCGTATCGATCGAGGCCCGCGACAACTTGCGCGTCACCGGCCGCTCGATCTTGAGCTTCTCGGCGAGGTCCGGCGCCGTGCGGAAAGCATAACCGCCGGCCACCTTGACCAGGTTCACGCCGCGGTTGGCGTACAATTCGCCGAGATCGGCCAGCAGCTGCGGCAGATCGGCGCCGTCCGGCAGACGCTCGGCCAAGGCCGTCTCGTCCAGTGCCTGCGTCCCGGCGAAGATCAGCGCTTCGAGCAGCCGGAGATGCTGGACGTGTCCGTCAGGCACGACATCGGTCACCTCGCCGCCAGCCAGCGCGGCTGCTGCGAGCGCCGCCGCGCCGACAGCTTCGACCGGCACGTCGACGATATCGTCGGCTTCGGCCGCTCCATCTTCGCCAGGGGCGACGGCCGCACTGTCGTTCCCGGGCACCTCGGCGTTGCCCATAGCAACCGCCGGGGCATCCCCGGCCGGGGTCTGGTCGCCAGCCTTGCGCTCGCTCTCGTCTTCTTCCGCACCGTCGTCGGCTTCGACATCGCCGTCCGGATCCCCGCCATCGGCGTTTTCGTCGTCGGAGTCTTCGTCGTCCGCGAACTCCTCTTCCTCCGAGCCGTCGACCTCCTCGCCTTCGGCATCTTCAGCGTCGTCTTCGGGCAAATCCTCTTCGTCTAGATCGCCGTCCTCGTCGTCGAAGTCGTCGTCATCGTCGGATTCCTCGTCCTCGGAGGCTTCTCCGTCCGAATCGTCGTCGACATCGTCGTCGTCTTCCCCATCGTCATCTTCGATGGCTTCGTCGTCATCCGAATCGTCTTCGTCTTCCGAATCCTCTTCGTCGTCTGACTCGTCCTCGTCTTCCAGATCTTCTTCGTCGTCCGGATCGTCGTCGTCTTCGGAATCGTCGTCGTCGTCCGAATCATCGTCATCATCGTCGGAATCGTCGTCGTCGAAATCGTCATCGCCATCCGAGGCGTCGGCGTCCTTTTCCCCGCCCTCGTCCGACTTGTCCTTGCCGGCCGCAAGCATCGGCGGTCCGGCAAGGCCGATGGCCACCATGGCCACGATGAAGGAAGGGTCCTCGAGGAGGGCCACGGCAGAGTCGAGTTCGGGCATGTCGGGAACCGTTACGATTGGTCGGTGCGCTTGCGCAACTGGATGGGGCCGAAACGCTCGGTCTGTCGCAATTCGATCTGGCCGTCCTTGGCGAGCTGGAGGCCGGCCACGAACGTGGAAGCGATGGCGGAGCGGCGCTTGGTGGGGTCCGTCAGGCCTGCCGGCAGGAAGACTTCGAGCGTCTGCCAGTCGATGGCGATGCCCAGCATCCGCCCGAGGCGCTCCGCCGCTTCCTCGACAGAGAAGAACTGCATGGGCGCGATCTGGTAGGTGTCGGCGTCCTTCGGCCGTACCTGGGTGCCATAGGCGCTCAGCAGATCGTAGAGCTTCACGTCCCAGACCGTCCGGCGCACCACGATGACGCCTTCCGGCTGCCCACGCGGAAAGACATCCCGGCCAAGCTGGGGACGCGCGAAAAGACGCGCACCCGCCTCCTGCATCGCCTCGAGCCGGCGAAGCTGCCACTGCAGCGCATCGGCCATCTCCTGCCCGGTCGGCTGCTCGTCGGCCGGCGGTTCGGGCAACAGGAGGCGCGACTTCAGGTAGGCGAGCCAAGCCGCCATCACGAGATAATCGGCGGCCAGCTCCAGCCGCATGCGGCGGGCCTGGTGGATATGCGTCAGGTACTGGTCGACCAGTGCGACCATCGAAATGCGCCGCAGATCGACTTTCTGGTCGCGCGCAAGATTCAGCAGGAGGTCGAGCGGACCCTCGAATCCCTCCAGATTGACGATCAGCTCGCCTTCGCCGGGCGCAATGACGTCAGGCCCCTGGGCCGCGAAGCCGTCGGCGACAGGTTTGTCGGCGACCGGCGTATCGGCGGCTGGGGCGTCGGCGGGAGGACTTTCCGTTTCGCTCATGCTGCTTCGGTTTAACCGAGCCCGAGCGCCTACCGCCACTCTATTTGGCCCCGCCTTATCCCCATTCCGGGAGCAGTTCGGCGAGCCGCCGCGCCGCGCCGGCAAGGCCTGCGGGCCCGGCCGGATCGCGCTGCCGGCGCAGGGTCGCAAGGCCGTCCTCGAAACGGCGGACCGCCGCGGGGCTCATGGCGGGCACCCGGGCTGCGATCTCGGCCATCTCGGCCATCTGGCCGTTGCAGTGCAGGGCAATGTCGCAGCCTGCCCCGATGGCCCGCCCTGCCCGGTCGCCCAACCCTCCGCCCAGCGCCTGCATGGACAGGTCATCCGAGAGCAGGAGGCCGTCGAAGCCGATGTGATCCCGGATGATTTCCTTCACGGCGCGCGCAGAAACAGTGACGCACGCGTCAGGATCGATGGCCTCGAACAGCAGATGCCCCGTCATGGCCCAAGGAAGGTCGGACAGGAGCTTGAAAGGAAGGAAATCGAAACGCTCCAGCTCCGCGCGCGAGGCAGTCACGGTCGGCAGGGCCTCGTGGCTGTCCACGGTCGCGCGTCCATGCCCCGGAATGTGCTTGATGACGGGCATGACCCCTTCGGCCATCAAGCCCTCGGCCGCGGCCCGGCCCAGGGCGGCCACCCGCTCGGGACGGTCGGAATAGGCGCGGTCGCCGATGACCGCATGGGTCTCGGGAAAGGCCACGTCGAGCACCGGGAGGCAATCCACGTCGCAGCCGATGGACAGAACATCCGCCGCCAGCAGCCGGGAATTCAGCCGCGTCGCCTCCAGGCCATCGGCGGCGTTGCGGGCATAGAGGTCGCCCAGCAAACGGGCCGGCGGCGCCTTTCGCCAGGCCGGTGCCTTCAGCCGCGCGACACGGCCTCCTTCCTGGTCGATGAGGATCGGTGCGTCGGCACGGGCGACGCAGGAACGCAGGTCCTCGGTGAGCCGGAGCGCCCGGTCCGGGGTGTCGATGTTGCGGGCGAACAGGATGAAGCCCAGAGGATCGGCATCCCGGAAGAAGGACCGTTCGTCGGCCGTCAAATCGGGGCCGGCGCAGCCGAATATGGCTGCGCGCGGGACACGCGCCATCACCGGCTTACCGCGAGGGCGGGACGGAGACGCAGTCGGTCTTGCGGCTCTTCAACGAGCTGCAGACGCTATGCGCCTGCTTTTCGTCGAGCGGGCCCGCTTGCACGCGATACCACACGCCGCGGTCGCCCAGATCCACCCGGACTGCCTGCATCCGCAGGCTGGCGAGTTCGCTATGCGCGCTCTGCAGCCGGGCCCAGGTCGACTTGGCGATATCCTCGCTCTTGACCGACGCGATCTGGACGCGCCAACCGCCCGTCGGACCCGACATGTTCTCGATCAAGCTCGCGATGCTCGGACCGCTCTCGCTCGGGGCGGGCGTCGCCGACACCGGCTGCACGTTGGCAGTCGTCGCCGGCGGGGCATTCGGGGCCGGGGTCGGCGTGGTCGCCGTCGCCGGCGGATTTGGCTGCAGCGGCGTCGGAGCCTTCGCGACCTCGGCCTGCGGCGGCTTGGGTGCGGCCGGCAGCGGCAACCCGTTGGCCGGCAGGCTGGGCGTCACGGGACCGGGAAGCAGCTTCTCCGGCTGGACCGGCACGGCGCCCGGCGCGATGCGGTTGAAGACTTCCTTGTCCTGGTTGGGTGGCACGAGCCCACCAGCATTCTCGGGTTTGACGCGTGACGGCGTCGTCGGCGCCTGGACGACCAGAGGTTCGAGACCGCGCCCGCCGGCCTTCACGTCCTGATTGTGGGCCCACCACACCACCGAGCCGAAGCTGGCGATGGCGGCGACCGACACCATCACGGTGAGGATCTGGCCGCGCCGCCGGTTGACCCGCGTGAGCAGCGAGTCCCGCGGCGGCGGCGGGATCGAATCGGGTTCGTGTGCGACGGGCCGCGGCGCGGGATCGAGCCGCACGGCCACCGACTCGCTTGGCCGGTAGATCGTTGGACCGTCGCCGGAGAGGGACCGGCGGATAGGCATTCGTTATCTCATTTCCTCGACGGGTGTTACGCCGAAGACCTTTAAGCCTGATCCTATCACAAAACCGATTCCCTGTACCAACGCCAGTCGCGCGCGCGTCAGGTCCGCATCCCCCTCGACCACGAAGCGCAGCCCCGGCTCCTCCCTGCCCCTGTTCCAGTGGGCATGGAAAGCCGCCGCGAGATCGTAAAGATAGAAGGCGATGCGATGTGGCTCGTGGGCGGTGGCGGCGGCCTCGACCTGGCGCGGCCACTGGGCGATCAGCCGCATCAAAGCAAGTTCGCCGGCATCGCCCAGACGGTCCAGGGGTGCGCTATCCCACCCGTCGACCACGATGCCGGCGGCGCTCGCCTGTCGCAAGACAGAGCGCGTACGCGCGTGCCCGTACTGGACGTACCAGACCGGATTGTCGCGTGACTGTTCTGTGGCCTTCGCCAGGTCGAAGTCGAACGGCGCGTCGTTCTTCCGCGTCAGCATCGTGAAGCGCACGACGTCGGGACCGACCTCGTCGAGAAGATCGCGCAGCGTCACGAAGGTGCCGGCGCGCTTGGACATCCGCACCAGCTCGCCGTTCCGCATGACCCGGACAAGCTGGCACAGCTTCACGTCCAGCTCGCCCTGGCGCCCGGTGATCGCGCCCACGGCGGCCTTCATGCGCTTGACGTAACCGCCATGGTCGGCGCCCCACACGTCGATCATGACGTTGAAGCCCCGCCGGTGCTTGTCGTGGTGATAGGCGATGTCGTTGGCGAAGTAGGTCCAGCTACCGTCGGACTTCTTGAGCGGCCGGTCGACCTCATCGCCGAACTGCGTGGCGCGGAAAAGCGTCTGCTCGCGATCCTCCCAATCGTCCGGCTTCTGGCCCTTGGGCGGCTCCAGCCGGCCCTGGTAGATCAGCCCCTGCCGGCTGAGATCCTGGAAGGCGCGGTCGACCGCGCCGCTTTCGACCAGGGCGCGCTCCGACGAGTAAACGTCCATGGCGACGCCAAGCGTCTCAAGGTCGGTCTTGATGTCCGCCATCAGGGCGGCGATGGCGAAGGCCCGCATTTCCGGCAGCCAGTCGGCTTCCGGCTTGCCCACCCAGCGCGCGCCGTCGCGTTGTGCGATCGCCGCCCCGACCTCCTTGAGGTACTCGCCGGGATACAGCCCTTCGGGGATGGCTTCGATCTTCTCGCCGAGCGCTTCGCGATAGCGCAGGTAGGTCGACTGGCCAAGCTTGTCGACCTGCGCGCCGGCATCGTTGATGTAGTATTCCTTGGTGACCCGATAGCCCGCCTTGATCAGCAGGTTGGCAAGGGCATCGCCCACCACCGCACCGCGCGCGTGCGCCACATGCAGCGGGCCGGTCGGATTGGCCGACACGTACTCGACATTGACCTTCGTGCCACCGCCCATTGTCGAATCGCCGAAGGAAAGGCCGGCCTTCAGGCAGTCGGCGAGGCGAAGCCGCCAGAAATCGTCCGTCAGCCGGAGGTTGATGAATCCGGGCCCAGCGATCGTGCCGTCGACGACGTCGGGACTGGCCTTCAGTCGGGCCAGCAGCGGCTCGGCGATGTCGCGCGGCTTCTTGCCCGCCGCCTTGGCCAGCACCATGGCGGCATTCGTGGCGATGTCGCCATGCGCGGCCTCGCGCGGAGGCTCCGCTGTGATGGGTGTAAAATCGAGCGCGTCCGGCAATTCACCCGCGGCCTGCATGGATTTGAGGGCCGCGACGATCTCGCCGACGAAATGACGGTAGGCGTTCATGGGCGCTGTTTAGAAGATTAGGCAGCCCTTGCCCACCCTCAGCGCAGCACGCGGTCGACCATGGCCGGCGCGAGGCCGAGATAGTTTGCCGGATCGGTCATCGCCTCGATGGCTTGCCGGTCGAAATGCGCCGCGATGGCGGGCTCGCGCGCCAGCACATCGGCGAGCCGCCCGCCCTGTTCCGCCACGGTGCGGCACGCGGCATAGACGATGTCGTGCGCCTGCTGCCGGCCGATGAACGGCGCCAGCTTCATCATCGCCGCCTCCGCGACGATGAGGCCGTTGGTCATGGCGAGGTTGGCGGCCATCCGCTTCTCGTCGACGACCAGGCCGCCCAGTGCCGTCTTCGCCTGGTGCAACGCACCGCCGGCCAGCACGAAGCTCTCGGGGACGGCGATCCACTCCGCGTGCCACGGGCCGGTCGCGCGCTCGAAATCCTGCACCATCGCGTCGAGCATCAGGCCCGCATGCTGGCGGATCGCCTTGCCGGCGGCGAGCATCAGCTCGGACGAAATCGGATTGCGTTTCTGCGGCATGGTCGAAGACGCCCCGCGCCCCGTGACGAAGGGTTCGGCCGCCTCGCCGAACTCGGTCGAGGCCATCATCATCACGTCGAAGGCAATCTTGCCCAGCGACCCCGCGACAAGCGCGAGGAAGTTCACTGTCTCGGCGAAACCGTCGCGCGCCACATGCCACGTCGAGGCCGGGACACCCAGGCCCAGCTCGCGGCACAGCGCCTCCTGCACGTCGAAGCCGCGGTCGCCGAGCGAGGCGAGCGTGCCGGCCGCGCCCGCGAACTGGCCGACCAGCACGCGCGGCCGAAGCTGCTCCAGCCGCTCGGCATGGCGGTCGAACATCGCGCGCCAGATCGCGACCTTGTATCCGAACGTGACCGGGAGGGCCTGCTGGAGGTGCGTGCGACCGGCCATCGGCGTGTCGCGATACTTGAGTGCGAGATCGCCAAGAATCTTGCGCAGCGTGGCGATGTCCTCACCAACGAGGCGCAGGCCTTCGCGAACCTGGAGCACCACGGCGGTGTCCATGATGTCCTGGGTGGTCGCGCCCCAGTGGATGTAGCGCCCGGCCTCGCCGCATTGATGCACCAACTGATGCACCAGGGGCAGGATCGGATAGCCGACATTGTCGGTCTCCCGCCTCAGCAGGTCGTAGTCGAGCGTCTCTGCCGACGCCTTGGCGACGATTTCATCCGCCGCCTCGCGGGGAATGACGCCGCAGCCCGCTTCGGCCCGCGCCAGCGCGACCTCGACCTCGACGCAGTGCGCGACAAAGGCCATGTCGGAGAACACTGCGCGCATCGCCGGCGTGCCGAACGCGTCACGAAACAGCGCCGAATCGAGAACCGTCGTGGCGCCGGGCATCGTCTTCATCTGTCGCTTCCTTCCCTTGTCCTGTTCAGCGGCGCAGCAGGCTGCCGTAGCCGTCGATGACGGCACGCACGCCCACGATCCGCAGGCAGTGCCAAAGGCTGGCCTGGTTGGCCGAGACGACGGGACGCTTCAGGTCGGCTTCGAGGGCGTCGAGGATTCCGACGCAGCGGAAGCCCGTGCCGCCGATCAGCACGCCGTCCGCATCGGCCGGGCAGGCGGCGCGGATCTGGGCATGGAGCGGCTCGATCTGCTGCGCGAACCCCATGCCCCGGTCGTACATCTCGCCCGGCGGTACGTCGCGCCAGCCCGGTCCCGGATCGTAACGGAGATGGCCCGAAGGGACGAAGCCATGCTCGCGGTAGTAGCGCGTGCCGGCCTCGAGCGCGGCATCGGCGAACCAGGGCGGGAAGACGAGGAACGGACGCTCGATCCCGACGGCCCGCAGCGCCGCCTGCGTGTCGAGCCCGTTGGTCGTGACTTTCGTTTCCTGCCCGACCTGCCCATCCAGGGCGCGGATAGTGGCATCGTCCCAGCCGGCGCCGCCGACCACGCTGCTCGAGGTGTGGGCGATCACGACGGCGGACAGCCGCATCGACGCGAAGTGCCGGGCGCCCCGTTCCACGTCGCCTTCGACGACGACCCCCGAGCGGTCCTCGCGCCACGGCAGCCACGGCGTCTTCGCCGCAACGCGTGCTGCGTGGATCGACACGCCGGCCGGCGCCATCGCCCACCATTCGGCCTCCGGCACGGCTTCGCTGCCAACGATGAAAAGGCCGAGGCGCGCGCGCCAGCCCCAATTGTCACGGGAAGTCATCTTCTTCCCTTAGCATCCTCCACAACGCGTCAAAACAGACGGCGACCGGCTTTTCACGAAGAGGGAACGTCAACGGCCTCTAGCGGATCCGCCGGAACTCCTGGTGCTGCGCAGGGATGCCATGCTCGGGGGCGCCGCTGTCGCGGCAGACCGCCTTCCCGTCGTCGACACGGCGGCAGACAAGGGACCGCCCATGCCAAATCGTCGGCGAGTTTCCCTCGCACGCCACGCCCGGCTGCTGCACGGAGAACGAGCCGTCGCCGGCAAAGCGGCCGACAACCGGAGCACGACAGACGGCGGTCAAGTCGGGACCGCAGGAGATCGTCTGCTCCCGCCGCCCCTGCCCTTTCGCGTCGAAACATATCCGGCCGGCCCGGACCAGGCAGTTCCGGGTCTTCCCGTCGCCATACACCACGACGCTCTGGGCATCCCGACCTAGGCTCCAGCAGCCCTGCAGAATTTCGAGGTCTCCCTGCGACCAACGCTCCGCCGTCAGCGGCCTCGCCTGCTGCTCCGGCGCCGGTGCCGTCGCGAGGGGCACCGGCCCCGGCGACGCACACGCGGCGGCCCGGCGCGCCAGGTCGCCGTCGAGCAGGGCAGCCTGCGTTGCGAGGGCGGCGTGCTCCGTCCGCAGACCGGCAAGGACCAGCGTCAACGACGGCACGGGATCGACGGGTGCCGGCTCGGCCGGAGGCGTCGGCATCTCGACGACGGCGACCTGCGGCGACGCAGGCACGGGCAGGACGGCGCGCAACGTCCACACCATCAGCAACAGCACGGGAATCAGGAGGAGGCCAAAGAGCAGCCCCGCGACCCAGACCACGCCGCCGCCGTCTTCGTACCTTGCCCGCATCGGACCAAGCCCCAGACCTGCCACTTATACGTGTATATCCATATAAATGCTCTCATATTATGCGACGCCCGTCACGCCGAGCCGCCGCCCGTCTGTCGCGCCCGCCTAGAGCCTCGCGCGGACCGTCTCGAGCAACGCCGGCGTTATGGCGTCGGGTCCTCGATAGGGCTGGTAATGCAGCGTCACGACGGACAAGGCGAGCCAGCTCGCCGTACAGAACAGGGAGAGAGCGATGACGGCGCCCTTCGGATTGGCGCGGTGCACCGCGGCGACCGCCGTCGCGGTGATGACGCCCAGGAAGATCACCAGGAACCATTTGATACGGACGCTGACCGCAAAGCCGAGGGACAGGCGCTTCTCGCGTGCCGTTCTCAGGTCATCGAGCGCCTTGAGGTAGCTCGAAATCGCGAGGCTGCTGGCGCACGTCTCCGCGGTCGACCGTCCCCGGCAGGATTTCTCCAGTGTCCAGATTTCGTTTTCCACCTCGTCGAGGGCCGCGTCGGCCTCGGGTGAAGTGGCCTGATTGTAATGGCGGACCCATTCCTCACCGATCACGGCGGAGAGGTAGCGCTTCAGCGAGGCCCGCAGCCTGGTATCGGCAGAGGCCGGCTCGATCGGGACCGCGACCATACGGGCGAGCGCCGCATGCTCGTTGACCAGCGAAGTGCGCGCCATGGTGATATTCTGCCACGCCGCCGACGCCATGAAGACCAGGAGGAACGTGAACATCACCGCCGGCAGCGACATGACCGGCGGCGCCAGCGGCTGCTTGACCAGCACGTCGAAGAACCTGATCCGGAAGACGACGAAATAGCCGAGCAGACCCATGCCGGCCGCCCAGATCGCCGTCGCGACCATGGGCGCATATGCAAACTCGAACAGCTCGTAACCCAACCCCGTCCTCCCGCGACGCCTGCGCAGAGCACGGCGGAGACCGTCCACCTCTCGGGTGCGCAGACACGGCAGATACTTAGAGCGGTTCGGTGGGGGCCGGGAATACCGAATCGTTCCAAAGGGAACCAGGATCGGCCGAACGCCTGCCAGAGGCGGAACCGGACACCCGCAAAGGATAGCCGGCCCTTGATCGCCCCCTCGCCCCGACATGCCGCGAAAGCCTGTCCGGAGACGCGCTCTGTCAGGCGCGCGCGGCCGTCACGCGGCGGCCCGCTTGGCCGCCGGCGGCTTCCAGCTTCCATCGAGGATCGACGGGTCGTTCTCGTCCGGCCAGTACATGCGCAGCATCAGGATGAACTTGCCCGACGGCGCCGGCAGCCAGTTGGCCTCCTTGTCGGCACCCGGCGAGTCCTTCTGGATCAGGATATCGACCGACCCGTCGGCATTGGCCGTCAGGGCCTGACGGGGACTGATCGAGTAGCGGTTGATCGGATTGGCGACGAAAAAGTAGTTGGCGTCGTACATCGTGATCGACCAGAAGCCTTCGGTCGGCGGCACCTCCCCGCGCGGAAAACGGATCACGTACTTGTTCGAGCCGACATAATCCTCGTCGTCGGCATCTTTGAGCGATGTCGGATAGACTGCATCCTGCGGACGGTTGGCGCCGAGCCCGATCGCCGTCACGAGCGCCCGCATCAGATAGTCGGTGCCGTACGTGCCGGTCTTCGTCGTGAAGTTCCAGCCGTTGATGTGCTGCACGTCCTTGTTGATCTTGAACTGCAGCATGATGCGGTCGAACGCGAGCTGCGGGATGCGCTTGACGAAGTCGGCGTTCAACTTGCCGGCGTCGAAATCCTTGCCAGGCACGAGGCCGATGCGGGCGAACCGGGCGAGCGCCGGTGCATCGCGCGGCGGCGGCGGGTTGTCCTTCATCAACTGCGCCAGCAGGGTGAAGTATTCCCGCGCGTCGAGCCGGTTCACCTGGTCGCGCACGGCGGTCTTCATGTCGATCGACGGATCGACCTTCCCGGACGCCGGCGTGTAGGGCTTGCCATAAGCGCTGAGCGGCACGAGCTTGCAGGCATCCTGGATCTCGTGGACCGCCTTGTAATCTTCGGGCGTGCCGGTGCAGTAGATGCGGCCCAGCAGCCAGACCATGTTAGTCGGCGACTTGTACTGCTTCACGCCCGCCGGCAGCGTGCCCGTCCAGCCGGGACCGGTAATGGCATAGGTCTGCGCGCCCGTGCCCGTGGTGCGCTTGCCGGGAACCTGGAACACGCTGGTCCAGCCGTCGAGCAGGGGGAAAAGCGCGTAGCGGCCCTTTAGATCGGGGATGCTGAACACCCACGGCTCGGCGCCAACGTCGATCCATGCCGCCGTGTAGAGGGTGTCGGCGTTGGGGGCGGTGACGTCGCGGAACGTCGCATCCGGGTACTGGCGCATTTTGATGAGCTGCCCCATCGGCGCCCGCGCGCCTTCCGCCGTCGCCACGTTGGTCATCACGCGGCGCGTCATCTCCATCGTCACCAGCGGGTAGCCGTAGATATAGGCATCGGTGGCGGTCCAGAATTCCTCCAGCCCTTCTCCGAACTGGAACTCGCCGGTGTTTGCGCGGGCCCAGGATCCGAGCGACGTGCTGCCCAGCAGACCCAGGGCGGTTGCAGCGGCGGAGCGGCGGGTAATCATGGACGGTCTCCTCAGATGACGCCGAGCGGTTCTTCGCCATCGCCCTGGCATACCTCGCCTTCTATCCCGGTCCCCTGGATTGCGTTTCCCATTTTGCGACACAAGCGGCACTATTTTCGGCAATGACAACGCCGGCCCCGTCCAAGCCTTCGACCGCGACATCCGGAATCATAAGACCGGGCACGACGAGGGTCGCCAGCATAGGCGCCCTTCCCGGCGTGCTCCTCGGCCTGCGGGTCCCCCTCGAGCCGTTGCTGGATGCAGTAGGACTGCCGCGGAGCGTGTTCGACGATCGCGATGGTCTCATCGAACTCCAGTCCGCTTCACAACTCCTGAACCTTGCCGCGCATACGGCGCGCTGTCCGCATCTCGGCCTCCTGTGCGGCAAAGTCTTTCGCCCCGAAACGATCGGGATCGTCGGCCTGCTCGCACAAAATGCCAAGGACGTCGCGAGCGCCCTGCGCGGCATCGCGCTGAACCTGCATCTCAACGGCCACGCCTTCGTCGCGACCCTGAATGTCGGCGGCGGCCTCGCCGAGTTCAGTCTGAGGATGGCGGCGGACCTTCCCGGGGAGACCAGCATCGCTACCGACGTAGGCATGGCTGGTGCCTGCGCGATCCTGAGAAGCCTGTGCGGGCCGACTTGGCAGCCGTCCGAGGTGACGCTGATCCACGCGCCCTTGGGCGGACGCAAGCCGTACGACAGCTATTACCGCGTCGCGGTGCAGTTCGGCGCCGACCGCAACGCGATTCTCTTTCCCGCGGCCTGGCTGGGCCGGCCGGTCCACGGCGCGACCCTCGCGAGGCGGCTCGAACTCGAGCGGGAACTCGCGGTCGCCACCGGGAAGAACAAGCTATCCACGACCCTGGCCACGCGCCGTATCCTCATGGCATGCATTTCCCGCGGCGTCTTTTCGGTCGACGATGTCGTCCAAGCTGCCGGCCTCCATCGACGGACCCTCAACCGGCGACTTGCGCTCGAGGGAACGTCCGTGTTCGCGCTCATGAAGGACGTGCGCTATCAGATCGCGCGCGACCTGCTCGCCAACAGCGCGCTGTCCGTCACCGAGATCGCGGCGACGCTCGCCTATGCCGACATCGGCGCCTTCACCCGGGCGTTCCGCCAATGGGCCGGCAAGAATCCCAGCGACTGGCGCCGCGAGCACCAGTAGATCCGCGGCCGGCTCCGAAGATCGGCGCGGGAAACGCTACGATATGCCGGACTGAATGGAACTGCCTCGCCGGTATGCGATAGTGGGTCGGCACAAGCACCTGCGCGAGTCCCGGCAACGTGGCATCGGCCTTCATTCCTCCCCCTCCCAAGCCCGTCCATGGGCCAACATGCCGGCCGGGGGGAGCCGCATGCTTCATGCGCGTCGCGCGATTCCTGTCGCTGGTCTTGCTGGCTGTGGCCGGAATGCTCTCAGCGGCACGTGCACAGTCGCCGAATGACGGTACGCCTATCCCCGCTACGGCAGATCAAAGCCTGACCGCCATCCAGCGCAGCTTCCAGTTGCCGCCGACGGCTCCGCTGACCTTGTTCCCGCAAATGCGGGACCAGATGAAGGACGTACCCGCCTTCCTGAGCGGGTCGCGCGTCGAATTGAACATCCGCAGCTACTACCGCGACAATGTGGAAGTCTCGCCCAAGGGCACGACGGTCAACGAGGCCTGGGCGGGCGGCGGCACCGGGATGGTGAGCTTCGAATCGGGGCGGATATTCGACCTCGTTTCCGGAGGCTTCACGCTCTACACGTCCGCCCCTCTTTACGCGCCTCGCCAGTATGGCAACTCGCAACTGCTGCTGCCCGACCAGCAAGGCTATGCGGTGGTGGGACAGCTCTACGGGCGGCTGAAGATCGACGACGACACGTCTTTCACCGCGGGCCGCTATCTGTGGACGACGCCGTATCTCAACGGGCACGACAATCGCATGACGCCCAATACCTTCTACGGATACGTGCTGAAGGGCATCCTGGGCGACAACGGCGGAAGCGGACCCGCCCTGCACTATGGCGCCGGCTACGTGGCGACGATCAAGCCGCGGGATGCGGCCACCTTCCAGTCCATGGCGCAGGCGGCCGGTGCGAATTCGACCTCCGGCGTGGCCGTCACGGGCGGCCGTCTGGACTGGGGGCCGGCATCGTTCGGCGCGATCAACTATTTCAGCCAGGATGTGATGAACATTGCCTATGTAGAGGGAAGCTATGCCGCTCTCCTCCCCGGCGGGTTCCGCGCGATCCTGGCGATGCAGTATGCCGACCAGCGCAGCACGGGGGCAAACCTGCTCAACAACGGGGCGTACTGGTCCACCGGGCAGGTGGGAATGCGGCTGCAGCTCGGATACGAGACCGCGATCTTGACGCTGGGTTTTTCGGCCGTCGAGCCGGGCTACGCCATGCAGAGCCCGTGGAGCTCCAATCCCGTCTACACGGATGCGCAGATCCAGTCTTTCCAGCGGGCCGGCGAGCAGGCGCTCGTGGTCGGCACTTCGCTGATGCTGAAACCGCTCGGCCTGCCTGGGGTCGCGACCTCGGTCTTCTACTACAACGGCGCGACCAACGCCCCGGCGGCCGGTCCGCCGCTGGTAGAGAGCGAATGGAACTTCGCCCTCGAATGGCGGCCCGAATGGAAGCCCCTGGCGGGCCTCTGGCTTCGCGCACGCTATGGTCATTCGCAAACCTGGCAGGGCGCTGGACTCACGACCACGGACGAGATCAGGCTGGTCCTGAACTACGATGTCAAACTCTACTGACGACCGATCGTCGCGGCACTAGAACGCGAGCCCTGTCGCAAATTGCCAAGCCCGGCGATACACCCTCCGCTATCGTTGCCCAACATGATCCGACGCAAAAATCTCAGCCGCGCCATATCCCTGATGGCAGTGGTTTCACTTGGCTTTGCTGCAATGGCGACCTCGGCGATTGCACAGCCACGGCCTGCTGCAGCGCCTTCCCCCGCCGATCCCGAGCCATGGCGCTTCACCGCCGCCTCCTATGCCTGGCTGATGGGAGTGACGGGCAGCGTCACCGCGCGCAACCAGGTCGTCGACACCAATGCGTCGTTCGTCGACCTCGTCCAGAAAAGCAACACGCTGTTCGGCCTGATGGGATATTTCGAGGCCGACAAAGGCAAGGCGGGCGTCTATCTCGACCTCGTCTATACAAGCCTCAATTTCGGCGCCTCGCAGACCAATTATCGCAATCCGCTCCCTGGGCTCCGCATCTCCACGGCTGCGTCGGCAGCGTTGAGCTATCAGCTCTTCATCGCCGAGCTGGGGGGCGTCTACCAACTCGGCCGCTGGCAGCACTCGGAGACCTCGGCGACTTCCCTCGATGGTTTGCTGGCTTTCCGCTACTGGAACAACTCGATCGCGGCGAGCTTCAATGCGGACATCAATTTCGACGTCGGCCGGCGCCTCAATTTCGACCGCTCCTTCGGGTTGGCAACTGCTCGCGCCGATGCCATCCAGTGGGTGGATCCGATCCTGGGCCTGCGGGTGAAGCATCAGTTCACGCCGCATCAGGAGATCATGGTGCGCGGCGACATCGGCGGTTTCGGCCTCGGAAGCCAGCTTACCTGGCAGGCAGTCGCCATCTACGGCTACGGCTGGCATCTCGAAGGTGGGCAGAACCTGGTGGCGATGCTCGGCTTTCGGGCGCTTGGCGTGAACTACACGGCGCCGTCGGGCGGCGACACGGCGATAAACGAAATCATGTACGGCCCGATCCTGGGTGTGACCTTCCGCTTCTAGACCCCTGCGGCGTCGTCCCTCCCTGATTGGGACTGATTGGTCGCTGCACAAGCTTCCAGCAGGCGCTTCGGCCCATGTGCGGTGCCTCCCGACGCAGCGGAAGCCGCGTCGATGTAGAAGTTTGCGCTTTCGGCAAGCCAACAATGCGCTTGAAGAATCACAGGCGCGCCGTCCATACCCGCCACCCGGCGCGACAACAGTGTCCCTCACCGACGGCGGAGGTCCTTCTTGGCGGTTTCCATCCAGGCGCGTATTGCCGACGAACTCGGGGTCAAGGAACAGCAGGTCCAGGCCGCTGTCGACCTGCTCGACGGCGGCGCCACCGTCCCGTTCATCGCGCGTTACCGCAAGGAAGTCACCGGATCGCTGGACGACGCGCAACTGCGCACGCTGGAAGAGCGCCTGACCTATCTCCGCGAACTCGAGGCACGGCGCAAGGTCATCCTCGACTCCGTCCGCAGCCAGGGGAAGCTCGACGCGACCCTCGAAGCGGCCATCATGGCGGCCGACAGCAAGGGCCGTCTCGAAGACATCTACCTGCCCTACAAGCCCAAGCGCCGCACGAAGGCGGAGATCGCGCGCGAGGCTGGGCTTGAGCCGCTCGCGGACCATCTCCTGAACGATCCGACCGCCGTGCCCGCGGTCGCCGCGGAGCCGTACGTGTCGGCGGACCGCAACGTCGCCGATACGGCGGCGGCGCTGGAAGGCGCGCGTGCCATCCTGGTCGAGCGGTTCGCCGAGAACGCCGACCTGATCGGCGCGCTGCGCGAGGATCTCTGGAAGAACGGACGGCTCGTGTCGAAGGTGCGCGAGGGCAAGAAGGAGGCCGGCGCGAAGTTCAGCGACTATTTCGATTTTGCCGAGGCCCTCGCCAAGATGCCTTCGCACCGCGTGCTGGCGCTGTTCCGCGGCGAGCGCGAGGAGATCCTCGACCTGACGGTCGAGCCGGACGACCCCGCCACGCGTCCGCCGGCCGGGCAGGCGATCCCCAGCGCCTATGAGCTGCGCATCATGCAGGCCTTCGGCATCAGCGATCGGGGGCGGCCGGGCGACAAGTGGCTCGCCGACGCGGTGCGCTGGGCCTGGCGCACGAAGATCAACGTCACGCTTTCGATCGACGTGCGCCTGCGCCTGTGGACGGCCGCGGAGGAAGAGGCGGTGCGCGTGTTCGCCTCGAACCTGCGCGACCTGCTGCTCGCCGCCCCGGCCGGCGCACGGCCGACGCTGGGCCTCGATCCGGGCTTCCGCACCGGCGTGAAAGTCGCCGTCGTCGACGCCACCGGCAAGGTGGTGGCAACCAGCACGATCTATCCGCACGAGCCGCAGCGCCGCTGGGACGAGTCGCTGGCGGTGCTGTCGCGGCTCGTGCGAGAACACAAGGTGGAACTGATCGCGATCGGCAACGGGACCGCCTCGCGCGAGACCGACAAGCTCGCCATCGAGCTGGTGAAGGGCCTGTCCGACCTCAAACTGCAGAAGATCGTGGTCTCCGAGGCCGGCGCCTCGGTCTATTCGGCGTCGGCCTATGCATCGGAGGAGTTGCCCGGCCTCGACGTGACACTGCGCGGCGCGGTGTCGATCGCGCGACGGCTCCAGGACCCGCTGGCGGAACTGGTGAAAATCGATCCGAAGTCGATCGGCGTCGGCCAGTACCAGCACGACCTCAGCGAGCTCAAGCTGTCCCGGTCGCTCGACGCGGTCGTCGAGGATTGCGTCAACGGCGTCGGGGTGGATCTCAACACGGCATCCGCACCGCTGCTGGCGCGTGTGTCCGGCATCGGCGAGACGCTGGCCCAGAGCATCGTCTCCCATCGCGACACCAATGGCGCATTCCGCTCCCGCAAGGCGCTGAAGGAGGTGCCGCGGCTCGGGCCCAAGGCGTTCGAACAGTGCGCCGGCTTCCTGCGCATCCGCGGCGGCGAGGACCCGCTCGACGCCTCGGGCGTGCATCCCGAATCCTACCCGGTGGTGCACCGGATCATCGAGGCGACGAAAAGCGGAATCGACACGCTGATCGGCAACGCCCCCGCCCTGCGGGCGCTCGCGCCGGACTCCTTCGTCGACGAGCGGTTCGGCCTTCCGACCGTCACGGACATCCTGCGCGAACTGGAGAAACCTGGCCGCGACCCCCGCCCCGCCTTCAAGACGGCGGAGTTCAAGGCCGGCGTCGAGACGCTCAACGACCTCGAACCTGGCATGGTGCTGGAAGGCGTCGTCACCAATGTCGCGGCGTTCGGTGCCTTCGTCGATATCGGCGTCCACCAGGACGGGCTCGTGCACGTCTCCGCCATGTCGAAGAGCTTCGTGAAAGACCCGCGCGCCGTGGTGAAGCCCGGCGACGTCGTGCGCGTGAAGGTCCTCGACGTGGACAAGCCACGCAAGCGCATCAGCCTGACGCTGCGGCTCGACGATCAGGCCGGCAGCCAGGCCGCGCGCGCCGGTCGGCCGGAAGTGGGCGGCGCCTCCCAGCGAGGTCAGACCCACCGGGCGCCCGGCAAGGCTCCCGGCGCGGCCACGTCCCCAGGCGGTGCCATGGCCGACGCCCTGCGGCGGGCCGGCCTCGCATCCCGTCCCGGCGGACGCTGAACAGGGCGGGCGCCTCGCGCCGGCAACGCTTGGGTGTTTGAAGGTCCGGAAACGGAGCCCCGGGGTCATGGGGTTCAAGAGACGCGGCCCTCCACCGGGCGATCACTCTCGGGATTCCCGTTCGACGGGCATCCAGGCCTAGGCCTTCTAAAAATATTCAATGAAATCAAATATTTAATGTCAGTCTCAGAGCTACTTGCACGATCCAAGAGCTCGGAAAAATTGCGACATTTTTGCAACATATGTTGGACGGGAAGGGCCGCAATCGGGTAAAACGTCGGCGTCTCGCAATTGGTTCCAGGAGAAAGCGCATGGCGCTGGAAAACGGCACGACCCAATCCAACGCACTGCAGCATTCCCGCCCCAAGACCTTCTCTCTCCTCCTTCTCGGCATCCTGGCCGTCTTCGGATCGGCGGTCCTCGTGTCGCCGGCCATGGCGCAGGTCAAGGCGCCGGCCAAGGCCAAGCTCAAGCCCGTCGCCAAGGCAGACCCGACCGACGGGATGGCCGACCAGCTCAATGCCAAGTGGCAGCAGGAAAACGGCGCCTTCTCCGGCTTCACCGTAGCGAAGCCGGCTGCGGTGCCGGCCTCTTTTGCCACCGGCCCGGCATCGACCTCAGCCGGAGCGGCCAACGGCACGGCCGCAGCCAACGACTGGGGTGACCGGCTGGTGTCGCGCGCCATGAACTATCTTGGGACGCCGTACCGCTATGGCGGCACCTCGCCGAGCACGGGCTTCGATTGCAGCGGCTTCGTCTATTATCTGTACGGGGCCGTCTTCGGGCAGCGCATCCCGCGCATGCCGCACGACATGGCGCGCCAGGGCACGCCCGTCGCCAAGAGCGACCTCAAGCCCGGCGACCTCGTCCTGTTCGGACATCGCGGCACCTTCACCCATATCGGCATCTACAGCGGCAACGGCCAGTTCGTTCATGCCACGCATCGCGGCTCGCCGGTGATGGTGACGTCGCTCGAGGCCGACTACTACAATACCCGCTACATCACGGCCATCAGGCTGACGCCGCAGTAACGGCAGAGGGGCGCGGCCGCCGCGCCCGATCCCCGTCCGATCCAGGATGCCACGCGCCCTGCGCGGCATCCCAGTCCGACATTCAGGCCGACGCGGCGATGCCGATCGCCTTGTCGACGACGAGCGCGTCGATCTCGGCGTCCGAATAGCCCGCCTGCGTTAGCACCTGCCGCGTATGCTCGCCCAGGCGTGGCGGCATGCCGTGGATGCCCGCCGGGCTCTCCGAGAAGCGCGTGGCCGGACGCGCCTGGCGGAGCTTGCCTTCCGTGGGATGGTCGAGTTCCTCGAACAGCCCGACGGCCTTGAGGTGGGGCTGCTCGGACACCTGGCTGAGCTTGGCGAACGACGCATGGGGCACGTCGATGGAGAGCAGCAGCTCCTCCCATTCCGCGGTCGTCCGCTGGCGCGCGATCTCGCTCATCCGGGCATAGATCCGGTCGATGTTCGCGGCCCGCCTCACGGGATCGCGAATCTCGAACTCCTCGATGCATTCCGGCCGGCCAACCGTCTCGAAGAACGTGCACCAATTGTCCGACGAATACGGCAGCATGGTGAGCCATCCGTCCTTGGTCTGGACCGGCCGGCGCTCCTTGACGCGCTTGTAGCCCGGCGGACCGATCGGCGGGATGAAAGCATGTCCACCCAGCATCTCGATGCTGTTGAACGCCGCGACCGTCTCCAGCATCGGTACCTCGACCTGCTGCCCCTCCCCCGTCGTCGCCCGACGGAACAGGGCCGCGGCCACCGCGCCGGCGAGAGCGAGGCCGCACAGTTTGTCGCCGACAAGGCTCGGCACGAACGCAGGCTCGTCGTCGCTTCCGATCGCCGACGCCAGGCCGGAGGCCGCCTGGACGATCTCGTCGAAGGCCGGCCGCTTCGCCCATGGTCCGTCCTGGCCGAAACCGGTCGCCGCCGCATAGACGAGGCGCGGATTGAGGCTGCGACAGTCTTCGTAGCCGAACCCGAGACGCCCCAGGGCGGCCGGACGGATGTTGGTCACCAGCACGTCCGCCCCGGGAATGAGACGCCTCAGGACATCCGCACCCTTCGGGTTCTTGAGATCGATCGCGAGGCTGCGCTTGTTGCGGTTCGCGGCCATGAACTGGCCGCTCATCCCTCTGTTGCGGAACTGTCCCGCATAGCGCCAGCCGTCACCGGTGATCGGCTCGACCTTGATGACATCCGCCCCCCAATCGCCCAGGGTCTGTGCCCCGAAAGGCCCGAACAGGATCGTCGTGAGATCGAGGACTTTGACGCCCTGGAGCGGGCCCTTTGGAATGGTCATGCGAGGTGAGTAGCGAAAGCGAAGTGCGATTTCCATATGGGATGGCAGCGCGTCACCGGCTTGGCGCACTGACCGAAATCGCGTCTCGCCTGGCGCAGCGGCGGTGGACGCGATCCCCTGGTCGACACGACATGGGTGGACCTCGCGAGGCAGACAGTCGGCGTAGCGTGGCGCACCGCAAGCGTGCCAGCCGCCTTCGTGTCTCTTCCGGCAGCCTGCAGCCAGCACGTACTTTGCGGCCCGTGGCACGCCGTGCCGGCCGTCCGCTGCTTGTTCGCGGCGATCCGGTCCTCTTTAATCGGAGCGACGCGCAGCAGCGTTCGCCCTGAAGAATGTAGGTGTCGTGCACCTGCAGGGGCGGCTTGGAGCGCCGCCTGCCCCAGGGACGGACCTGAGATGCGCACCGGGCGATCGCATCGCAGCTTCATTCGCGTCCTTGGACGCCGATTGCCCCAAGAAGAAGAGTGCCGGCGCCCACCCAAGGTGCGGGCCCAAGTCCAGTTTTCTTCCCAAGGAGCTGCCATGAGTTACGTCACGACGCAGGACAAGGTCGAGATCTTCTACAAGGACTGGGGACCGAAAGACGCACAGCCGATCGTGTTCCACCACGGATGGCCCCTGTCGTCGGACGACTGGGACAATCAGATGCTGTTCTTCCTGCAGCACGGTTACCGCGTGGTCGGGCACGATCGCCGCGGCCACGGTCGCTCTGCCCAGGTGGGAGAAGGCCATGACATGGACCATTACGCGGCCGATGCGTCCGCGGTGGCCGAGCATCTCGACCTGCGCAATGCCGTACATATCGGGCATTCGACCGGTGGCGGCGAGGTCGCCCGCTATGTCGCTCGGCATGGCCAGCCGCAGGGACGTGTCGCGAAGGCCGTTCTGGTCAGCGCGGTGCCACCGCTCATGGTCAAGACCGCTGCCAATCCGGGCGGCACTCCGATCGAGGTATTCGATGGTTTCCGCAAAGCGCTCGCCGACAACCGCGCCCAGTTCTATCTCGATGTCGCATCGGGCCCGTTCTACGGTTTCAACCGCCCGAATGCGAAAGTCTCCAACGGGATCGTCCAGAACTGGTGGCGGCAGGGGATGATCGGCGGCGCGAAGGCGCACTATGACGGGATCAAGGCCTTCTCGGAGACCGACCAGACCGAGGATCTCAAGGCGATCACGGTGCCTACCCTGGTGATGCATGGCGACGACGACCAGATCGTCCCGATCGACGATTCGAGCCGCCTGTCGGCGAAACTTCTCAAGAACGGCACGCTCAAGGTCTATGAAGGCTATCCGCACGGGATGCTGGCCACGCATGCGGACAGCCTGAACCGCGACCTGCTGGCTTTCGTCAAAGGCTGAGCCGGCAACCTGTCGAGGAGGAAAGCGGTCTCCCGAGGCCGCTTTCCCGAGAGCATGGCTGCCCCCCGGATCAGCGCCCGCACACCTGACGCAGCGGTTGGGCGGCCGGAATGCGGCTCTCGGGGGCTACGTAGGAGAACAGCCCGCCTTGATCTGGCAACTCTCCGCGCATTGACCTACTCCTCAGCCAAACTGCCTGGGGAATCACCGATCCTGAAAAAAGCGAGAGGTTCTTCAGCAAACTGCTAGGCGAGGTTTTGAGCCCCCCTGTCCGTCTCTAGGAGGCTAGGGTCGAAAGGTCAGCAGTTGGGAGAGGCCACCACTTCCAGGGGCGTCCCGGATTCCTCGCCGTGCCTTGCAAGGCTTTTACCTGAAGCCGATTTGTAGGCAGAGCTAAGGCGGAATGGGAAGTGGGCCAGTTCCCGATCGCTCCCCGCTCAGGCCGCAGCCTCATTCCGCATTGCGCCCAAGTAGACTAGGCCATCTGAGACAGTTTTGGGGGCGAATAAGCCGAAGACTAAGGATTCGGAAGGCGGGATTACCGGAGGACACGTACGCTGCCTAAGGTTGTAAAGGTTGATGCTGCCTTTGGGGGCTGTGCGCGCTGCCGGTCCCGGTGTTGATGCCTCGGCGGCCTTGCTGTCCGATCGGACTCTGGCGGATGAGGTTGAAGTAGACCCATGCGCCCGGCGGACGAGTCGGCTCGCTTGGTCGCCTGCGATAGCGCGCAGGGTACGGGCAGGCGGATTGTTGGCGAACGCGCAACTTGGCTAGGGTGTGTACTCACAATCTCGGGTTGTTTGTTTTCGGGGTTAGAGCAGACGTCTTGGGGATGACACATAGCGCTTTTGACCCTTAGGACCGGCTCGTCGTCCCGGCTACCAGTCCGTAAAGCAATGCGACAGCTTTCGCGGGCGTGCCTTGAAGGGCCATGGCCTGCATGTCGGCAACCTCGGCCTCGTACTTCGCCAGCCGCGCTTTGGCGCTCATCGCGGACCGCGCGACGAGGGGCGTATTTGTTCGTGTATGAACGTTGAGATTTCGCTCCGACATCTTGTAGCAGCGCTAGCCAGAGACGATCCATGGTCAAGCCGCGATTGCCGGACTACTATGTGAGAGATCAGGTCTCAATTGGACACGCTCTGCCGAGGACACGGCCTGTGGGCCTTCCCGGCCGGTTTGCTCAGAGCACCAAACGCTATGTCGAACGATAGGACCAGCGACCAGACCAACCGCCGCGCCATGACGATGTGGAGCGTCTCCGCGCTTGGCATCGGCTCCATGGTCGGCGCGGGCATCTTTGCCTTGTTCGGACAGGCGGCGCTGGTTGCCGGCAAGGACGTGTATCTTTCCTTTCTGATCGGAGGCACGGCGGCGCTGCTCTCCGGCTACTCCTACGCCAAGCTCGCCGCCCGCTATCCGGCCGCGTCCGGCATACTGGAGTACTTCAACCGCGCCTTTCCCTCGCGCGTCGCTTCTGGTGCGTTGTCGCTGATCTATCTCCTCACATTACTCGTAACGATCACGATGGTCGCCAAGACCTTTGGCGCCTACGCCAGTCGCCTTTTCTTCGACGAAGATGCGTCGCCGATAGTCTCCGGCGCCTTCGCATCCGGGATCGTCGTCGTGCTCGTCATCGTGAACATGATCGGCGCCGACGTCGTTGGACGGGCCGAGGTGACGCTGGTCGCGATCAAGTTGTCAATTCTGGTTCTGCTCATGCTGGCCGGCCTGCCCAGCATGGATCCAAAGATGTTCACGAGCAGCATCTCCGTCGCTCCGACGACACTGTTGGCAAGCGTTGGCCTGACCTTCTTCGCCTATGCAGGCTACGGCATGATGGCAAACGCCGCCGCCGACGTTCGGCAACCGGAAACCACGGTCCCGCGCGCCATGTTCCTTGCCATAGGAGTAGTCATCGTCCTCTATGTGGGGCTGGCGGTGGTCATCCTTGGCAATATTCCTGCCGACGAGCTCTCCAAATACGCCGACACCGCGGTGGCCCAGGCTGCGCGGCCGCTGCTCGGGCAGTCCGGTTTCGTCATCGTGTCGATTGGCGCACTCCTGGCGAGCGCCTCGGCCATCAATGCGACCATCTTCAGCGCACTAGCCATTTCGAAGGGTCTTGCAGAGCAGGCGCAGTTGCCCCGGCTCTTTGCCGATGCAGTCTGGCGAGATGGAACCAAGGGCCTCCTTTGGGCCACCGCTGCAATCCTCCTCGCGGTCAATCTGCTTGACCTCGCCGCGGTCGCCAACACCGCCAGCGTCACCTTCCTCATAGTCTATCTCGCCGTGTTCGGCGCCCATTGGCGGCTTCGCCGGGATGCCGGTGGCTCGCCGATCGTAATAATCTGCGGGCTCTTGCTCATGGGCATTGTGCTGGTTGTGTTTCTTTTCAGCCTTCTGGAGCGGCAGCCGATCGCGATCGTATTCATGCTGGTTTTCGTGACTGGAAGCGCCTCAGTGGTGTGGCTCATGAAGCGGAAGTCCACGGGCGCCGCATCGTAGTAGCCAGTATGGTTGTGTCGGTGCAACTTGCCTTCACTTTTTAATGCAATCAACATTCGCCGCAGACGGTAACCGGGCCCTTTTCTTAAGACGTTGAACTTTTGATGTACATCAAAGCAGCGCCGGCCACGGTTGAGTAAGTTGAGCGCAACCGACGCTAACGAGACGCATAACCCTTTGTAATTGCGTAACTTCCGGACGCACGCCTTGGCATAAACAAGGAGACGGCGCATGGATAACGCTAGCCGCCCTCGTCGTGACGACGCAGGAAACGACCCTGTATTCGGGTCTCAACCGATTCTCAACGCCGCACAGACGAAGCGATTTCCCACATCGGAGATGCGACCGGACGTTGCGTACCAAATGGTACACGACGAGCTGTTGCTCGACGGGAACGCGCGTCAGAACCTCGCCACCTTTTGTCAGACGTGGGACGATCCCTACGTCCACAAACTAATGGACCTGTCGATCAACAAGAACTGGATCGACAAAGAGGAGTATCCGCAGTCCGCCGCGATATCGATCAGATGCGTGAACATGGTTGCCGACCTTTGGAATGCTCCGAAGTCGGACGCCAACGCGACGGGCACCAACACGATCGGCTCCAGCGAAGCCTGCATGTTGGGTGGAATGGCAATGAAGTGGCGGTGGAGGGAAAAGAGAAGAGCCTCCGGTAAACCAGTCGACAGGCCGAATCTGGTCTGCGGCCCAGTGCAGGTCTGCTGGCACAAGTTCGCGCGCTACTGGGACGTCGAACTCCGCGAGATTCCCATGGAGCCCGGGCGCCTGCTCATGGACCCGCAGCGCATGACCGACGCCATCGACGAAAACACCATCGGCGTCGTTCCGACGTTCGGCGTTACATATACGGGAGCCTACGAGCTTCCGGAGCCCCTGCAGGAGGCACTCGATACCCTGCAGCGAACCAAGGGCCTCGACGTCGATATGCATATCGATGCCGCGAGCGGTGGCTTTCTCGCACCATTCACCTCCCCCGACATCGTGTGGGACTTCAGGTTACCACGCGTCAAGTCGATCAGTTCATCGGGACACAAGTATGGCCTGGCGCCGCTTGGGTGCGGATGGGTCGTTTGGCGCGATCAGGTATCTCTGCCCGAGGATCTGGTCTTCAAGGTCGCATATCTCGGCGGGCAGGTGGGCACGTTTGCGATAAACTTCTCGCGGCCGGCAGGTCAGGTGATATCGCAGTACTACGAGTTCCTTCGGCTGGGCCGCGAAGGCTACGCCAAGGTGCAGATGGCGTGCTACGGGGTCGCGCAATTCCTGGCGAAGCAGATCTCTCCGCTTGGACCGTATGAGTTCCTATGCACGGGCAGCGAGAAGACCGGCATCCCGGCGATCTGCTTCCGGCTCAAGGAAGGCGCGAATCCCGGATACTCGCTCTACGACCTGTCGGATCGCCTGCGGATGCGAGGCTGGCAGGCTCCCGCGTTCGCCCTTACCGGAGGTGCATCGAACATCGACGTGATGCGCGTGATGTGCCGACGCGGCTTCCCGATGGATATGGCGGACCTGTTCCTTCGGGATTTCAAGGACGCGCTGGCGTTCTTTGACAAGCATGGCGCGCCCCAGATCGCGGCGGATGAAGGAATGGGCTTCCATCATACCTGAACTGCGGAGCGGCGACGCAGTTCGGCAGTTTGAACTCAGGGGGACACGATGGCGGAGTCGGACCAGCTTGCGAAGCCAAAAGCCGCGAAAATCGGGGTCATTACTCTCGCGGTCATGAACATCGTCGCGGTCGTCAGCCTTCGCGGTTTGCCCGCCGAAGCGGAATACGGGCTGAGCTCCGCATTCTACTATATCTTTGCCGCGCTCGTGTTTCTGATTCCCGTTTCGCTGGTAGCGGCCGAACTGGCGACGGGATGGCCCGAAAAGGGCGGCGTCTTCCGTTGGGTTGGCGAAGCGTTCGGGCCACGTTGGGCATTCCTGGCGATGTTCATGCTGTGGATCGAGGTGACGGTCTGGTTCCCGACTGCGCTCACCTTCGCCGCGGTATCCCTGGCATTCATCGGGCCCGACCAGAGGTGGGACCAGGCGCTGTCGTCGAACAATATGTTCGTGCTTGCCATTGTCCTGGCCACTTATTGGCTCGCCACGATCATCGCCTTTAGAGGCGTGCAGGCCTTCACCAATGTCGCCAAGTGGGGCGGGATAATCGGGACGATCGTACCCGCTGCCATCCTGATCGTGCTGGGCTTCGCCTACCTGGCCGGCGGAGGTACGCCGCAAATCAGCCTTTCGTGGAAGAACGTTTTCCCGGACTTCACGAACTTCGACAACGTCGTGCTGGCGGCAAGCATCTTCCTCTTCTACGCGGGCATGGAAATGAACGCCATCCATGTCAAGGATGTCAGCAATCCGACTCGCAACTATCCGCTCGCCATACTCATAGCCGCCGTCGGGACTGTGGCGATCTTCGTGCTCGGCACCCTGGCCATCGCATTCGTCATCCCGAAAGCGGATATAAACCTGACGCAGAGTCTGTTGGTTGCCTATGGCGACATGTTCAGGTGGGCCGGCCTCGGCTGGCTGGCGCCGGTAGTCGCGATCGCCCTGGCGATCGGTGTGCTGGCGGGCATCGTGACATGGGTGGCCGGACCATCGTCGGGTCTCCTGGTCGTCGCGAAAGCGGGATACCTGCCGCGCTTCTGGCAAGCAACCAACGCACGCGGCATGGCCACCCATATTCTGCTCGCCCAGGCGATCCTGGTCACCGCCCTGTCTGTCGTGTTCGTGGTGCTGCCCTCTGTCCAAACGGCTTATCAGATCCTGAGCCAGCTCACGGTGATCCTCTATCTCATAATGTATCTGCTGATGTTCGGAGCAGGGATCTACCTACGTTACAGCCAGCCGAACCGGCCGCGCCCTTACAAGATTCCGGGGGGCGCCTATGGAATGTGGTTGTTTGGCGGACTGGGGTTTCTGGGCTCGCTTCTCGCATTCGTCATTTCGTTCGTTCCGCCGGGCCAGATCGCCATAGGCAGTCCAAGCCTGTACGTCGGTCTGCTGATCGGCTTGACGATCGTGTTCGTAACCATTCCGTTCGTCATCTATGCGGTCCGAAAGCCGCATTGGCGTGACCCGGAATCCGATTTTGCACCCTTTACCTGGGAGGTCGAGGGAGGACATCCGGGCATTCCCAGCAGCACGGCAAGCCCTGTTGAGGGCGCGCCCGAGAAGAAAAAATGACGATCGCGGCTGCCACCATTCAGGCTGCCGTAGACGACGCACACGCCGCGGCTGTCGCGGAAGCGGGCGGCGCCAACGCCAGCTATATTCCGTATCTCGCGTCGGTTCCTTCGCATCTCTTCGGTGTGGCCGCGGCAACGCCGGACGGCCAGATCTTCAAGGCCGGAGATACCGATTTCCTCTTTGCAATCGAGTCGATCTCCAAAGTCTTCACTTTGGCCCTGGTGATGGAAGAGATCGGCATTGCCGGCGTGCGCGAGAAGCTTGGGGTCGAGCCAACAGGACTCCCCTTCAATTCGGTCCTGGCGCTCGAACTGCATGATGGCCGTCCACTCTCGCCACTCGTCAACGCTGGTGCGATCGCAGCAGCGAGCCTCGTGCCTGGAGACACGGCCGATAGCCGTTGGCCAAAAATACTCGGCATGCAAAGCAAATTCGCCGGTCGACAAATCGCCTTGAGCGATGAGCTGAATGCCTCGGAACAGGGCACCAATTTTCACAATCGGGCAATAGCCTGGCTTCTTTACAGTGCGGGCAACTGCTTCAGCGACCCGATGCAAGCAGTCGATGTGTATACGCGGCAGTGCTCGACCCTGATCTCCACGGTCGACCTCTCCATGATGGGGGCAACGCTGGCGAACGCTGGCGTTCATCCGACGACCAAGGAGCGGATCGTTTCGGCCGACGTCGTGGAGCATGTCCTCGCGGAGATGACGATGGAGGGCATGTACACGGCGTCCGGACGTTGGGCGTATGAAGTCGGCCTGCCTGGCAAGAGCGGCGTGGGGGGCGGTATCCTGACGGTCGCGCCCGGAAAACTGGCGATCGCCGCTTTCTCTCCGCTGCTCGATGCAGCGGGCAACAGCGTTCGCGCTCAGGCGGCCGTCTCCAGAGCCGCAAACATGCTGAGCCTCAGTCTTTACCGGAGGACATAGCGTCACGACACGGGGGGTCGCCATGGACATCGACTATTCGCGTGGATCGTTCCTGTCTAAGCGCACCCGCCGGTTGGCGGCATTTTTGCCCATGGTAGCCGTTCTGCTACCCAGTGCAGCATCTGCCCAGGAGCAGCGGGACGATGAAGTGCACTTGATCGGCCGCATGCATGACAGGATCCGTTTGAGCAGAATCCGTGAAGAACCTTCACTGGCGGCGGAACTCGACGATGCCTACTCGCACTACGTCAAAGCCAAGAAGCAGATTCAGGATGCGACCGGCATAAGCTACACAATGGACGCCTCCGGCCTGTTCCAGTGGGGGGTGCCCGATGGCGGATATGGGCCGGTGCAGGGGCTTTTCACGCCATCGATAAACTGGAAAGCCTTCACTAACACCTGGGCCGGCAGCGGATCCTTCCAGTTCGCGTTCACGGCCACTCAGTACTGGTCGGGGCGCACGACAGCGGCCAGCTTGGCGAGCCGGCTGGGCGTAAACACTCCAATCAACGACTTCCCCACCAATGCCAACAACTTCGCACAGGTGACTTACACTCACACATTTCCGGGAAACTGGCTCACGCTCTCCGTGGGCCAATACCCGATGTACAACTTCGACGGAAATGCTTACGCCGCGAACCAGCAAGTGAACTTCCTAAATTATTCGATGAGCCAAAACGGCAGTTCGACCTATCCGACGTCCAGTCTGGGTGCCTACGTACAGATCAATCCGATGAAGGACGTCACCCTTGCCGCCGGCTTTCAGGACGCCAATAATCCCACAGGAAGCTATATTCAGACAGCCACGTTCGGCAAAGGCCAGTATACGTGGTTCATCTACGGCGAATGGTCGCCCAAGCCGAAGAATCTCGGTCAAAGCGCTATATCCGTGCTCTATTACAAGCAACCAGGCGTGCCCGTTCAGCCGCGGCAGAGCGAAGGGATTTCGATAAGCGCCTCGCAGGCCATCGGCACCGACTGGGGCATCTTTTTCCGCGGAAACACGGCATGGGGTTCGAGCTGGAACGTGCAATCCTCGATCGCTGGGGGTGGCGTGTACAACAATCCCCTTGGCCGCAACTCACTTGATCAGATCGGGTTGGGTTTTGCGTGGAACAAGACGAACATGAGCCTTTTCTCGCCGGGCACCGCGGTGCGCCAGGACGAGACCGTCCTGGAAGTCTATTGGGCCTGGACCATCTCCCGAGGGCTGCAGATAACACCGGACGTACAGCTGTATTTCAAACCCGCCCTCAACCCGGAAGTCGACTTAACGGCGGTGTTCTCACTGCGTCTGGCCGCCTTCTTCTGACGCCGCGAAAAGCCTCTCCCGCGCCCTGCGAGGGGGCTCTCCCTCCCGCTAGAGCCTCCCTAAGCTCGACCGACCTGACCCGGTATTCACAGGTTGCGAGGCCTGTTTGCGCACCTTGTCAGCAACCGCGCATCGGTCTCGTAGGCGTCGGTCGTGAGATGGATTCTCTGATTGTCGACGCGCCGGCCAGCCAGTCGGACGATCCTCAGCGATCCAAAGACGGGGTTCTCCCGGCTGGCATGGGCGACATGG